>FWWM01000221.1_pt1 | contig 191209 bp, 165 predicted proteins | sample 2228351 | NCBI WGS metagenome assembly FWWM01 (sample SAMEA103939774, study PRJEB20133) | metagenome | reverse complement strand
TGGCCCCGGGTGCTGCGAGGAGGGACAGCATGAGGGGGATCGCCGGAGCGGGGGCTTTGGCCCGCGGGCTCACCCGTGAGCGCATCCTGTTGGTCATCGTGGTGGGGCTGCTGGCGGTCATCGCCCAGCTGACACCTAAGTTCCTGACGGCCACCAACCTGCAGATCACCTCCCGCTATCTGGTGGAAGTGGGTCTGGTGGCCATCCCGATGACTATGATCATCCTGATCCGGGGGATCGACATCTCCGTCGGCTCGATCGTCGCCCTGACCACGGTCGTCCTGGGACTCTTGTGGAGTATTTACCACCTCCCGATGGCCCTGGCCATCCTGCTGGCCCTGGCGGTGGCGACCGTGTGTGGCGTTCTCAACGGCCTGGCCATCACCCGCCTGCGCGTCCCGGACCTCGTGGTCACGCTGTCAACGCTGGCGATCTACCGGGGGATCGCGGAGGGGTTGGGCGGAGGGGGCCGGGTCTATCTCTACGAGGATCCGATCATGCGCTTCCTGGGCGAGGGCCAGATCCTGGGGATCCCAGTGGGGCTGTTCGTGTTCCTCCCTGCCGTGGTCGTCGCCGGGGTGGCGCTGGACCGAACGGCGTGGGGGCGCGCGCTGTATGCCATCGGGCACAACGAGACGGCGGCCCGGTTCGCCGGGATCCAGGTGGATCGGATCCGGTGGCTGGCCTACACCCTCTCCGGCCTGGCCAGCGGGTTGAGCGCGGTGTTCCTGGCGGGGCGGCTGGGGACCGCGCGGGCGACGGCAGGGCTGGGCCTGGAGTTCGAGGTCATCACCGCGGTGGTGGTCGGGGGGACGGCCATCTCGGGCGGCGAGGGGAGCATCTGGGGCAGCTTCCTGGGCGTGGTGATGGTCACGGCCCTGCGCAACGGCCTCAACCTGATCGGCGTCCCCTCACCGATCCAGGCCATGATCATCGGCGCCTTGTTGATCCTCACGGTCCTGGTGAACGAGAACCTCCGGCTGCGGATCCGAGGATGGGTCCGGCCGGTGGCCCCGGCCCCCGCGCCTGAGCCCGCCCCAGCCCCGGCACCGGCGCCCGTGATGATGCCAGAGAAAGTCACCTTCGCCGCCGACGTGCTGTTTGACTTCGACAAGGCGGAGCTTCGGCCGGAAGGCAAGCAAGCCCTGGACAACTTCGTGCAGAAGCTGGAAGGGGTGGAGTACGAGGTCATCGTGACCGTGGGCCACGCCGACCGCATCGGCCCCGAGGCCTACAACAAGAAGCTTTCCCTGCGCCGGGCCGAGGCGGTCAAGGCGTACCTGGTGTCCAAGGGCATCCCGGCCAACAAGGTGTACACTGACGGCAAGGGCGAATCCGATCCCGTCACCAAGCCCGAGGACTGCAAAGGCAAGCGCGGCGCGGCGCTCATCAAGTGCTATCAGCCGGACCGGCGGGTGGAAGTGGAGGTGGCGGGCACCCGCAAGTAGAGTGTAAGCTGCCTTCCGCGGATGAACCAAGCCCTGCCCATGCAGGGCTTTCTTTTTATGGCGCGCGACACGGTCGATCTTCTCGTTGACGCCCGCTGGCTGCTGCCCATGGAGCCGGCGGGCCGGGTGCTGGAGCGCCACTCGGTGGCGGTCCGGGACGGCCGCATCCGCGCCCTGCTGCCGTGGCAGGAAGCGGAAGGACGCTTCGAGGCCCGGGAACGCCTGCGGCTCGAGCGCCACGTCCTCATGCCGGGGCTCGTCAACCTGCACACCCATGCCGCCATGACCCTGCTGCGGGGTCTCGCTGACGATCTGCCCCTCATGGAATGGCTGCAGAAGCACATCTGGCCGGCAGAGATGCGTTTCGTGACGCCGGAGTTTGTCCACGAGGGGACGCTGCTGGCCTGCGCCGAGATGATCCGGGGCGGCGTCACCTGTTTCAACGACATGTATTTCTTCCCCGAGGCAGCGGCCCGGGCGGTGGAGCAGGCCGGGATGCGGGCGGCCCTGGGGATGATCGTGGTGGATTTCCCCACGCCCTACGCCGCCGATCCCGACGACTACCTGAGCAAGGGCATGGCGCTGAGGGACGAGCACCGGGCGAACGCCCTGCTCTCCTTCTGTATGGCGCCCCACGCCCCGTACACCGTGAGCGACAAGACCTTCGAAAAGATGCTCACCTACGCGGAACAGATCCAGGTGCCCGTCCACGTGCACCTGCACGAGACGGAGGAGGAAATCCGGCAAAGCCTGCGCCAGCACGGGGTGCGGCCCTTGGAGCGGCTGCGCCGTCTGGGCCTCCTGGGCCCCACCCTAGTGGCGGTGCATATGGTGCACTTGACGCCGGAGGAGATGGAGCTCGTGTCGAACGCCAACGCGAGTATCGCCCATTGTCCCTCCTCCAATCTGAAACTCGCCAGCGGCTTCGCCCCCGTCGCCCAGCTCGTGGAGCGGGGGGTCAACGTGGGACTCGGTACGGACGGGGCGGCCAGCAACAACCGGCTCGATCTGTTCCAGGAGATGCGCACCGCAGCCCTCCTCGCCAAAGCAGTGAGCGGCCGGGCGGACACCCTTCCCGCCCACCGTGCCCTGGAGATGGCCACCCTGAACGGGGCCCGGGCCCTCGGCCTGGATAAGGAAATCGGCTCCCTCGTCCCGGGAAAGCGGGCCGACATGACCGCGGTGGACCTGGGCGCCCTGGAGCTCACCCCCTGTTACGATCCCCAGTCCCACCTGGTCTACGCCGCCGGCCGGGAGCACGTGAGCCACGTGTGGGTCGAAGGGCGCCTCCTTCTCGACGACGGGCGGCTCACCACCCTGGACGCAAAAGAGCTCGCCGTCCGTGCAAGCCGCTGGGGCAGACGCATCGCTGAAGCGCAGGCGAGCGACCGCCGGGGCAGCCCTTGAAACGATGCGCCTACCGGGCCTGATTCCATGAGCAACGTCGATCCTCTGGAAATCGAGAAATTCAACCAGCTCGCCCACCGCTGGTGGGACCCCCAGGGCGAGTTCAAACCGCTCCACGACATCAACCCCCTGCGCCTGAAGCTCATCGAAGAGGCGGCCGGCGGGCTGGCCGGCAAAGAGGTGCTGGACGTGGGATGCGGGGGCGGGATTCTTGCCGAAAGCATGGCCGCTCGAGGTGCTCGGGTCACCGGAATCGACTTGGGAGAGAAAGCCCTCAAGGTGGCTCAACTGCACCTGCTCGAAAGCGGTTTGCAGGGGGACTACCGCCACTGCTCGGTGGAGCAACTGGCGGCCGAGGCGCCGGAGCGCTACGACGTGGTCACCTGCATGGAGCTCTTGGAGCACGTGCCGGAGCCCGCCAGCACCGTGAAGGCCTGCGCCGCCGTGGCCCGGCCGGGGGCGCCGGTGGTCTTTTCCACCATCAACCGCAACCTGAAGTCCTTCCTCTTCGCCATCGTGGGAGCGGAATACGTGTTGGGGCTGCTCCCCCGCGGCACCCACGAGTATGCCCGCTTGCTGCGCCCGGCTGAGCTCGCCCGCATGGCCCGCGAAGCGGGACTGGACGTGGTGGGCTTCACCGGTTTGACCTACAACCCATTCACCAAACAGTACGCTTTGGGGGCCGACATCGACGTGAACTACTTCGTCCTCACCCGGAAGACATGACCCAACCCCGTGCGGTGTTCTTCGACCTGGACGGCACCTTCGCCGATACCGCCCCCGACCTAGGTCATGCCTTGAACCGCATGCGGGAGCGGCGGAACCTGCCTCCCCTGGCCATCGAAACGGTGCGGCCCCACGCTTCGGCAGGGGCCCGGGGCCTGCTTCACCTGGGCTTTGGCCTCACGCCGGAAGATCCCGATTACGGCGCGCTGCGGGAGGAGTTCCTGGCGCTTTATAGCGAAGCCTTCTGCTGTCATACCCGGCTCTTCCCCGGCATCCCCGAGCTGCTGGACGGGCTCGAGGCCCGGGGCATCGTGTGGGGCATCGTGACCAACAAGCCGGAGCGTTTCACCCGGCCCCTCATCGCCGCCCTGGGCGTGGCAAGCCGCGCCCACTGCATCGTGAGCGCCGATGCCTGCCCCCATCCCAAGCCCCACCCCGAACCCCTGCTCGCCGCCAGCCGGCAGGTGGGCATCGAGCCGCCGGCGTGCGTCTACCTGGGCGACGACGAGCGGGACGTGCAGGCGAGCCTCGCCGCCGGCATGCGTCCCGTGGTGGCCTGCTACGGCTACTTGGGCAACGGCAAGCCCTGGCAGGCCTGGGGCGCCCGGGACGCCATCGCCCAGCCGCTGGAGTTGCTCGACCTTCTCTAGCCGACTTCCTGCCCGGCGCCCTCAGCGCGGGGGGTTGTCGTGAACTGTTCAGGCTAGACCCGGTAAAGGGAGCGGCGGTCCCGCTCGAAGCGCACCGCCTCCTCAAAGGACGCACCCCGCTTGCCCCCGGGCCAGATCCAGCCGGCGCTCTCCAGGGAAATCTCCCGCCGCAGGAGCTGAACGGAGCGACCGTCCTCGAATTCCACCACGGTGCCGTTGATGCTGCTGTCGGTGAGATAGAACTGCACCCCTTCCAGCCGGACGATGGCGTGCTCCCGGGAAACGAACCGGTCAGTGAACCGCACGTCGCAGTGGGGAGCCCGGCCAATCACGACCCGGTAACGCAGGCGATCCACGGTGATCTTTCGGCCCTGATACGTCAGCACCAGGCCACCCGGGTCCGCAGGCAGCAGGCGTCCGCTCTCCAGGTTGAGATCGGTCACCGTCGTGCTGCCATAGTCCCAAAGGACCTGGTAGATCACCGTTTCCCGGGCGGTATCCTTGATCCGGACCTGGAAAATGGGCCGGCACATCGCCTTGAGCTCTTCGGACAGGATCCCGTAGGTGGCCTCGGAGGTCAGGATCTGCTCCGGGCTCGCCATATCGCTTAGGTAAGCAGCCAAGTTCACGGTGTCGCCGAAAACGTCCCGGCCCTCCACCATCAGATCCCCGTAATGGATTCCGATGTGGAGCCGGACCTTTTCCCCGGCACAGGGCTCCCTTGCTGCCTGCCGCTGCAGGGCCCCGGCCGCGCGGATCGCCTGGTCCGGGGAAGAAAAAACGCTCAGAGCGGCATCTCCCACCGCCTTGATGAACTGGCCTCCGTGCTCTACAGCGAGCCGGGCACTCTGTTGCACGAAGGCGTCTACCACCGCACGGCCGGCCAAGTTGCCCAGGGCAGCGTAGATCCGGGTGCTGCCCACCAGATCGGCGAACATCACCGCATATCGGACCAGGCTCCGGCTCATGTTAAGAACAAACTATAAGCATTTGAGCGAAGTATACTTTTCATTCAGCCGAAATGGTATCACCGGTGGAACGAATCGCAAATCCTCGGGTCTGATAGGCTGAATCCGCCTGAAAGCGCTAGAATTCTGCATCCAATGCAGGGGGCGACCTGGTTTCGACGCGGGTTGCGAAGCAGCGCAGGGCATGCCGAGGACCAGTTCCCTCGTAAATCCACTGGAAACCAATAGACGCCAACGACGAGCGTTACGCTCTCGCCGCCTAACACCGGCGAGACGCTGCACTAGCCTGCTGATGGGCTAGGCCCCCGCCGGGCGATGGAGGCGCAAGCCGAGCTTGCTCAAGGGGGTGCAGCGTCATTCACATCAGCCTCTGCCCCCGGTCTGGCCGCTTGGCCGGGGGCATCCGTCGAAGCGGCTGGCCGAGCGTCAGCCTGCCGGCCGGCGGGCGCAAGGCGAGATGCCGTAGACCTGGCTAAGCATGTAGGCCTGACTGCGGAGGACTTGCGGACGGGGGTTCGATTCCCCCCGCCTCCACCATCCTTTTCTCTAGCCTCTACCCACGCGGTTCATAATAATATCTCAAATAATCAAGTTCTTATGCTTTTCGTTGCCTTCGGATGCCGAACAAAGTCCGTCGCGATGCATGCCACCATGCCCTAGATTCGGCGTGACGGGCGGTGAAACCACGTCTACCCACCGCCTAGCCAGGGTACCTAAGGAATCAGCACACCGATTAGCTTCTCCGATCCCCGCCCCCAAGCCGCAAGCTGGGGTCTACCGCAGGACAGGCTCACCAAGAAGCCGGGTTCGACGTTTGACGCCCGCCACGGAGGCTTGGGGCTGCACTTCCTCCGACTGGCGCGACTGACGGCGCCCTCCATGGGCGAGTCTCCACCCGTGTCCCGCTGGGGCTCCCCCTTCCCGTAGCGCCCCTCGCGAGCGAGGCGGCCCTCGGCGTCCCGCTTCCGGTGCCATGGGATCGGAACGCGAACGCAACTGACTAGCTACGGTTGGCGAAGCGATGGCAAGCACCAGTGCCGCCGCATGGCCCAAGATCGTGCTGCACGCGATTGAGGCGACGCTTGGACGGCATCCACCGATCTGCCCGGGTCCGGCGACAACCCCGTGCTCCACCGAGGCGAGCACCGATGGCTAAGGCAGGAGTAGGCCGCCGACCTCCCTCTCAGCCCGAGCGCGCAACAAAGGGATCGCCTGGAGCCCAACCACGGGAATCGAGGGAGGGAGATCTCCGCACCAGGGGTCTCGGGACCCCCGAGAGGAGAAGCGATGGGGGATCCCCGTGTCCCGCCAAGTGCCCCGTTGGGAGAGCCGGAAAAACTTCTAAGGAGTCCGCTTATTAGACTAAACGAGGTGGGGCGGCGGAAGGGGTGGGATTCGAACCCACGGATGGTTGCCCATCGCCGGTTTTCAAGACCGGTGCATTCAACCGCTCTGCCACCCTTCCCCGGCGACGTTGCCGCGCCGCAACGACAGTCTACTCGACGGTCCGGCGTGGGGCCAAGCAGTGCGCCTTGAGTCAAGCCGTGGCGTTCAAGACCCGCAGGGGCGGCTGATCGGTCACTCGCCGCGTCCCCAGCCATCCGGCGAGCGCCGCACCGGCGCTGCCCGCCAGGATGCCAACGATCCAGAGGGTCACGTTCACCTGGAAAGGCACCTTTAGCACCTGGGTGCATACGGCCCACCCCACGCCGGTGGCGCCGAAAGCCGCCACCGTCCCCGCCACCAGGCCGATCAGCGCGAATTCCACGAGGTGGATCGCCCGCAGCTGGGCTGCTTGGGCGCCAAGGGTGCGCAGGATCGCCGCATCCGCGAGCCGCTCGTCTCGGGTCGCCGCGATGGCAGCCCAGAGCACCAGCACGCCGGCGGCCAGGGTGAACAGGAAAACAAACTCCACAGCCCGGATCACCTGGTCCACGAGGGCTTGCACCTGGGCAAGCACCGCCGCCACGTCGATGACCAGCAGGTTGGGAAAGCGCTTCACCAGGGCGTCCATGACCTCGCTCCGCGCGCGAGGCAGATGAAAGCTCGCCACGTCGCTCATCGGGTAGCCCTCCAGCACACCCGGCGGCACCACCACGAAGAAGTTCACCCGGAATGAATCCCACTCTACGCTGCGCAAACTCGTGACCGGACCCGACAAGGTCGCTCCCGCAATGTCGTAGGTGAGCATGTCCCCCACCCCGATCCCGAGGGCTGCTGCAATCCCGTGTTCCACGGAGAAGGCGACACGCCCCCAGTCTTCTGGGGTCCACCAGCGTCCCGCCACGATACGGTTATCTGTCTGGGGCGTCTGCGCCCAGGAGAGGTTGAATTCTCGATCGATGAGGCGCTTGGCCCGCTCGTCGGCGTAATCGGCCGAGGAGACGGGCCGGTTGTTGATCGCCACGAGCCGCGCCCTCACCATGGGATAGGTCTTCGGCGGTGGGATGCCCTGTTCCTCGAAGAATCGCCTGAGCGCTTCCCGCTGGTCCGGCTGGATATTCACCAGGAACCGGTTGGGTGCGTCCGGCGGCAAGCTGGATCGCCAGCTCTGGAGCAGATCGCCCCCCACCAGGGTGAGGAGCAGCATGGCCATCAGCCCCATCGCCCAGGCGGCAGCCTGCACGGCCGTGGAAAGCGGCCGGCGCCGGAGATTGGCAAGTCCCATGCGCCAAGCGCCGGTGCCGCGCCCGCTCAGGGCGGCAAGACCTCGAACCAGGAGCCACGACAGAGCGCCCGCCCCGGCGAGCCCCGCCGTTATACCCAGAAGCACAATGCGCCCGAGCTGCCAGTCCCCCGCTTGCCAGAGGATGAGGGCGGCGATCGCCGCAATACCAAACGCATAACCCAGGATCCCGGCTCGACCGGGCACCCCCAATTCCCGGCGCAGCACCCGCAGGGTCGGCACCCGGGCGAGGGCTGCGAGTGGCGGCATGGCGAAGCCGAAGAGCAGTACGAATCCGGCGGCGTACCCCTCGAAGAGAGGCGCAAGCCCCGGCGGCGGCAGCCCGCTACCCACCACCGGGGCGAGCAGCGCAAGAAGGCTCCCATGGGCTACCCAGCCAAGGAGCGCTCCCACCGCCCCCGCCATCAATCCGAGGAGCAGCAATTCCCCGCCGTAGATCCTGAGGATGGCCCCTTGGCTCGCCCCCAGGCAGCGCAGCACGGCGCAGGCGTCGAAGTGCCGCTGCAAATATCGGCGGGCGGCGAGGGCCACCGCCACCGCCGCCAGGATCACCGCAGCAAGGGCAGACAAAGCCAGGAACCGCTCTGCCCGCTCCAGCCCCGAGCGGATCTCGGGCCGGGCATCCCGGATACTGTCCACCTTCTGGCCGGGCCCGAGGACGCGGAGGGCGAAGCGGTGGAACCGCTCTACGGCGGACGAGGGGCCTGCCACCAGCAGATAGTAGCGAACGCGGCTGCCTGGCTGGATCAGCCCCGTGCTAGCCAAGTCCTCCAGGTTGAGGATGACCCGGGCACCCAGGTTGAAGAAACCCGTCACGCTTTCGGGCTCCTGCTCGATCACGCCAGCGATGGCGAAGGACCGTTCTCCCAGTCCGAGCCGATCCCCCACCCCGACGCCCAGGCGGGAGAGCACCCGCGAATCGACCCATACGGTTCCGGATGTGGGCGCGCTGCGCGGAACCGGGCGCCGCTCCGTCTCCTCCGCGACCCGCAGCTCGCCCCGCAGGGGATAACCCTGCTCCACCGCCCGCACATCCACCAGGAGGCTGCGCTCGCCGACAAAGGCCATACTGGGAAACTTGACCAGCTCTGCCTGGGAAAGTGCGAGTCGCTGGGCCTGCTCGCGAAAATGGGCGGGAAGGGGTCGGTCGCCCGCCACCACCAGGTCGGCCCCCAGCAGGCGGTTGGCTTGGGCCACCAGCGCCGCACGCACTCGATCATTGAAGAACCCCACCGTGGTCACGGCCGCCACGCCGATCACCAGCGCAAGGGCCAGGACCCGCAGCTCTGCGCCCCGCAGATCGCGCCCCAGGGCGCGAAAGGCGAGAACGAGCTCTTGGGTCCAGGTCATGGACGCTCCTCTCCGTTGAGGAGCCGCCCCCGATGGAGCCGTAACTGGCGATGGCAGCGCTGGGAGACGGCCGGATCATGGGTGACCAGGACCAAGGTAGTACCCCGCTCCCGGTTCAAGTCAAACATGAGGGCGATGATCTCCTCGCCGGTCGCCGGGTCCAGGTTGCCCGTCGGCTCGTCGGCGAAAAGCAGCCGGGGCACGGTGGCGAAGGCGCGGGCGAGGGCCACCCGCTGCTGCTCGCCGCCGGAGAGCTGCCGGGGGTAGTGGTGCAGACGCTCCCCCAGCCCCACCCGCTCGAGCAGGGTAAGCGCCGCTCGGCGCGCATCCCGCTTTCCCGCCAGTTCCAGGGGCAGCATGACATTCTCGAGCGCCGTCATGGCGGGCAGGAGCTGGAACGACTGGAACACGAAGCCGATGGCATCGCGCCTCAGCCGCGCGCGGGCATCCTCGTCCAGGGAAAATAGATCGAGCCCGTCCAGGATCACCCGCCCCTCGGTGGGAACGTCCAATCCCGCCAGGAGTCCCAGCAAGGTGGTCTTCCCTGACCCCGAAGCGCCCACCACCGCAACGGCCTCGCCCGGCTCGACCTCAAAGCTCACATCGCTCAAAATGTCGACAGTGCGCTTCCCCACGGTCACCCGCTTGCCCAAGCCGCAAGCGCGTAGCACTGCCTTGTCGTTCTGGCCCATGTTGAAAAGACTGGTTTTATTATGGATGTGGCTGGCGGTCTCCCCTGCTGCCCTCGCCGCACCGGTCGTCCTGGTGCTCGGCGATAGCCTCTCCTCGGGCTACGGCCTTCCTGCGGGAAGCGGCTGGGTCGCGCTGCTCGAGGCGCGGTTGCGCGCCTTGGGCTATCCCCACCAAGTGGTCAACGCCAGCGTCAGCGGTGAGACCACCCTGGGCGGACGCCATCGCATCACGGGGCTCCTCGAGCGCCATCGACCCGAAGTCCTCGTCGTGGCCCTGGGAGGAAACGATGGCCTGCGGGGGCTCGCCCCGGAGACCACCCGGGCGAACCTGGCGGCCATCATCGAAGCAGCGCAGGCCCGCAGGGCACGCCTCGTCCTCGTTGGCATACGCTTGCCACCCAACTACGGCAGACCCTACATCGAAAAGTTCCACGCCCTCTTCCCCGAGCTCGCCCGGCGCTACGGGGTGCCCCTGGTACCTTTCCTGCTGGAGGGCTTCGGCGAGCGCCTGGAGTTCTTCCAGGCCGACGGGATCCATCCCAGCCAGCCTGCCCAGGCGCTCATGCTGGACAACGTGTGGCCGGTCCTCGAGCCTCTGCTTGGCGCCGACGCTGGCGCCCGTCGCGCCAGCCGCAAGAGCATGTAAGGATCCCGGCGCAAAGAGCGACCAAGTCGGCAAAACGCGGCGCCGCCGGCTTCCCCGGCCCTCCGGTGCCGCCTTCGAGGAAACCGCTATGACCAAGGTGCGCCTGATTGTCCTGCTGGCCCTCGCAGTGCTGGTCGCTGCTTTTTTCGCTTTCGACCTGAACCGCCATCTCACCCTGGAGCAGTTCAAAGCCCATCAGGCGGCCATCATGGCCTATTTCCATGCCCATCCCCTGGCGAGCGCCCTGGGGTTTTTCGCGCTCTACGTGCTGATCGCCGGCTTATCGCTGCCCGGCGCGGCCCTCATGACCCTGGTGGCCGGCGCCATTTTCGGGCTGCTAGGGGGAACCGTGATCGTGTCCTTCGCCTCCAGCATCGGGGCGACGCTCGCCTTTCTCTCTAGCCGTTTTCTGTTCCGCGAGGCCATCCAGAGCCGCTTTCGAGACCGGCTGCAGGCGATCAACGCAGGAATCGAGCGGGAAGGCGCATTCTACCTCTTCGCGCTACGGCTGGTGCCCGTCTTCCCGTTCTTCATCATCAATCTGGCCATGGGACTCACTCCCATGAAGACCTGGACCTTCTACTGGGTGAGCCAGATGGGCATGCTCCCCGGGACCGTGGTGTATGTAAACGCTGGCACCCAGCTCGCCCGCCTGGAGAGCCTGTCGGGGATCCTTTCCCCCGCTCTCCTCACCTCCTTCGCTCTGTTGGGGATCTTTCCCCTCGCCGCGAAGAAGATCCTGGAGCTCATGCGCCTCCGGCGGGTCTACACCCGCTGGCCTCGGCCTGCGAGATTCGATCGCAACCTGGTGGTGATCGGGGCCGGTCCCGCAGGCCTGGTGGCCGCCCACATTGCCGCCATCGTGCGCGCCAGGGTGACCCTCATCGAAAAAGACCGCATGGGCGGGGACTGCCTTAACACCGGCTGCGTCCCGTCCAAGGCGTTGCTGCGCACCGCAAAGCTCCTGGCCCACGCGAAGCGCGCCGAGGCGTTCGGGCTACGTTCCATTCGCGTGGATTTTGATTTCGCCGAGGTAATGGAGCGGGTGCAGCGGGTGATTCGTACCGTCGCTCCCCGCGATTCCGTGGAACGTTACACCCGCCTGGGCGTCGAAGTGATTCAAGGCGAAGCCCGCATCACCTCTCCCTTCACGGTCGAGGTGAACGGACGCACCCTCGCCACTCGCAGTATCGTCATCGCCGCCGGCGCCCGCCCCCTGGTCCCCCCGATCCCCGGAATCGAGGACACGGGCTACCTCACGTCGGACAACGTATGGGCCCTGCGGCGGCTTCCGCAACGGCTGCTGGTGCTGGGAGGCGGACCTATCGGTTGCGAGCTCGCCCAGGCGTTCGCCCGTTTCGGCGCTCGGGTGACCCTCGTGGAAAGGCTGCCGCGGCTCCTCATTCGGGAAGACGCGGAAATTTCCGAAATGGTGCTACAGCGTTTCCGTGAAGAGGGAATCGACGTTCGGGTTGGGCATCAGGCCAAACGCTTTGTCATGGAAAACGGCGAGAAAGTCCTTGTTGCCGAGGAGAACGGATGCGAGGTGCGACTTCCTTTCGACGATCTGCTGGTGGCGGTGGGGCGCGTCCCCAATACCACGGGCTACGGACTCGAAGACCTGGGCATCCCGGTCAATCAAAACCGCACCATCGAGGCCAACGAGTTCCTGCAGACGATCTACCCCAATATCTACGTGTGCGGTGACGTGGCCGGGCCGTTCCAGTTCACCCATACCGCCGCCCACCAGGCCTGGTACGCGACGGTGAACGCCCTGTTCGGGCAATTGCGCAAGTTTCGCGCCGACTACTCGGTGATTCCCTGGGCCACCTTTACCGACCCCGAAGTCGCTCGGGTAGGACTCAACGAGCAGGAGGCCAAGGAGCGGGGCATTGCCTACGAGGTGACCACCTACGGCCTGGACGACCTCGACCGGGCCATTACCGACGAAACCGCCCACGGGCTGGTCAAGGTGCTGACGGTGCCGGGCAAGGACAAAATCCTCGGAGTGACCATCGTGGGAGAGCACGCGGGCGACCTGATTGCCGAATACGTACTTGCCATGAGGCATGGCATCGGGCTTAACAAGATCCTGGGCACGATTCACGTCTATCCGACCCTGGCCGAGGCCAACAAGTACGCTGCGGGGGCGTGGAAAAAGGCCCACGCACCCCAAAGGCTGCTCGATTGGCTAGCCCGCTACCACCGATGGCGGCTCGCGTGACCCCGTTCCAGCAACGTTGAGGACATCCCCTGGACACCCATGCACAGCACTCTTGCCTTGCTCCAACCCTCCAGTTTCCCGCTTATCCGGCGCCGCAAGCTGGAAACACTCCAAGTGAACCTGGGATACAAGTGCAACCAGGCCTGCGTGCATTGCCACGTGAACGCCGGACCCACCCGGACCGAGATGATGGACGCCGAGACGGCGGACCAGGTGCTCGCTTTTCTGGCCAGCGCTCAAGTGGCCCGCCTGGATCTGACCGGAGGGGCCCCGGAGCTCAATCCCCAGTTCCGGCGCTTAGTAGTGGCAGCCCGGGCCTTGGGTGTGGAAGTGATGGACCGCTGCAACCTGACCGTGCTAGAGCAGCCCGGGCAGGAGGACTTGGCCGAGTTTCTCGCGGAGCACCGGGTCGAGGTGACCGCCTCGCTGCCCTGCTATCTGGAAGAAAACGTGGACCGCCAGCGGGGCAAAGGCGTCTTCGAGACCAGCCTCCGGGCTTTGCGGCGCTTGAACGCCTTGGGCTACGGCCTCCCCGGCTCGCCCCTCGTCCTCAACTTAGTCTACAACCCCCAGGGGCCGCAGCTTCCCCCCGCCCAGGACGCCTTAGAACGGGCCTACCGAGAGCACTTGGGAGAACGCTTCGGCATTCAGTTCAATCGCCTGTTCGTGCTAGCCAACATGCCGATCCAGCGCTTCGGCTCCATGCTGGTCTCTAAGGGGCAGTTCGCCCGGTACATGGAGCTCCTGCGGGGTGCCCACCAGGAGAGGAATCTGGAGCACGTCATGTGCCGCTCTCTGCTGAGCGTGGACTGGCGGGGGTTCGTCTACGACTGCGACTTCAACCAAATGCTGGGTCTGGGCCTCAAGCTGAACGGCCACGGGCGAATCCATCTGAAGGATCTCCTGGGCCGCGAGTTAGACGGCAATCCCATCCGGGTGGCCGAGCACTGCTACGGCTGCACCGCTGGACAAGGGTCGAGCTGCGGCGGCGCGCTGGGAAAGGGCTGAACGGCACTTCTCGCCTTCGTGGCGCGCGCGTCGCGTGCTATGATCGGCGGCGGTCCACGACAGCCCGAGCTCATGCCCCCCTCGGACAACCGCCCCCCGCCTCCTCCCGAGTACGTCGGCAAGTACAAGGTCATTCGCGAGCTCGGCCGCGGGTCCACTTGCCGGGTGTACCTCGCCCAGGACCCGTTCACCCGCCGGGAAGTAGCGCTCAAAGTGATTTCCCCCCAGCTGCAGAAGGGCACCCGGGAGAGCAAGCGCTTCATGCGGGCCTTTATGAGCGAGGCCACCCTGGCAGGCCGGCTCAAGCACCCCCACATTGCCGCCATCTACGACGCCGCCATGGAGGAGGAGTTCGGCTACCTGGTGATGGAGTACGTCCCGGGCGGCACCCTGCAGCAGTTCTGCGACCCCGCGCGGCTTCTGCCCGTGGACAGGGTGGTGGAGATCGTCTTCAAATGCTGCCGGGCTCTGGATTACGCCATGCGCCAGGGAGTCATCCACCGGGACGTGAAGCCGGGCAACATCCTGGTCACCCAGGGCACGGAGATCAAGATCACCGACTTCGGGACCGCGTTCCTCCAAGTCGCCGAGCATACCCAATTGACCGGGGTGGGCTCCCCGGCTTACATGTCTCCCGAACAAATCCGTGAGCAGGAGCTTACCCACCAGACGGACATCTATTCCCTGGGTGTAGTGATGTACCGGCTCTTGACCGGCCGGCTGCCCTACGAATCCCGGGAGACCGAAAAGCTCATGGAGGAAATCCTGCACGGACAGCCTCTGCCCCCCAGCGCCCACCGGCCCGGAATTCCGCCCGCCCTCGACCGTATCGTGCTCCGGGCAATGGGCAAGGAGCTCCACGAGCGCTACCCCACTTGGCTCGAGTTTGCCCGGGACCTGGCCGCCGTGTTCGGTCAGCTCCAGGCCCCGGGACAGCCGGCTGCGGACACGGAAAAATTCAGCGCCCTCAGGCGCTTGCCTTTTTTCGAGCGATTCGAGGACTCCCAGCTCTGGGAGGTGCTGGGGATGGCCGCTTGGCGCCGGGTCCCTGCAGACCACCCCATCGTCCGGGAAGGCACGGTGGAGGAATCCTGCTTCATCCTGGTGGAGGGCGCGGCCCAGGTCTCCCGTAACGGTGTTCCTCTGGAACGGCTGAACCCCGGAGATTGCTTCGGCCTCATGCTCTACTTTGAAGAAAGCGCCCGGGCGCGCACCACCTCCGTCACCGCTCTTACGCCTTGCTCCTTGATAGAGCTGCCCGCCGCTGCCCTCAATCGGGCATCGGATGCCTGCCAAGCCCAGTTCAATAAGGCGTTCCTGCGCCTGCTGGTCAACCGTCTGGAACGGCGGCATGTCCCTGCCGACTCCTCGGTCGGTGACTGAAACACCTCGGCCTCAACCTTTTTAGCGGCTCCACTCTTTCGCCCGCTATCCCATGCGTGGCGCATAGGGAGGCGCGGCTAGTTAATCCTTCCCCCGCGCCCCGCCCGTGGAGCTGCCGCTCGTCCACGAAAACGCGCCATCTGTCGGCCGCGGCTGGCTTTTCTGGAGGCGGCTTTGCCACAATCTGAGCGCACTTTCCGGCTTCAGCTCGGGAGAAGGCCGCCCGCAAGCGTAAGGTCTCTCCCCATGGGGATTACACGACCCGCACAACAATCGAGGGCACCCCATGAAAACCGGTCTCGGCGCTCGGGAGCGAAGCCCGGCACTTTCGAATTTGGGGGACACGAGCTATGGGCAGCGAAGTCTGGAAAAAGCGCTTTGCCCGGGCGCAAGCCCGGCGGCCGGGGAGCCGAGGTCGCCTCAACGCTCTCGGGCTAGGTTTGCGTCCCCTCGGCGCCAGCGCACTCCTCCCCCCCTCCTTTTCTCGTCCTGGGCATTTCGCGGGGAGCGCCGGATGAGCTCCTGCAGCCTGAACGGCCTCAAGGTGATGGTGATCGACGACAGTAACACCATTCGCCGCAGCGCCGAGCTCTTTCTCAGCCAGGCGGGATGCCAGGTGATCGTGGCGGAGGATGGATTTTCTGCCCTGGCCAAAATCGCCGAGCATCATCCCGACATCATTTTTATCGACATCATGATGCCTCGCCTCGACGGCTATCAGGCTTGCGCTCTGATTAAACGCAATCCCAAGTTCCGGTCTACCCCCGTCATCATGCTCTCCAGCAAGGACGGCGTCTTCGACCGGGCCCGGGGCCGCATGGTCGGATCCGACGAGTATCTCACCAAACCGTTCACCCGCGAGGACCTGGTCAACGCGGTCCAGGCGCATGCGCAGAAAACCGGCACAACCAAGGAGTTATCCCATGGCGATCAAAAAAGTTCTTGTGGTTGAGGATTCGGCGACCGACCGCCAGGCGTTGTCGGAGGTACTCAAGAGAAATGGGTTCGAGGTACACACGGCGGAAAGCGGCGAAGAGGCGGTCGCTAAGGCCGGCCAGCTCAAGCCAGACCTGATCCTCATGGACGTGATCATGCCCGGAACGAACGGTTTCCAGGCGACGCGCATTATCTCGCGCAACGACGACACGAAACACATCCCTGTGATCATCGTCAGCAGCAAGGGACAAGAGACGGACAAGATCTGGGGCTTGCGCCAAGGAGCCCGGGACTACATCGTCAAGCCGGTGCAGGAAGCCGACCTCCTGCGCAAGATCGCGGCTCTCGGTTAAGGCCCTCGCACTCCGCGCACACCTCCATGGAAACCCGGCCCGGAAGCCTAAGGGAATACCAGGAACGGCTGCTCGCACGCATCCGCGACTCCGCGGCCGAGGGCTCAGCGACCTCGTACCTCGGCATGATGGTGGCCGGGGAACGCTGGGTGGTGCAGCTGACCGACGTAAGCGAGGTGATCCCGCTGCCGGCCCTTTACCCGATTCCCTTGACCCGGGATTGGCTTCTCGGCGTGACCAACCTGCGCGGCACCCTGTATACCGTGGCCGATCTGGCAGCCTTCGCCGGACGAGGGGCAACTGCTCTCGGCGCCGAGGCGCGCCTTGTGCTGATCCACCCCAGGTTCCGGGTGAACGCGGGCTTAGTCATCGGCCGCACCCTAGGGCTGCGCAACCTGCAGCTTCAAAAGCATGCCCCCGACCAGGCGTCGCCTTGGCTCGCGGCCGGGTACCGCGACCCCGAGGGGCAGGACTGGAAAGAGCTGGATATCCGCCGCCTGATTTCCGACCCGCGCTTCCTGGACGTGGGCCGTTCCGGATTACCCTAGCAGGAACGCTCGAACGCGAAGACAACGCCTTTATATTGGGGAGACAATCCATGGCATCGGTCGCAACGGACCTCAATATCCACCTGCCATCCAGTGACGCCGAACCGGCCGCGTCCATCCACCAGCCCGCGGGGAAAAGCGGCGGGGAGACGAGCGCCTGGTCCAGCCTCATCCGCAGGCTCACCAGCCGTTCCGGAGGCGAACTGCCCCGGGGCCTGCCGCTGCTGAGGAGCTTGAGTTTCCAACGCCAAGTGGTGCTTCTGGGCACGCTGGTTCTCCTGTCCCTGGCGCTCACCGTCGTCTCCTTCGGCTACGTCATCTGGGAGGGCCGCATCAACCGCGCCCAGACGGCGGTCTCGACCGAAATGCAAATGTGGTCCCAGCGCATGGCGATCCTTGCCGAACAAGCCGTGCGCGGCAATCCGGACGCCTTCGGGCAGCTGAGACACGGCGCCTCCACCTTCTCCCGCGGTTTGACCATCCTGCAATCCGGAGGCAAAGCCCACGGCGCCACGTTGCCCGGTGCTTCCGCCGAACTGACTCCGCTGATCTCCGAGGTGTCTACTCGCTGGACTTTGATCTCCAAGGACATCGACCTTATCCTCTCCCAGCAGCAGGGATTGGTGACGCTCAAGGAGAACGAGGATTTCATCCGCAAAGCGGGCCCCCAGCTAAAAAGCCTCTCCCAGCAACTGGGGGTAATCGCCATGGAGCGGGGCGAAGATCCCAGGTCGGTGGTGAGGGCCCGGCAGCTCTACTACGATGTCACCAACTTCGACCTGCTGGAGGCCAACAGCCAGATCTCCACAGACGATCCGCAGCCCCAGGTCGCGCTCAACCTCGTGCGCAACATCAAGGCCTTTGAAGAGATCGTCCAGGGTCTGGTCCAGGGCAACGCCGAGCTGGGCATCGTGGCGCTCAAGGACCCCTTGTCGCAGAAAGCCGTCAAGCCGCTGTACGAGCTTACCCGGGAATTCCGCAGCCACATCACGAGCGTGGTCAACAACATGGATAAGCTCGCCGGAGCGAAGGAGGCGTACCGCAAAGTCTCGGCCGGCAGCGAGCCGCTGCTCGGCTCCGTCACAAAGCTCACCGACGCTTACAAGCAGCAAGGCGCCGGCTACGGCGCGACCGGAATCGGCCTGCTGTTCGCCCTGCTCACTCTGACTTTCCTCGGATTGCTGGCGAAGGTCTACCTCGATGACGCCCGGCGGCAAGCCGTGGAGAACGAGCGGGCGAACAACCGTAACGAGCAGGCGATTCTGCGTTTGCTGGACGACATGTCCCAGCTCGCCGAAGGCGACCTGACCCGCCATGCCCGGGTGACGGAAGACATGACCGGCGCGATCGCCGATGCTGTGAACTACGCCATCGACGAGCTGCGCGGCCTGGTCAACCAGATCAACCAGGCGGCGAGCCAGCTCACCGAATCCACCCGCCAGGGGCGGGCGGTCTCGAGCCAGTTGCTGCAGGTGGCAGAGAAGCAGGCCAAGGAGATCCAGGCCACCACCAGTTCGGTGCTGCAGATGGCCTCCTCCATGGACACGGTCTCGGCCAACGCCCAGCAGTGCGCCCAGGTCGCCGAGCAATCCCTCGCCGCTTCGGAGAAAGGCGCCCACGCGGTGCACGAGTCTATCGCTAGCATGGACGCCCTGCGCGAGCAGATCCAGGAGACCTCTAAGCGGATCAAGCGGCTGGGGGAAAGCTCGCAAGAAATCGGCGAGATCGTGCAGTTGATCGCCGGCATCACCGAGCAGACCAACGTGCTGGCGCTCAACGCCGCGATCCAAGCCGCGGCTGCCGGCGAGGCCGGCCGGGGCTTCACAGTGGTGGCGGAGGAGGTGCAGCGCCTCGCCGAACGCTCCGCCGAAGCGACCAAGCAGATCGGTGCCATCGTACGCACCATCCAGAGCGACACCCACGACGCCGTGGTGGCCATGGAGAAAAGCACCATGGGCGTGGTCCAGGGGGCGAAACTTGCGGACGCCGCCGGCCAGGCCCTCCAGGAAATCAACGAGGTGTCCAAGCGCCTGGCGGATCTGGTCGCCCAGATCACCCGCGCCACCGAGGATCAGTTGCACGCCGCCCAGGGGGTGGCCAAAAGCATGCGGGACATTCTCCACATCACCCAGCAGACCACCAAGGGCACCCAGTGGACCGCCGAGTCCATGGGCCAGATCTACGAGCTGGCCCAGAAGCTCAAGGTCTCCGTGGCCGGCTTCAAGGTCTGACGGCCCTCCATCATGAGCGCGAACCTCTCCTTTCAAACCGGCCCGCTGACCTGGGTCAAGCCGGAAATCGACGCCGCCCTGGAACGGGCGGGCGCGTCGCTTGCGCGCTACTTTCCTTCACCGCAAGCCCCGGAGGAGCTGGCCTGCGCCCGGGGCAGCCTGCGGGAAGCGATCGGCGCGCTCAGCATGATCGGCATGGAGGGGCTCGCCCGCTTCATGGAGGAAGTGGACGGCGTACTGGAAGACTTGGGCACCCGCCGTGTCCCGCCCACAGGGGCAGTCCAGGCCCTGCTGGAACGAGCGCTGTCCACGGTGGCCCAGTACTTGACCGACGTGGTGCGGGGCGAACCGGACCAGCCCATGAGCCTGATGCCCACCCTGCGGGAACTTGCCCGCTCCCGCGGCCGCCGGGTGGAGGATAAGGAGCTGTTTTACCCCGACCTGAGCCTGCTACCCCCGCCCCTGACGGGCGGCCAAGGGGCGTCCGGACCGGCCCTTGTTGCCACGGTCAAGCTGCAGCGAACCGTCTTCCAGCGGGGAATGCTCCAGTGGCTTCGGGGATCCACTGAAGGACTGGAAATCATGGTTCGGGCGCTGCACGAAGTGGAGCGGGCCCAGCCTCAACCCCACGATCGGCGGCTGTGGTGGCTCGCCGGCGGCCTGGTGGAGGCTTTGCTTCGGGAGGCTCTGCCCGCCAGCGACGAGGTCAAGAAGCTCTGCGCCCGCATTGACCTGCAGATGGGAGCCTTCGCGGCGGGAAAGGATGCAGCCCCTGAGGTGTTGCTGCGGGACATCCTTTACTTCCTCGCTCGCTGCGAGCCAGCGACTCCACGCATCAAGGAGATCCAGAGCCTGTACCACCTGGAGCGCTACGTTGCTCCCCCTACCATTGCCGGGTTGCTGGAACTGGATACGGAACGGGTGGGCCCCCTGCTCAAGCAAGCCCACGAGGCGCTGGCAGGGGCCAAAGCGGCGTGGGCCAGCTATAGCACAGGCGAACAGAAAGCCCTAGCCGACTTCCGCGCCTCCGCCAGCCGCTTCCGCGACCTGGCCGCGGACCTGGGCAACCACCCCTTGCTGGAGCTGGCGGAGCTCATCAAGCGGGTCTCCATGGTGCTCAAGGCCCAAACCCGGGAGCGGCAGGCCTTGATCGCCATGGAGATGGCCACCGCCCTGCTCGCCGCCGAGCATGCCCTAGAGCGTTTCACTTCCCTCACCCCCCAGATCGAGGCGAAGGTGGAAGCCATCACCGGGCGCTTGCTCAACGCTCTTTCCGGACGTCCCAGCGAAGCTGCCGATCCGGCCCTCTCCGGGATCGGGCAGCGCAACGACGAGGCCGAACCGATCGCCCAGGTGGCGCGGGAGATGTTGGCCAACCTCCAACATGTAGAGCAGGTGCTGGACAGCTATTTCCGCGGCAACGGGAACGAGCCCCAGCTGCGCGGGCTGGAGCCGTTCTTGCGCCACGTGATCGGAGCGCTGCGCATGCTGGGCTTGGAGCTCGCGGCGGAGTTGCTGGAGCACTGCACGGCAGTGGTGGCGTTGCTGGCCGATCGCAACCGAACCCCCAGCCAAGACGAGGTCACCCTCCTCGCCGACGGCTTGAGCAGCCTGGGGTTCTACGTTCAAGCCCTCCCCCACGAGGGTGGAGAGGAGCTCAAGATGGTGGAGTCGGTGCTGGCCCGCTTCCGGTCCAGGTCGCATCCACCGATCGACGGCATCGAAACCTCGTCGACCGCTCCCGCTGCGGCGCCTGCAGCCGGGAGTCCCTCGCTCCACGTCGAGCTCGAGACGGCAAGCGCTAGCGATTCTGCGCCAGCCCCGACCCAAGTCCAGACGCAGGCCGCTCCGGGCTCTTGGACAAAGGGCTTCCCAAGCGGCAGCAGCGATTTCACCGACAGTGCCGCAGCCGGAGACCGGGAGATCGTGGAAGTCTTCCTCGAGGAAGCGCGGGAAATCTTGACGGCCATGGCCGAAAACCTGGCCGCATGCCGGGCGCGGCCGGACGATCGGGAGGTGCTTACGGCGCTGCGCCGCAGCTTCCATACCCTCAAGGGAAGCGGCCGGATGGCCGGGCTCCCCCATCTGGGCGAGGCCGCCTGGACCGTCGAGAACATGATGAACCGGTGGCTCAAGCTGGAGCAGGCAGCGAGCGAGGCGCTGCTCGATTACCTGACCGAGGCCCAGGCTGCCTTCGCTGGCTGGATCACCCAGCTGGCCGCCGAGGGTCACGTGCGCGTCGACCGGACAAGACTGGCCGAAGGGGCTGCCGCTCTGCTTCGGGCGGCGGAAGCGGAATCCCCGCCCCGTGCTGGGGAGGTCTGCGGGTCTCCACCCGCCGGAGGTCCGACGCCCGAAGCGCTGGCGCCCAGCCATGCATCCGAGGAGAAGGCCGATCGCCCGCATCCAGAAACCCTCGGTCCGCAGCTTGAAGCGAGCGATGAGGTCCAGGAGGCCGCGGGCCAAGTGCTGGGGGCCGCTAGCCATGCTCCGCAATCTGTCGGGGATGTGCCGGAGGAGCTGGATTTTTCCCGCCCCACCCTGACCGCCGAGCCGCCACTCGAGGAGCCGCCCGTCGTCATTGGCGAAATCAGCGTATCTCCATCACTGTTTTCGGTATACCTGCAGGAGGCACGCCAATGGATAGATGTGCTGAAAACAGGGCTGGAGGATCTGATCCGCCATCCCAACGAGGCGCCGCCGGAAGCTCTCCTGCGGGCAGCCCACACCCTCGCCGGTTCTTCCCGCACTGCGGGGCTCGCAGCGATCGACGCGCTGGCCGCTGCCCTGGAACGGGCCTTGTCCTCCTGGCGAACTCACCGAGCCGTTGGCGGTGAGCTGCCGACGGCTTTGATCGCGCAAGCGGTGGAAGCGCTGGACCAGGCCGTGACCCAGGTGGAGCGTCGGGCCCTTCCGGCGCCGGCCACCGCCCTGATCGACGCCCTCCACGCCTGGAACGAAGACATCCAGGCTGCCGCTATCGCCGCGGTCCCGGTCTCCGTGGCGGACGCCTCCCTTTCTCCAGCTTCCCTCGGCCAAGAGCGCCGCCTGGTCAAAGACGATATCGATCCCCAGCTCTTGCCCATCTTCCTCGAGGAAGCCCACGACCTGGTACCTCTCCTGGGCGAGGACCTGCGCCATTTGCGTGCAGAACCCGGGGATCCCCAGGCCTCCCAATCGCTGCGGCGGCTGCTGCACACCCTCAAAGGCAGCGCCCGCATGGCTGGAGCCATGCGCCTCGCCGAGCTGGTGCACCTCATGGAGGGCGAGGTGGAGGCGGCGGAGGGCGCGGGTTTCTCTCCTGCGCTCTTCGAGCGGCTAGAAGGTAAGTTCGACCGACTGGTGGCCGCCCTGGAGGCATTGGAGCGGGGCAACCTGGAGTCGCCTGAGCCGAGCCAGCAGAGAGCCGCCACGGCCGAGCCGGACTCGACCCCGGCGCCTTCGGTCAACCCGGGCGAGCCGGCCACCGAGCCCACAGCGCCTCCCGTCCTGGAAGAACTCTCGGCCGGAGCCGCCCAGATCCGGGTTGCGGCCGACACCGTCGACCACCTTGTAAACCAGGCGGGCGAGATCAGCATCGCCCGCGCCCGCATCGAGGTGGAAGCGCGCAGCTTCAAGCAGATCCTGCTCGAGCTCACCGACAGTGTAGCCCGGCTCAAGGCCCAGTTGCGCGAGATCGAGATCCAGGCGGAATCGCGCCTGCAGGCGCGGCTGGCCCTGAGCCAAGAGAAGGAGGAAGGCTTCGACCCCCTTGAGTTCGACCGCTACACCCGCTTCCAGGAGTTGACCCGTCTCATGGCGGAAAGCGTGCACGACGTGAGCACGGTGCAGCAGAACCTGCTGGCCGGCCTGGACGAGATCAACGCGGCGCTTTCGGCCCAGTCCCGGCTCAACCGCCGACTGCAGGACGACCTCATGCATTTGCGCACGGTGCCGTTCCAGCGGGTGGCGGAGCGCCTTCACCGGGTCGTGCGCCAGAGCGCCCGCGAACTGGGCAAGCGTGCCCAGCTCGAGATTTCCGGCGGCCAGGTAGAGATCGACCGGGGCGTGCTGGAAAAAATCGTGGCGCCCTTGGAGCACCTGCTGCGCAACGCCGTGGCTCACGGCGTCGAGCCAGGAAAGCTGCGCGCCGCCGCCGGCAAGCCGGAGACGGGCCGGATCCAGTTGGCGCTGCGCCAAGAAATCAATGACATTGTCATCCAAGTGAGCGATGATGGAGCGGGCCTCAACCTTCCGGCGATCCGGGACAAGGCGGCGCGGCTGGGGTTGATCGAGCGCGAGCGGGAGCTCTCCGACGCCGAGCTGGCCCAGTTTATCTTCCGGCCCGGGTTTTCCACCGCAGAGGCGATCACAGAAATCGCCGGGCGCGGGGTCGGTATGGACGTGGTAAGTAACGAGGTCCAGGCCCTGGGCGGGCGCATTGATGTGGCTTCGGAACCCGGCCGAGGCGCAACCTTTACCCTGCGGGTGCCTCTCACTCTGGCGGTCACCCGGGTCCTCCTAGTGACCGCCGCGGGACGCACCTGGGGTATCCTGGGTAACATGGTGGAGCAGGTGCAAGAGCACGGCCCAGACGCCATGGAAGGCCTCCTCGGCGCTGGCGCGATCCAGTGGCTGGAGCACCGCTATCCCCTCCACTACCTGCCCCGGCTCCTCGGCAGCGAGGCTGCCCGGATCGAGCCCCAAGCCCGCAATTACGTGCTACTGCTGCGCAGTGGCGAGGCCCGGGCGGCGGTGCTGGTAGACGGGCTCGGCGGCAGCCAGGACGTGGTGCTCAAGAAAATGGGCCCCCAACTTTCCCGGGCACCTGGCATCGCCGGTGCCACGGTGCTCCCGAACGGGGAGGTTGTCTTGCTGCTCAACCCGGTGCGGCTTGTCGAGCGCCAGACGGCAGGCAGCGCCACGGCAGTGGAGCTGGCCACTCGTCGCCCGGCGCAGGCCCCTCTCGTTTTGGTGGTGGACGACTCCCTTACCGTGCGCAACGTGACGGGCCGCTTCCTGCAGCGGCATGGTTTCCGGGTGGTCACTGCCAAGGACGGCTTGGACGCGTTGCAGCGCCTGGAGGAGGCCATACCTGACGTCATGCTGGTGGACATCGAGATGCCCCGCATGGATGGCTTCGAGCTCACCAAGCAGGTGCGCTCCGACCCCCGCACGGCCCCCGTGCCTATCATCATGATCACCTCGCGCCTGGCCGACAAGCACCGCCGGCACGCGCTGCAGCTCGGAGTGGACGTGTATTTGGGCAAACCCTACCAGGAAGAGGAGCTCCTCGGCCATATCGGCAGGTTCACCCGGGCTTCCGCCCAATAGGCTGCGCCCCTTGACGGGCGGTTGGGGCGCCTGCAGCATGGGGCGGAAAGGAGCCGAGCCGACCGCCGATGCCCCATCCCGCGGATCTGAGCGCCACCGCCGCCGTCGCCGCCATGCGCAAGGGCCGGCTGACCAGCGAAGCGCTGGTGCGGGCCTGTCTTGAGCGCATCGCCGAGCGCGAGCCCGGGGTGCGCGCCTTTGTCGACCTGCAGGCCGAGGCCGCCCTCGCCCGGGCGAAGGCGCTAGACGCCCGAGGACCCCGGGATGACGAGCCCTTGTTCGGCATGCCCGTCGCCATCAAAGAGATTTTCGACGTGGCAGGTTACCGCTGCGCCTGGGGCACGCCAATCCATTCCTGTCGCATTCCCTCCGCCGACGCGCCCGCGGTGACGCACCTCAAACAAGCGGGCGCCGTCATCCTGGGCACGGTGGTGTCCACCGAGTACGCCGTCGCCGCAGCGGGACCCACCACCAACCCCCACGATCCGTCCCGCTCGCCGGGAGGCTCCTCCAGCGGATCGGCGGCAGCGGTGGCGGCCGGCATGGTCCCCCTCGCCTTAGGTTCCCAGGGCATTGGCTCCATCATCCGGCCGTCCCTCTACTGCGGGGTGCTGGGACTGAAACCCACCAAAGGCGCCATCAGCACCTGGGGCTGCATGCCCCTGGCGGAAGAGCTGGACCACGCGGGCCCCATTGCCCGCACCGTGGAGGACATCGCCGCCGCCTGCCGGGTGCTGTTCGGCCGCGATCCCGAAGATCCCTCCTCGCGTCCCATCGCCCCGCCCGACGACGCCCCAGCGCTGCCCTCCCACGTGCTGGAGGCGGTGGGACCCCTGCGTAGCCGCGTGGGGCGCGGGAGCGCCGCCGCCGTCCGACAGGCCGTGTCCTCGCTGCGTAAGGCCAGGCTGCCGGTGTCGCGGATCGAGCTGCCCGCGGACTTCGACCGTATCGATTGGGTGGCTTACACGCTGCTCTGTCGCGGCATCGCCCGGCATCATGGGACCGAGCGGGATCTCCATGGCGAGCGCATGAGCGAGCCTATGCGGGCGCTGGTAGATCGAGGCCGGGCCGTGACCGATGGAGAGCACGCCCGGGCCCTGGAGCTGGCGCGGCAATTCGCCGAACAATTGACCGCCATGCTGACTCCGGACACGGTGATGGTCAGCGCAGCGGTGGACGACGTGGCACCGCCCATCCAGGAGGGGACGGGCTCACCCCTCCTCCAAGCCCTTGCCACCGTGACCGGACTGCCTGCCCTGGCGGTGCCCTGCGCTCGCCATGACGGGCTGCCCGTGGGCGTCCAGCTCGTTGCCGCCCACGGGCAGGAGGGCCTCCTCCTCACCGCCGCGGGCAAGATCCTGGCCGGCTCTTCCTGATCCCCTATCGGGGCGGCATCCGGGCAGCCCCGTGGGCCCCCAGCCTCAGGCCAGCGACGCTCGGGTCCACCGGAGCGTAGCCCTCGAATTCCAGGGTAAAGAGCCCCCGTCCCTGGGTCGCTGAGCGCAGCTCGGTCACATAACCGAACATCTCCCCCAGGGGCACCCGCCCGCGGATCGCCTCCACACCGCCAGGGCAGGGCTCAACCGAGGCAATTTCCGCCCGGCGGGCGGCGAGCTGACCCAGTACCGCACCGGTGTACTCGGCAGGCACCAAAACCTCGATGCGCCCGATGGGTTCCAGTAAGAGGCATTCCGCCTGGTGCAACGCCTCCCGGAAGGCAAGGCCCGCAGCGGTGCGGAAGGCAAGCTCGCTGGAATCCACCGGATGGCTCGATCCGCCCTCCAGCGTCACCTCCACGTCGGTCACCTCAAAGCCGGCAAGGGCGCCGGAGCGGGCCGCGTCCCGGACCCCTTGCTCCACAGCAGGAAGGAATTGGCGGGGCACGGCGCCTGCGGCCGCCTGGTTCTCGAAACGAATGCCGCTGCCGGGCTTGCCGGGCCGAAGCGACAGGATGACATGGCCGTATTGGCCCCGGCCGCCCGTCTGCCGGACGAACCGCCCTTCGATGCCGGAGACGGGACGAGAAATGGTCTCCTTGTACGCGACCCGCGGCCGTCCCATGCGTACTTCCACCCCATGCTCCCGGCGCAGCCGCTCCACCAGCACTTCCAGTTGCAGCTCCCCCATCCCGCCCAGCACGACCTGGCCCGTGTCCTCGTCTAGGGCGAGCTGGAAGGTGGGATCCTCCTCCGCTAGGCGTCGCAGTCCCTCCATCATGCGATCATGGTCCGCCATGGTGCGCGGCTCCACCGTGGCCCGGATCACCGGCTGGGGAAAAGCGATGGGCTCCAGCACCACTGGCCGCTCCGGCGCGCATAGGGTGTCCCCGGTGAAGGTGCGCTTGAGCCCCAACACGGCGCCGATGTCTCCCGCCTTGAGGACGTCCACGTCCTCTCTCTGGTTGGCGTACATGCGCAGCACCCGCCCCACCCGCTCCTTTTGCCCCCGCGTGGCGTTGAGCAGCGCCATCCCGGGGCGCAGCGTGCCGCAGTAGAGCCGCACGTAGGCCAGGTGGCCCATGTATGGGTCATTCACGATCTTGAAAGCCAGGGCCGCCAGGGAAGCCTCCTCATCGGGTTCCAGAGCAAGGGGCTTGCCGGTGAGGGGATCGGTCCCCGAAACGGCGCCGATGTCCACAGGCGAGGGCAGGAAATCCACCACCGCGTCGAGCAGGGGCTCGATGCCTACGTTGCGCAAGGCCGAGCCGCAGAGCACGGGAAACAGGCGATTCGCCAGGGTCGCCCGCCGCAACGCTGCCTTGAGCGCCTGCGGGGAAAGCGGCTCGTCCGCCACGTACTGGGCGAGCAAAGCATCGTCCGCCTCCGCCAGGCGCTCCACCAGCTCCGCCCGGGCTTCCTCCGCCGCGGCTCGATATTCGGGGGGCAGTTCGCTGACCTTGGGCTTGCTGCCCGAGCCGTCGGGCCAGGCCATGGCACGCATCTCGATCAGGTCGATCACCCCGTGAAACGAAGCCTCCCGGCCCAGGGGCAGGTGGACGCGGGCGGGCTGCACCCTCAAGCGCTCGGCAATACTGGCCACAGTGCGCTCGTAGCTCGCCCCGATCCGGTCCATCTTGTTCACGAACGCGAGGCGCGGCACCCGGTAGCGGTCCGCCTGACGCCACACCGTCTCGCTTTGCGGCTGTACCCCATGCACGCCGTCGAACACCACCACGGCGCCATCCAGCACCCGGAGCGAGCGCTGAACCTCCGCCGTGAAGTCGATGTGGCCCGGCGTATCGATCAAGTTGATGAGGCAGTCCCGCCAGCGGGCGCTGACCGCGGCGGCCACGATGGTGATGCCCCGCTCCCGCTCCTGCTCCATCCAATCCGTCACCGTGGTGCCATCGTCCACGGAGCCGAGACGATGGGTACGGCCGGTGTAATACAAGATACGATCGGTGAGGGTGGTCTTGCCCGCGTCGATATGGGCCACGACCCCGATGTTGCGGAGCTGGGCGATGCGGAGGTCCATGGGGGCGGGCTCAAGCGCTTCCTCGCGGTTCGCAGATCTTCTCCGGCTTCACCCCTTCTTGCCCTCCCGACGCACCCGCTCCAGGTATTTCCCGGTGGCCACCTCCACTTTCACGACATCCCCTTCCTTGATGAACTGGGGCGCAAGCACCTCCAGGCCGTTTTCCAGCACCACGGTCTTGTAGGTGGCGGTTTCGTGCTCCCGCAGGCCCGGCGGTGCCAGGACCACCTTGAGCTCCACCGTCTCGGGGAATACCACCCGCATGGGCACGCCTTCGAACAGCTCCACCGGGATGCGCATGTTAGGCTGCAGGAACTTTTCGTAGGGCCCGATCGCCTCCTTCGATAAGCTCAACTGCTCGAAGGTCTCAGGGTGCATGAAGTAGAACGCGTCCCCGTCGGTGTAGAGGTATTCCATCACCTCCCGCTCCAGGGAGACATCTTCCAACTTGTCATCGGGATGGAAGCGCAGCTCCCTGATGTGATTCGTCCTCAGGCTTTTAAGCCGCACGAACACCATGCCTCCGAACTGACCACCGCCGGCGTGATATTCGGCGCCCAGAACGTTGTAGATCTCGCCGTCCAGCCGCACCGTGGTTCCTGCTTTGAGCTCGGCTGCCTCGATCATCTCGTCCGCCTCCTGCCAATTCCCGTCTCGGGGTCCGCTCTCTCTTCTCCTCCTTCCCTTTCCACTCTAACGGCTTCTCGCGCCCGCGGGAATCCTCAAGGGTCGCCCGGGGCCGCAGCCCCGGGCCGCTCGGTGGCGTACCGCTGGGGCGCCAGGGCCTGGACCAGGTCCCGCTCCAAGGGCAGCGGATCGCCGCTCGCTTGGCTGGCAATCAGCTCCCCGGCCAGCGCAGACCAAGCGAGCCCCCGGGCGCCCAGCCCCGTGCACACGTAGAGGCCCTCATCCAGGGCGCCGGCGATGGGCAACCGGTCGGCGCTTACGGGGCGGAAACCCACCCATCCCTGGAGTTCGGCCGGATTCCAGCCCCACCCGTAGCCGGGCAGCATTCGCTCCAGCCGTCGCAGATTATCCGCATGATCTTCAACCCGGGGACTCTCCTCGAGATCGCCTTCTCCGAAAGAGGCGCCCAGGCAATGGAAACCATCATGGGCAGGGGTGATGCAGCCTTCCCGGCACACCACGGCCCGCAGCGGGCGATCCGGCCGGACCGGCAGCAGGGTGGATTGTCCCCGCACCGGCCGCAGGGGTAGCCGGGCTGCGGGAGGAAACCGGCGCGCCTGCACGCCATTGGCCAGCACGGCCACCGCCGCCTGGGCGATGAGGCGCCCGTCGGCGGACCTGACCTGCCAGCGCCCGTCCCGACGGGTCAAGCCCACGGCCTCCCGGCCGAACGCAGGCAGCACCCGATCGCCAGCAGCGGCAAGGCGCACTTCGCACACCCTCGCCCCCTTGGCCCAGCCGGCCTGGGGAAACCAGATCCCTTCCCCCGGCACCGGGGCACCCACGAGACGAGCCCCTTCTTCCCCATCTACGAGACGGGCAAAGTCTGCGGGCAAGCGGCTCACCGCTTCGCGCAATTGGCCAAGATGCCGCGGACCCCGAGGAAGCTGCAGCACGCCGGTGGCCCCCCAGGCGGGTTGTGGATGCGCCTGCGCGAGGTCCTCCAACTGGGCCCAGGCGTAGCCGCTGGCGGCGCAGGTGAACCGGACCAGAGGATTCCAGCGCAAGGAGACGGTGGGGCGCAGCACGCCAGCGGGGTTGGCGGACGCTTCCCGAGCGGCCGCCGGATGGCGGTCCACCAGACTCACCCGGAAACCCCGGGCTGCCAGCCGCTCCGCGCAAGCCGTACCAGCGAGGCCCGCTCCGATGACCACGGCCTCCCGCCCCGCCGCCGGCGGAGGAGACGCCCGCCCACCCGCAAAACGCGCCACCAGCATCTCCCGCTTTCGACCGAACCCCGGGCGCTTGTCCACTTCAAAGCCCGCGGCGGCCAGCCCCCGCTTCACCGTCCCTGCCACCGTGTAGGTGGCGACGGTGGCGCCGGGAGCGGCGAGTCGAGCCAGTTCGCGGAACACGGTCTCGCTCCACATCCCGGGGTTTTTGGCCGGGGCGAAGCCGTCCAGGTAGAAGGCGTCGGCCCGAGCCTCCAGCGAAGAAAGCATCGCAGCAGCCTCCCCGAAGCAGAGGGTGAGGGTTACCCGCCCGGACTCGAAGGAACGCCGGTGAAAGCCGGGAAGCAGGGGCGGATAGCGAGCGATAAGCGCCCGCGCCAGGGCGGCGAACTCGGGAAAGCGGCGTTGGGCCGCCTCCAAGTCTGTCGGGGCGAGGGGATGCTTTTCCACCGAGACGTAGTGCAGCCGGGCATAAGGGGGCGCGCTCGCCCGCCAGGCGTCCCAGGTGGCGAGGAAGTTGAGACCGGTGCCAAAACCGGTCTCCACGATGGTGAACGACTCGACACCGCGAAACCGCCCGGGTAGCCCGTTGCCATGAAGAAAAACGTGCGCCGTCTCGGCGAGCCCCCCATCCGCGGAATAATAGAGGTCATCGTAATCCAGGGAGAAAGGCGCGCCGTCCGCACCGAAACGCACCCGGGCAGGAGCCACAGGCAGCGGTTCGGGCAACCGCAATTTGGATGACAGAGTCATAAAACCGTCAGGCTCGCCCTGTCCGCGAGCGCTCCTCCCGCGCCTCGCCTGCGCCCCGCTGGGCGAGAAAGTCGGCGAGGACTCGGGCAGTGTGGGAGCGGCGCCTGCTCCGGGCGAGGGCTTCCGGCGAGCCCTCGGCCACCACGCGGCCGCCCGCCTCGCCTCCCTCGGGTCCCAGATCGATGACCCAGTCGGCCTCGGCGATCACGTCCAGGTTGTGTTCGATCACCACCACGGTATTTCCCGCATCCACCAGTCGATGTAGCACGCCCACGAGCTTCTCCACGTCGGCCATATGCAGCCCTACAGTGGGCTCGTCCAGGACGTAAAGGGTGTTTCCGCTGCCTGCCGCGGCCTGAGCGCGCCGCCGGGGCGATTCCGGCGTGGCGGCAGATCGGGCTTTGGCCAGCTCGGTCACCAGCTTGATGCGCTGGGCCTCCCCTCCGGAGAGGGTGGAGCTCGGCTGGCCGAGGCGCAGATAGCCAAGGCCCATCTCCTGCAGCAGCCGCAGCGGATGGTGGATGGCCGGCTGGGCGGCGAAGAACTCTACCGCCTCGTCCACGCTCATGGCGAGCACCTCAGCCGCGTTTTTTCCCTTGAAGCGCACGGCCAGCGTTTCCGCCGTGAACCGGGCCCCGTTGCAGGCGTCGCACGTCACCTGCACGTCGGGCAAAAAGCTCATCTCGATGGTCTTCGTGCCCTGCCCTTCGCACGCGTCGCAGCGGCCGCCGGCCACGTTGAAAGAAAAGCGCCCCGGCCCGTACCCGCGCATGCGCGCCTCGGGCGTCTGGGCAAAGAGGCGCCGGATGCCGTCCCAGATGCCGACGTAGGTGGCGGGACAGGAGCGGGGCGTCTTGCCGATGGGGGTCTGGTCCACCTCCAGAACCCGGCGCACCCGCTCCCAGCCCTGGAGCTCGTCGCAGCCTGGGAGCCGGGAAGCCCCCCTGCGGCGGCCTGTGAGCAGGATTTTGAGGCTGGCGTAAAGCACGTCCCGCACCAGGGTGCTCTTGCCGCTGCCGGACACGCCGGTGACCGCCACTAGCCGGGCTAAGGGAATTTTTACCCGCACAGATTTAAGATTGTGCAACTTCGCCCCCAGGATCTCCAGAAACGGCGTCCCGCCCCCGTTCCGCCCCACCGGCCGGCGCTTCCCGTGCAAAGGATGGAGGAGGGGCCGAGCAAGGCAACGCCCGGTCACCGACCAGGGATTGCCCATGAGATCCGCCACCGTACCCTCTCCCACCACGCGCCCCCCCTGTTCCCCCGCTCCGGGTCCCAAATCCACCACGTGCTCCGCAAGGCGAATGGTCTCTTCGTCATGCTCCACCACCACCACCGTGTTGCCCTTGGCCTTGAGTTCCGCTAGCGTGTCCAGCAGCCGCCGGTTATCCCGCACGTGGAGCCCGATGGTGGGCTCGTCCAGTACGTAGCACACGCCCCGCAAGTTGGAGCCGAGCTGGGCTGCCAGCCGGATGCGCTGGGCCTCTCCTCCGGAGAGGGTGGGAGCCGAGCGGTCCAGAGAGAGATAGGCAAGGCCCACCTGGTTCAGGAAGGCGAGCCGTGCGCTGATCTCCGGCAGGATGTCCCGGGCCACCAGGGCGGCGCGGCCCGCGAGCTTCAGGCGCTGGAAGTAGCGCTGAGCCTCGCCGATGGAGAGGGCCGTCAGCTCGGCGATGTTTCTCTCCTGGAAACGGACCGCCAAGGCCACGGGATTGAGGCGGCGTCCCTGGCATTCCGGACAGGGACGGGTCTCCCCTTCCCACCATTCGTTCCACCAGATTTCCTCGCCGCTCTGGGCCTCGTCGAAGCCGGGAAGGACAAGCCCCGTGCCGTAGCAGCGGGGACACCAGCCGTGCTTGGAGTTGAAGGAAAAGAGCCGCGGATCCAGCTCCGGGAAGCTCTGGCCACAGCGGGGGCATGCCCGCCGCACCGAGAAGTGAGCCTCAACCAGCTTGCCGGGGGCGCCAACAGGGGAATCCAGGGGCGCCACCTTGACCGAGCCTTTGCCCAGCGCTAGCGCCTGGGCCAAGGCCTCCCGCAACGGCCCTTCGGCCCTGGGCGAGACCGCCAGCTCGGCCACCGGCAGCTCGATATCATGCTCCCGGTAGCGGTCGAGTCGCGGCCAGGGCGAGGTCGGCGTGAGAACCCCGTCCACCCGCAAGTGCCGGTAGCCTTTGCGCGCCGCCCATTGGGCCAGGTCCGTGTAATAACCCTTGCGCGCTACCACGAGGGGCGCGAGGAGCGCGATCCGGCGGTCCCGATAGTCCCGCAGGATCCGCGCGGCGATCTCCTCCGGGGACTGGGGTTCGATGGGAACGCCGCACCCGGGACAGTGTTGGACCCCCAGCTTTCCATAGAGCAGGCGCAGGAAGTGGTAGATCTCGGTGAGGGTGGCCACCGTGCTCTTGCGTCCTCCCCGGCTCGTGCGTTGTTCGATAGCGACAGTGGGAGGAATCCCGAAGATGGCGTCCACGTCGGGACGCGCCGCGGGCTGCACGAACTGGCGCGCATAGGCGTTCAAGGATTCGAGATAGCGGCGCTGGCCTTCAGCGAACAGGATGTCGAAAGCCAGGGTGGACTTGCCCGATCCGGAAATGCCAGTGATCACCGTAAGACGTTCTCGCGGGATGCGCACGTCCACATTTTTGAGATTGTGCTCTCGAGCGTGGTGGATGTGGATCGCCGCATCGTCCCGCTGCGGACGCGGGCGCTGCGCGCCTTCCCAGGCTGCGGGCGTTCTCTGCCGCCCGGGAGCCCGATCCGCCTCGTACCTGGCGAGGGCTGCGCCGGTGCGGCTTTCCGGCATCCGGGCGAGCTGCCCGGGCGTTCCCACCCCCACTACCCGCCCGCCGGCCTCTCCGCCCTCTGGTCCTAAGTCGATCAGCCAATCCGCCGCGGCGATGACATCCAGGTTGTGCTCGATCACCACCAGGCTATGGCCTTCCGCCAGCAGCTGGTCGAAGGCCTGAAGCAGGACGGCGATGTCGGCGAAATGCAGGCCCGTGGTGGGCTCGTCGAACAGGAACAGGGTGCCGCCGGAGGCCTGGGTCGTCCCCCGGCGTGCGGCCCCTCGACGGGCACGGGCCAGATGCCCGGCGAGCTTAAGCCGTTGGGCTTCGCCCCCCGAAAGGGTGGGCACCGGCTGTCCCAGCTTGACGTAGCCAAGCCCCACCGCCTGCAATGGGGCGAGGGCTTGAAGCACTTCTGGCTGCGCCGAGAAGAACGCTGCCGCCTCCGTCACCGTCATCTCCAGCACATCGGCGATGGAACAGGGCGAGCGCCATCCCCCCTCTGCCGCTGGCAGCAACTTTACCTCCAGCACCTCGGGTCGAAAGCGGCGGCCATCGCAGTCGGGACAGCGCAGATAGACATCGGAGAGGAACTGCATCTCCACGTGCTCGAAGCCGCTGCCGCCGCAAGTGGGGCAGCGGCCATGGCCCGTGTTGAAGCTGAAGGTGCCGGCGGTATAACCCCGCTCCTTGGAGAGGGGCTCCTGCGCGAAGAGCTTGCGGATGACGTCGAACGCCCCGACGTAGCTCGCCGGGTTGGAACGGGCGGTCTTGCCGATGGGCGACTGGTCTACCAGCACCACGTCGGCCACGGCCTCATGTCCGCGCAACCCCTTGTGGGCCCCAGGCGTCTCCGCGACCCGCCCCTTCAGTTTGGCGAGGGCTGGATAAAGCACGTCCTGCACCAGGGTCGACTTGCCCGAGCCCGAGACGCCAGTGACGCACACGAGCCGATTCAAAGGAATGGACACATCGATGCCCTTGAGATTGTGCTCGGCGGCCCCCAGCACTTCGAGCCAGGCCTTGGGCGGTTCCCCGTTGGGAACCCGGTCGCAGACCCGCTTCTCCCCCCGCAGGTATTGCCCCGTGAGGGAACGGGGCTCCCGTTGCAATTGCTCCGGAGTGCCGAAAAACACCACCTGGCCGCCCTGCTCGCCCGGGCCCGGACCCAGGTCCAGGATGCGATTCGCTGCCCGCATGACGGCAGGATCATGCTCCACCACAACCAAAGTGTTGCCTGCGTCCCGCAGCCGGGTGAGTACCCCCACCACCCGATCGATATCCCGGGGATGCAGACCGATGGAGGGTTCGTCCAGCACGAACAAAGTGTTCACCAGAGAGGTGCCCAGAGCAGTGGTGAGGTTGATGCGCTGGACCTCGCCCCCGGAGAGGGTACGCGACTGGCGGTCCAGGGTGAGGTAGCCCAGGCCCACGTCCACCAGGTACTGAAGCCGGGTGCGGATTTCCGCTAGCAGCAGCTCCGCGGCCTCGTCCAGGGCCGGCTCGGGGAGCCGCAGGTGGCGGAAAAAGTCCAGGCAGCGCTCGATGGGCAGCAGGGCCACATCGTGGAGAGTAAGCCCCGGGAGGGCGAGGAATGCGTCGTCGGAGAACCGGGTCTCGGGAGGACGCAGCCGCCGGGCGCGCTCGATCACCCGGTCGGCTGCCTCGTGGCTCCCGAGTCGCCACAGCAGCGCCTCGGGCTTGAGCCGGGCGCCGCCGCAAGCGGGGCAGGGAGTATACGCCCGGTACTTAGAGAGCAGCACCCGAATGTGCATCTTGTAGCTCTTGGTCTCGAGCCAGTCGAAGAAGCGCCGCACTCCATACCAGGCACGGGGCCAGGAGGCTTCCCAGCTCACCCAGCCGGGGTCGCCCTCTAGAACCCAGCGCCGGTGGGCCTCCTCCATCTGCCCCCAGGGAACGTTCACGGGCACGCCCCGCTTGCGGGCAAAGCGCACGAGATCCTCCTGGCACTCCCGGTAGCTCTGGGTCTGCCAGGGCTTGATGGCACCTTCGGCGAGGGACTTGGAAGCGTCGGGAACGACGAGATCCAGGTCGATGCCAATCACGCGGCCGAAGCCGCGGCAGGTATCGCAAGCGCCGATGGGAGAATTGAAGGAGAAAAAGCTGGGCCTCGGCTCCCGGTAACGGATATCGCACTCAGCACAATGCAAGTCTGCGGAGAAGCGCCAGGTGACGACGGGCTCCGTGCCCGCCCCCTGGGCGTGGACCGTCACCCGCCCCTGACCCACCCGCAGTGCTGCCTCCAGGGCCTCGATCACTCGATCGCGGCCGGCAGAGCTCAGGCGGAAACGATCCTGCACCACCTCCAGGCTGTTGTCCGTCTGGGGCTCGATGCGGGTGTATCCCTGCCGTGCCAGCAGCTCGCGCACCTCCTGTTGGGAAAAATTGGCGGGCACGATGACCGGAAAAGCGATGGTGAGCCGGGGGTCACCCGCCGCTGAGGCCCGCTTGGCCAGGGTCTCGTAAATGCTCTGGGGGGTGTCCCGGCGCACTCGCTGGCCGCAGCCCCGGCAATAGAGCTCGGCGGCGCGGGCAAAAAGCAGCTTCAGGTGGTCGGCGAGCTCGGTCATGGTACCCACGGTGGAACGGGAGGTCCGCACTGGATTGACCTGGTCGATGGCGATGGCGGGCGGAATGCCATCGATGCGGTCCACACGGGGGCGGTCCTGTCGATCGAGGAACTGCCGGGCGTAGGGCGAGAAAGTCTCCACGTAGCGGCGCTGCCCCTCGGCGTAGAGGGTGTCGAAGGCGAGGGACGATTTGCCGGAGCCGGAGACGCCGGTGACCACGATCAGCTCATTCAAGGGAAGCCGCAGGCTCAAGCCCTTGAGGTTGTTTTGACGGGCTCCTTCGAGGGTGATGTATTCGCTGGACACGGAGGCTTCAGGAACAACGTGGATTTGTGCAAAGCCAGGCCGGAAATTGACGAAGTTTTACATGCTCTCTTCCACGCGGCATCATACTGAAAGCACCTGGCGGCGAACTCCCATCGCCGGCGGCGATTGACCACTTCTTTCACGGCCTGGGTCGGCGATCGGAGCCCGCCAGGACCTCCGTCGGCTTTCCGACGGGACTGCCGGGTCCGGGGACACTCGCCCCTTTCCCCTCTTGGCCAGCCATCGCCCGGCTATTTCAACCCTTCGAATTATTGTGCCGACTCAACGCGGCGGGCCGGATCTGGCCTCACTTGGCGTGGCATGGATCCTGCCCATCCCGCCATGAGCATGGCCAACACCATCCAGCCGACGCGATTGGGAGGTAGACGCATGAACCGTAATCATCCTGGGCCCGCCTGGCCTCTTCTCGACCTCAGATGGATGAACGACACCCATCCGGCCCTCGTCATCCTCACCTGGGCCGCCATCATGAAAGCGGCCGGCTTCCTGCAAGGCGTGGAAATCGATCAGGCCTCCTTTGTCGAAGCTTCCCGCAGCAGCGCGGAACCGGTGCGAGGCGCCCTGATCCGCTCCATGGACGATCTCATCGAGCTGGCGGAGCGCACCGGCCGGGTGCTGGTTTTCTGGGGCCCCCGGTTCGCCCTGCTGCCGGAAGACGCGGCCCTCAATACCCTCGGCGCTCCTTACTGACTCTTCGCACGATGGTTCGCTTCCCCTTGCGGGAGGGCGAAGCACTGCCGAGCCTCTGGGCACCCATGTCCAATCGGCCGACCAACCGAGCCGAGGCGGGCTCAGGAGGCTCGCAAGCTTACCATCACCCGGTCGCGGCCGCTGCTCTTTGCCCGGTACAGGGCAGTGTCGGCGGCGGCGAGCAGGGTCTCCGCCGATAGCCCGTGATCAGGGTAGATGGCCACCCCGAAAGAAACGCTCACCGGGTCCAGATAGCGACCTTCCCGGTAGATGCGAATGCGGCGCGCCTCGTCCCGAATCCTCTCCGCCCGTTCCTGAGCCGCCTCCAGGGCCGCCTCCGGCAGGAGCACGACGAACTCCTCTCCACCGAAGCGGCAGGCAATATCCCCTTCCCGGACGCTTTGGCGCAGCAAGCGCCCGAGGGACCGCAGGACCGCGTCGCCCGCCTCGTGGCCGTAGGAGTCGTTGAACCGCTTGAAATGGTCCACGTCCAGCATCAGGAGCGCGAGCGGCCGGCCGGTGCGCTCGGCCCGGGCCACCTCCCGCTGCAGGGACTCCTCCAGATAGCGGCGGTTGAACAAGCCCGTGAGGGGGTCGCGGATCGATTGGCGGTGCAGCGTCTCCCGCAGCCGGATATTGGAAATGGCCAGGGCAATCTGGTCTGCCAAGGCCTTAGCCATGTCGCGCTTGTGCTCTCGGGCGGCAGCGGAAACCTCCGTGTCGGCTGGCGGCGGCGAAAAAGACAAATGCAGTATGCCCAAAGTATCGCCGCCGGCCGCCATGGGCAGGCACAGATAGGGGCGCCGCGGATCGCCAAAGGCTCGCACGTGCTCGCACAAGGGGGATGCGGCCGGGTCTTCCACCTGGTGCACGTGGCCTCGGCGCAAGGCCAGGCAAGCCTCCGGACCGAAGCTTCCGGGGCGCTCCCGGGACAGCTCTCCCCAAGCGGCTAAGCATTCCAGTTTGTCGTGGGTCGGGCTCAGAAAATAGAGGGCCCCTTCTTCCAGAGGGAAGAGACGGCCCGCGTACAGATCGATCACATCGAAAGCTTCCCGATCGGTACGACAGGTGTGCAGCAGGCTGCTCATTTCGTTGAACAGCATCATTTCCCGGTTTCTCATGCGCACTTCTTCCAGGGCACCGGCCAGTTCCTGGGCACCCATGGCCACTTGCTGCTCCAGGCTCTTGGCTTCCGCTTGGGCCGCCTGCAGGATCTTGTCCTGGACGGCCACACGCCCGCGCAGGCTGTCCAGTTCCCTTTGCAGGGCCTTCGCCTGCTCCAGCTGCTCGTCCCGGGCCCGCTCCAGGGAGGCCGCCATCTCGTTCAGCCCCTCGGCAAGTCGCCCCAGGGCGGGAGCCTCCGTTTGGACGATGCGGGCGCTTAAGTCCCCCAGCTCGAGCCGGCGGGCGAAATCCACCGACGCTTCGATCGCGCGCATGACATTGCGACGCAGGGCGAGCACCATCCATCCAGCGGCGAGAAGGGTGATCAATCCCACGATGCCGGCGGTATAGCCGATGGCGTCGCTCAAGGAAACGCTGTAGTAAGCCAGAACCCGGGCGCTGCGCATTTGAGACAGCACCCGGTCGAGCCCGGGTTCCGCGTCGGACACCGCCTTGACCAGGGAAGCGCGCCGGGCGGAAGCCTCCTGCACCATCTCCTCGTATCGCTCGAACAGCAGGCGATACTGGTCCAAGGCCGCGTTGAGCAGGGAACGGGTGGGCTCGCTCAAAGGGTTTGCCGCGATTTCCCGGGCGAGTGCCTGGAGCGAGGCGCGCACGGCCTGCGCCTCGGCCAGGCGATGACGGGCAAAGTAATCGATACGCGCGAAGCGCAGCGCCTTGAGGCGCTCCTGGGCGCTGGCCGGACCTCGCTGGGAGATCGCCGCCTCGAGCTGCTCCTCCTGATCCCGGATCTGGGCTTCCAGCCCGCCGGCGGCGGAACCCATGCGGCGATATAGATCCACCAGGGCTGCGTACTCGGTGCCGTACTGCTCCACGGCCTGATGGATTCCGCGGACTTCCCGCAGAATCGCCGGGTCCTGGACGATCCCGCGAAGGCGCTCCAGATCTTGCCGTATGCCCGCGAGCAGCTCTTCCACCGGCTGCCAGTACCTGGCATTGAATGCTTCGGGCAGCGTCTGGCGATAGCTCAGGGCGAGGTCGTGATCGTGGCGGCGTGCTTCCAGAAGCCCTGTACGGACGCGATGCACCCGCTCCGATACCCGGGCCTCTTCCTCCAGATGGCTTTTGAGCGTCTCGATGGCGCTTTCCTGAGCTGCCCGCAGAACAGCCCCCGCCAGCACTACCAGGACAGCCATGGCTGTAAGCCCCAGAGTAATCTGGGAGCCCAGGCCGAGACGCCGGCGCACGAAACCCCTCTTTTCCCCGGACAGGTCCAAGGCATCACCCACTCGGTGCAATATTGAGCGCAAAGAAGTTCATTATGCCCCAACCGGGCGTTTTTCCTTTACCAGCCTAAGGAAATTCACCATTCTCTACCGTACCCCAACCGGCGCCCGGCTTATTCGGCGATTTGACCAATTGTCAAAATGTGTTAAAAAGAATTAAGCCCTAGCGCTTTTGTTGCGCGGGCCCGAATGCTCGTGGTTTTTGGAACCGGGGATTCCGTTTGAGGGGGAGGCTCATCCGGTCCTTCCCTCGGTGTCCAGCGTTTCACTAGTAGCCATTACTTTTCACACCGGCGCAATCCGCTGGATATAAAGTGGCGATACGGAGGAACCGGATGGAAACCTATTACGAAGATTACGAGATCGTGCGCGTGGTGAGCGACACTCGCCTCATCGACTCGGAGTCCTGCGAGCGCGTCTACTGGCGGCCTGACGGCAAGCCCGTCGCGCCGGGCTTTTATTTGGTGGCGTGGCCTCGAGGAGCGGACCCGACCCGCTACGACGAGCGGGCCGAGTTCTTAGGACCCTACCGCTGGGTGGAGGGGGCCCTCGTCGCTCTCGCCCAATTGAAGAGCGGACAACGCAGAACAGCCCCGCCGCGGCCCGCCAACCCTCTGGACGAGCCGGCGAGCGCTGCGCTTGTGGAGCGCCCGAGCCCAGCGGGAAAAAGCCCTGCATCGCAACAAACCCGCTGATTTCGGACCGGCTGGGAGAAGCGGAGGCAGCAGGCGCAGGAAGAAAAATCCTGGCGAGCCTGCAGGTCGTATGATTCCGAGGGGTTCTCCCGGACCCTCCGATTCCGGAGGCACAGACTCAGCAGCCCGGCAGCTTGGCGAGCGCATCAGGGCGGGGAAAAACAAAAGCCGCCCGCAGGCGGCTTTCGAAATCTTCTCGCTCTCCCTATTCGGCTGCCAACGGATCCAGCCAGGCTTCGTCGTAATCGGTGGAATCAACGGCCACGGCTGGGATCTCCGCTGCCATGAACTCCACCTTGACCAGATCGCTTTCCACCTCCGGGGATTCGAGTTGCATTTCCTCCAGCGAGAATTTCATGGTCCCCTCCTTCGTCAGGGTCGCCTCGGATCGGCATTCCAGGACATTCTTAGCCCGCGATGAAACGGGGATCAATCGATTTATCTGATGCGAACGATAAGGAGAAGTCGTCTTGCGTCGGGCACGATCAGCCAGCCGCGAGACGCAGCCCGGTCCCTGGACGGGCATAGCCGCCGATCGCTTCGATGGGCTCGGGCACATGCACGGCGGAGCCCTGCACGTAATCCACGCCGATGGTCTTGAGCATCCCGAGGGTCACCTCGTTCTCCACCCACTCGGCGATAGTGCGGATACCCATGACATGGCCGATATCGTTGATCGCCCGGACCATGGCGCAGTCGATCGGATCGTTGGCCATATCCTTGACAAAACCACCGTCGATCTTCAGGAAGTCCACCGGCAGGTTTTTGAGGTAGGCGAAAGAGGACAAGCCGCTGCCGAAATCGTCCAGTGAGAAACGGCAGCCCAGCTCCTTGAGTTCCCGAATCACTTTGCTCGCCCGTGTGAGGTTGGCAATGGCGGCCGTTTCGGTGATCTCAAAGCAGATGGCCCGCGGCAGCACCTGATGGCGCCTGAACTGCTCGTGGATGAAAGCGAGGATGTGGTCGTCGGAGATGGAAGCGCCAGAAAGATTGATTGAAAGCATGGGCAGCCGGGAACATGACGCCGCTAGCGCCCGCCAACGGCTGAAAGCGAGGCTCATCACACACTGGTCAATGGCTTGCATGAGGCCATAGCGCTCCGCCGCAGGGATGAAAGACATGGGAGGCACCAGGTCTCCGGCTTCGCCCACCATGCGCACCAGCACCTCGTAATGCTCCTCGTCGGCGCCATCTGAGCTAAGACCCACGATGCGCTGGCAGTAGAGACGGAAGCGGTTTTCCTCGAAGGCACGGGTGATGCGCGACACCCACTGCATTTCGCCGCGACGCTGAGCCAGCTCGTTATCGTCGGGTCGATATGCCTGGACTCGGTTCCTGCCCTTGTCCTTGGCCGAGTAGCAGGCAGCATCCGCCGCCCCGAGAAGGCTCGTGGCGCTCTCCCCGTCCCCGGTAATCGCCACCAGTCCGATGCTGATGCTACTGGCAAAAGTCTTGTCCTGCCAAGCGAAGCGGAAATTGGCCAGCCCTCGCCGCAACTTCTCGGCCACCTGTAGCGCCTGGGCGAGATCGCAACCCTGCAGCAAGACGCCGAACTCGTCTCCCCCCAGGCGCGCCAAGGTGTCCGACTCGCGAATTTCGGCTTCCAGGATCGATGCCACCTGACGCAGCAGCTCGTCCCCCGCCACATGGCCGCAGGTGTCGTTTACCACCTTGAACTGGTCCAGGTCGAGGTACAGCAGGGCGTGCTGACGGCCCTGGGTTTGGGCATCCTCCACCAAGGCCTGGAGCCTGCGGTCGAATTCGAGCCGGTTGACGAGCCCGGTGAGGGCGTCGTGGCTTGCTTGCCACGAGAGCTGGTGGGCAAGCTTGCGCGATTCGCCCACGTCGCGGAACACCAGCACCACACCGATGATCTCTCCTTCCCGGTTGCGAATGGGAGCCGCGGTATGCTCGATGGGCCAGCGCCGGCCTTCCCGGGAGATCAGCACCGCGTGACTCTCGGGCTCGGTGGCATGCCCCTCTCTCAGCACCGCCGCGACCGGGTCCTCGATTCTCTCGCCCGAAAGCTCCCGCACCACGTAGAAAATCCGGGACAGGGGCGCGCCGCGGACTTCCTCCGTGCTCCAGCCTGTGAGCTTTTCCGCCATGGGGTTGAGATAGTCCACCTCGCCCTGGGTATTGGTGGTCACCACCGCGTCGGCGATGGAGGCAAGGGTCACCTGGGCCCTTTCCTTCTCGGCAAACAGGATCTCCCGCGCCTGCTTGCGCTCAGCCATGTCGCGGGCGATGGATTCAGCCATGTGATTGAACGCCTGAATGGTGGCAAGCACTTCCGGGGGTCCGTCGGGCTCGATACGCACCGAATAATCCCCCTGGCCGAAGCGCGCGGCGGACGATGCGAGGACGTACAAGGGACGCAGCCCGTTGTTGACGATCGCCAGCGTCAAGCCGAAAAAGATTCCGAGGAGGAACAGCAGCAACTGGAACATCTCCATGGACTGCTGCCAGAGATGGTTGAGGGTGGCAGTGGGATCGGTGCGGATGAGCACCTGGCCGTAGCGCTCGCCGCCCACTACGATTTGGACCAATTCTTCCTCGGGCCGGATATCCGCCCAGCGGACGAACCAGCGAGGGGCAAGGCTCTCTTCCTTGGGACTGGTGGCGCTCAAGGAATTGCCCGCGGTATCGATCCAGCTCACTAGGGCGATGTCCCGCTGGCCCACCCGTGCATCGAGAATCTGCTGGATCAGGGCGTAGTCCCCGATGACCGCCTGCTCGGTCACGGCGGGGGTGAGGGACTCCATCTCGTACTTGACTTTCTCGCTCAGCTCGGCCCGGTTGCGCTCGACCTCGTTCAAGATGCTGCTATAGAGCAGCACCGCGCCGGAGAGGGCTAGCGCCACCCCGGAGCCCAGCATGAGGCGGGCGGAGAGGCTCAAATCCCGCCACAGGTGCGCGAAACCCAGACGGCCCACAGTCATTCCCCCTTCACCAGGCTGGTGCGGTAGAAGCGGCGTATGTTGTCGAACTCCGCGTCCTCCGCGGGCACGAAGCCATACGGAGGTTTCTGTTTCACCAGCTCGGCGCTGGCGGCGAGGATGCGCGCGCCCTGGGGATCGGCCGCCATGTGGATCAAAGCTTGGCGTACCCTGGCCACTTTTTCCCTGGGCACCGAAGGATGGACCGAAATAGGAATGTTCAGGTACTTTTCCGAGCTCCACAGCACCCGGTATTCCACCTGCTCCCGTTGGGCGAAATCCCGCATAATCTGGGAATTCACCCCCGCAGCCACCACCCGACCCGCCTTGAGCTGGCCCATGGCGCCCTCCTGGTTGCCAGCGAATAAGGGCTTCACGGAAATGCCAGCGCGCAGCAGGGCGTCCATGGGCACGTAGTAGCCCACGAACGCCACTTGAGAGGGAAACACCACTTCCTTACCCTCCAGCTCTTGCAAGGAGTGGATGCCCGAGGCTGCCAGTACCACGATCTGCCCCTGGATCGCTTCCTCCTGGGGCCGGGCGATGACGCGGTAGCCGACCACATCGTTGTCGGCTTTGAAGTTGTGGTTGGAGTAGATGAAATCGAATTCGCCACGGCCGATCATGGCCGAGTGCTCAGGACCGGTCTTGGCCAGCTTAAGGACCAGGGGAACTCCGCTTTTCTCGCTGACGTAGCGTAGGATGGGATTCCAGTACTGGGCCGTCAGGATGGGGCTGCGTTGGGTGATAACGCCGAAGGAGTACACCCTCTCCTGCCCCCACGCGCTTCCTGCCCCCAGGGCGGCGAGCAGCGCCGTGGCTATCCACATGCTGCGTACCATTTCTTTTCTCCTTTTCCCGGTGTCGCTCCGTGGCTGGGAGTGCCCATTTCGGGCCAGCAGGCTGTGGCGCCCGCATCCGGGAAGGAGTTAGCCGCTGCCCGCCTCCTCTCCCGTCGCCGCTTCCTCGGGCGGGGTTCTTCCAGGTGCCACAGAGGCTTTCGCTCCCTCGGGGGCCCAGGGCACCCCGCGGCGTCCTGGGCTCCCTCCGGAAAGCAATGCAACCGCTCTCACCATATGCAAGAGTTATGCCACAACATTGACCAGGGAGCCGATTCCAGCAATCCGGATCTCCACGGTGTCTCCGATCTGGATGGGATCCGCCCCTAGCGAGGTACCGCAGGCAATCACGTCGCCAGGCTCCAGGGTCATGGTTTGGGAGATAGAGGCCACGATTTCGAAAGGATCGAGAACCAGGTCTTCCACTGGATAGTCCTGGTGCTTGACGCCGTTGATGAAAGATTCGACAGTGAGTGTCATCGGATCGACATCGGTGTCGATCACCGGCCCGAAGATGCTGAAGGTGTCGAAGCCCTTGGCCCGGGTGTACTGGGGAAAGCTCGAATCACGCTTCACCACGTCCTGGGCAGTCACGTCGTTCACCACCGTGTAGCCAAAAATCGCCTCCCGGGCTGCCTGGGCATCGACTCCTCTCGTCCGGCGGCCGATGACGATGCCCAGCTCCCCCTCCAGCACCACCCGCGCGCTCAAGCCTCGGGGATAGACGATGGGGTCGCCGTGGGTGGCGAAGCTCGATCGGGGTTTGAGGAAGTAAAGCGCTTCCCGCGGAGTCTCCCGCCCGAGCTTGGCGATCTGGGAGCGGGAGTTGTTCCACAAAGCAATCATGGCAGAAGCGTCGGAGGGGGGCAGGAGCTTGACCCGGTCGAGTGCCAGGACCGCCCCGGCCGGCCGAGCTTGGTGGAACATGTCTCCCTCGTAGACGCGGATTCTGCCACCTTCCTCCAGTACACCGAAACCCGTCTTGCCCTCTGCCCGGAATCGTACGAATTTCATGGAATATCTCCCCTTTCTCAGACCATCACCTTGAAGATCAACGATGCACCCGTCCCGACGAGAAACACGCCCACCACGCGGATCAGGGCCTCCCTGGAGATGTTGAAGTGAACCCGGTTGCCCAGGTACAGGCCCAACAGCATGGGAATAAGCCCGAGGGCGATGGCCCACAGGGTCTCCTCGCGCAAGAGCAACCCGGTCGCCACGAACAGAGCCAACCGAAACCCCCCGTCCAGCACGAACAGCCAGGAAAAGGTGGCGCGGACTTCGGTCTTATCTTCCAGCCGATGGGTGAGATAGATGATGTAGGGCGGCGCGCTGGTGCCGAAAAGGGCCCCAGCGCCGCTGCCTACCAGCCCGGTGGGTAGCGCCCACAGCGCCGAGATCTGTCCTTCCGGCTTGATGCCCAAGGCATTGCGCGCGCCGAAGAACACTGTGAACAGACCAAGAGAGACCAGCACCAGGGCCGACGGGAACTGGGTGAGGGCGTAAGTCCCCGCCATGGCGCCGATCAGCCCGAAGGGCAGCAGCCGCTTAATCTCGGTCCAGTTGGTCTGCCTCGAGTTGATCCCACCGAGGATGAAGGAGGCGATGAAGTCCAACGTCATCACCAGCGGCACCACAAACTGGAGGGGTTTCCCCATGGCGATCAGGGGAACCGCGATAAGTCCTGAACCGAAGCCGGTCAGCCCGCGGACGAAATAAGCACCCAGCAAGATCGCGAAAACCCACAGGAACTCCTCCATCTGGCCCCCTCCCTGCACCCCAAGCTTCCCCGGCGTGGCTCTTCCCTGGCCCCCTGGGTGCGGCACATGGTAGCAGATCCGGAGCGATTGGGATGACCGTTTTATGCAATTCGACTGTCGTTCCTTAGCTCCCGGTAAATGTTGACAAACCTTTTGCTGCGGTCCGTTCCCTCGCCCCCTCCGAAGAGAGGGCAAGAGGAGGTGGAAGGGGCTCAGATCCATCGGGCACAGAGGACCCCCTAAAGGGTTAGCTGGGTCTAAAGAGACCCAAGGGCGGTGTCCGAGACAAGGCGGCTGGGCATTCCGGTAAGGGATCGGGGCGGCAGGGGATGGGGGCAAACCGGGATCCGGGGGTTGCGGAAGGCGCGCCCTGCATCTCCGGAGGGTTCAGGGTCTTAGGGGAGACCCTTCGCTCCCTACCAGCGACCCAATCCACCCTCCCGAGACGCTCGTCGCGCCTCGACCCGATCACCGGCGCAAAGGGTCGCGCCCATGCCCTAGGGCGAGAGGGCCCAGCACCAGCTACTCGTTCATCGACAGGCGCGAGTACCGGCCATCGACGGCTCAGACTACCTTGCCGGGATTCATAAGATTGTGGGGATCCAGCATGTACTTGATGGCCCGCATCAGCTCCAGCTCCAGCGGGCTCTTGTAGCGCTGGATCTCTTCCCGCTTAAGCTGCCCCAATCCGTGCTCGGCGCTGATGGAACCCCCCAGTCGGGTGACGCAGTCATAAACGATGCGGTTCACCGGCGCCGGGTCCTCGATGAGGCGGGCGTTCAGGGCCGGGTCCGCCATGGACACGTTGTAATGAATGTTGCCGTCGCCGATGTGGCCGAAAGCAATGATGCGCACGCCGGGAAACGCCTCTTCCAGGGCCCGGCTCGCCTCGTCGATGAAACGCGGCACCCGCGACACGGGCACCGAGACGTCGTGCTTGATGCTGACGCCCTCTTTCTTCTGCGCCTCCGCCATGGCGTCGCGCAGACGCCACAGGGCGTCGGCCTGGGCCTCGCTCTGGGCCAGTACCGCGTCCAGCACCCTTCCCTGCTCGAGCGCTTCCTCCAACGCCTCCAGCAAGCGCGCGCTCAGGGCTTCCGGCCTGCCGCTATCGGAGAGCTCCACGAGGAGATACCACGGGCAAGGCTGGGAGAGGGGATCGGAAGTCCCGGGAATATGCTTGAGCACCAGCGTCAGACATAGCCGCGACATGAGCTCGAAGCTGGTGATCCGGTCGCCTAGCGCGGCGCGAAGCTCCGACAACAGCTCCACCGCCCTTCCCGGGCTCTCGATCCCGAGGAACGCGGTGGCGGTGGCTGTCGGCCACGGAAAGAGCTTGAGCACGGCGGCGGTAATCACGCCCAGGGTGCCCTCGGCGCCGATGAAAAGCTGCTTGAGATCGTAACCGGTGTTGTCCTTGCGCAAGCCCCTGAGCCCGTCCCACACGCGCCCGTCGGGCAGCACTACCTCCAGCCCCAGCACCAGTTCCCGGGCGGTGCCGTAGCGCAGCACCGCCTCGCCGCCGGCGTTGGTGGAGAGATTGCCCCCGATCTGGCAGCTTCCCTCGGCCCCCAGGCTCAGGGGAAACAGGCGCCGGGCGTTCCGCGCCGCCTCCTGGATCGACGCCAGCACGCAGCCCGCCTCCACGGTGATGGTGTTGTTGGCCGCGTCGAGCGCTCGGATGCGGTTCATGCGGGCAAGGGACAGCACGATCTGGCGCCCTGGATAAGCGTTTTCGGAGAGGGGCACCGAGCCGCCGCACAATCCGGTATTGCCGCCCTGGGGCACGATGGCCACCCGCTCCCGCACGCAACGCTTCACCACTTCCGCCACTTGCTGGGTAGAAGCGGGCTGCACCACCAGCTCCGCCGCCCCACGGTAGCGCCCGCGCCAATCGGTGAGGTAAGGCGCCATCTCCACCGGATCGGCGATCACGGCATGGGGGCCTACGATGGTCACCATGGCCTCATGAAACGCCTTAGTTTCCGGGGTCAAAACCACCGATGCCATTCACCCTCCTCGGCCTGGGTCTGGACCAACTGTAGCAAAGGGCTGTCACGCCCAGCAACGACCATCCTTTGCTAAACAAAGCCAAATGCCTAAAAACGCCAAGTTTCCATTCGTAGATCTCGGAGCCGGACCCCGCCGTCCCGTCGAGGGAGCCGCCGGGATGTCGGCCTGGGACACGACCGGGAACCCTTTGCCTTCCCCATGCGTCATGAACGGTATCCCATCACCGTGAACAAGGAGGAAGCGATGGCTACGCCAGCCTTTGCCACCCAAGTGAACCGCATCGAGCTCGAGCAGAAGGTCAAGGAGATGTACCAGCGCGTGGCCCAGGAGCCGACCGGGGAGTTCCACTTCGAGATGGGCCGCGGCCTTGCGGAACGCCTCGGCTACGCGCCCGCCGACCTTGACCGCATCCCGCGGGAGGCCATCGACTCCTTCGCCGGGGTGGGATATCACTTCGACCTCGTCGATCTCAAGGTGGGCGAGCGCGTGCTCGACCTCGGTAGCGGCTCAGGCATGGACACCTTCGTGGCCGCGCTCAAGGTCGGACCGGGCGGCCGGGTCGTGGGTGTGGACATGACCGATGCCCAGCGCGTCAAGGCCGAGCGCCTGCGGGATGCAGCGGGCTTCACGCAAATAACGTATGTTAAAGGCTACATCGAGACGCTTCCGGTGGAAGAGGGAAGCTTCGATGCGGTGATCAGCAACGGGGTGATCAACCTCTCGGCCGACAAGCCGCAGGTGTTCCGCGAGGTGTCGCGCGTGCTGCGCCCCGGCGGGCGGCTCGCCCTCTCGGATATCCTTTCGGAGAAGTGGCTGCCCGAGAGCGTGATGGGCAACGCGACCCTATGGGCGGCCTGCATCGGGGGTGCCATGCAGCAGGACGCTTACTTCGACGCGATCCGCGCAGCTGGGCTGCGCCTAGTCCGCACCCGGGAGAATCCCCAGTACCGCTTCCTGACCGCGTCCGCCCAGAAGGCCTGCGCGACCTTCGGGGTGCGCAGCGTATCGCTGCTCGCCGTGCGGGATTGAGTCGGCGCGAAACCCGTCACCAGCGACGGGCACTGCCCACAGGGCCCCGCCCCGGTTCTTCATTGCGCTGGGTCACCGGTGGGCGAACATTCGGATGGGCGAACATCCGGCCATCGAAAGCCTACAGGGCCATCGCCAGGCACAAAGGCGGCCGCCGCTACGGCTCAGCGGCGCTTCGCCAGCGCTTCGCTGTGGATCGCCGTGAGGGTCATCCGCGGCGTGAGGGCGTCGGGGTTGATCACCGGCTCGATCCAGGTGGGCCCGCCCGCTGAGAGCACCCGCTCCACCGCGGGCGCGAACTCCGCGTCGGCGCGCGCGTAGGCTCCCCCATGGAGGCGGCACTCCTCCGTGGCGACTTACGACGAGGCGAATTGCGTCGCGAGCTCGCCGGGCACAGCTCGGTGCGCGTCACCGAGCAGTACGCCCACCTCGCGCCGGGGCACTTGCGCGATGCCGTCAGGGGGCTAGACCTGTGACACAGCGTGTCACAGGCATTTCATGAGGGCACTGCTTAAGTCTTTGATTGTTGGCGTCCCCTAGGGGATTCGAACCCCTGTTACCGCCGTGAAAGGGCGATGTCCTAGGCCTCTAGACGAAGGGGACGCGGCGGGTTGTGTGGTGGAGGTAAGCGGAGTCGAACCGCTGACCTTCGCAATGCCATTGCGACGCTCTCCCAGCTGAGCTATACCCCCACCGGAGCCGCGAATTATACCGTTCCCTCCAAGGCATGCAAAGGCTGGGCGCGACTGAGGCGGAACGGGCTCACGACGAAGCGATGGCCCGGTCCAGCCGGGCGAGCACCGCTTCCCGCTTGAGCGCAGCGACGACGGCGGCGATGTCCGGCGTCTTCTCCATGCCGGTCACGGCCACCCGAAGGGGCATCATCACCTGGGGCGTCTTGAGGTCCCGCGCCGCCAGCATCTCCCGGGTCACCTGTCGGATATCCTCCAGCGTCCATGGCGCCGTCCCCAGCCGCTCCCGCAGCTCCCTCAGCACTTCCCTGCCCTGTTCGTTCAAGTAACGGTCCCGTAGCACCGCGTCCACCGCCGGCGGCTCTGCCAGGATGAGCAGGAGCGCCTCCAATTCGGAGAGCAAAGCGACCGAAGCCTGGACCACTCCGATCATGGCCACCGGGTCCATGACCCGCTCGATCCGGGCATAGAGATCGGGTTTTTCCCGGGCCAGCCTGGCCGCCAGGGCGTGAGGAGGTGTTCTCCGCAAGTGTTCTGCGTTGAGCCAGCGCAGCTTCTCGGGATCGAAGCGGGCGGGCGAGCGGCTGATGTGCCGCAGGTCGAACCACTCGACGAACTGCTCCAACGTGAAGAACTCGTCGTCGCCGTGGGACCATCCGAGTCGCGCCAAGTAGTTGAGCAGCGCTTCCGGCAGATAGCCCTCGTCCCGGTACTGGAGGACGCTCACTGCCCCGTGACGCTTGGACAGCCGCTCGCCGTCGGCCCCCAGGATCATCGGCACGTGGGCATACTGAGGCAGGGGAGCCCCCAGGGCCCGCAGGATGTTGATCTGGCGAGGGGTATTGGCCACGTGGTCATCGCCTCGGATCACGTGGGTGATGCCCATGTCCAGGTCATCCACCACGACACCGAAATTGTAGGTGGGCACCCCGTCCGAGCGCAGGATGACCAAGTCATCAAGCTCGCTGTTGGAGACCACGATGGGCCCCTTCACCAGGTCCTCGAACGCTACTTCCCCCTCGTCCGGATTACGAAACCGCACCACGGGCTTCACGCCGGGGGGCGGGGTCTTTCCGTGGGCCCGCTCCGGGCGCCAGCGGCCGTCGTAGCGGGGCTTCTCGCCACGGGCACGCTGTGCTTCCCGCATCGCCTCCAGCTCTTCCTTGCTGGCGTAGCAGTAGTAGGCGTGGCCCGCGCGGATGAGCTGTTCCGCCACCTCCCGGTAACGGTCGAGCCGCTGCATCTGATAGTAAGGTCCCTCGTCCCAGGCAAGTCCCAACCAGGTCATGCCGTCCAGGATGGCCTGTACAGACGCCTGGGTGGAGCGCTCCAGGTCAGTGTCCTCGATGCGCAGGATGAATCGACCGCCATGCTTGCGGGCGTAGGCCCAGGAATACAAGGCGGTGCGGGCGCCGCCGATGTGCAAATAGCCGGTGGGGCTGGGAGCGAAGCGGGTGCGGACCATGGCGATATTGTACGGGGAATCCTCCCGCGTGCCCCCTCGAAAGGCGAAAATCCCTGGGTCAAGCCGCCGCCCGTTTGACCGGCCAAAAGCCTTTATGCTTTAATTTTAAGCCTCGTGGGTGGTTAGCTCAGCGGTAGAGCACTGCCTTCACACGGCAGGGGTCACTGGTTCGATCCCAGTATCACCCACCAAAAACAATTACTTATGAAGCTTCTGGTATGGCGTGGTGCGGAAAAAACCGCCTAAAAGAGCCCGGTTTCCAGCCGATCACGTCATAGTTACGCCATACCCGTAGCCCGTTCTTTCCAGCTCACATTTTTAAAGTCGCCCCTCAGCTCGGCCTTGTGGGCGATCCGCTCCGCGTACTCAATTCACGGGGTCAGCACCAGCTCACAGTCGCTTGCGACTTTGAGCTTGGGCCACCCGGGGCGCGGGCGGCGACGCGGTGGCGCGCTTGATCCAGTTGGCATTGGCCAGGAAACGGTTTGCCTCTTGATAAAGCGTGCAAATAACATACTATAAGTGTATGATTTTGGTGCCATGTTGTCGTCTTACGGCGCCCATTTTATCGCTCTGGACCACGTCAGAGCGTTGGCCGCCTTCATAGTGGTTGCGTGGCATTTCACTCATGCCATCAACGGATATCCGGTCCCATTCGACTATGTCCCAGCGTTATGTATGACAATTCGTTTGTCCACTCGACCACAGGAATTTCGAAATTCATTGGGCGCATCGGGGAGTACTCTTACTCCATCTATCTTTTCCACTTCTTTATGGTGTTTCACGTCGCCGAGTTCGTACACAAGCGGATCATGGACATTTCCAACTTCTTATCTGGCGTGCCTTTGGTCCCTTGTGTTTTTCGTCTTTATGGTGCTTCCTGGCTATATCAGCTTTCGCTTCATCGAGGCGCCATTCCTCAGCTTAAGGAGGCGCTATATCGACATGGCTGGCGGTAGTCAGGAACGGCAGAACACGCCATCGAGGCAAGCGCCCTGCGGACAATAATCCGCTGAAGCGCGATGACAACAAAGCTCAGCCTAGCAAGCGTGCCTAACGCCCCGACATAGCGGCGCAGCCGACGAGCGCCGCCTCCAGCTCCGCCTCATAGGCGATGCGCTCGGCGCGTTCGATCCACAGGCTGAGCACCAGCTCGTAGTCGCTCGCGGCTTCGAGCTCTGAGGCGCTGAGGCGTTCCAGGGCGAAGGCGGGCCGGGCTGGGAGGCGCTCCACACAGGGCACGGGGATCGGCTTCTCGACCACGGTGACCCCAGGCGCGGCGGGCTCCATCGAGGCGCAGCCTGTGGCGAGCAGGGCGAGGAGGACCGCGACGGCTCTCACCGGGCCCGCTCCCGGGCCGGGGCCGCCCGGATCTCGGCGGCGGCGTCCTCGCAGCGCTTGAGCTCCGCCCCGGGAGCCGCCAAGAGGCCGCGCAGGCGTTCCACCTCCCGGCCCTGCAGGTCGATGACTTCTTGCGCCCGCGCCCGGGCCCGGGCGCCCTCCTCTTTCGCCCGCCTGGCCGCCAGCTCCCAGCGCTCGATGGCCTGGGCCTGGTCCTGGACGGCGCGGGCGAGCTGGCCGTAGGCCCGCTCGAACTCCCGGGCTCGCTCGCGCGCGCGGCGCGCTTCCGTCTCGGACTGGACCCGGGCCGACTCCTCCCAGGCGAGGCGGACCTTGAGGGAGGAGATCCAGAGGACCGAGCCCGCGAGCAACGCGAGAAACGCCGCGCCGACGCCGAGCCAGCGCCAGGGCAGGAGCTTGAGCGCAGCGATCATGCCTCCTCTCCCTCATCTTGCCCCCAGACGATCCGCCCCCGGGGGCACAGGGGCGGCAGCCAGTGCCGGCGGGGCGCTTCGGGCTTGAACTGTTCCACCTCCAGGCCACGCAAGTCCGGCGCCCAGAGGAAATGGGGGAACCAGCCCCAATGGGAGCGGCGCACGATGAGATAGCCTCCGTCGCGCCAGAAGCGGCCCAGGGCGTGGGCGAGGCATCTCATCGCCCCGCGCTCCACCACTCCCACCAGAGGCGCCAGCAGCGCCACTGGTAGTCGATCCACGCCTGGGCCGCGGCCCCCCATGCCCGGCGCAGGCGATATTCGGCGAGGTACACCACAGGCCGGCTCACCGCTTGCGCCTCAGTTTCCCCGCGCCTTCGGCGTGGGGCAGCGGCACGTAGCGCCAGCAGGAGAAGCACCATACCCGCCGCGCCCCTGTCCCGGAGGCTTGGGCCAGATCCCGGGCGAGCGCCAGCGCGGCCCGGGCGGCAGCGGGGGCGACGATGGGACGCTTGCGCGGCCTGCTCATGGATAAAACCACCGCCGGCGCTCGCCCGCCGGGACGCGGGCCTGGGAGCGAGGCGGGACGATCTGCAGGTGGCACCAGCCCTTGGTCGCCGCCGGATGCTCCAGGTAGAGGTCGAGCTCCGCGAGCCGCTCGGGATGGGCCAAGCACCATTCGTCCAGATCCCCGTCCGGGTCGTAGAGGTCCACCGCCTCGCAGGTCATGTGGCGGCTCCTGGGTGCGGCGTTGGGCGTCGCGGCGTTCACCGCCGCCGGCCGCCAGCCGGAGGTGACGAGCGACCCCGTGCGCGGGCTCGCCTCCAGGGTGACGCCGTCGGCGGCCGCCATCTCCAAGAGCAGCGACACCCGCCGCACCGTCTCCCGGGCGTTGGCCTGCAGCGCCTGGGTGAGCTCGTGCCGGTACTGGCTATCCCGGCCCAGGTAGTAGTCCTCCAGGGTGATCATTCCCGCTCCCTCGCTCGGTTGTAGAAGCTAAAGACGTAGCCCTGGAGCGCCGAGAGGGGCGTCATGAAGGCGCCGATCACGGCCGCCACCTGCAGCAGGTCCCGGTCGGTGGTGAAGGCCCACTGGAGGAGGGAGGTGGTCACGTAGGTGGTGAGCCCCATCATCCAGAAGAAGGCGAGACGGCGGATCAACTGGTGGCGTTCGATCAGCTCCGAGACCAGGCTCATTGCTCCCTCCTCGGCTCCACTCTATGGGCCCAGCTCGCCAGCAGCCGGCGGATATCGTCGAGCTGGTGCAGGATGTACTTCTGGTGATCGTCCAGGGCCTGGCGGTATTCCCGCAGCGCCGCATAAATGCGGTCCAGCTCCTCCTTGTGCACGTAGCGCTCTTCGCTCCTGCGCTCCACGTGATGCACGCCCTCCTGGATCTTGCCGATGTGCTGCCAGAGCTCGCTGTTCGAGGCGCTGCGGCTCTGCTCCACCTCCTTGACCCGCTCCCACAGGAGCCAAAAGCCTGTGGCCATCACGGGAAAGACCAGCACGATGAACACGTGCCAGATGGAAAGCTGCTCCCCGCCCTGCATCGATCACCCCCTTTCATGGTCTCAGAACCAGGTGAGCGCCCCGCCCACCTGCACCCAGTTCGCGCCGTCGTAGAGGAAGGCCGTGGCCCCCTTTTGGTTCGCCGCCCCGGCGCCGTCGGCGGCCTTGCGGAAGACCGCGTTCCACGTGATCGTGCGGCCGCCGGTGGCATCCTGGGCGAATGCGAATTCCAGCTTCGCCCCGCGCCGGGGATTCGCCGGCGCGTTGATGGTGAGGTTGCCGGTGAGCGTCCCCACCGTCACCCGCTCCCCGAGCAGCACGTCCGGGGTGATGCTGTCGGCGTAGGCGATGTGTTGATTGGTGCCCACGCCCCCTTGGGCCGGATCGCTCTGAGCGGCGGCGATGTTCGTGCCGTCGCCGATCAAGAGCGTCCGCAGGCCCTGGGTGACGGCGACGCCGACGCCCGCGGCGGTCTTGACGGTGAGGGTGAAGGCGCCCGTGGTGTTGTTGAACACCCACCATAAGCCCGGCACGGCGGGCAGGATCACGTTGATGTTGGCGGTGAGGGCCCCGGTGAACTCCAGGATCTGGTTGCGCGCCTCGGCGGCCGAGAGCGTCACATTCACGCCGCCCGCCACGCTCTTCGCAAGCCGCCCCACCACCGGGAAATTAGTCACTCGATAGTCGACGTAACTTGTGACCCCCGTGGCATTCGTCGTGACCTGATACAGCGGAATGCGTCCAGCCGTGAAGCCCGTGGTATTGACGGATACAGCGCCTGTCCGCGTGGCCTCGATGTAGTTGGTGGTGCTGCCGGTGAGCGTCACCGTGCCATCTGCGATGCTGGTGAGGACTCCATCCACCAGCATGATCCCACCGTAATAGCCCCAGGTGAGAGCATTGGTGGTGGTGTACTTTCGGCCGAAGAGGCCCGCTGGTCCCAGAGCGACGAACGCTTCATTGGCGGTCACCTCTTTCTGCGATTGATTGACTTGAATCTGCACGATATTGGTCATGGCCCATAGATCCGAATGTTATCGAAGCGTCCCCCGGTCACGGTGGAGCCATCCCCGTGGATCGCGAAGTAATCTCCGTTGTTCACGTAGCCCGTGTTGCTCTCGATCAGTGTGTCGTTGAGATACCACGCTCTCGTGCTGCCAGACCTAGTAATCTTGACGCGATACCACTGGCCGGGCGTCAGACGAACGCCGGTGCTGGCTGGACCGCTCCAACTGGTCCAGCTCGAGGTAGACGCGAAGCCAGAGTGGAATGAGCCTCTCGTCTCTAGCCTCAGCATCTGGCCTGCACCGCTCGCATTACAGCCAAAAAAGAAGTTGCATAACGGCGTCGTGCCCGAAAGCACCTGTACGTCGAATTCGATTCTGGTAAGCGACCCGCCCCATTGACGGTAGGCATACTGCCCGCCGTTGGCTCGAAGGCAGGGCGCAGGCTGGCCATCCGCGCTGTCCACCGTAGCGCCCACCACCGTCCAGCCGGAGAGGGACGAGCCGTCAGACTGGAATAGAAGCGTGCCCACAGTAGCGTCGAACACCCCCTCCACGGGATAGCCTCGTCCCGCAAGGCTAGAGAGCTGATACACTCGCACGCCAATTAGATTGCCCTCGCCGCCAAAGTCTGCCGTGATCTGCGATGATGTGTAGATCAAAGAGCTGCTAGTCAGGCCGCTAAACGTGCGCTTGAGCGTGGTGAAGGTCGCGTCCCAGATCTCCACGTCGTAGAGCTCGGCGGTCTCCCCCAGGGACGCCTCGACGAAGTCCCGCCACGCGCCGCCGATCCTCGTGCGCCGTATCCAGGCAATATGCACATCGCCGCCGTTGGTTTTGCCGATGCGCAAGTGCACGGGCGCGAGGCACTTCAGGTTCACGCCCCGATATGTGAAACGCTTGGCCTCTGTCTGATCCAGGTACTCGCCGAATGTGACCGCCTTGTACAGCCGCTCCAGCCCGATCTCCGAGGAGATGATGGGCACGCGGTAGACGCGGCCCGGGTCGAGGAGCACGAAGCGCTCGCCAATGGCATGGGAGGCCATGGCCCACTCAGTCCCGAGCCGTCCACGCAGTAGCCCCGAGAGTCGGTAGCGATGGGTCCCCGCCAGAGTAGCGGTGCGGAACTGAATGACCTCGTCCCCGAGGATGGCGGCGTTCGCGCCGTTCAGCACCGCCACATGGTCAGCCGAAGCCAGCGCCTGGCCGCTGCCCACGCTCACCTCGACGCTGTTGCCCTCGTCAAACACGTTTCCTCCATTCCAGGCGCCTAGGACGGTCTCCGCCTGACCCATGACAGCAGCATTGAGAATGGATTGTATTTGACCGTAATTGCCCCCGCCGTCGATGGAGCGATAAAGCGCAGCCCCTCGCCAACCAGAAAGGACCCCGCGCGCTGCCACATAAATGCCTGGGCCGTCGTCCACGTCCCGCAATGTCGGCACATCCAGGAGTTCGAGCTTCGTGGGGCCCAGCAGTCCGATGGCGTCGTCTGCCGTGAGTCCGCTGCCGCCTACCGCGTTGGACACGTACTGCGCCGCTTCCTCGGCCTCCGCCTGGAAGCGCACGATGCCTGGCCGCCCCTCCTCTTTCTTGGTAATGCGGAGCCGATACGTGACCCCTTCGCCAGCAATGTCCACCACATCCGTGGGTTCCAGGTGGGCCCAGGCGCGCGAGGTGGCGAATTCGTAGCGGTTGCGGGCGGTCCAGGCGGCATACATGTTCACCTCCGCCACCTGCCGGGCCTTGGAGTCGGAGAGCACGATGGGGAGCTCTAGCGTGATGCGCTGCTCGCTGGGCGTGGTGAGGCGCTTGGCGTACTGGTGCCCCTGCTGGTAGCCCGCGGCCCGGTTGAGATAGAGCACGTTGACCACCTCGGGCAGCTCCACCTCCTGGCGGCGGATGATGGCCAGCGGCGCGGGTGGCTCCTGCCCCGGCTCCCGGGCCGCGAGATCGTCCCAGGGGATCGTCGCGGCGGGCGCCTGCCCGCGCTTCACGAACTTGAGGACGCCGCCCGATTCCACTGCGTCGAAGAAGAACGCCTGCTGCAGGGGTTCCAGGGCCGCCCGGGCGGTGCCGGGGCGGGAGACCACGTAGCCCTCCACCGGATCGGTGAGGGCCGCGGCGTCGATGTCGGAGAGCTTCGCCCGGGCGCAAAGGTCCGCCACCACGCTCGCGAGGGTGGGCGGATTGACGGTGACGCCCCTCACGTTCAGCCACTCGAGCTTGCCGAGGAAATTGTTCATCTGCACCATAAGCCGCCCGTGCCAGGCGTTGCCCGTGATGTTGTTCGTGCCGCCGTAGCCCGAGGGCACCTTGCCCAGGTATTCGTAACGCCCAGCCCCGTCGGTGAGCACCTGGTGCACGTCCCGTGTGCTCCAGATGTAGATAAACACCTCCCCATCCACGGAGGAAAAGAGCTGGGGATTGTCGGAGGCGTGATAGACGATGGGCGCCTGGGGCGTGAAGGGGATGATGCGCAGCAGGTTGAAATCCCGGTCCCACACCGCGATGGCGTTGTTGACCAAGAGCCCGTAAAACTCCTCCCGGCCGGGGAAAAAGCGCCAGAGCTTGGCCGGCAGGCCCGCGGCGGCGGTGTCGAAGGCGAGCTGCATCGCGCCGCCCGCGTGGGCGTCCACCTTCCAGATCTGGCCGCCGGTCGCGGCGCTCACCCCGATCGCGTGGCCGTAGATCCATTCGTCCCGCTTGATGAGCGGGCCGGCGCCCACCATGTCGTTATTGAAATCCAAGCTGACGTTGGCCGGAACCGTGATTTCTATTGTTTCCACTTCGGCGCCGTAGTCCTTGAGCCGGTAGTAATAGAGGGCGTGGGCCTGGGTCTGCCAGTTGGAGACGTTGGGCATGGTGGAGAAGGCGGGCTCGTCGGACCAGCCGTTGTTCACAAACCACTTGGACGCGACGCTTGGGACGTTGAAGCTGCGCACAATCTCCGTACCATCGGGGAAGATGGTATGGACCTTGACCTCCAGGTTGGAATCGAACGACGACGCCCATTGGGGCACGCACACGGTGGCGACCCCCTGGGCGTCGATATAGAAGGTCCTGGGCTGAGCTAAGCCCACCTTGACGACCGGGTGCTGATAGAGCCCCTTGATCGCCGTGCCGCCCGAGGCCACCACCTCGCAGGTGATGTTGGGGATGCGGTTGCCGTAGTCGGCGAGCTGGAAGTTCTCGAATACCACGTAGGCCTGGCCCCGGTAGGCCGGAGCGTTGCCCGCGCCCTCGTAGGCCTCGATGAGGGGATCCGGGAGCTGCGCCTCGTCGCCCTGGTAGACGCGGAAGCCCCGCGCGACGCGGTTCGAGGCGGCGATGGTCTCGGCGTCGGCCGCCTCGCCCGCGTTGTAGATGAGCTTGCCGTCGGCCCAGACCTTGCGCACCCCCACGATGGGCCCCTCGCACAGGCTCACGGCGAAGTGGGCGGCGTAGGTGTAGGTGACCTGGGTCTGCTCCGGGCCGCCCTTGCCCCCCACGTTCTCCTCATGGCGTGTCTCGATCAGGGGCGGCGCCCAGATGATGTTGCCGGCGAGGCGCACCGTGCCGTAGACGATGGGGATCAAATTGCCGTAGGCGCTCGACTGGACCTTGAGGTCGGTGAGCCGCGGCCCCTCGACGGTGGGCAGCTTCTCGCGGAAGAGGACGCTGCCGATGAGGGAGCCCACGGTCCAGCCCAGGGCCGCCTGGCCGAACAGGGAGCCGACGCCGGCGCCCACCGCGGCAAGGGCGAGCTGGGCCATCAGCCGACCCCCGGAAAGCGATACGCCCCCGCCACCCGGGCGCGCCAGGTCTCGTCCAATCGGTGCTCCACCACCCGGCGGTAGGCGGCGGTGGCGTGAAGCACGTAGGGGGGGTCGAGCGCGGTCAAGAAGGCGAGGTGCTGGCCTTCCTTCACGAACCAGAGGTAGAGCACGTCCCCGGGCCGGGCCTCGCTGAAGGGCACCCGCTCCAGGTGCGCCTCCAGGAGGGCGCGCATGCGCGCCCCGTCCGCGTGGCGCCCGTAGTCGGCGGTGTCGAAGCCGGTGAGGCCCAGATCCCGCGCCACGCAGATCACCAGCCCCGCGCAGTCCACCCCTACCCCCTTCACCCGCCCCTGGTGGTGGAAGGGCGTCCCCAGGTACTCCCGGGCCTTGGCCACGATCGCCTCCCGCCCCACCATCACGGCCCCCGCAACACCTGGTCGAGCCCCGGGATGTGGGGCTCGCCGCGGAAGTTAACCACGTTGCCGAACTTGTTCTTGCAGTCTTCCACTAGCCGCTTCTGACAGCCCGCATAGACGCTGTAGCTGTCGCCCACGGTGACGGCATAGGGCATGGGCAGCGTCAGCTCGAACTGCCCCGGCGTGTAGGCCTTGACTTCCATCGACAGGCCCTCGTTTGCGCCCGAAGTCCAGGTGAGGAGCCCGTAGTCGAACCATCCGGCGGCCTCCGCGCGGGCGCTGTCCTGAAAGACGCGGCTGCTCGCCACCGCCGTCACGCTACCCGTCACGGTGAAGGCCGCGAGGTTCACCTTGCAGCGGGCATCCCCCAGGTCCGCCCGGCAGGTGGGGGAATAAAGCTCCCCAAGGGTGCGCGCCAGGGCCTGGGTAAGGCCCCGCAGCTCGGCCACAAAGCGGCCGTCCTCGACCCTCACCTCCCCCAGGCGGCCCGCGCGCAAGGAGAGCTTGCCCAGCGCGGGGTCGCGATAGTTGACCTGGAAGATCTCGATGCGGGCGTCATCCCATTGGCCCGCCATGAGATCGGCTTCCGTGATGGCGGGGTCGTCGAGGAGCCCCTCCACGTCCAGGTTGTCCACCGCCAGATCGGCGCTGGTGGCGACCGCCGTGGGCGTGTAGCCGGTGGCAGCGCGGTAGGTGACGCCCTCGATCACCAGGTCCTCCACGTGGTCGGTGAAGCCGAACACCTGGCCGTCGCGGCGAGTCACTTGCCAGCACGTGGCGAGCGTCGTGACCTCGCTCTTGAGGTGAGAGAGGAGCGATCCAGATATCGCCTTCACGTCCGGATCTCCACCAGGGGAAGCGAATAGAGGTAGTGGAGCGATTCGGAGCCCTGCATGGCCTCGAAGCGCGTGCGCAGTGTGTCGGTGTCGAAGCGGACGGGAACGTCGAACTCCCCGGCCCAGGCGAGGATGTCAGCGGCCTGAGGGTACTTGTAGCCGGAGGCGCCGCCCGGGGTGATGGATTTGCCCGCGGTGTTGACCGCCAGGGTATAGGTGACCGGACCCGTGCCGGAGACGCTGTTGATCACGTGCGCCTGGTTGGCGAGGAGCGCCGCGTCCGGGCCGCCGACCGGGCCGAGGTAGAGCTTTTGTCCCGCCAAGAGTCCGCCCACCGAGGCGGAGAACGTGACCTGAGTGGTGGTGCCCACGGTGATGGACTGGATCCCTTTCTGGTCATCGGCCACGAAGGTGACGAGGCCGGTGGCGGTGTCGAGGCTCACCTGGCCCGGGCCCGCGCCGAAGGCGACCGCGACCCCGTTGCGATACACGGTGACGGTTCCCGATACGGGCTTCTTGATCGCCCGATCCTCGGTCTCGCTCCCCAGCGCATAGCGCTTGTACAGTTGATAGGTGGGCAGCCCCGTCCCCTGGCCCAGCGTGCCAAGCCGACCGTTGGCAGTCGAGACCTCATAGTCCGCCCAGTCCTTGAAACGGAACCCATAAGCGCGGCCCTTCACCACGCGGAAGAAGGCGATGAGGGCCTCCAGCTCAGAGCGGCGAATGCGGCGCTCGCCCAGCTCCCAGCGGCCCCGGGAAGCGGCCCAGTTGACGTTGCGCTTCTCGTAGCCGGACTGCACCTCCACCACGTCGGTGGAATACTCCGGCCCGCCCACCGTGTCGTAGACGATGAGGCCGTCGTTCAGGCGCTGCTCGAGGAAGCTCATAGGTTGCGCCCGGCCCGCTCCAGGGCGAGCCGCATCTCGGCGGCGATCTGGCCCTGGCTGCGGCGGAAGCTCGCGGCGTCCGGCGTCTGTACGGTCATCTGCACCACCACGGGCGGCGCGGCGCCCGGGGCCGCGGCAACGAGCCCCCCGCCGGCGAAGTGTGGCAGCCGGGGTCGCGCCGCGAGCCCGTTGATCGCGTCGAAAAACGCCACGCCCCATTGCCGCACGGCCGCCGCCCGGATCACGTATTCGCCATCCGAGAGCCGGGCGGGGATGGAATCCGAGGTGGAGCTGCCCGGGCCGGAGACGTAGCCCCCGCCCGAGAAGAGCTTGAAGCCCTTGAAGAAGTCGGCGATGGCGCCGCCGATGCCGCCCATACCGCTGCCGAAGCCTTCGAAGAGCTGCTCGGCAAACTTCTGGGCAATGATCCGGTTGATGGTGGCGAGGATCGAGCGGCCGAAGTCGAGGAAGGCTTCCCTGGCCGACTTCGCACCGGAAATGACGGACTCGAACAGCCCGGCGAAGGCATCCTGGAACTGGCCGTTGATCGTCACGGCCAGATCGTCCACGACGATCTTGGTGCGGCCCAGTTCGTTGGCGAAGGCTCGTACCCGCTCCACCGCCTCGGGGCCCAGCGCCGAGGCGGCGGCCTCCATGGCGGGGAGCAGCCGCTCCATCTCCAGGGCGGACTGCTGCTGCAGCTCGACGATCTGGCGCCGCGCTTGGGCCTCGGTGAGGAGCCCCGCCTGCTGCTGCACCTCGATCGCTTCCTGGGCGTTGCGCATGCGCTCGGTGACGAGCCGCCACTGCGCCTCCAGGGCCTCCAGGTTGGCCTGGGCGGCCTTAACGTCGATCAGCCGGTCCACGAGCGAGACGCCCTCGGCGTCGCCCTCCGCGGCAAGCCGCGCCGTGAGTTCCCGGAATTCCCGGGCGATGGCCGCCCGCCGCTCCTCGGCGCCGCCCGCGCCGGTCAGCGCGGCGAGCTCCTCCCGTACCCGGACGAGCTCCTCCGCCAGCGCCCGCTCCGCCTGGGCCGCCGCCCGGGCGGAGGCCTGCTCGATGTCGGCCCGGCGGCGGTTGAGGACGATGAGCTCCGCCTCCAGCTTCGCGACCTCGCCCCGGGCCCGCAGCCGCTCCGGCTCTTGCGCCGCCGAGGCGAGCAGGCGCCGCTGCTCCTCGAGGAGCGCCCGCGTGCGGGCGATCTCGGCGTCGATCTGGGATTGATCGATGGCGGTCTTGGCGGCGTAAAAGCCCCGGATGGAGACCAGCCGATCTTCGAACGCCGCCTCGTAGGCGGTCTGGGCGCGGGCGAGGCCGTCCCGGAGGATCGCCAGCTCCCCTTCCGCAGCGGCCCGGGCGGCGGCCAGACGCGCCCGGACAAGCTCGTCCGCTCCGCCGCGGGCGAACCTGGCACGGAGGGCGGCTTCGGCGCGCCGGAATTCCTCGCTCGTTTCGGCGATGCCGGCGGCGCGGGCCCGGGCCTTGAGCTCGGCGAGGGCAACGGCCAGCTTTTCCGCATCGGAGCGGAACTGGGCGGTAAAATCGGCAAACGCCTTGCGGGCGAGATCCAGGCGTAGCTCCGCGCCCGCCTGGGTGGCGGCGGAGGCCACCGTGGCGGAGGCCTGGGCCTCGAGTTCGGCGAGCTTCGCCCGCTGCTCGGCGAGGAAGGCCTCCGCCCGGGCCCGGGCTCGTCCCGTCTGAGCATCCAGCCCCGCCTCGAGGGACTGGATCTGGCGCTTGAGGGCGCCAACGCGCTCCTCCAGCGTCCTCGCCTGCGCTTCGCCCTCCGGCAGCGCGGCGAAGGCGCCGATGCCGCCGGCCAGCGCGCCGAGGCCGGCGCCGATGGCCGCGCCCTTGGGTCCGGCCAGGCGCCCGATGCCGGCGCCCGTGCGCGCGCCGACGATCACCCCGCCCAGCACGGCGAGTTTGTCGGCATGCTCCACCACCAGCCGCACGATGTCGCCCAGCAGTGCGCCGAAGGTGCGCACGGAATCCAGGAACGCCGGGTCCTTGAACGCCCGGGTCATTGCCCGGATGGCCTCCACCGCCGCGTCGAAGAGCCCGGACTGGGCCAGCTCCAGCTTGAGGTCCGTCAGTGCATTCTGGAATCGAGCCATCGCCGCGCGGGCGGTGGCGGAGGCATCGGCTAGCCCGCCGCCGAACTCGCGCCTAAGCTGTTCGGCGAAGGCCGGAAGGAACCGGTCGGCCGGGATCAGACCCCTCTCAAGAAAAGCGGAGAACTCCTCCGTGGTCACCCCGATGGCACGGGCGGCCGTCTGCATCGCACCGAAGAGCCGCTCGCCCAGTTGCCCCCGCATCTCCTCGGCGGACACCACCCCCTTGCTCATCATCTGCTGCAGGGCGGTGAACGCCCCCGTGAGCTGTTCCTGGGAGAGTCCCAACACGGTGGCCGCCTCGGCCACTGCGGTGAATACCTGCCGCGCCCGCTCGCCCTCCAGCGCCGTGCCGCGGGCGGCGGCGGCGAAGCCCAGCCAGGCGCGGGCGGTCTCGGGCAGCGAGACGCCCAGCCGGTCGGACAGCTCCCGCAAGAAGGCGAGCTCGCGGGTGGCCGCCTCGCTCCCGCCCGTCACCGCCTTGAGGGATGCCTGAAGCGATTCGAAGTCGGCGGCGGTGCGCAGAATGTCGCCCGCGAAGCCCGCCCCTTGCACGGCGAAGAACGCCCGGCGGGCGAGCCGCTGCATGCCCTCGAGCTGGCGGGAGATGGAGTCCACGCCCTCGCGGATGCGCCCGGCGCTCACGCGCCCGCCCTCGCCGAGGCGGTCGAACTCGCGGCGCAGGCCCGCCGCCGAGGCGGCGACGCGAGCGAACTGGCCGGCCGCGCCCTCGGCGCTTGCCAGGATCCTCAGTTTGACCGTAAACTCATTGGCCATGAGGGCTTACGACATCGTGGACGATCTGTGCCGGAGCGCCTTCTGGGCGTGCGTGCTGGCGATCCTGTTCATGTTCGCTGGCCATGCCTGGGCCGGCACCCTGCTGGGTGTGGCCCTCGTCGCCTGGGCGGTCCTGGCCATCGTGGACATCATTCTGCGTCTCGGTTGATCGAGCGTAGCCACTCACGCCATCCCTTCTGATCGGTTTGTGCCGCCCGGGCGGCCAGGCTCGCGCGATAGAGCCGCTCCCGCTCCAGCCGCGCATGGGCCGCCATCAGCGCCCGCGCCTCCGCCAGGGTCAGCTCGCCGACGTCGGCAAGCCGCCAGCCGAGCCGGACGGCGAGATCGGCGCTAAACCCCAGCGGGTCAAAGTCCCGTCCAGACGCGCGAGGACGGGGCGCACCTGCCGGTCGAAAAAATCCCCGTTCTCCTCCAGCACCGCGAGGGCGAGCGTCATTAGATCGCCCGGTCTTCGTCCTGCACCGGATCAAGCGCACGGACGCGAGCACCGGCCAGACCCGCGACGACTATTCCATCTCCCAGACGGAGCGCGAGCGCCTCGCCCGCTCGACCAACGCCTGGATCGAGCTCGCCGTGGACGAGGAGCGGGGCAAGCGGTACGCCAGGGTGGTCTTCTCCCGGGCGGGGCGCAAGGGCGTCGTGGTCTTCGACGAGGAGGGCCGCTGGCGGGGCGTGCCGGAGCGGATCGAGGCAGAGCTCTACGGGTAGCAGGGATTTCTCAGGGTTCGCAGCGAGGTGGAGCTCCGGCGGCGCGGGCTTTCCGGCCCGGCGGACGCCCCCGGCAGACTTTCTTTGACCCGCTTGCGTGCAAAAAAAGCCGCCCTTACGGGTAGCCTCTGCCGTTGATGCCCGCGCTGCGCGTTCAGATGCGGCGGCGAACGGCGAAGCCCAACAACCCGAGACCTGGGAGCAGCAGCGTCAAGGTCGCGGGTTCCGGCACCGGGGCGGTATAGGCGGCCAGGATCGCGTCGTCGGGGGCGCTCCGGTAGGCGTGGAGCACACCAGGCAGCAAGGACCAGCCTTCACCGGCGCAGTTCACTCCGAGCGGGCATTCCTGGCGCTCTCCGGTGCCGAAGTTGAAATACACGTCGAATTGGGTGCCGCTACTGTTCTGGGTAACGCTGTAGTCGTTGTCGATGCCGGCGAGGATCAGGTAGCCGCCGTCGGCCAGACGCGGGCCGATGGCGAGCCCCTCCCACTTCTCCGGCGAAACGTTGCCCAGGGCGGCCAAGGTGACGGCGTCCAGGTCGATCCAAGGCGCCGACGATTTGCCGACCGCAGTGAAGTTCGCACCGGTGGCATCCAGGTCGATCGCGGAGACGTCCGTGGCCCCGGTGAGATCGATGAGATAAACCCGCTTGTCGGCGCCCGCGTAGGTGGAATCCACTCCCAGGCCGCGGTTGTTGCGCTCCAAAACCAGAAACTGGTGGTCGTTGACGGCGACCAGGGCGGAGATGCCCGGGTTGCTGCCGCTGATGTCGAAGCGGTAGGCGTACTGGGCCACGGCCGTGCCGGTGGCGGTGTCGAACTGGATGATGCGCGTGTAGGGGGCAGCGAGCTCGTCGCGCATCTGGCTTTGCAGCATGGCGTAGGCGTAGCGGCCGTCGGGGCTGATGGCCAGGCCCTCGTAGCCGCGGTTGCTCGACTTGCCGGCGGTGTTGCCGGTGTTGCTGGCGTAGTTGGGCACGCCGCTCGTGGCGTTGCGGGGGATCACGTTGGCCGGGTTGGTGAAGGCGCGCAGGAACTGCCCGTCCCGGTCGAACTCGTACAGGGAGGGCCCGTACTCGTCCGAGACCAGAAAGTGGCCGTTCTTCGGGTTGACCACGAAACCCTCGGGGTCGAAGGCCATGCCTAGGGTGTTGGTCGGGCTGGGCGCCAGGCCATTGAAGGGGGTCGCACCCTGCATGAACTTGATGGTCTGGGCCACCTGGAAGTTGGCGATGGACCCGGTTATCGGATCGATGTCCAGGGTAAAACGCTGCACCCGTGTGTCATAGGGGATGGTCCCCCCGCCGGGACCTCGGTCGGACAGGGCCCACCACTGGTTGCGGCGGGGATCGTAATAGAGGTCAGAGAAAAAGCCCAAGCGCCCGTCATTGAGGCTGGTGCCGAAGGCGTCGCCGGTGTCGCCCGGGATCACCAGGGCGTTGACGAAGGTGGGGCCGGCCTGGGCGGTCGCAGATAAGGAAAGCAGCAAGGCGGAAAGCAGGTGCAGGCGCATGATCGGTTCTCGTCGAGGTTTGTCCCGGCGGGTAAATTTAAACGGGAAGTATGTCAGTTTCGTGACTCTCCACGGTTGAATGAGCCCGGGCCCATCCAGGCCGCCCAAGGCGGTGAATCCTTGTCCCCGGACAGCGAATTCGAGATCGCCGCGGTCGAGCATCTCTTCCGCACGTGCGAGCCAGTTTTATGGCGGCTCGACGGCTTCTGCGGGCCGCCAGGCGTGCGCTCCAGCCGGCGAGCACCGTCCAGCCCTTCTTGGTCTGCTCCCAGTGGTAGATGTGGTCCTCATTCGCGGGCATCGTGCCCCCTTTCCACTCCTCCACCAGCACGCCGCTCGTCGCGACGAGCCGCGGGTCCGGGCAGGAGCTCGCCCCCGGCAGCACGCAGATCTGGGCGTGGGTCCCCCGGGGCTGAAGCTCCTTGGGCAGCGCCACGTACCACCGGGGCTTGGAGTAGCCGTCGATCTCGTACTTCACCTTCTTGCGCAACGCGCCGCCCGACCTGGTGACCCGCTGGGTGAAGCGGTTCTCCGGCACGGCGATGAAGGCGATCGGCGCCTTGTAGTGGCGCATGGCGTGCCCCACCGCCACCTGCGCGCCCGCCCAGGAGATGCGGTAGAAGATGGGGTCGGTGCAGAGAGGGCTGCTCCTGAAGTCCGGATCCTGGCAGTAGCGGGTGGAGTAGTCCTCGGGCTGGGGGGAGGCGAGGAAGGCGAGGAAGGGGTTCCGCCCCGGGCGGCTCGCGTCCAGCTCCTCGCTCGCCGTCAGGTAGTGGCGGTTCATCCACCGCCAGCGCTCGCCGTGGTGGGGCGTGAAGTCGGCGATGAACACCCGCACCGCGCCGTCCACGCCCCTCTCCATCTTGACCACGTTCACCCGCAGTTGGGCGTTCTCGGGGCTGTAGCGGGCGAAGACGATGGGCGCGGCGCCCTGGAAGCGGCGCCCGAGGTCGGAGATCTGGTCCGAGGATAGCCCCAGCATCCCGACCTCCTCGCGCCCGAGGGTGATCCACTTCTCCCCGTCGATCATGCGCAGGTCGAAGGCTTCCGGCCGGTCGCGGCTCGGCGCGAGGTAAGCCACCTCGCGCCAGTTGTCGAGGGGGAAGGCGACTTCGCTGAACAGGCTCACCCGGACGGTCTGCCAGGACCGGGGCATGAACTGCCACGGCTCGGCGTAGGCCCCGCCCGGGACGATGGCGGTCATCAGGGAGAAGAACGCGAGAAAGATTCTGGCGAAAGCGCGCATGGCGGCCCCCGGCGGACAAGAAACCGATCCTGAGCATAGCGGCGCCCGGGCGGTCGAGCCCGCGGAAAGCTGCGGGCCCGCCCCGCCCCTTTCGCCGGCGGAGTCCCTGGCCGCCGCAGGAGCGCCGGCCCAGGCCCGAATGGGCGCGATGCATGCAAAACTGTATAATGACTGCATCCAGTGCCTTCGCGTGTTGTCATGGCCATCCTGACGGTTCGCAATCTGCCCGACGAGGTGCATCGCGCCCTGCGCCTGCGAGCGGCCCGGCACGGCCGGAGCACCGAGGCGGAGGTGCGCGCCATCCTGATCGAGGCGGTCAAGCCGCAGGGGCGGCTGAAGCTGGGATCCATGCTGGCCGACATCGGCAGGCGCCTCCGGCTCAGCGACGAGGAGGTCGGATTGCTCGCTCGGCGCGACAAGTCGGTCCTTCGGGCGATGGATCTGGAATGATCCTACTCGACACCAACCTCATCTCCGAGCCGCTTCGCGCCGCGCCAGCGCCACAAGTCGTCGCGTGGCTCGACGCCCAGCCGCTGGAGACGCTGTTCCTATCCGTCGTTACCGTGGCCGAGCTGCGCCATGGCGTCGCCCGTCTGCCCAACGGCCGCCGGCGCAAGGCACTCGCTAAACGCCTGGAGACCCAGGTGCTGCCGGCCTCCGCCGGTCGCATACTGAATTTCGACCTGTCGGCGACCCAGGCTTACGCCGACCTGATGGCCAAGGCCGAGGCCGCCGGGCAGCCCATCGGCATGGCGGATGGGTTGATCGCCGCGATGGCCAGGATCCATGGCTTGGCGGTCGCTACCTGCGACACGGCGCCGTTCGCCGCGGCGGGCATTCCCGTCATCAATCCGTGGATCGAGGGCCGGCCATGAAGGCATTTTGGCCCGGGTTCCGATGTGAGCGAGCCGGGAATGGCGGAAGAGAGTCGGAGTCGAACCCACCAAGGATGGTCTGACCACCCTTACCGGGTTTGAAGCCCGGCCGCCCCACCGGGGGCGAATCTCTTCCGTGCGGAATGAAAGCTAGTTCAGGATCCTTGCGGCTCAGTCAACTTGAGCAAACTGTCGCTACGCAGACGACAGGCATCTCTTACCCGCCGCTGGATCGTGGAGAGGTTTTTTTGCGTGGCTACAATGGAAACGCCGCCTCTTGGTCCGCTGGGAGTACTACACCTTGAACTTCCGGGGTTCGTGCAGTTGGCGTGCATCACCATGCTGCTCAGGCAATTTTGAGATGGCTCCTAACAACTTCGGAACAAATCTTCGCGAGACCTCCGGGGAGGAGCGCTATCAGGAGGAAAATCCCCCCACCTCCTTGCTATCCGGATTTCTACCGCCATGGCAGCGGTGCGCTGCTTCGGCCCCGGTCTCAGACCTGGCTTGAAGGATCCTCGTACAGCCTTTCCAGCACGAAGACCTTGAGGGCCAGGCGCTGAAGGTTTTCTAGCCCTTCGAACTGGACACCGAAGTGGAACTTGCCCATGGCAGGTTCGAAGCCCGCCGAGTGGACGACGGCACTCGTTGCGACGCGGGTCGTGGTGTTTTCCGTGCGCAGCGCAAACGACAGCTCGAGCCGGTCGCCGCAACCCGCGATCTCCCGGCAAGCCATCAGCCCAGCGCCGCTCGTGCTCAAGTTGACGATCAGCGCCGGCACCGCCGGCCCGTCGGCGGCGCCGCCCGGCCGGCGGACGTCGGCCACGATGCACGTCTTGACGCGTGGGGCCTTGCGCACCTCCACCGCATGGACTTCCTTGGGAAAGGCCAGTTGCACATACTCCAATCCCTGCCAGCATACTCGGTCGACGAAACTCTCGAAGCCGTAGGCCTGCAGTCCCGAGAAGAAGCGCACCCGCACCCGCTCGCCTTCCAGCAGGGACACGGGTCTGCCGTTGAGGCTCGGCACCGTCACGAGCATAGCTTCCCCGTCCACGTAGCCGATCAAACGCACGATGACGCGCCTTGCTTCCAACTGGGCCGGCAGTTCGAGGTGCAGCCTATCACCGATCTGCAACCGCATGTCATAAAACGCGGGCGCCCCTGGCCCCCGCCGCCCGGAGGACCGGCCGAGCGATCTCTCGGCCGCCCCCTCCCCCGGCACCGGTCCGGGAGCTGCTTCGCGTTTCGCACGGCAGGCGAGCAGCAGTTCCATCAAGTCTGCGCTCGCAATCGCTTCGCCGGCCTCCAGGATAAGCTGTGAAGTCTCGTCATACACCCGCCAGGGAAACGGCCGCCCCATCTCGACGTCATGGATGCCCAGGGGCACAAGGGAGGGATCGGCACTGCTCACGGTGCTCGGTTTCCTGTCCACGCCGTGTTGCCGGCTGCTTGCTCGTCGTCGACCCGGCGACCGAGATCGTGGGCCCATCTGAGCGCCTCGAGCTGATCTTGCACGAGATCGCCTAGATTGAAACCTGTGAACTGCTTGCACGCGGTGATCCCATTTCTGACCTCCCCTTCCTCGAGCCATTCCTGGATCGCCAGCAGGCGACCGAGCGCTCCGCTGTGCACGAGCAGCGCGCCAGAGATGTCGGGAGCAAGCTTCAACTCCTCGACGATCTCAGCCATGGGCATGCCAAGCAGCGTCTCGTTGTCCATGTTGATATAGCCCTCATAGGGGCCGAGGACTCGCTGCATTCCAAAGTCACATAAAGCGCCCACGATGACCTTGGCCGTAGCCAAAGTACCGTCGCTGATCACCGCCGGCCCCGTGAGCGCGTTGCGAAACAACAGCTCGTACGCCACCGTCCGGCGCCGGGCGTCGAGGATCGGCTGCGCCCGAGGTAGACGTCTTCCATGGGTCGCGGCGTGTTTTTGATGGGAAGCACTGGACCGTCTAACGGCACGATGCCGGAAGACTTGAGAGCCGCGCTTTGCACGGATCGCGCTTGTGGCCCTAGGGCGCCGGGTGAGTCGGATTCGCTCCTCGACCTGCGCCATTCGAGCCTTGCGCACACGATGCTAAAATAGCGGCTGCGTCGGACAAACCATTGTAAAAAGAACTGGTTATGAATGGGCAGCGTCTGCGCCTTCTGGTCGCAGGAAGTCGGTCGTTTGGGAGCGACCTGATCGCGGCACAGCTATGCATCAGAGATTGCGGTCCTTGCTGGGGACATGCCGAAACCTTGACAGACTTGATAACAGCATTGTCCTGGCAACCCTGGGATCTGGTCATCGCAGAGGATGCCGATCCAGAGTTCGACGCCCGCACCGTCATCGCCTGTGTCAAGGAGGCGCGCCCCGACCTTCCCGTCATCGTCGTCTCCGATCGCATCGGCGAAGAGGCGCGCAGTATCCTGAATGCGGGTGCTGCCGACTATCTGCCAAAGACCGACCTCTGGCGGCTCTCCCACGCGGTGGAACGCTCCGTGGCCGTTGCTGCCGCCGAGCGTTCTCGCCTCCAGGCCGAAAAAGCGCTAAAGGAGAGCGAGGCCCGCTTCCACAGCCTGGCTTGCCACATGCCCGGGGTGGTGTTCGAGCTCTCCAGGGGCCGGGGCGGCGACCGCTTCACCTTCGTGAGCGAGGGGGCCCGGCCCTTGTTGGGTCTCGAGCCCCGGGAGCTGCTCGGGGATGCCGGGCGCTTCGTCGACCTCATCGTGACGGAAGAGCGTGCGGGGTTTCTGCAAGCCCTAGAACAGTCCGCCCGCCGGCTTGATTTCTGTAACTGGGAAGGACGCCTGGTCACACCGTATGACAACGGACCCAAGTGGGTGAATGTCCGCGCCAGCCCTCGCCGACTTGAAGACGGCACCGTGCTCTGGGCCGGCATCATGACCAACATCACCCGCAACAAACGGGTTGAGCTGGAGGCGAGGCGCTCGAGTGCCGAGCTTCTGGAGCTTTCCGTCCACGTGGAACAGGTCAAGGAGGAGGAACGGGCCCGCATCGCCCGGGAGATCCACGATGACCTGGGCAGCACCCTGACGGCGGTCAAGCTGGAGCTGGCCTCCCTCATGAACCGCCTGCCGTCGGCGAGCATGGACCTGCAAGGGCGAGTCAGCTCGATCCGGATTCTGGTCGACCGGGTCATCGCGGCCACCGACCGCATCGTCCGCGACCTCCGCCCTCCCATCCTGGATTTCGGGCTGGTGCCGGCGCTCCTATGGCAAGCCAAGGAGTTCGAGAACCGGCTCGGAGTCGTATGCGACATGGAAGCCGAACCGGAGGACATCGAACTGCCTGCGGCGCAGGCCACGATGCTGTTCCGAGTTTTCCAGGAGGCCCTGACCAACGTGGCCAAGCATGCCCAAGCCTCCGAAGTGCGCGCCATATTGCGCAGTGGAGCGGGCCAGTTGACCCTGGAAGTGACTGACAACGGGCGCGGTATCCAGGAGACAGATCTCGTGAAACCCGGCGCGTTCGGCATTCGCGGCATCTTCGAACGCTGCCGCGCCCTGGGCGGGGAGGCGTTCGTCGAGGCAGCCCCCGGCGGCGGCACCCGCCTCTATGTCTCAATTCCTGCCTCGCAAACCGTGGAAGAAACCCGGCAGAACGCGCATCGGCTGCCGGAGCGCGAGCGGTTGGGAGCGCGCCCATGATCCGGGTTCTCATTGTGGACGATCACGCGGTGGTACGCCGCGGGTTGAAGCAGATCTTCAACGATTACAGCGATCTGAGTGTCGCGGGCGAGGCCGGCGACGGAGTGGAAGCGATGCAATGGCTGCGACGCCACGGGCAAAGCTGTCAGGTCGTGCTCCTTGACATCTCCATGCCCAATCGAGGAGGGCTCGATACCCTGGCCCAGATCCGACGCGAGTTTCCCCGCCTTCCGGTGCTGGTCCTGTCCATGTATCCGGAAGACGTGATCGGAGTGCGCACCCTCAAGGCGGGCGCGGCCGGGTATTTAAGCAAACAAAGCGCACCCGAGCTGCTGGTGCAGGCCATCCGCCAGGTGGCAGCGGGCCGCAAATACGTGAGCCCTGCGTTGGCAGAACAGCTCGCGGATGCGCTCGCCAGTGACAACCCCGAATCGCCCCACGAAAACCTCTCCGACCGGGAATACCAGACCTTGTGCTTGATCGCGTCCGAGAAAACCCTCACCCAGATCGCCGAGGAGCTCAAGATCAGCGTCAAGACGGTAAGCGTCTACCGGACGCGGCTGCTGAGAAAGATGAACCTCAGAAACAATTCCGAGCTCATCCGCTACGCCATCTCTCGAGGCCTGGTCGGTTAGCGTAGGCCCGATCAGGTTCGCACGTTCCAAACGGGGAAATGACCGATTTCTCCGCCCCTTTTCCGGCGCTTACGGAACCGGCCCCTCTCGAATAATGTCTGTGCTTCATTCGACCGGCTCGCCTTGCGCCCATGAGCGTTGCGGATCCTGCCAGCGTCGCCCGTTCTACCCTGCGCCGCCTAGCGCAGCAACGGCTTTCTCCCACACCGGACAATTACTCCCGGGTATACCGGGAGATCGCTGGCCTGCCTCCTGCGGTTGACGGCTGGGGAGTGCTGGGGGACTGGTGCGCCCTCCTCAGGCGCGAAGTGCCCGCCGCAGCCCATTGCCTTGCTGCCGCGGAGAAGGCCATCGCCATCCGCAGCGAGGCTCTCACACGCGCGGCCCTCCAGGACCTGGCCGCGTTGGTGGTCCCGACCTTAAGCCTGGATTGGGCGGCATTGGTGCGGCATCTCATTCGTCAATGGGACATTCCCCGTAAAGGCCTCACGCCGAGCCGCAAGCGGGAACGCCTGGAAAACGTGCTTTCGAGCCACGGCGGCCGTGCGGACGAGCTATACCGGCGGCTCAGAGAGCTGGCGGACGCTTGGGCGCGAGCCCCCGAGGGCCTGGAGCCGGTCCCTGCGCCTGCTGCGCCGCTCGACGCCGGCGCGCGGGAACTGTGCAACCTCCTTGCCGAAACGTTAGAGCATATCGGCACTTTTCTCGAATCCGGTGACGCCCCCCTCGCCGCCCAGGCAAAACGCCTGGCCGAGGCGATGCACGAGGCCGACCAGCCGCCCTCGCTCGGCCGTCTGAGGGAGCGACTGCGGCACTTCTGGCTCGATCTGGAGATGCGCGCCGCGGAACTAGAACAGCGGGACGAACTCGCACGCCGGCTCCTCAAGCTGATGGGGGACGCCGTCGCGGATAGCGCCCACGATGCGCATTGGTTGCGGTCGCAGATGCGCGCTCTCGTCCAAAAGCTGGACTCGTCCCTGGATCTCTCGACCCTGGCCCAGGTGGAGCGGGCGCTGCGGGACGCCATCATCCGGCAGGACATGTTGCGTCGCTCAGTAGAGCAATCCCATCAGGCGCTCAAGAGCATGCTCGCCCTGTTCATCGATCGCTTGAGCACTCTCGCGGACGAGACCGGCCAGTTTCACGCGCAGATCGAACGCCACGTCGAGCGCATTGTCAGCGCCACCGATCTGGACGAACTCAGCGCGATCCTGGCGGAAGTATTGCAAGACACCCGCGCCATGGAGGCCAGTACTCGCCGTTCCCATGATGAACTCAAAGAGGCGCGGCGCCGCGCCGAAGAAGCTGAAGAGAAGATACGCACCCTGGAGGCTCAGCTCGCCCGGGCCGCTGAGAACGCCCGCGAGGACCTCCTCACGGGAGCCCTTAACCGCCTGGGACTCGCCGAAGCATGGCAGCGGGAGGCAGCCCGCGCCGACCGCCAGGACGCCCCGCTGGCGGTGGCCATGCTGGACGTCGACAATTTCAAACAACTCAACGACAACTGGGGCCATCAGGCCGGGGACGAAGCATTGCGCTCGCTCATCCGCACCATGCGCCAGTGTCTGCGGCCGACCGACGTGATCGCCCGCTACGGCGGCGAGGAGTTCGTCCTCCTACTCCCCGATACCGAGCTGGACAAAGCCGCCATCGTCCTCGCGCGGCTGCAACGGGAGCTCACCAAGGATATCTACCTCCACGACGAACGCAGACCGCTCATCACCTTCAGCGCCGGCGTGACGCTGCGCCGCCCCGGGGAAGACGAGAACACGGTGCTCGAGCGCGCGGACAAGGCTCTGTACCAAGCTAAGCAGGCGGGGAAAAACCGCGTAGCCGTGATCGCTGGCGACGGTGAAGGCCGCGGGACGCACCCCTGATTACCGACCCGCACTAACGCAGGCAAAAAGGAGACGCCATGACATTCTCGCCGCTCGACTATCCGAACATCTTCGAACTGCCCCGGCGTCTGACCGACGTCTCCTCTTGGCACGGCTTGATACCCGTCGCGTTCGCCGTCGTCGCCATGCACCGGCCGCGGATGCTGGTAGAGCTCGGGACCCACAAAGGGGACTCCTACTGCGCCTTCTGCCAGGCAGTGGCCTCCACCGGCTTAGAGACCTCCTGCTACGCCATCGACACCTGGCACGGCGACGAGCACGCTGGACACTACGATCGCTCCGTACTCGAAGAGCTTCGTGCCTATCACGATCCCCTGTACGGCCACTTCTCGCGCCTCATCCCGTCGACCTTTGACGAAGCCCTGTCCCTCTTTCCAAACGGCAGCATCGACCTCCTTCACATCGACGGATTCCACACCTACGGAGCCGTAAAGCACGATTTCGAGACGTGGCTGCCGAAGATGAGCGAGCGGGGAATCGTGTTGCTGCACGACACCGCGGTGCGGGAACGCGGGTTCGGCGTCTGGCGTTTTTTCGCGGAGATAAAATCCCGCTACCCGGCCGTCGAGTTCCCCTTCAGCCACGGCCTGGGAATCGTCGCCGTGGGCCAGGCGCTGGAGGAGCCGATGCGCTCGCTGCTCGCGCTCGACGCCGATGACTGGTGTAAGGTCGAGACTTTTTTCCGCGCCCTGGGGCACCGGGTTCAGATGGCGGGGCAATTGGGCCGTGCAGCCCAGTTGAGCGCGCGGCCAGGCACTCCGGCTTCCTTGACGAGCGAAGCTCCCGAGCAAGCGCCCCCCGAAGCGCTTGCGGCGTCCGTCCAAGACGCGGCCTATTCCCGCTGGTGCGCCCGTAAGGGTCTCGGCCTCATCCATGGACAAGTGTACGCGGAGCGCATGATGCTGCGTTGGCGTTCGCGCCCCACAATCCATGTGGTGGTTCACGCCCGGCAGGGAGAAGAGGCACGGCTCGCCGACACCCTGGATTCCCTTGCAGGCCAGCTCTATCGCGACATGAAGCTCGTCGTAGTCGCCGATTTCGCATCACCTGATGCCGCAGGGCTGACGGCTCTCGGCATCCGCTGGATCTCCCCGGGCGCACCCTTGTTCCACGCGCCGCCTCGTCCAGAAGACTGGATCATGTCCGCCCCGGCGGGCGTGCAGCTCGCACCCCACGCCCTGTTTTCCATCGCCGACTACGCCGACGCCCGTCCTGCTTGGCGATTGATTTACTGGGACGATGATCGCATCGGCCCCGATGGGACCCGCTCGAACCCTCGTTTTAAGCCCGACCTCAACCTGGATCTGGCGCGTTCCATACCGTACCCCGGCCCCGCGATCGCGGTGCGGGCCGACTCCTTGGGCGAGCTGCCTCCAACGGACAGCTACGATCTTTTCCTAAACGTCCTGGATCGGTGGGGAGAGGACGCCATCGGGCACATCGCTGATGTGCTGGTCAGCCTGCCCGGCGACTTGGAGGCGGGCCTTCATACGCCGGACACCCGGGCTGCTCTGGCGCGCCACCTGGCACGGCGGGGAATCGCCGCCGAGCTTTCGGAGGGGTTCGTCCCCGGGACCGTGCGGGTGATCTATCACCATGCCGATACGCCCCTCGTCTCCATCGTCATTCCCACCAAGGACAAGCTGGAGTTCTTGAAACCCTGCGTGGAAAGCCTGCTGGAGAAGACCGCCTATCCCCATTACGAAGTGATTCTATGCGACAACGGTAGCAGCGATCCCGACGTGCTCGATTACTACGAGACGCTCCTGGAGGCCCACGACGGCCGCTTGCGTCTGCTGTCTTATCCCCATCCCTTCAATTTCGCCGCCATGTGCAACGCCGCGGCCAAGGAGGCCCGCGGTGAATACCTGCTGTTCTTAAACAACGACACCCAGATCGTGCAGGGCGAGTGGTTGACCCGCTTGATGCTGCACGGTCAGCGTCCGGATGTGGGCGTGGTGGGCTGTCGGCTGGTTTACCCCGAGACCGGGACCCTCCAGCACGCCGGTGTAGTGCTGGGTCTCACGGGGATTGCCGACCACCCGTTCCACGACGGCAAGACCGGCCTCTCCGACCCGGGCTACATGAACCGAGCCCAGGTAGATCAGAACTATTCCGCGGTGACCGCCGCCTGCATGCTGGTGCGCAAGCAGGTTTACTTCGATGCCGGCGGGATGGACGAGCAGAACCTGGCAGTGCTGTTCAACGACGTGGACCTGTGCCTCAGGGTGGCTGACCTGGGCTACCGCGTGGTCTGGACCCCCTTCGCCACCGTGGTCCATCACGGTTCCACCTCTCTCAAGGGGGATCAGGTGGACCTCACGAAGCTTGCCCGCTCCGCCGAGCGGGCCAAGAGAGAGCGGGAGTGGATGCTCTCCCGCTGGCTTCCACGGCTCGCCCGGGACCCGGCGTACAACCGCAATCTCGCCCTGACCGCGGTGGACTTCCGGGTGGAAGCCAGTGTCGTGCCAGAATGGGACCCAGAGTTCCGTGACCGCCCCCGGGTGCTGGGGTTGCCACTCGCCGGTGGTTCAGGCGAGTACCGGATCCGCGCTCCATTCCGGGCCCTGTCGGATGCGGGCCTTGCCCAGTGTACCGCCATCGATCCCCCGAGCCTCATGCAAGCACGGGTGTTGGGCCCCGTCGAGCTAGAGCGCCTCGCGCCCGACGCCCTGGTGCTGCACGCGGCTATCAGCGATGCCCAATTGCAGGCTCTCGAGCTTTATCGGCGCTTCAACCCGACCGTGACGCGCATCATGAGCCTGGACGACCTCATCACCCAGCTTCCGCCGAAAAACGCCTTCTACCGGTTCGCCTTCAAGGATGCCAAGCCTCGGCTGCGGCGGGCCGCCGCCCTTTCCCAGCGCATCATCGTCTCCACCGAACCCCTGCGGGAGCTTACCGAAGGGATGTGCGACGACGTGCGGGTCGTCCCCAACCGGCTGGAGCGGGAACGGTGGCTCGGTTTGAGCTCCCAGCGGCGGGCCGGCCGCAAGCCCCGCGTCGGCTGGGCCGGTGCCCAGCAGCACCAGGGTGATCTCGAGCTACTCTATGAAGTGGTGCGGACGACCGCCCAGGAAGTCGAGTGGGTGTTTTTCGGCATGTGCCCGGAGGTACTGCGCCCCTATGTACACGAGTTCCACGACTTCGTCCTTTCCTTCGACGCTTATCCCGCTAAGCTCGCCAGCCTCAACCTGGACCTGGCAGTGGCGCCTCTGGAGTTGAACGCCTTCAACGAAGCGAAGAGTAACCTCCGGCTGCTGGAATATGGCGTGCTGGGCTGGCCGGTCGTGTGCACCGATATCTATCCTTACCGCGGCGCACCGGTGGCCCGCGTGCCCAACGAGCCCCGTGCTTGGATCGAGGCGATCCGGGAACGGGTCCACGACCTGGACGCGGCGGCCCGGGAGGGCGACCGGCTGCGGGAATGGGTGCTCGCAGGCTACATCCTGGAGAACCATTTGGACGAGTGGCTGGCAGCGCTCACGGACCGCGCGTCGGCTTCCGGCCGGCCACCCGCCCTCGTAGCCTGCTAAAGTTTTTCCCTCCGCCTTCCGATAACCGGCACAAGGCGGTCGTGCGACGCGAATCGAGCGGTCGGATCGCCCCCTCATTGTGGAAGGAAAGGAGATCGGAAATGGCACTTGTCGTCAACACCAACATCGCGTCGCTGAACGCACAACGCAATCTGGCGGCGTCGCAATCCCAGCTGCAGACGGCCATTCAACGCCTGTCTTCGGGATTGAGAGTCAACAGCGCCAAGGACGACGCCGCGGGATTGGCCGTGGCTGAGAGCTTCACCTCCCAGATCCGGGGCACCAACCAGGCGGTGCGTAACGCCAATGACGGCATCTCTCTCGGTCAAACCGCAGAGGGCGCCCTGGCCCAGATCGCCAACAACCTGCAGCGCATCCGCGAGATCGCGGTGCAGGCCGCCAACGGCACCATCAGCGACAGCGACCGGGGACAGCTCCAGAAAGAAGTGGACCAGCTCACGCAGGAAATCTCCCGCATCGTGCAAACCACCACCTTCAACGGTACGTCGCTGCTTTCCGGCTCTTCGACCCTCACCTTCCAGGTGGGGGCGAGCGGAGTCGCCTCCAACCAGGTCTCGGTGACCACCACCGATCTCGCGGTCAACGGCTCCGGCGGCCTGTACTCCTACAGCGGCAGTCTCACCGCTACAGGCGTGATCAACGTGTCCACTTCGGCCAACGCCTCGGCGGCCATCGCCAACCTGGACGCCGACATCTCCCAGGTAACCGAAGTGCGCGCCACCTTTGGCGCCGTGCAGAACCGCTTCGAGGCGGTAATCGCCAATCTACAAAACTACGCCGAGAACCTCTCGGCGTCCCGCAGCCGGATCATGGACGCGGACTTCGCCGCCGAGACCGCAGCCCTCACCCGCGGCCAGATCCTGCAGCAGGCCGGTGTGGCTATGCTGGCCCAGGCGAACGCACTCCCCAATACCGTGCTGTCCCTCTTGCGGTAAGCCGGGTACCGCCCGCGCCCGCTACGCGGGGGCGGGCGGAAAGGAATCCATGGCATGATCGCTAACTCCATCCATCGCACCGCAGAGGCAGTGCAGGCGCTCAGTCACGAGCCGGCCGTCCGGGAGACGGGACCGCTACGCACCGAGATCGCGGCGGCGACTGTGAGCGAGGGACAGATCCGGGAAGCCGCCCGGCAGATCAACGCCGCGTTGCGCTATCTCGCGATCGAGTTGCGCTACGGAATGGACGAGGCAACGCGCAAGCTCGTGGTGCGCATGGTGGACAGCGCAACCGGCGAAATCCTGCGACAGATCCCGCCGGAAGAGATCCTGGCGATCGTTCGGGGTCTCGACCGCATGCAAGGGCTCTTGCTGGACCGCAAGGCGTGAGCGGGATCGCCTGATCGCCACTGAGAGCTGAACTATGCCTTTGTCCTCGCCGGGAATCGGCTCCAACCTGGACGTGAATACCCTAATCGCTCAGCTCATGGAGCTGGAGCGCCGGCCCCTCGTTTTGCTGCAACGCCGGGAGGCCGACTTCCAAGCCCGCCTTTCGGCCGTAGGCACGCTCAAGGGGGCGCTGTCCCAGTTCCGGTCCGCCGTGACCGAACTCGCCTCCGCCTCCCGCTTTAAAGTCTATGCGGTCGCACTGGGGGACCCCCAGATCGCCACCGCCACGGCCAGCGCTGATGCGAGGACCGGGGTTCACAGCCTGGAGGTCACGCAACTCGCCCAGTCTCAGAAGCTGGCCTCCACGGCCCTTTCGTCCACCACCGAGCCGATTGGTACGGGAACGCTCACCATCGATTTCGGCACCATCAGCGGCGGCAGCTTCGATGCAGCGACCGGGAAGTACACCGGCGCCACGTTCACGCCAAACGGTTCCGCGTCCAGGACGGTGACCATCGATGCCGGCCACGCCAGCCTCGCCGGTATTCGCGATGCCATCAACGAAGCGGGCGTCGGGGTCACCGCAAGCCTCGTCTACGACGGAAGCGGCCATCGTCTGGTACTGGCATCCAACACATCGGGCGCCGCGGGGAGTCTGCGCATCTCGGTTTCCGGAGACACGGCGCTGGCCGATTTGCTCGCCCACGACCCGGCCGGTACCCAGAGCCTGTCAGAAACGGTCACTGCCCGGGATGCGCGCTTCAATCTGGACGGCATCGCCGTCACGGCGGCCGCCAACACCGTGACGGGCGTGCTGGAAGGGGTGACCCTCACCCTGACCAAGACCAACGCTGGCTCGCCGACCAGCCTCACCGTCGCCCCCGACACCGCTGCCATTCGCCAGGCGGTCGAATCTTTCGTCGAGGCCTACAACCGATTAGCCAAGTCGCTCAAGGACCTTGGCGGCTACGACCCCGCCACGAAGACAGCTGGAGCGCTGCAGAGCGACGGACTCCCAAGGCTGATCGAATCACGCTTGCGTTCAACCCTCTCGGCGCAGCTCGTCGGGCTCACCGGAAGCTACACCGCGCTCTACCAGCTCGGCGTGACCTTTGCCACCGACGGCACTTTCAAGCTGGACACAGCCAAGCTGGAGGCGGCGGTCCAGGCGGATCCCGCTGCTGTGGCAGGGGTGTTCGCGGCCACGGGTAAAGCCTCCGACAGCCTGGTGCGCTTCTCCTCCGCGGGCGCGCCCTCGAAGCCGGGAAATTACGACATCTATGTAAGCCGCCTCGCCACGCAGGGATCGGTGAGCGGATCGGCGGCTGCCAACACCACCATCACTGCTGGAGTGAACGACACTCTCACCTTGAGCGTAGACGGCATTTCGGTCACCGTCACCTTGCAAGCCGGCACTTACACGGCAGCTGGCCTGGCGGCAGAGCTCCAATCCAAGATCAACGGTGCGGACGAGCTCGCAGCGGCCGGCGTGGGCGTGACCGTGTCCGAGGCAAGCGGGGTCCTCACCGTCACCTCCCGCCGCTACGGCTCTGCCTCGACGGTCAACTTGGGCGGTGGCAACGCCCAGGACGGACTCTTCGGCATGAGCCCCAGCGCCGTGGCAGGGGTAGACGTGGCGGGCAGCATCGGGGGTGTTACCGCCATCGGCTCGGGCCGCACTCTTACCGCCGCCTCTGGCACCGACGCCGAAGGGATTGTCGTCGAGGTGTTAGGGGGTGCTACCGGCGCCCGCGGCATCGTCACCTACTCCGAGGGCTATGCTTATCGGCTGCGGTCGCTGGCCGACGCATTGCTTGCCTCAGACGGTCTGGTGGCAGGGCGCACCGAAACGCTCGACGCTGCCATTGAGGGTCTGCAACGCCGCGAAGAGGAAGTGGAGCGGCGGCTTGAGGCTATAGAGAAGCGCCTGCGGGCTCAGTTCACGGCTCTGGATGCCATGGTGGCCAGCATGCTCAAGACTTCGAGTTTTCTCGAGCGGCAGCTCGTTGCTCTGCCTCCTTCTCCTTGAGGATGACTTCATGCAATCGCTCATTGATCGCGCCCTCAGCGCCTACGCCCAGGTGAATCTGGATGCAAAAGTCATGGCCGCGTCGCCCCACCGGCTGATCGTCATGTTGTTCGAAGCGGCGCGGGTGGCAGTCGCACGCGCCCGTCTCCATATGGAAGGAGGCGAGACGGCCGCGAAAGGCCAATCCATCTCCAAGGCGATCCAGATCATCGATCAGGGGCTCAAGGCCAGCCTCGACGTGAAGGCCGGGGGCGAGCTGGCGCAGCGTCTCGCGGCGCTCTACGACTACATGGGCCGCCGGCTGCTGGCGGCGAACAGGTACAACGATGCTGGCGCTCTGGCGGAAGTGGAGCGGTTGCTCGGTGACCTTCAGGAAGCCTGGGAGCGCATCGTACCCGCTACGACGGACGGCGTTCGAGAAGCCCACCCTCAGACCCTCTCGGTCGCCGGCTGAACGACGATGGCGGACCATCCCATGTCACATCCATCCCTCGCGACCTTCGAAGCGCTCTCTACCTTGACCGAGCGCATGCTGCAGACGGCCCAGGCCGGAGATTGGGATCGTCTCGTGGAGTTGGAACGGGAATGTCGCCAACTGGCCGAGGCGCTTCAGGCGGCCCCACAGCCTCCCCTCACGCCCGAAGAACAGCGACGCAAAGCAGCCCTCATCCGCAAGGTGCTCGCCGACGACGCCGAGATCCGCAGCCTCGCCGTGGAATGGATGGCGGAGCTGGAGCGACTGCTGGGGGTTCATCGGCGCGAGCGGGCATTACACCGCGCCTACGGGAACCCAGAAAACCCCGGCGGGGGCTAGCCCTTCGAGTCCGTTCGGCCACGCCTGGGGATCCCAATGACCGCTTTTCTGGCCGCCGGTCTCGAGGCTCATCTGTCAGGAAAGCTCCTCACGCCGAGCGTCGAGGCGGACTCCGTCCTTTTTTCGCTCCCGCTGGGGGAGCGCGTGGCAGGCCGAGTGCTGGAGGCGCTGCCGGACGGCCGGATGCGGGTGGCTGTGGGACGGTTGCAGTATGCGATGCGGCTTCCGACGAGCGTCGTCCCAGGCCAGCGGGTGAATTTGATCTACACAGGAGATGACCCCCGACCGACTTTTCTGCTCTCCCGTTCCGGCGCGGCTACTGTCGGTGTGCTCGGCACCCTTTCGTCTGGCGCGCAGCAGCTCACGGCCTTGCACTCCTCTTCAAGCGCTTTGCCGGCCGCGGACGCGGGCGCGGTCGCCACGGTGACCGCCGCGCGTCCCCTGCTTCCGGCCCCAGGCCTGCCCCGAGCGCTGGCAGCGGCGCTGGAGCAAGCGGTGGCGAATAGCGGGCTGTTTTACGAAGCCCAGCAAGCCCGCTGGGTACAAGGCGAGGGGCATCTGCTCGAAAGGCTCAAGCGGGACCCGCGCAACCGGCCTCTCCGCCTGGAGGTGGACCAACGCCCCGGTGCGCCCGCTGGATCAGCCGGTAGCCCGTTACCGTCGAAGCGCGAGGAAGCCGCTCCGCTGGAATCGCTGCTGCGCGGCCAGTTGCAGGCGCTGGAGACGGGGCGATTCTGCTGGCACGGGGAAGTCTGGCCAGGTTTCACCGTCGCCTGGGAGATCGAAACGGAGCGACCCGAGGACGCGGATAGAGAGCACGGATACGGCGAAACGGAAGCGTGCTGGCGCACCCGGCTGGTGCTGGCGTTGCCCCGCCTCGGCCGGGTCGATGCTCGGGTTACGTTGCGCGCCGATACGGTGCAGGTGAGCCTCCGCCCTTCGAGTCCCGAGACAGCCCGGGCGCTCGCCTCGGCGCGGAAGACGTTGGAAGAGGCGCTCTCCTCCATCGGGCTGCGGCCGGCTTCCGTGCAGGTGCTTCATGGCGACTAAGATATCCTCCCGCGCCGCGGCGGTAGCCCTCGCCTACAGGGCGGGAGATGCCGCGCCGCGAGTGGTGGCTAAGGGCCAGGGTTGGCTCGCCCACGCCATCGTCGCCCGCGCTCGAGAGTGCGGCGTATTCGTCCATTCCTCCCCCGAGCTGGTGGCCTTGCTCATGCAGGTGGATCTGGACCAGCGCATCCCGCCCCAGCTCTACCAGGCCGTGGCGGAGCTGCTCGCCTGGATTTATCGGGTCGAGCAGGAGATCAGCGCAACCCGCTGAGCCGCGCGTTGCGGATACGCTGGAGGGTCATCACGTAGCGCTGCACGAGCTGGCGGTGGCGCTCGCTGATGCCGACGAATTCGCATCCGCAGCGGTGGACCGCAAGACCAAACAGGGGGCCCGACTGCTCCACTACGTGGGCGACGTGCAGGCCTGTTTCGACTGTGCCAAGGCACGGAAGCTGCAGCCGACAGCCGTGGAGGATAGCGCCCCGCTCGAGAACCAGGCTATTCCCTGGTACCAAAAAAGAGATCCCGCCGCAGCTCACGTCCAGCACGCGGCCTTCGACCACACCGGCAGACGTCGGAACCGTGCACATGACAGACTCGCCCGCAGGCGGCGCTACGCGAAAATATGCCCGGCGCTGCAGCCGCAAAAGAGTTTTGGGCAGCGCCGAGCGAAACGCCGCAGCACCCTCGAATTCAACGGTTTCCAGCGATTCCACGACGAAACGAACCTCCACCCCCTCGGGGTTCCCCGTGCACAGGATGTGGCGGCTCGCCAGGAGCCGGGTTGCGTGGTCTCCGCGCACGTGGTCCAGGACGAGCTCGTTATGACGAACGTCGGCCTTGAGCACCGAGGTAAGGGCGAACGCGCCACCTTCACCGTACCACGCGGTGACCAGCGCACGGTTGCGTGCCATCGCTCGCAGGATGGCCGCGACCTCCCCAGGCGTGTCCACCTGGTACTGGCGATCCTCCGCAGCCATCGGGTTCTTTCCAGGCGTCTTGTCGTCCATCTCCCGCTGCGGATGCGGCCCCCGGGAAGTCGGCGTGGCCAAACCCTGGATGCTCAAATGGGCATATTCATGATGTCGTGATACGCCGACACCAGGCGGTTTCGCACCTGGATGCTCGCCTGCAGGGCGACATTCGCCTTCTGCATCGCCACCATTACCTGGTGCAGCTCCGTGCCCGGTTCACCGCGCTCGAAGCTCACGGCAAGCCGCGCCGCTTCCTGCTGGCGAGCGTTGACCTCTTCCAGGGCGGACTTAAGGACCTGGCCGAAATCCGTGGCCTGCCCGGGTCCGACCGATTCACCCGGCCGCTGCACGAGACTCGAAGCGGCCCTCACGTGGCTCAGCAACTTGTCAATGCCACCGGCGTCCATATCGGCACCCTCCTTCCACGACTTAAGCGGGACGACGCCACGGTAGCAACAACCGTGCTTCCCGGGCTGGAAGAAATGGCGCGGAATTCTCCCCCTTTTCCCTGCATCGCTTCGGCGGGCTTGCTGCGGATAATTCCGGAGCAGGGTAAAGGCCCGGGGCAAGAGCCGGGCCCCCTTCCCCAGGAGGAAAGAGGCATAGCCCATGGCTGTCGTTGAGAGTCCCGCAGCGCCCGTTCGCTGGCCTGTCCTCGCCCAGCTGTCCGGGTCCCAGAAGCTCGCGATGATCGTCACGGTCGCCCTGACCGCTGCTCTTCTCGCGGGCGCCTGGATCTGGGCCCGCACACCCGACTACCGGATCCTTTTCACCCGGCTGGACGACCGGGACGGCGGTGCTGTGCTGGCGGCACTTCAGAAGATGAACGTTCCGTACAAACTGGGCGAGGGTGGCGCGATCCTGGTGCCCGCACCGTTGGTACACGAGACACGGCTCAAGCTCGCCGGCGAGGGCCTGCCCAAAGGGGGTCTTGTGGGCTTCGAGCTACTGGAAAGCCCGAAGCTCGGCGCCTCCCAGTTCCAGGAACAGGTTAACTACCAGCGCGCCCTGGAGGGAGAGCTGGCGCGCACGGTGCAGTCCATCGCCTCGGTGGAGTCGGCCCGGGTGCACCTCGCCATTCCGCGGCCCAGTGTCTTTCTGCGCGAGCAGCAAAAGCCCAGCGCATCGGTCCTGGTGCATCTGTACCCGGGTCGCAGCCTGGAGGAAGCCCAGGTCAATGCTATCGTGCATCTCGTGTCGAGCAGCGTCCCAGGGCTTGCGCCCCGCAACGTCACGGTGATCGACCAGCGGGGGACCCTGCTGTCTACCAACGCCGATCCCCTCTCGGCCCCGGGACTCGACCCAGGCCAGATCAAGTATCGCACCCATCTGGAGAATCTCTACGCCCGACGTATCGAAGCGATTCTCACCCCCATCGTCGGCGCGTCCAACCTGCGGGCGCAAGTATCTGCTGAGGTGGACTTTTCCCACATGGAAAAGACGGCAGAGACCTACAAGCCCAATGCGGCACCGGGGGAAGCCGCCGTGCGCAGCCAGCACGTGACCGAATCCAGCGGGGACAGCCAGGCTCCCGCCGGGGGCATTCCGGGGGCGCTCTCCAACCAGCCGCCGTCGGCCGCGACGGCGCCCCTGGTGGCGCCGTCCGGAAAAAAGGAGCCTGCCGCCTCCGCGCCGGCCTCCACCGCCGCCAGCGTCTCTACCCACAAGGAATCCACCATCAATTACGAGGTGGATAAGACGGTCACTTATACGCGGCAGGCGAGCGGGACGGTCCGGCGGCTCTCGGCGGCGGTGGTAGTCAATTACCGCCCAGTCCCCGGGGCAGACGGAAAAGTGGAAATGAAACCCCTCGCCCCGGAAGAACTTGCCCAGATCACCAACCTGGTGAAGGAAGCCATCGGTTTCGACGAGAAGCGCGGCGATACCGTGAACGTAGTGAATAGTCCCTTCACCGCACCCGAGCAAGCGCCGGTGGTGGAGGCGCCCCTCTGGAAACAGCCGGAAACCCTGTCCCTTGCCAAGGAGCTGGGCAAACACCTGCTGCTCGCCCTCCTCGCCGCGTATCTGGTGTTCGGCGTGCTGCGACCCCTCGTGCGCCACCTCATGGCGCCCCCGGCGGGGAAGCGAGTCGTGGCGGTGGAGGATTCGCTACCCGAGCTGGCATCGCCTTCGAGCGCGCCGCCGAGCAGCCTGGAGCACGCACGTCAGATTGCGCGTCAGGATCCGAGAGTGGTGGCGAACGTCGTTCGGTCGTGGGTAGGCGGCGATGAAGGATGAGGGGCTGGAAAAGGGCGCCATCCTCCTCATGTCCCTGGGGGAGGAAGAGGCGGCCCAGGTGCTCAAATACCTCTCCCCTCGGGAGGTGCAAAAGCTCGGGGCCGCCATGGCCCGGCTCAAGGCGGTGCCCCGGGATCGGGTCGATACGGTCCTCGATGAGTTTCGAAAGAAGGCCGAGGATCAATCGACCTTGGGACTCGCCTCCGACGATTATATCCGCAGCGTGCTCACCAAAGCCCTGGGTGACGAGAAAGCGGCCCATGTGATCGACCGTATCCTCCAGGGCGGCGACACCAGTGGCATCGAAAGCCTCAAATGGATGGATTCCGCGTCGGTTGCAGAGCTCATTCGCAACGAGCACCCCCAGGTGGTCGCCACCATCCTGGTGCATTTGGACCGGGACCAGGCGGGGGAAGTGCTCGGGCATCTCTCCGAGCGGCTGCGCAACGACGTGATTCTGCGCATCGCCACCCTGGACGGGGTGCAGCCGACGGCGCTCAAGGAGCTCAACGAAGTCCTGGCGAAGCTCCTCGCGGGCAACGCCGGCCTGCGCAAGACGGCGATGGGTGGCGCGCGCACTGCGGCCGAAATCCTCAATTTCATGCCGAGCGCCTACGAGAACGCGGTGATCGAGAGCGTGCGGGAGTACGATCCCGAGCTCGCCCAAAAGATTCTGGATGAGATGTTCGTGTTCGAAGACCTGCTGGAACTGGAAGACCGCGCCATCCAACTGCTGCTGCGGGAAGTCCAGTCCGAGTCCCTCATCGTCGCGCTGAAAGGCGCCTCCGACGCCCTGAAGGAAAAGATCTTCAAAAACATGTCCCAGCGGGCCGCCGACATGCTGCGGGAGGACCTGGAAGCCAAGGGACCGGTGCGGGTCTCCGAAGTCGAGGCGGAACAGAAAGAGATCCTCAAGATCGTGCGTCGCCTGGCCGACGCCGGCCAGATCGTTCTGGGTGGAGCGGGCGAGGACGCCTATGTCTAGCGTCATCCCCAAGGAGCGGCTGTCCGCCTACCAACGCTGGGAACTGGGCTCGTTCGATCCGGCACCCCGGGAGGCGCTGGCCGTGAAGCTCCCCACCGCGGAGGAGCTGGAGCACCTGCATCAAAGCGCTCGCGAAGAGGGCTACGCTGCGGGGTACGCGGAGGGGCTCGCGCAAGCGCGCGAGCACGCCGAACGGCTCAAGGCCCTGGGGGAGGCGTGGGCGCTCGCCCTGGCCCGTTTCGATGAGGAGGTGGCCGAGGCGCTCACCCGGCTCGCGCTGGACATCGCCTCCCACGTGTTGCGGACGGCGCTTGCGGTACGCCCGCAGCTCGTCACCGCCGCGGTAAAGGAAGCGATGGCGGCTGTGCCCCATTCGGCCGGACATCCGCGCCTCCTGATGCACCCTGACGACGCAGCCCTGGTACGCAGCCTCCTCGCCCACGAGCTGGAACACGGCGGCTGGAAGCTGGTGGAAGATCCTGCCGTGGAGCGGGGCGGTTGTCGGGTGGAAAGCGCGGCGACGTCGGTGGACGCTACCCTCGCAGGACGCTGGGAGCGGGTCGTAGCGGCCCTGCGGGACGAGCAGACATGGATCGGCTGAACCCCCACGGCGAGCGCTGGCGCGCGCGGCTCGAGGAGCAGGGCGGACGTCTTGCCCATCGCCCGCCGCTCCTCGTCTGCGGGCGCCTGACCCGGGTGGCGGGCCTGGTGATGGAAGCGGTGGGCCTCAAGCTTGCCCTGGGCAGCGGCTGCCGGGTGCTTCTGCCCCACGGGGCCAGCGTGGAAGCGGAAGTCGTGGGATTCAGCGGCGAGAAGCTCTACCTCATGCCCGCGGGGGACGTCCACGGACTCACGCCGGGGGCCACGGTCGTGCCGATAGAACTCCCTTTGTCATTGCGCCGAGCGGACGGCGAGCGCCAGCCCCTGCGCCGGGCCACGGACCGGGCGCGGTTGGTGCCGGTGGGGGACGGCTTGCTCGGGCGGGTGCTAGACGGCGTGGGCCGTCCCCTGGATGGCCTCGGACCGCTCGCCGACGTGCATCCGGCCCCCCTCCATGCCCGGCCTTACAACCCCCTGGATCGCGCGCCCATCGTCGAGCCCCTGGACGTGGGAGTACGGGCGATCAACGGACTGCTCACCGTCGGACGGGGGCAACGCATGGGATTGTTCGCCGGCAGCGGCGTGGGCAAGAGCGTGCTGCTCGGCATGATGGCACGCTACACCAGCGCGGATGTGACGGTGGTAGGCCTGATCGGTGAGCGGGGCCGGGAAGTCAAGGAGTTCATCGAATCCATCCTGGGCCCCGAAGGGCTCAAGCGCTCAGTGGTGGTAGCAGCCCCCGCTGACACTTCGCCCCTGCTGCGGCTGCAAGGGGCCGCTTACGCGACCGCAGTAGCCGAACATTTCCGCGACCGCGGGCGCTCGGTACTCCTCATCATGGATTCTCTCACCCGCTATGCCATGGCAGCCCGAGAGATCGCCCTGGCCATTGGTGAGCCCCCCGCCACCAAGGGTTATCCCCCTTCTGTGTTCGCGCGGCTCCCTCAGCTCGTGGAGCGAGCGGGCAACGGACCGCCGGGCGGCGGCTCCATCACCGCCTTTTACACGGTGCTCACCGAAGGCGATGATCCCCAGGACCCCATTGCGGACGCGGCCCGGGCGATCCTGGACGGGCACGTGGTACTGTCCCGCCTCCTGGCAGAGGCCGGCCACTATCCCGCCATCGACATCGAGGCTTCCATCAGCCGTGCCATGGCGCACCTGGTGTCGGCGGAACGCTTCGAGCAAGTGCGCCAATTCAAGGCCCTCTACGCGCGATATCAGCGTTCCCGGGACCTGATCAGCGTTGGGGCCTACCAGGCCGGAAGTGACCCCCTTCTCGATCGAGCCATCGCCCTCCTACCCCGGATGGAGGCCTATCTCCAGCAAAACATGGCGCAGCGGGTCGGCTATGCCGAAAGCCTGGGCGCCCTGGAGGAACTGTTCCATCAGGCCACCCATGGTGAGGCGAACGCCAAGGAGGTCATTCCGTAGAGACCCGTGACCGAAGTCGTGGGTTTCCTTGAGGAGATTCTATGAGCCGCCACACCCTCAGAACGCTGATCCGGCTCGCCCAGGATCGCACCGACACCGCGGTCCGCCAGCTGGGTCGCCTGACCGGCCAGGAGCAAGCAATCGAAGAGCGGCTGCGGCAACTCACCGCCTATCGGACCCAGTACCAGGCCCGCCTGATGGCCTCGGTGCGAGAGGGGCTCCCCCGCGCAGCGCTGCAGAACTACCGGTCTTTCCTGGGCGCGCTGGATCAGGCCATCGCTCAGTGCCGGGAGCAGCTGGCGGCCGCCCGCGTCCGACGGCAGGCCGGCCTTGCCCAGTTATGCCGGGAGCAGCGCGCCCTCCAGTCGTTTCAGGTCCTGGAGAAGCGACTGCGCCATAAGGAACGGTCGGAGACCGCCCGCGCTGAACAGCGCCGCCTGGACGAGTGGGCAACGCGGAGCGCGGCCCTCCCGTGGGCCGACCCCTCGGAGTAAGCCCGACGCCGCGACTGGCAGGATCCGCCGATGGAAACCCTCCCGACCTCCCCTGCCCCCACTGCCGTCGCAGGATCCGCGACCGCCGCCCTTCCGCCCCCGGGGAAAACGGCCGGTCCGGTGGATGGTGCGGATCCGTTCGCCGAAGCGCTGGCGCGGGAACTCGCCCTCGCTCCCGTGCCGCTGGAGATGCTCGCCTCCGAGGCGCAGCCCGTCAGCGTCGAAGCTCATGAACCGGAGGGAGAGCCTGCCCCCGAAGGCCCGGTGCCAGCCGAGACGCTGCTGCTTCTGGGGCCGGCTGGCTGGATAACGCCACCACCGGGACAACCGAGCGATGTTCACCCGGCGGAGGCGCCGACCCTGGGGCTCCCGCAACCCGTTTCCACCGACGGAAACCTTCCCGAAGCGGGCGAAGCCGGGCCGCGCGTGGCGCTAGTCGTGGGACCTTCCGCCGAGCCCGGGCCTCCCAGGGAGCCTGCTACCGCCGTCTACCTGGCTTCTGGGCCCACGCTCGTCCCAGAACTTCCCAGGGTCGCCATGCCTGTGACGGCACCGGTCGGGGCGCCCCGCTTCGCGCACGAGTTTTCCCAGCAAGTGGTTTGGCTCGCGACCCATGATTTCCAACTGGCGGAGCTACGGCTCGACCCGCCGGAACTGGGTCCGGTGCGGGTGGTGATCCACGTGCACGACGCCGAGGCGACCGCGGCCTTCTCCGCCCTCCACCCTCTGACCCGGGACGCCATCGAAGCGGCGTTGCCCCGCCTGAGGGACATGCTGGCGGAAGCCGGGATCCAGTTGAGCGGCGTCACGGTGAGCGCGGAAGGCTTCGGTGGTGAGCGAGAATACGCTGCTCAACGCTCCGCTCTCTCCCAGTTGCCGAGCGGCGGGACTCCAGCCGAATCCGGGTCGGCCGCCGGGATGCCGGCACGGCGCCTACAGGGGCTAGTGGATCTGTTCGCCTGATCGCCTAGGGTGCGCCGTGCTTCCCGCCGGATCGCTCGCTCGAGGGTCTTCTCTAAAGCTTCTCCAGCCAAGGCCGTTTTACTCCCCTAGGCGGCGTGCGCCCTCCCTCTTCTCTTGAGATGACGCCTAAAGGGCACGCTTTTTCGGCGATTACGCTGCCTGCTCCATCCCCATAATCCTTCGAGCGAGAGGTCCAAGAACACGATGGCCAGATCGACCGACACCGGTAGCAAAGCGGGTGCGAAACCCAAGAGCAAGAAGCTGTGGCTGATTCTCTTCGGCGCATTAGGGCTCGCCACTGCGGGCGGCGCCGGGGCGTGGTACTTCACGTTTCACCGGGAAAGCCCCGCCGCGCAAGCGCCCAGACCGCCCGTGTTCATTACTTTGGAACCCTTCACCGTCAATCTCCAGCCCGGCGGTGAAGCCCAATATCTACAGGCCACCGTGGTGCTCAGGACCACCGAGCCGGCCACAGAAGCTGCCCTCAAGGCCCAGATGCCGGTGGTCCGGGACCGGATTCTACGCGTGCTCTCCAGCCAGCGGGGCGAGGCGCTGCTCAGCGTTGAAGGCAAGGAAAAACTTGCGGCGGAGATCGCTGAGGCGGTGGCCGCGCCCTTCGAGGGAGATCGGCGGCAGGCGGTGGACGGCGTCCTGTTCACCTCCTTCGTCATCCAGTGAAGCCATGGCCAAGGATTTCCTCTCCCAGGAAGAGGTGGACGCCCTGCTGAAAGGCGTGAGCGGGGAAGCTGAGGACGAGGCGCCCCCGCCGGACACCTCGGCAGTGCGCCCCTACAATCTGGCGAAGCAGGAGCGCATCGTCCGCGGCCGCATGCCCACCCTGGAGATCATCAACGAACGTCTGGCGCGGCAATTGCGGCTGGTGATTTTCAACCTCATCCGCCGCACGGCGGAAATCACCGCAGGGCCGGTGCGGGTGGTCAAGTACGGCGAGTTCACTCGCAACCTGGCCGTGCCCACCAACCTGAACGTGGTTCAGGTGAAGCCGTTGCGCGGCATGGCTCTTTTCGTGTTTGATCCAAACCTGGTGTTCCTGGTGATCGACAATCTGTTCGGCGGAGACGGCCGCTTTCATACGCGGGTCGAGGGCCGCGACTTCACGCCCACTGAACAGCGCATCATCCAGCGTCTTCTTGCCATGGTCTTCGCCGAATACGAAAAAGCCTGGCAGCCCGTGCATCCCCTGAGCTTCGAGTGCGTGCGCTCTGAGATGCACACCCAGTTCGCCAACATCGCCACCCCCAACGAAGTGGTGGTAGCCACCACATTCCGCATCGAAGTGGGCGCGAGCAGCGGGGAGCTGCACATCTGCCTGCCGTACGCCATGCTGGAGCCGATTCGCGAGAAAGTCTATAGCGCCACCCACGGCGAGCAGCTCGACGTGGACCGGCGCTGGGTGCAGCTCCTGTCACAACAAGTCAAGCTCGCTGAAGTGGAGCTGGTCGCCAACCTGGCCCAGACCACCGTAACGCTGGAGCAGATCCTGGCCATGCGGGAAGGCGACGTCATCCCCCTGGAGATTCCGCCCCGCATCCTCGCCACCGTGGACGGCGTTCCTGTGATGGAATGCCGCTACGGGATTTCCAACGGTCAATACGCGTTGCGGGTCGAGCGGCTCGTTTCGCCCGCGGACGCGGCCTGATGGAGGAAGCCATGTCCAATCTGAAAGATGCCCACGACGCCGCGAGTGACGACTGGGCGGCCGCCATGGCGGAACAGGAGGCGGCCGCTTCTCCGCCTCAGCCTGCGGCCGCAGGAACGCAGCTCTTTGAGCGCTTTTCGGAGACGGCTACGGCCTCGGCCCGCAACGACTTGGAGCTGATCCTGGACATCCCGGTCCAACTGACGGTAGAGCTCGGCCGCACCAAGCTACCCATCAAGAACCTGTTGCAGCTCGCCCAGGGCTCGGTGGTGGAGCTGGACGGTCTGGCCGGTGAGCCGATGGACGTGCTGGTGAACGGCTGCCTTATCGCCCAGGGCGAAGTGGTAGTGGTGAACGACAAATTCGGTATCCGTCTGACCGACATCGTCACCCCGAGCGAGCGTATCCGGCGCCTCAACCGATGATCTCGCCAGCGAAGAAAATTTTGTCGGTCGCCTGGACGGCGCTCCTGCCGGCTAGTGCCCTGGCTCAGGGTCCGGCGTCGCTGGCACCGGACTGGCTGCAGAGCGCCCTGGGCGTGGCGCTTGTGCTGTTCATCATTATCGGCGGTGCCTGGCTCGCACGCCGCGCGTCGCGGCTGCCGGGCGAGCGCGGGGGAGCGCTCCGCGTCGTGGCCGCGGTGGGTGTCGGCCCTCGGGAGCGGGTGGTGGTGGTAGAGGTGGCGGGCGCCTGGCTGATCCTGGGCGTGGCGCCTGGCCGGGTCAACGCGCTACACGCGCTGCCCGCCCAGACCACCTCCGCCTCCACCCCTGCCACTGATCACGGCCATTTCGCCGCCTGGCTCAAACAATTCATGGAGCGGGGCCGTGCCGGCTGAGGGGCGTCGGAGTGGAAGCGCCGCTCGCCGCCTGCTTCCTGCCGCTTGCGGGGTCGTCGCCCTGGTCGCCCTGCCCGCCGCCGCACAGCAGGCGGGGCTGCCCGCGCTCACCACGACGCCCGCTCCCGGCGGCGGTCAAACCTACACCTTGTCGATCCAGACCCTGCTTCTGTTGACCAGCCTGTCGTTCCTGCCGGCGATGCTGCTCATGATGACGAGCTTCACCCGCATCATCATCGTTCTCTCCCTGCTGCGGCATGCGCTCGGAACCTCGACCTCGCCGCCCAACCAGGTGCTGATCGGCCTCGCCTTGTTCCTCACCTTTTTCATCATGTCGCCCGTCATGGAAAAGATGTACGCGGAAGCGTATGTCCCTTACGCCGAAGGCCGCTTGAGCTTCGAGGAGGCAGCGACCCGTGCCAGCGTCCCCCTCAAGCGGTTTATGCTCAAGCAGACTCGGGAGCCAGATCTCGCCCTCTTCGCGCGAATCTCGGACACCCAGGGCATCAACGGCCCGGACGACGTGCCGATGAAGGTGCTGATTCCCGCCTACGTCACCAGCGAGCTCAAAACCGCCTTCCAGATCGGCTTCGTGGTGTTCATCCCTTTCCTCATCATCGACATGGTGGTGGCGAGCGTGCTCATGTCCATGGGGATGATGATGGTCTCTCCGATCATCGTGGCGCTGCCGTTCAAGCTCATGCTGTTCGTGCTGGTGGACGGATGGCACCTGTTGATCGCCTCGCTAGTACAGAGCTTCGGCCCATGAGTCTTTCCGGAGGACCCCGATGACCCCAGAAGCAGTCATGACCCTCGCCCGACAGGCGATCGAGCTCACGATCCTGGTGTCGGCCCCACTGCTGCTCGCAGCCCTCGCTACCGGCCTCGTGGTCAGCATCCTCCAGGCGGCAACCCAGATCAACGAAATGACCTTGTCCTTCATCCCCAAACTACTGGCGATGCTGGCGGCGCTGGCCCTTGCGGGCCCCTGGATGCTGGGCCTTCTCACCGACTATATGCGCAATCTGTTGGAGTCCATTCCCGGCATGATCGGCTAGCCGTAAAGCCTGCCCCCACCGCGCCTTGTCGCGCTGCCTCCATGATTTCGGTCACCGATGCGCAATTGAACGCCTGGCTCGCGGCATTCCTCTGGCCCCTGGCACGAGTGCTCGGTCTGATCATGACAGCGCCGCTCTTCGATTCGCGCAACGTGCCGGCGCGGGTGCGCATCGGTCTAGGCGTCGCAACGACGCTCGCCGTTGCCCCCATGGCTGGCGCCATGCCCGAGGTGCAGGTGGGCTCGGCGGCGGGGCTCGCGATCCTGGCAGAGCAAGCGGCGGTCGGCGCAGTCATGGGCTTCGCCGCGCGCCTCGCGTTCGCGGCGCTGCAGGTAGCCGGCGATCTGATGGGCCTCCAAATGGGCCTCGGATTCGCTACCTTCTACGATCCCCAGAGCGCCGGTCAGACACCGGTCGCCGCTCAGTTCATGCAACTCGCAGGCTTTCTGCTTTTTCTTGCGCTCAACGGCCACCTGATGGTGCTCGCGGCACTCGCCCAAAGCTTTCAGGTGCTACCCGTGGGGTCCTTCCTGACGCCCGATCGCTGGAAGGAGCTGGCGGAGGCGGGCGCCAGCGTCTTCTCCTTGGGTACGCTGCTAGCGCTCCCGGTGGTCGGGCCACTGCTAGTGGTGAATCTGGTGCTGGGCGTTCTCTCCCGCGCCGCGCCGCAGCTCAACCTCTTCGCGGTAGGCTTCCCAGTGACCCTGCTCACCGGCTTGGTGGCGCTCGCGTTGGCCTTGCCGTCCCTCGCGCCAACACTCGAGCGGATCTTCACCGAGGCCGTCGGCGACATGCTCCTCGCCGTGGCTCCGCCGAAGTAGCAAGGTCGGGGTCGCGCGCCGGGTCAGAGGTAATCGAACAGGGACAGGCCCGCAACCCGGCTGAAGGACGCCCGCGCTGCCTCTAGCGACTGCTGGCCGCGCATGAAATCGCTGATCGCCTGGGCGTAATCGACCTCGACCAGCCGGGAGAGGGACGCCTGGTACTGCACCGCCAAACCCTCGCCCCCGGCCTGGAGCGCGTCCAGTTCGGCCAGCCGCGCCCCCAGAGACGCGCGGACCGCCAGCACGTGATCGAGAGCGAGATCCAGCTGGGCGAGCCCTGCGACGATCCCGTTGGCCACGCGGGCCGCTCCCGCCGGCGTGGCGGTGGAGGTGCGCAGGGCCGAAATCGCGCTCTGCAGGGTGGCAAACAGGCTCTGAGTTCCGCTCGGCGCCACGTGGAAACGGTCGCCGTCCGCCGGTGTCCCGGTAATGGTGAACTGGATGCCGTCGAATCCGATGGAGGTCCCGCTCGCGTAGGCGTTACCGGCCGACAGGGTCGCCCCGGTGGTCTGGTCCACGACGCCGTAGGTGGTCACGCCGCCCGAGACGGAGAAGACGATTTCGTACTGGTGGCCAGTGACGGCCGTAGGATCGACGACACGGCCCGGATCCACCACGCCGCTACCCGCGTTGCCGCCGTCGGCGGAGGTAATGAATACGCCGTTGCCGTTGGGAATGCGCTGAAAGATGGCGTCGCCCGATTCGGTCACGGGCAACAGCCGGGCAGGGTCCACCTGGACTTCCAGCCGCCCTTGATCGCCCTGATAGACGACGCCCCCGGGGCCCATGGCGAAAGGCTGCAAGGTGCCGCGGTAGCCGGAGAACAGGTATTCGCCCGCGCCGTTGGTGGCGTTGGCGTAGGTGAGTAACGCCTGCAGCCGGCCCTCCAGCTCTACCGCGATGGCGCGCCGGTCGGCATCGCTCAGCGCGCCGTTGCCGGCCTGGATCAGGGCCGTGCGGGCCTCGATGATGAGGTCGCCCACCTGGGCCAGGGCGGATTCGGCAAGGGAAAGGGAGTCCCGGGCGTAGCCGCGGTTGACGGCGTACTGATCGTTAAGCGCCTTGGCCTGGCTCAATTCGACCGCCCGCGCCGCGGCGACGGGATCATCGGATGGCGTCACCACGCGCCGGCCAGTGGAGAGCTGCTGCTGCACCTCCACTAGCGCCTGTTGCTGGCGCAAGAGGGCCGTGACGCCCCGTTCGAAGATCATGCCCGTGGTGATTCGCATACTCGCCTCCAGGAATCTCAGCGTCCCAGCTCGAGGAGCGTGTCGAACAGGCGGCTCGCGATCTGCATCACCTTGCCGGCTGCTTGATACGCCTGCTGGTAGCGCAGGAGCGCCGCCGCCTCCTCGTCGAGATTCACGCCCGCTACCGCTGCGAGGGCCTCACTGGCCTGGCGGGCGAGGTTCGACTGGGCGGTGCTGGTCACTTCCAGCTCGCGGGTGATGTTGCCAATGCGGCCCACCAGGGCGGCGTAGGCGCCTTGGTAGCTCGCCGTGCCGCTCGACACCGTTCCTGCGGTGGCGAGCGCCGCGAGCTTCACCGCGTTGCGCCCGTCAGAGACGCCGCCCGTGTTGGGACCGATGGTGAAGCGGTCGCCCGCCGCGGGTGTCCCAGTGATCGTAACCGTCCAACCGTTGTAACTGATGGGGCCGCCGGGCGTGTAGGGAACGCTCGCCGGGTCTCCCGTGCCCGTGCCCGTGACTTTGAACGAGGTGGGGGGATCGTTGAACTCGATGGTGACCGGTGCCTGCAGGTTGGGATCGGGGGGCGGCGGCCCCACCACTTCCCCGGCGCTGATGGCCCCGCTGCCGATATTGCCGCCCGCGGCGGCGGTGGCGATGGGAGCGGCCGCAGCAAGCCGCGACGGTTCGGTAATGGCGAGCCGCAGGTCCCGGGCGCCGTTCACCGCGGGCTGGATCAGGAAACTGTCCCCTGGGGCCACTGCACCCGATGCGAGCGTCAGCGTGAATCCGTCCACAGTCTGGGGGAAAGCGGCGAACGTGGTCACGCTGCCGTCGCTCAGGCGCGTGAGGGTGTAGCCCGCGTCGTCATAGCTCAGGCGGTAGTCGCTCGCCGTGAGGGCGGAGGCGTCGTCGATCACTGCCGTGAGCAGCGCATTCCCACCGTTGCCGCCGTGGGCGGTGACCAGGGGACCTGCCATGGTGAAGAGGTCGCCGCCCAGCGCTCCGTGCAAGTCCTGGCCAAGCCGGTGCTGATCGTTCATGGTGGCGGCGAGCACCAGGGCGATGCGTCCCAGCTCATTGCGGGCGGGCTCCAGGGTTTCTCGTCGGAACGCAAGCTCGCCGCCGAGACGTCCTCCGCCGAGCAGTTCCTCCTTCAACACCACGTCGCCGGAACCGCTGGCCAGCGCCACGGCGGTACGGGTCGGATCCTGCGGATCGGGCACGGCCGAGAGCCGGCCTGGGGTGGAGCCTGTCACCAGGGGCTGGCCGTTGCCGATGAACACGTTGTAGGCATCGCCTTGGCGCACCACCGTTACCTGGATCTCCCGGTTGAGCTCGGCGACGAGAGCGTCTCGCTGATCGAGGAGGTCGTTGGGCGGCGTACTCCCGTTGCCGCTCTCGGCCAGGGCGATGCGCTCGTTGAGCGCCGCGATCTGGCGTGCATAGCCGTTGATGGCGGCCACGCTCGCTTCCACTTGTCGGTTGGCTGCGGTGCGCATTTCCTCCAGCCTGAAATCGAGCATGTGGAAGCGGGCAACCAGCGCTTCCCCCGAAGACAGCACCGCCTGCCGCGCCGCCACCGAGCCCGGATGGGTGGCCAGGTCATGAAGGGCGGCGAAGTAGCCGGACAGAGCCGGCGTGAGGCCGGCCGCCGTGTCCGCCAGCAGGTTATCCACCTGCTGGATGCGCTCGTAGTGGGCCGTCATCTCCGCCGCTGCGGCTTCGGCGGAGAGGAGCTGCTGGGCCAGGAACTGGTTGTACAGCCGCTCGATGCGGGCGATGTGGGTGCCCTGCCCCAGATACCCTGCTCCCGCTCGCAGCGCCGTATTGGTAGCCTGCACCACCACTTGGCGGCTGAAGCCGGGGGTGTTCACGTTGGCGATGTTGTGCCCCACCGTTGTCAGCCCTGCTTGGGCCGTGGTAAGGGCGGTCACGCCGATGTTGAGGATGCTGTTGCCCATGGTGCGTGTGTTCTCTGGTTATCGGCGCCATCAGCCGGGACCTTGAGCCCTATCCCGACGGGGCGGACAAATCCGGGCTATTGAGCACGGCGGTCAACTTTTGGGCATACGCCGGGTCGGTGGCGTAACCCGCCTGCACGAGCGCCCGGGCGAAGCCCTCCGGGTCGTGCCCCTGGCCGCGCACCCGGGCGTAGCGGGGGACCCTAGCAAGCAGCTCGGCGTAGTCGGCGAAGGCTTCGGCGTAGGAGCCGTAGGCGCGGAAGCGCTCGAAGCGCTTGACGGCGCGACCGTCGATGTACTCGGTGGTCATCACGTCCACGGTCTCGCCCTTCCATCCGGCGCCCGCCTTGATGCCGAACAGATTATGGCTCGGCCGGCCGTCCGGATGGCGAATCTCGTGCCGCCCCCAACCGCTTTCCAGCGCGGCGTGCCCGAGGACGAAACGGGCCGGCAACCCCAGGACCTTGCCCGCGGCTTCGGCATAGGGCCACAGCCGCTCGACGAAGTTTTCCTTCTCCCGTGACAGCACTCGCGAGGCTGGTTCCGCAGGCGCGCTTGCCACTGGCGGGAGAGATGATTTCTCAACGTTCGGTGTCAGAGCGCGTGAGAGCTGCTCCACCAGCCGCTGCGCCAGTCCCAGCCCGCGGGACGCGGCGCTTCGGGCGAGCTGCTGATCCAGCATCGCCTGGTAGGTCCCCATCTCCCAGCTCCCGGGCCCGCTCCCGCCCTCGCTTGAGGCCGGAGCCATCGCCTGGCGCATGCTCTTCAGCATCATTTGCACGAGCAGCGCCTCGAATTCTCGCGCCGTTGCCTGGAGCGCCCCGGGGGAGTCACGGCGCGCCTTGGCCCGCAGCCCGTCGAGGCTGCGGCCGTCCATCGCGAGAGCGTTCCAGTCTTCGAGGCTGCGGATCATCGGCAATGGCCCCGTCAGATGACCTCCAGCTCGGCCCGAAGGGCCCCCGCCGCCTTCATGGCCTGGAGGATGGCCACCAGGTCCTGGGGCGTGGCACCCAGGGCGTTCAGGGCCTTCACCACCTCGGCCAAGGACGCCCCGGCGGGCACCATCATCAGCCGCCCGCCTTCCTGGCGGATCTCGATGTCGCTGCGCTCGGCCTGCACCGTCTCGCCGCGGCGCGCGAAGGGCGCCGGCTGGCTGATCACCGGTTCGGTGGACACCAGCACCGCCAGATTGCCGTGGGCCACTGCGCACGCGCCCACTGTGACCGCCTGGTTCATGACGACCGAACCCGTGCGCGAGTTGACGATGACCTTCGCCGCGGTCTGCACCGGCGTGACTTCCAGCGCCTCGATGCGGGCGAGGAACGCCACCCGCTCCTGGGGCGTTGGGGGCGCGAGAACGCGGATGACCCGCCCGTCCAAGGCCACCGCACTGCCCGGCGCGATAGCGTTCACGGCATCCGACACCCGCTTGGCGGTACCGAAGTCGGTGGTGTGCAGCTCGAGCTGGATGTAGCCGTCCTGGCCGACTGACGTGGGTACTGCCCGCTCCACCGTGGCGCCACCGGGCACGCGACCGACGCTCAGGTGGTTCACCTGGACCCGACTGCCGGCGCTCTCCGCCCCCGCGCCCGCCACCACCACGTTTCCCTGGGCGATGGCGTACACTTGGCCGTCGGGACCCTTGAGGGGCGTAAGCAGCAGCGTGCCGCCGCGCAGGCTCTTGGCGTTGCCCAGGGAAGAAACGGTGACGTCGATCGCCTGACCCGGCTTTGCGAAGGGAGGCAGGCTGGCCGTGACCATGACCGCCGCCACATTCTTCAACTGCAGGTTCGTCCCGGGAGGGAGATTGACCCCGAGCTGGGAGAGCATATTGGTGAGGCTTTGCACGGTAAACGGCGTCTGGGTGGTTTGGTCCCCCGTGCCGTCCAATCCCACCACCAGGCCGTAGCCGATGAGAGGGTTTTCCCGCACGCCCTGCACGGAAGCCAGGTCCTTGATCCGCTCGGCTTGGCCCTGAAGGGAAAAGAGAAGACACGAGAGGAAAACCAGCACAGTCCTCAGCAGAGGCAACCGCCGGCCGGCGCGCTGCCGACGGAGGAGTCCTTTACTCTTCTTGTCCATCGCGCTAGAACGGCAGGAGGGTGAGGAAGAACCGGGCGAGCCAGCCCATCACCTGTGCCTCGTCGAGATAGCCGCGGCCGCGGTACTCGATCCTGGCGTCAGCCACCTGGGTGGAAGACACCGTGTTGGCGGGAGTAATGGTGCTAGGATTGACCACTCCCGAGAAACGGATGTATTCCTCCCCTTGGGACAGGGCGAGCTGCTTCTCACCCGACACCAGCAGGTTGCCGTTGGGCAGCACTTCGGTCACGGTGACGGTGAGCGTGCCGCTCACCATGTTGTCCGCGCTCGCGGCGCCCTTGCCCTGGAAGCTGTTGGTCGAGTCGGCCTGGAACGCGGCACCCTGGAGGCTCTTGAACGGCAGCCCATGCACCAGGGGCACGCCGAAGTCCACCGAGCCGCTCTTGGAAGCGGAGCTCGCCCGGTTCTTGGCGGCGATGGTCTTTTCGTTGAGCACGATGGTGAGGGTGTCCCCCACGGCGCGGGCTACTTGGTCCTCGAACAGGGAGCGTCCCGGGGTGAATCCCGGTCCCGTGTCCGCCACCTGGTAGATGGCTCCATTCGTTGGAGGCGGCGCGGCCGAGGCGAGCGGGCGGGCGCTCATGGGCTGATGCACGATGGGCGCGGGCGCAGCGCAGCCCCACAACGCCAGCGCCATCGCGGCAGCGGCGCCCAGGCGGGCGCTCACAGCCGGCGCGCAGCAGGCCCGCCTGGATTGATCGTTCACGCTGCGGTTCTGCGCCGCGCTCTCGCTCATAACTGCCCCAGGCGCTGCAGCATTTGGTCGGAGACCTGGATCGCCTTGGAGTTGATCTCGTAAGCGCGCTGCGTCTGGATCATGCTCACCAGCTCCTCCACCACGTTCACGTTGGAGGTCTCGACGTAGCCCTGATTGAGCAGCCCGGCGCCGTTCGCTCCCGGCGTGCTCACGTTAGGCGTGCCGGAGGCGGCGGTCTCCAGGTACAGGTTCTCCCCATAGCTTTGCAATCCGGCCGGGTTGACGAAGGTGGCCAGTTGCAGCGAGCCCACCTGGGTCGGAAGGGCGGAGCCGGGCAGCACTACCGAAACCGTGCCGTCCTTGCCGATGGTGACGCTCAGGGCGTTGGCGGGAATGGTGATCCCGGGCTGAACTGGGTAGCCGCTTGCCGTCACCAGCTGGCCGTTGGCATCGGCCTGGAACGAGCCGTCCCGGGTATAGGCGACGGTACCGTCGGGCAGCAGCACCTGGAAAAACCCGGGGCCTTGCACCGCCACGTCCAGGGCATTGCCGGTCTGCTGCAGGTTACCTTGGGTGTGGATCCGCTCGGTGGCAACCGGACGCACGCCCGTGCCGATTTGCAGTCCCGAGGGAATCTGGGTTTGCTGGGACGACTGGGCCCCCGGCTGGCGCAGGGTTTGATAGAGCAGGTCTTCGAACACCGCACGAGAGCGCTTGAAGCCGTTGGTGCTCACGTTCGCCAGGTTGTTGGCGATTACATCCATCTGGGTTTGCTGGGCGTCGAGCCCGGTCTTGGAGATCCAGAGCGAGCGAATCATCGCGTTATCCTTTCTATCGGAATGCGTCGAGGTCAGCGCACCGGGGCGAGGAGCTGGGCCGCCTGACGCTCGTTTGCTTCGGCGCTGCCCAAGAGGCGCATCTGCAGATCGAATTGGCGCGCCAGCCCGATCATGGTGACCATGGCCTCCACCACGTTCACGTTGCTGCCTTCCAGTGCTCCGGGAGCGAGCCGCACGGCTGCGTCCGGCGGCGCGGCGCCGCCTTGCAGCCGGAACAGCCCGTCGTCGCCGCGTGAGAGGTCGGCCTCGGGGGGATTGACCAGCTTGATGCGCCCCAAGGGCGTCACGGCGGCGCTCTGGCCGGGCTGTAGGCCGGACACCGTGCCATCGGGCGCAATGGTGAGCTGGGTGCCCGGGGGCACGGTGATGGGACCGCCGTCCCCCACCACGGGATGTCCCGTGCCGGTAATGAGCACGCCGTTGGGGCTCACCTGCAGCCGCCCGTCGCGAGTGTAGGCTTCTCCCCCGTCCGGGGCCTGCACCGCGATCCACCCCGCGCCCAGCACGGCCACGTCCAGCGCCCGCCCCGTCTGCTCTACCGGACCGGGCACGAGGCTCGCCCCGGGCGTCGTCTCCACCACGTAGGCGCGGGTGGGTAGGCCGGCACCCTCCACCGGGACGGCGCGGAAGGCCGCGATTTGCGCCCGGAAGCCCGTGGTGCTGGCGTTGGCCAGATTGTGGGCCATGACCTCTTGCCGGGCCAGGATCTGTTTGGCGCCGCTCATGGCCAGATAGATCATGCGATCCACTGAAAGTCTCCTCTGCCGCTCTGCCTCCCCCAGCGCGGAGCGCTGGGGAAGCCGGCGGAAAAATCCTTGCTGGGCCTTTACCGCAGATTCACCAGCGTCTGCATGATTGCGTCTTGGGTCTTGATGGTCTGGGCGTTTGCCTGATAGACCCGCTGGGCGGTGATCATGTTGACCAGCTCTTGGGTTAGATCCACATTGGAGTCCTCCACCGCCGCCGATTGCAGCATCCCCAGGTTGGTCGAGCCCGGCGTGCCGACGAGGGGTTGCCCCGAATCGGCGGTCTCCGCCCAGGCGTTGTCCCCGAGCGGCTGCAGCCCGGACGGATTGGCGAAATTGGCGAGCACCACTTGTCCCAGCACGCTGGACTGGCCGTTGGTGTACCGGGCGAGGATCACGCCGTCACCGCCCACAGTGAAACCAGCGAGCCGTCCGGGTCCGAATCCATCTTGAGTGAGGGCGTTTACTCCAAAGGAGGACCCGAACTGGGTGCTTCCGGTCAAGTCCAGAGCGAGGGTCAGGGGACTCGTCGCGCCGGTCGTGACGGGGGCCGACACGCCGAACGGAAGAGTCGTGGCGCTCGTGTCGATAGTGCCGTTGGAAGTGAAGCTCAGGCTTCCGAGCGGGGCCGAGCCGATCTGGGCGCCGTCCAGAGCGCCGTAAACGCTCCACTGGTTGGCTGCAGTCTTCACGAAATACGTGGATAGGGTGTGGGGGTTGCCCAGGCTGTCGTAGACCGTGGCCGCCGTGGAGCTGGTGTAAGTGGCTGGATCGTTGATGTCGAACGCGGCCGTGATCACGCTGCTTCTGGAGTCCAGATTGACCTGGGCAGCAACAGCGGAGGTCGCTTGGGGTTCGAGATCGGCGGTATTGATACGCAACTCGACCGGGACAGCCGTGTTCAACACGCCATTCACCGCCGTGTAGCCGGTCAGGCGCTTGCCGCTGGCGTTGACGACGTAACCGTCTTGATCCGTGTGGAACTGACCGTTGCGGGTGTAAGTGATGGCGCCGTTTTCGCTCATGCGAAAGAAACCGCTGCCGTTGATGGCGATGTCCAGGGGATTGCTGGTCACCGTCACGTTGCCCTGGGTGAACTGCTGGACGACGGCGGCAAGCCGCGTTCCGATACCGATCTGGCCGGCGCCGGCACCCGCGAGGGAATTGGCGTAGACGTCGGCGAACTGAGCGGTGGCCGCTTTGAAGCCCACCGTGTTGGCGTTCGCTACGTTGTTGCCGATGACATCCAGGTTCTTAGAGGCGGCGTTCAAGCCACTCAGTCCATGCTGAAAGCTCATGCATTTCTCCTTTGCCGCAGGATCAGAAGACTTGTCTTACATCGGCGAGGGCTGCGTTGCGCCCTCCCGCCAGCGCCAGGGCGATGGAGTCTCCGGACCGCGTGACCGCATCGACCCGCCCGAAGGCCAAGGCCGTCGCGGGAAGGCGCTTCTCGCCCCGCACGGCGCTCAGCTCGAAGGTATAGCGTCCGTCCGCCGCCACCGTGCCAGACGCCGTAGCTCCATCCCAGCGTAGCCCATGCACACCCGCGCCATGGGGCCCCAGGTCGGCCTGGTGAACCAGGCGTCCCGCGGCATCGCGGATCGTCACCGTCAGCTCGTCCACGGGTTCTTCGAGCTCTACCCCGTAAAACGCTGCGCCACCCTCCAGGACCAGATCGTTCCCCGGCACCAGCACACCCCGCCCTACCAGGCTTGCGGCAGCCACCTGCTGGCCTGCCCTCGCCTGGCTGAGCAGGGCGTTTAGGGTCGCATTCAACCGATCGAGCCCGTGCACGGTGTTGATTTGGGCGAGCTGGCTCGTAATCTGGGCATTGTCCAGAGGGTTGAGAGGGTCCTGGTTGCGAAGCTGAGTCACCATAAGGCGCAGGAAACGGTCTTCCTGCTCCTTCATGGTCGGCCGGGACGTCGGTGCGGACGCGCCGGCGACGGTAATGGGTTCCACGCTGTTCACGGCCTAAATCCTTTCATGGCATCTCCCCAGGGACGCTACGATAGAGTGGGCGATTCGATCCCGGGTCGTTTACTCGCCGATCGTTAGGGTCTTAAGCATCAGGTGGCGGGCGGTGGCCATCACGTCGGCGCTGTCCTGGTAGGAACGAGACGCGGAAATCATGTTCACCATCTCCTCCACTACGTCCACGTTGGGGTAGGTGACGTATCCGTCCGAGTCGGCCAGGGGATTCCCAGGATCGTGCACCTTCTTGAACGGGGACGGATCTTCAACCACCCCAGCGACCTGAACCGCGGATGCGCCCCCTTCCAGGGAGACCGCCCTGAACACGACTTGTTTCGCCCGGTAGGGTGTGCCGCTCGCGCTGGTCGCGCTGTCGGCGTTGGCCAGATTGCTCGCGATCACGTTGAGCCGTTGCGACTGGGCAGTCATGGCGGTCGCCGCGATGCCGAAGATCTTGCTCAAGGACATGTAACCCTCCGCGCAGTCTGCACTAGCCAGTGATCACGGCGAGCAGAGACTTGAACTTGGACGCAATGAACCGGATGCTCGCCTCAGCCCGCGCCGCGTTGTCGGCGAAGTGGGCGCGCTCCAATTCCATTTCCACCGTGTTGCCGTCGAGGCTCGGCTGCATGGGCACCCGGTACAGTGCCTTGGAGGTGCCGCCGACGGCGCTGGATGCCGGCAGGTGCGCCGGTTGCGTGCGGACCATGGACACGCCTGCGCCGGTCGCCTGCTCGAGCGCCCGGCGGAAATCCAGATCCCGCGCTTTGTAATGGGGCGTGTCGGCATTAGCGATGTTGGAAGCGATGAGCTGCTGGCGCTTAAGGCGCAGAGCGAGCGCCTGTTCGTGCACGGCGACGAGAGCGTCTAGCCGATTCACCATGGACATCTCCTGATCAAGGACCGCGAGCGTTCGCGGACTCCTCTACGATGAAGATGCTAGCAACGGCCAAGCGTCAGGGAAGGCGGGATTAAGACGGGAAAACCCGGCCAATTCGCCGCGCTCAGCCTCGGTCGGGGCGAGCGCAGGCACCCGTCAGGTAGGCCAGCACGTGGGCGGCCAGGCGATCGATTGGGAGCACTTCATCCACCGCCCCGAGAGCGATCGCCTCCCGGGGCATACCGAATACGACACAAGTGTTCTCATCCTGGGCGAAGTTATACGCGCCGGCCCGCTTCATCTCCACCATGGCCGCCGCGCCATCCTTGCCCATGCCGGTGAGCATCACACCCACGGCGTCACGTCCCACCCACCGGGCGGCAGAACGGAATAAAACCTCCACAGACGGCCGGTGGCGGTTCACTGGAGGGTCTTGCGCCAGCTCCACCAGATAATGAGCTCCGCTGCGCCGCACTTTGAGGTGCGAATGCCCCGGGGCGATGTAGGCATGCCCAGGTAGCACGCGCTCACCGTGTTCCGCTTCCTTCACGGCTATGCGGCACAAGGCGTCGAGCCGGCGAGCGAACGAGCGCGTGAAGCCTTCGGGCATGTGCTGAGTGACGAGCACGGCCGGCGCGTCCGGTGGAAACCCGGTGAGAAACGTCTTGATCGCCTCCGTGCCCCCGGTGGATGCGCCAATGAGCACCAGCTTTTCGGCGGGCATGCGCCCGACGGCCCCCGAGAGAGCCGCTGGCTGAGATACGGGCGCGGGTCGTAGGCGGGCGGATGCCGCGACGCGGATTTTGTCCGCGAGCTCCTGGGCGTACCTCGTCATGCCCCCGGCCGGATTGATCTTTGGCTTCGCGATGAAATCCACCGCGCCCAGCTCGAGCGCCCGCAGGGTAGTTTCGGAACCGCGCTCCGTAAGACTCGATATCATCACCACCGGCGTGGGACGACTCCTCATGAGCCGCTCCAGGAACGTGAGTCCGTCCATCTTGGGCATCTCCACGTCCAACGTGATCACGTCCGGGTTGACCGTCCGGATCATTTCCCACGCCGCAAGAGGATCACAGGCCGCGCCCACCGCCTGAAGATCCGGCTGCGCGTTGATGATTTCGGCGAGAACCAGGCGTACGAGAGCGGAGTCGTCGACGATGAGCACTCGCAACCTGGACCCTTGCCTGCCCCGGTTGTCGGGCGCCAGACGTCTCGGATCGGGACTCATGGAAAGCGCTTCATGCCTGGCGATCACCCCGGAGCGCCCACGTCCTCGAGCATCGGACGCAGCTTTCGGACCGGGGGAGGTCGTCAGGCCCGTTCGTGCCGGTCATAAGATGACCCGCTTCGGGAACGTCGTCTCCCGCTCCGCCTGTACTTCCCCCTTTGTGCGAGCCTCGCGAGCGCCCTGCACCGGGGCGTAGACAGTGCGCCCACAGGGACGGAAAAGGTCCAACGCATGGGTCAGGCTCTCCGAGTGTCCCGTATAGAGCAGCCCGCCGGGCGCGAGCAGCGGGACGAACTTCTCCAGAATGCGGCGCTGGGTGGCTTTGTCAAAGTAGATCATGACGTTGCGGCAAAAAATGGCGTCGAATGGACCCGCCACGGGCCAACTGCGGTCCATGAGATTTAAAGGGGTGAACGTGACCAGCGCCTTGAGTTCATCGCGCACCCTCACCGCGCCGGCGTCTGCACCGGGGGCCTTCACGAAAAAGCGCCGCAATCGCTCCGGGGAAAGCCTCCCAACCCGCTCCTCGGAGTAGACGCCCAGACGGGCTCGGCCGAGGGCCTGGGTGTCCACGTCGGTGGCCACGATGGAAGCCGGGGGCGTATAGCTCGCGAAAACCTCCATCATGGTGATGGCCAGCGAATACGCCTCCTCGCCGGTGGAGGTCGCCGCGGACCAGATGCGCACAGGGCGCTGCGTGCGCCGCTCGGCCACCTGGCGCGCCAGTATCTCGAAATGGTGCGCCTCCCGGAAAAACGCGGTCAGATTCGTGGTGAGGGCGTTGGTGAAAGCCTCCCACTCGGCCTCGTCTCCGTGCTCCAGCCGCTCGAGATACTCCCCGAAGGAACGCAGACCCAGGGAGCGGAGCCTTCGTGCGAGGCGGCTGTAGACCATGTCTTTCTTCGCTGAGGAGAGGGAGATTCCGGCGCGGCGATAGATCAACGCGCGCACGCGTTCGAAATCGCAGTCCTGGTAGGCGAATTCCCGCTCTTCGGTACGAAAGCCTCGATCCATCCGTTTTTTCCGCGACAGCCCGACTGGAGGGTCGGCAGCGCTCGCGCTGCTTTTCGATCCTGATCGGCTAACGGCCATCTCGAGCCGAAACTTGAGGTCCCATGGCCGTGCCTTTTCCCAGAACAGCGCTTCTCTGAGTCGCCCCCCTCCTCGGTAGGCGACCGTGGAGCATCCCTGGCGTCCGGCAGGATAGGCGGTCCAGTGTCGTGTCGATGCCCGGAACAAGCCTGCAAACCCGGCGCTTTTTGCGCTCCGGGAGTCGCGGCAAAGGCGCCATAATCCGCGCCATCGGAAACCGCAGTTGAGGCCATGCACACGCTCATCCGGCCATGGTTCGTCCTAGCCTGCCTTTCAGCAACGGCTGTGGGCGCCGCTGCCGCGACTACCCGCCAAAACCCTGCCGCCGTCACCGACGCAGTGAAAGCGTTTGTCGCCCGAGCCACCCAGTCGTTGCCCGGCCGCGTGAGCGTCCAGGTCGGCGGGTTCGACGAGCGGCTGGCACTGCCGGCCTGCACCAAGCTCGACCCCTTTCTTCCGCCCGGGAGCCGCTTGTGGGGCAACGCTTCTGTGGGCGTGCGCTGCACGGCGCCTTACCCCTGGACCGTCTACGTTCCGGTCACTGTGCGCGTCGAGGGCCATGTCTGGGTCGCCGCACGCCCGTTGGCCCCCGGAGCGCGCCTAGAAGGCGCTGATCTCACTCCCGTCGCCGCCGATCTGACGCAACTGCCGGCCGGAACGATCACTGACGCCCAGGAGGCGATCGGTAAAACAGTGGCTTTCTCCATTGCCGCAGGGCAGCCGCTAAGGTCAAACCAGTTGAAATCGCCGCCGGTGGTGATGCAGGGACAGACGGTAAAAGTGGTAGCAAAGGGGAACGGCTTCGCTGTCAGCACAGAAGGCCGTTCGCTCACCACCGCCGGCGATGGTCAACTCGCCCAGGTGCGCATGGCGAGCGGGCAGGTGGTATCGGGAATCGCCCGCCCGGGAGCCGTGGTGGAAGTCGCTTATTGAAAGGAACAGCCCGGGCTAAAGTTTTTCCGAACCGGTGCCGTAATGCGGATGGGCCCGCAGATTACGGAAGGAAGTCATGAAAATCGACCAGTCGGTGAAGCAACTGCCGGGAATCACGGCCGTCGGCGAAGGTGCCCTCCGGCAGGGCAACGGCCCCGCCGAAGCCCGGGCTTCGGTACCCGAGCGAGACAATGTCGAGCTCTCCGCCCTCTCCGCCCAGCTTCGAAGCCTGGCGCAGAGCGTTAGCGACGCCGAGGTGACGGATGCGGCAAAGGTGGCCGAAATCAGAGCCGCCATCGCCGAAGGGCGCCTTCGGATCAACCCGCAGGCGATCGCCGACGAGCTAATCGAGACAGCCCGTGAGCTCCTCGTCCGCTCCCGCCGCTGAGCGCCCCGGCGCACTGGATCTCGCCCCCGAGCGCGACGCCTTGGCCGCCATCGCCGCGCTTCTCGTTCGCGAGCGGGAGGCTTTGGTGGTTGGCGACCACGACGCGCTCGCCGCCGTCGCGGCGGAGAAGACGGCTGCTGTCGAGGCGTTGGAACGACTCCTGGCTGAGCGGCTGGCCCTGGCGCGCCGGGAGACCGGCTGCCCGGATCGGCGCGCGTCATGGGAAGCGTGGATCGCCCGGCAACCCACGGCCGTGCGCGCCGCCAGCGGGGCGCTGCTTGACGAAGCGGCGCGGGTTCGAGAGCTCAATCGCCTAAACGGGCGGCTCATCGAGCAGCGCCTGGCAATCTTCCGCCAGGGTCTTGCCGTGCTGGCCAGCGCAAGCGGCGCGGCTCTCTATGATGCGTCCGGACGCATCCTCTCCGCTAGCCGGACCTCCGAAGGCATCCACGTCTGAACGCCGCCTCGGGCGCAGGCGGGCGCCCGCGGTTTCAGCGCCCCTCATCGCGGCGGGCGCGCCATCGACCTGCGGTCCGGCGGCTCGGCGTGCGCGATCCCCGGGGACGAAAGGATCCACCTTTCCGGTGGTACGACGTCCTCCCCCGGCCTGAAGAAGGGCGCTCGACGGGCACTTGGCACCGGCTGCGGGATATGCGCCCCGGACTTGGGGGCGGCCCGGAAGAACGGGGGAAGAGCCGTTGGATGCCTACTACCGCATGCGCACAGGGCCCACTTTCTTATCCGCTATAAATCTCTCAGACGCCCGCGCAGGCGGGCGATGGCCTGGGTATGAATCTGGCAGACGCGAGATTCCGTGACTCCGAGCACTGCACCAATCTCTTTAAGATTCATCTCTTGCTCGTAGTACAGAGACATGACGAGCTTCTCGCGCTCCGGCAGCGCTTCGATGGCGGCGGCGAGGCGCCTCCGGAAGTCCTCGTCGAGCATCCTGTCGAGCACGGATGACTGGCGGTCTACCGCATGGCGGTCGAGGAAATGCTCGTCTTCTCCGTCGTCGAAATCGTCGTAATGGACGATCTGGACGCCGCGCGCCTCGGACAGCATGGCCTGGTATTCCTCGAGGGAGACCCCTAAAGCGCTCGCGAGCTCCTGTTCGGTCGGTGGCCGGCGCAGGCGCTGCTCCAGGCTCGCCACGGCCTGCTCGATGCGTCTCAAGTTGCGGCGTACCCCGCGCGGCAACCAGTCCGCCCCGCGCAGCTCGTCCAGGATAGCGCCGCGGATCCGCTGGGCGGCATAGGTCTCGAATTGGGCGCCCTGCCCTTCTTTGAAGCGTCGGATCGCATCGAGCAAGCCGATCGTGCCGGCTTGAATCAGGTCCTCCACCTCTACGCTGGCGGGCAGTCGCGCCATCATGTGGTAAGCAATGCGCTTGACCAGGGGCATGTACCGTTCGATCGAGTACTCGCGTTCGCTCAACCCTGTCGCGGTGTACATCGCGCCTTTCTCCTCTTTTTCTGCCCCACGATCGGCCGACGTCTCCGCCGGCGCGTGTTTCGCCAAGGCCATCGCGGTCAGCCCACCGCCGCGGTCACCCGCCGTCTGGCCGGTGGTTCTCCATAGGCCGGCATCCATCCCCTCGGACGATCGATGCCTGCTTCCATCGGCGCCAGAAGCGTCTCGGCCAGTCCGTCTACCGCCCGGACGAAGGAAGAAGCGGGTCGCGTAGCAGCGGTCGTGCCTCCGAGCCCGAGGACCTGGCCCGCCGCCGGATCGGTGGGAACCCAGCCTACCAGCGGCAGCGCGATCCCGAGGTGGCGGCGGGCCACGTCGGCGACATTGCGATGGATCGCCGCTGCCTGGGCGGCGTCGGCCACTTGGCACAGCAGCAGGCGGCACATCGGCGCCGCGCCGCACCACGCGAGGCGCTTGAGCAAGGCGTAACCCCGGGTGATGGAGGAAGGTTCCGGGGACGCCACGAGCAGCAGCTCCTGGAACGGCGAGTCGCCCGAAAGCAGCAAGCCGCTAGAACCCGGCGGGGCGTCCACGAGCACGAAGTCCGGAGCGCTGCCCAGGCGCTCGAGCTGCTCGAGCAGCCAGCGCCCGCCCGCCTCGTTCAGCCGGGGCAGCCCTCGAGCGGCCAGCAACACCGTGCAGCCATAGGGGCTCGGAGCCAGCACCTGCCCGAGGGTCCGGTCTCCTGCGAGGACGTGGGCTAGATCGAAGCGGGCCTGGGCTCGCAACCGATCATTCAGGTTGCCGACATCGGTGTTGCCGTCGACCGCCAGCACCCGGCGCCCCATGGACGAAAGCGCCCGGGCCAACTGGGCCACCACGGAGGTCCTGCCCAGTCCACGGCAGCCGGCGGCCATGATCACGATCCGTGGTCCCCGGGCGGCCAGCAAGCGGCGCAGCCCCGCCGCCTGATCGGGCCAGACCTCAGCCATAGGCCACCTCTGCCCCGACCCGACGCGCCACCCTGCTCGCCATGAACGCCACCAGCTCGGACTCGCCCGGCACATGGGGCGAACGCAAGGCCCCGTCATCGAGGCAGCGCTCGACGAGCGCCCGGGCATCCGGAAGATCCAGGTCCTCCGGCACCCGCTGACCCGCGGATACGTAGAACACCTTGAGTTTGTGGCGGATCGCCACGTCCAGGGCCGCCCCGGACGCCATCGCCTCGTCCAGCTTGGTGAGCACGCAACCGGCCAGTCCCTCCCGGTAAGCCAGGTAGACGTCTTCCAGGGTGTCCCCGTGGCAGGTGGCGCTAAGCAGCAAGAGACGCCGAATCCGACCTCCCTGGGCCCGTAACATGGCCAGCAGCTCCGAGACCATGCGATCCCGCTGCCCCATCCCCACGGTGTCGATCAGGATCAGGTGCTTGTGCTGCAACCGCTCCAGCACCATCGCCAGCTCGTCGGCATCGCGGGCGCTGTGAACCTGCACGCCCAGGATCTGACCGTAGAGCCTGAGCTGGTCATGGCCCCCAATGCGGTAACTGTCGGTGGTCACAAGACCGAGCTTCTGGGCACCGTGGCGCACCACGTAGCGCGCGGCGAGCTTGGCGGTAGTGGTGGTCTTGCCCACGCCCGTCGGGCCCATCAGCGCGTACACTCCGCCCTGCTCCAGCACCTCCGCCTCGTCTTCCAGCACCGGGAGGTTGTGCACCAGCGCCGATCGCACCCATGCCAGCGCCTGGTCCCGGCTCCGGACACGGGGCAGCTTCTCCAGGATCTTCTTGGCCAGGGCGGGGCTCAATCCCCCGGCCAGCAGCTTGCGCAGTACGGCGCCATGCAGCGGATCCCGCTGCGACGCGGCACCCCAAGCGAGCCCCGCCAGCTGTTCCTCCACCATACCCCGCAGGCTGTGGATCTCCGCCGCGAGCGCGCGCATCCAGGCGTCGGGAGGAGGCGACACTCCGTCGGCGGATGGACCCCTCGCTTCGCCCGTCTGCGACGGGGGGGACGACCCCGACCGCGCCACCAATGGGGCAATCTCCTCGGAGCGCATGGCCACGATTTCGACCCCGCCCTCCACCGTGCGATTGGACAGGACCACCGCGTCCGCACCGAGCGCCTCCTTTACCTGGCGCAGGGCCTCGCGCGATGTTTTTGCGATGAAGCGCGACACGTTCATGCTCTACCTCCGATGACGGCCGTGACGCGGATGGACCGCGATTCGGGAATTTCCGCGTGGGATAGCACGTGAAGCTGCGGCAGCGACTGCCGCAGGAAACGGGCGAGCAGGGGGCGCAACGGCGCTGGCACGAGCAGCACCGGCGGATGGCCGCCGCGCTCCTGCTGCTCTACCGCCGCCCGCGCGCCGGCAAGTAGCGCCTCGGCAAGCCCGGGTTCGAAGGCGGCTCCTGCCGCCGTTGTCTGCACCGCCTGTAACAAAAGGCTCTCGAGCTCCGGCTCGAGCGCTATGACTGGCAACTCGGGCGCGGCACCGAAAAGGCCCTGAACGATGGAGCGGCCGAGGGCGACGCGCACCAAAGCAGTGAGTTCAACGGGCTCCTGCACCCGGGGCGCGTGCTCGGCCAGAATTTCCACGATGGTGCGCACGTCACGGATGTGCAGGCCCTCTTCCAGCAGGCTCTGCAGCACCTTTTGCAAGGTGGTGAGAGAGAGGGTCTTCGGCACCAGATCCTCCACCAGTTTGGGGCTCACGCGCCCCAGGTGGTCGAGGAGCTGTTGCACCTCCTGGCGTCCCAGGAGTTCCCGGGCGTGGGTGCGTATGACCTGGTTGAAGTGGGTAGCCACCACGCTCGCAGCATCCACCACCGTATAACCCAGGCTCTGGGCCTGGTCCCGCAGCCCGGCTTCGATCCACGTGGCAGGCAGCCCGAAAGCGGGATCCCGAGCTGCGGTGCCCGGCAGCGCGGGTGCGCCCCGGCCGGGATCGATGGCGAGGTATAGGCCGGGATGGGCCTCGCCCCGGCCCATCTCCACACCCTTGAGCAGAATGCGATACGCCGCGGGCTTCAGTTCCAGGTTGTCGCGGATGTGGACCGCTGGCGGCAAGAAGCCCACCTCCTGGGCGAACTTCTTGCGCAGCGCCTTGATCCGGCGCAGCAGTTCCCCATCCTGGCCCTGATCCACGAGGGGGATCAGGCGGTAGCCCACTTCCAGCCCCAGTGCATCGACGGGTACCACGTCTTCCCAACTTGCTTCCTGGTTTTCCAGGCTCGGCGCCGGCGGTGCTGCGGCCGGCTGGGGACTGCGGCGTCGTGCCAGCCCATAAGCCACCGCGCCGAGAACCGCGGCGAGCAGCAGGAACGCCGCGTTGGGCATGCCAGGCGTAAGCCCGAGCACGCCGAGAATCGCCGCGGTAAGGGCGAGCGGCTGGGGATCGCGAAAGAGCTGGCCCTTGACCTGCTCAGTGATGTCTTCATCGGTAGATACCCGCGAGACCACCACGCCGGCGGCGGTGGAAATCACCAGTGCTGGAATCTGAGCCACGAGACCGTCGCCGATGGTGAGCAGAATGTAGTTCTGCACCGCCTGGCCGAAGTCCATGCCGTGCTGGACGACGCCCACCACCAGGCCGCCCACGATGTTAATGAGCAGGATCAGGATCCCGGCCACCGCATCGCCCCGTACGAACTTGCTGGCCCCGTCCATGGCGCCGTAGAAATCCGCCTCCTGGGCGATGGCGGCACGACGGCGGCGCGCTTCCTCTTCGCCGATCAGTCCCGCGTTGAGATCTGCATCGATCGCCATTTGCTTGCCCGGCATCGCGTCCAGGGTGAAGCGCGCCGATACCTCGGCGATGCGCCCCGCCCCCTTGGTAATCACAACGAAGTTGATGACCACCAAGATCACGAACACTACAAGCCCTACCGCATAGTTGCCGCCCACGATGAAGTGGCCGAAGGCCTCGATCACGCGGCCCGCCGCGTCCGGCCCGGTGTGGCCCTCCAGAAGCACGACCCGGGTAGAGGCCACGTTGAGCGACAGTCGCAAGAGCGTGGTGACCAGCAGTACGGTGGGAAAGACCGCGAAATCGAGGGGCTTGACGGTGTTCAGGGCGACCAGCAGCACCATGACGGCGCAGGCGATGTTGAACGTGAACAGCATGTCCAGCACGAGGGGGGGCAGGGGCAACACCATCATCGCCAGGATGAGCACGATGACCGCGGGCGCGGCCACGGCGCTCGGAACCCGCAGCAAGCGAACGAGAGACGGAAGCGCGACGGCGGCCATGACGTTCACCCCCTCGTCCCCTCAGCGTCTGCCGGCCCGGGGTCCAACCCTGGAGGCACCTCCACCTCTCCGAGGGGTGGCATAGGACGCCCGGAAACGCGCGCCTGCCGGAGCTGGTACACATACGCCAGCACCTCGGCGACGGCGGCATAAAGGGCTTGCGGAATCTCTTCCCCCAGCTCGGCGTGGTGGTACAGGGCGCGGGCCAGGGCCGGCGCCGAGAGCACCGGCACCCCATGGCTTTCCGCCACCTCGCGAATGCGCGCGGCAAGGATCGCGGCGCCCTTCGCTACTACCCGGGGCGCCCCCATGCGCCCTTCTCGGTAGGCGAGCGCTACCGCGTAATGCAAGGGGTTCACCACCACCACATCCGCTTTCGGAACCTCGGCCATCATCCGACGGCGCGCCGCCTGCCGCTGCTCGGCCCGGACGCGCGCTTTGATCTGGGGATCGCCCTCGGTCTCCTTGTGCTCCCGCTTCACTTCCTCGCGGCTCATGCGCAGCCGGCGGCCGTAGTTCCAGACCTGGAACGGCACGTCTACCAGCGCCACCAGCGCAATGGCCCCCGCCAGGAAGAGAAGGCACCCGCCCAGGACCGCGGCGAGGCCGTCGAACGCTGTAGCCGGTGCCTGAGAGGCGAGATCGGTCAGAGTGTCGCGCTGGCTCCACAGGGCCCACGCGCCGGCTCCACCCACCAGCAGCGCCTTGACCATCGACATCGCGAGGGACACGAAGCTCTGGAGAGAGAACATGCGCTCTAGGCCCTTGATGGGGTTCACGCGATTCAGGTCAGGGGTGAGGGCCTGAGGGCTAAAGATCCAGCCGCGCAACGCAATAGGCCCCAGAAAGGCGGCGACAACCGCCGCTGCGGCCACGGGCAGCAACGCGGTCAGGGCATCCAGCACCAGGTGGGCTAAGCGGGGCAGCAACAGCTGCGCATCGAAAGCGAGCTCCCGCTCGACGGTGAGCCCGCGGGCGAGGGCTGCGCCTATGTCGGAGACGAGCGAGGCCCCTGAAAGCCAAAGCACCGCACCTACACCGCCCAGCGTCGCCAACGTGGCAAGCTCCTGAGAATGCGGAACTTGCCCCTGAGTGCGAGCCTCTTCCCGGCGCTTCGGTGACGCAGGTTCTGTACGTTCGAGGTCCTTCTCGTCGGCCATGCTCGACCCGGTTGCGTGGGCGCGCGTTCGATTCTGGTACCGACGATTATGGCGGGAAGGCCAAACCCTCCATGCAGAGAAAAGGCCCGGGATTGGGCCTCAATTCATCATGGGCACGGTGCCGGCCGACGCACCGGCACCGGGGTTCAGGCGGCGAGAGAGATCGGCGCCGGCGAGCGGCTTGCGAGCAGTCCGTCGCGCCCAGTGAGAAGCTGGGACAGGTCCAGGATCAGCACTACTTCCCCCTCGCTGGATAGGGTGGCGCCAGCCACGCCCTTGGGCCGGAAGGAGTCAAGCGACTTGATCACCACGTCGTCCCGGCCGGCGAAGCCGTCTACTGTGAGCACAAACTGCCGCCCACCTAGATGGATCACGACGCCTACCTGTCCATCGCGACCATCAGGCCATTGGAGCAGGTCGGCGAGCGCCAGCACTGGAAGCACCTCGCCCCGCACGACCATGGTCGGTCGGCCGCCTACACGCTGCACGTCCCCGGGCGCCACGGTGAGGATCTCTTGAACGAGGGAGAGAGGAAGGGCGAACGGCTGCTTGCCGAGATGCACAATCATCACCGGCAGGATAGCGAGTGTGAGGGGCAACCGGATAGTGAAGCGGGAGCCCCTGCCGGGCTCGGAGTCGATGCCGATCGTGCCGTTGAGCTTTTCGATATTGTTCTTCACCACGTCCATGCCGACACCGCGCCCCGAAACGTCGGTCGCCTGCTCCTTCGTGGAAAAACCAGGCAGGAAGATGAGGCGCAGCGCCTGGCGATCGTCCAGCGTGTTCGCTTCCTCGGCCGAGATCAGCCCTTTCGCCACTGCCTTGGCGCGGATTACCTCGGGACGCATGCCACGCCCATCATCGGAAATCGCAATGAGGATATGGTCGCCCTCCTGCCGCGCCTCTAGCCGTATCTCGCCCTTCTCGGGCTTGCCCAACCGGACGCGCTCTTCAGGCCCTTCCATGCCGTGGTCCACGGCGTTGCGAACCAGGTGCACCAGTGGGTCGTTGAGATCCTCGATCATCGTCTTGTCGATCTCGGTGTCCTCCCCCGAGAGCACGAGCTCGCATTGCTTGCCGAGCTGCCGCGCCAGATCGCGAACAACGCGGGGATATTTCCGGAACAGCCGTCCGATCGGCTGCATGCGGGTCTTCATCACCGCGTTCTGCAGGCTGCCCACCATCAAGTCCAGTTGATTTACCGCTTCGTCCAGCGCTCGCAAAGTGGAAGCGTCCATGCTGCCCCTCAGGATATCGTTGCGCAGCGCCGTCAGGCGATTCTTGGTAAGCCCGATCTCGCCGGACAAGGTGAGCACATAGTCTAGCCGGTCCGTATCGACCCGGATGCTGCTGTCCTTGACGCCCGACGGGCGCTCGACTTCACCTCGTTTTGCTGAGGCAACCTCCGATGCTCCCGGGGTCGTCACATGGGACGGCGCTGCTGCCAACGCATCTCCGGTCACTGCCTGATGCAATGCTGCCCAGTCGATACCTCGCTCGGCAGGCGCCTCTGCGGAGTTGGCAGGAGCACGGCCATCGGCGGCATTGGCGAGCGCCCTTAGCAGCGCCGGCTCCGGCACCCCCGGTGCACGGCCCTGAGCCAGCTCAGTGAACATGGTCCGCACAGCCGCGGTAGCGGCGAGGATTACGTCCAGCATCTCTGGGGTCAGGGCCACGGTGCCGTTGCGCAGCTTGTCGAACAGATTCTCGGTGTGATGGCACAGCTCCACCAGACCCGTCAAGTTCAGGAATCCCGCGCCCCCCTTGATGGTATGGAAGCCGCGAAAGATATCGTTCAGAAGCTCCCGGTCGTCTGCTCGACGCTCCAGATCCACGAGCTTCAGATCCACTTCGGCAAGCAGCTCGCTCGCTTCCTGCAGGAACTCCTGCAGCATGTCTTCCATGCCCGCAAAGTCGCTCATCGCACTTTCTCTCTCCCGCTCGCTGTCGCACGGTCAAAAGCCAAGGCTTTCCAGCAGCTCGTCGACCTGGTCCTGGCTGGTCACCACGTCATCGCGTCCGCATGCGTTCACCACCGGACCGTTCAGCAGGTGATTGGCGGCAAACGGCGCGGCGGGCTTGACTTCTCCCTGGGAGATGTCCACGAGCAACTGCACCAACTGGCTTTCCAGGTTGCGCGCGAGTTCCACGATCCGCTTGATCACCTGACCTGTCAGGTCCTGGAAATCCTGGGCCATCATGATCTCGAGTAGCTTTTCCCCGGTCGCCTGCGTGTCGGCAGGGACCCCTTTAAGGTAGGCGCGGGTCTCGGCCGCGAGCTGCTTGAACTCCTCCACGCCGAGCTTCTGCTCGTATAGGGCGTCCCACCGCGCGGCCAACTCCACCGCACGGTTGCCCAGCTTCTCCTGGATCGGCTTGGCAGCGTCGATGGCATTCAGCACCCTTTCCGCCGCTTGCTCGGTCAATGCGGCGATATAATTCAGCCGGTCCCGCGCGTCCGGGATGGTCTGCGCGGCTTCTTCCAGCAGGCGATCGTAACCGAGTTGCCGCAGCGCATCGTGGAACGCCCGCGTGAGGTGCCCTAGGCGGCTCATCACCTCCCCCGCAGGGCACGACTTCGCGTCATGGACAGGCGATGCCTTGACGCCGGAGGCCTGCTGCGAAGCGCCTCGCTCTTGCTGGCCGGCAATGGCGTCGAATAAAGCCTCCAGATCTTCGGCGCCCGCGGCGCCGGCGTCGATGGCACTCATGGTCACGCTGCTTTTTCCATTTTTTTGAAGATCTTGTCCAGCTTCTCACCCAGCGTTGCCGCGGTAAACGGCTTTACCACATAGCCGCTCGCCCCGGCCTGCGCGGCAGTGATGATGTTTTCTTTAGTCGCCTCCGCAGTCACCATGAGGACCGGCGTGTCCTTGAGCCGTCCATCGGCGCGGATCTCCTTGAGCAGGGTAAGGCCGTCCATGTTGGGCATGTTCCAGTCGGAGATGACGAAATCGAAACTCCCCGCGCGCAGCTTGTTCAGGGCGTCTGCTCCGTCCTCGGCCTCCTCCACGTTGTTGTAGCCAAGCTCCTTGAGCAGGTTCTTGACGATCCGGCGCATCGTGGAGAAGTCGTCCACCACCAGAAACTTTTTGCTCGTGTCGCTCATGGCGCTTGCTCCAATGTGTAGTAAGACAATCGGCCCTTTCAGCGGGACAAGTATGGCCGCAGGGTGTCCGCCAGCACCGTGGGGTCGAACTTCGCCACGTAGGCGTCGACGCCTGCATTCTGTCCCAATGCACGATTGGCCGAGGAAGACAGGGACGAATGCATGATGACCGGAATGCCCTCGAAACGGGGGTCGGACCGTAGCTGACGGGTCAAGACATACCCGTCCATCTCCGGCATCTCGGCGTCGGTGAGCACGAGCTTGAGTTCGCGCTTGAGCGGAACGCCCTGGCGTTCGGCCTGGTCCGCCATAGCGCTGAGCCGTGCATACGCTTCCGCTCCATTTCTCGCCTGCTGATACCTCGCGCCAAGCCGGTCGAGAACCTGCACGATCATGCGTCGTGCGGTGCTCGAATCATCGGCGAAGAGCAGCGTCCCTTCCATGGGTGTGGCGAGGGGCGCGAGCTCCGGCACGCACGGTTCTCCTAGGGCCGCCGCGAGTATCTGCTCCACGTCGAGGATGGACACCAGGCGGCCATCCGACAGGCGGGTGATGGCGGTTATGAATCCACCCTCTGACGCGACGAGGTCTTCCGGTTGCTTGACTTGATCCCAGTCCACCCGCACGATGCGGTCTACCCCATCCACCAGGAAAGCCTGGGTGTGGCGGCTGAACTCGGTGACCAGCATGATACTTCCCGTCGACGCGCTCGCGCCTGGCACGATGAACGCCGCCAGGTTGATCACAGGAATGACGTTGCCTCGAAGGGAAATCACCCCTTCTACCCCGCGTGGCGCGTAGGGAGTAGGCGTGATCCTGGGCGCTTTGGTGACTTCCCTGACTTTGAACACGTTGATGCCGAAGATCTCGCCAGCCCCCAGCGTGAAAAGCAAGATCTCCATCTTATTGGAACCCGCGAACCGTATGCGGCCATCGGCCGTTTCGAGGAGTGCGGTCGACTGCGGAGGTTGCACCTGATTCATGGGTCGCTCCTCAGGCGGGCGCGTCAGCCGCCTTGGGCTTCAGAAGCCGCGCCAGCGTCTGGGCCAGCACGCGCGGCTCGAACTTGGACACATACTCGTCGGCCCCCACCGATTCGCCCCGCTGCCGGTTGGAGCTCCCTGACAGGGACGAATGCATGATGACCGGAATGCCTGCAAAGCGCTGATCCCCCTTGATGCGCCGGGTAAGCATGAAGCCGTCCATTTCCGGCATCTCGATATCGGTGATCACCGCATGCAGCGTCTCGGCGAGCGGTCGTCCCGTCGCCTGAGCAGCTTCTGCGAGTCTCTCCAGCTCCTCCCAGGCCCGCTTGCCATTCACCGCGCCGATTCCCCTTACGCCCATGGCGCTCAACGTGCGCTCTATCTGCTTGCGTGCTATCGACGAATCGTCGGCAAAAAAAACGGTACAACCGGAGAGATGCGCCGGCTCTATGCCCTGATACAAGTGCTCTTCGTCGTAACGGGTGGTCTCGGACAGTATCCGTTCCACGTCCAGCATCATAACCAACCGGCCGTCGTCCAGCTCCGTCACCGCGGTCACCAGACCGCCATGGCGCGAGGTGACCATCTCCGGCGGTACCTTCATTGCGCTCCACGCGAGGCGCAGAATCCGGTCCACCGCCTCGACCAAGAAGCCCTGGACATGACCGTTGTACTCGGTCACTACCAGGATCTGCGCGGGCGCCTCGCAAGCGGCGCCGACGAAGCGAGCGAGATTGAGCACCGGAACAAGCTGTCCCCTCTGGCTCACCATGCCCTCGACCCCATGCGGCATTTCAGGTGCCCGGGTGATTTCCGGCGCACGCATCACTTCCCGCACCTTGAACACGTTGATGCCGAAAGTCTCGTGCCGACCGGTAGCAGCATCCCGTCCCAGGGTGAACAGCAGGATTTCCAGCTGATTGGTGCCCGCCAGGCGTGTCCTGGCATCCACGCTTCGCAGAAGCTCCGACACGGCTCCCTCCACCGCGCGCTCAGGCAGCCGCAATGCGGAACCGCGAAACCAGCGATTTGAGCGCGGCCGCCAGATTCTCCAGGTGCTGGGCCGCCTCCGAGGTCTCACGCACCGCCGCACTGTTCTGCTCCGCCATCTGGGCTATGCTTTCCACGTTGCGCGCGATGTCGTTGCTCGCCGCGGTCTGCTCCTTGACCGAGGCGGTGATGTCATTCACCCCCTGGCTCGCGCGCTCGACCGCCTGGTTGGCCTCGGCCAGCAGTGCCACCACCCGCTCCACGTGCGCCTGGCTCGAGGCCAGCGACTCGAGTCCCTGGGCGATGCTCTTCTCCACATGCTGGGATTGCTCTCCGAGGCGCTGGGTCACCCCGTCGATCTCGGTTGCTGCCTGCCCCGATTTCTCCGCCAGCTTCCTCACCTCGTCAGCCACCACGGCGAAGCCCCGACCTTGCTCACCGGCTCGGGCCGCCTCGATCGCAGCGTTAAGAGCGAGCAGATTGGTCTGCTCGGCGATGTCCTTCACTTGCTTGGTCATGCCGGTGATGGCCTGGGTGCTGCGCACGAACTGATCCACGGACTCGGCAATGGCCTTGACCGCCCCTTCCACGCGGCTCACCTCTCCAAGGAGTTGCGCCAGGCTCTCGTTGCCCTTGCGGGTCCGTTCCAGTCCGTCTCGGGACATTTGATGCACTTCCTCAGCGCTTTGTGCCACCGCTGAGATGCTCACGGTGATCTGCTCCACTGCCGCTGCGGTGGAGGCGGCGGCCTCGCTCTGGTTCTGGGAGCCGCTCGCCACCTGTGACGAGGAGGCGGAGAGCTGCGTCGCGGCACTGGATACCTGCTCGGAGCTCGCGTGTACCTGCCGCACGATGTCTTGCAGGTTATCCATGAAGCGGTTGAAATCCTCCGCCAGGCGGCCGATCTCGTCCTTTCGGCCGGCAGGCATGCGACGGGTGAGGTCGCCCTGGCCTTCAGCGAGCTCTCCCATGACCTTGCTGATCGCCCTCACCGGGCGCACGATGCTCATCGGCAGGAAGATGATCACCAGTACGCAAAGCACCAGCCCCGATGCGGCCGTCGCGATCAGGGTGAGGCGGGCCCTGTGGTAGGCCTCGCGGGCCGTTTGCCGCTCCTGGGTCACGAGAGCCTCCAGCCGCTCCTGCTCCCCATCGAGGGCCTTACGCATGGCTTCGAATTCCGGACCGCCTTTGTACACCGAGGTGGTCATGGCAGCGAAGCGGTTGGAATAATCCCCTTTGCGCACCATTTCGAGCGCCGCTCCTGTAGTTTTGCTCCACACCTCCGCCAGACCACGGAAGGTGTCCAGCATCTTCGCCGCCTGCTCGTCACCCATGAGCTTGACGTACCGCTCGAGGCGATCGTTCGCCTGGCGAAGGTTCTCCTGGTAGTCCTTTTCCAGCTTCGCGAATAGCTCCGTGCCGCTTTCGATCGCTAGCATACTGCGCTCTGCAACCAAAGCCTGCTGCAGATCCCGGTCGGCTTGCATTAAGTTATCCTGAGCCGGGATAAACCTTTCGGAGAGTATTTTCACATTCGCGTTGAGCTGTGCCAGACGCGTCACGCCAACAGCGCTCACCGCCGCCAGCATGATTATGATCAGCACCAGCGGTAACAACAGCTTGGTGCGTAGCGTAGCATCCAGGTACCACTTCATCGGCTCGATTCCCCCTTGTTTGCAAGGCCGCGGAACGGTGCCCGCTGGCCACAACATCACATGGCTTGTTTATCGGCCGCTCGAGCCGCTTCTTTAGCCTCGGTAGCTCCCAGAGGTTTCTCTTGCATCTCTAACGCGCCGTCTATCATCCCGGCCTCCGTCTCGACCGCGGACTTTTCCTCCAGAAGTAGGGCCTCCGTTTTCTTGTTCATGACGACAATGCTGATACGCCGGTTGACCGGATTGGCCGGATCGGATTTGTCCAGCGGTATCGAGGCCGCAACTCCCACCACTCTGAACACCTTGTCTTCCCGCATGCCGCCTGCGATCAGCTCCCGGCGCGATGCGTTTGCCCGGTCCGCGGAGAGCTCCCAATTGCTGTAGCCTCGCTCCCCGAGGGCATAGGGCCTGTCATCGGTGTGTCCTGAGATGCTGATCCGGTTCTCCACCTCGTTTAACACCCGACCAATCTCGTGGAGGATCTCCCGGGTGTAGGGCTGCAGCCTTGCGCTGCCAAGGTCGAACATCGGCCGGTTTTGTTCGTCGACGATCTGGATACGCAGGCCCTCGTCCGTGATGTCGATCCGGATCTGGCTTCGAAACTGGCGCAGCAGGGGGCTTCCGTCGATCGCCGCCTCGATCCTTGCCTTGAGCGCCTTGAGCCGTTCTAGCTCAGCGCGGTGGAGTTCCGCCTCGGCTGCCTTCAGGTTGATGATCCGCTTTTCGGTCGGAAGGTCTCCTTGCTTGACCTGGCCCTCGGTGCGGGTGAGGTCCCGCCCCCCGCCCCGGATCACGCTCGAGCTATCACCGCTGCCGCTTCCCCCCGTGAGCGCTACTTTGAGCGGGGTCCGGAAGTACTCAGCGATTCCCTCGAGATCGCCCTTGGTCGTAGACCCGAGTAGCCACATCAACAAAAAGAACGCCATCATGGCAGTGACGAAATCGGCATAGGCGATCTTCCATTGCCCGCCATGATGGCCGTGCGTCACCTTCTTCGGGCGCTTGATTACGACGGGACGCTCGTTTTCCCCAGGCATCGGAACTCAGTTTCTCAACGGGCTTTGGCTTTTTTTACGTGTTCTTCAAGCTCGTGGAACGAAGGCCGTTCCGTGGAGTACAGCACCTTGCGCCCGAACTCAACCGCGAGCGCCGGTGCATACCCGTTCAGGCTAGCGAGCAGCGTAACCTTGACGCATTGTAAAAGCTTGGTCGACTCATGGGCCCGCTGCTCAAGCACGCCGGCTAAGGGCCCAACGAACCCGTAGGCCAGGAGAACGCCGAGAAACGTCCCGACCAGGGCCTTGGCGATCAGAACTCCAAGTTCCGACGGCGGAAGCCCGACAGACCCCATGGTGTGTACCACGCCCATCACGGCAGCGACGATGCCGAACGCCGGCAGGCCGTCGGCAACCCGCTGGACCGCGCGCGGAGGTATCTCGCTCTCATGATGATGGGTTTCGATCTCGCTATCCATCAGGCTTTCCAGCTCCATGGTATTCAGATTGCCGCCCACCATCAGGCGCAGATAGTCCGTCAGGAATTCCAGCAAGTGTCCGTCTGCGAGTATTTTTGGATACTTAGCGAACAATGGGCTTTGGCGCGGATTGTCGACGTCGCTTTCGACAGACATCAAACCCTCCTTGCGCACTTTGGCCAGGATTTCGTACAGCAAGCTCATGAGTTCCATGTATACCGCTTTGTTGTACTTCGCCCCTTTGAGCGTCTCAGGTAGCGCCTTGAGCGTCGCTTTTATGACCTTGCCCGAGTTGCCCACGAAGAAAGCGCCCAGAGCCGCTCCGCCGATGATCAGCAGCTCGAGCGGCTGATACATAGCCCCCAGGTGTCCCCCGGCGAGGACGTGACCGCCGAAGACGGAAGCAAGCACCACGATGTAGCCGACGATCACCAGCATGAGCAGAGTTTCCCTGGCAGCGAGTAGTTGCCTGCGTACGCCGCTTTCCCGACAATGCAGGAAGAGCCTAGCAGTCCTGCCCTCGTGCCGATTGGGGAAATAGCGGCAGCTTGGCGTGCTTTTTCTGAAGAAGGGCGCGACCGCGGGAGCCGGCAGTCGCCAATTTTCGCGAGGACGAAACCTGTAACGCCTGCAGACGTTACAGTGCGGCCACCTCAGCGTGACGGCGCGTCTTGCCGGCGCGCGATGGCACCTGGCATAGACCGCATACAAAGCGATCGTAGAGTTCGTGGGTATGGACGACGAAATAGCCGGCGCAGCGTTTACACGGCGCGGTCGTAAGCAGATCTGCCTGCATGAAGCGGATCAGAATCCAGGCCCGAGTGAAAGAAAGTTCCCGGGTCAGCCCTTGTGACTCCACGTGCTCCAGATACAGCCGGTAGGCCGTCATCAGCGCCTCTACCCCCGCCAGGCGCGCATGCCGCGTTAGGTACCGGTGGAGATTGGCGAACAACGACGCATGAACGTTCGGTAACCAGGAGATGAACCAGTCCGTGGAGTAGGGCAGCATGCCTTTGGGCGGCGAGATTCCAGTCACTTCCTTGTAAAGCTTGAGAAGGCGCTCTCGGCTCAAAGAGGTTTCCGCTTCCAGAAGTTGCAGTCGCGCGCCGAGGCGGATCATATCGATTGCCCGCTTGACTTCGGCCGCGTCCGACACGATGCTTCTCATCCTCATGGCTCATCCCTTCAGCGAACGTCAAAGAGCAGGAGCTTGCTGTGCTGACAGCAAAATTGCGGCATGGGTGGTCCCCAGCATGCGATCCTTGGTGTAGCTGGACAGCATATCCAGGATCACGCTGTCGTCGAATCGGAAGCGACATAGCAGCATATTGGAACCCGCCATCTTGCTGATCTGGCCGGGCGTCAACCCAGCAAGCATGTCGGCCATCTCCTCCCCGATTCCGAGCCGGAACATGGCTGCGGCTCGGTCCTCGCGCACCATCTGCTGGGCGAGGAGCAGATAGGCCAAATTGATCTCCCGGATCTCCTCCATAAGCCTGCTCGACTCCATCTCGTTCCTCCCTTCGCGTTATCAGTGACCGCCTGGCAAAGAGCATCGGTTGATTGTCATTGTGCGAAGGAGGAACACGGGTACCAATTGGAGCGCAGCTAAACTTCGCGTAGGAGCCGCGCCGCGTCCTCCGGTAGGAATTTTTCTGACAATGGCAGCCTCCGTCTCCTCGGCGCCCAGAAACGCTGAGGGCTCGAAAGGGAGGAGCGCATGAGTAGGGCTCACGCTTGCGTCAGGCCTCGTCGACGGCCTCCGGTAGCGGCTGGTCCCCGGTCTAACGAGCAGCTCCGCCGGGGCGACCCAGGGCGCGTAGGCCGAGCCGGAAGGCGCTGGTGGTGAGTTCCTTTCCGGCAGCCCGGTGAGAGGATCGTAGAAAGCTAGGTGTTCGATCTTCGCTGCCTGAGCTTTCTGCTCGCTGATATCCACCAGAATGCTGATATGGTGGCTCACCGCTCCCTGCGGATCGCGAACAGTGGCAATCGACATCCACACGGGATGGATCTCGTCTGATTTGCGCCGATTCCAGATCTCCCCTTGCCATCGACCATCGGCCTCGAGTCGTTCCCTGAGCGCCTGAAAGAAGGTTGCATCGTGGCGCCCGGAATTGAGTATACGCGGCGTCCGGCCGATCACCTCGGGCGGTGAATAGCCCGTCAGCTCCGTAAACGCCCGGTTGACCCTTACGATGCGCCCGGATGCATCGGTGATCATAATTCCCTCGACGCCCTCTTCGAAGACAACGGAGGCGAGTTGCATGGCCTCCTGCTGCTGCGCCCGTTCGATGGCGATCGCGGCGAGCTTCGCCGCCTGGCGAATGAGCGCCGTTTCAGCAGGCGTTGGTGCACGCGGCTCGCGGTGGTACACGGCAAAGGTGCCTAATACCTTGTCGTCTCCAGAGATGATCGGCTCGGACCAGCACGCTCTGAGCCCGGCGCGGGTGGCAAGATCGCGGTAGTCCGTCCAGTAGGGGTGGGTAAGCACGTCCTCGACGATCACGGTGCGGCCCGTGAACGCAGCCGTACCGCAGAGCCCACGCCCTGCCCGATCGCCACACCGGTCGATGGCCCGGTTGTAGAAATCGGGGAGACTGGGCGCCGCACCGTGTACAAGTCGACTGCCGTCGGCCGATAATTGAAGTATTGAGCAGAGCGCTCCATGGGTCTGGCCTTCCACGAAGCCAGCGATGCCTTTCAACACTTCGGAAAGGGGTGCGCCTGCGGTGAGCAGGTCGAGGGTGCGCGCGTAGTGCCGCTGCCAATCCTCGGCTTGCCTTCTTTCTGTGGTGTCCACCATGACGCCGCGCAAGCGCTCTACGCGGCCTTCCTGGTTTCTTATCAAGCGCACGCGGTCGCGCAGCCAAACGATGCGCCCGTCGGCCGCGATGACCCGGTACTCGGGCGCGCAATCGATGGCTTCCGCTGCAGCGCGCCGGCAGGTGCCGAGGGCGTGTTCGCGGTCATCGGGGTGAATCAGATTGACCCAGAAGTCGGGTTCCGAGAGCCAACGCTCCAGCGGGTAGCCTAGCATCGCCTCGGCGCGTCGGCTGACGAAGGTGAAAGCGAGCGTTTGTGCGTCCGCTTCGTACGCGATGGCATCCAACCCGTCCACCAGGTCGCGGTACCGAGCCTCGTGCGAGCGAGCCTGCTCACGTAACCGCTCTTCCTCGCTCGCATCTTTCACGATAATCACCAGGCGGTCTTCGTCGTCGGAGGAGCGGATTTCCGCCAGAGTCACCCGCACCGGCTTACGCGGGCCGCTTCCCGACGCGCCCATGCTGAGGGGCACGTCATGGTGAGAGATTCCGCTCTCCAGCACGTCGAGTGCGCGCGCTTCCAGTCCCTCGGCCTCGACCACCTCCGCGAGCGGGCGGTTGCGTACCGTTTCCTGGTCCAGACCAAACTGTGCCAGGAACGCGGGGTTGGCGGACAAAACGTCCAGCTGGCGAGAAAGCACCAGCAGGCCAACCGGGGCGTTCGCGAATACGGTCCCGAGTTGCTGTTCCAGTGCCAGGGAGGTTTTAGATGCAGCGCTCCTATAGGCGTCTATTGCCAACCCAGCGTCCAGCAACAGGGCCTTGACCAGGGATCGCGCGGTGGCGATAAACGCTTGAGGGTCCTTCCCGAGCCGTCGCCAGAGTTCGGGCAGCAGCTCGGAGAAACACCACCCAGAGGCGGCAAGGTACCATGGGGGAGCGAGGCCGGCCCGCTCGTAGGCAATTCCCGCGCGCAGGCAGTCGCGAACGTGGTCCCAGCCGTAATCGCCCGCGGTCAGGCTGCCGATGGCCAGGGCCTGCGCCTCTCTCAGACAAGCAAGCGCGTCTGCGGCGGGAATGAGGCGGCGACAGAAGCGCAACTGGTGGTCGTAGAAGGACTGGGCCAACGCTTTTGGCAGATCGCGCAGCGCCTCCCCCAATCGCTTGAGACGCGCAACGTCTTCTTCGGTGAAATCCAGCAAGGCCTTGCGCTGGGCAATGGCAGCTTCATCAAGGCCCAAGGCCCGTATCGCCGCTTCGACGGCTTCATCTAACGGCTTCGTGTGCCCATGCCCTAGCCACGGCCGCGAAGAGGTCGAGGAATTTTCGATCAGGTTGGATTTCTTATGCAGATTTTCTTTCATCTCTACCAGACGAACGCAATGCAGCGTTGCCGTCGACCGCTGGCGCGAGTGGACGCTATTCGAGAATCCGCAGGGTCGCAGCGCGGCAGTCAGCCGCCCGAAGGATGTCCACCGTGCGGCCGCGCACCATCCCCCTGACGACCATCCCAAAATTTTGGGGAACGAGCTTCTTGATCGCCGGCCCAGTGTCTACCGCAATTGGAAGGCGGTGAGCACAAAGCGTGCCATAGAGACGGTTCCTCGACCCAGGAGAAACAACCTGTCCTCAACTGTCTTAACTGTTTGAGCGCGCGGAGATCTTTCAGAACACAGGTGAGGCCGCCCAAGGCTTCCCCTGAGCCGGGAAATAGTCACCTTGTCGCGATTACGGCAGGGCGTGGAAATTCGAACGGTTACCCGAAAAGCACCGACGTTCTATTTCAGGGGCGCTCATATGACAGCACTTGGAAAGACAAGGGAGCCGGCCCATGGCCGCCGACTCGATGGCTGCTTCCCGAGGACGTCGATGTCGCGCTCGACGCTCCCTAGGCGGGAGACCGGAGATTCCTACGGCGCGTTGCGGCGGTATCACGTCGCCGCTTGGTCGCGCAGGCGTAATCCAGGGCCGGGCGTGCAGCCGCTGGCCGTGTCTGCACGGGCCCTGTTTCCGGGACGTCCTGCCAAAAGCAAGACTAAAAACAATGCATTGTGAACCCACGTCAACACGGCAGGAGTCACTGGTTCGATCCCACATCCACCAACAAATCAGGCATTTAAAACGATAACCGCCCAACGGCGAAAACCTTCCGGTGCGTCCTATGAACGCTGGTTGAGGGCTTGGGACGCGCTTTTCAGGTTTTTCCTCTTAGTGGTTGCTCGCTTCTGGGGAATTCTGGTTTAGAGTCGAATTCCCCAAGCGCCAGGGAACCGTTCCCGGACCCGAGGATGAGCAATTCTGAGTTCGAGTCACCCGAGCGGCACTATGAGGTGCTGTTTGAGCGGGCTCTCCTGCCCATGTGGGTCTATGACGCCGAGAGTCTGCGCTTTCTCCGGGTAAACGAAGCTGCCGAGCGGCTGGCCGGAGCACTCCGAGGGCCGAGCGGCCCTATGCCCCACGAAGCCCTCTCTGCCCGGGAGTTCGAGGTGCTACGCATGATGGCTTCCGGCAAAACCCAGGCGCAGATCGCCGGGGAGCTGCGCTTGAGCGTGAAGACGGTGGCTACCTATCGCGCCCGAATCCTATAAAAGATGAACATGGAGACCTCCGCCTAGCTCATCGCCCATGGAATCAAGCACGGACTGGTCGTCTGAGGGGCTTAGAAGCGGTGAATCTTTCCGACCGGAGCAGGCGGCTCCTGGTACGGTTCCCGCCGGCATCCGGGTCGTCCTCGGGGACGGCCGCCAACGGCGGGGACAGAAGATAGTGGTGGGAGACCGCCAAGAACTTCCTCACCGCCTCGTCCCATAGCGCCAAGTCCAGCTCCGCCGGGTGGGGAATCACCACTTTCGTCAAACTGTCCCAGCTCGCTAAAGAGCGATTCCCGCGATGGGACGCTCCGACAGTTCCTCCTAATCCGGGTCGTTCGCCCGGCTCGATGCTCGCTTCCGGTCTAGCCATTTTGCTCCTCCGTTGTTGCTGCTCCCGCTGGCTTAGCGGCCGTAGGGGCCGACTATCGCCGCTTGGCTCTCCCGGCACAGACGATGATCCGTTCGCTCGAATCCCGGAAGATGCTGCGCCTCACGAGGTACTCGGCTCATCATGCCCCGCTTTTGTGACCCGATGATGTCGGCCGCCGTCCGGTATGCCAGGGAATCGTCTCCGCCGGGCTAGGCGCCGGATCAACTCTCAGCACATTGACCAAGTGGAAGCGGCGCTTGAATGCGTTCAACTCGTAGGCAACCTCGGGAGGGCAATTGATCAGCCATAGATCGCACACGCACGCCCGCTGTTTGAGATAAAGCAAGTGCTCGACCCCGCTCCGATCGAGGGAGCGCAGCTCGCGCAAAACGACGATGACCTCTCTCTACCACAAGTGAGGGATCCGGTCGAAGGCGGCGACGCATTCTTGCCAGGACACAGGATCGATTTCTCCATCGAACTCCACCAGCACCGGCTCGCTGCAGCCGCCCGCTTCAATACGCACCGTCATGCCCCCTCCCGCCCTTTCGCCCCCATTCGCTGGATTGCGGCTAGGAGCTGAAGCTTGATGAAGCGCAGCGCCTGAGCTGGCAACTAACTTGGACAGGGATTTCAAACTCCTGGAACTGCCAGCCACTGCGGCACCGATCGCATCCATTTGCAGCTTGAACAGGCGCTCCGCCTCATCGCAGTACAGCGAAGCGAGGCGTTGCGCTGCCTCACGATTAGCCCTGGTTATTCAGTCCAGGAAGAGAGCCAGCGGGCTCCCGGGTCAGCGCTCCATCTGTACCGAGCCGCGGACGGTGACGGCCACCTCGGTACGCCCGCCCTCCAGGGGCACGGGCGTGGCTTCCGCCGGAACGCTCAGGGCCTGGGCCCGATAGGGCACCGGCGGCTCGCCCCGTGACAGGCCCGAGGATACGTTCACCTCGCGGATCGTGTAGCCCCGGTAACCAAAAGCTTCGACCGCCTGCCCCGCCTTGCGCCGGAAAGCCTCAATGGCGGCGTCGAGCAACCGGGCCTCTTCCCGCCGACGTACCTCGGGAGAGAGCTGGAAACGGACTTGGGCGATCTGCATCAGTGGGCTGAGCCGGGCGCTCAAGGCCGAAAGCTTGGGAAAGTCCCGGGATTCCAGGATCAGCTCTCCCCGGGCCCGCCACTGCACGATCTTGCCTTTGGGATCGTACTGGGGGAAGGTGCCCACCCCGCCCGTGCGCACCTGCACTTCCGGTGCCGCCCGGGCCTGCTTCACCCCCTCCTCCAGGGCCTGGGCCACGCCTTCCGCCGCTGCGGCGGGATTCGGCGCTGCTCGCTCCACGAACAAAGTCATCACCGCCAAATCGTTGGCAATCTCGGCGGAGGCTTCCGCCTCGAGGGCAAGCACGCCAGAAGGCGCCCTGTCATGGCCCGCGCCCGACTCCGCCCGGAGCGCCCCAGCACCCAGGGCCAGCGCCGACGCCACGATTACCAGCCATCGTTTAACCTGCATCTGCGATCCCCCATGGTTTGCCGTTTACCCGCCGGGCGCTGCAAAAAGGCTGGAACACGAGGAGAACGATCAGCGGTTCTTCACCCTCCATCGCGCGCTCGATGGGCGGCACCCATTGTCCCATTCGCTGCTATCCTTGACCATTGCCCATTCACCCCGGAGCCCGTGTCCATGCGGCTTGTGCGACGTCCGTTGACCGGGAGGCGCTTCCTGATCTTCGCCGCCCTGGCTGTGCTCTGCACCGCCCTCCGGGCATGGGCCGAGCCTCCGGTCCCCGTGCCGGCGCGGAGCGAATTTTCCCGGGGCATCCTATGGAAGGTGGAGGCGAAAGGGACGGCGCCGAGCTACCTGTTCGGCACCCTCCACCTGGACGACGATCGGGTGCTGGCACTCCCCGAACCCGCTAGCGGTGCCCTCGATCGAGCCCGGACCTTCGCCGCGGAACTGCTGCACGACGAAGCGGCAGGCCGCGCTTTCCGCTCCGCGATGGTCACGGAGACGCCCCAACTACCGGCGCTCCTCGGTGAGGCCCTCTACGCCGAGGCAGACCGGCTCCTAGCCCGGCACGGGGTACCTGGCGAAGTGCGACCTCACCTCAAACCCTGGGCGGCCGTGCTGACCCTGCTACAGCCGCCCAAGACCACCGGCCTCATCCTCGACCGGGTCCTGGTGGACGAGGCGATCCGCACGGGAAAATCCATCCACGCCCTGGAAACGGTCGAGGAGCAGATCGCCGCTCTGGACGATTTGCCCCAGGAGACCCAGCTCGTCCTGCTAAAGAAGGTGATCGGTGACTATGCCGCTTTCCAGGAAGCGATTCACCGCCTGGTGGAAGCCTACCTAGCGCGGGATCTGGAAGCCCTGTGGCAGCTCAACGCCCAGGCTCTCGGGGACGACGCAGACCTCCGGCCCCACCACGAGCTGTTCCTGCGCCGCCTCCTCTACGACCGGAACGAGCGCATGGCCGAGCGGCTAGCGCCCCTCATCGCCCAGGGCCACGTTTTCGCCGCCTTCGGCGCGCTGCACCTGTACGGGGAGCGGGGCGTTCCCAGCCTGCTCGCCCGCCGGGGCTTTTCGGTGAAAGCCCTCTACTGAGCGCACAAGCGCCTTCAGGGGGGCGGGGCAGCGCTGGCCCGCACGATCAGCTCGACAGATACCTCCCGAAGCCTTTCCACCTCTTGTCCAGCCAGCGGAAGGACTGCGCGCGGCTGTGGACGCATTCTATCTCTTCGGTGGCCGCAGAAGGAGTCCGCGCGGCCGAGCAATCCGTCTTCCATGAAGCGTGCGGAGACGGCAAGACGCTAGGATTTTTTCGGCAAACCTAGGCCGCTCGAAGAACATCAGCGGTCACAGAACTCGAGCAAGTCTATTCAGTGCCGTTCCATTCCGGGACAATCCGGCCTCAAGCTCATCGCAATCCGCCGGCGAGGTGTCGGCTTTCGGCCGCGCGCCGCAGCCGCCAGGTGAAATAAGTAGCCGCGAGTCCCGCCGCCCCCAAGGTGGAGAAGGCGAGCCCCCAGGCCAGCACCCGGGGTTCTCCCGGCTGATCCCCAGCCAGATCCAGGGCCAATCCGAAGACCCAGGGGCTCGCTGCCCCCATGCCGAAGCCGATCACCGAGCGCAGGGAATAGGCCGCGCCGATGTAGTGGTGGGGCACCAGCTCGGTCAGTCCGGTGGAGAAGACAGAGGAGTCGGCGATGGCAGCTAGATTGTAGATGACTGCCACCACCGTCAGCAGCCACAGGGGCGCGGTGATGAGCCAGCCGTAGATCAAAGAACAGGCGGCGCTAGTCCCAGCGAACAGCAGGATGACCGCGTTGCGCCCGTAGCGATCAGACAAGGTCCCGCCCGACACGGAGCCCGCCACGCTCAGCAGGTGGCACACCCCGGCGATCAGCACGCCGAAACCCACGTTTCCCGGGTTCGCCCCTCCCCTGTCCATCGCCGTCACCAGGAAAGTGGGCAGCCAAGCCCACAGCCCCAGCAGCTCCCAGGCGTGGAACGAGTAGGCGAGAATGATCAGCCGCGCCGGCCGGTTGCGCCATACCTCCAGGAGGGCGTTGCCCTGGACCTGGGACCGGTCGTGACGGCTCACCCGGTTGGGGGTGTCCCGGAGCACCCAGGCGCCAAGGGCAAGCCCGATCACGGTGCCTGCTGCGCTTGTCGCCAGCGCGGCGCGCCACCCGGCCGCCGGCGCGATGACGCTACCCAGAAACAGGGACAGGGCGTAGCCCAGGGATGCAGCGGCGAGATAGAACCCCATCGCCCGCCCGCGGCGGTGGGGCTCGAAGCGCTCGCTGATGAGGGTAAGCCCGGGCGTGTACGAGCCGCCTGAGCACAGGCCAGCGAGCCCGTAAAGGATCAACGCCGAGAGAAAACCGTCAGCCAGCAGGGCGAACAGCGCCGCGGTCGCTACCGCCCCATAGCTCATGTGGAGGAAGGTCCAGCGGGCCCCCTTGCGGTCGCTGATCATCCCGGCGGTGAACAGGGACACCAGGAACCCGGCGTGCCACGCGCTCTGGATCAGGCCCGCTTGGGTCGCCGACATCCCCCATGCCTCCCGCACCAGGGGCAGAATCCCCGAGTAGACGGTGAAGATCAGGGAAAAACCCATGCGGCTGAGGCACAGCAGCAAGAGCCAGCGGGCGTCGGTCAACCGGGACTCGATCATCGGCAACGGACAAGACGGGGCGCCGGGACGGCGCCAAAAGCGTGAATCTAGCGCGAAAGGCTTCCCCCCTTCAAACGAATCGCAACGAGCGCATGGCCGAACGCCTGGCGCCCCTCCTTGCCCAGGGCAGCGTGTTCGTAGCCTTCGGCGCGCTGCACTTGTACGGTGAGCGGGGCGTTCCCAGCCTGCTCGTCCAGCGGGGATTTTCGGTGAAGCTCGTCTACTGAATGTCCGAATTTCGACACCCCTGTCTTCATGGCCACAATTGAGCGGCCACTCGAGCGCCCCGGAGCTAACATCTTGCACGCGGGACCCGGAGGGTATCCTCATAAGTTCAGCCGGTTATGGCCGCCCACCTAGTCTTTCACCCGTGAGGATCGACACCCTCTTCATGGCACGGTTCATGCCATCTGAAGATGGGGCGGTATGAAACACCGCCCATGCGTGTGGTCTGGAAAAAAGCGCTGCCGTAAAGGGCAAACTCGTCCGAAAGGCGAGGACGCAAAGTCACCGGTCTAAGGGAGCTCGCGCTCCTATGACAGCGGGACCGCCGAAGCAGACGGACAGGTTCGGATAACACCTGGAGCACGATCACGCTCGCCTTCGGCGTTTCCTGCCTGGGTCGTTGCGTCCCGCCATGACTTAGGGGGGAACGTGGCCAACGTCCGGTTGCTGAAAGTGCTCAGCCTGTTCATCTGTCTCCTTTTCTCCAACCTGTCGACGGCCGCCGACCGGCCGCCTGTGTTCATCGGCCTGGATGCGGAATTCGAGCATGCGACCAGCACTTCCGCCCGCGCCATCCAGCAGGGCATCGAGCTCGCGATCGAAGAGATCAACGCCGCGGGCGGTGTCCTCGACGGCCGGCCGCTGAGGCTGTTGATTCGGGATAACCGCTCGATTCCGGCCCGCACCCGCACGAATCTGCTGGACCTTCTGCAGAAGCCCGATCTGGTTGCAGTGTTCTGCGGCAAGTTCAGCCCGACCGTCCTGGAGGTGTTGCCCCTGGTCCACGAGCACCAGCTCATCGTCCTGGATCCGTGGGCCGCCTCGGACAACATCATCGACAACGGCTATGACCCCAATTACGTGTTCCGCCTTTCGCTTCGGGACCGATGGGCGATCGGAAGCCTCCTTAGGCATGCCGAAGACCGCGGCTTCCGGCGCGTGGGTTTCCTCCTTCCCAACACCAGTTGGGGAAGAAGCAACCAGGGCGCCATCGAGGCCTATCTCTCATCGGGTGCTCCCGTGCGCAACGTGGGCGTTCACTGGTTCAACTGGGACGAAAAGCCCCTCGCGCCCAAGTACCGCAACCTAGTGAGAACGGGCGCCGAGGCGATCGTGCTGGTCGCCAACGAAGGCGAAGGCGCCCAGTTGATCAAGGAAGTCGCCCAACTTCCCAAGACGGAGCAGCGTCCCATTTTGGCCCACTGGGGCGTGACCGGAGGCGATCTCGCTGCGCTGGCCGGGGAGGCCCTGCACCAGGTGGACTTCTCCGTCGTTCAGACCTTTTCCTTCGTCGGCAACCGCAATCCACGGGCGAAGCGCATCCTCGCCGCCCTGGAGAGCCGCTACGAGCTGCGCAACCCCGAGAGCGTTCTGTCACCCGTCGGGCTCGCCCACGCCTACGACCTCACCCACATCTTGGCCCGCGCCATCGACCTGGCGGGGTCCACCGACCGTCCACGAATCCGGGCGGCGCTAGAAGCGGTGCGCGACTACGACGGTCTCGTCAAACAGTATGCGCAACCCTTCTCCCCTGCCCGTCACGAGGCGCTGGAACCTCGGGATCTGTTCATCGCCCGCTACCGGAAGGACGGCGCACTGGTACCCCTGAAAGAGGGCCCGAGGAGAGCGCCGCCGCGTCCCCCCGAAACCCGTCTCGCCTTTCGCCGTGGCGATGGTCGTGGCGATGGCTGAGAGGCTGGCTCGCCGCGAGCATCGCCTACCGCATCATGGTGGCCGCTGCAGCCCTGGCGTTGGGAGTCACGGTCCTGATCGGCGCCGTTTCCTACTTCGTTATCTCGAATCTCATGACGCAGCGAATCGAGATGCAGATGGAGGCCGCCGCCCGCGTGCACGCGGCGCGAATCGCCTCCACACTGGATGCCATCGACCGGGATCTCACCCGCCTCGCCGCCTCCACCATGGTCACCAATGCGTTGAGCGACTCGGTAGGCCGGGAGCAATACCTGGCGCCTTTCCTTTCGGATTACCGCGCGCCCTCCGGCGCCTCGGTATGGATCCGTCTGCTGGATTTCCAGGGAGAGCCTCTGGTGTCCTCGCCGGGCGGCGGAGGGAACGGCTACCGCGACGCGCCCTGGATCGGCTCCGTTCTGCGGACGGCCCAACCCTATGTGTCGCTGGTGCCGGGCGCCGACAGGCCGCGGCTCCTCATCGTCCATCCGGTGATCTACCCCGGCTCTGGCACCGTGGAGGGCCTCATGGCGGCCGAGGTGGCGCTGGACGGCGCCTTCATGATGGATAGCATGCCCCTATCATCTTCCGCGGATTCTTATCGCCACCGCCTGGTGGCCGGTATCGATGCAGTGCTCGCCGAGACCGGACCCGCCCTGTCCCGCGCGGACCGCATCGAATCGGTCGCAAGCCTCAATCTGCCGCTGCGCTACGCCCCCCTTCGTCTGAGGGTTGAAACTTCGGCACGGAAGGACATCGCCACGCTGCCCCTCGACCTCCTGAGCAAGGCCTACCTGGCGGCCTGGCCCTTCGTATTGCTCTGTGTGATCTGGGGTTCCATCCGGATCTCACGGCGCGTGACCGCCCCGCTGCTAGCACTCGGCAAGGCGGCCGAGCGCATCACCCTGGAAAACCTCGACGGTTTTGTCGTACCCGCCGAGGGCCACGACGAGCCAGGCCGGCTGGGCTCAGCCCTTGCCCTGATGGTGCGCCGGCTGCGCGTTGCCCACACAGAGCTGGAACAGCAGCTGGCGGAGCTTCGCCTGGCCGCTCAGGTGTTCAGCAATAGCTCGGAGGGTATTTTTCTGCTGGACGAGGATTTCCGGATCGTCCGGGCGAACGATACCTTTACCTCCATCACCGGCTACTCGACGGTGGAATGCCTGGGCCGCTCGGTCCACGAAATCCTGCACGTGGTGAACGACGGGCAAGGATACCCGCAAGCGCCGCAGGACCTCGGCCAGGACGGCCGGTGGGAAGGCGAGATTTTTGCGCTCCGCAAGGACAATACCCACTACATCGGAAGGCTGCGGCTGGGCCGAGTGAGCAGGCCCAAGCCCGGGACCTGCACGTACATCGGCATGATAGCGGACGTTACCGAACGCAAGGAGCAGCAGAAGCACATTCATTATCTGGCGACCCACGATCCCCTGACCGACCTTCCCAACCGGGCCCTGCTCCGGGATCGGCTCAGCCAGGCCATGGCCCACGCCGCGTTGTCGGGAAGCATGGTGGGAGTGGCGTTCCTGGATCTGGACCGCTTCAAAGTCGCCAACGACACCCACGGGCACTCCTTCGGCGACCGGGTGCTCCAGGAGATCGCAGTGCGCCTGCGCCGCATCCTGCGCTCGGGAGACACCGTGGCGAGGTTCGGCGGCGACGAGTTCGTTATCTTGTTGCCGGACCTGAGGACCCGCCAGGACGCGGAGGCGGTGTCCCGAAAAATCCTCGGTGCCTTCTTGTCACCTCTCTCCATCGGAGGCAAGGAAGTGCACCTGGCCTGCAGCGTCGGCCTCAGCTGCTATCCCATTCACGGCGAGGATGCGGACACCCTCATCGGCCGGGCGGATCTGGCCATGTATCAAGCGAAAGAGGCGGGCGGCAACGCCTGTGTCTTCTATGCCCCGGAGATGAGCGCGGCAGTGCACGAATGGGCTAGGCTGGAGGACGCCATGCATCGAGCGCTAAGCCGCAACGAGTTTATCCTCCACTATCAGCCCGCCATCGACCTGCGCTCCGGCTCGATTTCCAGCCTCGAAGCCCTCGTACGTTGGAACCACCCCGACCTCGGTCTGCTTCCACCGGCCCGCTTCATTCCGGTGGCGGAGCACACCAGCCTGATCGTGCCGCTCGGCGAATGGGTGCTGCGGGCGGCGTGCGCCCAAGCAGCCGAGTGGCTGCGGCAGGGCCTTCCCCCGGTCGACATCGCGGTCAACGTCTCGGCGCGCCAATTCCAGCACCCTGGCTTCGTCGAAACGGTACGTCGCATCCTGAACCTGAGCGGGCTCGATCCCCAGCACCTCAAGCTCGAGCTGACGGAAAGCCTCGTTATGCACGGCGCGGAGGATTTCATCTCGGTCCTCACAGCCCTCAAGGCAATGGGCATCAAGCTCGCCATCGACGATTTTGGAACTGGCTACTCGAGCTTGAATTACCTCCACCGCTTCCCCGTCGACGAGCTCAAGATCGACCGATCCTTCCTCCGGGACATTGGCCGCGATGGCGGGAATGCGCGCATTGTCCGGGCGGTCATTTCCCTGGCCCACAGCCTGGGTCTGACGGTGACGGCGGAAGGCGTCGAAACGGAAGAGCAAGTGCGCTTCCTCATCGCTCATCGATGCGATCAGGTCCAAGGCTATTACTTCACGATACCGCACCCGCCCGAAGCGATCGCGGCGCTCCTACAGGCCGATCATCGGTGGCCTTTGCCGAGAACCGCTCGACGCACGTTGCTGCGCGAAGTGCAAAAGGCGCCCCTCGAGCCGACGACGGAATAAGGGGAACGAAGTCGGCATTTCGAGCCGGCGCCGCTAGCGGGCGCTCTTGTAGAAGATGATGTCGCCATAGTACGCGGTGACGGAGCCGCCGGTATTGTCCGCATCGGTCATCACCGCCACCCCTTCGATGGGAGGCGGCTCGGCGCCGAAGGCGTGGCGGTAGTCTTCCAACAGGTTCCGCCGCACCCGGACCCATTGATGAAGCCGCGCGGAACCGGACTCGGCGACGATCACCCAGTTGCGCTCCGTATAGGCGCTGGGAAAGCCGATGCCGGCGGAAAGCCGCCCGTCCCACACGTAGTTCAGGCTCCGGTAGGGGGGATATTCCCCGTAGACGAGCTTCGCCCCTTCGTAGACGAGGGCCTCCAGCGGTCCCGCCCTCTTCGGGTCATAGGCGAAGGCCACGTAGAGCCGCACAGGAAAGTCATCCCCCTCCTTGGTGCGAGGATCCGCCCCACGGATCAAGTTTTCCACCTTCCAGCGCCATTCGACGACGGGGTATTCCCTCGGATCAATGGAGACGCGGCGGATTAGCCCGGAAGCGGAGCCCTGGGCGACAGCTTTCAGTACGGGAACGCTTCCTTCCATGACAATGGAATAGTGCGTGTGCCGGTGGATTTTCTCGAAGCTCAAGGGTTCCCACCCGGATGGCACGATTTGCCCCGGCTCGGCACGGGAGAACGCGCCCACTGGCCATACCCCATGGTCCGCGCCTTGGGCCAAGACGCAGACCCATCCAGCCATTAGCGTCACGAGGACGCGGCTTTGGCCCCTCTCAAGCATCGCCTTCGGTCGTTCAGGGAAGTCTCCTGCTCCCGGTCATGGCGCCAATTGGCGCCCTCCCGCACATGGCGCACGGCTCTCCGCCCTCCATTTCGCTACCATACCCGCACCTCTTTGACCCGCTTCGTGGAAAGCGCACCCAGCGCGGCCGCATCAAGGAGAAATCTCCCAGGACGTACGTAAAGAGCCGCAACGGCCCGCCCAGCTTGCGCAGGTCAACCCCGCGCTGGCCTCGCGCCCCGTGCCCATGCCGCAGGGATCGGCCCGTCAGCTCGGCTTATCGTCCAGGCGCAGCCAAATGCAGCAGCCGCCGCTTGCCCGCTCGATTGCGGCTAGCTGCGCCTCGTGAGCCGCCAGCTCTTCAGGGCTTGCGCGAAGGACCACCAGCTCGCCGCTCGAGCCTTCGCCTTCTTCCTGGCCCAGAATCACCCTCTCCTCGGGAAGATCGATCATGAGGCTGTCCTGGCCCCGGGTCATGGCCAGGTAGACTTCCGCGAGCAGGCGAGCATCCAGCAGAGCCCCATGAAGGCTGCGCTGGGAATTGTCCACCTGGTAGCGCTCGCATAAGGCATCCAGGCTATTGCGCTTGCCTGGATGCAGGTCCTTTGCCATGCGCAGCGTGTCGGTGATTTTTGCGCAGTGCTGCTCCAGGGGCGGACGCCCGATCAAGCTCAGCTCGTGATTGAGGAACGCCACGTCGAAGGGGGCGTTATGGATGATGAGCTCGGCACCTGCGATGAAATCCAGGAACTCCGAAGCGACGTCTTCGAACCTGGGCTTATCCCGCAAGAACTCGTCGGTGATGCCGTGAACCGCCAGGGCCCCGCTGTCGATCTCCCGCTCTGGGTTGAGGTAGCAGTGGAAGTGGTGGTCGGTGATCTTGCGGTTTGTGATCTCCACTGCTGCCAGCTCGATGACCCGGTGGCCTAAAGTGACCTCCAGTCCGGTGGTTTCCGTATCCAGAACGATTTGACGCACAGGAGCTCTCTCGATTCCAGTTGGGAGCGTCAGAGGCTTTTGCCTCTCTGCGCTGCAGCAATCATCGGTTCGTCATTGGATGGACGCGAGCACCGATTGCACGCCCCGATTGGCCAGGCGGTCGGCTGCCTCGTTGCCCGGGTCGCCGCCATGGCCCCGCACCCAGACCCAATCGATCTGGTGCCGCTCCACAAGCTCCGCCAGGCGCCGCCACAGATCTTCATTCTTGACCGGTTTCCGGTCGGCCGTTTTCCAGCCGCGCCGTTCCCAGTCATGAATCCACCGGGTGATACCTTGCTGCACGTAGGCGGAGTCGGTGTACAACCGTACCCGCGAAGGCCGTTTAAGCGCCTCGAGCGCCCGGATAACGGCCGTGAGCTCCATCCGGTTGTTGGTGGTCATAGGCTCGCCTCCGTAGAGTTCTCGCCGGTGGTCCCCCCAGGCGAGGAGCGCTCCCCAGCCGCCCACACCCGGGTTGCCCTTGCACGCTCCGTCGGTGTAGATCTCCACCACACCGGGTGGCGTTCTCAAGCGGCCTCCTCCCATTCCAGCGCTTCCCGGGCGGCGAGGCGGCGGCCACCACTCTCCAGCTTGTGGGTGAGGGAGGCGAGGCTCGGCTTGGTGGCGGGCCGCGTCGCCCATTCCGGCCGGATGACCCGCATGCCGGGAACTCGCTTGATCGCCTCGAGCAGGTACACCCCGCCCGAGATGGGCCACCATCGGTCTCCCGCCCTCTCCAGGAAACCGAAACGGGCGAGCCATTGCCCGGTGGCCGCGGGAGGCGCATAGCAGACGAAACGCCCCGTCGAGACCTCAAAGCCCAGCAGCTTCAGCCAGTCCTTGAGTCTGGGCAGGGAAATGAACTCGCCGGTCCAAGGGAAAGCCCGCGGCTCCCGGGCGAGCAGCCGGCGCAAGCCCCACAGGCTGCGGGGGTTGAAACCGGAGACCAGGACGTGCCCTTCCGGTCGCAGGGTCCGCTCCACCTCCCGCAGAATCTGGTGGGGATCGGCGCTGAATTCCAGAACGTGGGGCATGACGATCAGGTCGATGCTATTGCTCTCCAAGGGGATCTGGCACAGCTCACCCCGCACGTCGGCGTCCGGCCCCGGGCCCAGGGTGAAACGCAGGGGGATGCGGCACGCGCGCAAGAAGTCGACGCCGGTCAGACCGAGCTGAGCCGCATTGAAGCCGAAGACGTCCGCCACGGCCTGATCGTAATAGGCCTGCTCCCGCTCCAGCAGGTAGGCCCCCAGGGGCGTTTGGAACCAGTTTCTCAGGGAATCGGTTGACACGGTTCTCGTCCTTCACCACCATTACACACCTGTGGTCAATGGGCGACGGCCCTTCTATCGGTGTGCCACCGCCCATTTCATTCCTTCCCCAGTGGGGAAGACCGAGCCTCTCATCTTGAGGAGGCTCGGACGCGAGCAACCGGGCGTTAAGGAACTGCCGACTTTCTTGGGCGCGCGCTTTCCCTTCCCACACCCGCTGTCGCCATGGTCGAAATCGTTCCCGTTCCTGCGTTCAAGGACAATTATATCTGGGTCCTCCACGACGGACAGCATGCGATGGTGGTCGATCCCGGTGACGCCGCGCCCGTGGGCGATTTCCTCGCCCGACGCGCCCTGGACCTTGCAGCCATCCTGGTCACCCATCACCACGGCGATCACGTGGGAGGCATCCCGGCACTACTGAGACAGAAGCAAGCTCCGGTATACGGCCCTCGTGGAGAAGCCATCTCCACCGTCACCCGGCCCCTTGCTGAGGGCGAGCGCATCAGCGTGCCCGAGCTGGGCCTCACGTTTCAAATCCTAGAAGTGCCGGGGCACACGGCGGGGCATATCGCCTATTATGGCCACGGATGGCTCTTCTGCGGCGACACCCTGTTCGCCTGCGGCTGCGGGCGTCTCTTTGAGGGCACACCGGCTCAGATGTACCGCTCCCTGGAAAAGCTCGCCAGGCTTCCGGGAGACACGCAGATGTACTGCGCCCACGAGTACACCCTCTCCAACATCCGCTTCGCCAAGGCGGTGGAGCCGGACAATGCCGTCCTTAGCGAGCGGGAGCGGAGGGAGAAAGCCCGGCGGGAGCGGAACGCCCCCACCCTGCCTTCCACCATCGCCTTGGAGCGGGCCACCAATCCTTTCCTCCGTTGCACCGAGCCGACGATCCAGGCGGCTGCGGCCCGCCGGCAAGGCCGTCCCCTCCATGATCCGGTGGAGGTCTTCGCCGTGCTGCGGGCCTGGAAGGATCAGTTCTGAGGACTCCCTAAGGGGTAAACCCCTCATCCGCCATACAAGTGGCAATGCACCGAGCGGGTGGCGGACAGGCGCGTCTCGCTAGGATAGGCCTGGCGGCAGACGTCCATGGCCTTGGGGCAGCGGGGGTGGAAGTGGCAGCCCGCGGGCGGGTTGACCGGTGAAGGCAGGTCTCCCTGGAGTCGGATCACTTCCCGCCGAGTCGCGGGGTCGATGACGGGCACTGCGGAGAGCAGTGCCTGGGTATAGGGATGCCGCGGCGCCTTGAGCACCTCGTCCACGCTGCCCTGCTCCACGATCCGCCCCAGGTAAACCACCGCGACCCGATGGGCCAGATGGGCCACGACGCCCATATTGTGGGTAATGAAGAGATAGGCAAGGCCCAGCCGCTCCTGCAGTTCCCGCAACAGATTGAGGATCTGGGCTTGCACCGACAGGTCCAGGGCACTGGTGGGTTCGTCGCACACGATGAGCTGGGGCTCCACGGCGAGGGCTCGAGCAATGGCAATGCGCTGCCGCTGGCCACCGGAGAATTCGTGGGGATAGCGCAGCCGTGCCTCCGCCGGCAGGCCGACTTGGGCCAACAGCTCCACCACCCGCTGCCCTCGCTGCGCGTCGTTTGCACCCACTTTCAAAGCCCGCATGCCTTCCAGCAGGATGTCAGCGACCCGCATACGCGGGTTGAGAGAGCTATAGGGATCCTGGAAGACAATCTGGAAAGCACGCCGCAAGGGCCGCAGTCGGCGCGGGGGAAGGCCCGTGAGGTCGGCGCCGCGGAACAGCACCCGGCCGGCGCTGGGCCGGATCAACTGCAGGATCGCCTTACCGATGGTGGTTTTCCCAGAGCCGGACTCCCCCACCACCGCCAGGGTTCTACCTTGCCACAGCTCGAGGGATACCCCATCCACCGCCTTGACGTGGCCCACCACCCGTTTCAGCACCCCCTTGTGGATGGGAAAATGCACCTTAAGATCGAGGACCTGCAGCAGCGGATCGGCAGCCTCGGGTCCGGAGTTCACCGTCGATTGCTCCCAGGCTCCGGCAGAGGCGCCAGGGGAGGACACTTCTTCGCCCCTTCCCGATCCTCGATCCCTGACTCCCGATCCTTGATACAGATGGCAGCTCACCCCCGCCCCAGGCGCCGTCTTGATCCAAGCGGGCGCCTCGCGGCGGCACCGATCCAACGCCTCATCGCAGCGGTCAACGAATCGGCATCCGACGAACTCTCGGTCCAGGGCAGGCACCGTCCCGCGAATAACCGCCAGGGGCTGGTAGCGGCTGCCCTCGCTCGGGATCGAGGCGAAAAGCTTCCTCGAATACGGGTGCCTAGGCTGGCGGAAAAACTCTCTCGCCGGGGCGGCTTCCACGATCTGACCCGCGTACATGACGGCCACTCTGTGGGCCATCTGGGCGACCACCCCCAAGTCATGGGTGACCAGCAGAATGGCCATGCCAGTTTGCGCCTGCAGCCGTCCGAGCAGCTCCAGCACCTGAGCCTGGATGGTCACGTCCAGCGCCGTGGTGGGCTCGTCGGCGATAAGAAGATCCGGCTCTCCAGCAAGGGCCATGGCGATCATGACCCGCTGCTTCATGCCGCCGGAAAGCTGAAAGGGGTATTCCTCCAGCCTGCGCTCCGGGTCCGGCATGCCCACTTGGGCGAGGAGCTCGATGGCGCGGCGTCGGGCCGCCTCCCCCCTCAGGAACGTGTGGCGCCTCACCGCCTCGCCGACCTGATTCCCCACGGTCAACACGGGGTTCAAGCTCAGAGCGGGCTCCTGGAAGATCATGGCGATGCGCCGGCCGCGCACGCTGCGCATTTCCACTTCGGGTAGAGAGAAGAGATCGAGCCCGTCCAGGAACACCGAACCGCCGACGATGCGGGCTGCCTCGGGCAGAAGCCGCATGATGCTAAGGGCGGTCATGGACTTGCCGCAGCCGGATTCCCCCAGCAGGGCAAAGGTCTCGCCCCGAGCAATCTGGAGATCGACCCCGTCCACCGCCCGCACCGGCGCCCGGTCGGTGTCGATCCAGGTCTGTAGCTTCTCCACCCGCAGCAGCAGATCGCTCACGCCACCCCCCCGGTGATGGCGGCCCCCTCTCCCGCCCGCACCCGCAGCCGGGGATCGAACGCGTCGCGCACTGCGTCGGCAAAAAGGTTCGCTGCCAGCACCAATAGGAACATGAAGACGAAGGCCGAGGCCAGGGACCACCACACCATGGGCTCCCGCGCCATCTCCAGCCGCGCGGCATTGATCATGGTGCCGAAGCTGATCATGGTGGGATCGACCCCGACGCCGATGTAGGACAGCACGGCCTCCGCCAGCACCAGCACGCTGAAATCCAGCACCGTGGCAATCAGCACGATGTGCATTACGTTGGGAAGGATGTGCCGGGTGATGATCCGCAGATGGGGCACGCCCAAAGCGTGGGCCGCCTGGATGAACTCCAGTTCCCGCATTTTTAGCGCTTCTCCCCGGAGCAGCCGGCAGAGACCGGTCCAACTAGTGATGCCGAGAATGAGGCACAGGAAGAGAAGGCGCATATCCTGGCGCTGGGTGATCGTAGGGAACAGTTCTGGGCGGGTCTCGATGTAGACGTGCACCATCAGCACCGCCGCCGCGATCAGCAGCACTCCCGGAATGGAGGATAGGGTGGTGTAGACGTACTGGATGACGTCGTCCACCCAGCCGCGGAAGTACCCCGCCATGACCCCGAGCAGCAGAGCGAAAGGCAGCATCACTAGGGTAGTGAGGGTGCCGATCACTAACCCCGTGCGGATGCTCTTTAAGGAGAGATAGAACACGTCCTGGCCCACCTTGTCGGTGCCCAGCACGTGGTAGTGGGTGCACAGGGCAGCGAAAGGACCCGCGAGCGCCAGGACCACGGCCAAGGTCACGAGGACCGCGTTCCACTGCATCCCGGTCTCGCCCCGCCACATGGCGCGCCAACCCCTCGCGAACCCAACGCCGCGGCGGCGCGCTACCTGCGCGGCGATCAGCCCCGCCGCCGCCAGCCACAAGGCGGCGGCTGCGAACAGGCCCTTTGCCGCTCGCGCCGCTATATCTGCAGCCCGATCCCGAACCGGATCGGCCAGATGGGCACCGCCATACTTCAAGCGGGGGAAATCCCGCACCTGTCTTCCGTCGGGCAGTTCGATGGTTTCCTTGGCATACAGATGGGTGGCGAACGGGGCAGAATAGGTTTTCTCCTTGCGCACGCGCAGGGGTTCGGCGATCCAATCCAGGAGAGACAGCACTTCCACCGAATAGACCGGTGGCTTGCCCGGCTCTCCCGGAAGCTGGGGCCGGTAGTGCAGGGTGTCCAGCAGCCCTACGGCGGCGTAGCAAGCGAGCACCGTGGCCGCCGCCATGCCGCTGCGGCTTGCCGCCACCCGACGCCAGGGCTGGCGCAGGTGCTCGTGGCGGCGAGCGAGCCAGGCGAAGGCGAGCACCACCGCCAGGAGCGCGAACACCAGAGCGTCGGTGTATAAGATCTCGGGCTTGAATCCCATCAACTCCGCCTCTTCATTCGAACCGCACCCGCGGATCTACCAGGGTGTAGGAAATATCGGTGAGGATCAGGCCCGCGATGTAAAGCACCGAGCCCAGGAACACCATCGCCCGCACGATAGCGAAGTCCTGGGAATTGATGGCATCGATGGTGTAGCTGCCGAGGCCCGGAATGCCGAAGAAGGACTCGAAAATGAGGCTTCCGAGAAAAAGCGCCGGAATCACCACCACCACCCCCGTCAAGATCGGGATCATGGCGTTCTTGAGCACGTGCTTGAACAGCACGGTCGCCTCCGAAAGCCCCTTGGCGCGTGCGGTGCGCACGTACTCCTTGTTCATCTCCTCCAGGAAAATGGTGCGGTACCAGCGGCTGCTCGCACCGACTCCGGCGATAACGCCGATGGCAATGGGCAGGATCAGGAACTTGATGGCCGATAGGCCCTCCTCGTACCCGGAAATGGGAACCAGCTTCCACACCTTCCCCACCAAGTATTGGCCGCCGATGATATAGAACAGAGTGGAGATGGACATCATGACCACGCATAACACCACCCCCCAGAAGTCCAGATAGGTCGCACGGAAAAAAGCCATCAATAGGGCGAAGCTCACGTAGGTAATCAACCCGATAGCAAATACCGGGACGGCGATCGCCAGGCTAGGCCACATGCGAGTGCGGATGTCATAGCCGATGTCGCGCCCCGCGTCGGAGCGGCCGAATTCGAAGCGAAACAGCTTCACCGACTTCTGGAAAAAGATCGTCTCGGTCAATCTCGCCGCGCCGTAGGCCTGCGCGTTGTAAAGGAGCGGCTTGTCGTAACCCCGCTCCTCTTTCCACTTGTGGATCGCCTCGGGTGTCACCCGTTTCACCCCGAGATGGAGACGCGCCATGTCGTCAGGCGAGTTGACCACGAAGAACAAGGTGAAGGTGATCACGTTGACTCCGATCAGGATCGGTATCGCGTACAGGAGTCGTCGGATGATATAGGCGATCATGCCCTGCTCACTTTTTTCCGGTGCTCCGGGCTGTGCTACGGTTACGGCGCCGGTACACCGCCACCGCCGGAAGCACGCTCGCCACCAGCAATCCGGCCATCACAGCCAGGGGCCAGATCACCGGCTGGTTCCATTCCCGGCGCCTCATCTCCCGCAACTGGGGGTCGATCCGCTGGTACTTGAGCCCATTGTTGGCCATCTGGTTCGGCTTGCGGTTATAGACCCAACCGTGGTGCAGCGTGTAATCCTTGGGATAGAAAAACCACATCCAGGGAGCGTCCCGGCGCACGATCTCCAGCATCCGGTCGATCAGGGCCTGGCGCTCCGGGCCGTTGTCCATGTTTTTCATCCGATCGAACAAGCGGTTGAATTCCGGGTTGTCGTAGTTCGAATAGTTGGGACCGTTGCCTCCGGTCTTGACCGCGCTTTCGGCGCCGTTCAGCAGGAAGAAAAAGTTCTCCGGATCCGGATAGTCTGCGTTCCAGCCGTAGAAGAAGACCTGCACGGCGCCGTTGCGCACCTTGTCCTGGAAGCGGTTGTAGTCAGTGGCACGGATTACGAGCTGAATATCCAACTTCTGGAACTGCTTGGTCAGCCAGTCCAGCCGAGGCTTGTCCCCGGGGCCGCGGGCGGTGGTGTCGAAGTTCAGCGTGAGGGGTTGACCTGTGCGGGCGTCACGGCCGTTCGGATAGCCCGCCTCAGCGAGCAGCCGCTTCGCTTGTTCCAAGGATTTGCGTCTCGGCGCGCCATCCTGCCAGTCGTAGACGTAGGGATTGATCCCCTCTGGCCCCTCCCGGTAGCCGAAGATCCCCGGCGGAAGGGGCCCCTGGGCGGGAATGCCGCGGCCGTTGAGGAAGATGGAAATGAATTCCTCCACGTCGAAGGCGATGGAGATCGCCTGCCGGAGTTTGCGAGCGCGCTCGTCCAGTCCACCCACCACCGGGTCCAGCATGTTGAAGCCCATGTAGAACACGCTGGTGGCCACCGAGGTCTGGAGCTGGATGTCCCGGCGGCGCATTTCATCCGTCAGGGTAATCTCTCCGCCGCCGCCGAATTGCACCGCCTGGTCGAAGACATCGGAAGCGATGCCTGAGGCGTCATAGTAGCCCTGCAGGAACTTGTTCCAGTAGGGGATGCTCTCTTTCTCCAGGCTGAAAACCACTTTGTCGATGAAGGGCAAGGGTTTGCCCGCATCCGCCAGGAGCCCCGACTCCCGGTCCCCCGGTTCCCCCTCCGAAGGGTAGACCTCGCCTTTGTAATGGGGATTGCGCTCCAGGACCATTTTCCGGTTGGGATCGTTCACCGTGAGCATGTACGGGCCTGTGCCCACCGGATACCAGTCCAGAGTGATGTTCTTTTCCGCCATCCCGGGCTGCGAGTAGAAGAAATCCGCCTCCCAGGGCACTGGGGCGAAGAAGGGCATCGCCAGCCAGTACACGAACTGGGGGTACTTGCCCTGGATGCGGATGCGGTAGGTATAGCGATCCACCAGCTCGACGCCAGAGAGGGGATAGCGACGCAAGTCCAGAAAGGCGTCCCGCTCTCCGAGCTGCTCGGCCGCCTGCTTGAGTGTCTGGGCGTACTCCCGCATGCCCACGATGTAGTTGCTCATGAGTCCCAGGATGGGTGAGTGGAGCCGGGGATGCGCCAGCCGCTTGATCTGGTACACGTAGTCCTCGGCCGTCAGCTCTCGGGTGCCCGTGTGGCCGAAGTCTCCTAGGGTATCGATCCCCTTCAAGTCCGCGGCAGTGAGCCGGAAGTAAAGAGGCTCCCCCCGCCCATTACGGGCGAAGGCGGGATGGGGCTGATACAGGATGCCAGGACGGATGCGGATTTCGTAGACCGTCTCCGCCACCTGGGAAGCGTCCGCGTCCTGGGGCAGTCGCCGACCGGCCGCATCAAAATACTGGGGTACGGGAACCGCCTCGGCGGCGAAAGGAATGAGCTCGTAGGGTCGCTTCAAGTAATGGTATTGGAGAGGAGGCTGATAGATCTGATTGACGAACACGTACTCGTTCTCCGAGTACGACTGGACCGGGTCCAGATGCTTGGGCCGCTCGGTAAAAGCCGAGTAGAGGATATTCTTCCCCGCTTCGGAGGCGGGGTACGGGTTGTTCCAGGGAGAGTCGCCGCAGGCGGCGAGCGCGAGTGCCGTCGCCACCGCAAGCAGCCGGCCGGGGAGTCTCATGGACGGGAGCAGTCTAGCGAAAATCCCACCACCCCGCCACGCGCGGGCGGAAAACTTCCTGGGTTTCCTTTAAGTTATAATTTGAACCCGCCGCGCGGCCCTCGTTCCGCGGAAGCGACGACCATTTCCCATCAAAGGCTCCCCATGGGATTTTTAACTGGACGACGTATCCTGATCTGCGGCCTGCTCAGCCAGCGCTCCATCGCCCACGGAATCGCCACTGCCATGAAGCGGGAGGGGGCGGAGCTCGCCTTCACCTACCAGAACGAAAAACTGCGGGACCGGGTGGAACCCCTTGCGCGGGAACTGGGCAGTGACCTCCTTTTCCCCTGCGACGTGGCGAGGGACGAAGAGATCGACCAGCTGTTCGAGGCCCTGGGCCGTCGCTGGGACGGTCTGGACGGGATCGTTCATTCCATCGCCTACGCCCCCCGGGAGGCCCTGTCCGGTGATTACCTGGAAACCCTCAACCGGGAAGCCTTCCGCATTGCCCACGAGGTATCTAGCTATTCCTTCGCTGCCCTGGCCAAGGCGGGGTTGCCTCTGATGGAAGGCCGTCGCGCCGCCCTCCTCACCCTGTCCTACCTGGGAGCGGTGCGGGCTATGCCCAACTACAACGTGATGGGACCGGCCAAAGCGAGCCTGGAGGCCAACGTCCGCTTCATGGCCTTTTCCCTCGGCCCCAAGGGCATCCGAGTCAACGCCATCTCCTCCGGCCCGATCAAGACCCTGGCCGCCTCCGGCATTTCGGGGTTCGGCAAGCTCTTGAACGCTGCAGAGCAATGGGCGCCCCTCAGGCGCAACGTCACGACAGAAGAGGTGGGCAACGCAGCTGCGTTCCTGTGCAGCGACTTGGCGAGCGGCATTACCGGCGAGACCCTATACGTGGATGCCGGATTCCACGTGACCGCTTTCGGGGAAGTCTAGTCCCTCAGGAACGCTAGCTGCCGGTCTGTCCCTCGCCCTGGATCAGAGCCTGGTTGACCTTGATCTCGGCCCGTCTACGCACGCTTTCCAAGAAGGCTTTGTACTCCTCCTGGGCGAGCAACTCACCGAGCTGGGCTGCCCAGGCTTGGCGCCGGGACACGTCGACCTCGGTCGCGTCCATCACCTTGCTCACTCGGTAGAGCACGAATCCGCCGTCAGGCGCTTCTCCGCCCACGTAGGCAGGAAGCCGTTCCGGGGCGACACGAAACACGTCTCGCAGGGCGGCCGGCGGCAGCCCGCGCGGTTCCTGGCGGCTCACGGTGACGGGGGGGCTCCAGGGCAGCTCCACCGCCTCTCCCTTGGCAAGCCGCTCCAGCAGCGCCTGCCCTTGCTGCTTAGCCGCCTGCGCGGCACGCTCGCGCTTGAGCCGCTGGATGATCTCTTCCTGCACCTCGGTAAAGGGGCGCTCTGCTGCAGCCTTGTGCTCCACCACCCGCACCGCTACCAGGGTGTTGGGGCGGACTTCGATCGCCTCGATATTCCTGCGCTCCTTGATCGCTTGCGGAGAAAACATGGCCTCCAGCAGGCGATCGTTCGCCGGGAAAGGAGCCCCCGTCCCGTCGCGCGCGATCCATCCGCTCACCTGCACCTCAAGCCCCAAGGCCTGCGCTGCGGGCTTGAGGCTTTCGCTCTGTTCGTAGACCAGGTTGCTGAACTGCTCCGCCACCTCAGCCAGGCGACGGCCCGCCTTCTGACGCTTGAGCTCCTGCTCGATGGCGTCTCGCACTTCGGCCAGGGGGCGCAACGTGCCCGCCTTGATCTCGTCCAGCTTGATCACGTGATAGCCGAACTCGGTTTCCACCGGACCGCGGATCTCCCCGGGCTTCATGCCGAAGACCGCTTCGTCGAAGGACTTCACCATGGTGCCGCGCTGGAACAAGCCCAGTGCTCCGCCCTGGTCCCGGGAGCCCGGATCGTCGGAGTGCTTTTTCGCCAACTCGGCGAAGCGTTCCGGCGCCTTCTGCGCCTGGGCGAGGAGGTCTTCCGCCTTGCGCCGCGCGGCAGCCCGCTCTTCGGCGCCCGCATTGGCGCCCAGCTTGACCAGGATGTGGCTGGCGGCCCGTTCCTCGGGTGTGCCGAATTCAGCCTTGTGCGACTCGTAGTAAGCCTTGATCTCCTCCTCGCTCACTTGCACACGGGCCTTCAAAGTGTCGGGAGAAAGCACCACGTATTCCACTTTCACTTGCTCAGGCAGGCGAAACTCCTCCTTGTGGGACTCGTAGTAGCGCTTCGCTTCCGCGTCTTCCACCGACACGCGGGAGAGGTATTGTTCCGGGGAGATGGTGTACAGGCTCACCTCGCGCTTCTGCTCCGCTAGGCGGGCTAGGCGCTCCACCAGGGGCCGGGTCGCAAAACCGGCGCGGGTGAACGGCTCGGCCAGTTGTCGGAGCATGAGCTCCTCGCGCACCCGCTCCTCGAAGCCGATCGGCGTGAGCCCCCGCTGGCGCAACAAAAACTCGTAGCGTTCCTGAGAGAAGCGCCCGTCCTGGTGGAAGGCTTCGATCTCCCGGATCACGCCCGCGAGCTGCGCGTCGGGAACGACGATTCCCAGCTCACGGGCGTGGGCGAGCAGCAGGCGCTGCTCCACCAACTGGTCCAACACCGCTTGCCGTACCTGGGGGCTCGCGAGCACCGATGCATCCACCTGCCCCCCCAGGGCCTCCCGCAACTGCGCCTGCCGCTCCCGGAGCGTTTCCTCGAACTCCTGCCGGGTAATAGGCTCGCCGTTCACCTCCGCCACCGGCTCTGTGCGCCCCGACATGCGGTAGGACTCTACGCCCCAGAGGGCGAACGGGATGATGATGAGAGCCAGAATGATCTGGACGATGCGCTTACGGTTGCGGACGAAATCAAACATGGGTCAACCCGGGAAACAATGAACGCGCAGCGGTGGACTCCTGCCGAGGCGGGCAGGATCCACGGCTTCGCGGCCCGCGGCCGGGCATTGGTTCCCCCATCGCGGAACAAAAAGGGGCAAACTTGCGTTCGCCCCTACACATAAATTGGCGGAGTGGACGGGACTCGAACCCGCGACCCCCGGCGTGACAGGCCGGTATTCTAACCGACTGAACTACCACTCCTGAAAATCGAAACTCCCATCCTGCCTGGTGGGTGCTGAGAGGTTCGAACTCCCGACTTTCGCCTTGTAAGGGCGACGCTCTACCAACTGAGCTAAGCACCCGGTGCGCCTGTCGCAGGATGCCAACAGGCGCTTTTCAAACTTAAAAGTTTACCGCATCCTTCAAAGCCTTGCCAGCCCGAAACTTGGGCGAGCGCGTGGCGCGGATCGTAATCTGCGCACCGGTGCGGGGATTGCGGCCCGTCCGGGCCAGCCGCTTGCTCACATAGAACGTGCCGAAGCCGACCAGGGTGACCGTGCCGCTTTTTTTCAGGGCTCCGGTCACGGCATCGATCACCGCATCCAGCGCCCGTCCGGCAGTCGCCTTGGACACATCGGCGCGTGCCGCGATGGCATCGATGAGTTCCGCCTTGTTCATGGTCCGCCCCTGCTCTTCGTCACGCTGCGCTTCAAGGAAAACGCACGCTGCTTTGCCGCGGCTTTATAACAAGCGCCTCCCCTGCGGTCAACCGGGAGTGAATGCCCGCAGGGGCCATATCCAGGAAGCGATCAGTGAAAAAACGGCGACGGCGCGGGCTCCGCGCTGTCGCCTGGCACAGCCTGCTCAGTGCTTAGTGATCAGCACAGCCGGCTTTTCTTCCACCTGGGCGGGGAGCTCCCTCACCTCTTCCTGCTCGGGCAACGGTTCGGGCTTGCGCTCCAGGGCCATGTCCAGCACCTGCTCGATCCAGCGCACCGGATGGATTTCCAGGCGGTTTTTGATGTTATCTGGAATTTCGGCCAAGTCCTTCACATTCTCCTGGGGAATGAGCACGATCTTGACGCCGGCGCGGTGGGCTGCGAGCAGCTTCTCCTTGAGCCCGCCGATCGGCAGGACCTCGCCGCGCAGGGTGATCTCGCCAGTCATCGCCACGTCCGCCCGCACGGGTATCCCGGTCAGCGCGGACACCATGGCGGTGCAGATGCCGATGCCCGCGCTCGGGCCGTCCTTGGGCGTCGCTCCCTCCGGAAGGTGCACGTGCAGATCGTATTTCTGGTGGAAGTCGTCGTGGATGCCGAGCTGGCGGGCCCGCTTGCGCACTACCGACAGTGCCGCCTGGATCGACTCCTGCATGACCTCGCCTAGCTTGCCGGTGGTGATGGTCTTGCCCTTGCCGGGCAGCATCACCGCCTCGATGGTAAGCAGCTCTCCGCCCACCTCGGTCCAGGCCAAGCCGTTGACCTGCCCTACCTGATTGGTCTTCTCGGCGATGCCGAAGGTGTAGCGTCGCACCCCGAGAAACTTGTCCAGGTTGCGGGAGGAGACAGCCACCGCCTCGCTCTTCTTGTTGAGCAGCAACGCCTTCACCACCTTGCGGCAGATCTTGGAGATCTCCCGCTCCAGGCCGCGCACGCCCGCTTCGCGGGTGTAGTAGCGGATGATGTCACGGATCGCGCTCTCGGAGACGCGCAGCTCGCTATCCTTCAGACCGTGGCTCTTCATCTGCTTGGGCAGCAGGTAGCGCATGGCGATGTTCACTTTCTCGTCCTCGGTGTAACCCGAGAGGCGGATCACCTCCATGCGATCGAGCAGGGCCGGCGGGATATTGAAGGTATTCGCCGTGCATACGAACATCACGTCGGAAAGGTCATACTCGACCTCGACGTAGTGATCCACGAAGGTGTGGTTCTGCTCCGGGTCCAGCACTTCCAGCAAGGCGGAAGCCGGATCTCCGCGGAAATCCATCCCCATCTTATCCACTTCGTCCAGCAGGAACAGAGGATTCTTCACCCCTACCTTGGCCATGTTCTGCAGGATCTTGCCGGGCATGGATCCGATGTAGGTCCGACGGTGGCCGCGGATTTCCGCTTCGTCCCGCACACCGCCCAGGGACATGCGCACGAACTTGCGGCCGGTCGCGCGGGCGATGGATTGACCCAAGGAGGTCTTGCCCACACCGGGCGGTCCCACCAGGCACAGGATGGGGGCCTTGAGCTTGTCGACCCGCTGCTGCACCGCCAGGTACTCGACGATGCGCTCCTTCACCTTCTCCAGGCCGTAGTGATCCTTGTCCAGGGTCTCCTGGGCGAGCCGCAGGTCGTTGGACACCTTGCTCTTCTTCTTCCAGGGAAGCGACACCAGGGTGTCGATGTAGTTGCGCACCACGGTCGCCTCCGCCGACATGGGCGACATGAGCTTGAGTTTCTTGAGCTCGGCCTCCGCCTTCTGGCGCGCCTCCTTGGGCATGTGGGCGGCTTTAATCTTCTTCGCGATCTCGTCCAGGTCGCCCTCATCCTCCCCCAGCTCCTTCTGGATCGCCTTGACCTGCTCGTTCAGATAGTATTCACGCTGGCTCTTCTCCATCTGCCGTTTGACGCGGCCGCGGATACGCTTTTCCACCTGCAGGATGTCCAGCTCGGTCTCCAGCAACGCGAGCAGATGCTCCAGGCGCTTGTTGAGATCGAAGATCTCCAGCACCTTCTGTTTCTGCTCCAGCTTCAAGGGCAAATGGGCCACGATGGTGTCGGCAAGCCGCCCAGGCTCGTCGATCCCGGCGAGGGAGGTGAGGATCTCGGGCGGGATCTTCTTGTTGAGCTTCACATACTGATCGAACTGGCTCATGATGGCGCGCCGCATGGCCTCGGTCTCGGTGTCCGGCTGGGACTGCGGCGTCACCACCTCTGCCCGCGCGGTGAAGTGGGTCCTGTAATCCAGCACCTCCAGCAACCGCGCGCGAGCGGCCCCCTCTACGAGCACCTTCACCGTGCCATCGGGGAGCTTGAGCATCTGCAGGATGTTGGCCACTGAGCCGATGTGGTACAGATCGTCCGGACCAGGCTCGTCCTTGGCCGCCGATTTCTGCGCCACCAGCAGGATGCTCTTGCCGGCCTCCATCGCCGTATCGAGGGCTTTGATCGACTTCGGGCGCCCGACGAAGAGAGGAATTACCATGTGGGGGAAGACCACCACGTCTCGCAGTGGAAGAAGTGGCAGGAGGATTTCTTCTCCTGCGCGTTCTGGAGCGTTCAGCATGTCGGTCACCTAGAAGCTAACCAATTCCCTGATTTTGGGGAAGTTTTTGGGCAAACTCAAGCATATTAGGCCGATCGTATGGCCGTTCAGCGCTCTCCAAGCCCCTTTGTATTACAGACCTTACAAGGGACGGGGAGTTGCCAGTGCAGGCTATACCGATTTGGCCACCTTGGGCTGATCCGAGTAAATCAGGATCGGCTGGGCGTCGCCAGTGGCGGCATTCTCGTCGATCACCACCTTGGCGACGTTTTCCATGGAAGGCAAGTCGTACATGGTGTCGAGCAGGGCCTGCTCCAGGATCGAGCGCAGCCCTCGGGCCCCTGTCTTGCGCGCCAGCGCCTTGCGGGCGATCGAGCGGAGCGCCGGCTCCCGTACTTCTAGTTCCACACCTTCCATGGCGAACATCTTCTGGTACTGCTTGACCAGCGCGTTCTTAGGCTTGGTGAGGATCTCGATCAGCGCCGTCTCGTCCAATTCCTCAAGGGTCGCCACCACTGGCAAGCGCCCGACGAACTCGGGAATCAGGCCGTATTTGATCAGATCCTCCGGCTCGACTGCACGCAGGATCTCGGTGATGTCTTTGCGGTTGTCGCGGCTGCGCACCTCGGCGCCAAAACCGATCCCGCTCCTTTCCGAGCGGTTGCGGATGATCTTGTCCAGACCGTCGAAAGCGCCGCCGCAGATGAACAGGATGTTAGTAGTGTCCACCTGGACGAATTCCTGATTCGGGTGCTTGCGCCCGCCCTGGGGCGGCACCGAGGCGATGGTGCCTTCGATGAGCTTCAACAGCGCCTGCTGCACGCCCTCGCCGGACACGTCGCGAGTAATGGAGGGGTTCTCGCTCTTGCGCGAGATCTTGTCGATCTCGTCGATGTAGACAATGCCGCGCTGGGCCTTTTCCACGTCGTAGTCGCACTTTTGCAGCAGCTTCTGGATGATGTTCTCCACATCCTCGCCCACGTAGCCCGCCTCAGTGAGGGTCGTGGCGTCGGCCATGACGAAGGGCACGTTGAGCAGCCGGGCGAGCGTCTGGGCAAGCAGCGTCTTGCCGGAGCCGGTGGGCCCGATCAGTAGGATGTTGGACTTGGCGAGCTCGATGTCGTCAGAGGGCTTACCAATGTTCTTGAGGCGCTTGTAATGGTTGTAGACGGCCACCGACAAGATTTTTTTTGCCATGTCCTGGCCGATCACGTACTGGTCCAGGATATCGCGGATCTCGTGGGGCGTAGGCAAATCGGCGCGGGCACCCTTCGCTTTCTGCTCGCCCTGGGTCTCCTCGCGGATAATGTCGTTGCACAACTCGATGCATTCGTCGCAGATGAACACCGACGGCCCCGCGATGAGTTTGCGCACCTCGTGCTGGCTCTTCCCGCAGAAGGAGCAATAGAGCAGTTTTTCGCCGCCGATCTTATCCGACATACACCCTTACCCTTGCCGTCCCGGAGAAGCGACCCGTCAGGCCGCCTTCTCCTTTAGGATCGCCTCCCGGCTCTCCAAGATCTTGTCCACCAAACCATACTTTACCGCGTCTTCGGCGCCCAGGAAATTGTCCCGGTCGGTATCCCGAGCGACCTTGTCCACGGGCTGGCCGGTATGCCTGGCCAGGATCTCGTTCAAGCGCTGCTTGAGGTACAGGATCTCCCGCGCATGAATTTCCACGTCGGAGGCCTGTCCTTGGAATCCCCCCATCGGCTGATGAATCATGATCCGGGAATTGGGTAGGCAGTAGCGCTTGCCCTTGGACCCCGCGGCCAGCAGCAGGGCTCCCATGCTGGCCGCCATACCCACGCACAGCGTGGATACGTCGGGCTTGATGAACTGCATGGTATCGTAGATCGCCAGCCCTGCGGACACCGAACCGCCTGGGGAGTTGATGTAGAAATGGATGTCCTTGTCCGGGTTCTCCGACTCGAGGAACAATAGCTGCGCCACCACCAGGTTGGCGGTCGCATCGTTCACCGGGCCCACCAGGAACACCACCCGTTCCTTGAGCAGCCGGGAATAGATGTCATAGGCGCGCTCTCCCCGCCCGCTGGTCTCGATGACCATCGGGATCAGTCCCAGAGCTTGCGGTTCCATCAAGCGTACGTCCGACATAGCATCATTTCCCCGTCAGTTCGTCGAAGCCGACCGGCTTGTCCACCACTTTCGCCTGGCCCAGCACCCAGCGGACCACATTTTCTTCGAGCGCCAAAGCCTCGGCATCGTTCAATCGCTCCGGTTTGGAATAGTACCACTTCACCACTTCCTCTGGACGCTCGTAACTTTGCGCCAAATCCTCCACGATAGCCCGCACCTGTTCCGGCCGGGCCTGGAGGCCATGGGTTTTGACCAGCTCAGCAAGAATCAAGCCCAACTTCACCCGACGCTCCGCCTGCTCGGCGAACATTTCCAACGGCAGAGGTGCCCCCCGGACCTGCACACCCCGGCTCTCCAGGTCGCGGCGAGCCGCTTCGGCGAGCCGGCGCTGCTCGGCTTCCACCAGGGCTTGAGGAAGCTCCAGGCTCGCGACGGCGAGCAGCGCCTCCATCACCCGCTCCTTGAGCCGCGCCTGGAGGCGCTGCTTCACTTCCCGCTCCACGTTAGCCCGGATTTCCGAGCGCATCTTTTCCAGATTCCCATCCGCGATCCCCAAGGCCTTGGCAAAGTCGGCATCCACCGGGGGCAGCCGGGGTTCCTCGACGGCCCGCACGGTCACTTCAAAAGTGACTGTTTTCCCAGCAACTTCCTTTCCGTGATAGTCCTCCGGAAAATCCACCTCGAAACGCTTGGTCTCCCCCGCCTTCACCGACAGGAGATGGTCTTCGAAGGCTGGCAGCAGCCGCCCCTCACCCAGGATCACCGTGACACCTTGGCCTTGACCGCCCTCGAAGGGCTGACCATTCAGAGTTCCCTGGAAGTCGAGAAGGAGCCGGTCACCCCGGGCCGCTCCCCGCTCCACGGGAGCAAAAGTCATTCGCTGCCTGCGCAGGACCTCGATGGTCTGGTCCACGTCGGCCTCAGTGACCTCGTGGACTGGCCGCTCGAGGGTCAGACCGCTCAGGTCCCCGAGCTGCACCTCGGGGTAGACTTCGAAGGTGGCGCTATACTGGAAATCGGTGCCGCTTTCCGGGGAAGGTTTGGGCTCGAAGTGGGGCAGGCCCGCAACCCGGAGGTTACGGCTGCGCACCGCCTCGGCAAAGCTCCTCTGCACGGCGTCCCCCAGCACCTCTTGGCGGACCTGGGGACCATAGGTCTGGGCAATCACTTTGAGCGGGACCTTCCCGGGACGAAAGCCGTGCATCCTGGCCGTGCGGGCGATGCGTTTGAGCCGGCTTTCCACCTCGGCTTCGATCTGCGACTGGGGCAGCGTCACGTCCAGGCGACGCTTGAGCGCCCCCAGGTTTTCCAGATGAATCTGCATGTTTACATCCATCTCTTATCGGGGTTCACATAGCGGGCCGGCGGGACCGGAGCCCGCCGCGTCCCATCCAAACCGGGGTTGGAAGAGCCGAAAAAGCTTGGCGCACTCGGACCGCAGAGGGATCTCGTGTGAGCATTCCTACTGGTGCGAAAGGAGAGATTCGAACTCTCACGCCTTGCGGCGCCAGATCCTAAATCTGGTGCGTCTACCCGTTCCGCCACTTTCGCAACCAAGCAATTGTAATATAATTACTAACTTACTGTCAGCCGGTCCGGCCTCCAGGCGCAATCGCTGGAGCGCCGAGCGACCCAATGGGGCGAACCCTGCCCGATTTCCAGGACTTGGCCGCAAGCCGGCGAAGAAACGTTCCCTCCTGATGACATCGGACGAGTACTGCGCCCAGAAAGCTGCTCGACCGGGGTCGGCGCTCTACTACAGCCTGCGCTTCCTGCCCCCGGATAAGCGCCGGGCAGCCATCGCCGTATACGCCTTTGTGCGGGAAACCCAGGACGCAGCGCGGGATTGCTCGGACCCCGGCGTCGCTCGGGCGCGCCTCGCCTGGTGGCGCACCGAGACGGCCCTAGCGTTTGAGGGCAAGCCCCAGCACCCCGTGACCCAGGCCCTAGCGCAGGCAGTGGCCCACTATGCCCTGCCCCTGGAACAGTTTCAGGAGATCATCGATGGAGTGGAGACACAGCTAACCGCCGGAGGTTTCCCCGACTTTAAGGCGCTCCAGCTCTACTGCCACCGCCTGGGGAGTACTCCCGCCGTACTGGCGGCGGAAGTCTACGGTTACCAGGACCGGCGCACCCTCAAGTTCGCCCACGACCTGGGCCTCGCGCTGCAACTGACCACCCTGGTGCTGGACGTGGGGGCGGAAGCGCGGCAGGGCCGCCTCAGCCTTCCCGAGGACGAGTTGGCGGCCCATGGCATCGGGGTCCGGGAACTCGCTTCCTCTCCGGCCGGGAGCCGCGTGGCCGAATTCCTGGGTCGTCAGATCGAGCGCTGCGACCAGCTGTACGCCCAGGCGCTAGGCCAGCTCCCCCCGGCCGACCGTCGCTCCCAGCGACCGGCTTTGGCCCTGGCGGCCATCGCCCGGGCCCTGTTGGAGGAGGTCCGCCAGGATCCCGCCCAAGTCCTGGCCGCTCGGGTCGATCTCACCCCGCTCAAGAAACTCTGGATTGCCTGGCGAACCTGGAACTTCGGCTGACTTACCCTGGAGGTTTTTTTGGCATCCCCCCTGGACTACCATCCCACCCCCGACCTGCTCAAGAACCGGGTGATCCTCGTCACGGGCGCCGCCCACGGCATCGGGCGAGCGGCTGCCCTCGCCTACGCCGCCCACGGCGCCACGGTCGTTCTCCACGGCCGCAAGGAAGCGCCCCTGAACGCGGTCTACGACGAGATCGAGAAGGCTGGTTACCCGAAGCCCGCCCTGTTCACTTTGGACCTTATGAGCGCCGGTGAAGCCGAGTTCCGGGCCATGGCCCAGGCCCTCGGGGATCAGCTCGGGCGCCTGGACGGGATTCTGCACAACGCCGCGGAACGCTACCGGCCCGCGCCCCTAGAGCTCCAGCCTCTGGAGCAATGGCTCAGGCACCTGCGGGTCAACCTGGCGGCAGCCGCTGCCATCACCCGGGCCTGCGCGCCCCTGCTCAAGGCTGCCTCCGATGCGTCAGTGGTCATGACCTCCGAGACCCACGGCCACCGCCCGACAGCCTACTGGGGAGCTTTCGCCGTCTCCAAGGCCGGAGTGGAAACCCTGGTGAAAATCCAGGCGCAAGAATGGGAACTCCATCCCCAGCTCAGGATCAACGCGGTGATCCCCGGCCCGGTACGCTCGCCCCAGCGGCTGGCCACCCATCCGGGGGAAGACCGCCGGCGACTCCCCGACCCTGCGGACCTGATGCCTTGGTACCTCTACCTCATGGGCCCCAACAGCCGGGGAATCACAGGGAAGGTTTTCGACTGCAGCCGGCTCGGGGCGCCAGAAGCGATTTAACGCAGCCGAGACGAAGGCTCGCCAGATTCGCAGCGCCTCAAGCCTCCAGCAGGCGACGGATGTGGAGCGGGATGGGCATGGATTTCCTCACCCGCTGGTCTGCCCAGACGATCTTCGCCTCCCCGGTGGCGCATAGTTCCTCTTCCCCCTCCCGGCGCAGCTCGTAATAGGACATCACGCTCGAGCGGCCCAGCTCGCCCGCGTACATGCGCACCTCCACCGTGCCCGGATAGTCGAGCTGCTTGAGAAAAGCGCAGCTCGCGGTGACAATGACCGGACCCTGCTCCGGCGCCACCAGGTCCAGGCCGAGCTCCTGCATCCATCCGACCCTCGCCTGCTCCATGAAGCGGAAATACACGGTATTGTTCACGTGCCCGTACGCATCCATGTCGCCCCAACGGATCGGGATGCGCTCGATGTAGATCAGCTTGCGTCTCTTGTCCATGGTGCCGCCGGTCGAGGGAAAGCCGTAAGGAGTGGATTATAATGGGGTGCCGACGAGTCCGTACTCGAAAATTCCTTCCCCATGCCCGAGCGCGAGTCCCTCTCTTATGACGTTGTGATCGTCGGCGCCGGTCCGGCGGGGCTCGCCGCGGCCATACGCCTGCGGCAGCTGGTGCAGGCCCACGGTCACGAGGTCTCGGTGTGCGTGCTGGAAAAGGGCTCGGAAGTGGGGGCGCATATCCTCTCCGGCGCGGTGATGGACCCCCGAGCCCTCACGGAGCTGATGCCAAACTGGAAGGACAAGGGGGCGCCCCTCACCGTGCCGGTCAGCGAGGAGCGGTTCCTTTTCCTCACGGAGAAAGGGTCTCTGAGGGTTCCCGATCGGCTTTTACCCGCTTGCCTCAAGAACCCGGGCAACTACGTGGTGAGCCTGGGCAACGTGTGCCGCTGGCTGGCCAGGGAGGCGGAGTCTCTGGGGGCCGAGGTCTTCACCGGGTTCCCCGCCGCCGAAGTGCTCTACAACGACGAGGGCTGGGTCAAAGGTGTGGTCACCGGCGACCGGGGTCTCGATAAGGAGGGTCGTCCCACGCCCCGCTACCAGCTGGGCATCGAGCTCCACGCCAAGTACACCTTTTTCGCCGAGGGCTGCCGCGGCCACCTGGGCAGGCAGCTCGAAGAGCGTTTCGGGCTTCGGGCCGGACGCGACCCCCAGGTCTACGGCCTCGGTATCAAGGAGCTCTGGGAGGTGCCGCCCGAGCGGCACCATCCGGGTCTCGTACTCCATACGGTCGGCTGGCCCCTAGATCCCCACACCTACGGCGGCTCGTGGATGTACCACGACGCCGATCGGCTCGTGTCCCTCGGGCTGGTGGTGGGCCTCTCCTACACCAACCCCTATCTCTCTGCCTTCGAGGAGATGCAGCGCTGGAAGACCCATCCGGCGATCCGCGGTTTCCTGGAAGGGGGTAAGCGCGTCGCCTACGGTGCCCGGGCCCTCGTCGCCGGCGGGCTTCAGTCCCTGCCCAAGCTCACCTTTCCGGGCGGTGCCCTGATCGGCGACGACGCGGGTTTTCTCGTCGCTTCCCGCATCAAAGGCAGCCATGCGGCCATCAAGTCGGGAATGCTGGCGGCAGAGGCGGCTTTCGAGGCCCTGAAAGCCAACCGGGCCGGGGTAGAGCTCACCGCCTACACCGAGTCCTTCCGCTCGAGCTGGCTGTACGAGGAGCTACACCGCGCGCGCAACTTCAAGCCCTGGATGTCCAAGGGCCTCTACCTCGGCGCCCTCATGTTCGGCGTCGACCAGTTCCTCTTCCACGGAAAGGCGCCGTGGACCCTCCACCATCGCCGCGCGGACCACGAAACCCTGAAAAAGAAGACCGAAGCCGCACCCATCGCCTATCCGAAGCCTGACGGGGTGCTCACCTTCGACCGCCTCTCGTCGGTGTACCTTTCCAATACCAACCACGAGGAAAACCAGCCCTGCCATCTGAAGCTGCGGGACCCGGAGGTGCCGCTCAAAGTAAACCTTGCCCTGTACGACGGCCCCGAGAGCCGCTACTGCCCGGCGGGGGTCTACGAGTTCGTCCAGGGCGGGGGCGGCTGGCGTCTGCAGATCAACGCCCAGAACTGCGTGCACTGCAAGACCTGCGACATTAAGGACCCCACCCAGAACATCGTCTGGGTGACGCCCGAAGGCGGTGGCGGGCCCAACTACCCCAACATGTAAGTCGAGTGGCTTGCCCGCGAGGTGCTGGCGACCGCTCGTCGATCAGAGCGACCAAGCGGTCGAGGGCCCCTCAGCGCAAGCCCTTGTCCTGCGTCGAGGTGCCTCGGGGCGTAGGCGGACGGGCACGCCCCGCCGCCCAGTATCGCTTAAAGGTCGCCGAACGGGTTTTCGATGGTGTGGGGATCGCCCAGTAGGCGGCTCGGCCAGGCACGGGGGTGGCGTTCCTCCCGCCAGCAGCCCGAGGCCCGGTACTCCCCGGAGGCGTCGCCGAAGGACACCTCATCCTCAGCCGGCAGGAAGAACCGGTCTTCGACACTCTTCAACACTGCGCTCATCTTGGATCTCCTCGTCCGCACTCGTGGCGCGGGTGCGTCGCTCTTTTCACGATATGAAACTGCGACGCGAGATATGATAGCTCAGGACGTATAATCTGAGCTTACTATTACCATCATTTTTGCTTATACATTATACGGCCCTTATCAAGAGGGATTAAAGCGACTTATTTGACCATCAGCAGCCGACCCTTGACGCTGGGCAGGTCTCGTCCAATATGAAAGAAGTGGGGCGGCCGTTCACGCGACCGCGCTCGCCCCGTCGACTCAACCGATAAGAGCAACCATTAGGAAAGGAGAAAACGATGGCCCGGGAGTACCTTCCCCTGCCTTCGCGCCATTTGAAAGCGAAAGCCACTTTCGCCCGACCCACCCAGTACCTGCCTCCCCGCGTGACCCTGGACGATCCGGCGGTGGACGTGATGACCGACCTGAAACAGGTGGTGGCCATCACCATCGACCCGGAGGCGAGCATCGAGAACGCGAACCGGGTCATGATCCGGCGCGGGGTGCGATTGCTCCTGGTAGTGGACGTGAGGAACTACCTGCTGGGCATCATCACCGCCACCGACATCCTGGGCGAGAAGCCGATGCAGTTCATTCAGTCCCGTGGCGGCACCCGGGACGAAATCCGGGTGCGGGATATCATGACCCCCCATGACCAACTGGAAGTGCTCAACATGGATGACGTGCGCGCCGCCAAGGTAGGGCACATCGTGGCCACCTTGCGGCATGTGGGCCGGCAGCACGCGGCAGTGGCGGAAGTGGACGAGCACGGTAACGACGTGCTGCGGGGCCTGTTCTCCGCGAGCCAGATCTCCCGACAGTTGGGGGAACCCATCCACACGCCGGAAATCGCCCGCAGCTTCGCGGAGGTGGAAGCCGTCCTGGCATAGCCTCGCGGTATCGGACCGGTGCACACCCCGCCCTCAACAAGCCCCGGGGCGGGAGCGGCGCTCCAAGCCGAGCTGCTTCTTTTAGACGTAAAAAAGAAGGCGTGGATCCGCCCGAAAAGATCCACGCCCGCGAGCAGGGAAGGCCCTATCGTTCTCAGATGCGCTTCGCGCCCGATTTCGCCCGGGGGGAAGGCTTGCGGGCTGCTCTGCGCCGGCCCGCCGAAGAAACGGAGCGCAGCGACGGTCCCCAGGAATCGCTCACCTCGCTGGGCCGCACGAGGAACGATTCCAGCTAGCGAGCCTATTTTCCTCTATCTGCTTGACCCCATGCAGGAGGTCTGATCAGCGTCGGCCTTTCGCCTTGCGGTCGGGCTTGTTTCCCCCATTGCCTCCGCCTGCCGCCTGCGGGTTATCCCCGACGTCCTGGGTGCCGGTCTGCCCCGTCAACGCCTTCAGATTCTCCGCCACGATCCGGTTCATGGTCGTCAAGTTTTCGTCCATCGCCCTGAAAAGCTCCGACTGAGCGCTGGCCGCCGCCTCGAAGGCGATGTGGGGAGACTGGGCGAACTGGTGCAGGCCGGTTGCGCACCACGCGGGCCACAGGCTGATCATTTTGGCGATGTCTCCCGAGCCCAACGCGCCGACAGCGCCCTCCGCAGTTTCCGAGCAAACCTTGGTGAACGCCTGGAACTGGCTCTGCTACATGAGTTCTGCGGCCTCCATGGAGAGGGTTGCGCAGCGCAGCGCCGCATTGAGGTTCGCTTCGTTGAGCTTCGCCCACTGGTCAAATACCGTCTGCATCTCAAGCCTCCTGTCGCTATGTTCGTCGTTACGCCTTCCCAGCCCCACACAACACCTCCCGGGCCTTCGGGCAGGATGGACATGATTGGCTATCCGCAGGCCGCACGGTATCCGCCCCTCGGCTGATTCAGGCGTCAGCCTTCATCCGACAAACCCCTAGGGGCTTACCAGCCCGTGCTGAAGCGCATAGCGCACCAGCTCGGCGTTGCTCCTGAGATCCATCTTCTCCAACAGCCGGCTCCGGTAGGTGGCCACCGTCTTGACGCTCAGGTGCAGCTCCGCCGCAATCTGCGCCCGCGTCTTGCCCCCAGCAATGCGGCAGAGCACCTCAAACTCCCGGTCAGAGAGCTTCTCGTGGGGCAGCTCCGCCCCGCCCATCGCCCCACCACCCACCAACCGCTCGGCCACCGCGTCGCTGATGTACTTGCGGCCCCGGGCCACCTTGCGGATAGCCTCCAACAGGCGAGCCGGCTCGCATGCTTTGGTCAGGTAGCCGGCCGCTCCCGCTTTGATCATGCAAAGCGCAAACGAGTCTTCGGGGTGGGCGCTCAAGACCAGCACCGGCAACGCCGGTTTCTCGGCCTTGATCGCCTTGAGCATTTCAAGCCCGCTGTGGCCTTCCAGCGGCAAGCCCAGGAGCGCTACGTCCCATTGCCGGTCCCGCACGAGCCGCAGCGCCAGCCTCGCATCGCCCGTGTCTCCGGTGATTTCCACGTCGGGGGCTTCCAACAGGATGCGCTTCAACCCCTCCCGCATCAGCGCCTGGCTCTCCACCAGCAATAGGCGGACGTTGCCTTTTACCTTGGCCACACCGGGGCGATCTCCGACGGGTCCCATGCTTTGCCTGCCCCCGCGGGCGCTTTTATCCTCGACGTGGGCCTCACTGGCTCGCGCCACCCTGCGGAACGCGCGCAAATTCTTCTCCTTTATTTAGGCTTTTCCCATATTGCCGCCGTTCGAGTCTCTGCCCGGCGCACCCCTTCCCACGAGGCGTATCTATGGCTCGACACGCCTCATGGTAGAATTTGCGCCTTTTGTAAGGCACGCCAATGACCCTCCCGCGCCCCGTCCGCAACCTTGCCATCATCGCCCACGTGGACCACGGCAAGACCACCTTGGTGGACAAGCTGCTGCATCAGGCGGGCGTCTTCGCCGCCCATCAGCAGGTGCAGGAGCGGGTGATGGATATGAACGAGCTGGAACGGGAGCGGGGCATCACCATTCTCGCCAAGAACACCGCAGTGGATTACCAAGGTGTGCATATCAACATCGTGGACACGCCGGGCCACCGGGACTTCGGCGGCGAAGTGGAGCGAGCCCTGTCCATGGTGGACGGCGTGCTGCTCCTGGTGGACGCGGTGGAGGGGCCCATGCCCCAGACCCGCTTCGTCACCCACAAGGCCCTGGCCTTGGGCCTCAAGCCCATCGTGGTGGTGAACAAAGTGGACCGGGACGGTGCCAGGCCCGATTGGGTCATTAACCGGACCTTCGAGTTGTTCGACGCGCTCGGTGCGAGCGAGGACCAGCTCGACTTTCCCGTGGTGTATGCCTCGGCCCTCCAGGGCTGGGCCAACACCCGCTCCGTCGAACCCCGCCCGGATCTGCGCGACCTGTTCGAAGCCATCCTGCGCCACGTACCTCCGCCTGCTGGAGACCCGGACGGGACGCTCCAGTTGCGCATCTGCGCCCTCGACTATTCCTCTTACGTAGGCCGCATCGGCGTGGGCCGCATCGCCCGCGGACGGCTCCGCCCAGGCCAGGAGGTGGCGGTGCTGCGCCCCGGAGAAGTCCCTCTCAAGGCCCGCATAGGCCAAGTTTTCGGCTTCCGCGGCCTGGAACGCGTTCCCCTGGAAGAAGCGGCGGCGGGCGACATCGTGCAGGTGACGGGCATCGAGGCGGTGGCCATTGGTGCGACCCTCGCCGATCCCGAGCGGCCCGAGGCGTTGCCGGCGCTCGCGGTGGACGAACCGACCCTCACCATGAGCTTCCACGTGAACACATCCCCCCTCGCCGGCCATGAGGGCAAGTTCGTCACCTCGCGCCAACTGCGCGAACGGCTCGCCCGAGAGCTCCACGTCAACGTGGCGCTGAGGGTGGAAGAGACTGAGGACCCAGACGTGTTCCTGGTCTCGGGCCGTGGCGAGCTACACCTGACGATTCTGCTTGAGAACATGCGCCGGGAAGGCTACGAACTCGCGGTAGGCCGCCCCCGGGTCGTCACCAAAGTGATTGAGGGCCAGGTATGCGAGCCCTACGAAGCGTTGACCCTGGACCTCGAAGAGGCCCACTTGGGAGCAGTGATGGAGGCCCTCGGTTTCCGCCGCGGCGAGCTCCTGGACATGATCCCCGACGGCGTGGGCCGCGTACGCCTCGAATACCGGATCCCTGCCCGCGGTCTGATCGGATTCCAGAACGAGTTCCTCAACCTCACCCGCGGCAGCGGCCTCATGAGCCACGTGTTCGATCGCTACGGCCCTATGAAGGCGGACCTGCCCGCCCGCCGCAACGGAGTGCTGGTGTCCCAGGAAAGCGGCGCGGCGGTGGCCTATGCCCTCTTCAACCTGCAGGAGCGGGGGCGGCTCTTTGTGAAGCCCGGCGATCCGGTCTACGAGGGGATGGTGATCGGCATCCACAGCAGGGACAACGACCTGGTGGTGAACCCCCTCAAGGAAAAGAAGCTCACCAACATCCGCGCCGCCGGCAAGGACGAAAACGTCATCCTCACGCCGCCCGTCTCCCTCACCCTGGAGTACGCGGTAGAGTTCATCGAGGACGACGAGCTGGTGGAAATCACCCCGAAGTCGATCCGCATCCGCAAGCGCTTTCTCAAGGAACACGAGCGCAAGCGTGCAGGCCGCGAGCCCGAATGGATCCCCGCTTCGTGACCCGGGAGCCATTTCCCGGGTGCCGCTGCCCGGCCCGCCTGTAACACAGACACCCGCTTCGCCCCAGGACGAGCTGCGGGCATAATCGGGACAACGGCCCGTGGGAAACGACCATGGATGCCCCGGATCCCCACACGACGATCCGTTCCACCTCTAGCGCCGAAGTGTTCCGGGCTTTTCTCGCCCTGGGCCTCACTTCCTTCGGCGGTCCCATCGCCCATCTGGCCTACTTTCGCGACGAGTTCGTCGTGCGCCGGCGCTGGATCGACGAGCGGGGCTACGCGGATCTGGTGGCCCTGTGCCAGTTTCTTCCGGGCCCGGCCAGCAGCCAGGTGGGACTCGGCATCGGGCTCACCAAGGCTGGAGTCTCTGGCGCGCTGGCGGCCTGGGCGGGATTTACCTTGCCCTCGGCGCTCGTCATGCTGGCCTTCGCCTACGGCGTGGAGCACTATCGGGAGGCCCTGGAAAGCGGTTGGCTCCACGGCCTGAAGGTGGTGGCAGTCGCGGTGGTCGCCCAAGCAGTCTGGGGGATGGCCCGAGCCCTCTGCCCCGATCGGGAACGCTTTACCCTGGCGGTCGCTGCCACCTGGGTGGTACTGGCAATTCCCTCGGCTCTAGGGCAGATCGGCGCGATCCTCGGCGGAGGCCTCGCGGGATGGCTGTTGCTCAAGCCTTCCCAGAGCTGGCGTCAAGTGGAGATGCCGGTGCCGGTGAGCCGGGGCTTCGCGGCAGTGAACCTGGTCGCCTTCTTCTTGCTGCTCGGAGGGCTGCCCCTGCTCTCGGCGACCACCGGGCTGCCGGCGCTCGCTGTCCTCGACGGCTTCTACCGCGCCGGCGCCTTGGTCTTCGGCGGCGGGCACGTAATGCTGCCCCTGCTGCAGTCGGTGGTGGTGCCGCCAGGTTGGGTCACCACGGACGAGTTTCTCGCGGGCTATGGAGCCGCGCAAGCGATCCCCGGCCCCCTCTTCACCTTCGCGGCGTACCTGGGCACCCTGACGGAACCCCTGGGCGGCGGGTGGCCTGGGGGGCTTATGTGCCTGATCGCCATTTTTCTCCCTTCTTTTCTGTTGGTCTTCGGTGTCATGCCCTTCTGGGACCGACTGCGCCGGGTGCAGGCGGTGCAGTCGGCGCTGATGGGAATCAACGCGGCCGTCGTGGGGCTGCTCCTCGCCGCCCTATACCATCCGGTGTGGACCAGCGGGATTCATTCCCCCGCTGATTTCGGCCTGGGGCTCGCCGCCTTCGGCCTGCTCGCATTCTGGAAGCTGCCGCCCTGGCTGGTGGTGCTGCTCACCGCCCTGGGGGGAAACGCACTGGCCGCAATGGGGGGTTGAAGCCTATTCCGGAGACGACCATGCGCATCGATCTGGAGAGCGAAGCGGAGCACCCGGGCCGGGGTCGCACCACCCATCTCGGCAATCCGACCTCCATGGGCGGCGGCACCCAGCCGAAGCACCGAAGCACTAGCCTGCGAGCATCGCCCGCTTCAGTTCCCCATCGGCGGGCTTGTCGCCCAGCCATATCTTGAGCAGCGCCGGGTACAGCTCGTCCCCCGCGATAAGGCCCCGCACCTCTCCATTGGCGCTCACGCGGGTGCCCCGCCCCGGCAGATCGTCCAGCAGGATCACCGTCCCGGCCTTGAGTTCCTTGTCCCCAGTGAGGAGTCCGATCAGCGCCTGAATCTGGGGGGCGAGGGCGTCGAGTTCCGCCGCGCTGTGGTTGTTCTGTAGACCCTCCTTGAGGGCGGAGGCGAGCGCTGCCGAATCCAAGTCGCGCAACAGGCGCATCCACACCCGTTTCGGCCCCGGCCTCGCGATCGCCACCCGGGCATCCGCTGTTTTGACGGGGAGATAAAGCGCTGCCACGTATACCTTGAAAAACAGCCGGGTGCGCACGCCAGCACCGTTGAGCACGAGCTCTGCGTCCTCCACCCTGGCCGTCTCCTCCACCTTCACACCGGCCACTTCGGCGCCCTGGGCCCAGGGGGCCGCCGCAAGGAACAGCGCTAGCAGGCCGCCGATCAGTGGGATCATCGGACCGGCCATCATCGGCCTCCGCCGGGCTTCCTTTCCCCTCGCCGAGGCTAGAAGGCGGCTAGAGGGCCTCGAATACACCTGCAGCCCCCATGCCCGTGCCGATGCACATGGTCACCATGCCGTATTTCTTTTTTCGGCGTTTGAGGCCGCACATCAGGGTCGCGGTACGGATCGCCCCCGTCGCCCCTAAGGGGTGCCCCAGGGCGATGGCGCCACCGAGCGGATTCACCTTGTCCGGGTCGAGGCCGAGGTCGCGGATCACGGCGAGCGCCTGGGCAGCGAAGGCCTCGTTCAGCTCGATCCAGTCCATGTCTTCCTGCTTGAGGCCCACGCGCGCGAGCACCTTGGGGATCGCCTTGACCGGGCCGATGCCCATGATCTCGGGAGGCACGCCCGCCACCGCGTAGCCCAGGAAGCGGCCCATGGGCGTCAGGTTGAACCGCTTGCAGGCTTCGCCGCTCGCGAGCAACACCGCTGCCGCCCCGTCCGAGGTCTGGGAGCTGTTGCCCGCCGTGATGGTGCCCCGAACGGCGAAGACAGGCTTCAATCCGGAAAGAGCTTCCAGGGACGTATCCCGCCGGGGCCCCTCGTCCAGGGAGACTTCACGGGTGTCCCGGTGGAGCTCCCGGTCTTCGAGCCACGGGCGCTTTTCCACCACCGTGTAGGGGGCGATCTCGTCCCGGAACTCGCCTGCATCGATGGCGGCGACGGCTTTCCGGTGGCTGCCCAGGGCGAAGGCGTCCTGGTCCTCCCGGCTCACCTGCCAGCGGCTCGCCACTTTCTCCGCCGTGATCCCCATGCCGTAGGCGATGGCCACGTGCTCGTTGCTCGCGAAGATATCCGGGTTGTAGGACGGCTTGTTGCCCCCCATGGGCACCATGCTCATGCTCTCGGTGCCGCCTGCGATCATGACCTGCGCCTCGCCGAGCCGGATGCGATCTGCCGCCAGGGCCACTGCCTGCAGTCCGGAGGCGCAAAAACGGTTGATGGTCATGCCCGGCACCGAGTCGGGCAGCCCCGCCAGCAATAGGCCGATGCGGGCCACATTCAATCCTTGCTCCCCCTCCGGCATGGCGCAGCCCACGATCACGTCCTCCACCGCCGCCGGGTCCAGGCCAGGAGCCCGCGCGAGCACTGCCTTGAGCACGTGGGCCAGCATGGCGTCCGGGCGAACCGTCTTCATCATCCCTCGCGGAGCCTTGCCGACGGGCGTGCGGGCCACCGCCACGATGTAGGCGTCTTCGACTGGCCTGGTCACTAATGGGCCTCCGAATCAGTTCCTCAGGGGCTTCCCGGTCTTGAGCATGTGCTCGATGCGGGCCTGGGTCTTCTCCGTAGCAAGGAGTTCCATGAACGCCTCCCGCTCCAGGTCCAGGAACCACTGTTCATCCACCGTGCTGCCCGGGCTCAACTCTCCGCCGCACAGCACGTGGGCCACCTTGCTGCCCACCAGAAAATCATGCTCGGAAATGAAGCCGCCCTCCAGAAGGTTCACCATGTGGGCCTTGAAAGTGGCGATGGCGGACTCCCCGGCCACGGGGATTTCCCTGGCCCGCAGCGGTGGCCGATAGCCCGCCTCGGCCAAGGCCCGCAGCTCGTGCTTAGCCGCATGCAGGAGCTCGAAGCGGTTCATCACCACCGGGTCGCAGGGGCCCAGGTAGCCCAGCTCCCGCGCCTGCTCGGCGCTCTTGCTTACCTGGCTGGTGGCGATAGTCTCGAAGGCCCGCTTGAGGAACGGGAACAGGTCCCCTCCCCTCGCCTCCCGGGCCGCCCGCAGGGCGAACTCCTTACACCCCCCGCCCGCAGGAAGCAGCCCCACGCCCACCTCCACCAGACCGATGTAGCTTTCCAGAGAAGCGACCGCCCGGTCGCAGTGCATGACGAACTCGCAGCCACCACCCAAGGCCAGGCCGTCCACCGCCGCCACCGTGGGCACCAGAGAGTACTTGAGCGCCTGGGTGGTCTCCTGAAACTGCTCCACCACCTTCTCGATCCGCGCCAGCACGGGGGCCTGGAGCTTGTCGGCCACGTTGAGAGTGCGCGCCGCCTTCATGATGAAGCTGGTCGCTTCCCGCTTGAACCGCCTCACCATTTTATCCAATGCAGACGGCGGCTCGCCTTTGTTCTTCATGCTGTCCGACACCTTGGCCAGGTTCGCGCCTACCGAGAAGGGCGGCTCGGTCTGCCAGAGGATGAGGCCCATGAAACGCCGCTCGGCCTCCTCAATGGCCCGCAGGGTTCCCTCCAGCACGTCCTCGCCGATGGCGTGCATTTTGGTCTTGAACGAGAGGATGGCGATGTCATCCCCGGTGTGCCAGCAGCGCACCGCGTCGGTCTCGAAGAGGGTCTCTCCGTAGCGGGCCTCCTCGCCGAGCAACCGATCCGGGAACGGCTGCCGCTTGTACACGGGCAGCGTCGAACGCCCCTGGTAGGCGTTGGCGCCGGGGGAATAGGAGCCCTCAGGTGCGTGCACGCCGGTACGGTTGGGATCGCTCGCCCAGCCGGGAAGGGGCACTCGGGCCATGCTCTTGCCGGCGGCGATGTCCTCGTCGATCCACTTCGCCACCTGGGCCCAGCCGGCCGCTTGCCAGATCTCGAAGGGACCACGGTCCCAGCCAAAGCCCCAGCGGATCGCCAAGTCTACATCCCGGGCGTTATCGGCGATCTCCGCCAGGTGCACTGCGCAGTAATGCCAGGTATCACGATAGATGGACCAGATGAACTGGGCCTGGGGGTGGGTGCTGCCCCGCAGCCGGGCGAATTTCTCCGCCACGTCGTGGCCCTTCAGGATCCCCACCACTTCCCCGTCGGCCTCAGCATCGGCGGGCACGTAGTCGTTGCGCCCCAGGTCCAGGACCTGGATGTCGTTGCCCACCTTCCGGTAAACCCCTCGCCGGCTCTTCTGCCCCAGCGCGCCCTGGTCGATCAGCCCCTTGAGCCACGAAGGGATCTGGTAATACCGGTGCCATGGGTCGGCGGACAGCGCTTCCTGCATCGTCCGGACCACGTGGGCAAACGTGTCCAGGCCTACCACGTCGGCGGTGCGGAAGGTGGCGCTCTTGGGCCGTCCGATCAAGGGGCCCGTGAGCTTATCCACCAGGTCGAAGCGCAGGCCCAGCCGCTCGGCGTGGTGGAGGGTGGCGAGCAGGGAGAACACCCCCACTCGATTGGCGATGAAATTGGGCGTGTCCTTGGCCCGGATCACCCCCTTGCCCAGGGTGGTGACCAGGAAGCCCTCGAGTGCGTCCAGGATCGTCGGGTCTGTCATGTGGGCGGGGATGAGCTCCACCAGGTGCATATAGCGCGGCGGATTGAAGAAATGCACACCGCAGAAGCGCGTCCGCCGGTCCTCAGGCAATGCTTCCGCCAGTCTGTTGATGGACAGCCCCGAAGTGTTGGTGGCAAAGATGCCCCGCTCGGACAGGTAAGGCGCCACCTTGCGATAGAGGTCCGCCTTCCAGTCCATCCGCTCCGATATCGCCTCGATCACGAGGTCGCACTCGCGCAGCCCCTCCAGGTGCTGGTCGTAGTTGGCGGGCTGGATGTGGCCGGCGTAGGCCGGCAGCGCCAGGGGGCTCGGATCCAGCTTTTTCAACCCTTCGATCGCCTTGCGCGCGTTGGCGTTGCGATCACCTTCCTTGGCGGCGAGCTCGAACAGGATGGGCTCGACCCGGGCGTTGGCCAGATGGGCGGCGATCTGGGCGCCCATGACCCCGGCGCCTAGAACCGCCACCCGGCGGACCCGGAAGTTTTTAGTGGCTGCCATGGTCAGAAAGTATGGGAGAGTTGCACACCAATGATGTCCACCTTGTTGTCGTATTCGCCGCGCACCGTGGTGGTGAAAGCCGGTGCGCCCGCGATCGGTTCCGTTTTGTTGATGGAGGCGTCCCGCACGAACAGGTGCGCGTATCCCAGGTCGACGGCCGTGCCCGGAGCGAACCGGTACTGGGCACCGATGGCCACCCAGTAGCAGCTTTCGTCCGGAATGCGCACGGTGCGGAACGCGTCCGGTACCGGCGTCTGGTCGTAGGCCAAGCCGGCCCGCAACTTCCAGGTCGGGCTATAGCGGTAGTTCACCCCTAGGGCGAAGCGCCAAGAATCGTCCCAGTTCTCGGGGGTGGAGCTGAGGATCGCTCCGTCACTCTTCCTCAGGATGTCCAGCCGATCGAACCTGCTCCAGTGGGTCCAGGCGACGTCCCCCAGCAGCTCCCACCTGGGATTGATCTGGTGCACGAAGCTCAAGGTGAGGACGTCGGGCAGGGTGACTTCCGCCTTGGCCGGCGTGCTTCCCGCGGGCGATGTGATGTCACCCTCCAGCTTGTGCTCGATCTGGGACTGGTAGGCGAGGCCGATCCGAGTTGCCGGCGTCAATTGGTGCAGGATCCCCAGGGAAAAGCCGAAACCCCAGTCGTCCCCCTCCACTTTGGCCTGCTGGGCACCGGTGGGATCCAGGGGATTGACCGCCGTTGTCAATTCCGCGTCGGCTCGCTCGGCCCGCACGCCCAGGCCCACCGAGGTCGTCGTGTTGATCCGGTAGGAAACGGTGGGGGTAATGGCGAGGGTTTTCAGCTCGGACTTAACGCCCTGGAATCGCCCGATCCAGTTCGCGTCGTATTCCGTTTTCAACCCAAAGGGAGCGTTGATACCAATGCCCACGGTCCAGTCCGCATTGAGCCCATGGGCGTAGTACAGGGATGGGAGGAACACCCAGTCCCCGGCATCGCCCCCGTTGCTGCTGCCCAGGATGGGCGCGGGGAAAGTGGTGGACGAGCCCTGGTTGTTGAACTTGGCGGAAGGCCGGATTGCGTTGACCGACACGGCCAGGTCGCGGCCTTTGAGGGCACTCATCCCGGCAGGGTTGAAATAAAGGGTGCTGGCGTCCTCGGCTGCCGCCGCCGTGCCAGCGTAGGCGTTGCCCAGCCCGCTCGCGTTTTGTTCCAGAAGCTGGAATCCGGCAGCCGTGGCGCTCCCCGCGAACCCCGCAAGCAGTCCCGCCACTCCCAGCCCTGCCCATATTTTTGTCATGTTTTTTCTCATTGCCTCACTCTCCTCTCTTGGATGCAAATCGACGCTCGTTTGCCACCTGGTGCACCGGGAACAGTCCCGCGATCCCTGAAATACCCCGCCGAAGGTCCCGCGGAGCCTTGCCTCATGGCGCCTCCGGCGGCACCGTCCGGGGGCGGCGCTTTTCGTCCACCGCCACGTAGGTAAGCGTGGCTTCCGTGACCTTGACGCACTCCTCGTCCGCCGGGTTGCGCTGGGCGTAGACCTGCACGTCCACGGTGATGGAGGTCCGCCCCACCCGGACTACCTCCGCGTACAGGCTCACCAGATCGCCGACAAATACCGGCTGCTTGAACACGAAGGAGTTCACCGCCACCGTGGCCACCCGGCCCCGGGCGCGGCGCATGGCCGGGATGCTGCCCGCGATGTCCACCTGGGCCATGATCCAGCCACCGAAGATGTCGCCCAGGTAGTTGGCATCCGAAGGCATGGGCACCACCCGCAGCACCGGCTCCCGCCCCTCGGGCAGCCGCAGCGTTCCTTTTCCCTCCGCCGTCATGGGTCAATGGCCCTTGTACAAAGCCGCGACCGCGTCTTGATGGCGCTCCAGCACCCGAGCGCGCCGCACCTTCATGGTGGGGGTGAGCATACCGTTCTCCACGGTCCAAGGTTCGAGGAACACGGCGGCCCGCCGGACCTGGGCGTAGCCCGGGAAATCCTTCACCTGCCGGGCAATGCGCTGGAGAACTGCCGCCTCGGTTCTTTCGCTGCGCACATCCGCCTCGGAATCGGGATTGAGCCCGAGCTCCCGGGCCAGCAAGCGCCAGTGGTCCTGGTTCAGCACCGCCAGCACGGAAAGGTACGGCCGACCCTCGCCCACCACCATGACCTGCTCGAACAGAGGATCGCGCAGGATGGCGGTCTCCATATCTACCGGCGGCACTTTTTCCCCCGTGGAAAGCACGATGATGTCCTTGAGCCGGCCCGTGATATATACCCGCCCCGCCTTGTCCAGGCGGGCGGTGTCCCCCGTATTGAGCCATCCGTCCTCGCTCAGAATCGCCCGGGTCGCCTCCTGGTTGTTCCAGTAGCCCAGCATGACGTTGGGCCCTCGCACCAGGAGGGCCTCCTTCTCACCCAGCCTGACCTCGACTCCCGGCAGGGGCAAGCCGACGCTCTCCGGCACGTTGTCGTCCAGCCGGTTAGCGGTGACCACGGGGCTCGCTTCGGTGAGCCCATAGCCCTGGAGCACCGGCAGGCCGAGACCGATGAAGACCCGGGCGATCGCGGGCGAGAGGGCCGCGCCACCGCAGATGGCCGCCCGCACCCGTCCTCCCAGTCGCTCCAGCACCTTGTCTGCCACCAGACGCTTGAGCACCGGCCAGAGGAAGTTCATGGGGTGAAGCTCCCCGCGTCCCTGAGTGTGCTCGAACCGGGCGTAGCCCACCTCCACCGCCAGCTCGAACAGCTTGCGCCGGGGGGCGGGCGACTCGGACAGCTTCTGGTGGAGGGCCGAATAGACCCGCTCGAAGATGCGCGGCACCGTGATGAGCAGGGTGGGCCGCACCTGCTGGAGATCCTCCCCAAGCGACTGCACCGAGCGGGCGTAGGCCACCGGCGTTCCGGACATGATGGAGAGGTAATAGCCCACGGTGCGCTCGAAGGTGTGGGACAGGGGCAGGAAGGAGAGCATCAGGTCCTGGGTGGTCACCTCCATGGTCTTGAGGCAGGCCGCGGCGTTGCTGAGGATGTTGCGGTGGGAGAGCATCACCCCTTTGGGCCGCCCGGTGGTGCCGGAGGTGTACACGATGGTGGCGAGGGCATCGGGATCCACCGGCAGGCTGCGGGCCGCCCCGGCCCGATCGGGCAGCCATTCATCGACTGTCATCAGCCGCGGGTCGTCCCGGGTATCGCCCAAGGCGTTCAGACTTAGCAACCGCGCCAAACCCGCAAGCTGGTCCTTGACCTCGGCCAGCGCCTGCCATTGTTGCCTTCCCTCGAACAGCAGGAGCTTGGCCCCCGAGTCCCGCACCACGTAAGCCACGTTGTCCGGGCGGTCGGAGGTAAAGAGGGGCACCACCACAAGCCCGAGCCCCAACGCCGCCTGGTCGAACTTCACCCAGGCAGTGCCGTTCGGCAGCATGATGGCGACCCGGTCGCCAGGCTTGAGTCCGTCCCGTTCCATGGCCACCTGCCAGCGGGCGACCTCCGCCGCCATTTGCTCCCAGGTGTAATCCCGCCAGCCGCCGGCGGCGGGATCGTATTCCCGGTAGGCCACCGCCCGCCCCGAGCGCGCCACGCGGGCACGAAACAGCGCCGAGAGGGTTGTCGCCTCCTCCAGGGGAATGATGTCCACGTTGGCGAATGCGGGCCTGTCCATGGATCCCTCCTCAGTCGACGAATAGATCGGGAAACAAGGGCTGCGCGGGGTTCACGGCGTAGCCCCGGAAGTCCTCGATACCCTCGGCCCGCAGTACGTCTTCGTCGAGAAAAAAGTTACCAGTCACCCGACGGCTGTCCTTAGTAACGATGGCGTAGGCGGCGTCGGCTACGATGGCCGGCGTGCGGCTGCGAGCGAGAAGCTCCGGCGGGAAATTGAACTCGATCGCTGCCGTGGCGATGATGGTCTTCGGCCACAGGGAATTTACGGCGATCCCGTCGGGGGCGAGCTCCGCCGCCATACCCAGGGTACAGAGGCTCATCCCGTACTTAGAGAGGGTATAAGCCAGGTGGTGCTGGAACCAGCGGGGGTTCAGGTTGAGGGGCGGCGACAGGGTTAGGATGTGGGGATTGGCGGAACGCTTGAGGTAGGGTACGCAAGCTTGCGACGCGGCGAAGGTGGCGCGCAGGTTGACCGCCATCATGAGATCGAAGCGCTTCATGGGCGTCTCCAGCGTCCTGGTGAGGGAGATGGCGCTGGCATTGTTCACCAACACGTCGATGCCGCCGAAGCGCTCGGCCGCTCGTTCCACCGCCTGCCGCAGCGCAGCGTCGTCGCGCATGTCGAGCTGCAAGGCGAGGGCCCGACCGCCTTCCCGCTCCACCTCTTCCGCTACGCTGTAGATGGTTCCTTTGAGCTTCGGATGGGGCTCGGCGGTCTTGCCCGTGACCACCACCTGGGCCTCGTCCCGGGCGAAGCGCAGAGCGATCTCCCGGCCGATGCCGCGACTCGCGCCGGTGATGAAGACCGTCTTGCCTTTTAGGGTGCGCATGTGTGCTTTCTACCGCAGGAAATCAGCGGCGCAAGAAAAAGAAGAAAGATTTCCCTTCTTGCACCCTGTCTCTACGCTTGCGAGGCGCATATGATTTACTTGCCCATAAACCGGGCCAGGCGCTTCTCCACAAACGCGGCCACCCCCTCCGCCATGTCGGCGGTGGCCGCGCAGCGGGCAAACGCCCGGATTTCCTCCTCCATCCGCTGGGCCAGGGCGCCGTCCTGCAGCCCGTACACCAGGGCCTTAGTCTCCGCATAGGCGCGGGTCGGTCCCCCGGCGAGACGGGCAGCGATCTCCCGGGTTTTCGCCTGCAGTGTGGCCGTGGGCACCACCCAGTTCACCAGTCCCAGCGCTTGGGCCGCCGCAGCGTCGAAGGACTCTGACAAGAACATGAGCTCCAGCGCCTTTTTCTCCCCCACGAGCCGGGGCAGGCAATAGGTGGCTCCCCCGTCGGGGCACGCGCCGATGCGGCTGTAAGCCAGACTGAAGCGGGCGTCGGCAGCGGCGATGGCGAGATCGGCTGCCGCCACCAGGCTTACTCCGACCCCCGCCACGGCGCCGTGGACGCTGGCCAGCACGGGCTTGGCCATGCGCCGGAAGGCCAACACGGCGGCGTTAAGGTCCGAGCCTACTGCCCGGATCAGGGCTGGAAGCTCCCGGATGCGCCGGTGAAAGAGCTTCACGTCACCTCCCGCCGAGAACGCCGGTCCTTCTCCTCGGATCACCACGGTTCGCACCGACGCGTCCGCCTCCACCCGCTCCGCTGCCTGGCGCAATCGGGCCATCATGTCCCCGTCCAAGGCATTCAGGGCTTGCGGGCGGTTGAGCACGATGGCGGCTACCGCCCCGTCCCGGTCGAGGCGCACGCTCTCGCTCACCCCGTCCTCCTCGCTGCAACGGCCTGGGCCGCCGCTTCGGGCTTCTTGGCCATCCCGAAATCCGGCGGGAAGTCGTCCACCATGATCACCTCCCGGCGCAGCGCTCGGGCCTCGCTAAGGACCTCGAACTCTTCGGGAGTAATCACGCCCTGGGCTAGGGCGAGCCGGGTCTCGTCTTCCCGGCCTCGCAACCGCAGCCTCCCCTCCTTCACGGCCGTCCGGATCTTCGCTTCTGCAGGCTCGGCGCGAACGGCCGCTTCCAGCGCCCGCTCCAGCTGGGCGAGGGGCTCTTCCGGCGCTTTCGGCAGGTACATGCCGGCGGTCAGCCGATCCCGGACCGCACCGGGGGTGAGTAGCCGCTCCACCACTTCGTGGGCCAGCCGGTCACCGGGGGGCCTCCGGCGCAGGCCGAGGGGCAAGGTAATCGCCCGCAGCAACCAGGCTGCGGGACGGCTAGGAAAGTTCTGGATCAGCCCGGCGAAGGCGTCCTCGATGCGGTGGAGGATGTCCTCCAATCCCCAGCGCGCGAGGGGCAAGTCCCCCACTGGCCGGCCCTCGTCCTCGTAGCGCTTGAGCACCGCCGAGCCCAGATAGAGCTGGCTCAACACATCCCCCAGGCGGGCAGAGATGCGTTCCCGGCGCTTCAGGGACCCACCCAGGGTAAGCAGGGCCAGGTCGGCCGCGAAGGCCAGGGCCGCGGAGTAGCGGGCGAGCTTCTCGTAATACCGGGCGAGCGCCGGGGCTCCCGGCGCGCCGACGCCGCGGCCATCGGTGAGCCCGAACACGAAACTGGTCACAGCATTGGAAAGGAAGAAACCGATATGGCTCCACAGGGCCTCGTCAAAGGCCGCGCGGCCCTTCTCCGGATCCGCCTCCCGGGTCGCCGCGATTTCCTTGAGCACGTAAGGATGGCAGCGGATGGCGCCCTGGCCGAAGATGATCATGCTGCGGGTGAGAATGTTGGCCCCCTCCACCGTTATGCCGATAGGGGTGTGCTGGTAGGGCCGGCCCAGGAGGTTGCGCGGACCGAGGCAAATGCCCTTGCCCCCATGCACATCCATGGCATCGTTGATCACCTGGCGTCCCCGTTCGGTCAGATGGTACTTGCAGATGGCCGAGACCACCGACGGTTTCTCCCCTCGGTCCACCGCGCCGGCGGTCATCCGGCGCGCCGCATCCATCACGTAGGTGTTGCCGGCGATGCGGGCAAGGGCCTCCTCCACCCCCTCGAAGCGCCCGATGGGGGTCTTGAACTGTACCCTGACCCGAACGTAGGCGCTGCTCGCCCGGGCAGCGAGCTTGGCGCCGCCCGTGGCGGAGGCCGGCAGGGAGATGGAGCGGCCGGCCGCCAGGCATTCCATCAGCATGCGCCAGCCCTGGCCCACCCGGTCCCGGCCGCCGATCACCCAGTCGAGCGGGATAAACACGTCCTTGCCCCAAGTGGGGCCGTTCTGGAAGGCGGCGTTCAAGGGCAGATGCCGGCGCCCTATGTGGACGCCCGGGTGCCCCGTGGGAACCAAGGCCAAGGTGATACCCAGATCCTCCTCATCCCCAAGCAGTCGATCCGGGTCGTACAGGCGGAAAGCGAGGCCGAGGAGGGTCGCCACGGGACCCAGGGTGATGTAGCGCTTCTCCCAGGTGAGCCGGATGCCCAGGATTTCCCGCCCCTCGTGCTCCCCGCGGCCCACGATGCCGAAGTCGGGGATGGAGCTGGCGTCGGAGCCGGCCTCGGGGCCCGTGAGGGCGAAGCAGGGAATCTCTTCGCCCCGGGCCAGGCGCGGCAGGTAATAGGCCTTCTGTTCCTCGGTGCCGTAGTGAAGGAGCAGCTCCGCCGGCCCTAGAGAGTTGGGCACCATCACCGTGACGGCGGCGGTGCCGCTTCGGCTCGACAGCTTGGCGATGACTTCGGAATGGGCGAGGGCCGAGAACCCGAGACCACCATATTCCTTGGGGATGATCATTCCCAGGAAGCCTTTCTCCTTAATGAATTGCCACACGGAGGGGGGAAGGTCGTACCACTCGTGGGTGACGCGCCATTCGTCCACCAGGGCGCACAGCTCTTCCACCGGGCCCTCTAGGAACGCCCTTTCCTCGTCGGAGAGCTGGGGCTTAGGCATGGCCAGGAGCTTTTTCCAGTCGGGCCGCCCGCCGAAGAGTTCTCCGTCCCACCCCACGGTGCCCGCCTCCAGCGCTTCCCGCTCGGTGGAGGATACCTGGGGCAGGGCCTTCTTGAAGGCGTCGAACAGCCGGTCGCTCGCGAGCGCCCGGCGCAGGGGCGTCACGTTGAGGGCGACAGCCGCCAGGGCCAGCAGCGCCAGGAGCCACACGAGCCATGCAGCCCCTCCCCCCAGGGCCACGAAGACGAAGGCGGCGAGGGCCGCCCCGGCCCAGGCGAGCCCGGAGACCCGGCGCATCGCCAGCCCCGCCCCCAGGGCGAGGAGAACCAGGATCCAAGCAGCGGTTGCCATGCCTTCCTCCTGTTTCGACTCGACCCGCCAATTCTCCCAGGCAAGCTCATCCCGGGCGGCGTCAAGCCCGCTTGCGCTTGCCCTTCGCCTGCTCCACCACCCGGGGCCGCGGCAGCGGGGCCGTGAGCCCCCCCACGGCGAAGGGGATCAGGTGCCGGATGATGGTCTCGGGCCGGTCGCTGCCCTCCAGGGAGGTGCTGCAGATCAGCCGCAGGGCGTCGTGGCCCGCCATGCTGTAGGCGATGGCGCCGAACAGGAAGTGCAGCCGCCACACCAATTCCTCCTCGGGGATCTGGGGCAGCGCCCGGGCGAAGGCCGCCTTGTAGCGGGTCACCACCTCCCGGTACTGCTCGGGAAGGAAGTTGCGCATGTACTCGGCCGGCTCGGCGAAGGCCTGCCCCAGCAGCCGCAGGAACACCGCGCCGCCCCGCAGGGGGTCCCGGGACAGGCGCAGGGACGCGCACAGGAAGGCCTCCAGGATCTTTTCCGGCGACAAGGGCTTGCCCTGGGCCTCCCGTTCCAACTGATCCAGGATCGCCACCCGCTCCTGGTTCAAGGGGCCGAGGCGCCGGCTGAACACGGCCTTGATCAATTCTTCCTTGGAACCGAAGTGGTAGTTCACCGCCGCCAGGTTCACCCCCGCCCGGGCGGTAATCATGCGCAGGGACGTGGCGACGAACCCTCGTTCCATAAACAAGGCTTCGGCGGCGTCCAGGATCCGGTCCTTGGTGTTGGCATCGGCGACCCGTTCCGGTGAGCTCCTCTCCGGGGCATCAGGGCAAGGCGGGAAGGGTTTGGCGGGCATGGTCGAACGTTCGCTTCAAACGGACGTTTGAACTGTGGCGCATTAGCGCTGCCGCGTCAAGAGGATTTTTCGCTAGGCTGCCCGAGCCGCCCCAGGCCTTGCCCGCACAGACCCAGGGATCGCGCGCTCAGAACGCCGAGGGATCCAGCGCCAGCACGCTGTCGGCTCCCCGGGTGATGGCGCGGGCCAGGGCCTGGGTCTGGGGGAGGCAATGCTCGGCGTAGAACCGGGCCGTCACCTGCTTGGCCCGGCACCAGTCCTCGTCAGCCCGAGGATCCTGCAGGCGCTCGCCTGCCGCCTTGGCCGCCTTCGCCAGTAGCCAGCCCCCGGCCACCCAGCCGAAGAGCTTGAGGTAGGGAACCGAGCCGGCGGCCGCGGCGGCGGGCCGCTCGGGATGCACCTGGAGCAGCCAGCGGCTCGCCTCCTCCAGGGCCTCGAGGCCGTGGCCCAGCCCCTGGGCCACGGGCGCGAGCTCTCCGTCCCCGAGCCGCGCCAGGGACTGGGCGTCGGCGCGCATGCGCCGGATGAAGGCGGTGGCGGTGGCGCCGCCGTCGCGCACGAGCTTGCGCCCCACCAGATCGTTCGCCTGGATGCCGGTCGTGCCCTCGTAGATGGGGGTGATGCGGGCGTCCCGCAGGTGCTGGCAGGCGCCGGTCTCCTCAATGTAGCCCATACCCCCATGCACCTGGATGCCGGTGGAGGCGATCTCCACCGACTGCTCGGTGCACCAGCCCTTCACCACCGGGGTGAGGAGATCCACCAGGGCCTGGGCCTCCCGCCGGGCCGCGGGATCCGGGTGGCGCTCCGCCCGGTCGAGGAGCCCGGAGGCGAAGTAGGCGAGGGAGCGCATCGCCTCCACCTGGGCCTTCATGCTCATCAGCATGCGCCGCACGTCGGGATGGTGGATGATGGGCACCCGCTCCTCGCCCGCGCGTCCCACCGGGCGGCCCTGCACCCGCTCCTTGGCGTAGGCCGCCGCCTGCTGGTACGCCCGTTCGGCGATGGCCACCCCTTCAAGACCCACCGCCAGGCGAGCGTTGTTCATCATGGTGAACATGTATTCGAGACCCCGGTGGGGTTCGCCCACCAGGTAGCCGACGGCGCCCTCGTTCTCGCCGTAGGCCATCACTGCGGTAGGGCTCGCGTGGATGCCCATCTTGTGCTCCAGCGACACCGCCTGCACGTCGTTGCGCGGCCCCAGGGTTCCATCCCGGTTGACCAAGAACTTGGGCACGATGAAGAGGGAAATTCCCTTCACCCCGGCGGGCGCGCCAGGGAGTCGCGCAAGCACCATGTGGATGATGTTCTCCGCCATGTCATGCTCGCCCCAGGTGATGAAGATCTTGGTGCCCCGCAGAAGGTAATGGTCCCCGTGGGGAATCGCCTGGGTGCGCACCGCCGAGAGGTCGGAGCCCGCTTGAGGCTCCGTGAGGTTCATGGTGCCGGTCCATTCCCCCGAGACCAGCTTGGGCAGGAAGGTCTCCTGCTGGGCCTCCGAGCCGTGGACCCGGATCGCTTTGACCGCCGCCGCGGTGAGCATGGGGCAAAGGGAGAAGGCCAAGTTGGCCGACTTCCACATCTCGTGCACGGGTTTCGCCACCAGCTGGGGCAAACCCTGGCCGCCGAAGCGGGGATCGGCATCCAGCCCGTTCCAGCCGGCCTCCACGAAGCGCTGGTAGGCATCGCGGAAACCCGGCGGGGTGATCACACGGCCGCCCTCGAGGCGACTGCCGTGCCGGTCTCCCACCGCGTTCAAGGGAGCGAGAACCTCGGCCGCGAAGCGGGCCGCTTCCTGGAAGATAGCGCCCACCAGGTCCGGGGTCGCCTCCTCGTAGCCTGGTAGCGCGGCCACTTCTGGTAGCCCCGCCAGCTCCTCCAGCACGAAGCGCATGTCTTTAAGAGGCGCGATATACGTGCTCATGGGTGCAATCCCCCCAGAAGAACGGCTTGCCCGCGGCTGGATTTCCCTACGTTGGATCTGCCGCGGACTCCAGCTCCTTTACCAGCTCCGGCACCGCTTGGAAGATATCAGCCACCAGCCCATAGTCGGCCACCTGAAAAATAGGCGCGTCCATGTCCTTGTTGATCGCCACGATCACCTTGGAATCCTTCATTCCCGCCAGGTGCTGGATCGCCCCCGAGATGCCCACCGCAATGTAGAGTTCCGGAGCCACCACCTTTCCGGTCTGTCCCACCTGATAGTCGTTGGGCACGAAACCCGCGTCCACGGCGGCGCGGGAGGCGCCGATGGCAGCGTTGAGCTTCTCCGCCAGGGGCTCGAGCAGCTTCATGAAGTTCTCTGCGCTGCCCAGACCGCGACCGCCCGCGACGACGACCCGGGCGGCAGTGAGCTCGGGGCGGGCAGATCGGGTGAGCTCCTGCCCGAGTAACCGGGAGAGGCCTGCCTCCGGAGGCGCCTCCACTGCCTCGATGGGGGCAGCCCCCCCTTCCCGGGGCGCAGCCTCAAAGGCGGTGGTGCGGACCGTGATTATCTTGACCGGGTCGGTCGCCTGCACCGTGGCGAGCGCGTTGCCGGCGTAAATGGGCCGCACGAAGGTGTCCGGGGACTCGATCGCCACGATATCCGACACCTGGGCCACGTCCAGCAGGGCCGCTGCCCGGGGCATCACGTTCTTGCCGAAAGTGGTAGCAGGGGCCAGCACGTGGCTGTAGCCCGGAGCGAGCCGGGCGATCAGAGGCGCGAGGTTCTCGGGCAGCAAATCCTTAAGCTGGGGCGCGTCGGCGAGAAGCACTTGGGCCACCCCCGTCACTTTCGCGGCGGCCTCGGCGACCGGACGGCACCCCGACCCGGCCACCAGGACGTGAACCTGGGGATCGAGGCGGAGTGCCGCGGTGACGGTGTTGAGGGTCGCCGGTCTAAGGGCGGTGCCGTCGTGCTCGGCAATGACCAAAATCGCCATTCAGATCACCTTCGCTTCGTGCCTGAGCCGGTGCACCAGCTCCTTTACGTCGGCCACCCGCACGCCCCCTTTGCGCTTGGGCGGCTCCTGCACTCTGAGGACTTTGAGCCGCGGCGTGATGTCCACTCCGAGCGCTTCGGGGGTCAGGGTCTCCAGGGGCTTTTTCTTCGCCTTCATGATGTTGGGCAGGGTGACGTAACGGGGTTCATTCAACCGCAGGTCGGTGGTCACCACCGCCGGGAGCCGCAGCTCCACCGTCTCCAGGCCCCCGTCGATCTCCCGCGTCACCCGGACCTGCCCCTCCCCCAGCTCCACCTTCGAGGCGAAGGTACCCTGGGGCCAGCCGAGGAGGGCCGCCAGCATCTGTCCAGTCTGGTTGGCGTCGTCGTCGATCGCCTGCTTGCCCAGGATCACCAGGCCAGGCTGCTCCCGTTCCACGAGGGCCTTCAAGAGCTTGGCCACCGCCAGGGGTTGCAGCTCGGCGGTGGTCTCCACCAGGATGGCCCGGTCCGCGCCCATCGCAAGCGCCGTGCGCAGGGTTTCCTGGCATTGGGCGATCCCCAGGGACACGGCCACGATCTCGGTCGCCTTGCCCGCTTCTTTAAGCCGAACCGCCTCCTCCATGGCGATCTCGTCGAAGGGATTCATGGACATCTTGACGTTGGCCGTCTCCACGCCCGTGCCATCGGCCTTGACCCGGACCTTCACGTTGTAGTCCACCACCCGCTTGACCGCTACCAGGATCTTCATCGCCTTCACCGCACAGAAATGCCCGAGCGGCGGTAGAGGGCCTGCAGCTCACCCACGATGCCGCGCCGGAACGCAAGCACGCAAAGCACGAAAATCGCCCCCGTGAGGACCGTCACCCACTCGCCCAGCTCGGCCCCGTAATTCTGTAGGGTCACCAGGACGGTGGCCCCCACCACCGGACCGAACACCGTGCCCATGCCTCCCACCAGGGTCATCAGCACCACCTCTCCGGACATGTGCCAGTGCACGTCAGTCAAGGAGGCGAGTTGGAACACCAGGGTCTTGGTAGAGCCCGCCAGGCCCGAGAGTGCCGCCGAGAGCACGAAGGCCATCAACTTGAATTTGTCCACATCGTAGCCGAGGGAGACGGCCCGGGGCTCGTTTTCCCGGATGGCCTTCAACACTTGGCCAAAAGGTGAATGGATGGTGCGGTAGATCACCCAGAAGCCGAACAGGAACACGGCGAGCACGAAGAAATACATGTTCATCATCTGGCTCAGGTCCACGATCCCCAGCAAGAGACCCCGGGGGACGCCCTGCAGCCCGTCTTCGCCGCCGGTGAACGGAAACTGCAGCGCGAGAAAGTACATCATCTGGGCGAGGGCTAGGGTGATCATGGCGAAGTATATGCCAGAGCGCCGGATGGCCAGGCTGCCGAAGAGGTAGCCCAACAGTCCTGCGAAAGCGGTGCCGGCCAGGATCCCCAGCTCCGGCGGGAACCCGAGGACCTTCACCGTGTGCCCGGTAATGTAGCCGGCCCAGCCGAGAAAGGCCGCATGGCCGAAGGAAAGCAGTCCGGTATAGCCCAGCAACAGGTTGAAGGCGGAAGCGAAGAGAGCGAAGCACAGCACCTTCATGACGAATACCGGGTACACCAGAAAGGGAGCGACGAGGCCCGCCACCACCAGCAGCCCCCAACCGATGGCGTGGCCCCGATTGATCCCTTCAAACCTGCTCGTCCCTGCGCCGGCCACTGAAGCCGCTGGGCCTTGGGCCAAACGGCCATTGCCGACTCTTCTTTCCATACTATCGCTCCTTGCCGAATAGACCCGCCGGCCGCATGAGCAACACGATGGCCATGATCACGAATACGACGACGGCGGAGGCTTCCGGATAGTAGACCTTGGTCAGCCCCTCGATCAGCCCCAGCCCCAGCCCGGTCACGATGGAGCCCAGGATGGATCCCATGCCGCCGATCACCACCACGGCGAAAACCACGATGATCAGATTAGAGCCCATCACCGGGTTAACGTTGAAGATCGGCGCCGCCAGCACCCCGGCGAAAGCGGCCAGCGCGACCCCGAAGCCATAGGTGAGGGTGATCATGAGGGGCACGTTGATGCCGAACGCCTGGAGCAGCTTGGGATTTTCCGTACCGGCGCGCAAGTAGGCCCCCAGCTTGGTGCGCTCGATCATGTACCAGGTGAGGAGGCAGACCGCCAGGGAGGCGACCACCACCCAGGCCCGATAAATGGGCAAGAACATGAAGCCCAAATCGATCCCGCCGGCGAGCGGCTCCGGCACGGGATAGCGCTCGCCCGAAATGCCGAAGTAGTAGCGGAACAGCCCCTCGATGATGAGGGCGAGCCCAAAGGTAAGGAGCAGCCCGTAGAGGTGGTCCAGCTTGTACAGCCATTGCAGCAACGCCCGCTCGATGAGAATGCCGCTTAAGCCCACCACCAGGGGAGAAAGCAGCAGCGCCCACCAGTAGTTGATGCCGAAATAGGTAAGGCCGATCCAGGCGCAGAACGCTCCCATCATGTACTGGGCGCCGTGGGCGAAGTTGATGATGTTGAGCATCCCGAAAATGATGGCGAGCCCCAGGCTCAGGATGGCGTAAAACGAGCCGTTGATCAGCCCGATCAGGAGCTGGGCCATCAAACCCTGCAGGGGGACGCCAAAGATTTCCATCCCTTCGCTCCGCTCTGATGGGAAGACGAAGACCGGGGCGGGGAACCGCTCTTGGCGCCCGGTCGCGCCCCGGCCTCACCTCGCTGTCTTCGTTATTTTTTGACCAGCGGGCACTTGCTTTCGGAGAGGGGCATGAATGCCTGGTCGCCCGGAATTACTTGACGAATGTGGTAGTAGTCCCAGGGATACTTGGACTCCTCAGGCTTCTTCACCTGGGCGAGGTACATGTCGTGCACCATGCGCCCGTCGTCGCGGATCTTGCCGTTCTTGGCAAAGAAGTCGTTGACCGGGGTGGCCTTCATCTTGGCCATGACGGTCATGGTGTCGTCGGTGCCTGCGGCCTTGACCGCCTTCAGGTAATGGTATACGGCCGAGTAGTCCCCCGCCTGCACCATGGTGGGCATGCGTTTGCGGGCCTCGAAGAAGCGCTTCGACCAGGCCCGGGTCTCGTCGTTATAGTCCCAGTAGAAGCCGGTGGTGAGATACATCCCCTGGGTCGCCTTCAGGCCCAGGGCATGGACGTCGGAGATGAACATCAAGAGCCCCGCCAGCGTCTGCTTGGGGGTGATGCCGAACTCGGCCGCCTGCTTGATGGCGTTGATCGTGTCGTTGCCCGCGTTGGCCAGCCCGATCACCTGCGCCCCGGAGGCTTGGGCTTTGAGCAGGAAGGAGGAAAAGTCCTGGGCGGGGAACGGGTGGCGCACGCTTCCCAGCACCTTGCCCCCCAGCTTCTCCACGATCGCCCTCGTGTCCCGCTCCAGGGAGTGGCCGAAAGCGTAGTCGGCGGTCAGGAAAAACCAGGTCTTACCCCCTTGCTGCACCACCGCGCGGCCGGTGCCTACGGCCAGGGCGTACGTGTCGTAGGTCCAGTGCACGTTGGTGTCGGTGCATTCCTCGTTGGTGATGGGCGTGGAGGCGGCGCCGGAGACCAGAGTGATCTTGTTCTTCTCCTTGGCTACTTTCATGACCGCCAGAGCCGTGGAAGTGGTGACCAGGTCCACGATTACGTCTACCTTGTCCCGGTCGAACCATTCCCGCGCTTTGTTGGCGGAGATGTCCCCCTTGTTCTGGTGGTCTGCGGACACCACTTCGATCTTGAAACTAGGTTTCTCCTTCTCGACGAAATCCTTGACCGCCATTTCCACCGCAAGGAGCGACCCTGGCCCGGCCAGGTCCGAGTAGGTGCCGGACATGTCCGTGAGGACACCAATCTTCACCACGCCATCGGAGATCTTCTGCTGAGCCAGCACCGCAGGGTTGACCGCCAAAAGCGCCGCCACCACCACCGCGCTCACAAGCTTGCGTTTCATCGTTCTCTCCTCTCCCAGTCAGGGTTGTCAGACGCCTAAATAGTCGTGCAACAGATCCATCTTCGCTTCCAGCTCCTGCCTTCTCACCATGTCCAGCACGCGCCCGTGCTCGATCACGTAATGGCGATCGGCGAGCGGCGCGGCGAAGCGGAAGTTTTGCTCCACCAGCACGATGGTGAAGCCTTTGTCCTTGAGCTGGCGCAGCACCCGCCCCAGGGTCTGCACGATCACCGGGGCCAGGCCCTCGGTGATTTCGTCCAAGAGCAGGAGCCGAGCGCCAGTGCGGAGGATGCGAGCCATCGCCAGCATCTGCCGCTCCCCGCCGGAGAGCCGCCCGCCCATGCTGTGGCGGCGCTCCTTCAAGTTGGGGAACATCTGGTAGATCTCCTCCAAGCTCATACCGCCGCTCGACACCACAGGCGGCAGCAGCAGGTTCTCCTCGCAGGTAAGACTGGCGTAGATGCCCCGCTCCTCAGGGCAGTAGCCGACACCCAGGTGGGCGATGCGGTGGGGTGGCATATGGATGGCTTCCCGGCCGTTGATCATGACCGACCCCGTGCGCCGATCCACGAGACCCAGGATCGCCTTGAGGGTGGTGGTGCGGCCGGCGCCGTTGCGGCCGAGGAGCGTGACCAGCTCGCCTCGGTTCACCACGAAGTCGATCCCGTGCAGGATGTGGGATTCGCCGTAGAAGGCGTGCAGGTCCGAGACCCGCAGCATTTCCACGTCGGGCTTGAAGGCGCTGGTCATTCGGCGGTCCCTACGTAGGCTTCCAGGACCCTCGGATCGTTGGAGACCTCCTGGTAACTTCCCTCGGCCAGCACCTGCCCCCGATTCAGCACGGTGATGGTGTCGGAAAGCTGGGCCACCACGCTCAGGTTATGCTCCACCATGAGCACGGTGCGGTTGGCCGAGACCCGCTTGATCAGCTCTGTCACCCTACCCACGTCCTCGTGACCCATGCCCTGGGTCGGCTCGTCCAGCAGCATCAGCTCCGGTTCCAGCGCCAGCGTGGTCGCGAGCTCCAGAGCGCGCTTGCGCCCGTAGGGCAGCTCCACGGTCACAATGTGGGCATAGTCCTGCAAGTCGACGGCGGAAAGCAGCTCGAGCGCCCGACCGTTCAAGACCTCCAGGCTCTTCTCCGAACGCCAGAAATGGAAGGAGGTTCCGAGCCTGCGCTGCAGGGCGACCCGCACATTCTCCAGCACTGTGAGGTGGGGGAACACCGCCGAGATCTGGAACGAGCGCACGATGCCGCGCCGAGCGATCTGGGCCGGTTTTTCGCGGGTGATGTCCTCTCCGTTATACAGGATGCTCCCCTTGGTGGGTTCGAGGAACTTGGTAAGCAGGTTAAAGACCGTGGTCTTGCCCGCCCCGTTGGGGCCGATCAGGGCATGGATGGTACCCCGCCGCACCTTGAGGTTCACGTCGTCCACGGCAACAAAGCCCTTGAACTCCTTGGTGAGCCCCCGCGTTTCGAGAAGGATCTCCTCGTCTAGCGCCATGGCCTGGCTCTCCGCAGGTCACAACGCCTTCGCCCGCTCGCGCAGCACGAATTTCTGGATCTTCCCCGTGGAGGTCTTGGGCAGGGGTC
>FWWM01000220.1_pt1 | contig 192092 bp, 172 predicted proteins | sample 2228351 | NCBI WGS metagenome assembly FWWM01 (sample SAMEA103939774, study PRJEB20133) | metagenome | reverse complement strand
GACCAAGCGCTGAGCCGCGTGCACCGGCCCGGCCAGAGGCGTCCGGTCGAGCACATTCATCTGGTCGCGCGCCACACGGTGGACGAGAAGATCCTGCGCGCGCTCGAGCGGCGCGCCGAAGTCGTACAAGCCATCCTGGCGGGAATCAACAACCACTATGCCGAAAGGAGAGACAGCAAATGAACGCCGAGCAGCTCAGGGAATTCGTGGCCTTGGAGAAGCAGAAGCAGGCCCTGGACGCCGAACTGAGGGCAATCAAGCAGCGCCTCGAGGCCCTGGAGGAGCAACTGGTGCCCCAGTTCTTGGCTGACGGCGTGGTCTCGATGAAGATCGACGGCCGCACCGTCTACCTGGCCCAGGAGATCTACGCCAGCCCGGTCAGGGATCGGCAAGAGGTGGTGGAGGCACTGAAGGCGTCCGAGTTGGGCCAGTACGTGGCCGAGAACTACAATTCCAACTCGCTCAAGGCCTTCGTGCGGGAGATCGCTGACGAAGTCCGGCTCCAGTGTGAGCAGCAACAGCGGCTGTTCACCGAGGACGAGGTCCGGGCGGCGCTGCCCGCGCCGCTGGCTCAGACCTTGAAGATCTCTTTCGTTCACGCTCTGCGCAGTAGGAAAGTTTAAAACCCCGAAAGGAGAACCATGTCGCAAGAACTCATTCCCCACACCGCGCCCCGCGCCCTGGCGCTGTCGGAAGACGGCGTCTTGGCAGTCCAGGAGGCGTATGCCATCAACATCGCTGGGGGCAATGTCTCCCAGTTCGACTTGCCGCGGATCAAGGTCATGAGCGGCGCCCCGCTGTGGCTAATCCCCAATCTGGAAGGCGATCAGACGGCGCCCCGGATCGAGGGGGTGATCGTCGGCAGCCGCGATGCGCGGGTGTACTACCAAAGCAAGGAGGCCACCGCTAATAACCGGCCGGACTGCTCCTCGCTCGACGCCATCACGGGCGAGGGAAAGCCCGGCGGGGAGTGCGCCCGCTGCCCGCTGGCGCAATGGGACAGCGCGCCGGATGGCGGCGGCGGTCAGGCCTGCAAACAGGTCAAGCAACTGTTCATGCTCCGCGGCCAGTCGCTGTTCCCGGAGATCGTCTCGCTGCCCCCGACCAGCCTCAAGGCCGCCCGGCAGTTCCTGTTGAAGCTCCTCACCCAGGGCATCCCGTACTACCACGCCCTGGTGGCCATTGAGCTGGAGAAGGCTGAGAACGCGCAGAAGAAGCCCTACGGTCGGGCTGTCTTCAAGTTCATCCGCCGCCTCACGTCCCAGGAGGCCGCGATCGCGATTCAGTACCACCAGATGTGCCAGGACCTGATGGGCCGGGTGCCGACGCAGGTCGATGCCGACGAGGCCGGCGAGACCGGTGCCGATACTGCCGAGGAGGCGCCGTTCTAGTCGGCTCCGGGCCGGCCGCCAGGCCGGCAGGGTAGCCGAACGGCGCAAGGCTGAGCCAGGAGGTGGACCGCATGAAAGGAGACCTTCACACCAGGCTCTCCGATGCGGAGAGCGACCCGATCTGCCAGGGCGAACGCTCCTGGCTCGACGACATCTTCGACCAGGCCTCCCCGCTGCCGGCGCGCGGCGCCAGGAAGCCCAACGCCGACGAGCAGGCCGGCGCTCTGGAGGACTGGGCATGAGACGGAACGTGGCCCTCGAAAGCCGCATCACGCAGGCCATCATGCGCCGGCTGCGCGAACTTCACGGTGTCATCGTGCGCAAACGCCACGGCTCCCAGATGGGCGTGGCCGGCGACCCGGACCTGTACGGCACCATCCATGGGCGGCACTTCGAGATCGAAGTCAAGCGTCCGGATGCGGGCTCAGAGTTGACCGGGCTTCAGGCGGTGCGCCTGGAGCAGTGGCGGCGCGCCGGCGCGATCGTCGGTGTCGCCCGGAGCGTGGAGGAGGCGATGCACCTGCTGCTGCCGCTGCGCAGAGGCGTGGGGCAGGTGGCGATGGCGCATGCCCGCGACCTGGTCCGGCTGGGCATCATCGACCGCGAGGCCCTGTTGCCGGTGGCCAACGCCATCGCCACCGCCATCACCGCCTACTGCACGGAGCGCCGATGAGCTACACTCTGGCGGCTTGGCGGGCGTTCCGCGAGCAGCGCGAGCAGGGGGCGCACACGGTGCCGAGGCTGGAATCAGCCGGGGCCGGCTCCCTGGCGGCGATACCACCCGAGGCGCCCATGGAGGCGAGCGCCGTGGTCGGTGTCTGGGACGGCGAGCGATTCATCGACTGGAAGCGGTGGCGCGCCACCAGGCCCATCGCGATGGATCCCGAGGCCACGTCATGACACCCGAGCAGGAAGCCCACCTGGGGCGCATCAAAGCGGACTTCGCGCGCCTGGTTGATAGCAAGTACCGCCGCGGCGCCGCCGAGCATGGCGGACAGCTCCTGGATCTGCCCGCTGTGAGGATTCTGGAGCAGGCCCTCGACGAGGCCGTCGATCAATTGGTCTATCTGCTCTCGCTCAAAGAGAAGCTGTTCCAGGAGCGGACCGATGCAGCCGCGTGAGTTTCTGGAGTTGCTGTGGAGCGGCAAGCCGGAGGAGCTCTTCATTCTCATCTGGACGCTCCAGGACAAACGCTCGCACTGGTGCCGCCGCATCGACGATGCAGCGGCGGTGGTCGAAGCCTCGCGTCACATGGACGTCTACACCGGCGTCGGACTGTCGCCGGCGGATTTCGGGCCGTATCGTCGATGTCCAGCCGAGAAGGTCGCCGGCATCGCAGGTCTGGGCGCCGACTTCGACTTGCTGTCGGACGCTCACGCGAACAAGGCTCTGCCGAACACCATCGGCCAGGCGCTGTCGGTTATCCCGCCGGCCATTCCGCCCAGCCTAACGATCTCGACCGGCAACGGCCTGCACTGCTGGTGGCTGTTCAAAGAGCCGTACCTGTTCGAGTCCGACGAAGACCGCAAGGAGGTGCAGCGAGCCGTCGCGCGCTTTCACACGATGCTGCGCTTGAGCGCGGCCAAGCAAGGCTGGCTCTACGACCGGCTTTCAGATCTGGCGCGCGTGCTGCGGATTCCCGGCACGCTCAACCACAAGGACCCGAAGCACCCAAAACCGATCTCGGTGGTGTCGCAGAATGGCCGGCGCTACAACCTCTCCGACATCGACGAGTTTCTGGAGGAGGCCGGCATCCCCGATCCGGAAGCCCAAGAACGCACAGTCCGCGAGTGGGCCGAGCGATTCGCCGACACTCCGCTCGTGATCGATTTGACGGCGCGGATTCCGGAGGCTACGCTTCACGCGTGGATGGAGCACGACATGCGGTTCCGGCACACCTGGCAGCGCCAGCGCCACGATTTGAAGGACCAGTCGCAGTCGGGCTACGATTTGGCGCTCGCCTGTTTCGGTGTGGACGCCGGGTTGAGCGAGCAGCAGATCGTAGATCTGATCGTACATCACCGGAGCATCCATGGCAGCAGACCTCGCACACGCCTGGATTACTTCCAGCGCACGATCGCCAAGGCCCACCGGAGGGCGGGTGAGCCTTTGGCGGTTCCGTCCGTACTCGACCGACCGACGCCTGGCCTGTCGGCGACCGCGCTCACAGCCGGGTGTCGGAGACCCCAGGGTGCCCAGGACGCGCTGGAGGCAGGTTGCGCCACAAAGAGCGCCACTGCCGATCCGGAGCTAGCCAAGCTCCCGCTGTGCCAGCAGATCTCGGAGATCTTGGGTGTTTCCATCGTACGACTGGTCAAGTACACCGGCAAGGAGCCCACCTACCTGATGTTTCTCGGCGACGGCGCCAAGATCGAGTTCCCGAGCGTGGCCAAGCTCATCTCCCAGGACGCCGTTCGCATGGCCATCGCTGCCACGGTCGGCAAGCTCATCCGGAGGATTCGGCCCAAGGAGTGGGAGCCGCTGGCGCAATTGATGCTGGACGCCTGCATCGTCGAGAACGGCCCCGAGGAGATGTCCTTTGAGGGCGCGGCGCGCATGTACGTAACACAGTACCTTCAGGAAACCGGTCCCATCGACACCATCGAGGGACAAACGGTCCAGAACGCCCGCAAGCCGATGATTATCGACGGCCGGATCACGCTTTGCACCAGCGATCTGCAGAATTACATCAACAAGACGACGTTCCAGAACCTGTCCGTGAAGGCCGTCGCGGCGATGCTAGGTGCGCTGGGCGCCAAAGGGATCCGTGTGCGCGGCGCGCGGTTCAAGGAACAGTCGCGCTGGGCCCTGCCGATCGATGAGTTCGACCCGATTGAGTACTACCCGGAAGCCTGCCGTGCCAAGAAGGACCAGGAGTAGATGATCCACCCGGACCAAATCCAGTCGATTGCGGAGGAGCGGGCCGAAGAAACGCGGGAGTTCCGCATCTTCGGCCCGCCTTGACGGTGAGACAGGCACGGGGAAGACGACCAATCTCGCGCGGCAGATCCGACGCGCCGTCGAGCGGTTCGGCCCGGACTCCGTCCTCGTCACCAGCTTCTCCAGGGCAGCCGCAGCCGAGCTTGCCGGTCGGGACCTCCCGATCAATTCGGATCGGATCGGAACCCTGCACTCCCACTGCTATCGGGCGCTGGGGGCACCGGAGATCGCGGAGGCCAACGTGGAGGAGTGGAACAAGCGGAATCCACATCTTCAGATCACGCCGGTCAGAAAGCGGGGGCGTCTGGAGGGCGAGGAAGGAATCGACGAGGAGACCGAGGCCGGCAAGGACGGCGACCTATACCTTCAGCAGTTGAGCCGCTTTCGCGGGCAGATGCTCCCTGCTGAGGCCTGGCCGGCGACGGTGCGCGACTTCGCGAGCAAGTGGCAGCAATACAAGGACGCCCTCGGCCTGCTCGACTTCACTGATCTGATTGAACGGTGCCTCCTGGATGTTGCTATAGCCCCGAGGCGACCGTCGGTGATCTTCGCCGACGAAGCGCAGGATCTGAACCGGATGCAGTTGACGCTCATCCGCAAGTGGGGGCGGCACGCGAATTACTTCATTGTCTCCGGAGATGAGGACCAAATCCTGTATTCGTGGTGCGGCTGCACGCCCGAGGCGATGCTCGATCCGGAGATCCCAGAGCACCACAAGATCATCCTCAAGCAGTCCTATCGCGTGCCGCGCGCCGTCCACCGCCTCGCCGACGGCCTGATCCGTCAGGTGACCAGGCGGCAAGAGAAGGTTTACCTGCCGCGGCCGGAGGAAGGTGCGGTCCATCGGATCACCAAGGGCGGGTACAAATCGCCGGAGTACTTCATCCTCAAGAGTGCTACGGAGCACCTTGCGCAGGGCCGGACGGTGATGTTCCTAGCCGCGTGCTCCTACATGCTCCGGCCGGTCATCGCTGTGTTGAGGAAGGAGCGAATCCCCTTCCACAATCCGTACCGGCGCTCGAACGGCTTCTGGAACCCGCTGCGAACCGGGAGGCGCGGCGCGACCGTGAACCGGATCCTGGCGCTGTTGGTCGCGCATCCGGATTTCGGCGAGGGCCGGCGCGATTGGACGCACGGTGAGCTGGCCCTGTGGGCGGACTGGCTGAACTCAAAAGGCATCCTGAAGCACGGGGCGAAGAAGAAGCTTCAAGGCGTGGAGCCGGAGCAGCCCGCGACGATCGCGACGCTGGACGATCTGTTTGAGCCCGGAGCGCTCGAATCTCTACTCGAAGCATTCGAGGGCGACTACCGCGCATTGTTGGACTGGTGGAGCCGGCGAGTCACCGTCGACCTCCACAACCGCATTCAGTTTCCCGCCGGCATAGCTGCGGCACGCGGGCCCAGGGCCCTCCTGGAAGTTCCGAAGGTAATCATGGGCACGATCCACTCTCTGAAAGGCGGCGAGGCGGATTGTGTCTTCATTTTCCCGGATTTGAGCCGGGCGGCCGACGCCCAGTACCAGCGGTGCGGCCCTCCGCGTGACTCCGTGATCCGGGTGTTCTACGTCGGCGCAACGCGGGCACGCGAAACGCTCTACATCTGCCGGCGCGAATCAGCCATGGCGGTTTCCATTTGATTGAAACAGGGCGCTTGAATGATTGCGAAGAATGAAGGTACCCTCCTGACCCTGACAGGAGGAATCGGATTGAAACAACGGGTCCAGCATCCGAAGATTCACGAGCGGAAGGAACGTGGGGCACCCTACTGGTACTTCCGCTACTGGCACGACGAGCTGCTGCCAGATGGAACGGTTCGAACTACGCGAAGGCGACAAATCATCGGGCCGAGCAAGGGGCCCAACGCGCTGACGAAGCGGCAGGCGGAAGCGGAGCGCGACAGGTTCCTCGCGGAACTCAACTCCGCGCCCTCGCATTGCGAGGCGGCGGTCAAGGCGGCGCAACCCGTCGAGGTCGCGGCCATCCTCTTCGGCAAGCTCGCGGAGGTGTGGCGCAAGGATTACGTCGATAATCCGAAGATCCGGCTGGCGCAGCCGACCAGATTGAAGTACCGCTCGCGCCTCGACAACCACATCCTGCCGCGCTGGAAGGACGTCCGGATCGGCCAGATGCGCTCCAAGGAGATCCTGGACTGGCTCCAGCACGAATGCTCCTCCTGGCACATGATGATCGACCTGCGGAATGTCATGAGCGGCATCTTCACTAAGGCGCAGGAGTGGGAGATCCTGCCCGAGACGTTCGGCAATCCGATTAAGCGGGTGAAGGTGGGCCGCAAGTGGACGGTCTGGCCGGAGCGCATCCTCACCGACGAGGAAACGGTCGAGGTCTTGTCGCACCTGGAAGACCCGCACCTGCTGATCTGCGAGACGTGCATCTACTGCGGCACCCGCATCTCCGAAGCCGTGGGCCTGCAACTCAAGCATCTCGACTTGAACAAGGGCACCATACGGATTCAACAGCGGCACTGCCGCGGCGACATCGATGAGCCGAAGACGGAGAATAGCAAGCGGACACTGGCGCTGGGCGCGCTCGTGGAGCGATACCGCCAGTGGATCGGGAAGAAGGGGATTGTGAAGCCGAACGAGTGGATCTTCCCCCAGGACGAGGATCGGACAAAGCCGATGTGGGACTCCGGCGTCCGGAAGGAACTGAAGAAGGCGGCGCGGAACGCCGGGTGCGACTTCAAGGGCTTCGGCCTGCACTCGTTCCGCCGGGCCAACATCACGCTCCGCCAGGAGGTCGGCGGAAGCGCGATTGAGGCCCAGAAGATCGCCGGCCACGCCACTGTCAACATGACCGGCGACTACACGATCGTGCAGTTGAAGCGACAGGAGGAACTGACCCGCGCGATTCAGGAGCGGCTCGCGAAAGTCACCCAGAGGGCGGACGGAAAGACCGCCGAATCGCTGCCACCCGCGCCCGGCGCGCAGGAGGCTCCGCCCACCCTGGCGGAGGCGGAGCCAACGACGCTGGTCTTGCAATGACTCGAATGGGATTCGAAGAGATCGCCGAATGACAGACTGTCAGATCGTCGAGGCGCGACGGCGCTCGGCCCTCGCCCGAGGTCCGGTTCCTCCTTGCGCAGCGGTTCTCGGATCGGGCATCCCGACGGGCGAGCTGGTACACTCAATGGAACGCGCATGAGATTACCTACGAGCGAAACAGCTTCACCGGATTGGGGCACGATCGAACGCGACGTGCTGCGCAAGCTGCGCTATCTCCGCGCCGCCTGGGAGCACACCGCCGCCCACGAGCCGGAATTGCACGAATTGATAAAGCGCGACCTCTACGTGCCCGCGATCAAACACCTCGGCGCCTTCTGCGCGGCGATCAAAGAGGAGAAGGACTGATCGCCGGACCGACCTTCGGCCGACACCGGCTTATCCGTCCACCTGTTGGCCCTCCGGGAAGTACGCCCGCGGGTCCAGACCGAGGCGCTTCAGCCGCTCCCACGCATCATCCTCCTCGCGCTCCCGCTCCTCAGTGTTCGGTAACGACGTCCACCGCACTGGAAACCCACATCGCGTCCGGATGTATTGAGGGATCGAGAGACCGGCGGCCCTCGCCTGCGCGTCCAGTTGGGCGTACTCGTCTGCGGTGGCCGTGATCGTCACCGAGAGGCGGTCCAACGCCATCACTGGCGTGCGAGTGGCTGGCTGTGCGCGTCCCTGCAACTCGCGTCCGCGGGCGCTCCAGGGTTCTAGGCCACATTGAGTCCTCATGTGCGCTGGAATCGTGAGCCCGGCCTGTCTTGCCCCTGCTTCCAGTTCGAGGTATTCGGCGCCGTTGACCGAGATGGTGATCGCCTTCCGCTTGATTGCCATGCTTGTCTCCCCTGCCAGCCGGCCACATCACGGCGTCCTGGGGGCCATGGGGGCCATCTATATAGGGAACGGAAAAACTTGTCTCTTGATCATAGTACAGTGAAGGGCCAAGTTTTTCGAAGGCGTTTTCGACCGCGCGCGTAGGAGCATGTGAGATTCCAAACTCTTTCATGTCCATGATCGGGGTCCAAACGGGGTCCAGACTGGCCCAAAGCTGCCCGTGGGGTCCATTTGGGGTCCAAATCGTTGTCGCGTAAGTCTTTTATTTTCAGTGAGGACCACCTGTAAGTTGTTGATCTGACTTCCCTGAAAAGGCTGGCGTCGGCGGTTCGATTCCGTCCCTGGCCACCACGGCTCTCCAGCGACTCCGATCCCGCCCCATCCTCCTCGAGATCCAAGCGGCATCCAGATTCCAGTGACCAGGCGGTTTTACGCGCTCCATTCCGCGGCGCCAGGGGTGAGCAATCCGGGAGCGGGCGAGATCGGCAAGCGGGTGCGCCGGTCTGCGAACGTCTGCGCCGCTTACAAACCCATTCGCTCGAGCTTGCGATAGAGCGTCTTGCGCTCGATGCCCAGGATCCTGGCGGCCCGGCTCTTGTTGCCGCCGGTGGCTTCCAGAACGCGGCGGATTTGTTCCTCCTCGGCGGCGGCCAACGTCTCCACGGGGCGCTCGCGCGGGGCGGTGGCGGCGATCGCGTCTCGCACGGCTCGCTCGTCAATGCGCCCATTGGGCGCCAGGATAACCAGCCGCTCTATCATGTGCTGAAGCTGGCGCACGTTGCCCGGCCACGTGTAATCCTCCAGCGCGCGCAGGCCATCCGGCAGCAGCCGGGTCTGCTGATGATAGCGCTCGTTATACTTCTTCAGGAAGTACTGGGCTAACAGGGGAACGTCGCCGCGTCGCTGCCGCAGCGGCGGCAGCACGATGCGGACCACGTTGATCCGGAACCACAAATCCTGGCGAAACTTGCCTTCCTCGACCTGCCTTTGCAAATCGCGGTTGGTGGCGGCAATGACCCGCACGTCTACGGGCTTGGCGCGTGCGGCGCCCACCGGACGAATCTCGCGGTCCTGAAGGAAGCGCAGCAGCTTCAGTTGGAAGCCGGGTTCGATGTCGCCGATTTCGTCGAGGAAGACGGTGCCGCGATGGGCGGCTTCAAAGACCCCGAGGCGATCGCGGTCGGCTCCGGTGTAAGCGCCCCGCACGGCGCCGAACAGCTCGCTTTCCAGCAGACTGGGCGCGATCGAGGCGCAGTCCACGGCCACGAAGGGATGAGCAGCGCGCGGGCTCTGGGCGTGGATCATGCGCGCCACAAGCTCCTTGCCGGTGCCCGTCTCGCCCTCCACGAGCACCGTGGCGTCAGTGGGCGCCACGCGCGAAATGACCTTGTAGATCTCGACCATCTGCGGGGAACTGCCGATCATTTCGGTCTCCGGCAGATCCTCGGCCTCGAGATCCTCAGGCTCCTCAGCGGCCGCGCGAGCCTGCTCGGCGCGCTTGACGGTCTCCAGCATGCGATCCAGCTCGAAGGGCTTGGCGATGTAATCGAAGGCCCCGCCGCGCGTGGCGGCCATGACGGTCTCCATGGTGCCGCGTGCGGTCATCAAGATCACAGCGCAGGCAGGATCGCGTCGGCGCGCGGCTTCCAGCACATCCAGCCCGGTGCGGTCGTCCAGATAGATGTCGGAGATGACGATGGGATAGGTTTCGCGCGCGAGTTGGTCCAGGGCTTCCCGGGTGGAAGCCACGGCGTCCACCTGGTAGCCCTCCAGCTCCAAGAAGGTCACCAGCGTGGTGCGTACCGCGCTGTCGTCTTCGACTACTAACACCCGCCGCACGACAACATCCTCACTGCTTGGTTCTGAGAGCACGACATCAGTTCACGGCGGCCCAGCTCTCCGCGCGGGCCGGCAATACCACTGTAAAACAGGATCCCTTGCCGGGTTGGCTGGTAACTTCGATGGTGCCGCCGTGTTGGCGGACGATCTCCTGCACGATGGAAAGGCCGATGCCCGTGCCGGCTTCGCCGGAAGCTTCGGCCCGCCGCGTGCGGTAAAACTTCTGGAAGATCTTGCGCAGCTCCTGCCGATCCATGCCGATGCCCTGATCGCGAACTGCAATCCGCACCCGCTCGCCGCGACGCTCGCCTCCCACCCTGACAACGGTGTCGGGCGGCGAGTACTTGATGGCGTTCGTGAGCAGGTTGTAAATGGCGTACTCCATCAATTCGCGATCGCCGAGCAACGCGCCGCCCACGACCGGTTCGACCTGCACCTGAATCCGTTTGCGCTCGGCCAGCGGGCGAGCCCGAGCCACGCAGGCCGCCACCACGTCGTCGGCCTCGAATGCCTCGCGGCGCAACTCCATCTGGCCGGCTGAGAGCCGCTCGACGCTCAGGAAGGTTTCGATCATGCGCGCCAGCCGCTTCGACTCGGAGTTGATCAGCTCGGCGATCTGACGCCGCTTTTCCTCGCTCAAATTGTAACGGGTCATCAACTCGCTGGAGCCCTGAATCGCAGTCAGCGGAGTGCGCATCTCGTGAGTGACAAAGTGCATCGCCTGCTGGTAGCGCGTCTTATCAGCTTCCGCCCTGCGCCACTGGCGGCGCACGGCGATGAATTGATAGGCCCCGGCCCCCACGACCGACAACCATGCCGCCAGGACCGGCCCGAAATAAGGATGGACAATGTTCCGCGTAAACAAGAGGTACGGGAACCAGTGAGCGATTCCCAATAGCAGCGCGGCTGCCACATACGCTTGCCAGCCCGCCAGAAACCAGAACGTCAAACCGGCGCCCGCCACCAACGCCAGAGTGAAGCCCAGCGAGGCCGTCAGAGAGGCATCGTGGAAGAACTCCCCGCGCGCCAGGGTTTCGAAGGCGTTGGCGTGAATCTCGATGCCCTGCATCGTCCGCCCGTAAGAAAACGGAGTCATCAACCGATCCCGCGCCGCTGATTGCGCCGTCACGCCTACGAACACGACCTTGTCATGGAAAGCGCGCGCCAGTTCCGGGCGCCGGAGAAGTTCGGCGATCGCTACTCGGGGAATCGAGGAGACGCCTTCGCGATCCGGCGGAAGGTAACGGATGCGTAAGGGCCGCAGGGGATCGCCTCCGGTCGGGATGTGCAGGCCGGCGACCTCTAAGTCTTCGGGAGACTCCAGGATCCCGTCAGCGCCGCGGCTCAAACGGAACGCCTCCAAAGCCAGGGCCCATCGCCTCTGGAGACCGCTTGCCTTGGCCAGCGGAATGCGCCGCGTCACATTGTCCAGCGGGTCCGGATCCGCATGCACATGGCCCAACGCTGCGGCGTGACGCCGGAAGCGCGGATGCGGATCCTCCCAGCGCCGGCCGTTCTCGACCAGTTCGCAGGCCAGCACCAGCCCCGGCGTCCTGGCCAGCACGGCTTCCAGGCGAGCGTCCGTTCCCGCGTCACCCTCATCGGCCAGCGTGATGTCCACGGCTACGGCGCGCGGCCCGGCGGACGCGATGCCCTCCAACCCCGCGGCCAGAATTTCCCGCAGTCGCGGCATGCCGCCCATGCGCGCCAGAGTGGGTTCGTCCACCACCAGCAGCACGGAAGCAGGACTGCCGGCCGCAGGCGGATGCCGGCGGAACATCCAGTCGTAGGCGTAGTTGTCAATCTGCGCACCGAGCCAGCCGCCGGCCAGGGCCAGCAGGAACGCCGCGGCCAGCACCGCCAGGTATCCGGCCGTATGCCAGCGCGTTCGAAGCATCGCCGATCTCAACGAATCGCTGCGTCGCCGCGCATGGCGGCTTCGATTTCCTGAGGCTCTCGCGGCAGCGCGCCGCTCAGCAGACGAGCGCCATTTTCGGTCACCAGCACCATCTCCTCGATCCGGATGCCGATGCCCTCTTCTTTGATGTAAACGCCGGGCTCGATGGCCAACACGTCGCCGACTTCAAGCGGCAAGTTCACCGTCTCGTTGTGGACGTCATGCACGTCGAGGCCCACCCGGTGAGCGATGGGATGAAGAAGGCGACTACCCAGCGAGCGGCCTTCCAAATCCTTACCGTGGGAATCAATGTAGTCTCGCGCGATCTTGTAGAGACCGGTGAGATTGTCGCGGCTGCCCATCAGCACGCCCGGGCGTACGGCCTGGATCGCGGCCTTGAGCGCTCCGAGCACGACCTCGTAAAGCTCGCGCTGTCGGGGCGTGAAACGGCCGCTCACCGGAACCGTGCGCGTCAGATCCGCCGCGTAGCCGCCGCAGCGTGCGCCCACATCCATGAGCACCAGCTCACCGGCCTCCATGCGACGCGCGTTCTTTTCATAATGCAAGATGACGGCGTTGGGCCCGGAGCCGATGATCGGCGCGTACGCCGCGTCCTCACAGCCGCGCTCCAAAAATAAGCCGACCATTGTGGCCGCAATCTGGTACTCGTAAAGTCCCGGCCGAATCCGTTGCCAGGCCGCGCGGTGCGCTTCGATGGTGACGTCAATGCTGCGCTGGATCTGCCGCACTTCGAACTCGGATTTCTTCATCCGCAGGCGGCCCAGTGTGGTGCGAGCGTCCGCCACCTCGCGCAGCGGCGCCAGGGCACGGAGCTTCTCGGCCTCCCGGCGCGCTGTCAGGGTGTAGAGCCTGGGATACTGATCTAGCGCTCGAAGCAGCTCACTCTCAAAACGCGCCTTCGGCAGGACGGTCTCGAAACCCGTGATTTCCCGCGCCTTGGGATCTTCCGCCGAAAGCCGTGGACCGTCGTAGATCAACGAACGGGCATCTTGAGCCGGCAGGAAGAGGCTCTCGCCTTTCGGCGTCAACAACAAGACAGCGCCCGGCTCTTGCCAGCCCGTCAGGTAGAAAAAATTCGGCTCCTGGCGAAAAGGCCCGCGCCCTCCGCTTTCCTCAGCGCCGCTCCGCGCGAACAGCACCACGACGCTGTCGGGCAAAGCGCTGCGCAAAGCTGCCCGGCGCGAGCGGAATTCTTCAAGAGGGACGCTGTGCTGGGCTGCAAGGGCGGCGGCCGCCGCTACAGCCAGGAATACGGGCCGCATAAACCACGAGTATATCGCCCCGCAATGCCGCCGGCGCACTCGTCATCGCGCGCGGCGGATTGGATTGGAAAGCACACTGATCCCGGGATGCTCGTGGGGGCGCAGCGCGTTCGAGTCGAAGCTATCGCCGAGCGGTCCAAGGGTGCAGTCGCACGAAGCAGCGAGCAGCGGGAGGGCGCCGGCGGCGCGCGGGGCTTCTCAGCATGCTGCGAACGCAAGCGTGCGGCGCGGCCTTCCGCCGCCCGGTTCGGGGTGCGTGGGGCGCTTGACAGTAGCCGTCAGCAGCCGCTAGATTGAAATCAGAGTCGCACGAGAGCGCCTGTAGCTCAGCTGGATAGAGCGTCTGGCTACGAACCAGAAGGTCGGGAGTTCAAGTCTCTCCAGGCGCGCCACTCATCTTACCGGACTTAACCAAGGCGACCCAACCTCCCGCGTGGTACGATCGGACATCCACTTTTGGGCATTGCGGTCCGCCCCGCAGCCGAATTTCTCCTGGCGCAGCTCCGTAGGCGCCGGCACGGGCGCTTCCAGGCCGGCTCCCAGGTGAGGGCCGAAGGCCGGCGGCGTGCCGCCCAGTGTTGAATCCTCTCCCGGGACTGTTTCCAACGGCTTGGGCTGAACACCCTGAGCCGGGGTGGGTCACCATGTGCCTGCACCGGAAATTTCGTCTTCGGCAGGCTCTTGACGGGCGGGGTTTCTCCGCGCTACATTAGAACTGCGGGGTGGAGCAGCCTGGTAGCTCGTTGGGCTCATAACCCAAAGGTCGGTGGTTCAAATCCACCCCCCGCAACCAACCTTGTTTTCCCCTCCTTACTAGTTCCCCCTGATGCGAGACGCCTGAGTCGTGGAGCGCCAGGGCATGGCCTTTGTAGCTCGATGCGCCCGGGGCTGCACCTGCCGACGACCCGGGCTCTGTGCGCTCGTGGCCGGCCGCGCCGGTAGGAGCCCGTGACGCAGAGAATTAGCGGCGTGTCCGGCCGCAATCGGTCCGGAACCCCTCGGCCTCCCACTCGAAGACACCGGGGAGCAGGGCGCAGAGGAAACATTATCCGACAAAATGTTTCAGTGCCTCGCACCCGGCGTCGTTCCTGCCAACAAGCTTTGGAATTCTGCGCCTCGTCCTCGGCCTGATGCATCGGCCCGCCGACAAACGCGACAAGCTTTCGCCTCGCCCGGACCGGGGCACTGGGAGTGGTAGTATCTATCGGATGGGATCTGCGGGCCGGGAAGGCGGAAAGGGAAGGCGGTCTCTCGCTGCCCGAACCGCGAAGCGTACACCCGGTGCGCCGACCCCTAACCTACGGAGAGGGAGATATGCCGAAGCGGATCTCGATCGGATCTTGGGCCTATACCATCGGACCTTACGCCAGCCAGCCGGTGCCCTTCGATACGGTTTGTCAGCGGCTGAAGGAGCTGGGCTTTGACGGGGTTGAGTTGGGAGCCTTCCCGCCCCATCCGAATCCAGGCAACCCCAGCGGACCCGACTCCGAGTGGCCCGGCGCCATGCCGGAAAAGTCTCAACGTGAAGAATTGCGGGCTCGCATGCAGGAGCTGGGTCTGGCCTTCAGCGGCATCGCCGCCAACCTGTGGGGCGAGAAGCTGATCAACACCGACGATCAGAGCAAGTACATCGCTGAGTTCCGCCGCAACTCGGAATTCGCGCGAGATCTGGGCATCCAGATGATTCGCGTGGACTGCGTGCAGCCGCCCACCATTCACCGCGAGATTGATCACGCCACGGCCATGGATCGTGTGGTGAAGACCTGGAAGATTTGCTGCGACATTGCGGCCGACAACGGGCAACATGTCACCTGGGAGTTCGAGCCCGGCTTCGCCTTCAACAAGCTCAGCGATATCCTCCGCATTTATGACGCCGTGGACAAGCCGAATTTCGGCCTGCTGTACGACACCTGCCACGGCCAGATGGTCGGGGTGATGGGAGCGCGGCAGGAGGGTGAAAAGGAAGTCTTTCCCAGTCAGGTGGAATTCATCCGCGCTCTCAGCGGGCGCATCAATCACATCCACCTGATTGATTCCGACAACACCTGCCACAAAGACGCCCAGGGCAACGACGAAACTTCCTCGCACGTGCCGCTGGGCATGGGGCTGCTGGACTTCGACGCGATTATGCCCGAACTGGCCAAGGCTTCACGCGCCCCGCACGATTGGTGGACCATTGACCTCTGCTTCTGGCCCGAGGCCTGGGCGGCGACGGAGTCCTGCAAGAAAAAGGCTGACGAGTTGAATTTGAAATACGGGTGAGGAATACGATCATGGCGATGAAAGAGTTGCGAGTTGGCGTGATCGGGTGCGGCTTCATGGGCCGGACCCACTCCAATGCGTATCTGCGCTTGAACAACTTCTTCCCGGTCCAGCATCGGCCGATTTTGCAGGTCATCTGCGGTAGGAATCGCGAGAGGGCCGAGGCCTTCCGCCAAACCTGGGGCTTCCAGCGCGCCGAAACCGACTGGCGGCGGGTGGTGGAGGCTCCGGACATTGACCTGGTGGACATCTGCGTGCCCAACGTGGCCCACAAAGAGATCGCCGTGGCGGCCGCGCAGGCGGGCAAGATGGTTCTTTGCGAAAAGCCCCTCGCGATGAACGCGGCCGAAGCCGAAGAGATGGTGCGCGCCGTGGAGGCTGCCGGAGTGCCCAACATGGTCTGGTTCAATTATCGCCGCGTGCCCGCCGTCGCCTTGGCCAAGCAGATCATTGACGAAGGTCGCATCGGGCGGCCGTTTCACTACCGCGCCACTTACTTGCAGGACTGGACCATCTCCCCCGATCTGCCGCAGGGCGGCGATGCGCTGTGGAGGCTGGATGTTCACGCAGCCGGCAGCGGCGTGACCGGCGACTTACTGGCCCACTCCATTGACACCGCCATGTGGCTCAACGGTCCCATCCGCAGCGTGGTGGCGAAAACGGAAACCTTCATCAAAGAACGCCGTCACGCGATCACCGGAAAGGTCGAGCCGGTGGGCATTGATGATGCCTGCATGTTTCTGGCCGTGTTCGCCAACGGTTCGATGGGAACCTTCGAGTCCACGCGCTATGCTCGTGGCCGAAAGAACTTCAACACCTTCGAGCTGAACGGCGCCGACGGCAGCCTGTACTTCGATCTGGAAGAACCTGAGTACTTACAATTTTTCGAGTACAAGCAGTTACAATCGGGCAAGAAGGTGGAATCCCATCTGACGGGCTGGCGAAAGATTCACGTTACTAACTCCGAGCATCCTTACATGGCCCGTTACTGGGTTCCCGGAACTTGCATCGGCTACGAGCACACTTTCTTGAACCAACTCGCGGACTTTATTGCGGGCCTCGAAAGCGGCGTGCCGGCGCAGCCGGATTTCCGCAACGGCTGGCAAACCCAGAAGGTTTGCGACGCCGTGTTGGAAAGCGCGCGGACAGGGCGCTGGGTCGAGATTCCGCAAGAGTAACTTTGCTGGCGGCGTGCGTCGCGGCCCTCCTGCCGCGAGGGCGCGAGCCCGAGGTGGCGGCTTGCGCCCGCACCGGTGAGTGGCTGCCGGGACCGCAGCGGCAAGCTCCCGGCGCGCCACAACCGGCGCGGTAAGGGCCGGGCGCCCGACGGTGGACAGCCAAGGTTTCTCTGTCATATGGTAGAGCTATGTCGAACACCGCTTTGATTCGCGATGCGTTGACGGCCGGCGAGGGCGTGCTTCGGCTGGCCCCCTGCTGGGTGCCTCGGTCTTTCCTGATGCCTGGCGGTCGTCTGCGGCTGGATCCCCGCGACCTTTATGCGCTCGGCGCCCATCGCGGCGGCATTGACGAGCGCTGGTTCGCCTCCACGACCAATGCGGACAACGGTCCCGGGACCCCCTGGGACGAGGGACTCAGCTACCTCGATCTGGACGGCAGGCGCGTACTTTTCAAGGAAGCCATCGAAACCCTGGGCGACGAGATTTTAGGCCCCGAGGTGATGACTCGTTACGGCGGGTGGAACCTTCTGTGTAAGTTCTTCGACAATCTCGGCCCCATTCCGCATCACATGCACCAGACGGACGAGCACGCCGCGCGTGTGGGCCGCAAGGGCAAGCCGGAGGCTTACTACTTTCCGCCTCAGTACAACGTAAAAGAGAATAACTTCCCTTACACGTTCATGGGGTTGAACCCCGGCACGACCAAAGACGACGTGCGTCGCTGCCTCGAGCGCTGGAACGAGGGCGACAACGGTATCCTCTATCACTCGCGGGCTTACAAGCTCAAGCCCGGCACCGGCTGGCAGATTGACGCCGGCATTCTGCACGCGCCCGGTTCGTTGGTCACTTACGAGCCGCAGGTGAACTCCGACGTCTTCGCCATGTTTCAGTCCATGGTCGAGGGCCGCTTCGTTCCCTGGGATCTGCTCGTGAAAGACGTGCCGCCCGAGCATCACCAGGACCTGGATTACATCATCGGGATGCTGGACTGGGAAGCTAACGTGGATCCGGAGTTCGCTAAGAACCGCCTGACGTATCCCCGCCCGGTGCGTGATCCGCGGGAGATGGCCGATGCGGGCTACGAGGAGAACTGGATCGTCTACGGCACGCCGTATTACTCGGCCAAAGAACTGCGCGTGTTCCCGGGACGCTCGGTGGTGATCCGCGACGCTGCGGCCTACGGGCTGATCGTGGTCCAGGGCTTCGGCACACTGGGTAAGCTCGAGATCGAAACGCCTACCCTGATCCGCTTCGGGCAGATGACCAAAGACGAGCTGTTCGTCAGCGCCGCGGCGGCGCGCGAGGGCGTCCGGGTGACCAATCGCAGCACCAGCGAGGATCTGGTGATGCTGAAACACTTCGGGCCGGGCAATCCGGACGCCGAGCCTCTGATCAAGAAGAGCTGAAGGCCTCCAGAGCTTCCCGGATGGCCAGCACGTGGGAGGGCGGCGTGTCGTACGCCACCACGCCGCAGCCCAGTAGCAGGCCCGGGTAATCGCCCACGCGGCGGAGAATCTCGAGCGCCGATTCGCGGACGGCGTCCGCGGGACCTCGGTGAACGAGCCGGGCGTCCACGCTGGCTCGAAACGCCAGGCGCGCTTCGGCGCATCGGCGCCGGAAGACCTCCAGGTCCGATCCGGCGTCGGCCAGCAACTGGCTCGCCCCGCTGGCGATCAAATCCCCGAGGATCGGGGTGGTGTTGCCCCCGATGATCAGAGGCAGATAGCGGCCGCCGGCTGCTTTCCATTCCGGGAAGATGCGGTCGCGGTAAAGCGGCAGCACGAACTGCCGGAACAGGCGGGGGGACACCAGAGGCGGAGCGGCGCGCGAATCGAAGACGATGGGCTCGACGCCGCGACGCAGGAACGCCAGACCGTAAGCCAGGGTCAGCTCCGCAGCGTACTCCAGCACGCGACGCGCGAAATCGGGCTGCTCCAACAAGGCGACCAGAAAATGTTCCGGCCCGGCCAGAGCGGAAGCGATGGAGAACGGCCCGCTCACTGCGCCGCGTATGATCATCCCCGCGCCGTGTCGGCGCACCGTGTTTTCGGCCGCTTTCAAATAGAGCGGCATGCGCCCGTCGGTCTCCGGGTCGGGCAGGCGCAACCCGATCAGGTCTTCGGTGTTTTGCAAGACGGCGGAGGCCGTGGCGGGCACGTCGTTGCGGTCCTCGAAGTAGACGACCCGGCAGCCTGCGGCTTCCGCTTCCACGTTGTAGACGTCCAGACCCACGACCAGCATGTCGGGGTCGTAGAGCTCAAGCTCGCGCTCCAGCGCCGCTTCGAGCAACTCCTGGTTGCGACAGACTTCCGAGGGCGATCGCCCGATCAAGAACGCCTTGTGCTCGTAAATGGCGGGGACGAACGGCGGGCGGTCGGGCTTTTCCAACCCGTAAGTACACGCGACTCGTTCGCGTTTGGTCATGGAAATCCGACAGGCTGATGCCGGCGCTACCGCGGTCGGGTCAAAAATTGCAGGTTGTCGAGCACGCTGAGCAGTCCGGGGACCAATGTGATCACGAACAGAACCGGCAGAATGAAAAGCACGATGGGAAACAGCATCTTGATGCCCGCGCGCCCCACGGCCGCTTCGGCCCTCAGTCGCCGTCGCGTCCGCAAAGCGTCGGCGTAGACCTTGAGCGCTTGCGCCAGGCTGGTCCCGAACCGCTCGCTCTGCACGATCATGGCCGACAGCGACTTGATGTCCTCGACCCCGGTGCGCCGGACCAGTTGCTGAAAGGCTTTGCTGCGCTCCTGGCCGGCCTTGACCTGCATCACAACGGTCAAGAACTCGCTCGACAGCTCGGGATAGATGAACTGCATCTCTTCGGCCACCCGGAGCATGGCCTGATCCAGCGCCAGGCCGGTGCCCAGCACGATGCCCAGCATGTCCACGACGTCCGGTAAGGCCTCTTGGAGCTTACGGCGATAACGTCGCACCAGGGCGTAGAGCACCTGCTGCGGCAGCAGCCAGCCCAAAATCGCGCCCGCCACCATACCGGTCAAGAAGGTAATGCCGGTGTTGTGGCGTTGCAGCCAGGCCATGCCCGCCACTACGGCGGCGAAAAACAGCAGGTGTCCGAGCGTATAGATCGCCAGGGCTTCGCGGCGGCGGATGCCCGCCTGGTTCAGGTGCCTTTCGCTGCGGCGCAGCCAGTCCTCGCCGCCCGGGAACAGGCTCACCAGGTACAGGAACAGGTTCGCCACCCCGCCGCCGGCTCGCCGCTTGGGAGTTCGGCCCGGGTTCACGATGGCGTGGGCCTGGAGCTCCTCCAGGCGATCGCGCAGCGGGTTCTCTTCGCTGCGCAGGAGCATGAGCCCGGACCACAACAGAGCTGCCAGAGTCGCAAACGTGAGCAGGAAGAACAGAACCGGCATGCGCTAGTACCTCACGTTGGCGATGCGCCGGATGATCAAGATGCCGACCAGCTCCGAGATCACAGCGTAAGTCAGAAACGCGCGTCCCACCGGATGCGTGTACAGCAATTGAAGGTAGTCCGGCTTGACGAACCAGATTCCCAGAGCCGCCACTACGGGAAGCAGGCACAACAGGCCCGCCGAGAAGCGTTGCTGCGCGGTGTGCGCTTTCATGCGCGCGGCCAGGCTCAAACGCTCGCGCATCAGCAGGGAGAGATTATCGAGCACGCTCACCAGGTTGGCGCCCGTCTGCCGCTGAAGAATCAGCCCGGTCACGAAGAATTTCAGATCCATCAGAGGCACGCGGCGCCCCAGGTTATGAAGCGCGGCCTCCAGGGGCGATCCCAGCGCCAGCTCCTCCATCACTTTGCGAAATTCCGCGCGCACCGGATCCAGGGTTTCCGAGGCCACCGTCTCCAACCCGCTGTGAATGTTGTGTCCGGCCTTCATCGAGCGGTTGAACAGATCAATGGCGTCGGGCAGAGCTTCCTCGAATTTTCTGAGCCGCGTGCGACGGGCGCGTAGAATGTAGACCAACGGCAGCGAACCCACTCCCGCGGCCAGCAGCAAACGCAGCAGCAGCAAGTCCAGGCCCAGGGCTCCCAGCAGGGCGAAACTCACTACGGTCAGGGCCCCGGAAAGCAGGATGACCTCGGCGGCACGGTATTTCAGATCCGCCTGGTCTATGTACTCCTGAAGTCGGCTGACGCCCCCGAGGCCGGCCAGGAGCCTCCCCAGGGCGGCAAGCCCGCCGGGGCGCTCGCGCAAGATGAGATCCGCCGGAGCGCGCGTCCGCCCCGCCGAGTGCGCGCGCACCTCGCGCAGTCGTGCCGCCAGCGTCCGGCCCGCCTGCTGCTGGGGCGCCGCCCAGACGATGTAGCCGGCGGCCAGCAAAGCCCCCGCGAAGATCAGGAAGGCCAGCAGGAAGAAGGTAATGAAGCTCACCGATCCTTGACCTCGTACTCCTCCTCGAAGATCGAGGGCGACAGATGAATGCCGTAGGTCTTCAACCGCTCCAGGCACGCCGGGCGATAACCGGTGGCGCGGAACTTGCCCACCACACGCCCGCGCCGGCTGATGCCCAGGCGCTCGAAGACGAATACGTCCTCCATGAGAACCTTCTCGTCCTCGACGCCCAGGACCTCGGTGATGGAGGCCACTTTCCGCGTGCCGTCGCTGAGCCGCACGGTATGAACCACCAGGTGAAGGGCCGAGGCCAGCATCTGGCGAATCACGCGATCGGGGATGTGCTCGCTGGCCATCATCACCATGGTCTCCAGCCGCGAGAAGGCGTCGCGCGGCGAATTGGCGTGCACCGAGGTCATGGAGCCTTCATGCCCGGTGTTCATCGCCTGGAGCATGTCCAGAGCCTCCGGACCGCGACACTCGCCGATGATGATTCGATCCGGACGCATGCGCAGCGAGTTGATGACCAGATCGCGCTGCGTCACCGCTCCGACGCCTTCGATGTTCACCGGTCGGGTCTCCAGGCGCACCACGTGCGATTGCTGAAGCTGGAGCTCCGCGATGTCTTCGATCGTGATGATGCGCTCTTCGTCCGGAATGAACCGCGAGAGCATGTTCAGCATGGTGGTCTTGCCGGAGCCCGATCCGCCCGAGATCACGATGTTCATGCGCGCTTCCACGCACCCGCTCAAGAAGTCCAGCATGCCCGTGGTGAGTGTCTCGTTCCGCAGCAGGTCTTCGGTGGAAAGCAGCTTCTTGCCGAAGCGGCGAATCGAGAGCACCGGCCCGATCAGGGAGATGGGAGGAATCACGGCGCAGACGCGCGAGCCGTCCTCCAGACGGGCGTCTACGATGGGCGAGGAGTCGTCAATGCGGCGTCCGATGTTCGAGACGATGCGGTCAATGATCATGCGCACGTGCGCGGTGTCCTTGAAGCGCACGTTGGTTTCGATCAGCCGCCCGCCGCGCTCGATGTAGACGTTGTCGAATCCGTTGACCAGAATGTCGCTGATCGAAGGATCCTTCAACAGCGGCTCCAGCGGGCCCAGACCGAAAACCTCGTCCAGGACTTCCTCGATGAGGCGCTCCCGCTCGGCCACCGTCAGGGGAACGGCCTCCTCGGCCACCAGCTTTTCCACCACCAAGCCGATCTGACCGCGCATGCCGTCGCGGTTCAAGTTGCGCAGCTCTTCCGGCGTGAGCGAGTTGAGCAGCTTGGTATGGATCTGGCTCTTGATCTCGAACCAACGCTCCGTGCCCGTGGAGGGACGCGCCAGGGTGCGACTAGCCATGCTTCAACTCCGTAGTTCAGCCCGCCTTCGCTAATCCGGCCTTAGCTCCCAGAGCCTTGTCCACGAAAGCCCGAAAGGCCCGGTCCCATTCCCCGCCCGCTTGCCGGTCCGCCACCAGAGGCCGCGCTCGGTTGATGGCCGCCAGCACCGCCGGGGAAGCGGGGATCCCGTAGAATATGGGCTGATTGAGTGTCTGCTGGACCTGCTCCAGTGTAGCACGGTTGGCGTCCACCCGCCGCGCGTACTGATTGATGACCAGCTTGATCTGATCCTGGCTGAAGCCCATCCGCATCAGATACCCCAGATAGCGCTGCGCGTTGCGAATGGCGGGAAACTCCTGCGTCAGCACCAGGAAGATGCTGTTGGAAACCTGGAGCGCACCCTGCACCACCTCGTCGGCAATGTCACGTCCGGCGTCAATCACGATCGCCTCGTACTTCTCGACCAAGAAGGCCGAGAAGTCTCGGAACATCGGCTCGGTGAAGTAACCTCGGTGCTCGAAGCTATCGGCCGGACTGACCAGGAAGAGCCCCAGCGGATCGCGGGTCACCAGACCTTCGAACAGCGCCTGGTCCATGCGGCTGAGATTTTCGGCGATTTCCAGCAGCGTGTTTTGCGGCTGTGCGCCGAGCTGCATGGCCACGTCGTTGCCCACCCAGTCCAGGTCCACCAGGACGGTGTGCTGCCCGCGCTGGGCCAGCACGGCGGCGAAATTCACCGCCAGGGTGGTGGCTCCCACTCCGCCTTTGACGCCCAGGAAAGTGTAGATCTTGCCCAGACGCCCGGCCTCCGAGCCGGTCCGACGCGGCGCACGCTCCAATCGGTTGATGGCCTCGCGGAATTCCAGGCGCTTGAAGGGCTGGGGCAGGAAATCGTTGGCGCCGGCGCGGACCGCGGCGATCACGGCGTCCGCATCGGCCTGGTAGTGGGAGGCGATCACGTAGAGATCCGGCGCCGCTTGCTTGGTTTTCTCCAGGGCCTTCAGCGCCAGTTCGGGATCCGAAGCCAGGTCTATCACCAGGGCGGCCTCGGGATGCCGTTCCAGATCCTGCAACACGCGAATGTACAGGGTGGGCGCGATTTCAGGGTACTCGGCGATCACCTTGGCGTTGGCGATATTCAGCAGGTTCTCGCGTACCATCTCGCGGAAATGTTCGTCGTTGGAAGCTACCAGCAAGGCGATGGGCATAAGCAGCGATTCTCCCTAAGGCCGCATTTCACGGCGTGCAGACGACCTCCTCGCCGACTACGGAACAGCCGGCGCTCTCCATCGGCAGGCTCATGCGAAAGTCGGGCAGCGGGATGGCAGGCAAGCCCAGGAATCCCACGAAGCGGCGGAATTCATAGTTCCGCACGCGCACGGTCACGACGTCCGGGACGCAGAGCGTGGAGCACTCCCCGCCCTCGCAACTGAACTCGGTCAGTGCGCCGGTTTCCGGATCGCGGGCGAAGTACTCCACGACGATCTCCGCCGCGCCGCTCTGAAACTGATCCATGTCAATCATGCGCGGCACGTGCGTACGCATGTAATTCAACACGTTCTCGCCGCCCGGCTGCCAGCAATGCGTGGCCGCATACTGTGCGCCGTCGCGCGTGAACTCCACGACGCTGTGCCAGACCCACAGCAGCTCAGCCGTGAAGACGATCATGAAGGTCAGCGGCATCAAGACGCCGCCGTATATCAGGGCGAACTCCACGGTGCTCTGGCCGCGCCTCCGCATCTCAGGTCCCTCCGTAGGGCAAACGCACCTGCGGCTTGAGCAGGATGGGCGCCAGTCCCAGGTAAGGAATGCGCAGTTGGATGGGGTACCCTTCGGGCACCCACACCACCAGGTAATCCGGCGCCAGACCGCCCTGGCCTGTATCGCAGCCTGGAACCGCACAGGCGCAGGCCTCCAGCTCGCCCGAGTCCGGGTTGTAACGCTCGCTGCGGATTTGAACGCGGTCCGGGGTAAGATCCGCCAGCAGGGGTTCGCCGCTGCCGTCCTCGGTCCCCGTGAGCACCCAGTTCTTGATGGCCTGCACGGTGGCGTCTTCTTCGTCGCAAAAGTTCACGCCCTGCGCGGTGCCCACATAGCGCGCCACCGTGTTGAGCATTTTATACAGCGTGTAATAGGTGTAAGTCAGGCGCCCGATCTCCACCATGCCCATGAACAGCAGCAGCAGCAACGGAAGAAACAGGACGGTCTCCATCGCCGTGCTGCCGGCGCGGCTCAGTGCGCTCCCTGCGCCTGGAGAACCCGACGTGTTTCGTCGCGCCCTTCTCATTGGTGCAACACCACCTTCCCCGGGCCTGCCGTGACCCAGCAGCCGTCGAAGCGTCCCTGTTGGACCGGTACGGGGTAGCCGATGTACAAAGCCGCGAAGCGTCCGTTGCGGTCCGCAGGATTGATGGTCACGTCGCTCGGGTTGGGCTCCACCAGGAATTGGCGAAAGCCCAGGACCACCATGGAGCTGGTGTTGGAGATCGAATCCACGATCGCCACAGTGATCACGCGCCTGCCGTTGCCTGTATAGGCTGCGTAATCATCCAGCTCGTTCAGATCCGTGTCCGGACTGTAAGCCGGAGCCACCGTTTCGATCTCCGGCACGCCGGCGCAGGCCTCCGGGGTCTCCGCCGAGAAACGTGTGGCCAGGCCGCACAGCAGCGACGTGACTTGGGATACCACGATCTGATTGCAGGCCCGAGGCGCCGCGTTCGCCCAGATCTGCCTTTCCGCATTGATGCTCACGCACGAGAGCGCCGGATTCGTCGAGGGTAGCAGGCCCTGCGCGCCGATGCGGTAAAGCTGGGTTTGCTCGTCGGCCAGGGTCGTGGCTTCTGCGTTGTAGTGATCCAGAATCACGTAGGGCACGCGCTGGGTGGCTTCGCCGAGCGCTGCCGGTGTAGGTGCACCGGTGCAGGAATAGTAGAACGTGTAGCGCGTGTTGGGAATCAAGCCGAAGTGGACGGCGTCTTCGGCGTCCAGAGCTGCGATGGCCAGAGGCTCGATGCCGCAGGCCGTGCATAGCGGGGCGCTGACGCCGGCCACCGCCTGGGTGCGGATCAAGGTCTTGCGCTCTGCGCCCAGCGAGAGCAAGCTCCAAAACAGCAGGGGAGCTTCGGCGCTGACGCTCACGCGCACGTAGCGGGCCTCTGTTCCGCCGGCCTCGCTGGTTGTTTCCTCACCGGCCGCCGCTGCCTCCAGCGTGGAGAAAAACGCGGGCTGCGGCGGCTCGCTCGAGAGCAGGCCGGTGGATTGTCCGAGCTGGAGCATGCCGAAGTTATACCGATTGCCGAGGCCCGAACCCTGATCCAGCGTGAGCATTGCGGCGGTCGTGGCCTGCTCCAGCGAGGCGTCCGTGCCCATTAGTTGTGCGGCGGCCGCCAGAGCCATGGCGTTGGCTGCGGTCTTCAGTTCACCGCGGATCAAATAGAGCCGGCCCAGGTCCACGGCGAAACCCATGAGTGCGAAGAGCACGGGAACCAGCAACACCAGGATCTGCACACTGGTCGTACCTCGCTCGCTGGTGCGAACGCAGGCGCCGAGCTCACTTGGGTTCCTGGTGTCCACGAGGTCCCACGAACTCCGGTTGCCGGGTTTCGCTCTTGTGTTTCTTTTTGCCCTTCATCTCCGCGGCCGGCGGAAGGAAGGGCTCGATGGTTTCCGGTAACGTCGCCTTCTCCTCGGGGCTGAGAGGCCGTACGAAGCGCGGCGTGATGACGACCAGTAGCTCATTCGCAGTCTTGCGCGTGGAACGGCTCCGGAACAGGTGGCCCACGATGGGGATGTCGCCGATGCCCGGAATCTTGCTGAGAACCTGTTCGACCCGGTTGTCCAGCAGCCCGGCAATGGCGAAGCTCTCGCCGTCCTTGAGCACCACCTCGGTCTCGGCGCGGCGCGTCGAGACCGCCGGAATCAGGAAGCCCTGCAACGTGACGGCGTTGGTGAAATCCAGCGAACTGACTTCGGGCGTGACCCTCAAACGGATGGCGCCGGAATCCGTCAACGTGGGCGTGAACTTGAGCTGCACGCCGAAATCCTTGAACTGGACGGTCACCACCGGAGCGATGGCCCCGCCGGTGGGCGTAGTTGTGATCGTCGGGAACGGGAATTGGCCGCCTGCCAGAAAGCTGGCTTCCTTACCCTCGACGGTGATGAGATTCGGCTCAGCCAGGATCTGGAGCAGGTTACGCGCCTGCAAGGCGCGAATCGTAGCCCCGATGTTCAGGTCCGGACGGAAGATGAAAAGGTTGAGTAAGTCCGAAAAACTCACCGTAGCGTCGGCGAAGGTTTGATCCTGGAATTGAAGCTGGCTGAAGCGCGGTTGGGCGAACTGCTGCGTGGTGACGGCGCCCAGCGTTTTGTCATGCCGGCTGAAGTAGTTGAAGCCCAGCTCGCTCAAAGCCACACGGTCCACGCTGGCGAACTTCACTTGCAGCAGGATCTGGCGCGGGTCGGGGACCGGCGGCAGCTTGATGAGGTTCTCGACGGTGCGCGCGTAAGTGGAGGCCAGGGCCACAGCGCGCTTGGCCTGCTCAGCGTCCTTGACTTCGCCGGTCAGCACCATCTTTTCCGCGGTGCCGTCGGCCCAGATGCGCTGGTCCGGGAACTCCTCTTTGAGCCGGCGGCGCAGATCCTCCAGGAAGGTGGTGTCGTTGAGAACCTGCACGTTGTATTGAACCGGCTCGGAATCCGTCTCCCAGACCACCAGCGTCGTGTGACCGGCGAGCTTCGCGTTGACCATGATCTCACGCGGCGACACCACCACCGCGTCGGCGATCTTGGGTTCGGCCACCGCGACGCGCTGCACGTCGCGCGCGAAACGCAACAAACGGCCGCGTCCGGCCACCAAGGCCATGTCGTGCTGGGAGGCGACCGGCTGGGTCCGAGGCGCGGCGCCCTCCTGCGCGCCGGCCAACGCAATAGCGAGAAGAACAACGGCGGTGAGGATGCTGCGGCTCATCATGGGAAGATTTCCTGCACGTGCTTGTCGCCTCGATAAACGTCCACGATCACTCTGGGCTTTGGCGGCTCCGGCTTGGGAGGCGGGACCCGTTCGCCAACCAGCTTGCGCCAGGCCTCCTCATCACGCACATTGGGGATACGGTCCGGCGTGGGCGGCAACCCACGCCGGGCGCGCGCGGTGCGAGCGAAAATCATCGGATCCAGGGCCTCGAAGGTCACCGGCCCTCCATCCCCCAGCCGGGAACGATCCAGCGGATTGCGCAGCACCAGGCTGATCTTGCCCTGATTCTTGGCCAGCTCGAGCTTGCGAGCATCCGCCGGGCTGACCAACAACGTAGCGGTGGTGGCGCGGGGGCCGCGCGGGTCCACTTGCGCACCCGTTTGGCCCGCCACCGCCGAGCGGCCAATGGTGAGCACCTCGACGTCTTCGAGGATGGTTACCGTGGAAGCCTCGGCCACCGATCCGGAACGCGTGAACAGCACATCTACGCGCGAGCGCGGCTGGATCAGACCCGCCGCCCCGGTGGTGTCCGTAATGGGCACCGCGATGGCCCGCAGGCCCGGTTCGATCATGGCGGGAATGCCCTCAGGTCCCGCAGTGCTGGCCAGTTTGCCGCTGGTGATGACTTCGTTCGCCGCGATGGGATACAGCACCGCGCGATCCAGGGCGTTCTTGACGTCCAGCACCGCGCCCCGCGGGATCGCGTATTGCGGCAGGTTCACCACCCGGAGGTCTGTCTTGCGAAGGCGTGTGCCCGGGGCCAAATCACGCGCGGCCGCCAGCACGCGAATCTGGGCCTCTTGCTTGGGCGCCTTGGTCTTGGCCCAAAGGAACCAGGTCAGCCCCAGGGCCGCCAGCAGAGCGACCCCGAAAATGATCACGATCTTTTGCCGGTCCATACCGCCCCTTGTCGGCGGCGCGCTGAAGCGCGCCGCACTTCGGCGATTCCTATTTAACTACCAAATCCTGCCCCCGGTCTCTGCTCCCCAGCTTTAGTTCGCGCTTCTGGCCGCTCCAACAAAGTCGCCACGTCATCCCGATAGATTCGCCTCCAGCCTGCCGCTTCCAGCGCGTCCACCAGCGAATACTCGTTCGGCAGCAAAGCGTGCGTGAAGCCGAACTCTTCGACAAGTTCGCGCCAGCCGGGCCGCACCTGCACCAGCCGCGCGTAGCGCTTCATGTATTCGGCGCCATAGAAATCGCTGCGCCCGTCGAAAAACACTTTCCGTTGTCCGGAAAAGCGGTAAATCAAGTAACCACCGTATTTGTCCGGGCTCAGGAGCCTGATGTCCTGCGGCAATGTCTCCAGGCGAGCGGCGGCGGCCACCGGAAACTGATCCGGCGGAAATCCCGTACGCGCGGCTACGGCCGGCATGCGCAGCCAAAAGAAGGCCAGCAGCGCCACCACCGGCGCCAGAGCCGCGCCGTGCAAGCCGGCATCTATGGCGCGGAGCCGATCCCCGTAGGCCAGGAAGCCTCCGATTCGACGCCGCACCGCAGCCCTCAACTCGCCCCCCGAGGCGGCGCGTGTCAGTACGGCCGTGATCGCGCCGTTCGCCAGCGGCAATCCGACCAGCGCCAGCAAAGGCAGGCCGCGCGCCATGCGCAATCCGCCGACCAGCAGCGCGGCGAGCAGAAAGAACTGCGGCAGCCTTCGGACGCTCAAGGCCGCGCAAGCCCCCAAAGCCGCCAATCCCACGCACAGCAGGATTTGCCCGGCGCCTTCGGCATGGAAGTTGAAGCTCTGGAACTCGCCGATGCGCGCCAGCAGCTCCGAGTCGGAGAGGTAGGCCGCGACGTGCCGGTGCAGATGCCATCCGTAAGGGTTGGCCATGGTCCCGAGCACGGAAAGCGCCGCGGCCCACAGAAACCAGCGTGCGCGTGCGGCTTCAACCGCGGCGTCGAGCTCCCAAATCCGAGGGCGGAGCCAGTGGCCCAGCCCATAAACCAACGCGATCAGAGGCGCCAGGATAAAGCTGCCGTGCAAGTTGGCCCACAAAGCCGAACCGGCCGTGACTACGATTGCGTCTCGCAAGCGCCACTGCGGTCCGGCGCGTTCGGCCCGCCAGATGGCCAGCAAGGTCATGACCCAACCGAGCACGTGGGGTCGCGCCAGCCAGTGCAAATTCGCCGTGGATAGCATGGGGGCCGCCATCAGGCATGCAATCCAGAAATTCCCGCCCGCGATCCAGTGCAAACGGAACCACAGCCAGACGCTGAGCGCGATGGCGCACAGATACAGCCACGCCACACCGCCCAGCCCGGCCAGCCGGTACATGGCGCCCATCAAGACGTCGGCGCCCCACTCCCACGCAAACCAAGGCCGTCCCTGGCGAGTGAAAGAGTAGGAATCATGGCGCGGCCAGGAAGCGCTGCTCAAGATGCGCTCGCCCGTGCGAATGTGCCAGCCGCTGTCAGCGTCGCGAAACAAGCGACGCGGCCCATCCCATAGCCAGAGCGCATACGCTAGCGTCACCACGGCCAGAGCCAGCGCCGCGTCCGGCATCAGCCACCGCGGCAGAATCCGCATGAGCCTGCTCCGGCGCTCCAGCGAGCCTGCTGAGCGCGACGCCATGCCGCCTTGCGAAAAGGGGCGCGGGCGCAGGCCGCTGGTCACTGCTGGGTGGCGCCGATGCTCGCCAGATCCGCCGTGATGCTGGAATACAGGCTCGCCACTCCTTGGGACAACGTGTTCACCGTGGTGATCAGCGCCAGGCCGACCGCCGCGACAATCAAAGCGTACTCGACCAGGTCCTGGCCCTGCTCGCTTCGCCACAGCTCCGCGATGAGTGATTTCATGTCTCGCCTCGCTTACTATTTTCTCTTGCGTTGAATGTGTTGAGCTGCGCCCCGTCCCCCCCGTTCTCACCTTGCCGGGCGCTCGCTCGGTTGTTTCTCCGTACCCGCGATCACCCTCCAGACGGCCGACCAGAAGCCGCCCCTCGGCGGCTTCTCTTTGAGGACTGCGCTGGGCGGTTGGCCGTCCAATTCGGCAATCAACTTCAGATTGGTCAGAGCGGCTGCGTGATTGCGGTTATATCCCAGCGCGATCTCCAACTCCCTGCGCGCTTCCGCGTAGCGTCCCTGTTCGATCAACGCGCAGGCTAAATTGTTGTGGGCTGCCGCCGCATCGGCGGTCTTCTCGAAGTGTTCCAGGGCGGGCCGGCCTTCGGCTGCCAACGCCAGACCGAGGTTGTTGCGCGCCACTCTGGAATCGGGGTTCAACGACAAGGCGCGCTCCAGCATTTGCCGCGCCTGGTGGATCCTGCCCTGACGCAGCAGGTTGTAGCCCAGGTTGTTGTAAAGGTAATCCCGATCCGGGGCCAGAGCCAGGGCGGCCCGATGCGCGGCTTCTCCCTGTTCCCATTGGCCTAACTCGTCGCGCAGGATGCCCAACCAAGCGGGGACCTCGGCGGAGGCGCGGGGATGGGCGCGGAAGAAGGCCTCCAGCCCCGCGGCGGCTTCCGCCGTCATCCCCATGGCGCGAAGGGATCGGGCCAGCTCCACCTGGACCTCGGCCGAATCCGGAAATCGCTCAGCCGCCACGCGCCCGTGCTCGATCGCCAGATCCGGAAAGCCCGCCTCACGGTAGCGCCGCATGAGCTCCAGGCGGGCTCGAAGGTTCTCGGGATCCAGCGCCACGCGCCGCCGCAGTGCGGCAAGGGCAAGGTCGCCTTCGCCGGCGTCAATCGCGTTGACCACCTGGCGTTGGAAAGTGGCGTAAGTGCCTGTCAGGGCCGGCAGCGCGGGCGTCCGATCCACCCGCATGCGGTGGGCGCATCCACAACCCAACGCCAGCCAGAGCGTCAGAAACGCCGTCGCCCTCATCCCACCCTCTCGAACTCCAGCCGATCGCCGACCGCCGTGTTGGTAGCCGCCACCGTGCCGGCCGGCAGTTCCAGCACCGAATGGGCTCGCAAACAAACGGCGATCCGGCCCGGCGGCACCGCCTCCTTGAGCTTGACCACTCTGCGATCCCGGCTCAGAAACACCACGTCAATGGGAAACTTCATGCCGATGGTGTGGATCGCCTCGCAGGGCGTAATCCACAACCCCTCACCCTCGGATAAGCTTGTGCGCCCGAGAAGCCCCTTGCGCCGCTTCTTGCTGGTGTCGGCCACCTCGGCCGCGAGGGCCAACACCGCGCCCCGGGTGAGATTTCGCACCTTCAACTTCAGCAAGATCTTATAACACAAAACGCTGTGGTGTGTTGCGGCGGCGTGCCCAGCAGCGTCGGCCCCCGGGATCGGTGAGGAGCCGGGGCTAGCAACTCCGTGCTTGCGGAGGGGTTTAGTTGTTTGACCGTCCGTGTACTGTTCGGGCGGCGATTCGATTATGCTGGAAGACACATGGCGAGCAAGAGAATTTTGACGGGTTTGGCCGCCGGCTATCTGGCGCTGTGCGGGACCGCTCGGGCGCAAACCACCGGCGCGACCTTCGGCGAGGTCATTTCGCTGGGCGGAACGCCGTCCGATATCGTCCTGGATGAGGCGCGGCAGCGGCTGTATCTGGTCAACCCGAATGCGAATCGAGTGGACATTTACAGTTACAAGGATAAGGCCCTCATCGGGGCCATCCCTGTGGGCGCCTCTCCCATGGCGGCGGCCATGTCGCCGGATGGGGCCTACCTTTACGTGACCAACAACCTGGCCGCCAGCCTCAGCGTGATTGACCTGGGCACTCGTGGCGTCGTGCAGACGGTCAGCTTGCCGGCGCGGCCCGAGGGCGTGGCGGTAGGGGCCGATGGCCGCGTGTTGATCAGCACCCAGGGCACCGGAACCGGCAATCTGGCGAACACGCTGCTGATTTACGATCGCACTCAGGTGGTCTCCCAGCAGGTCATGGCGGTCCAATACCCGCCGCCGCCGCCCACGCCTGCCGGGCTGCCGACCACCACGCTCTCCAGGCCCATTTCGCCCATCCGCACTCGCTTGATCGCCACGCCAGACGGGCAATTCATCGTGGGGCTGACCAACTACACCACCTCCGCCATGATGTTGTTCGTTTACGAGGCCGCCAGCGGGACGATTCTGCGCAGCCGCGCGGTATCGGGCCAGTCCAGCGTGCTTTCGATGGCTCCGGACGGCTCGCGCTTCATGGCCGGCTTCACGCTCTACAAGACGTCGAACCTGAATGTGATCGCCCAGCAGAGCACCGCCAATTCTCCGTTTCCATTTCCGGCAGCTTCTTTTAACGTGCAACAAAACGTGGGCGGCAGCGCGTTTTCGCCCGACGGCGCGCTCATTTACAGCGCGTTCAACGTAGCCGCGACTTCCTTGCCTGCACCCCGCCCGCAATCCTCGATCCTGATGATTTCCGACTCTACGAACCTGGGGATCCGGTTGGGGATCAAGCTGCCGGAGAGCATCGTGGCGCGCATGGTGATCACCTCCGACGGCGAACACGCCTGGGGCTTATCGGAATCCGGCCTGATCTACTTGCCGCTGGGCAAACTTTACGATTACCCGATCTTGCAGCCGGAAACCACTCAGGTGTTCCTGGCGTACGACCTGTGCAACCAGGGCGTGGCGCGCGGCAGCGTGCGGGTGGTGAATCTGGGGAAGGGGAAGGTGACCTTTTCGTTGCCTGCTCTGGGCAACGCTTTGGTGGCCCAGGTTTCCAGCGGAGTCGCTCCTGCAACCATCACCTTCACGATGGAGCCGGGGCGCTTCAACGTGAATCGCCAGCCTGGCACTAACCTGTACTCGGGCAACAGCGGTAGCGCGGTGAACGTCAACCTGGTTTCACCGGAGGCCATCAACATCCCCAACACCATCCGGGTCTACATGAACTACCGCCAGTCGGATCAGCGAGGAGTGATCTTCCCGGTTCCGAGCGCATTGTACGGCGAGCAAGGTTTGCAAGATCTGGTGCTGGACGAGCCGCGCGGCCTGCTTTACGCGACCAACCCGGGATACAACCGCATCGAAGTCTTCGACCTGAAGAAGCAGAGATTCCTGGAGCCGATCAAAGTGGGACAACTGCCGCGCCAGATGGCCATGTCCCTGGACGGCAGTTTGCTGTACGTGGGGAACACGGGCGGCGAGAGCGTCAGCATCGTGGATCTGGAGCAACGCAAGGTGGTTGGGGAAATCGAATTCCCACCCGTGCCGCGCAACGCCAGCGCGGCCATCATCTCGCCGCGCACGCTGGCGATGGGGCTGTCCGGGTTGCAAATCACCATGTCGAACGGCACCATGTGGAAGGTGGTGGGCAACCAGGCGGTGCCGCGACCGGAAAACCTGAATATCTTCCCCAACCGCACGGTGCCCGCACCGCAACAGATGATTGCCACTCCGGGCGGGGAGTACATCCTGTTGTTGGCGGGCAACGGCATGGCGTATCTGTACGACGCGCTGGTGGATAATTATACAGTCTCGCGCCAGATTTATACACCGAACCAGCAGATCATCAGTTACTACGGAGCGCTGGGGGCAGCACCTCACGGCGCGTTCTATCTGGCCAACGGCCTGATCTTGAGTCCTTCCATCGCGGTCATCGGCGGCGCCGAACGTCCGGGCGTGGTGCAGGTCACGGCGCCGACGACTCCCGGCACGCAGCCCACGCAGACCATCGTCAGCGCGGGTCAGCGTCACGTGGCCAGCGTCGCCGCCCTGGACGAACGATCCTTCGTTCGGCTGACGACCGCGGTTCGACAGAGCGTCACGGCCACGACGCGCGACGACGTGCGTCCGGTGATCGAGCAAGTGGACATCAACACGGGGGCCGAAACCGTGGCGGCCATCGCCGCGGAGCAGCCCACTTACAGCGTGTTCGGCCGCTCGCGAGTCAACGTCTCGCCCAGGCAGATGGTGGCGGATTCCAGAGGCAACATTTACGCCATCACGCTGTCGGGGCTGAGCTTCATCCCGCTGACTCCGCCGGGAACCGGACGCCCCACGATCCGCGGCGGAGCGCGTGGCGTCCTCAACGCTCTGGACGGCACGCCGAACTTCTCGCCCGGCTCGTTCATCACGGTGAGCGGCTCGAACCTGGCCTTACCGGCCAAGGCTGAGGATGCTCCACCGCCCACGGTGCTGGGGGGCTCCTGTTTCACTTTCAGTGACGTCCCGCTGCGTTTGCTGGAAACCTCGCCCGAGCAAATCATCGCGCAGATCCCCGAGGACCTGCGTCCCGGCCGGTACGTGGTGCAGGTGCGTTCGCTCGCCACGGCTCAAGTCAGCGACCCGGTGGTGGTGACCGTGCAGCGTCCCCCCGTGGTGCAGTGAGCGTGGCCGGCGGAACCCGGGTGCGGGAGCGCGAAAATGCGGCGTGACGCGGACTATTTCGGCGATCGAGAGATGGCGCTCATTTACATCGCCAAGCGTCTCAGTGAGGCGCTGAAACTGGAGTCCGTGCTTACGGCCGCGGGCATAGACTACGCCGTCGAGGTGGATCGCTATATCGGAGGGGTCATTTTGCGCCGCGAGCGCGTGGGCGCGTTTTTCTATGTGCTGCCCGAGGCCGAGCCCGCAGCGCGCTACGCGATGGAGCAGAACGGTTATCGCCCGTACTCAGGATGAGCCGCGCGGATGCGGCGCTGGACGGCGTGCGACGGAGGGCAGGCCGGGGTGAAACCGGAGCGCGGCCGTGGCCGCAGCCATATTTGGGCTACGAGGCGGGCGCCGGCTGCGGCAACCACGTGGCGCCTGGCGCGAAATTTTTCACCTTGACCAAGCGCCGTGGAAGCGCGCGGCGGGTTAGAATGGAAGGCGCGGGGACGTAGCTCAGATGGATAGAGCGGCCGCCTCCTAAGCGGCAGGCCGGCAGTTCGAATCTGCCCGTCCCTACCAGCGCTTGTTCCGGCTGCACCGATCCCCGGGAGGGCTTGCTCTGCGCCCCCGGATTGCCCCGTCCTTACCAAGGCGGCCTTTGCGGCGGCGGCCCGTCAGAGTGCGGTGCGGACGCCTTTGTCGGCGTAGAGCAGCGCGTCGGCGCGGGCAAACAATTGCTCGGCTGTTTCACCCGGCTGATGCTCGGCCACTCCGATGGAGGCACGCACCAGGACGCGGACGGACCGGCCGGCGCTGGTGATCGTGTACCAGCCGGCAACGCGTTCGGCGACTTCTCTGGCCTTTTGTTTGGCTTGCTCGAGACGACAGGCGACGATGACCATGAACTCATCGCCTCCCCATCGGCAGACCACATCGGTTTGCCGAAATTGGTCCCGCAAGCGCTGGGCGAACATGATGAGGACCTGGTCGCCCGCGTTGTGGCCGTACCGGTCGTTGAAGCTTTTGAATTGATCCAGATCCAGAAACAGCACCGAGAAGGGTGAGCCGGACTGAATGAACTCTCGCAAACGCCGTTCGCCCTCGCGGCGGTTGGCCAGGCCCGTAAGGTTGTCGGTAGAGGCCAGGAGTTCAGCGCGTTCGAGCCGCTGCTGAAAGGATTCCAGTTCCCGTTTGAGTTGATTGAAGGATTCCTCGTGCTCTTGCGAGAGGCGGTCTACAGACGCCTTCATCTGCGCGACCTGGATCGTCAGACGGCGGCGAATCTCGCTGAGGTCATCCAGGCGGGAGGCGATTTCTAACTGGCGGGTGAAGCTGCGGAAGCTGTCGTCGTAGGAGTGGTGGTGGCGCTCGAGTGCGGAGGCCGCTTCCGCCAGCACGCCCAAAATCTGCTGCACTTCTTGCCGCTTCTTATGCTCGGCGATTTCCAGGCGGTCCTTGTATTCCCGCAGCTCTCCATCCAGACTCTGTGCGGTCTCGCGGAGATTCTCCGCCGTGGGTTCCGAGGCGAGACTCTTGCGAAGCTTGATGAGACGATGGCGAAGGTCGCGCAGGTCGTCTTCCGGCGGGGCGAAGCTGTGGCGTTCGAGGCTGGAGAGGGCGTCCAGGTAGGCTTGGAGGGCGCAGTGAAAGAGCCGCTCGAAGTGCTCGATTTGATCCAGTGATTTCTTCAGAGAGATCATCTGGAACTGCCACCCTACGTATCGGCGGCCGCCCGGCCCGGCCGAATCAGGCAAACACCCTAGGGGTGAGCCGATCGCAGCTTCCCGTAATATAATCGGATTGGGGTCGGTTCAACGTTAGGCCGACCGGCAACGGGGCTCGGTTGATTTCCCCGGGGTCTTTGTCTATCCTGAACATCGGGAGGTGCGCTCTCGGAGGGCGGCCTTCGACTTTTCGCGAATAGGAGGACGATGAGCAAAGAGGACTGCATCGAGGTCACCGGAACGGTTATCGAGAAGTTCCCCAGCGGTCTGTTCAGTGTACAGCTCGATCAGGACCGCACGGTGCTGGCGCACCTGGCGGGCAGGCTGCGACGCAATCGGATCCGGGTGCTGGCCGGCGATCGTGTGACGTTGGAGCTGTCACCCTACGATCTGACCAAGGGCCGCATCGTGTACCGCCACAAGTAAGTTTTCTCCGATCCCTCATCAGAACGACCGGTGCACGGAGCGACGCCGGGGAGGCGGTGAAACGACTCTGCCGGCGGAAGGATAAGTGCCCTTGTCCCGTCATCCCATTCAGGTTTTACTCATCTTCGGGACCCGCCCGGAAGCCATCAAGCTGTTCCCGGTCGCTCTGGAACTCGCTCGCCGCCGGGAATTCCGGGTCCGACTTTGCGCCACGGCCCAACATCGCAGGCTGTTGGATCAGGTCCTGGAAGGTTTTGGCATGGAGCCGGATTACGACCTAGATCTCATGCAGCCCGGTCAATCGTTGGCGCAGATCACATCTCGAGTGGTGCGGGCTCTGGAGCCGGTGTTGAAGGACGCCGCGCCCGACATCGTTCTGGTGCAGGGCGACACTACGACGACCTTCTGCGGGGCGCTGGCGGCGTTCTATGAGCGCATTCCGGTGGGACACGTGGAGGCGGGGCTGCGGACCTGGGATCGGTGGCAGCCGTTTCCTGAGGAGATGAATCGTTTGTTGACATCGCGTCTGGCGACGCTGCACTTTGCGGCCACCCGGTGGGCTGCCGGCAATCTGGCGGCCGAAGGTGTGGATCCGGCGACCATCTTCGTGACGGGCAACACGGGAATTGACGCCGTTCTTTGGGTTCGGGACCGCTTGCAGGAGGGATCCCTGCCGGGTGGCGCATGGCCAGAACTGGACGGCACGCGCAAACTGGTGCTGGTGACGGCGCACCGGCGGGAGAGCTTCGGGGCAGGGATGGAACGCATCTGTACGGCGCTGGCCAGGCTCGCCGAGCGCGACGACGTGCAGATCGTTTATCCGGTTCACCCGAACCCGAACGTGAGGGCGCCGGTGGACCGGCTGCTTCGCGGAAGGCCGAACATTGTATTGCTGGAGCCGCTGGAGTACGTTCCTTTCGTGGATCTGATGCGGCGCGCGTGGCTGCTGGTGACCGATTCGGGCGGGATCCAGGAGGAGGGGCCGTCGCTGGGCAAGCCGATCCTGGTGTTGCGGGAGAAAACCGAGCGCCCGGAGGCGGTGGAGGCGGGCACGGTGAAGTTAGTGGGCACGGATCCGGAGCGCATCCTGGCGGAGGCGGTTCGGCTGCTCGAAGACCTGGAAGAATACCAGCGGATGGCGCGCGTTCACAACCCATACGGGGATGGGCGAGCCAGCGTGCGCATTGCCGACGCAATCCGCTCATTTTTCGCCGGTAATTGAGGGTTGCGTGCGCGCCGAGCAGCGCCGCCTCGGCCTCGGAGCCGAGGGGTGGACGTAAGCCGGCCTGTATAATTGCCATCGGAGGGGCGCTGTGACTGCGAAGAACCCATCCAGCTCGGGAAAGGTCAAGAAAGCCGCCGCCGAACCGGTTGTGGATCTGGTGGCGCTGCTGTCGCAAAGAGTCGTGGGACAGCCGGCGGCGATGAAATACATCGTGCCGTATATCCAGATGTATCAGGCCGGTTTGGCGCCGGAAGGCCGCCCCGTGGGGGTTTTCCTGTTGCTGGGTCCGACAGGGACCGGCAAGACGCGAACCGTGGAAGCTCTGGCTGAGATCCTGCACGGCAGCGAGAAGCAGGTATTGAAAATTGACTGTGGGGAATACCAGATGGAGCACGAGGTCGCCAAGCTGATCGGCGCCCCGCCCGGTTATCTGGGGCATCGGGAAACCACGCCCATGTTGACCCAGCAGAAGCTCAACGCCGTCACCAGCGACCGCTGCCAGCTTTCCATCGTGTTGTTCGATGAGATCGAGAAGGCGGCCCCGTCGCTGACCCGTCTGTTACTGGGCATCCTGGATCGGGCGATCCTGCGGCTGGGCGACAACACGACGGTGAATTTCGAAAACAGTCTGATTTTCTTGACGAGCAATCTCGGCGCTCGGGAAATGATGAAGGAGCTGCGGCCGGACTTCGGCTTCCAGTCGGCGGTCGGCGGCGAGCGACCGGACCTTACCGGCAAGCTGGAAGCCATTGGATTGGCGGCTGTGCGACGGCGGTTTTCTCCGGAGTTCATCAACCGAATTGACGCCATCATTACCTATCAGCCCCTGGACGCTCAAGCGCTGGCTGCGATTCTGGATCAACAAATCGCAGAGCTCCAGCGGCACGTCAATACCCGGTTGGGGGAACGCTGCTTCCAGATCGAAGTGACGCCTGAGAGCCGGGCGTTCCTGTTGCAGAAGGGGACCAGCCCGGAGTACGGCGCGAGGGAGTTGAAACGCACGATCCACCGGTACCTGACGCAGCCTCTGGCGAGCCATGTCGCCGCGGGGCGAATCGAGCCTGGCGCGAGGGTTCGGGTCATGGTGAGCCAGGATGGTCAGGCTCTGGAAATCTTGCCCGTCCCCGGGGTGATGGTGGAGGCCCTCGCCAACGCCTCGGTTCTTCTGGTGGACGATAACCGGGATCTGCTGCGCTATTTGGAACGGCTCATGGCCCAAGCGGGCTGGCGGCTGCTGAGTGCTGAGTCCATGGAGCAAGCGCGCCAGATCATGCGCTGCCAGCTTCCCGATGCGGCCCTGCTGGATTACGTGCTACCGGACGGAAACGGCATCGAACTGGCGATGGAGTTGCGCCGGCGAGCTGCCGGCTCCGTGATCATCCTCATGACCGGAGCCCAATTGGCGCCCGAGGAGGAGGCGGTCTGCCAGGAGTATGATTTTCCGATTCTGCGCAAGCCGTTCCTGGGCGAAGACATTATCAGGCTGATCCGCTCTCACCTGTATCGGGCTTCCCGCGCCGGCGCTTGAGGAGCTTCGCGGCGGCGACCGCTTCGCGCGCGGCCCTCAGATGACGTCGGCGAAGCTCTTGCGCAGCTTGTAAAAGAAGGCGTGGCCCATGAAGAACGCCAGGGCCGCGACGAGCCAGAGCTTCCAGGTAGAGCTGAACGGGGGCGCGCTACCCTCCAGCAACACGGCGCGATATCCGTGGACCAGCACGAACAGAGGGTTCTTGGAAAGAACGGGCAAGGCGGCGGCGGGCAGAGATTCGACGGGGTAGCAGATGGGCGTCAAGAAGAACCACAGCGTCAGCAGGAATCCGATGATCTGACCCAGGTCGCGAAAGTAGGCTCCCAGTGCGGCCAGAAACCAACAAATGCCGGCCGTGAACAGCACCTGTGGAACCAACAAAACCGGCAGCCAGAGTGCCGACCAGGGCACGGCCCCGCGAGCCAGCAGGAGTCCGATCAGGAAGATCGCGATCGCGAACGCTTCGGTCACCAGCCCGGCGGCCACCAGATTGACGGGCAGGGTCTCCAGAGGGAAGACGAGCTTCTTGACGAAATTGCGATGCTCCAGGATCACGAAGGGAGCGCGCCCGGCGGCTTCGCTGAAAGGCAGCCAGGGCAGCATGCCGGCCAGAAAATAGAGCACGAAACCCGCGCGGCTGGGGTCGTTGCCAAAGCGCGTGCGAAGGACGATTCCGAAGACGAAGAAGTAGGTGATCATCAGCAGCAGGGGATTCAAGACGGTCCAGAACAGACCGGCGAAAGAGCCGCGGTAACGCCCGCTGATATCGCGCCGCACCATGGATCGAATTAGGTTGCGGTTGCGCCAGATGCTGAGTACGGGATAACTCCAGACGCGGCCCAAGGTGCGCAACCATCGCCGAATTCGCAGTTGGGTGCTGGTGGCCGGCCTCCAACCCAGCAGTCGGGCGCGCCCGGCGGTCACCTCCGCTTCGATCAGCAAGAAAGGCCAGCCGCGATCGTAAAACCAACAGACGTCCTCCTGAAGCAGGGAGATGAAAATCCTGTAGCGACCGGGCTCCGCGGGCAGCGCGGCTACGAGGCGGAAGGCCTGTTGCTCGCCCGGCTTGAGTTCGGTTTCCAGCGGGCAGCGTTCTCCGTCCAGAATTAGCGTGTCGCTTTCGGGATCGAAGAGCTGGTAGCCGACGGCGAAGCCTTCCTCCGGCCGCCACGGCATGGGGGAGTCGTTCTCGAGTCGCGCCTCCACGCAGATGAGCCTTCGCTCGCCGTCCAGCTCGATGCGCGGTTCAAGAAAACGCACGCTCATTCAGCTCTCCCCACGTACAGCCATTCCGGGTAGCGCACACGCACGGGTCCGCTCTTGCGCGCCAGGGCGTAGATGTCCTCGCCGCGTAATTCCTCCGGCAGATGATAGCGCTTGAGCAAATGCTGAACCCACGCCAGTTCCGGGTGTGGCTCATCGCGAAACGGCCCGGTCTCCAAACGCAGAACGGTGAAGCCGCAGCCCTCCAGCAACTCTCGGATCTCGCGTGGAGCGTACTCGCGGTGATGGCGCGGCTCGGGTTGCTGCCCGTTGGGGGCGCGCACGTATTGGGAAAAGAGGCTGGGATGGTAGCCTTGCAAGATCGCCGAGATGGCCCTCAGGGAGACGATATTCGGCGTCGTCAACACCAGATGGCCTCCGGGGCGCAGGATCCGATGGATCTCCACCAGCATGTGGACCGGATCGGCGGCCAGATGTTCGAGCACCTCGCAGCAGAGGACCGTAGTGAAGTATTCGTCTGGGTATGGAAAGGGATCGCGCTCGGCGTCGAACAAGTCCACGTCGCACTCGAACTGTTCCCCGTCTGCGGAGGTGACGGTGTGGCGTTCGGTGACGCCCGCAGGTCCGTAATAGCAGCCGCGCACTTCTCCGTAACCCAGCCGGGTCTTGAGGGCCGGCGTGATTTGCAGGTAGGCGCCCATCTCGAGAACGCGATCCTCGGGTCCGCCCGGCGGCGTGATGGCCAGCGTTTTCTCCAGCCGCGAGCGGTGCGTCTCCACGTAGCGGCGACTCTCCGGCTGCGTGCTCCAGCCGAGAATGTACTCCACGGTAGGCGGGGATTCGAGCGACGGGGGCGTGGGCGCCGGCTCCGCGGCCTGCGCCGGGGGTTCTTGCTCGGACCACTCCGCGCCACGGGCCACGGCTTCCAGAAACACAGCGTAACGCCGGGCCGCCAGTTCCCAGCGGCACTCGCGCTCAACCCAGGCGCGGGCGCGAGCGCCCAGGGCGCGCGCCAACTCCGGGCGCGAGACCAATAGATTCAAGTACTCGAAGATAAGATCCTCTTCGCCGGCGCCGGTCGGCGCCTTCAAGCAAATCTCATCCGGGAGCTCGGAAAACGCACCCACATCGGAGACGACTACCGCCTTTCCCAGGCCCAGAGCGCGCAACAAACTGCCTGAGGTCTCTCCTACGGTGGGATAGCGCAAGTTCAAGACCACATCGCAGGCGGCCATGTAACCGGTGAAATCCTCGATGGGCGTAAAGCCGAGCAGGCGGACGTGAGCATTCAATCCGAGCGAACGAACGAGAGGGTGCAACGGGAGATCCGGATGGGGCTCGCCGACCAGGATCATGCGCGCCTCGGGCGTCAGCCGCACCAGGCGAGCGAAAGCGCGCAGGGACTCCGCGATGCGCTTGTACGGTTTGAGAAAGCCGAAAATGCCGACCAGGGGCGTGGTCTCATCCAGTCCCAGGCGGGTGCGGTACTTCATGCGGTCGGCGGTCGGCAACCATGCGCCGTGGGGGATGCGAGCGATCGGGCCGTGGAAACCGGCCTGACGGACCTTCTCGGCCACGAAGCGGCTGTGGACGATGACGCCGCGGCTGGCCTCCAGCACGCGGCGGATCATGGGGACGCCCTCGTAGTCCGGTCCCACTTCGCGCGCCTGCACGCGCCGTCCGTAAGCCAGGGCTTCCGGGCCGCTGTCGTACTCCAGCTCTCGCAAGTACGCGTCCCAGTCGCCCCGGCGGATGGTGAGATCGGCCACCAGATGATGCAGGTTCGCTTCGTGCATGACGACGACGCCGGGACACTCCAGCGCCATCTCGTAGACGAACCCGTGCCAGGGATTGTTGCCGAGCTGGTAAAGAATGACGTCGAAGGCGGCGGGGTCGAACTGCCGCGGTCTTTCCGAGATGACGGTTAGCTCGACGAGAGCGCGGAGCGGCTCGGCCAGCGCCGCCGAGTAATCCGCAATGCCGCTTTTCGAAGGCGGCATCGGAGAGACCAACGCAACACGCATCCTCAGCGCACCAGTTCCATGGTGAAAGTTCCCAGGGGAAGGGTGGCGCGCACCAGCAGCGGCGTTCGCACGGCGTCGCGAGCGAAAAACAGCTCGATCTCGTGTTCGGAAGCCGGCCCCTTGAGTGACACCCTCAAGCCTTCAGCTTGCATGGGCGCCTCGTTAACCAGGACCGTGCGGGCGCCGGCGTATTGCAGGCTCACGCGGTAGCGCGCCCCGAAGAAAATTTCCTGAGCCGGAGGGAGCCTGCCGTGGGCCAGTTCGCGGCGCAGGTAATACAAGAAGGCGAGGGCGTCGCGCGCGCAGGGTGGCGCCGGCATCTCGCTCTTGCCTCCGCCGCGCAGAGTTTCGCGGACGGCCAGGCTACGCTGGGCGTCGAAGGTGGTCCGCTCCTCGGCGGTCCTTTTTCCGTGGCGGAACTGCTTTTCCAGTTCCAGGGAGCAGAATTCCTCAGCGGCAATGGAACGATGGTGGTCGCTGACCTCGAAGCCCGGCACCGCAGCTTCCAGCCGGAACTCCAGTTCCCAGCGATCACCGACGCGGCGTGAGCGCAAGGAAGCCTCGCCGAGGCTGAGCCCGCTGGGCCAGTTCACCGAGTAATTCAAGCTTTCCTCAGCGAAGGGATCTTGCGCCGGCGGGGCCGCCCGCAGCAAGCTCAACCACAAAACGGCCCACGTCATCACCGTCTTCCAGCCCCAGCGACGGGAGCTCCCACCAACCGCGAGGGCGCCTGAGCCGCGGCCACTTCTCGGTAGACCTCCAGCGTCTTCGCGGCCGTGTGTTCCCAGCAGAAGCGAGCGGCGCGCTGAAGCGCCAGCCGCTCCATCCGCGTGCGCAACTCGCGATCCACAATCAATTCCAGCATGGCGCGGGCCATCTGGGAGACCGAATGCGGGTCGAATAGCAACGCGGCCGCGTCGGCCACTTCGGGCAAGGCGGAAACGTTCGAGCAAGCCACTGCTTTGCCGCAGGCCATAGCCTCGACCAACGGCAGGCCGAAGCCTTCATAGAAAGAGGGGAACACGAACAGTTCGCAGGCGTTGTAGAGATACAGCAGATCTTCGTCGGTGACGAAGCCCGTGAAGTGAATGCGATCGGCGACGCCGGAGCGCTGAGCGGCGCGGCGCACCTCCGGCCCGTACCAGGTATCTTTGCCGGCCAGCACCAGGTGGTGACTAGCGCCCGGCAGAGCGCGCAGCAGCTCCGCGAAAGCGCGGATCAATCCGATGTGGTTCTTGCGGGGCTGGAGGTCGCCGACGGTGAGAATGAAGGGCGTCTGGAGGCCAAAGCGTTCCCGCACGCGCGCGGCCGCAATCTCGGGCTGAATGGGACGAAACAGGCTCGAAGCGGCGTTGGGGATGACGATGACGCCGGCCGGGTCCAGGCCGTAATGCCGAACGATCGCTCGTGCGGAGAACGAGCTGCCGGTTAGAATCCGAGCCGCCCGCTCCACGGTGCGTCGCACGGTCAGGCGCAATTGGACCGCGCGCCAGTAAGGAAAATACTCCGGGTGCTCCAGGAAACTGACGTCATGCACGGTCACCACGATGGGGGCCGGACAGTACAGAGGAGCGGTGTACTGAACGTGAAAAAGCGCCGGGCGATCGCGCCGCAACAGACGCGGAAAATCCATACCCAGCCGCAGGAACGGGTTCTTTGAGACGCGGCGGCGCAGGAACCGCTGGGGCAGCCAGCGCTCCGCCTCCTCGGAGCAGACGTACGCCACCAAGTCCCAACCCTCGCCCAGCGCGTCCAGCGCTTCCAGCAGGCTTCGAATGTAGACTTCGTTGCCCGTCTGCCGGCGGCCCACCGCATGCGCATCCACCGCAATGAGCATGAATTCTTTCAGTATAGTGTACAGCCAACGTGAATCAGAAAGGATTTTAAGGTGGGGATAGCGCCGGCCTGAGAAACGGCTGAGGCGGCGAACTGCCGTCGCCCCAGGATCCGCGGTCCCCGGCGCCTGCACTCGCCTGTTTCAGAGTCTGCCCCGCACTGAGGAGGTTCGCGAAAATCCGGTAGGCGCCCGGGACCCCGGCGGGAAGCTGGCGGAACCAGGCGAGAGCCGTGAAGATGTAAACCCCTTTGCCGTAGCGCGCCACCAGGAGCCCTCCGGCCAGGGGCTTCTCGCCCGGGTCGGCCGAAATCAGGAGCGGCTCGTAGCGCGGGTCCCACTCGGCGGCGAAGTACAGGCCGCGCTCCTGCACCCAACCCTGGAAGTCTTCCGCGGTGATGCGGTTCGGCGCGCGCAGCAGGGGATGATCGGGATCGGGAAAACTGACGGGAGCGTCCTCGACGGTGACGCGTTCGCGTCCGATGCGCAAAGGAAAGGGACCCAGGGCCGCCAGAGAACGCGCTGCGGGGCCGGAGTCCAGCGTGTTGTACTGGACCAGGAGCGTTCCGCCCTGCGAAACATATTCCAACAGGCGGTACTGATTGGCGCGCAGATCGGCCCGCACGTTGTAAGCGCGGACCCCCGTCACCAGGGCGTCGAACCGTGACAGGTCTCCCCGCGCCAGCTCGGTTGCATCCAGCAAGCTCACTTCGCATCCCAACTGCCGCAGGGCCTCGGGCAGGTCGTCGCCGGCGCCCATGATATAGCCAATGCGCCGCGCTGAGATGCGGACGTCCGCGCGCACCAAACGAGCTTCGGCGGCGGGCAGCCAGGTTACAGGTTCGATGTGCGGATACGAGATGGTGGCGACGCCCGCGCTGATGTCGCGCCCGCCTACTCGCGCCACGGCGCGCAGTTGAGCGATGCCTTCCCGGGCAGGCGGCGTCAGCTCAAACGCGACCGTGATTTGCTGCCCTTCTTCGGCCAGCCGGAAGCTGTGAGAAGCGGGGGCCACGCGCCAGCCCGCGGGGACTTCCAGGCGCAGCTCGCCCGCCGCACCGGGTTTTTGCCCCGTCAGCTCGACCTCGATCTTGCGGGGGGCCTGGCTGGGAAACAGGATGGCCGCGTGGGGCAGGCGCAACGCCACGGCGGGGACGACTTCCAAGCGTCGGGCCTGTTCTCCGAGCACGCGATCCACGTACCGATAACGCACGGGGCGCTTTAGGTGGATTTCGGCGGGTCCGACGGCGACGCGGAACGCAGCGCGCAGGACCGGGGGATTCTCCGCCATACCGAGCCTGGGCGGCTCGACGGAATACGCCTCGCCGCGGCGCGGCGTCACGAGCCAGAAGGGGGCGGAATAGGGGGCATCGTCGGCGAACTTCCAAACCAGTTCACGCACCTGGGGCTGATTGGGGGTCAGCTCCGCAGGGGCGGAGTCCGCCATATGAGCGCCGCGCTCGTCTTCCAGGGTGACTGAGAGCAGCCGCGCCGGCAAAGCGCAGCGATTGAGCGCCTCGATTCGCACGCGCAGGTCGGCGCCCGGCTGCACGGCTGCTTGCCGGGCGGCTGCATCCACCCACAGACCGGCGCACAGGGCGATGGCTTCATCCAGGTCCGCGAGCTTGTGTTCCGCCCAGGGATCACGCAAGGCCGCGATGAGCGGGCGTACCCGGGCCAGCAGGGGAATGATGCGGGCAGGGTCTTCGGGGCGGAAGGACTCCACGGCCTGCGCCAGGATGGCGTCAATGGCCGCGCCACCGGGAAGCCGGTTCCAGGTGATGTCAATTCCTTCGAAAGGGTCTGATTGCGCAGGCGCGCCGGCGAGCACGACCAGGTAGTTCTTGGTCGAACCGCGACGTTGCGGGGCTCCGAAGCCCTGGCTGCGGTGCATGCTGCGGCTCATGCCGGCGATTTCCGTGTAGGAGTAGCCGAGCACCGGATCGAACTCGCCGACCTCGACCTCAACGGCTCCCAGCGAGGACTGGCGCGGCGCGCCGAAGACGTTCCACATCAGGCGCCGCGGCTGCCAGGGTTGGACCCAGCGCAGTTGCTCGGGAAAACGGCGGGGATCGCCCGCGGCGTGGAACGCCTCCTGCCCAAGGATCGCGGAGGCCTGATGATGTCCGTGCCCGTCCCGCGCGGTTCCGGAAAACCGCAGCACCATCACATCGGGGCGGAAGCGGCGGATCACCCAAACCATATCCGCCAGGATTTGTTCGCGTCCCCATTTGGCCAGCGTCTCTTCGGCGCTCTTTGAGAAGCCGAAATCCACGGCGCGCGTGAAATACTGCTCGGCGCCGTCAATGCGACGCGCGGCCAGCAGCTCCTGGGTGCGGATCAGCCCCAGGGCGTCGCCCTGTTCGGGGCCGATGAGGTTCTGCCCGCCCTCGCCCCGGGTCAGCGACAGATATGCGGTGCGCACCTTGCGCCCCCGGGCGAACCACGCCAGCAGCGCCGTGTTTTCGTCGTCGGGATGGGCTGCCGTCATCAACACGCTGCCCAGCACGCGAAGGCGCTCGAGTTCGAGCCGGATTCGGGCGGCTCCCGCAAGACCCGGCTGGCCGCGCAGCGCGTCCGGCAGCAGCAACAAGATCGCCGCGAAAAGGATCCCAGGCATCCGTTGGAGACCATCATACCAAGCGCGCAAAGCGGGGCCGGTCCATATCTGATGGGCGCGCGTGTTTCAGAGAGGCGCCTCGCAATCCAGCAGCTCGACTTCGATGTGTCCGTGTCCCCACACGGTGTGGCGTCCCACGCCTGTCCACTGAGCGGCGTGGAGGTAGGGGAGGAATTCGGCAAGCTCTCCTTCGTAATCCACTTCGCCGACGAAGCCGCCGAAGGGATGCAGATGACCGCTCTTGCCCGAGCGTCGCAGGGTCTCGGTCCAGCGGAGAGCCGAACGGGCGATGCGCACGGCGCGAGCCCGCTCGCCCATGCCGCGAAAATCAATCGCCAGCGGCCCCGGCCCGTAGAGTGCACGCAGCGTGCTCAGGCGGTCCCGGATGCGCGCGAACAGGACGCCGAACTCGGGCCGAGGCGCCGACGCGCCCGCCTGTTTGAGTTCTGTGGGTGTACGGAAATGCACCCGCACACGGCGGACGGGCGTGGGATGCGGCTCCAGGCTCAGCTCCAGGGGCGGCAAGGTTCCGCCGAGCGGGAAAGCACGTCCGTCGAAGACTTCCGCTGCGGGTCGGCGGCCGGCGTCCAGTTGGTGCACGCGGAGCAGCTCGGCTCGTCCGCGGCGCGGGCCTAATCCTTCATGCGCCAACTGCTGGAACGAGCGCACGAAATAGGGGAGCGCCGGCTGTTGGAGGTCGAAGATGTGCAGCTCGAAATGGAATTCCTCGCCGGGCTGGACGGTTCGTCCGTCCAGGTGCGCGGCGCGAAACACAAAGGGCCGGGGTAAATCGGCCAGGCCGCTGGGACCGGGCGCGATGGCGGACGGCTCGAAAATTCGGGCGTAGGGACAGGCGCCGCGCAACGGACAGGCCCGAGCATTCCGGCACTCCGGCACGCAGGCCAGCTTGCGGAAAATCGTTCCGAAGGCGCCGCGGATGATATCGCCGGAGCGGTGCGGCGGGAAATACAAGGGGTCCGCCGCTTGAAAACAAAAGCGGAAAGGGTAGAAGGAAAAGGTTGCACCCGACGAAGGGCTCGCCATCGCCCGGACCGACTGGGGCCCTACAGGGTATCACGGAAGGGATGTGCCCAGCGCTCCCGCGGCTCTGGTGGGGTTGGCCCTGTTTGCTACGCTGTCTCCGTAAGGCATGTACGACCTGGAAAGCGGCGATCGCCGGCTGCTCGATTCGCTCGGCGCTGCTTTGCGAAGCGCGGAGCGGCGCGCCGGGCGGTGGCTGGCGTGTCGTCCGGGCTGCGCGGACTGCTGTCTGGGGCCGTTTCCCATCACCGAACTGGACGCCTGGCGATTGCAACGCGGCTTTGCGCGATTGAAAGACGATGAGCCGGAACGAGCTGCGGGAATCCTGGAGCGCGCCCGCCGCGCCGTAGAGGCGATGCGCGACGATTTTCCCGGCGATCCTGAAACCGGTCGGCTTGGCGAGGACGGGCCCCAGCAAGACGCCTTCTTCGAACGCTACGCCGCGGTGCCGTGCCCGCTGCTGGATCCTGTCAGCCGTCTGTGCGACCTCTACGCCTATCGCCCGATCTCTTGCCGGACCTACGGGCTGCCGGTGCGCATCGGGGAGCAGAAGCTGCCGCCCTGCCGGCTGTGCTTTCAGGGCGCGGACGCCGCGTGCATCGAGGCTTGCCGCGTCACGGTGGATCCGGACGGCCTCGAAGACCTGTTACTCGGGGAAGTCGGAGAGGGCGAAACCCTCATTGCGTGGGCTTTGCTTCGCTCTGGCGGGCCAGCTCCACGCCCTTGGTCGTGACGTAGTATTTCGCGAGCATGTTGGGATTCTCCCAGGCCGGCAGGCGCGTCGGATCTTCGAGGTAACTCAGAAACTGATTCGCGACCTGGGCAAAGTGAGCCTCGTGTCCCACACGGTGGACGTCCGGGATCGTGACAAGTAGTTCGCGGCCTCGATCTTCGAGGCCGAGGCCGGGATACTGCTGCGCCAGCGCCTGGATCCTCCGCGCGACGGCTCCTCGCAGGGCGTCCTTATCGGCAGGGTTCACAGGGACCACATAGAGCTCGGGACGGAATTTTTCCGCAGCGCCCTGCCGGACTTCAATCCGCGAGCGAGAACCGCGAAAGACGGCATAGTGAGTGTCCCCTGTGCCCGGCGGAGCTTCGTAACGCCAGAGGACATCGAGCTTGACGTGGATGCCGCGCAGCGTGTAACTGACCTGGTTGTTGCAGTAGTACTCGAAGCGGTCTCCGCGCACCCAGCGCCGTAGACTCTGGGGCACGTCGGACTCGCCGGTGACGCGCCGGAACTGCTCGAGCGTCAGCACCTCGGGCCAGCGCTTACCCGCCTTCACCACAATGTCGCGGCGCCAGTCGAGCGATTGATCGGGGAACAGGATCCACTGGACCAGGTCCACCAGATGGGTGCCCACATCGGCAAGCCCTTCGCCCTGCTGCTCGATATCGAAGAAGGCTAGCGGACGCAGCGAGGGAACGCCGGCCACGGCCTTGAAAATGTGGTGCACGCTTTCCATGTAGACGGCCGGTTCCTGCTCGCTGCCCTGCTGGATCGTGCCGAAGACCTCGGGATCGCGCACCAGCTCGCGCTGCAGAAGATTGGTGATCTCGAAGCGCTCGGTCATGATGTCGTAGGCCACCACGGCGGAGCGCTCGGCCGCCTTCAGGGCTTGCTCCAGTCTGGGAAGATCGGCTGTTTCGATGATCCAGGGCTTGTCGGCCAGCACGTGCAAGCCGGCGTCAATAGAGGCCTGAATGCGGGCGATCTTGCCGCGGTTGCGACCCGACATCACCACGACCTGGCCGCGCCGCTCGGCGATCATGCGCTCGAAAAAATCCGGACCCGCATAGATCTCCAACTCCCAGTTCGTAGGTTTCTCGGCGCGGGAGTTGAACTGAAGGATGCGCGCCAGATGGGCCAGCAGATCCGGGCCCAGGGGCGCGTAGACGGCGACCCTGTTGGAGACGTCGCGGTACATTTCCTTGTGGACGAGCGCGGCGTGGAAATGAGCCGGATCGAGCGTGATGAGGCGCCAGCCGTCGCGAGGACGCCGCGGTTTTTCGACAGCGGGCGCGCCGTGCGCCAGTAACGGAATGAACAATAGCGAAGAGATCATCTCGGCGATCATCGGAAATTGCCCAATATAACAAAGGAAGGTTCGCCGGAGAATGGCGGCCGCTCAACGCCCTCCGCGCGTGCGCTTCACCAACTGGTCCACCTTCCGAGCGACGATCTCCTCGACCTCCGGGCGAAAGGGGGCGGGCCGGCCATAGGCGATCATCGCGCCGCCGCCCTCGTAGCCGCCCTCCTGCAACACGCGTAGCGAGGGCACGTAAGCGAACACATCGTTCACGTAGGCGCTGACCCAGGTGGCATCCCAGCCGTACTCCCTCTTGAAGCGGAGTGCGAAGTCCACAACCACTTCCCCGCCCAGCAGGATCCAGGTCAAGTCCGATCCCAGTCGCCAGACCTGAATGGGGCAGGGATAGCTCTGCGGCAGCCGTCCCTCGCGATCCAGCGTCTCCAGCATGAGCTGGGCGTGCCGGCGGCGCAGGGGATCTTTATCGTTCAAGGCGGCTTGAAATTGGGAGCGCGAAGGGGGATCCTGGTAAGGCAGTTCTGCGTACTCGAAGGCCGCCGCCAGCGGGCTGCGGACAGGCTTCATTTTTCCGACCAGCACTTCGCGCACTGCGGCAGCCAGGATGCGGCCGTACATCTGCGCCAGCTCGACCGAGCGGCGCGGCAGGGGATTGGCGTCCGCACCGCAACCGGCGACGAAGAAGGCCGCGACGCCGGGGAATTCCTTCTCCAGGGCCTCCTGCGCGAAGCCTGCGTAATCGCCGTTGATTTCGTAGCCTGCCAGCACCGTGTTGTGACAGGCGTACCCGAAGACTACGGCGCGCAGCCTTCCCTCGGGCGAGCGCACCGCCAACACCGGCACGTCGTGGTCCACGGGGCCGGGACGCCGGCGCGCTCCGACGCGGCGGCGATTGACGGCGAAGCCCGCCAGTCCTTGTTCGAACTCCAGGCGCGCGGGCGCCAGATCAGCCAACGCGCGGCCGACCAGCTCCACGATCTGATCCAGGAGCCATGCCGTGTAGCGACGGATCACCTGTTGCTGAGCGACATCCAACTCGTAGGCAGGGCGCAACAGTTGGCCGGTCACGGGCCCGCTGTGCGTGTGGCTGGCGCTCAGCGCCAGGCGCTCGCGGGGAATGCCGTGCTGCCGGCGCAGGCGCTCCGCGATCTCATCCGCCATCTCGCGCGTGAAGCCGAGAATCTCGGCCGCCACCAGGACGGATCGGGAGCCGGCCTGGTCTTCGAGCGCTAAGGCTTTGGCGTGGATGTCCAGCAGCACGCCTTCGGAAGGTTTGGTGCGCGCCGCGTAGCCCGCCAGCCAGATGGGTTCGCGGGGCGTGATGACGGCCCGCGCTAAGCCGGCCCTCCATTGCGTCTCGGCGGCGGACGCCGTTGTCGCCGCCAGCAGAGAGAAAGCGATGGCGCGCAGCATGTCATTTCACCTCGTGGACCAGGTCTTCCAGGCGGCGCCTTCCGGTGGCAGCCGGTTGTTCGGCCGGGTAGCCCAAAGGCAGGATCGCCACGGGACGGTGGGCTTCCGGAGCGCCGATGGCGCGGCGTACCGCCTCGTCGTCAAAGGCTCCGACCCAGACCGTGCCCAATCCCAGCGCGGCAGCCGCCAGCATGGCGAAGGTGCAGGCCACGGTGGCGTCCTGAAGCGCGTAGAGCTGCACGCCGCGGCGTCCGTAGCGGCCGGCGGCGCGTTGCGCGTGGGTGCAGAAGACCAGGGCCACGGGCGCCTCGCTGATGAACCATTGCTCTAAAGCGGCTCGGGCCAGCGCCAGGCGCACCGCGCGATCTCGCACTAAGTAAATTTCGTAGGCCTGTAAGTTGCCCGCTGAGGGCGCTTGATTGGCGGCCTCCAGCACGGCCTGGATTTTCTCTTCTTCGACCGGCTGCTGTTTGTAAGCGCGGACGGAACGGCGCATGCGGATGAGTTCGAAGAAGTCCATGGACTTTCAGCCTCCCTGTCATTCAGACTGCCACACGCCTTCGATCCAGCGGCCACACCAGGGACAACGGCTGTCGCGAAGGTCGTTGCGGATGGTGGTCATCCCGGCACGCAGCAGCAACGCGGCGCCGCAACCCGGACAATAGGTGTTCTGCGCGCGGTGGCCGGGCAGATTCCCGATGTAGACAAAGTTCAGTCCGGCTTGCTTGCCGATCTGCCAGGCGCGCTCCAGGGTGGCGGCGGAGGTCGGCGGCGCAGTGAAGCGCCACGCCGGGTGGTACCCGTTCACGTGCCAGGGAACATCGCGGCCCAGTTCTTCGACGATGCGGCGGGCGATGGCCTCCAGGATTTCCTGGGAGTCATTGACTCCCGGGATCACCAGGGTGGTCAGCTCGATGTGCACGCCTCGGATGCGCGCCTGGCGGCAGTTGGCCCAGATCTTGTCCGCCTGAACCTGCTTGCAGTGCTTGCGCACCGCTTGGGCGTCGCCTTTGATGTCCACGTTCATGGCGTCCAGGCCGGCTTCGACCAGCAGGTCGAGGGCTTCCGGGGTCAGGTAGCCGTTGGTCACGAAAGTGTTGTAATAGCCGCGCGCCCGGGCCATGCGGAAGACCTCCATTGACCACTCGAGCGATAGCGTCGGCTCGTTGAAGGAAATCGAAGTGCCCTGGCAGCCGGTCTCCGGCACCATGTTGACGAAATCCGCCGGCAAGGTGCATTCACCGGCAGCCGGAGGCGGGCGCTTGCTGATCTCCCAGTTCTGACACCAGGGACAGCCGAAGTTGCAGGACCAGCCGCCGGCGGTCAGGGCGCGCGTGCCGGGATAAAAGTGATAGAAGGGCTTCTTTTCGATCGGGTTGGGCGCCAGCGACGAGACCGCGCCGTAGCTGAGTGTGAACAATTTTCCCTTGCGATTCTGTCGCGTGCGACACCACCCCAGCCCACCTTCGACCAACAGACAGCGACGCTCGCAGGTCAGGCAGCGGACTCTGGCGCCTACTGCTTCCTGGAGCAAGGCTTCGCGGACGAAGGGGCTGAACTCCGAAAGCGCGACCTTCGTACCCGCGCTCATGGTGAGGCGCCTTGCCGGAAACCCGAGTATAATACGCGCGGAATGATGTGGGCAGCGCGTCGGGCCGGCGCAGAGAGAAGCCGGTGTCTGCTGTGCGGCAGCGGTGAGCTGGTGAGCGGCGCACTCGGGGTCTGCGCGGACTGCATTCGCACACGTCCGGCGGAAGCCCTGGTCCTGACGGAGGCCGCCCACGCCCGAGCGCGCCAGGCCTTCGACCTGCCGCCGGCGCCGCCGGAGTCCGCAACCGGCCGCCTCTGTCCGCTGTGTGCGCGCCGGTGCCGTATCGGAGAAGGCACACGCGGCTTTTGTAACCTCCGCACGGTTCGCCACGGGCGGCTGGAGCATTTGGCAGGGACGCCGGCGCGCGGGCTGCTGGAATGGTATCGTGACCCGCTGCCCACCAATTGCGTGGCCGACTGGGTGTGCGCCGGGAGCCGACAGCGCGGCCGGCACAACCTCGCGGTCTTCTATGAAAGCTGCACGCTCGACTGCCTGTTTTGCCAGAACTGGCACTATCGGCGTGCGCGGCCGGAAGCCGCCGGCACGCTTTCAGCGGAAGAGTTGGCGGAAGCGGCCGATGCTCGCACTTACTGTGTGTGTTTCTTCGGCGGCGATCCCGTATCCCAGATGCCGCACGCGCTGGCCGCCGGCCGCCTGCTGGCCCGTCGCGGAGTCGCCGTCTGTTGGGAGACCGCGGGAACAGGTAATCCGAAGTTGATGGATCAGGCGGTCGAGCTTTCGCTGGAGTCAGGGGGATGCATCAAGTTCGATCTGAAAGCGTATGACGAGAATCTGTACCGCGCCCTCACCGGAGCTTCCAACCACGCGGCGCTCGAAAACTTCGCGCGAGCCGCGCGGCGCTTTCGCGAGCGACCGGATCCGCCCCTGGTGGTGGCGAGTACGTTGTTAACGCCGGGTTACGTGGACGCCGAGGAGGTGGAACGCATCGCGCGTTTCATCGCGGCGCTGGATCCCGACATCCCGTATGCGCTGTTGGGGTTCGCACCGCAGTTCATGATGGCGGATTTGCCGCCCACCTCGCTCGGCCATGCGCAGAAGGCCGAGGCCGCGGCGCGTGCGGCCGGGTTGCGCAACGTGCGAATCGGCAACCGTCACCTGCTGGGTTTCTACTACTGAGGCCTTCCCACGGGCAGCAAGTAAAGCGGCTCCTCCTCGGGCGCCATGCCGATGACGCGTTTGACCTCCGGATCGCGAAAGGCGCCCACGGTCACTGATCCCAAGCCCATCGCCACGGCCTGAAGACAAACGTTCTGGCCGGCGTGGCCGATCTCGATGTGGACGTAGCGCGGCGCCCGGTCGCCGTACCGCTTAGCGGTGCGCTGATAAACGCCCGCAAAGACCAGCGTGGCCGGCGCCCGGGCGATGAACTCCTGGCCCAGCGCGGCATCGGCGAGGGCGCGCCGCCGGTCTTCGCTCGCCACCCGCACCAGCGCGTGCCGCTGGGGGTGATATTTGTAGACGCCGGCGCTCAGACGCTCCACACGGCCGGCGGCCAGGTAAACTTCCAGGGGGTACAGAGCGCCTGCCGAAGGCGCTGTGCGCAAGCGCTCGCCTCCGGTGATGCCCTGCGCGGCCCACAGAAGTTGGCCGACTTCAGCCAGCGTCAGTGCTGCATCGCGGTAAGCGCGTACGGAGCGGCGGGTGGCCAGACAACATTCCAGTGAGACCTTGCCGTCGCGCTGGGGTTCGGGCAGGCGGATTTCGACGCTTTCCTGGGTTGGGGAGGCGGAAGGCCTCCGCGCAGCAGTGAAGGTGGAGAGGAACAGGACGGTGAGCAGGACGCAGCTCGCTTGCATGGTGCGCTCCTTCGCTTCTCCCTCAACGCTACACGCGGACGGGCGGCCGTAGCAACCGCGCTATGATCCTCAGTGGAGGCGGCAATGTGGGCGGTCGTCATGGCGTTGCTGGCGGCTGAGATGTTGGAGTTGCGGGGCCGCCTGGATCCGCCGCTCCAGCAGGCCTTCGTCATGCTCAGCAGCACGAGCGCGCCGTTCGCAGTGCACGCGGTGACGGATGCGGGCGGCCGGTTTCGGCTGCGCGATCTGGCCCCCGGCTCGTATACCCTGGCCGTTCTGGCGCCGGGGCGCGGTGAGGTGCGCCGCACGATTCACCTGAGAGCGGCGTCAGCCGACGCGCGCGGCCGTGTGGAGATGGTTGTCCCCTTCGATCCGCCGGCCGCCACAGTTGCGGAAGGACAGACGGTCAGCGCAGAGACCTTGCGGATCCCGGACCGCGCGTTGCGAGAGTACCGCCAGGCGCAGCAGAAGCTGGTGAGCCGCGACATCGAAGGCGCTGTGAGCCACTTGAAGCGCGCCGTCGAGCTGGCCCCGCGCTTCGCCGCCGCCTGGAATCAATTGGGCACGATCGCGTACCAATTGGGGCAGCGGGAGGAGGCCGAGAAGTACTTTCGCGAGGCGCTGCGGGTGGAGCCGGGCGCTTACACGCCGCTGGTCAACCTGGGCGGCGTGCTGGTGAATTTAGGCAGGTACCAAGAAGCCCTGGAGTTGAACCTGCGCGCCGTCCGGGAGCAACCCGAGGATGCGCTGGCTCGCGTGCAACTGGGAGCGACTTACTGGGCGCTCGGAGAACGCGATAAGGCCGTCGAGCAACTGCGCGAAGCCAAGCGTCTGGACCCCGAACATTTCTCGCAGCCCGAGCTGCTGCTGGCGCAAATTTACCTGGAGCGCGGCGAGAGGGCAGCGGCTGTCGCGGAGCTGGAGGAATTCCTGGCGCGCCGGCCCTTTTCCCCGGAGGCGGCGCGAGTCCGCGAGCAATTGAGACAACTGCGAGGGGAAAAGCCGGCGGGGAAGTAATCCCCGCCGGCCGGGCTTCCGTGACTTAGAAGTGGATGCGAGCGGTGTACTGGATCTCGCGCCCGTAGTTGCCGCCCGCCACGGTTGTGGATTTGCCGAAGTTGGCGCTGGTCACGCTCATGGTCGGCTGGCCGGGCATGAAGACGTTCGGGAAGTTGTAGAACTCCATGCGGAGTTCGAACCGAACGCGCTCGGTGATGCGGAAGTACTTGACGGCTGTGGCGTCCCAATTCCAAAAGCCGGGACCACGCAGGCCGTCGTAGTACCACGGATTGGTGCGCGGCGTATAGGGTTCGGCCTGGCGGCACTTGGAAGTGTCGAACCAGCGCGAAAGGGTCGGCTTGTCGAGCTTGGGATTGCCGTCCACGATCATCTGTCCGAAAGTGAGCAGCGGGCCGTTGTTCCACATGAAGATGTGGCTGGTGGCCCAACCGCCGATGACGGCGTCCAAGACTCGGTGCATGTTGGAGCCGTACTTGCGGCCGCGACCGAAGGGGAGCTCCCAGGTGCCCGCCAGGCGGATGTAGTGCCGCGGCTCGCGGGTGTCAATCATGGTGAATTGCTTGTTGTAGGTCGCGATGTCGTTGAAGAACTCGCCGCGCGCCTCGCGGCTGTAGTTATACCCGAAGCTAAAGCTCAAGCCTTGCGCCATCGGACGCTCGGCCTTGAATTGGAAGGAGTGATAGTGGCTGTTCTTGCCCCGCAGGAAGCGCTCGGTGAGAGTGCCGTAGTGCGGGTAGGTCCGTAACAAACTGCCCACGCTGACGGTAGCCTGATTCCTCAAGACTCCGGGCATCTTGTCCGCGGGGAGGAGCCGATAGAAGGGATTGGGAACCGCCTTCGTGGTGGCGCCTTTGTAAGTGTAACTGTAATTAGGATCCACCATGTTGAGGTTATACGTGTAGTCTCCGCCCCACATGCTGCTGTCCTGGACATTACGGCCTAGATTCAAGAAGTAGGTGGTTTCGGTCAATACCCGCCAGGGAAGCTGCCTTTGGAGCGAGATGTTATACCGATCGTTGATGGGGTGGATCATATCCTGGGGGAAGAACGTGGCGCCATCGCCCAAATTGGTATACCGTCCGAGACTCTTGCCCACGGGAAGCAACAGCGGGTTCGTGCCGGAGGGAAACGGATCGCTGATCAACGTGCGCGGCACGCCTTCGATCGGCCCCAACGCCGTGGTGGTTCTCGAGAAGCCGTCCTTGGGCCAGGAGTTCGTCTCCGGGTAGATCGTGATCCACAGCGCGGCGTAACGGCCGAAGCCCATGCGCAGCGCCGTCAGGTCGTTGATCCGGATGGCCGCTCCGACGCGGGGCAAAAACAGGTTCTTCTGGGAATTGAAGACGCCGGGATGTTTGTCGTCGGTGAAGATCCAGGCGCCGGTCCATTTATAAGGGATTTTGGCGATGGCGGTCACGTCATCGGGCATTTTCGGCGGATTGTTGGCCAGTTCCGGGATGGGATCGTTGAGATCCAGGTACCGGGAGTACATGCGGTTGTACTCGGATGGGGCCGTCTCCAGCTCGTAGCGCAATCCCAGGTTGAGAGTGACGCGTCGAGAGAGCTTGATGTCGTCTTGGAAATAGAAAGCCCAGAGTTGCTGGTGGGAGTCCACCATGGGCATGATGCGGGCGCTTCCGCTGTTGACGACGCCCAGCAGCGCGGAAGCAAACATGTTCCCGCTGGTCCGAGCGTCGAACTTCAGAAAGCTGTACCCGGTATCTACGGCGCTGAAAGTGAAGCTCCCGGGGCCGGGCGAGCCGTTCTGATCGTACTGGTAGCGCAACATCCAACCCGCCTTCATATGGTGGATGCCCCGATCATGGGTTACACTGGCGTTGGCATTGTGAGAACGTCCGCGCACCAGCCACCAACTGGCCACGCCCGTGCTGACGCTCCCGTTGCCCGAGAAGTTGAACTGGGGGTAATAGACGCCCGGCAGAGGGGCGATGATCGGTTTGTACCAACCGTTGGGCCACAAGTTGGCCCAGACCGATTCGGGCACCTTGGCCCAGCCGGAGTCGTAGTCGTCCTCGACGTAGACGGCGCCGTAGCGCAGATTGATCACCGTGTTCGGGCTGAACATGTACAAACCGTCGGCCACCGCGTTGAGAGCATCCATCAGGCCGCCGTTGTCGGACCGCACGGCGATGGTGCCGCCGTGGTTCGGGTTATCCAGGCGCGTCTCGTATTTTGAGAAGCGCGTGTACATTCTCCACTTGTCGCTAATGTTGAAGTCCACGCGGTTGGAAATGTTCCAGTACTTCAGCCACCAGGCGTAGGCGACCTTATAATTGTCAATTCCCGAAGGGTCGTTGCCCGGGTTGTTGGGCTTCCAGAGATCGTTGAGGATCTTCTGCCCGGTGGGGTCTATGCGGTTCTTGGGCAGGATGTTGCCCGGGAACGGCGTGCGGGTGACGGTCGCTGTAGCGGGGTCGAATTTCGTGGTAAACGGGTCGTAGATCACCCGCAGGGCGCCGGTCGGAGTCAAGGAGCGCGAGAAATCGCCGGTGCGCTCCAAATCGGTGGGCAGGGTATAGGTTCGGGTTTGCGGCTGCGTACTTCTCCACTGTTCGTACGTCTGGTAGAAGAACAACCGGTTCTTGAGGATCGGGCCGCCGACCGTGCCGCCCCAGATGTGATTGCGCACCACGCTGACTCCTCGCGTGATGCGGTTGGTTACGGCGTTCAAACGCGGATTGCGCCCGAAATAGTAAGTGGTGCCGTGATACTCATTGGTCCCCGACTTCATGGACACGTTGAGAACGCCGCCTGCGCTGAACCCGTACTCGGCGTCCACAGCGTTCTGGTGGACCACCACTTCCTGCACGCCGTCCATCGAGGGCATATAGGAACCGCGAGCTGATACGCCAAGGGCAGCGCCGTCCAGCATCATGTCGTTCTTACCCCCGGTTCGCCCTCCGATGTCCAGCCCGTTCGAGGACCACATGTAGAAGGGATTCCGGTGCGATACATCCCAATACCGGTTGATGACCGCTGGGTTGAGCAAGGCCAGCGTGAAGGGGTTCCGCGCCAGAACGGGGATGTCGCGGAGCATGTTGCCCTGCACGGTGGTGGCCATGGTGCCGGTGTTGAACTGCACTCCGGCCAGAACTTCGGTCACGGTCACCTGTTCGGTCACCGCGCCTACGGTCAACTGGGCGTTCACGGTTACGTCCCCGCGCGTCAACACGCGGACGTTCTCCTGCACAAACTTGGTGAAGCCCGCCGCTTCAATGGATACCGTGTAGGTCCCTGGTTGCACAAAATCAAAGCGGTAGTACCCTGTAGGATCGGTTTCCCTGCTGACCTCCAGTCCCGTCTCTACGTTTCGCAACGTCACCTTAGCGCCCACGATGGCGGCCTGGCTGGGATCTGTCACGAAGCCCTGAACCCGGCCCCGGTATTCCTGCCCCATGAGCGCGGCCGCCAGGGCCAGAAAAACACTCGCAGTGTGTATGTGTCTCATTCCCTGGTTCCCTCTTGTGTGGCTGTGAGATACGGTTCGCCCAGACCGCCCCTCCCCCCCAAGTCCTGCCAATCCGTTCCGCGGATACACTGCCCCTTTCCTAAACTCTCACCCGCCCCGAACATACTCGCCCAATTCTATGGCAGCCGCCGGTCCAAGTCAACAGGAAATAGAAAGCCCAGCTATTCCACAACGCGGCCGGCTGGTTGATCGGCGAACGGAGAAGCTGTGGGGAAAGGCTGCGGGATCTGATGAATGAGATCCGCCGGCCGGCGTGCGGGGGGCGACGGACTGCGCTTGCAAGCTCACGCGGGTGGTGGCGCGCCGGTCAGTAAGGCCAGGTTGGGAGAAGAAGGGCGGGGAACCCCGGCAGTCGGCGCCAGGGCTGGGAGCAGGGCAGAACGGGGAGTCGGGTGTGGACCGGAGCGCGGTGGATTGCGGCGCAGCCCCTCGCGGCTGGGCTTGAGAACCCGGTCGGCCCGCGGCGCAGAGTACGGTCAAACAATATCCGTCTCAAATGTTTGGTTCCTTGTAGCCCTCTCGTGGTGCGCCACGGGATCTCAGCTCTCTCACTCCGTCCCGTAGGAGATCTCGATGCGCCGCAAGCGCAGCGCGCTGAGAGCCAGCAGGGCGAGCGAGAGTCCGAGCACTCCCGCGAGGGCCGCGGCGGTTGAGGGCGGATCGGCGACCATGGCGAAGACTCGGCCGCCGCGCCCCGGGATTCGTACCGGGCAGAGCGATTCCAGATAGTAGATCACGCTGAGCCGCTTGAGCAGCGGCGGTAGGAACAGGTTCACGGATTCCCAGATCAGCACCAGGGCGGCGGGAACCATTGGGTTGCGGCAAAACAGGCCCAAGAGCAGAAACACGGCTCCGTAGCCGGCGACCGCCAGGAGGGTCACTCCCAGATAAACGGCCAGATCTCCCATGGGCGGCGCGGCCGCGAAATCCCAGTTCCGAAGGGAAGCCACGTGTTGGCGCAGGATGAGATAGCTTGCGGCTGCGCCCCCGCTGAACAGAGTTACTCCCGCGAGCACGCCGGAGAGATACTTGCCCACCGCCAGCACGTCGCGGCGCACCGGGGCCAGCAGGTAGTAGTGCAGCGTCTTTTCGACGATCTCGCCGCGGAACAGATTCAGAAACAGACCCACGCACCCGAAGAAGATCGCCAGGCGCAGGTAGTAGACCTGAAACATCGCGGCGTACATGAGGAGGTCCTCTTGCCCGCGGCAGTTCGTCCAGCCGCGCTCGACGGCCAGCGCGTGCAGGCCGAAGAGCGCCACCGGCGAAAGCGCCAGCAGCCACACAGGGATCGCACGGCGGCCCCGCACCGTCTTGCCAAGCTCCAGGCGCATGATAGCCGCCAGTTGCGCACGCCACAATCGGAACTGCGCACGCCCGTTCATGCCGCGTCTCCTTCCGCGCCGATCAGGTAGCGATAGACGGAGTGCACGTCCTCGTCGGCCGGCGTGACCGCCTCGACGTCAATGGCGCCCGCCAGCACCAGCCGGTTGAGCAATTCGTAAAACCGATCCGGCGCGCGCGTGGTCACCAGCAGGCCGGCACGATCTTCGTGCATGCGCACGGCCACCGCATGGTCCTCCTGAAATACGCGCGCAGCCAGCATCTGTGCGGGCCGGCAGCGGACCAGGATTTGATGCGGGTGCTCGGCGTCCAACTCGCGCCGCACCGCCTGGATCGGCCCTTCAGCCACCACGCAACCGCCGGCCAGCAGGATCACCTGATCCGCGATGCGATCCACCTCGTGCAGAATGTGGCTGGAAACGATGATGTGGCGGCCTTCGCCGGCCAGAGTGCGCAGCAGGGCGATGACCTCAGCGCGCGCCAGGGGATCCAGGCCGTTCAGCGGCTCGTCCAGCACCAATACCCGCGGCTGATGGGCGATGGCTTGCGCGAGCTTGATGCGCTGCCGCATGCCCTTGCTGTAGGCGGCCACGGGACGGCCGGCGGCGTCCTCCATGCCCACTTGCGCGATGGCCTGCCAGGCGAGCCGCCGGGCGTCGGCGTGCGAGCGGCCGTGCAAGCGCAGAAAACCGTAGACGAACTGAAAGCCGTTCAGCCCGCGTGGGAACGAGTCGTACTGGGTCACATAGCCTAACATCGGGAACAGGCGCTCGGGATCGTCCGGGGCGACGCCCAGCACGCGAATGCGCCCGCGCGTGGGCCGCACCAGCCCGGTCATCAGATTCATCAGCGTGGTCTTGCCGGAGCCGTTGGGGCCGACCAATGTGGTGATGCCGGGCGGAATCGAGAGATCCACACCGTTGACGCCCAGCGTCTCGCCGTAAAACTTCGAAACGCCCTGGAAGACGATGCGGTCATCCTCCCGCGCAGCGAACGAGGTCGCGGCAACCGAGGACACTGTGGTGTTCATGATCCCGCCACCTCGCACGCTTGCACTTTCTTAGACAACAGCCAGAGGCTCAGGCCGCAGACGGCGATGAGGGCAGCCCAAGCGCTCTCGACAGCCATTGCGTCGTAAGCGGGCTGTCGGAACAGAGAGATCCAGACGCGCTCCATGAGACGTCCCAGATGAACCAAGTCGCCGCGGCGCGTGCTGAAAATCTGGTTGACCGCCTGGCCGAATCCCGCGCCTGCGAAGAAGATGCCGAATAGCAAAGCGCCGGCCAGCGCTCGCCACTTGACCCAGGCTGAAAGCGCCAGTCCGAGCAGGGAGAGGATCACGATCCAGATCCCGGATCCCAGCAGCAGCCCCCAGGCGATCCACAAATTGTCTCGCCACCACGAACCGCCTTCCAAGCCGGCGTGAAAAAGGAAAAGCAACAGGCCCGGAAGCCAGGTGATGGCCGAAAGCAGAATCGCCAGGACGCACATCCTGCCCAGCACGTACTCGGCGCGCGAAAACGGCCGGCTCAGATACAGGGGCATGGCGTTGTTGGCCAGATCAGGCGCGATCAGGCCGGGCGCCACGAACGCAGTCAACAGAAACGCCAGCACGCCCTGGGCGTTGAGGAAACGGAAGAAGAAGCCGGCGTCAATCGGGACGAGCCTTTCCAGGGAGAGCCGTAGCAGTTCCAGCGCCCCTGCGTTGTGCCGCAGGTAGATCAACGCGGCGCAGACGAGCGGCCAGACGAAGCAGCCGGCCAGGAACAGCAGCATGAAGCGCGAATCGAGCGTGCGGCGAAGGGCGTAGCGCGTGGGCGTCAGAAACCGCGACCAGCGCGGCGTCAGCGTTCCTTCGTATCCCTGATAACTCCGCTTATAGACTGCCACGGCCGTTCTCCATCGCCTTGAGAAAGATGTCTTCCAAACTGTCGCGCCGGTAGCTGAGCCGCCGGATCATCAGCCCGCGCTCGGCAGCCAGCCGGTAAAGATCCCGGATTTCGACGCCTTCCGGAAGCACCAGCTTGAGGGCGCGCCCGCGCGCCGGCGCACAATCGCAGCCCAGGCGCGCGGCAAGTTCGGCGAAGGCCCCGGCGTCGCCGTCGGTCTCCAGTTCGAGGAAACGCCGGTTCAATCGCCATTCCCGCTCCAGATCGCAGTGCTGCACGATGTGCCCGTCTTTGAGGATCAGGACCTGCGCGCAGCACTCCTCAACGTCTCGGAGCAGGTGCGAGCTCAGGACCAGGTGCACGCGGCCCTGGTCGCGCAGCCCCTGGATCAGGCGGATCATGCGCCGACGCGCGGGTGGATCCAGGCCATTGGTGGGTTCGTCCAAGAACAGCAAGCGCGGCCCGTGCGCGATGGCCTGCGCCAGCTTGACAAGCTGCTTCATCCCCTGCGAATACTCTTCCAGTTTGCGGTAGCGCGCTTCGCCCAGGCCCACATAGAACAGCGCCTCGTGCGCTCGTTCCAGGGCCGCCTGGGAGGGCAGCCCGGCCAGCTCCGCCATGTAGCGCACAAAGCCGACGGCCGTCATGCCTGCGATGAAGGATTCGGCTTCGGGCATGAAGCCCACCAGGGTGCGGACGGCGCGACTGTCGGCGCGAATGTCGCGGCCGAAGACGCGCGCCGTGCCGCGGCTGGGAGGAAAGAAGCCCATCAGCGTGTGGATCAGCGTGGTCTTGCCCGCCCCGTTGGGTCCCAGCAACCCAATCGAGCCGCCGGGGATTGATGCGTTCAGGTCTTTCAGGATGACGCGCCCGGCGAGGCGGACCTCCAGGTGATCCAGTTCGATGATGGGCTTCTCTGCCATCGGTCAGCGCCTCCCTAGTCGGGGCCGGAACGGGGGCCGCGGCAAACCCATCAGGGTCTCCAGCCCGATGCCGAACAGATCGCCTCGGGCAGCCAGCTCGATGCGGTCCGGAGCGCCGTAGAACAAGATCAGGGACGGCTGTGCTGCCGCCCTTACGGAATCGCGTTGTTCCGCACGGAGCGTCAAGCCGTTCAGCAAGGGCGCGGCCAGCGTTCCCAGGTCGTTGTAGATCAGGCCGGAGAAATCCGGCTGTCCGTCGCGCGGCAGCAAAGCGGTGAAGCGAGCGGAGCGCGGCAGTCCGGCGCCCGCCTTCTGAACGTCAAGCGCTTGCTGGACCAGCGCGCGGCTGGGCGCCGCGATTACGTATCCATCGGCATAGGCGTAGTGCAGTTCAGCGGGGACAGGGCCGCGCAGAGAGTAAAACGTCCGCCCGCCGGCTTGTTCTCGCGTCAGGCTCCAGCGCGGGCCATCACCGCTGATGTGGCGGTTCGCGAGTTCCACCAAGCGTTCCACGCCCGCTTGCAGCCCCGGCGGATCGAGCACTTCCAGCACTATCTTCCAGGCTGTTTTCGGCGCTAGCGGCCCGTCAAGGGCGAATGCCGCTTCGCCTCCCAGGAACGCGGCCAGCTCGCGGTTGAGGTCTAAGCCGGTCTTCGCCTCTGCTTCCCGGATGTGCCGTGCGACGTCCGGGTTGCTCGCCAGGTCTTCGAAAATCTGCGCGGGCTGTTTCACTACGAAAGCGACTGCCAGCGTCGCTTCCCGCGAAATGAACTCCAACCCGCCCATAGGCGTCGGCGGCGCCAGCCAGGAGAGCGCCCCCCGCCGGGGTCCCGAGAACAGGATCTGGGCGCGCGTTTCCGAAACGCCCTGGCTGGGTTTGCGCTCGAAGATGGCGTAGCGCGCATCCTCGATGCCCGCCCACAAGCCTGCCTGATGCGCCTCGCCCGCCGGCTGCTTCACCTTCTTGAGATCCGCGGCGATCAACCAGCCGACTCCGTTGCGGTAGGCCTGCGCCAGACGCGCCCCGAGCACGCTCCGAGCGAAGCCGCCGGCAGACGGTTGCTCGAGGCGGGCCGCCAGGGCCTGAAGCCGCGCCGCGTTGTTGGACGCCGCCGCCCAGTCCCTTCCAATCAGCACGAGCAACTCGTGACCGGAGGCCGGTCCGACAGCGCGCGCGTCGTCGAAGATGCGGATCTTCGGCGGCGCCGGCAGCTTTCCGATCTCCGCTTGGAGAAATTCGCGGAAGCCTGCACGCCGGATCTCAGCCGCCACCAGCGGCGCCCCCAGCTCGCCGCGCGGCTCGGGCGCCAGCATGATGACCACTTCCGGTCCCAGATAGTCGCTAAAGGCGCGGATGCGTCCCAGCAGCTCATCAAGGGCAGCCTGCTTGCCTTTCATTTGCTCCTGCCACCACCGGCGCAGCGCGGGACTCTGGTCGAGCTGCTGCTCGAAGACCTTGTGAGCTTCATCCAACCCGACGCCGAAGTTCGGGATGGAAGCGTACACCGCGGTGTCTTCCGGCGCCACATCGAGCCAGCGCGTCGAGTAGGTCAGCGGCGGGCCCGGCAGAGCGTCCAGTTTTCGCCGCAGAGCCGCCCACTGCTCGAGCAAGGCGACATAAGCGTCCGCATGGCGGCTCCAGGCGACCTCTTCGCGCAGATCCGCGGGGGCCAGATTGGCGTCAGAGAGATACTGCTCTCCGGGATTGAGCAGGCGGGCGCTCCCGGCTTGCTCGACCCGCACCTGTCCCTGGAGCACAGCCACGCGCGATCCTTTGACTCCGCGGGTCACGGCGAAAATCGTCCCCTTCACAGCGACCCGGCAATCTTCGGTGACCACGTAGAGCTCGCCGGTTCGGCGGCGTGCGGCTTCCACGATGATCCCGCCGCGTCCCAGATACACGCCCAGGCCGCGGCGATCCGAAGCCAGACGAAGTTGACTGCGTTCGCGCATCTCGACCCGGCTGCCATCGGTCAGGCGCAGGATGGCGCGCGACTGCGGCCCAGTGCGCACGCTTTCGCTTTGCGCCACAGCGTAGCCGGGCGTCAGGCGCACCGCCTCGCCGCCCGCGCGATACAGGGCGCCGTCCACTACTTCGACCAACGCTGCACTGCCTGCGCCGGTTTGGAAGCGCCCGAGCGCGAGATACGCGCTCAGAGCTGCGACGACGGCCAGGCCCGCGGCCATTGCCCACTGCGGCCTGATCCAGCGGGCCTGGAAGTCGGGCGACTTCGCTTCTTGTCTCCGCGCGACCGAGGCTGCACGCCGGCAGGCGGCGCACTCGCGGGTGTGGTCCTCAACCAGAAGCGCGCGCGCCTCAGGCAATTGTCCGGCGCGCCAAGCGGGGATCAACGCCTGAACGTCGGCGCACGTGCGGATGGTCTCGATGGCAGGCGTCACAGGCGCTTCACGGATCCGCCTCCAGACCCGCTGCGCAGCCTGCTCAACGGCTGCGGGATCGGGGCAATCACTGCGCACGGCCTCGATCGCCTGGTCGAGCCGATCGCGCCTGTTCGGTTCAGGGTTCATGGCAACCTCCCTGAAGGGAAGCCAGATCGTGCTGGAGCCGGCGGCGAGCGCGGTGAAGCGTCACCGCCACGTTGCTGAGCGACGCGCCCACCAACCGAGCGATCTCCCGGTAACCGCAACCTTCGATGTAACGCAGCACGAAGATCTCGGCGGCTTTCGGGCTCAAACCGGCCATGGCCCGCCTGAGGGCTTCCCGCAGCTCCGCTGCGGCGTGCATGCGTTCCGGGCCGGCCCGGGTCTCACGAACAAGACCGGGATCGGACTCGTCGAGCGGAACCGCCTCCGCTCGGCGTCGCGTCCGAAGCACGTCCAGCGCAACATTCACCGCAGTGCGATGCAGGTAGCCGGCCGGATCGGCGATCGGGTAGTCGAGACGGCGCTCCATGAGCCGCAGGAACACGGTCTGGAGCACGTCTTCGGCGTCGCCGTAATTACCGGTCACTCGATAGGCCGTACGGAACACGCGGGTGCAATAGGCCTGGTATAAGGCCTCCAAGTGCCTCGTAGGAACCGCCGCCTCGGCTATCGTCGCCATCCCGACCTCGCTCTGCTTCCCTTCACTCATGGAGACTGCCCGCCTGCAAGAGTTCTTACACTCGGGATACGAGAAAAACAGGCCGCGGTTCCTTCGGAAGTGGAAAGAAACTGAGGGCGCACGCCCCGCCGCGCGGAAAAAGGGCGCGCCGGGCTCGTCGCGGTGATGGCGGCCGATGCCAGGACGGAGCCGCCGAAGCGCTCAGGCGGCCTTCCGCACGCGAGGCGCGGTCTTGGGGGCTCGCTCGATCAACTCGTTCGGCTTGCCGGCCCGCTTGCGCAATTCGAACGCGTCGTACAGCGCGCCGCCGGCGGTATGGGCTTCGAAGCTGAGGCGATCGCCCTGAATGCGGATCACTTGAAAGAGCTGCGTGTCTTCAGCCACGCGCACGAAAATGCTCTTGGGATCGAGAGCGTACATCTTGGTTCCGCTGACGGAAACCACATACACCGTGCCTGCTTTGCCCTTATCCGCTTCCCTGGCCGTCATCAGAGGGGTGCGGGCGTAGGTGTGGTCATGCCCTTGTAGGACGAGATCCACGGCGTGCTTGTCGAAGATCGGCTGCCAGAGCTCGCGCAGCTCCTTGTTGTCCCGGCCGCGTGCGGTGGAGTAGATCGGGTGATGGAAGACGATGATCGTCCAGCGGTTCGGGTTCTTGCTGAGCAGGGCGTCGAGCCACTGGGCCTGCTCCTGCTGCTTCTCGACCGAGTTCAGCGAGATCATCCGCACGCCCTGGATGTCGGCGTAGTAGCAGGTCTCCTCCAGCCCCGCCGGACCGTTCAGCGGCAGGGTAAACTGCGCGCGCCAATTGACGGTGATGCGGCGCTCGCCGCTCGGACCGCGGCCGTACTCGTGGTTGCCGGGGCTCGGAAAACTGGGCGTCATGCGAAGGATCATGCCGCCGCCTGCGTGCCACTCGCCCCACTGCTCATCGCGGTCGAAATTGTTGATCAGGTCGCCGGCGTGAACGATGAGCGAGGCGTCCGGCGCAGCGGCGTACGCGCGGTGGATAACTCGCGACCACTTGGAGCGAATGTCGTTCTGTGCATCACCCAGATAGAGTAAGGTGAGCGGGGCTCCACGCTCACCCGCCGTGCGGAAGGGAATCCACTCGCTCCAGCGCTTCCCGTCTCCCACGCGGTAAACGTAGGCGGTTGCCGGACGCAATCCCTGGAAGGTGACGCTGTGAGTATGCGCCGGGCCGAGGTTGGTGGCATACGTTTCCGTGAGAGCCTCTAGGCGGCGCGCCTTCTTGTCGAATTCAGGTCCGTCGTCATCCTCGGCGATCTCGGCGTAGGCGCGTTGGACGGAAGTGTCCGTGCGCCAGGTGACCGCCATGCTGGTCGCCGGATCTGCCGTCACGGTAAGGATGATGCGGTCCGGCTGCGGGGAAGGCAAGTAGGCTTGAGTGTCCGGCCCGGCTTGATAGAGCCAGAGGGCGATGGCGCTCATCGGAAGCAGACAGAGGCCGAGCAAGAAGCCACGGCGCCCAACGGATCGGAAAATCTTCGTCAGCGTGTTCATCTAACGTGTCTCCTAATTAGGATTCCAGCGGAGTCCCTCGAACGGCCCAGCCTGATTTCTCCAGCATATCCTGTTCAGACTCGCTGCCGAAAGCGCTGCAAGGACGCGACAGCGGAGCTGCTCGGCGGTTCATAGGTGCTGGAGGAAGAAGTTGTGGGTGCGCTCGCGCCCCATGGTGGTGGTGGGGCCGTGACCGGGAATGACGAGAGTCTCGTCAGGCAGCGCCAGCAGCTTGTCTCGGATGGAACGCAGGATCTGCCGCCCGTCGCCTCCCGGCAGGTCCGTGCGCCCGATGGAGTCCCGAAAGAGGGTGTCGCCCGCCACCAGCTTTTTCTCCGCCGGATGCCACAGGCAGATGCTGCCCGGCGTGTGGCCGGGCGTTTCCAGAATCTCGAACCAGCTTTGCCCGAGGAACACGCGCTCGCCCTCACGCGGCGAGTGGTCAATTGAAACACGCTCGGGCGGCGGCAGCCCCAGCCACGCTGCCTGCCACTCGATCTGCTCGTAGACCGGCAGGTCGTTTTGATTGAGGTACACAGGCGCGCCGGTTGCGGCCTTCAGTTTCTGCGCGCCGCCGATGTGGTCAATGTGGGCGTGGGTGATGACGATGGCGGTAACGCGCAGCCCGTGCCGTTGCAGGAGTTCCCGGATCTGCTCTATGTTATCGCCGGGATCTACGACTACAGCCTCGCGCGTCGTCTCATCGCCGAAGATGGAGCAGTTACAGGCCAGGGGTCCAACCGGCAGGATCTCGTGAATCATGGGCTTTCCTTTGATTATGACCGAGGGCTTGGGCCGCCTGCTCGGCATCCAAGCGTCCGGCCTACGCGTTGTGCGGGCGGGTTGCTGAATCGGCGTCATATTGTTCGTGTCCCTCATCGTGTGGCAGGCGTTGGGTGCGCACCGGGACCGGAGGGGTTGTTCTCAATAAAACAATTTCAAGCCGAATTGAATCTGCCGGGGCGGGTAGGTGCTCCGAATCGTGCCGAAGTTGGCGGCGCTGATGTTGGCGGCGGGCTGGCCGAAATTGGCGCGGTTCAAAAAGTTGAAGAACTCCGAGCGGAACTGGAGCGCCATGCCTTCTCGCGGCAGGCGAAAACGCTTGTTGACGGCGAAGTCCCACTGCCAGAGATCAGGACCGCGAAGCGCGTTCCGTCCGAGATTCCCGAAAGGCTGGCTGGCTGTGGGCATGGCGAACGCGTTTCTGTTCCAGTACACGTCTATCATGCTGGCGCCCGCCGGCCGTGATGGGTCGCCTACCAGGTTGGGCCGCTGTTGGGCGCCTCCGCGCCATTCGGCGAGACGCCCGGTAACGTCCAGGGCGGCCGAGGGCGTGTAGATGACGTTGACCGGTCGGCCGGAATACGCCGTGTGGATCGTGCTGATCTCCCAACCGCCGGCGACGGCTTCCAAAACCGGGTTCCAGCCGGCGCCGAACCGCCGGCCGCGGCCGAACGGCAGCCGGTAGACGAGACTGGTCGTGTTGATGAACGTCGTGTCGTAGCTGGTCGGGCCCCGTTCGTTCTTCAGATCGCGAATGTTCTGCACCACGGCGTTAACTTCTAGAGCCTGCTCGGAGTTGCCGAGCGCCTTCGACCAGGTAAACGAATTCAAGAAATACATCGAGCCCGTGAGGCGCCGCTCGGTGCGCAGCGACAATCCGTGGTACACGGTTTGCCCGGCCGGGTTGACCCAGGTGATGGCGCCGAAGCTCTGAATCGGCCGGCGCGCCTGGACGCCGAGGCTCTGCCCCGGTTGATTGGGGAAAGCCTGATTGTAGTCGCCCAGGATCGGCAGGCGCAGGCTGTGGTTGCCCGTGTAGCCGATCTCGACCACCCAGTTGGAAGGGAACTCGCGCTGGATGCCCAGGAACCAAGTCTGCACGTAAGGCCAGCGGGTGTCACGCGGAATATAGGAAACGTTGGCGTTGACCGGGTCGAACTTGTCGGGATCCGTCATGCCCGGTGGGAAGGCGTTTTCGGTGGTTCGGAAGGTGGCGGGCACCGGCCCGCCGGCAGGAATCGTCTGGTTGATGGTGGCGATGTTGACCTGCGGGCCGTTGATGCCGAGCAGGTCGGCGCTTCCCATGCGGTTGTGGTGGACGTAGCTGATGCCGTAACCCCCGCGCACCACGAGATTGGGCGTCGCGCTGTAGGAGAAGCCGAAGCGGGGTCCCCAGTTGCGATAGTCGGGATCCACAAGGGCACGCTGGTAGAGGCTTCCCGGGCGCGCCATCACCATACGCACGCTGACGGGGTCGAAGTTGGAGAGGATGTTGTCGCGCTCCCAGCGCGGCGTGGCGAACTCGTAGCGCAGGCCGAGATTCAAGGTCAGCCGGGAGCTGACGCGGAAATCATCCTGGAAATACACGAAAGTGTCGCGCTGTCGGTAGTTGCCCACAAGCCAGTTGGCGAGCTGGATCTGACTGGGCAGGCCGAACATGAAATCGGCCAGGTTGTAGCTGGCCTGGTCGGCGGGGATCGAACAGCCCGCGGGTTGGCCAAGGAGGGCGCAGGTGGGCCGACTGAACTGACCCGCGTATCCCAACAGGCCGTAAACCGGATTGATGTCCATCACCTGGGTGAGAATCCAGTGCAATTCCGCGCCGGTCTTCATGCTGTGGCGGCCGCGGACCAGCGAATAGTTGAGCTTGGGGTTCCAAACCGTGGGATGCTGGAACTGCGGGTTGGTGGCTTGTCGGCCGATGATGCCGGTGGTGAAGCCGGTGATGTTCTGCGTGTTCAGGCCACCCGTGATGTCCGGGGCTGTCGGCAAGCCGCGAATGCCGTAGACGGCTTCCATGCTGGGGCCGCCCAAAAACGGCGGCGCCTTACCGGCGCGCATGTGGGTGTAACTCATGCGAAGCTCTAGCAGCGAAGCGGGCGTCAGCGTCCAGGTGAAGCCGGCGGCGGCGGCCTGACTTAGTACGCGCACATAACCGTTACCCGAGCCACCCGAGGGGCCTTCCAGATAGGGCGAGTAATACTGGTTGTCCTTCCACTGACTGAAGCGCAAGAAGCCGGTCATGCGGCTGTTGAGCACACCGTCCACTTTGGCGTCGTACTTATCGCCGAAATCCCGGGGGTTCAGCATCAATTGCTGATAGTTGTTCGATCGCCCGGGGCCGGGGGGCACCGGCGGCAGTTCCGAGAGGACCTTGCGAGCGAACGGGATCATGGCCACGGGCCGGCCCGCCGGGTAGAGTGTGCCCGTCAGGGGGTTATACACGGTGACCGGAAGAATGCCCGCACGGTCGTTCAAATTGGGAATCGTGGCGAAGTAGACCGTCTTCTGGATCTGCCGCAGACCCTCGTAATCGGCGAAGAAGAAGACTCGGTTTTTTACGAAGGGCCCGCCGATCGTCAAGCCGAATTGGTTCTGGTTGAGCGGCGGTTTGACGCCGCCGGTAGGTTTGAAGAAGCCCACGGCATTGAGTTTGGTGTTGCGAAAGAACTCGTACAAGGTGCCATGAAGCTGGTTCGTGCCTGAACGCATCACTACGTTGACCACCGCCCCTCCGACTCGTCCGTATTCGGCGCTAAAGTTGCTGGTGATCACACGAAACTCGGCGACGGCGTCCGGCGAAGGTCGAGCCACCTGATTGGAAAAGCCCTGGTTGGAGGTCGAGTAGGCGTTATTGTCCATGCCGTCCAGCAGGAAGTTGTTGTAGGTGCTGCGCATGCCGTTGACGTTGAACGAGCCCTCGCGCGGCGTCGTCGCGCTCATGGCGATCGGGGACTTGCGGATGTTGGTGGCCAGCAGAGCCAGGTCGGAATAGTTGCGACCGTTCAGCGGCAGCTCGGTGATCTGCCCCGTGGTTATCACCTGGCTCTTCTCGCTGGTGTCGGTTTGCAGCGCGGCGGCTGCGTCTTTGACCTCCACGACTTCCGTCACCGCTCCCACCTGCATGGTGATGTCCACGCGCTGGCGGGCGTTCACGTTGACCATTATGTCGGCGGTCTTGAACCGAGCGAAGCCGGGCGCCTCCGCTTCAATGGTGTAACGACCCACGCGAACGTTGAAGAAACTGTAATTGCCGGAGGCGTCCGATGTGGTCCTGGCCTGCACGCCGGTGTCCTGGTTCACTAGTGTGATCGTAACGTTGGGAATCACAGCACCGCTGGCGTCCCGCACCGTGCCCAGCACTTCGGATGTCTCGAATTGAGCTCCTACCGGCGCGGCCAGCCACAGCAGCGCCGCGCAAATCCACCATGCGCTTCGTCCACTCATCGTCAGAATCTCCCTCCCGGGCGGCCCGCGGCGCTCCGTTTCTGTTCTGAGCAGTCCGCCCAGCCGCCTTCGTAAATCCCAGTCAGCTTGATGATACTTGACTTTCCCGGAAGATTCAAGGTTTCCGGCGCGCAATTTTTCGTGAATCATTGGTTAAACTCTGATTATGAGTAGCAACCTTGCGGAACTGGTCGGCATCCTGATGCGGTGGCTGCACATCGCCTCGGCGGCTTCCTTGGCCGGAGGGATGCTGTATGCGCGTTTCATCGCGCAGGAGATCCTGGAGGCGCCCCTGAAGCGTCTGCGACTGTGGATCTGGGGCAGTGTGGCGGGCCTGACGATTTCAGGCCTTTATAACTTGCATGCGGCGCAGGGCCACAGCAAGTATTACTACCTCTGGCTGGGGGTGAAGATCCTGCTGGCCTTGCACGTCTTTGTCTCGGCGGCCCTCGCTATGACGTCCGGCAGCGACGCCCAACGGGCGCGGCGAGCGGCCAACGCGACCTTTTCCGCGCTGGTGATTCTGCTCATCGCCGCGTATCTACGGCGCATCTACTAATCAGAAGGATGACGGGCTACCAAGCTTTGGGAGAGGCCGCCGCCTGGCTGGATCTGACCGGGCGAGCACACATCCGCGTCAGCGGCGAGGACCGCGTTCGTTGGCTGCACGCCATGGTCAGTAACCACATCGAGCAGCTCGCACCCGGCCAGGGCTGCTACGGGTTCCTGTTGAACGCGCAGGGCCGCGTTCTGGCGGACGTCAACGTGCTCCGGCTGGAAGAAGATTTCCTGCTGGATCTGGAGCCGGAAACGCGCGAGCGCATTCTGGCGCACCTCGACAAGCACATCATCGCTGACGACGTGACGCTGGAAGATCGAACGGACCAGGTAGCGGTCGTCGGCGTCGAAGGTTCGCGGGCGGCCGAAGTGCTGCGCGCGCTGGGCGCGCCCGTGCCGGCTTCGCCTTTCGAGCACGCCGCCTGGGGCCAGTGGCGCGTCGCACGTATCAGCGCCACCGGCGCACTCGGGTTTCGCCTGTTCGGCCCGCGTGAGCAAGCCGCCTCCCTGACGCAGGGGATCGAGCGAGCGGGCGCCGTTCGCGCCGCGCCGGAGGAGGCCCGGACCGTGCGGCTGGAACACGGCCGTCCCCGCTACGGCGAGGACATCACCGATAGGCACCTGCCGCAAGAAACCCAGCTCCTTCACGCCCTGCATTTCAACAAAGGCTGCTATCTGGGCCAGGAGATCGTCGAGCGCATTCGCTCCCGAGGAATGGTGCATCGCTTTCTGGTTCCGCTGCACATCGCGGATACGGACCCGCCGGCGCCGGGTACGCCGATTCTGGCCGCCGACAAGCAGGTGGGGGAAGTGACCTCCTCGGCCTATTCTCCCGTCCTCCGCCGCGTCGCGGCGCTGGGCTACGTGCGCTTGGCGGAAGCGTCGCGCGGAGCCGTATTGACCGTGCGCGGGGCGCCGGCCACGCTGGTGGCCGAAAGGCCCGATCTTTCATACACTAGGAGTTCGGAGTCTGCCTCATGACCACGCGACGTGAATTCATCCCATCTGTTTTGGCCGCCATGAACTTCGGGCGCCTCACGGCCGCGCCCAGCGAAGAGCTGAAGCTGGGAGTGGCCAGTTACTCCTTACGCAAATTCTCTCGCCCCCAAGCCATCGAGATCATCAAGAAGCTGGGCGTGCGCTACGTCTGCATCAAGGAGTTCCACCTGCGCTACGCGGATTCGCAAGCGGAGCGCCAGGCCGGTCGCAAGGAGTTCGAAGATGCCGGCCTGGTGATTGTCGGCGGCGGCACGGTGTACATGCAAAAGGACGACGACGCCGACATCCGTTTCTACTTCGATTACGCGCGCGACAGCGGGATGCCGCTGATGGTGATCGGTCCCACGCGCCAGACCTTGCCGCGCATCGAGCGCTTCGTCAAGGAGTACAACATCAAGGTGGCGGTCCATAATCACGGTCCGGAGGACAAACACTTCCCCACACCGGAGTCGGCCCTGGAAGTGATTCGCAATATGGATCCGCGTGTCGGCCTGTGCGTGGATGTGGGGCACACGGCGCGGGCTGGTGTGGACCCAGTAGCCTCGATCCGTCGTGCCGGATCCCGCGTGCTGGACGTGCACATCAAGGATCTCCGCGACACCAACAAGCGCGGGTCCGACTGCCCGGTGGGCGAAGGCGTTCTTCCGATCGTTGAGATCTTCCGCGAGTTGAAGCGGATCAACTACCAGGGCAGCGTGAACCTGGAGTACGAGATCGAGGCCGACAATCCTTTCCTCGGGATGGCCAAGTCGTTCGCTTACATGCGCGGCGTGCTGGCCGCGCTGCGCGGGTAATCGGCCCGCCCGCTCACTCTAACCGCTTGCGCCACCAGCGTTCCCTGCGCCGCGGACGCGGGCCGAAGTCGCCTTATAGCACTTCCTCGGACCAGTTCTCCAGAACCGACTTCACCTTCAGCATGAACTGGTCCGCCAGCGCGCCGTCAATCAAGCGATGATCGAAGGTCAACGACAGCAGGCACACCGACCGGATGGCGATCTTGTCGTCGTCCACCACCACAGGGGCTTTCTCGACCACGCCCACGCCCAGGATGGCCACCTGCGGCTGATTGATGATCGGCGTGCCGGTAAGGCTGCCGAAGCTGCCGAAGTTGGTGATCGAGAAGGTGCCGCCGTGCACCTCGTCGGGCTTGAGCTGCCGCGATCGAGCACGGGCCGCCAGATCCGCGATGGCGCGTTGCAGGCCCAGCACGCTTTTCTCGTCCGCATTGCGGATCACGGGCACGATCAGCCCGTTTTCGAGCGCCACCGCAATGCCGATGTTGATCTCGTTGTGGTAGACGATGTTCTCGCCCTCGATCGAGGCGTTCAGCAGCGGGTAGGCGCGCAGAGCTTGCGCGGCAGCGCGGGTCACGAAAGGCAGATAAGTGAGGGAGAAGCCGTAGCGCTGCCGCACCTCCTCCTTGGCGCGTTCGCGGGCGCGCGCCACGCGAGTCATGTCCACGCGGTGAATGGTGGTGACGTGGGCCGATGTGCGCCGGCTCATGATCATGTGTTCGGCGATCTTGCGGCGCATGATGCTCATCGGCTCGATGCGCACCTTGGCCTGCTCGGCGCGCGGAACCGGGGCGATCTCGGGCTCCCGCACCGCGGGCGCTTCGGCCACAGGCGGCTGGGGAGCGACGACTCGAGGTTGCGGAGGCGCAACGGGAGCTGAAGGAGGCGGAACGGCCGCTGGAGGCGCCGTCGCCGCCTGCGCCCGCGCCGCCAGGAAAGCCTCCACATCCTGCTTCGTGATGCGGCCGCGGGCTCCGGTGCCTTTGATCTGGCGCGGGTCCAGGTTGTGCTCCCGGAGCATCTTGCGCACCAGCGGCGACAGCGGGCCGACCTCTTCCGCCCCGGCCTCGACGGCCTCCGCGACCGCGGCCTCCGCCGGCGCGGCTGCTTCTTCGAACTGCGCGGGTGGGGCGCTGGGCGTCTCCGCGACCGGGGCAGGGGCCGCAACAGCTTCCTCGGGGGCAGGAGCCTGGGCGGCGCCGGACTCCTGAATGCGCGCCACCACCGTGTTGATGGGCACGGTCTGGCCTTCGGCCACCAGCACTTCGGCCAGAATCCCGGCGGCCGGTGAGGGGATTTCCGTGTCTACTTTATCGGTAGAGATCTCGAAAAGAGGTTCGTCACGCTCCACGCGCTGACCCGGTTGCTTGAGCCACCTGGTCAGCGTGCCTTCCACGATGCTCTCGCCCATCTGGGGCATCACGACGTCAATCATGTCACCTGCTCCGCGGCAGTCGCCGCTCTCATCATCTCGCACTCGAAAACTCGTGCAAACGCGCCGGCCAACGCCTCCTCGACCTCGGGCAGCGAAGCCGACGATCCCAATTCTCGCATCGAAGTGACCGGGGCCGTCAAGCCGCAGGGCACAATGTAGCGGAAGTAACTCAAATCGGTCGAGACATTCAAGGCGAAGCCGTGGGAGGTCACCCAGCGACTGACGTGCACGCCGATGGCCGCGATCTTGCGGCCTTCGACCCAAACGCCGGTGCGGCCGGCGACTCGCTCAGCTTGCAGGCCGAACTGCGCCAGCGCCTCGATGATCACCTGCTCCAACCCGCGCACGTAGGCCACCACGTCCGGGCGCCAGTGCCGCAGGTCCAGGATCGGGTAGCCGATGATCTGACCCGGCCCGTGATAGGTGATGTCGCCGCCGCGATCCGTGTGATAGAACTGAACGCCCGCCCGCTGCAAGGCTTCCGGGCCGGCGAGCAGATGTTCCATGTGCCCGTTGCGGCCCAGTGTGATGACGTGAGGATGCTCGAGCAGCAGAAACTGGTCCGGGATCAGCGCGCGCTTGCGCTTTTCAACCAGCTCCCGCTGAAGTTGAAGCGCCGCTCCGTACTCGAGGCGACCCAGCCGGCGCAGCTCGCAGATCCGCATCGTCCGATTATGCGTTGATGGCCAGTCCGTAGACGGCGTTGAAGGCCTCACCCAGGGTTTCGTACAGCGTCGGGTGCGCGTGGATGGCGCTCATCATCGTCTCCACCGTAGCCTCGGCGGCCATGGCGGCCACCGCTTCGCCGATCAGCTCGTAGGCCTTTGGACCGATGATGTGCACGCCGAGAATCTCGCCGTAACGCTCGTCGCTGACGACCTTTACAAAGCCGTCGTGGCGGCGCAGAATCGTCGCCATGCTGTTGGGGCGGAAGCCGAATTTGCCCACGCGGACCTGATAGCCCTGCGCGCGGGCTTGCGCCTCGGTCAGCCCCACGCTGCCCACGCCCGGCTCGGTGTAAACGCAACTCGGGATCTGGCGGGGATTGACGGGTTGCGTCGGCCGTCCGGCAATGTCGGCCACCGCGACCAGTCCCTGCCGCGCGGCCACATGAGCCAACTGCGGCGTGCCGGCCACGATGTCGCCGATGGCGTAAACGCCCGGCTCGGCCGTGCGCTGGCGTTCATCCACCGGAATGAATCCGCGATCCAGCTCGATGCGCGTGTTTTCCAATCCGATGCCTGCCGTGTTGGGCCGCCGTCCCACACCGACCAGGACGCGCTCAGCCGTCACGACCTCGGTGCGCCCGTCGGCCAGAGTGGCCGTGACGCGCACCCCGCCTTCGATTACCTCGACCTGCTCGACGCGCGCGCCGGTCTCCACGCGGATGCCCGACCGCTTGAAGACCCGCTCCAGTTCGCGCGAAATTTCCTCGTCCTCGAGCGGCACGATGCGGGGCAGCATCTCCAGCAGCGTCACCCGCGTTCCGAAGCGGTGAAACATGGAGGCGAACTCCACGCCCACCGCGCCGGCGCCGATGATGGCCAGCGATTCCGGCGGTTGCCGGAGTTCGAGAATCTCCACGTTGGTGAGAATGCGTTCGGGATCCGGATCCAGTCCCGGGAGCATGCGCGCTTCCGAGCCGGTGGCGATGATGATGGCGCGCGCTTCCAGCGTCTCGGTCCCTCGTTCCGTGCGCACTTCCACGCGACCGCCGCCCTTGAGCACGCCCTCACCATGGACGACCTCCACCTTGTTCTTCTTCATGAGGAATTCCACGCCTCGGGCGTGCTGGCTGACGATTTCGTTCTTGCGTTCGATGACGCGGGCGAAATCCAGGCGGGGGTTCTCACAGTGAATGCCGTCGGCTGCGGATTCGCGCACCGCCTGCCAGAGTTCGGCAGCGTGCAGCAGAGCTTTGGTGGGGATGCAGCCCACCAACAGACAGGTTCCGCCCAGCCTGGGGCGTTTCTCCACGATGGCGGTCTTCAGGCCGTACTGACCCGCCCGCACCGCCGCGGTATAGCCGCCCGGACCGCTGCCTAAGATGATCAGATCGTAGCTCATGGGCCCGCCATTCTAACAGGACGCCCGCGCCCTTTACTTCCACTCGGCGGTGAAGACGTTGAACTCGCGGGGAGACTTGGCCTGCCAATCACTGACGAAGACCAAATGCCTGCCGTCGGGCGAAAACTCGGGGAAGGAAACGAAGCCGCCGAAATGGGTGAGTTGCTCGAGTCCGCTGCCGTCCAGGTTCATCATGTACAGCTCGAAGTTGCGGCTGTCGCAGTTGTGATGATTCGAGGCGAAGACAATTTTCTTGCCGTCGGGCGTGAAGGTGGGGGCGAAGGCGGCGCAACCGAAATTGGTGATCTGACGCGGATTGCGTCCCTCGCCGTCGGCCACGATGATCTCGACCTTCATGGGCGCGATCAAATTGCGCGCCAGAAGCTCTTTGTAGCGCGAGACGGCTGCTGCATCCGGGGGATAGTGAGCGCGCCAGACCAGTTTGCTGCCGTCGCGCGAGAAGACCGCGCCGCCGTCGTAGCCGAGCCGGTTTGTGATCTGCCGTTTGCCCGAGCCGTCGCTGTTCATCACCCACAGGTCGAGATCGCCGGAGGCCAACGAAGTGTACACGATGCGCTTGGTTTTCCAGCATACGGTGGCCTCAGCGTCGTAGCCCTCGGCGTCCGTGAGCTTTTTGAGGATCTGTCCGTCTTCCCGCGCCAGATAGATGTCGTAGGAAGGATAGACTCCCCAGACGTAGCCTTTGCTGACGCTGCGATCCGGGGGCGGCGGGCATTCGGGGCCGGCTGCGTGAGTCGAGGAGTAGAGGATGTGCTTGCCGTCCGCCAGGAAGTAGCCGCAGGTGGTGCGACCTTTGCCGGTCGAGACCAGCCGCACCTCCGAGCCGTCGGCGTTCATGATGAAAATCTGATCGCAGGCGTAAGGCTCCCGCGTAGACTGAAAAATCAGACGACGTCCGTCGGGCGACCAGTAGGCTTCCGCGTTCTGCCCGCCGAAAGTGAGCTGACGCAGGTTGGCCAGCCGGGGTGAAGTCTGAGCCGCGGCCGCGGCAGCCAGCAAGCTCAACGTCATCACTCGACGCAGCCCCGGTCGGGCGAAGGAAATTTGGGCTCCCATAAGCTTTCATTGTATATTGACGTTCGGTGACGGCATCGTGATGCGGTTTCCCACGTTGCTGGGGGTTGTCGCCGCGCTCCTTCAGGTGGCCCACGCGGAAGTCCGCCTCACCGGACGGGTGCTGGACGAGAACAATGCCGCGGTGCCCAGCGCCCTGGTGATCCTGCGAGCTGCCAGCTCGCCGCACACGCGCTGGCAGACCACGACCGACGCCACGGGCGCGTTTTCCTTCCAACTGGAGAACACCGGCGAGTACCTGATCAGCGCGGAACGACAGGGATTCTTTCGCCTGAGCGAGCGGCCTGTGAAGATCGAACGAGCTGAGCAGGAAGTCACCCTGGTGCTCAATCACCAGCAGGAAATCTTCGAGCGAGTGACCGTGGCCTACTCGCCTCCGGCGATTGACCCGGATCGAGCCGCGCCGCAGCACCGCATGACGGCCACCGACATCCAGGCCGTGCCCTATCCGACGACCAGCAACCTGCGCAACGCCATGCGCGCCATGCCCGGCCTGATTCAGGACCAGCGCGGCGGCATCCATTTGAACGGGGCGGCCGAGGAACAGGTTTATTACACGCTGGACGGCTTCCAGATCAACGATCCGCTCAGCGGGCGCTTCGAGAGCCGCCTCAGTGTGGACAGCGTGCGCTCGATGGAAATCTCCAGCGGCGCTCTCAGCGCGGAATACGGCAAGGGAGCGGCAGGAGCGCTGGCCATCAAGACCTCCGCCGGCGACGATCGGCTGCGGTACTCGGCCACCAACTTCATCCCGGGAGTGGAGAACCGCAAGGGCCTGATTGTCGGCGGCTGGTCGCCGCGTCTGGGTATCTCGGGGCCGATTCGCAAAGGTCGCGCCTGGTTTTCCGAGAGCCTGGACATCTACTACATCAACCACGTGGTCGAGGACCTACCGAAAGGCGAAGACCGCACCCAGAGCTGGCGCATGAGCAATCTGCTGCGCAACCAGATCAACCTGACGCCCTCGCACATCCTTTACACGGGTTTCTTGGTCAATGCCTGGACGGCGCCCCGCACCGGCCTGACGGCGCTCGATCCCTGGGAAACCACCGTGGACCGTCGCTCTCGCCAGTGGTTCTTTCACATCAAGGATCAGATTTATCTGGGGCGCGGAACCCTGCTGGAAGCCGGCTATGCGGGCACCCGCACCTTCGGCCGCGAGATCCCGCAGGGGCAGGAGACGTTGCACATCCTGCCGGAAGGACGGCGCGGGAATTTCTTCGCGGACGCGGTGCGCAAGGCGCGGCGAGATCAGTACCTGGCAAACCTGTTCTTGCCGTCCTTCACTGCGGCAGGCAGCCACCAGCTCAAATTAGGGATGGATCTGGACTCCGTCCGTTACTGGCAGGACGTGCGGCGCACCGGCTATCAACACTATCGCCCGGATTACACCGTGCTGCGCGCCGTGCGCTTCGGAGGCAGCGGGCGCTTGTGGCGCTCGAACTTCGAAGCCGCCGCCTACGCGCAGGACAGTTGGCGCCTGCGGCCCGGCCTGTTGATCGAGCTCGGCCTGCGCCAGGATTGGGACCGGCTCGTCGGCCGCCACAGCGTGGCCCCGCGCCTCGGCGTGGCCTGGTCGCCGCCGGGCCTGGAAACCACCAAGATCGCTGCGGGCTTCGGCGTCATCTACGAGGCTTCCAACCTGCGCCTGTTTTCGCGGCCTCTGGACCAGTATTCCCTGACGACGTCGTATGACCGCGCGGGACAACCGATCCGCGGTCCGGCCGTCTCGATTTTCCAGATCGAGCCCGCCCCGTCGGCTCGACCGTGTTACCACAACTGGAACCTCGGCTTCGAGCAGCGCCTGCCGGGCGGCGTGTACCTGCGCACCGGATACCTTCGGCGCCGCGGACGTGACGGCTTCACCTACGAGAACATCCTGACGCACGGCGAGGCGCCGCCGCCGGAATTGCGTGAGGCTTTTCACGGCGCGCCGTTCGACGCGGTGTACCGCTTGAGCAACCTGCGCCGCGACGTCTTCGATTCTTTCGAGATCACGGCCCAGCATTCCTTCAAGCAGCAATATGCGTGGATGATGAGCTACATCCGCTCGCGGGCCTTCTCCAATGCGGTGGTGGACTTGAGCGTGGACGATCCCATCATCATCACGCGCAACGTCGGACGCATGCCCTGGGATGCGCCCAACCGTTTTCTGAGCTGGGGCTATTTGCCTCTAGGCCGCCGCAACTGGGCGCTGGCCTACTTACTCGAAGTGCGCGACGGCTATCCCTTCTCGATTCAGGACGACGAAGGACGGCTGGTGGGCCAGCTCAACGAACGTCGCTTTCCGACGTACTTCGAACTCAACGTGCACCTGGAGCGGCGATTCTTCTTCAAGGGCTACCGCTGGGCCCTGCGCGCGGGCTTCAATAACATCACCAATCACCGGAATTACGACACCGTCAACAACAACACCGGGTCGCCTAATTTTTTGCGATTCTATGGAGGACAGGGACGCTCCATGAACTTCCGGCTCAGGTGGCTGGGAAGAAACTAGGAGGCGGTAGCACCCGGGTCCCGACACGAGATCGAGAGCGATGAGCAGCGGCAGGATCACGAAAACAGCCCTGGGGATTTTTGTTTGCGTCGCGGCTGCGGCGCCTCCCGTCGAGTTTCGCGCGCACACCGTTGCAACCGATTTGCGCGGCGGCTACCAGGTGGTCGCCGCCGACTTGAACCGAGACGGGCGTCCGGATCTGATCGCGCTGGCCAGCGGCCTCAGCGAGCTGGTCTGGTACGAAAATCCCGGCTGGCAACGCCACGTGATCGCACGGGGCCTGCGCGGCATGATCAACCTGGCGGCGCGCGATACCGACGGCGACGGCGTCCCGGAGATCATCCTGGCCTGGGAGTTCTCGATGACGCCTTCGGAGAGCGCGGGCCTGGTGGCTCTGCTGCGCTCCGGAAGCGATCCGCGTGCACTTTGGTCGCTGCAAGAGATAGACCGTCTGCCGACCTCCCACCGGCTCCGGTGGGCGGCCATAGACGGTAGACGCTCGGCCGTCGTCATCAATGCTCCCCTGGCGGGCGCCTCGGCCCGACCGCCCGAATATCGCGCTCCGGTTCCCCTGGTCCTTTACCGGCCCGGTGAATGGAAACGGGAGCTGATCAGCGAGGAGCTTCAGGGGGTCTTGCACGGCATCAGGATCACCGATTGGAATCGCGATGGGCGCGAAGATGTGCTCACCGCCGGCTTCCAGGGCGTTGATCTGTTCCTGCGCACGCGCGATGCTTGGCAGAAGATTCACCTGAGCGACGGCAATCCGGAGCCCTGGCCTCGCAGCGGCGCCAGCGAAGTGGCGGTAGGAAGGTTGAGAAACCGGCGGTTTCTGGCGACCATCGAACCCTGGCACGGCCATCAGGTGGCGGTGTATCTGCCTGAGGCGAAGGGATGGCGCCGCCTCGTGGTGGACGATTCTCTGGTGGAAGGCCACGCCCTGGAAGTCGCCGATCTGGACGGTGACGGCTTGCAGGAAATCATCGCCGGCTTCCGGGGGAAGGGTCGCAGCGTGTACGTCTACTGGGCGGAGAACGCGCTGGGCACGCGCTGGACGCGGCGCGTCGTGGACGCCGGGGGCATGGCGGCCGCCGGCTGCGCGGTGGCGGACCTCAACGGGGACGGGCGGCCGGACATCGCTTGCGCCGGCGCGGCCACGGCAAACTTGAAGTGGTATGAAAACCTGGGACCCGCTCTGGCGGCCTCCATTCGCTCCCGGCGCTAAGCGCGCTCTCCTCATGAGGGGCGCCGCGCCCGATTGCGATATCAAGCAGCTTCGAGCAAGGAAGCCACCAGCCAGTGCTCCGGCTCGCAGGCCGACTTGAGAGCCTCGGCGCTGACGTTGAGACGCTTGAGCGCCAGTTGGAGCCGACGGGTTGACGGCAGGTCCTCCCCGGAGCCGGTCCAGCACTCGGCCACGTGCAGCAGTGAGGCCATCGGATGATCGGAGGCCTCGGGGCGATGATGGCAGGCCACGCCCTCCACCAGATGAAGCGGGAAGCTCCAGGAGCGCAGGATTTCAGCCCCGGCGCCGCCGTGGTCGAAACCGCAGACCAGCAACTCGGCGAAGACGGCGTCGGCCCCGCGTTCCAGCAGCCCCCTGTACGAGGCGGCTTCCGCCTCGGGCAGCCGCTCCAGGGCGAGCCGACCCACGTCGTGCACTAACCCCGCCAGGAACGCCTCTTCGCCGGGCGCTTGCCCTGAGATTCCGGCCAGCCGTTCGGCTTTCACCGCCGTCTCCAGCGAGTGTCGCCACAGTTTCTGAAGCGCGGTGGAGGCGAACAACGGCCGGAACACTTGCGCCATCACGACGCGGCGCGCTCCCTCCAGGCCGATATAAGCCAGAGCCTGCCCGATCGTGCTGATGCGTCGCACCGGGCTGAGAAGGCTGGAGTTGGCGGCTTCGATTACGCGCCCCGCCAGCACCTGGTCGGAGCTCACCAGGCTCTCCATTTGCTCGAGGCCCGAATCGTCGTCGGTCCGGATGAGCAAGGCGCGCAGGGCTACTGCCGGGAAGACCGGCAGGCGATGGACGGTGGCCGCCAGGTCCTCCATGCGAATGCAGACCAGCTTACCGAGCACCGCCACCACAGACCGATCGTAGAGGCCTTCCTGCGCTAGCCAGCTCATTTCATCCAGAATTTGTTCCAGGCTGGCAGGCTGGAAGGGCAGAAACTCCACGCGTTCGGCGAAGGCCTCGGCGACGCGCAGCACGGCCGCCGCTCGCGTGGCGCAGGCCGGCCCCTGGCGAGCGGCTTCCAGAATGGCGAGCGCCGGCTCTGATAGGGTGAGCTCGGGTAGCGGACATGGCGAAGCAGAGGCCGCCATCAGCGCAGCATGGTGATGAAGAGCCGCTTCCTCGAGCGCCAGCAGTTCATGCGGGGCCAAACGCAGGCGACGCCCCAGTTCCACCGCTAGGGCCGCCACGCGACGGCAATGCGGGGCCCAGGGCGACTGGGTCGGCTTCGGTTCCGGCGACGACCGCATCTCCACCGCTGCCCTTATCGGACGCCGCCGCCAAAGCTTGAGCCCCCAGCCGCCTTATTCCCCGAGCCGATAAATCGTCAACCCGGAGAGCAGCTTAGGGTAAAAGTCTGTGGACTTCTGGGGCATCACGCCGCCGGAGAACGCCACCCGCGCCACCTCCTCGATCGCCACCGGCTCAACCAAGAACGCCAGTTGGGCCTCGCCGCCCGCCACCGCGGCCGCCGCCGTCTCCAGCCCCCGCACGTAGCGGACGTGCTTTTCTTCGCGCACCGCTTCCTCGCTGACGCCCAGCAGTCCGAACAGCACGTCCTGGTGCAGGACCTCCAGGGCCAGCCGATCGCCGCGCGCGGCCTCCAGCAGGTAGGCCTCGCTGTGGCCGTGCGCCAGCACCCCGATGCGCGCCATCGCGGGCGCAGGGGCCGCCGACTCTTTTCGAAACTCATCGAGCGAGCTCAGCACGCGGACTGCGAAGCGTTCCCGCGCCCGGGTCAGGAAGGCCTCAAAGTCGAAAGCCGGCAGGCCGCTGATGAGCCGGTGCGTGGCAAGAATCTTCAGGCCGGGCGAGTGCAGATTCACGAAGGTCATCATCACTCGGTCGGCCCCCGGCAACTCGGGATTTTCGCGAAAGAATCGGAGCGCGGTCTCGTAACGGTGGTGGCCGTCGGCGATGAGCAGCTTCTTGTCGCGCATGGCCTGCTGGATTTTCAGGATGCGCGACGGCTCCGTGATGCGCCAGAGCCGGTGCAGGGTTCCGTACTCGTCGCTTACTTCGGCCAGCGGCGGGGCCTGCGCGGCTTCCTCCAACAGCCCGTCCACGATGCGCTCGGGGTCCGGGTAGAGCATGAAGATCTGACCCGTGTGGGCATGCGTCGAGCGCAACAATTCCATGCGATCTTGTTTCGGCGCAAGCAGGGTGCGTTCGTGGCGGTGGACCACCCCCGCCGAGTAGTCCTCCAGCGCGCCCAGCGCGATGAAGCCCTTCCGCACGGCCCGCTCGCCGCTGTCCGGCACGACGAATTCCTGAAAGTAGGGGAAAACGGCCTCCTCGGCTTCGCGCACCAGCACTCCTTCGGCAATCCACCGGCGTAGCAGAGCCGCCGCCCTGGTGTAGACGTTATCTCCCGCATGGTCGCCGGGGAATCGAGGTCCCAATTCGATGCGCACCAGGTTATAAGGGCTCAAGCCTAAGTAGCGCACTTGCATCTCGGGCGTGATCTTGTCGTAGGGCTGCGTCAGAAGCTTCTCCAGCGGGCCCGCCTGCGGGCTGTAGCGATAGGGTCGGAATGGGAAAATACGCGCCATAGGGAAACCTGTCAGGATAGCAGGGACCGAAGATCTCGCGCTTCAGCGAGGTCTGTACTTGGGGTTGTACTCGCCCTGCGCCGCGAAGCCTCCCAGTTCGGGACGCATCGGCGAGAAGCGCGGGTAACTCTCGAAGATGTCGCCTCCCCCGATCGCGCGCGGATCGCGCTGGGCGCGTAAGACGCTCTCCAGCTCGGTCCTCAATCGGGCCAGGGCCTCCCTGTGGGCGGGCGAATCCGCCAGGTTCTTGGTGCAGCCGGGGTCCTTGCGGATGTCGTAGAGCTCCTCGGCCGGGCGATGAGCGCACGCCAGTTCGAAGAACGGCCGCACTAAGGGGAGCTCGCGGTTCGCCAGGATGTAACGCTTGCTCGGGCTGTCGTCAATGTCGGCGTACAGCGGCGGATCCCCGGCGGGGAACAGCTCAGGCTTGAAGTTGCGCACGTAAAGGTAGTCGTGCGTCCGCAAGGCGCGACTGGGGTAGCCCAGGTTGTCGTAGCGAGCATGGGAGTGTCGCTCGCGACCCGAGAAAGCCTGAGTCCGTTTGGGATCCACACGCCCCGATTTGCCGGACGTCAACACGTCCAGGAAGCTGCGTCCGGTCATGACCTCGGGGATCGGGATTCCGGCGGCCTCCAGGAACGTCGGAGCGAAGTCCGTGAAGCTGATCAGATCCTCGATCGTGCGTCCGCCTTTGACGCGCTCCGGCCACGAGACCGCCAGGGGCACATGAATTCCATATTCGCGGAGGTTCGCCTTGGCAGCCGGGAAGGGCATCCCGTTGTCTGCGGTGACCAGCACCAGAGTGTTCTCCCACTCGCCGGCCTGTTCGAGCAGATCGAGCATGCGGCCGAGGTGACGATCGAACCACTCGATCTCGTAAGCGTAGTCCAGGATGTCGCTGCGCACCTCGCGGCAGTCGGGCAGAAAGGGCGGCACGCGGACGTCGTCCAGCCGCTTGCCCGCGCGCAGGCCGGCCCCCGCCTCGTAGACCCGGTGCGGCTCGTGGCCTCCGTACCAGAAGCAGAAGGGCCGCTCCTTGGGCCGGGCCTTCAAAAACTCCGCGAAATTGGCGGCATAATCGTTTTGGCTGACGCCCTTGGGGGCGGCCATCGTGCGCGCATCGAATGAGGGACCGGCGGGGTTGCGGCTCCAGCCCGCGTCCTTCCAGTTGCACGGTCCCGCGCCTTTGCCGGTGAGGCCCACGAAATAGCCTGCGGCCTCCAGCAGGTCCGGATACACCTGGAACTTCTTGGGAAACAGGCTGGCGTGCGTGCCCGCCTCTTCGAGCTGCCAGTGCGGACGTCCTGTGAGGAGAGCGGCGCGCGAAGGCGCACAGCCCGGCGAGGCGCAGATGGCGTTGGTGAACAGCACGCCGCGCTCGGCGACGCGATCGAAGGCCGGCGTGCGAACCACTTTTTCCCCGGCCACGGAGGCGAAGGGCCAGGACCAGTCATCGGCGACGGCCAGCAAGATGTTGGGACGACGGCGCTCGGCTTGAGTGAGGATCGCCGGTGCGCCGCAAAGCAACTGACGACGACTCAGCAACATCTCGGTAACTCAGTATAAAGGCTTCAGCGTGTCAGAAAAGGCCAGTGACCGACGAAGCGGTAACCGTACCGCGTCATCGCCAACCACAGCAACCCGAGCACAGCGACCAGAATGACCGCCAGCGTGTAGAGGATCTTGCGCCAGGGGAAGCGGCGCTGCTCGCGGTGCAACACCAGCAGATAGCTGGCGAACACGCCCACGAAGTACAGCAGAACCATCGGCACCGAGAACATCATCAGATTGAAGACGTCGGGGGTGGGAGTGATCAGGGCCGCGATGGCGACGATGATCAGGATGGCGTACCGGCTGTTGCGCAGCAAGAAGCGCGGGCTGACGATGCGCAGCAGGGTCAGGAAAAAGATCAGAACCGGCAGCTCGAACACCAGGCCCACGCCCAGGATCACGTTGACGAACAGGTCGAAATACTCGGTCACCGAGACGATGGGCTGGATGCGGATGTCGCGCCCGATGCCCAGCAGGAAGACCAGGCCGAAACGGAAGGCCACGAAGTAGGCGAACAGTCCGCCCAGGATGAACAGCCCTGCCGAGCACAGAATGAAGGGCGCCGCCCAGCGGCGCTCGCGCCGATACAGGCCGGGAGCGATGAAGGCCCAGGCCTGGTAGAGCACCCAGGGCGAAGCCAGAAAGATAGCCGTCAGCATGGGGAGCTTGACCCAGACGATGGAGAACACTTCCATCGGCTTGATCTGGGCCAACCGCGGGTCGCTGATGCCGAGCTGACGCAGAGCGTCCGCCGCCGGCTCGCTGATGATGAGCCAGAGCTGATTGGCGAAGATCAGGCTCAGCAGGAAAGCGACGCCGATGCCCACCAGGCTCTTGATGATGCGTGCCCGCAGCTCCTCCAGATGCTCGAGGAACGACATCCTGAGCATCTGTTCCTCCTCTTCTTCCTCGGGTGTCTTGGGACGCGGCGGAGGAGCGGGCGGCTCGGCGCCTTTGCCGCCTGCGGGCGCAAGGACCGCTTGCGCGCCCGCGGATTCGGCGGCGGCCGCGTCGGCCTCCGGATTGTAGGAGCCGTCCTCTTGATACGGCCCCATCATTCCCGATCCGTATTCTTCGTCGGCGGGAATCGAATCCGGAGAGGGCGCGGTTTCGCTCGCTTCCGGCTCGGCGGAGGAGGCACTGAGATCGTCCCCTGCGTCCGGCGCATCGAGGTCTTCAGGAGGCGCTGAGCCTGTTTGGGCCGGCGCCGGAGTGCTGTCGCCGGCGACGGATTTTCCCTGTGCCGAGGTGTTCTCCTCCTCGGGGTTGCGCTCCCACTGCATGCAGTTAGTTGATCGGTCTCAGAGTTCCCAGCGTCAGAAGTCGGCGACCGGCGGGTCGCTAGCGGGCCGGAGGCCTGCTTGTTTCCCCTCCTGAAGCTCGGTTCGGGCGGCGGCCTCGGCGGCCGGAGCGGCCCCGGCCTCCCCGGCCTCGGCGATGCTCGTGCCCGGTTCGGACTCAGCGCCCTGAGGTGCGGACGCGCTGGCGGTGGCTGGACTGGTCACGGTTGAACCCTCGGAGGCGGATGTCTCCGTGGAAGCGCTATAAGAATCGCTTCCGCTGTCGCTATAAGATCCGCTGTCGTAATACGAGGAGTCGTAATTGTAATCGTAACCCGAGTAATCGTACTCGTAACTGCGAGCGACTTCCTGAATCTCCTGGGTCTCCCGCTCCAGGCTGCTCATTTCACGGTCGAAGGTAGCTTTCAGCTCGCTGGAAGCTCGCCGAAATTCGGTGATTGCCTTACCGATGTTGCGTCCCAGCTCGGGAAGCTTCTTCGGACCGAAGATGAGCAAGGCAAGAAGGAAGATGAACAGCGTCTCTTGCCAGCCCAACGGGCCCATCGGGTTCCTCCTTTTTCGGCGGCGCCTCGGCCGCCCCCAACAGGGACTCTTACATGATACAAAACCGCCGCCTCCGACGTCACCCTCCTGGCCGCATTGCTGCCCGCCAACCAACTCCCATCGGGCCATCGGCGTCGCCGGGCTGCTACCGCCTCAGCCGGCCGCGGCAACCGCTGTGGACGCCCGGATTCCCCGCACCCTCGCGCAGGCTCGCCGCACCACCCCGAGGACCGGATTACGGGCCTGCTCTCTGAAAAATTCCCTCATCTGACCTATTGCTTCGAGCAGAGCAAGATCTTATTGTTGGGGAAGGGAGACGCTTATGGGACCCGCCAGGCTGAGGTTGTCGCTGTTGCTCGTCTGCGTCATGTGCCTCTCGATGGCCTGCGCCAGCCAAACGACCGCCGGTTGGAAAGCTCACAAAGACCCATCGGGTATTTCTCTGGATTTGCCGTCGGGGTGGAAAGTCGTGCGGGATGCCGACTCCGGACGGGTTGAAGTCTCCGGACCAGGGAGCGAGCGTGTCGTTCTCTGGCCGGTTTTCATCGCGGGACAGCTCGATCTAGGCACGGCGGCGGTGGCGCTGCGTAAGCTGGCCGCAACGGTGGCCCCAGGCGCGATCTGGGGAACCCCTCAGGCGGCGGGCCATCAGGCCGTCCGGATCGCCGGCCGACAGCCCGGCAAAGCAGCGGTCGCGGCCTTCACCTGGGTGGGCAGCCCGAAGGGCACCGCGGGCTACGTCTATCTGCTGACCACCCCGGAGGGCGCATACCGTCAGGCCGAGCCCGTCTTCGCGCGCATCCTTTCCAGCTTTCGCATCACCGGCGGTCAAACAGCCCGGCCTGGACCTTCGATCCGCTATGTGCGCTGGCAGGATCCCAGCGAGAATGCCTTCAGCATGGAGGTTCCCGAGGGCTGGTCGGTCAGGGGCGGAATCATTCGCTTCGCCGGCGTGGACGTGCGCGGCGCATGGGAAATCGTCTCGCCCGACGGTCGGATCCGGATCACGGGAGGCGACGCCGAGCTGCCCTACTTCACCGAACCCACGCAGATGCTGATCATGACCGGTTTCCCCGAGGGGAGCTGGTATTCGCCCGGCTACGGGGTGCGCCTCATGGTTCGGCGTTATATCCCGGGTGCAGCCTTCGCGCGAGAGTACGTGATGCTCCGCGCGCCGCGATGGTGCTCGGATGTGACCATCACCGAGAACCGCGACCTGCCCGAAGCGGTGGCGGCCATCAATGCCGTATTCGCGCAGCAGGCCGGATTCGGAGTCGCCATGTCGCTGAGCGCCGGCGAGGCGATGTTCACCTGCGCCCAGCAAGGGCGTCTCATGCGCGGCTACTGCTTCGCGGGAACTCAACGCACGCAGGTGGCGTCCATCGGCGGCGGCATCTGGAATGCGCAGTATCTGGCGACCGTGCTGGCGCCCGATGAACAAACCTCGCTGGCGCGTGAGGTCTTCAATCACACGCTGCAATCCATCCAGCTCAATCCCCAGTGGGTGGCGATGCAGCAGAACATCACCGCAGGCGCCTCCCGTATCGTGAGCCAGACCCACGCCGAGATCTCACGCATCATTGACAGCACCTACTGGAGCCGGCAGGCCACCATGGACGAGATCAGTCGCCGGCGCTCCAACGTCATTCTGGGCGTCGAAGACGTCATTGACCCGCTGACCGGACGGGAGATGAAGGTCGAGAGCGGCTCGAATTATTACTGGATTGACCACCGGGGCACGATCGTGGGAACCGAGACCGATACGCGGCCGAACCTGGATTTCCGCGAGCTGATCCGCCTGCCCTGAACCTGGTTGCCGTGTCGCAAGAATCCGCATCCGGAAGGCCAGGGGCTTCTGACTCCATGATCGGCCGGTGCGTCGGGCCCTATCGCTTGCTGCACAGGTTGGGCGAAGGCGGAATGGGCGTGGTCTACGCCGCCGAGCGCCAGGATGAGATGCGCCGCCGCGTGGCCGTCAAGCTGGTGCGCGGAGCGCTGGAGAATCCTGAGGCCCTGGCGCGGTTCCACACCGAACGCCGCACCCTCGCTGCGCTGTCGCATCCCAACATCGTGACCCTGTTGGACGGCGGGACTACCGAAGAGGGGGCGCCCTATCTGGTGATGGAATATGTCGAGGGATCGCGCCTCACCGATTATTGCCGTGAGCACGCTCCGGGCGTGCGGGAGCGGCTGGCGCTGTTTCTGCAAATCGCCGCCGCTGTGGATTACGCGCACCGGAATCTGGTTGTGCACTGCGATCTGAAACCCGGCAACATCCTGGTGACGGCCGCCGGCGCCGTAAAGCTGCTGGACTTCGGGATCGCCAAGCTCCTGGCTCCCGGAAGCGCCTCTCACCTGACACAGGACGGGCGACGTCCGTTCACGCCGGATTACGCCAGTCCCGAGCAGGTTCGCGGCGCCCCTGTCACCACGGCCACCGATATCTATGGTCTGGGGCTGATCCTTTACGAACTGCTGACCGGCAGCTCGCCCTACCAGGTCCAAACGCAATCTCCTGCCGCCATGGTAGCGGCGATCTGCGTGCTGGATCCGGCGCCTCCCAGTGCTCGCAATCCGCGGCTGGACGCCGATCTCGACGCCATTGTGCTGAAAGCCCTGCGCAAGGAACCTGCCGAGCGCTACGCTTCGGCCGCGCACTTCGCCGAAGACGTGCGGCGTTATCTGGAGGGACGTCCGGTGGCGGCGCGCAAGGGTACGTTCCGTTATCGCGCCGGCAAGTTCATTCGGCGTAACAAGGCCGCGGCCGCAGCCGCCGCTCTCGCGCTTGTGGCGCTGACGGCTGGCATCGGCGGCGTGCTCTGGCAGGCGGGCCTGGCGCAGGCGGCGCGCAGCCGGGCGGAACGACGGTTGGAAGAAGTCCGCAAGCTGACGCGCTTCTTGCTGTTCGACTTCCACGACGCCGTACAGAAGTTGCCCGGTTCGACGCCCGTGCAACAGATGCTCGTAGAGCGCGCCCTGGCGCATCTGGACAGCCTCTCCGCAGAGGCCGGCGGCGACCCCGGATTCCAATTGGAATTGGCTGAAGCCTACACCCGCTTCGGCGACTTGCAAGGCAATCCCTATCAGCCCAACCTCGGGGACACGCAAGGCGCTCTGACCAGTTACGGGAAGGCGCTGGGGATGGCGGAAGCGCTGGTCCGAGAGCATCCTCACGATCCGCGCGCCGTGCGCGTGCTGGCGCGCGTTCACGCCCACACCGGCGACGTCCTGTTCTTGCTGCGCCGCATGCAGGAAGCGACCGCACAGACGCGCCGCGCGATCAGGATCCTCGAGCAGGCGGCGGCGCGCGCCCCGCGCGATCTGCTGACGCGCATGGAGCTGGCCTCCACGCTCGAAGGTCTCGGCGACCAGCTCGATCAAGGTCTCAGCGACCGCGCGGGCGCTTTGCAATGTTTCCGCCAATCGCTGGCTCACTGGCAGGAAGCGGCCCGCCTGGATCCCTCCAACCTACGAGCCCGTCGCGCACTGGCCGGCCTGAACATGAAGGTGGGACAGGTGCTCGCCGAAAGCGACCCGCGCGGCGCATTGGACCGCTTTCGCCTGGGCCTGGCCGCCCTTGAGGCCCTGCCGGCCTCGGAGCGCGGAACAACGCCCGTCCAACGGCTGGCTGCCAGCCTGCACCGCCGCAAAGCCGACTGTCTCTGGCAGACGGGCGACGCGAGGGCGTCGCTCGAGAGCTATCGGCAGGCCGCTGACATTCTGGGAGCCCTAGCGGCGCTCGACCCCGCCAACAGCCGGGCGCAGTTCGATCTGGCGGTTACGCTCAGCGACGCCGGACAGGCCATGGAGACCCTGGGCGACACGGCAGGCGCCATGGGCTCCTACGCCAGAGTGGCTGACGCTCTGGAGCGTCTGCTCAAAACGGACCCTCAGAATCTCACCTGGCAGTCGCACTACGCGGAGATTCTGGTGCGCATCGGCAGTTTGCTGGTGAAGACCGGGCAGCGCGAGGAAGCCCGGCGCCAGACGGCGCGCGGCCTGGCGATCGCCCGGCAGTTGGCGGCCAAAGCCGATACGCCCGCGCGCGAGCTGACCCGCGCCGCTCGGTTGCTGGTCTATTGCCAACCGCCCGAGCTGCGCGATCCCGAAGCCGCCCTGCGTTACGCGCAACGCGCCGTCGAGTTGACGCAATTCAACGACGCCTACGCGCTGGACACACTTGCAGAAGCCCAGTTGCAAGCCGGAGACGCCGAAGGCGCCCGCGTCACGATCGAGCGCAGCCTGGCTTTGATTCCGGCGACGCCGGGCGAGCCCACACCCTGGCTCCGCGGCCTGCTGGAAAGCAAGCGGACGCGCTTGCCGCGCCGGTAAGGCGGAACGTCGCCGGCCTATCTGGCGAGAAGCACCACGATGCTGCGGCCTTCCACCGGGCACACGCGGCCCGCGAATTCCGGCTCGAGCCCCTCCTCGAAGATGTCCCGGGGCGGCTCGGCGGCAGTGTCCACCGCCTTGTGCCAGCGGCGTCCGGGAATCTCCGGAACCTCGAAATCGAGCCGCTCCCAATACATGTTCATCATCACGTGCAGGTCCGGCTGGCCTTCCAGTCCGCCCAGCGTGAACGCCAGCACGCGTGCGTTCGGATCGTCAAAGCCGGGTTGGCCCAGCCGACAGCCATGCCAGGCGACGTCCGGGACGCCGCGGTCGTCCGGCTGCCCTGTGAAGAAGCGGCCGGAGCACAGCGTCGCATGGCGCTTGCGAAACGCGATCATCAGGCGGAAAAAGCGGAACAGATCGCGGTTGGTTGTGAGCAGGTTCCAATCGAACCAACTGACCGCGTTGTCCTGGCAATACGCGTTGTTGTTACCGAGCTGGCTGCGCCGCACCTCGTCGCCCATCAGAATCATGGGGACGCCCCGCGAAAGCAGCAGAATGGCGGCGAAGTTGCGAATCTGGCGTTGGCGCAAGGCTTCGACGGCCGGATCATCGGTCGGGCCCTCGACGCCGCAGTTCCAGCTCAGGTTGTCGTCGGTCCCGTCGCGATTTCCCTCTCCGTTGGCTTCGTTGTGCTTCTGGTTGTAGGACACCAGGTCGTTCAGCGTGAAGCCGTCGTGGCAGGTCACGTAGTTGATGCTGTTGACGGGCAGCTCGCCCTGGGGTTCGTATAGGTCCGCGCTGCCCCCGATGCGCCAGGCCACCGCGCCCGCCATGCCGGGGTCTCCTCGCACGAAGCGCCGGACGTCGTCGCGATAGCGCCCGTTCCATTCCGCCCAGCGGTAGCCGGGGAAACGCCCGAGTTGATAAAGGCCGGCCGCATCCCAGGCCTCGGCGATGATTTTGGTTTCGGCCAGCGTTTCATCCAGCTCGATCTGCCAGACCAGGGGCGGGTTGGCCAGCGGCAGCCCGTCCTCGCCGCGCGCCAGCACCGAGCCCAGATCGAAGCGAAAACCGTCCACGTGCATTTCCCGCACCCAATAACGCAGACATTCGATGATGAATTTCTGCACGATGGGGTGGTTGGAATTGATGGTGTTGCCGCATCCGGTAAAGTCCAGGTAATAACGGCGGTCCCACGGGACTAAGTGGTAGTAAGTGCTGTTATCTATCCCCTTGAAGGAGAAAGTCGGTCCCAGATGGTTTCCTTCGTCCGTGTGGTTGAACACCACGTCGAGGATAACTTCGATACCCGCCCGATGGAGCGCCTTGACCATATCCCGAAATTCCGTGGCGTGCCGTCCTTCTTCGGGCGCGACGCAGTAAGCCGATTGCGGCGCAAAGAAACTTACGGTGCTGTAGCCCCAGTAATTGCGCAAAGCCGCGCCGTCCACTTCGCGCAGGGTCTGCTTGACGTCGAAGTCAAAGATGGGCATCAATTCCACGGCCGTGACGCCCAGCTCCTTGAGATAGGGAATTTTCTCCACGATGCCGGCGAACGTGCCGGGATGTTGGACTCCCGAGCTTTCCGCCCGTGTGAAGCCCCTGACGTGCATCTCGTAAATCACGGTCTCATTCATGGGGCGGCGCAGTGGGCGATCTCCCTCCCAGTCGTAACCGGAAACGTCAATCACCACTGAGCGCATGGCGGAGCGGAGATTGTCCTCCGGTCCGCAAGCCGCTGCCCGGTCCCACAGCGTATCCGTGTTGCCGCGCGCGTAAGGATCAATCAGCACCTTGTTGCGGTTGAAGCGGTGGCCTGCCGGCGGATTCCAGGGTCCGTCCACGCGGTAGGCGTAGTGCACGCCGGGTTGCAAGCCCCGCACGAACACATGCCAGAAATGGAACGTTTTGTTGACCCGTTCCGACAGGCGGATGGTCTGGAAGGGCTCCGGGGAATCGTGCGATTCGAACAGCAGCAACTCGACGCCCGTAGCGTTGCGGGAAAACAGAGAAAAATTCACGCCGTCGGCTGTGATGCTGGGGCCTACCGGGTGGGGCCGGCCTTTTTCGACCGGATACGGCGGTGCGGGCATAGCATCCCCTCCTTTCGCCTCGCCCCTCCAGGCTAGCGCATTTCGCGGATCGTGGCCGGGCGCGCCGCACAGGCCGATCCGCACGGCTACTTGCTGTGCGGTTTGGCGCCCGCGGCGGGCTTGGCTGCGGGGGCTGTCTTCGACGGCTTCGCCGCGGAAGCTTTCTTCTCCGGCTTGCCCGGCGCCGGCCGGGGCTTGGCGGAGGCAGTCGGCGCTTTTACCGGCGCGTACAGCCGGCGGTACATCTCGGCGTTGCGCAGCACGGCGGTGACGTAGTTACGCGTTTCCGTGAAAGGGATGGTCTCGATGAATTCGGCAGGCTCTTCGAATTCCGACCAGGTCAGCCAGCGCTCGGCGCGGTTCGGGCCGGCGTTGTAAGCCGCCAGTGCAACTTCCATGCGACCCTGGAACTTATCCAGAAGCGAGCGCAGAAAGTAAGTTCCCAGGCGGAGATTGACGGACGGCTGAAAGAGCATGCTGGTGCGGTATCTGCGCAAGCCGAGCTGGCGCGCGAGAATCCGCCCTTGCGAAGGCAGGATTTGGGCCAGACCGTAAGCGCGGGCCGGCGAGACCGCCCCGGGGTTGAATTCCGACTCCTGGCGAATCAGGCCCGCGATCAAGAAGGGATCCAGACGCTGCCGGCGGGCGTGGGTTGCGATGAGAGAACGGTGGGGGAAAGGAAACAGAAACGTCCAGAATTGTTTCGGCGCCTGTTCGCGCCGGAACGTCAGGTTTCCGGGCACAAGATCTTTCAACGTGCGAAGCACGCGGTGCACCGGGGCCGTGGCGCTCATCACGCGCGCCAGTTCCAGCGCCACGACATGGGGCTGGCCGTCCGCCCCGGCTCCGAAGCGCAGCTCCTCTTCGCGGAGCGCGTCCAGCCCCGCCGCACCCAACAGACGGGCCCGCTGGAGGCGCAGCCGCACCGGCGGCGAGGGATCGAAGCCGTCGGCCGTGGAGCGGTCCGGCCAGGCAATCTTGTCCAGAAACGCGGCTACTTCCGCCGAGGGCGAGGCCTGCGCCGGCTCCGCTCGTCGGAGTCGTTCCCCCGCCGCGTGGGCGTAGTAGTAATTCGGGAAGCGTTCCCGCAGCGCCTCGTACCAGGTCCGGGCGGCGCCCGGCGCCCCCTGCCTTTCAGCGAGCCTTCCCAGGAAGTACAACGCCGCGGCGGCTTTTTCCGAGCCCGGATAGCGGCTCAGATGCTCGCGCAGGAAGTTCGCGGCCTCGGCTCGCCGACTCAAATAGAAATGCCACGTTACTTTCCAGTGGCAGTAAGAAGCCTCATCAGCGTTGGGAAAGCTTTCATAGCAAGCCCGGTACAGAGGAACGTACTTATCCGGCTGATTTTCCAGTAAGTAGCGATTTCCCGCATTGACCAGCGCCTTCAGGCGCCACAGCGACCTCGGATACAGGGCTCCCAGCCGCTCCACCAGGCCCAGCATCTCATCGTCGCGGCCCAGCCGGCGCGCGCATTCCGCCAGGTAGTAAAGCCGCTCGGCGTCCGCTTCCGGATCCGCCGCCTCGATGGACCGCAGATAGTCGTAAGCGGGCTTGGTATCGTAATCGAAATACATCGCGGCGCCGACCCGAACGCGAGCCAGCTCCCGCTCCTTGCCGCCGAGCTGGCTGCTGAGCGCCTCGTATTCCAGGCGAGCTCTGCGGTACTGGCGAGCGCGCAACCACGCCTCAGCGCGCGCGAGCATTTCCTGGGGCATGGGAGGCGGGTAGTTCTCTCCCAGCCGCGCGCGCAGCCGCGCCAGTTCCTTTTCCGCGGTGGCCGCTTCGGGCGCTGCCGGATGCCGGTAGTACACGTGCTGATAGGCCGCTGCCGCCGCCGGCAGATTGCCGGCGGCCTCCAGACAGGCAGCCAGCAGCATCTGGGCTTCCGGTTGCGGCAGTTCCGCGAGGCGGGACCGCAGTAAGCGCACGCCCTCCTGCGGCGTCCCCGCGGCCAGGTGGATGCGGGCCGCCAGCAAGGCAGCCTTGCCCGCGAGCGGCGAGGCGATGGGTGCCTTCCAGACCGCCTCCAGCTCCCGCAGCGCAATGGAGTGATTTCCGGCGTCGAACTCGGCTACCGCCAGCCAGTAACCCACGTAATCGGCAAGCTGCGGCACTCCCGCACGCGCAGCGCGCAGGTGCTGAGCCGCCTCCTGGTAGCGCTGTTGCTCGGCCGCTTTGACTCCCGCGCTGAAGCGCGCGAGGGCCGGGACAGGTTCGGCACGCAGAAGCAAGCTCGACAGCCAGCCCAGGAGGGCGCCGACAACCGGCCTAAACCAGCGGCCCCGGATAGTCTTTCCCGAGTAAGGCAGCGTCCTCATGGGCCAGTGTGCGGACCAACTCCTGGTGCAGGTAGTCCACCATGGTCGGCGAGGCGTCCAGAAATTGCTCCCGAAAGGCCGCGCGCGCCGCGTCAATCTCGGATTTCAACGCCGAGTAAAGGTTGCGGTTGGCGCGTCCTCGAGCCACCGCCTCGCTCTTGTACAGGCGCATCTCAGCGGCCTGAACCCGTGCAAAGCGCTGAGCGCGCAAATGCAGTTCCTGATCCTCGCGCGAAAGCTGCGACCAATCCGGCAGCGGGCGCGGCGCGGCCGGCGCCTCGGGTGGTGCTGCCGCCGGCGCTGACGCGACTTCGCGAACCTCGACCCGCAGACCTCCTCCCGCCAGCAGGGCGACCAGCTCGAGGCCGGCTGCATCCGCCGCGCCATCCTCGTTGTCGGCGTAGAGCACTGCGACGACGCTTCCTGCGCTGGTCACGGGGACCAAGCAGGCGCGGCTGTCCGGGCTCTCGCCGAACACCGCCGTCAGCGCTTCGGTGAGTTCACCGCGCGTCCGCTGGGCGATCACGGAATCGCGGTTCTCGACCGCACTGGCCAGGGCAGGGGCTGATCCGAGTGGCAGATCCAGAGCGCAGAACTGATCCCTGGCGTCCTCCGTCAACCCACGCGCATCTACCGCACGTAGCCTTTCTCCTTCTACAGCCAGCAACGCCACCCGGCGAGAGAACACGCTCGCGGCATCCAGCAGCGCCGAGGCCCACAACTCGAAGGTGTCCGCGTAGCGCAAACGCCGTACCGCTTCATCCAGTGCGGCTGTCAGCTCGTGGCGCGCCGCCTCCCGGACCGTGCGGCGCTCTGCCTCCAGCGCCTGCTGGAACCGTTCCCTGAACGTGGTGGCCAGTTCTGTCAGTCGCTCCTGAAAGGCGTACTCCAGAGCCCGCCAGAACCCCTGGAGCTGCTCCAGGGCCGCCCCTTGTCGCTCGGCCAGCATCTGGTCCAGCTCAAGGGAAAGGGAATTGGCGGGGCGAAGCTCCATGGAGATGGCTTGCACCTTCATTGTAGCGGAACCGGCCCCGGACCTCGCGTTCAACGCCTCTCGAGCCGTTCGATCCTGGGCGGCCACAGCGCCACTGCCAGCCGGATCTGCTTGACCTGGTTCGAGAGTTCAACGTTCAGGCGTCCGTCCGCCGTGCTACGACACTCGCCGCGAAGAATCTCACCGCCCTCGACCGCCTCCAGGTCCTCGATTCTCAGGCGCGGCGCGCCCCGTACGAAGCGCAATGCAAAGCGACCGGCAATCCGCTCGAACGTGGTTTCGGGGGTCAGCTCCACGGAATAGCCCACAAAGGATCCCTCCGACCGTAAGTTGGCCAGTAACTCTTCACCGAGACCCGAGGTTTCCAGGATTCCCTCGGCGCTCCACTGACCTCCGCTCCAATCCATGGGGCCGATCACTCCGGCAAGACGGTAGGAAGGGGCCGCTCTTCGCAAATCTGCTTCGAACCGTCCGGCCAGTTTGGCCTGACCGGACTGTGCCGTGATGCCGGAGATTTCCACACGCAGGCCGTCCCAGAGCATCCGCCCGCGCACTTCGGAAGCAACCTCGGCTCCGGCGAACCGCAGCGAGTCCACTCGGAAAACCGCTTCCGCTCGACGTAGCGCCAGCCAATCGGGGGCCGGAGCGCGCCCCAGCCGCAACGCTCGCGCCAGCAAACCCCGCCGGCGATCCAGGGCGGGGGCCAGCAAGCGTTCCAGTTCGGTCACCTCAAGATCGCGGATCTCCAGCCGGAGTCGGTCCGGCCATCGGGCTCTTTCGCTCCGCACATAGTCGGCCTGAAAAGGGACGGGACCGACGGCAGCGTGCACCTGCTCGAAGCCGGCCTCATCCGGCGTGAGGCGCAGACGGGCCTCCGCCACCTGCACAGGGGCGGCGAGTCCGGGCGCCTTCAACTCGGTGTTCTCCACACGCACGGCTCCGGACCACCGCACCGGCTCGCCGCCGGTTTGCTCTCGACGGAGCTCGCCGCTCCAGAAACCGCCTCGGCAGGCCTGGAGGATGGGCACGGTCTCCAAACCCGGCACTGGACCGAAGCCCTCCGCGGCGATCGGCCAGCGTTCTCCGCCGATGCGCAGGCTCAGCACGGAACGGGCTCTCGAATACGTCCCCTCTAACGTTAAAGTGGACCTGTCGGGCCTCTTGATAACCCAGGGACCGAATCCGATTTGGTCCCGGTCCAGCGTCAGCGAGGCGCGGGCGCAAGAGACCGTGGGCCGGCCGGGCATCGCCAGCGTCACTTTGGTGGCAAGAAGAGTTCCGCGAAGCCCGCCGGAGGGGGAATACCCGATTGCACCCTCGGCGGACCCCTCCAGCGCCAGGGTTTCCGGCGCCGAGAAGCCTGCTACCCGAAGCACGCCCGGGGCCAGCTTCAAGGGAAAACTGTGGAACGTCGCCAGCAAGGCCCAGCGCGGCTCGGCCAGATAGTCGAACAGACGGAGGTGTAAGCGCACCGGTAAGCCCCCTTCCGGCGTGGCTTCCAGGGCGAGGCTCTGTGCCGGGAGGTTCAACCGGCCTCGGTAGCTGAAGTCCCAGTTACCACCCAGTGGCGGCATCAGATCCCAGCGTCGGAAGTCGCGGAGTTGAGCTTTGCCGGTGATCTCCAGAGCATTCAGTGGTCCCGCTACGCGGGCTCGCGCTGTGAGATGGCCGCGCAGCTTCAGGTCCCGACCCGCCAGCAGCGCGCTGACTTCCTCCAGATAGCTCTTCTCCAGGTCGAGAACCAGTTCCAACCGCTGGCCCGGCTGCCACCGCCCCCTGCCTGCGATCCGGCCCAATCCGTAAGCCGGACGATCGGTGCGCGCCGGGTTCCCGGAAAAGCGCAGGCTCCAATCGGACCGTCCCCCCTCCGGGGGCGTGATGTCCAGGTCTGCGTCCGTCAAATACAAGACCGACTTGACGTCGCCGAACTTGAAATTGATGCGCCCGGACCGCACCCCGATGGACGGCAGCCGAGACCGGCGCGGCGCCGCCGGAGTCAGTGCGCGGCTCAGCAGTTCCTCGAAATTCCACGGCCCGGCGGCGGGCTTCACCAGATTCACGCTGGGCTCGACCAGGCGCAGCGAAGCAAACTCCAACCGTCGCGACCACAGGCTGCCGAGAGCCACTCGGGCTTCCAGAGCCGTCACGTAGGCCAGCGGCTCCCGTCCGGCGCGCGGGTCGTCGTAGATCACCACGTCGCTCAGGGAAACGCCGGGTCCGCGCCACAGGTCCAGGCGCACCTTGCCCACCACCACCCGGCGGTTCAGCTCGGTTTCCAGGATCGCCTGGATGCGCTGACTGTAGCGATCCAGATTCCAGTACGGCGCCGCCACGACCGCCGCCACCGCAGCCGCCGCGGCCGCGATCGCCCCGCGCCGGAACATTCTCATCCGAGCTTCCATGGCAGGAGCGGCTGCCCCGTCAGCCGCGCGTAGGCCTCCGGATCGTCCACGTCTTCGGCCACACCAGGATCGTCCACCTCCAGGTAACAGATCCGGGGGGCGTGGCGGCGAATGACGATGCGGGCTTGCGAATCCGCGGGCTCGGCTAACATCTCGGCCCCGATCTCGCGCGCGCAGCAGACCGGATGTCCTCCCTTTCCCCGGTATCGTGGAACCACCACCGGCGCTCGCGTCGCACGGAACGCCTCCGCCAACGCCGCTACGGTGGCCGGTTTCACGGTAGGGCAATCCACGGGCGTGAACAGAAAGCCCTCCGCCTCTTCGGGCAACGCGGCCAGCGCGCATTGCAGGGAGCTGAACTGGCCTCGTTCCGGCGCCGGATTCACCAGGAAGCGGGCTTGCTCGGCGCGACTGGTGCGCGCGGCGACCTCCTGCCGGCCGGCGGGATCCAGCACCACCAGCACCGGCGAGCACTCCCGAGCCAGCAGGCCGATGAGACGGTCCAGGAAAGTTTCGCCCTCGTAGCGCAGCAACGCCTTTCGGACGCCCATGCGCCGAGACGCTCCTGCGGCCAGGATGATTCCGGCAAGCTTCACTGCGACAAGCGGCTGAAGCGCTCTTTCAGCACGATGGATTTCGACAGCTCGCGCCAGGCGGATTCCGCGCGTCGTCGCACGGCGATCATTTCCGCCACCACGGAAACGGCGATCTCTTCGGGGGTCACGGCCCCGATCTCCAGCCCCATGGGGGCAAAAAGCCGCTCAAAGGCCGACGGCGCCACGCCTTCCTTTTGCAGCTCCTTCACGATAGCGATGACCTTGCGCCGACTGCCGATCATGGCGATGTAGCGCGCCGGCGTCGTTAAAGCCCAGGCCAGCACGAGTCTGTCATCGCGATGCCCGCGCGTCACGATGATCAGGTAGGAATGCTCGGTGATTTTGAGCCTGGCGAAGGTCTCCTGGTATGGGCCGGCGTAGATCTCCGCCGCCTCGGGGAAGCGTTCTCGATTGGCGAATGCCTCGCGGTCATCCACGACCGTGACCGCGAAGCCGGCCAGGTCGGCGATCTTCGCAAGGCTCTTGGAGATATGTCCGGCTCCGAAAATCACAGCCTGCGGTTGGGGCAGGATGGGTTCGATATAAACCTCCAGTTGGCCGCCGCAGATCAGACCGTTGTCGTAGACGGCATCCTGATCCAGGGTGAAGCTGAGCAGCCGGGGGGCCTCGCTGGCCAGCGCCTCGCGCGCGGCGTTCCAGACCTCGGCCTCCACGCAGCCGCCGCCGATCGTGCCCAGCGCGGAGCCGTCCTCGCGGATCAACATCTTGGCGCTGGGGAAACTGGGGATCGAGCCGCGAGCCTGAATGATCGTCGCCAACGCGCATTTCTGGCCGCTGCGGCGCAACCTCACCAATTCCTCATACACATCCACAGCAGGCGATTATAGCACCCGTCGAGCCGTCCTCCTGGTTTTGTAAGGCGCTTCCTGCGGCGCGACTCTTAATCAGGCCGGACCACTCGGCCCTCGGCCGCGATGGATACCGCCCGCTGCCCGATTCGTGGCGCTACCGGCAACCGGGCTTCAGATTTTTGATATCATCGCCTGTGCCACGGGCGCTGGTCTTCGACCTGGACGGTGTGATTGTGGATTCGAACCCGGTGCACGTCGAAGCGTGGGCGCGATACCTGCAATCCCACGGACGGAGCCTTCCACGCGGCGCCGGCCGCCTGATCTTCGGCCGACGCAACGATGAGATCGTCCGCGATTTCTTCGGAACGGATTTGCCGGAGCAGGAAATCGCAGCCCACGGGGCGGCCAAGGAGGCTGTGTATCGGGAGTTGATGCGCTCGCGCCTCCGCGAGAGGCTGACGCCCGGTGTGGAAGACTTCCTCAGGCGTCACTCCGGCGTGCCCATGGCGTTGGCCAGCAACGCCGAACGCGCCAATGTGGACTTCGTGCTGGAGGGCGCCGGGCTGCGTCATTTCTTTGCCGTGGTGCTCGATGGCGGCCAGGTTGTGCGCCCCAAGCCGTTCCCGGACATCTACCTGGAGGCGGCCAGGCTCCTGTCGGTGCGCCCGCAAGACTGCATTATCTTCGAAGATTCCGAGGCCGGCGTCCAGGCGGCGCGAGCGGCTGGGGCCAGGGTCGTGGGTCTGTTGACAACGCACCGGGAACTGCACGGTGTTGACCTGGCCATCCGCGATTTTCTGGCGCCGGAGTTGGAGGTATGGTTGGGGGCGCAGGGATTGTCGCGCTGAGCGTTCCTCTGGCGGGCGGCTCGTTGTCGGCAGCCTGCGCAGTGGCCCTTCAGGGAGCCGCGGGCTTGCGAGCCGTTGGCCCGAGTGCCGCAGTCTACCGTCGCTGGCAGGTCAGTCCCGAGTTGTTCCTGGCCACGCTGGCGGCGCTCAGCCTGGTGCTGGTGTTATGGTGGGCGCGCGGGCGCCGTTTGGAAGTTCAGCGGCGGATCATCCAGACCTTGTTCCGATTAGGCGAGGACGTCAGCGGCGCGCCTTCGCCGGCGGAGATTCTGCGGCAGATGCGAGCTGTCCTACCTCGACTGCTAAGAATTTCCGGCGTGCGGATGTACATCTACAACCGAGCCGCCAACAGCCTGGAGGAGGTGGAAGTCAACCCCGAGTTTCGTGCTGTCTCCATGCCCCTGGACAACCCGCAGGGCCTGGTTCCAGCGGCGGCTGCGGCCTGTGTGCGCAACCAGGTCTTGCTGGCCATCCCGAACGTCCGCCGCAGCCCGTTTCTGCGCCACAAAGGCGAGCCTGAGGGCGTGCAGGCGCTCATGTTGGTGCCCATGATGACCCAGGGAGAGATCCGCGGCGTGCTCGTTCTCTACGATCTGGAGCGCGCTCGGCCTTTCAGCGTTGACGAGCAGGTGATGGCGCAGCACCTGGCCAACCAGGCTGCCATCGCCCTGCGGCTCATGGAGGAACAGACCGTTCACGAGCAGCTCTCGCGCACCGAGAGGCTGGCGGCCGCCGGCCAGTTGCTCTCCGGCGTCGCCGGCGAACTGCGCCAGCCGGTGGAAAACATCGTGCGCATGACGGAGTCCTTCCTCTACCGCCGGCGGGGCCCGATCAGCGAAGAGGAGATGCGCGTCATCGCGGTGGAGGCTGAAAAGGCGGCCGAGATTCTCTCGCGCCTGGTCTCCTTCAGCCAGCCGGAGCGCGGCCAGGCCAAGCCCGTGGACTTACGCGACCTGCTGCGCACCCTGGTGGAATTCCGGCGCCATGACTGGATGGTGCGCGGGCTGGAAGCTCACGAGCAAATCGGACATGACCCGGTCTGGGTCTTGGGCTCACGCGGGCAACTCGAGCGCGTCTTCTTGAATCTGTTGATGCATGCCGAGCAAGCACTGGCGGACTCTCCCGAAAAGCGGCTGGCTGTGAGTCTGGCTGTGCTGGGACGCCGCGCCCTGGTCGAGATCGCCTACAGCGCTGCTGCTTCCCGGCCTCGCACCGCGGAGGATCGCAGCGAGACCAGCGTGCTGATCGAAGGCGTGGTGCGCGGGATCATTCAGAGCCACGGCGGCGAGACGCGCTTGGTCCGGCTGCCCGACGGAACCTCTCGCATGGAGGTGGAGTTGCCCTTGGCGCCCGACCGCGTCGCCACGCGCCCGGCTTTGATGGGCGAGGCATTCACGCCCCGGTTGGCCACCGTCTTGCTGGTCGAACCCGACCCCGGCGCGCGCGAGAAAATGCTGACTCTGCTGGGTCGCAGGGGATACCGCGTGGTCCCGGTGAGCAGCGGCGAGCAGGGTGTGGACCTGGTGCAGCGGCTGCGCTTCGATCTGGTCTTCTGCGCCGCGCAACTGCCCGGATTGAATTGGATCGAGCTGTTCGAGAACATCCGCAGCCGCATCCGCGCTTTTATTCTCGTCACCCAGGGCTACGACCCCGAGTTGACGCGCCGTTTCCCCGGCCACGAGTTGCACCTGCTGCCTTACCCGATCGTCGAGCTGGAATTGGAGCGTCTCCTGCTCTCGTTGGAGTCCAGCGTCCAGCCCGGCAGCTCGGCGCGCCCGGGCGCCTGACGGGCGATGGAGCCGGCGCCTACCGGGCGGCCTCGGTCCGTGGCGTTCCGCCGACCGCAGCTCAGTCTGCACAGGCTGCGCGCGCCCGCTCGCCCGTCATACTGTCGGCTCCGAGCGCTCCGTCGCTGCGCCCTCGGGCGGCCTTATGCCGGCATAACGAAAATTTATCGAAGGCCCCTCTTGCATTTCCCGGACTTTTGCGTTACCCTGTGTACCAATGAGGTCGGCGCGCCACGATGACGCAAGCTCACGCGCCCGCCTCGTCTCCTCGCTGAGCCTCATTCTGGTCGTCATTATTATCATTCGCATCGGGGTCATCGTAGCTGGCCCCGCCTGACCGGACTGGAGGAGAAATCCCAGGGCCGTTGGGCGGGGCGAGATAGCCCAGCTCGATGGCCTTTTTTGTTGTTAGGAGAACAAACCTATGGCGACAAAGACCACAGCCAACTTAATGAGCGGCGCTCGGATGCTGGTGGAATGCCTGACGCGCGAAGGTGTAGAGTGCATCTTCGGTTACCCCGGCGGCGTGACCCTGCCGCTGTACGACGTCATGTACGACCACCCGATACGCCATGTGCTCGTGCGCCACGAGGAGAACGCCGCCTTCGCCGCTTCCGGCTACGCCCGCGCCACCGGGCGCGTGGGCGTCTGTTGCGCCACCTCGGGCCCCGGCGCCACCAACCTGGTCACCGGCTTGGTGGACGCCCTGATGGATTCCATCCCCATCGTCGCGATTACGGGGCAAGTGGCCTCTAAGCTGATCGGCAGCGACGCGTTTCAGGAAGCGGATACCTTCGGCATCACGCGCTCCTGCACCAAGCACAACTACCTGGTCAAGAATCTCCAGGATTTGCCGTCGGTCATCCACGAAGCCTTCTACATCGCCTCGACCGGCCGGCCGGGTCCCGTGCTGGTGGACATTCCCAAGGACGTTTTCCAGGGCCAGGCTCACTACGCTCCGGTCTCCAGCATTCACCTCCCGGGCTACAAAGTGGTCACCGAAGGGCACACCGGTCAGATTCGTCGGGCGGCCCAGATGATGTGGGAAGCCGAACGACCGCTGGTCTACGCCGGAGGCGGCATCATCAGCTCGGGCGCCTCGGCCGAACTGCGCGAACTGGTCGAACTGTTGGACGCGCCGGCCGTGCTGACGCTGATGGGTTTGGGCGCCCTGCCGGGCGATCATCCCAACTTTATTTCCATGCCCGGCATGCACGGTTCTTACGCCGCCAACATGGCCATGACCCATACGGATCTGCTCATCGCCCTGGGCGTGCGCTTCGATGATCGTGTGACCGGACGTCTGTCGGCTTTCGCGCCTCACGCCAAGGTGATTCACGTGGACATTGACTCGGCGGAAATCGGCAAGAATCGGGCGGCCGACCTGCCCATTGTTGGCGACGCGCGGCGGGTGTTGACCAAGCTCCTCAAAATCCTCAAAGACACCGCCGGCGAACGAGAACGAAAGGCCGCCGCCCGCCAGGCTTGGTGGCGGCGCATTCGCGCCTGGCAAAACGAACACCCTTTGGTCCCGGTTTTCTCCGACACGGAGATCAAACCGCAGCACCTGATGGTCGAAATTGATCGCATTGCCCGTGGCGAAGCCATCGTCACCGCAGACGTGGGCCAGCATCAGATGTGGGCCGCCCAGTTCATCCGCTTCCGTCACCCCCGGCACTGGCTGTGTTCCGGCGGCTTGGGCGCCATGGGATTCGGCTTGCCGGCCGCCATCGGAGCCCAATTCGCCTGGCCCGATAAGCTGGTGATCGCCGTGTTGGGCGACGGCGGCTTTCAAATGTCCATCCCCGAACTGGCGACCATCGCCTCCAACCGACTGCCCGTGAAGATCATCATCTGCAACAACGGGTACCTGGGCATGGTGCGCCAGTGGCAGACGCTGTTTTACAACAACCGGCTGTGCGCGGTGGCCATGGATGGTTTCCCGGATGTCGAAAAACTGGGCGCCGCTTACGGGATCCCGGCACGCACCATTGATCGGCCCGAGCAATTGGCGCCCGCGCTGGAGGCCGCTATTCGGGAGCCCGGCCCCTACTTGCTGGACGTGCGGGTCTCGCCCGAAGAGAACGTTTATCCCATGGTGCCCGCCGGAGCGGCCCTCAACGAAATGGTGCTCGGTCCGCCGCAGCCGGCCGCGGTTCCCAAATAGGAGGACGACATGCTTCAGGTCATCTCCCTGTTGGTCGAAAACAAGCCCGGCGCTCTGATGCGGATCACGGGTGTGCTCAGCGCCCGGGGCTACAACATCGAAAGCCTCACGGTGGCGCGCACCCTGGATCCGACTCTGTCGCGGATGACCATCGTCGTAGACGTGGATCCCAACTTGCGCCGCCAGGTCATCAAGCAGATGAACAAGCTGATCAACGTCCTCCAGGCCAGCGACCTGACCGAAGAGCCGGCCGTAGCTCGCGAGATGGTCCTGTTGCGCGTCCGCGCGCCTCTGGAAAGCCGCACCGCAATCCTCAAAGAAGCCGAGATCTTTTCCGCCCGCGTGGTGGATTCCTCGGTGGAAGGCTTCGTGCTGGAAGCCTCCGGCGACCCCGAGAAGCTGGATGAGTTCATTGACGTCATGCGGGCTTACGGTGAGATCGAAGTCACTCGCTCGGGCATGGTGGCCGTCTCGCTGGAATCCAAGCGCTTGCGCCTCTCGCCTCCGGTGCCCACTCGGGCCGAGCAGGACAACGCGAGCGCCGACCGATACCTGAATGTTCCCACTCCCTGACTCTCATTAGGAGATCCAATGGCAAGACGCTTCTACGAACAAGACGCTGACTTGAGTTCCTTGAAAGACCGGACGGTGGCCATCATCGGCTACGGCAGCCAGGGCCACGCCCACGCTCTCAACCTTCGTGATTCCGGCCTGCGGGTGGTGGTGGCCGAAAAAGCAGGCGCGCCCAACTGGGACAAAGCTCAGGCCGCCGGCTTCCAGGTGGTCTCCGCCGCCGAAGCCGCGCGGCTGGGCGACGTCATCATGATCCTGGTTGCGGACATGCACCAGCCCGCCCTCTACCGCGAGGAGATCGCGCCGCAGTTGGTTGCCGGCAAAACCCTGATGTTCGCCCACGGTTTCAATATCCATTACGGGCAAATCGTCCCTCCGCCGGACGTGGATGTCTCGATGATCGCCCCCAAAGCCCCCGGGCATCGCGTCCGTGAGCTGTTCAAAGAGGGCGTCGGGGTGCCGGCGCTGGTGGCCGTCTATCAGAATCCCTCGGGCCAGGCTCTGGAGCGCGCGCTCGCCTACGCGAAGGCGCTGGGATGCCTGAAGGCCGGCGTCATCGAGACGACTTTCAAGGAGGAGACCGAAAGCGACCTTTTCGGCGAACAGGCGGTGCTGTGCGGCGGCGTCAGCGAGCTGATTCGCGCCGGTTTCGAGACGCTGGTCGAGGCAGGCTACGCCCCCGAAATCGCCTATTTCGAATGCCTGCACGAGCTGAAACTGATCGTGGATCTGATTCAGGAAGGCGGGCTCAGCTACATGCGCTATTCGGTTTCCGACACCGCCGAATACGGCGATTACACGCGCGGCCCGCGGGTCATCAACCAGGCGGTGCGCGAAGAAATGCGACGCCTGCTGGCGGAAGTGCAATCCGGGCAGTTCGCCCGCGAGTGGATCGAGGAGTACACCAAGAACGGTTTGAAAAATTTCCTGGCGATGCGTGAAGCGGCCCGCAACCAACCGCTGGAAGTTGTGGGTCGCGAGCTGCGCCAGATGATGCCCTTCCTGCGTAAGCAGAAGGAAACCGGCGTCCCGGTAGAGTAAGCCGGCGGCGCCTCTGCGTCAGCGGGAGCGGCGGCCGGTGATCGCATGTGCCGCCGCTCCCTCGAGGAGTGGTATGAGGATCTACACCTTCGATACTACATTGCGCGACGGCACGCAAGGAGAAGCCGTCTCTTTCACCGTCGAAGACAAGCTCACCATCGCGCGCAAGCTCGATGAGCTGGGCATTGATTACATCGAGGGCGGCTGGCCGGGGTCCAATCCCCGCGACAAGGAGTTCTTCGCCCGGGCCCGCGAGCTCGAGTTGCGCCACGCTCGTTTGACTGCTTTCGGCTCCACGCGTTTCGCCAAGAACCGCGTGGATCGCGACCCCAATGTGCTGGCCTTGCTGGAGGCGGGCACGCCCACGGTGGCCATCTTCGGCAAGACCTGGGACTTCCACGCCAAGCGGGCGCTGGGACTCACCGAGGAAGAGAACCTCAAGCTGATTCGCGAGACGGTGAGCTACCTCAAGGAGCATGGTCGCGAAGTCATCTTCGACGCCGAACATTTCTTCGACGGCTACAACGCCAATCCGGACTTCGCTCTGCGCTGTCTGGAGGCGGCGCAGCAAGCGGGGGCCGACGTGCTCTGCCTTTGCGACACCAACGGCGGAACCCTCACCTCCCGCCTGGCTGAAATCGTGGCTGAGGTTCGCAGTCGCTTTGACGGCACGTTGGGCATTCACTGTCACAACGACTCCGACCTGGCGGTGGCCAACACCCTGGCGGCGGTCGAACAGGGCTGCACCCACGTGCAAGGCACCATCAATGGCTACGGCGAGCGATGCGGCAACGCCAACCTCTGTTCCATCATCGCCAACCTGGAGCTCAAGATGGGGCACACGACGATCGGCCCGCAGCGCCTCCCCCAACTGAGCTCCGTAGCCCGCTTGGTCGCCGAGCTGGCCAACCTGCCGCTCCGGTCGGATCAGCCCTATGTGGGCCGCAGCGCCTTCGCCCACAAAGGCGGAGTCCACGTCAGTGCGGTGCTGAAGGACCCGGCGACCTACGAGCACGTTCCGCCCTCGGCGGTGGGCAACCGGCAGCGCGTGCTGTTATCGGATCTTTCCGGCCGCGCCAACATTCTTTACAAACTCAAGCAGCACGGCATCGCCGACCGTCTTTCCGAGGAAGCGCGCCGCGAACTGCTGGAGCGCATCAAGCACCTGGAATATCGCGGTTACGAGCTGGAGGCTGCGGAGGGAACCTTCGAGTTGTTGGTCCGCGAAGCCCTGCATCCCGGCCTGCGCTTCTTTGAGCTGGTCAACTTCGAGGTGACCACCAGGATGGAGGACGACAAGCACTCGCGCACCTTCGCCACCGTCACCGTGAAGACCAAGGACGGAGTGCACTCGGCCAGCGCCAGCGGTCACGGGCCGGTTAACGCGCTGGACCTGTGCCTGCGCCAGTGCTTGTCCTCGGTCTATCCCTCCATCGCCCGAGTCCGCCTCACCGATTACAAGGTCCGCGTGCTGGACTCGAAAAAGGGCACCGCGGCCAAGGTGCGGGTGTTGATCGAGTGGTCCGATCACCAGCGAAGCTGGGCTACGGTGGGCGTCTCCGACAACATCATCGAGGCGAGCTGGCGAGCTCTGGTGGACGCCATTCGGTTGGAGCTGATGCGGCTGGTCGAGCAGGACGAGACGATTGACAAGGCCGTCGAGGACTACTGCTGGGGCGTTTGAGATGATAAGGGCGCGGCCCGGCGCCCCAGGTGGCGCGTCGCCCGCGCCCTCGGCTTCCGCTGCTTTTCTGGCGAGCTAGATGCGTGCGCCGCGCCGGAAGCCGGCGCCCAGGCCGCCCGGTCCCAAGATGCCCAGCCCGCAGCCCCGCGGGCAGAGCTTCTGGAGCTTATCCCGCTGTTCCTGGGTGAGCAAGCCAAGCAGGCTCGCCCAGGTCTGAGCCCGGGCCGCAATCATCTCCGCGTGCAACTGCCCGAGCTGGTTGGCCAGCGCTTGAATCGCAGGCGCGCCCGCGTTGTTCCGCACGGCTTCCTGGAGCTTCAGGCGCAGCTCCTGCATCTTTTGCAGCGTGGCCTGGGTCTTCGTGTTCAGCGCCTCGTAGGCCGACTTGAACTGAGCCTTTTGGCCTTCACTCAGATTCAAGTAGGTCGCCAGGAACTCCAGCCGTCGTTCCAGCCGCTGTTCCGGGGTTACGTTCTGCCCGGCCTGTCCGGCTGCCATTCCGCGGCCGAAGCCCCGGCCCCACTGAGCCGCAGCGGTCGTCGTCAGTAGGGCCGCCACGGCTGCCGCCATCAGAATCTTTCTCATCGCATCCACCTCCATTAAATTTGGAACACAGTCCGCTCCCGTTAGTTTCACACCGCTTGCCAAACAGTCATCCTGCGCGCCGGCAAGCAGTTACGCGGCACGAGGAACGCCCCGACGCGCACAACTTGCAGTCGCGCGCCCTGCCGATGCGCAATCTTTGCGCGCCGCCGCAAGCCATGGATATATTCGTACTTTGGGTCTTCGCCCATGCGCTACTTCTTTCGCCTGCGCTTCCCCGAGGTGCAACGGATTCTCTTGGTGGAAAGCGGCTCGCGGGGCTTGATCGAACAGCTCGTGCCCATTCTCCGGCAGTACTGGCCGGAGGCGCCCATCGGTTTGGTCACCTGCTACGCGGGACTGCCTGACGTGCTGGCTGCCGAGCCGGCCGTCGAGGTCTTTCACGTTTCCGATTACCAGGGGCGCGCCGGGCGAAAACGCCTCTACCGCGAGTTGACCCGCCGCGGTTACGCGATCATGGGCATTCTGTGCAGCGGCGAGCCGATCATGACCAAGTGGAAATGGGCTCTGGCGCTGCGGGTTCCGGCCAAGGTTTTCGTGGTCAACGAGAACTGCGACTTCTTCTGGCTGGATCGCTCGCAGTTGGCCACCCTGATGCGCTTTCTGCTGTACCGCATGGGCATGGGCGGCGCGCAGGCCGTCCCCACGCTGCTGCGCTTGGTTCTGTTTCCCTTGACTGTTCTCTACCTGTTGCTTTACGCGGCGTTGGTTCACCTCCGGCGCCGGATCCGAATCCGTTTCAGGAGGCGCTACGCATGAAAGCTATTCTTGTCCAGCAGACGGGCGGACCCGAGCAGCTCCGCCTCAGCGAAGTTCCCCAACCGGCGCCCGGGCCCGGCGAGGCCCTGGTAAAGATCGCCGCCGCCGGGGTCAACTTCATTGATGTTTACCACCGCACCGGACTTTACAAGGTGGATCCGCCCTTCATCCCGGGCATGGAAGGAGCCGGAGTGGTGGAAGCCGTAGGCCCCCAGGTGACGGAAGTGGCCCCGGGCGACCGTGTGGCCTGGGCCATGAGCCGCGGCTCCTACGCCGACTTCGCCGTCGTACCCGCCTGGATGCTGGTCAAGCTTCCGCCCGCCCTGGACTTCCAGGCGGCCGCCGCAGTCATGCTTCAAGGAATGACGGCGCACTATCTCACCCACTCGACTTTTGCGCTAAAGCCGGGCGATTCTTGCCTGGTACACGCCGCCGCCGGGGGCGTGGGGCTCCTGCTCGTGCAAATGGCCAAGATGCGCGGCGCGCGCGTGTGCGGCACGGTCTCCAACGACCAGAAGGCCGAGTTGTGCCGCCAGGCGGGAGCCGACCTGGCCATCGTGTATACCCGGCAGGACTTTCTGGCGGAGGTCCGCCGGGCGACCGACGGCCGCGGTGTGGATGTGGTCTACGATTCCGTGGGCGCCGCCACCTGGGAGAAAAGCCTGGACTGCCTGCGGCCCCGGGGCATGATGGTCTCCTTCGGGAACGCCAGCGGCCCTGTGCCGCCGTTCCAGCCGCTGCTGCTCAGCCAAAAGGGTTCCATCTTCCTGACCCGACCCACTCTCATGCATTACTGCGCCACCCGCGAAGAACTCCTGTGGCGCGCCGGCGACGTCCTGAGTTGGGTGCGGGCCGGGAGTCTCAAAGTTCGCATCGAGCGGAGTTATCCGCTGGCCGAGGCCGCCGAGGCCCACCGCGCGCTGGAATCACGCGCCACGGCGGGAAAGCTCTTGCTGCTTCCGTAGCGGGAGTCTGAGCCCGGGCTTCGAGCCTCGCAGCCGCCCGCATCGGAGAAAGCTCCATGCTGTCGGATCGCATCCTCAGAACCCGCCTGGTAGCGGCACTCGTCGCCATCCTGTGCATGGCTGCTGCCTTCGAGTCTGCCGCGGTGAGCAAGCGACTGGCGCGACAGTCCCCGGATCCCTACGGTGTGAGTGCCGCTCTCGTGCGTTTCGCGGCCGTCAAAGCCCGGATCCCCAGCGGGATTCCGCTCGGCTACTTGACCGACCTCCCTCCGGGCGATCGTGCCACGCTGGCCTTCCTTTTGGCGCAATACGCGCTGGCGCCCTCGGCCTTGATTCGCCTGCCCTCGGATCGGATGCCGGAGTTGACCGTTGGCGATCTGACTGATTCGCAGCGCGCGGCTGAGTTAGCCGCGGCGCATAGGCTGGCGGTTCAAGAAGACCTCGGCTACGGGGTCATCTTGTTTCGACGTCGCGCGGGGCGCTGATGGGCTGGCTCTCGCTGGGGTTGGCCGCCCTTTCGGGCTACTGGCTGATGAGGGCCTGGCGCCCGAGCTCCCTGTCCCGCGCCGGGTGGCTTCACCGGCTCTGCGAAGCCTGTCTCGGAATCGGCGCCGGCTTGGGCATCTCCTCCTGCCTGTTCTTCCTGCTGTTGTGGGCTAAGCTGGCCCAGCCTGCCGCAGTCCTCGCTTCCCAACTCGTCTTGGCTGTGGCAGCTTTCTTCGCCGCCCGTCGCCGAATTCACGCGACGGCCTTGCCGCCATCCAATGTCGAAGACGAAACCTTCGGAACACGCCTGCGAGCGGCGGGCGCAGTGGCCATCACCTTGCTGGTCGGGGGCTGGTACTGGACGACGCAAGCGTCTCCTCATGGCGATTGGGACGCCTTCGCCATTTGGAACCTGCGCGCGAAATACCTGGCGAGCGGTTCCGATGCCTGGCGCAACGCGGTCACCGCAGATGTCGGCGGCGGGCATCTGGGGGCGGCGCATCCGGATTATCCGTTGTTGCTCTGCGCGCTTGTGGCGCAAGCCTGGAGGTTGGGCGGAGATACCGATCCGTGGACGCCGGCCATCGTGGGATTACTGTTTAGTCTGCTGACGCCGCTGCTGCTACTGAGCTCGTTGGGCGCGCTGCGCGGGGAATCAGCCGGTTGGTTGGCTCTGCTGTTGCTTGTCTCGAGCGAGTCGTTCGTCTCCCAGAGCGCCTCCCAGTATGCCGACATTCCCCTGGCCTTTTACGCTCTGGCGGCCGTCGCCTTACTGGCGAGCAGCGAGCGGCAAAGCCAGAGTCGCACGCACTACGCTTGGGCGGGTTTTTTCGCGGCCCTGGCCGCGTGGACCAAAAACGAAGGCCTGGTGTTCCTGCTGCTCATCTTGCTGTGGATCGCCTGGCGCGCCGGCCTGCGTCCTCTGATCGCCTCGGCTCTCGGCGCCCTCCCGGTAGCCTTGGTGGTGGGGACCTTCAAGTGGCTTGTGGCGCCCTTCTCGGTGGGCCTGTTCCCCGCGACGTTGGGCGGCTGGATCGAGAAGTTGACGGATCCGGGACGCTGGGCTCTGATCGCTTCCTTTTATGCGCGCAGCGCCTGGGAGCTGGGCTTCTGGTGGGCGCAGCCGCTGGTGTTGGCGTTGTTGTGGCTTGGCGCCGTCGGACGGGCCGAAAGCAGCCAAAGGCGCGCCGCCTGGGTGGGGGCGATTCCCATCGCCATGCTGGCCGCGGGATTCATGGTGTACCTGGTCACGGTGGCCGATCTGCGCTGGCACTTGAGCACTTCCTGCAACCGGCTCTGGTTGCAAATGTGGCCCTCGTTGTTGTTCGCCTTGTTTTTGGCGGCACGCCCGTACGCGTTGCAGGCCGCCGCGCCTGCGTCCAGGCCGGATCCAAAACGCAAGCGGAGCAGGCGCTAGCTTTCGGCCTGAGGGGGCATCGTGCTGCACGCCATTGCGTCTTACTGCTACTTTGATTTCTTATGCCCGAGAACACGAAACCACTGGTGGCCATCATCATGGGCAGTAAGTCCGACTGGGAGACCATGCGCCACGCCGCCGACATGCTGACCTCTTTCGGCGTGCCGCACGAGTGCCGTGTGCTCTCGGCCCACCGCACGCCGGAGGCCACGACGCAATACGCCGGCGCGGCGCGCGAGCGCGGCATCGAGGTGATCATTGCCGGGGCGGGCGGTGCAGCGCATCTGCCGGGCGTGATCGCTGCGCACACGCTCTTGCCGGTTCTGGGTGTGCCGATCGAAAGTCCTGCTTTGCGCGGCCTCGACTCCCTGCTCTCGATCGTGCAAATGCCCGCCGGAATTCCGGTGGGCACGCTCGGCATCGGCAAGGCGGGAGCCGTCAACGCCGCGTTGCTGGCCATCGCGATCCTGGCCGTTCAGCGCCCCGAACTGCGCCAGAAGCTCCGTGATTTTCGCGAAGAGCAGGCCGCCAAGGTTCTCGACCAGGTTGTTCCCTGAGCCGACGCTACGCGCCGGGCGTCAGAAATTGAAACGCACGGATTGAAGCATCTGATCGAAGGCGCGGTTGGCGTACTGACGTTCGCTTTCCGGCGCCACCAGCGCGATGTAGAGAAGCCCGTCGGGGTGGGAGACCGTGATCAACCGAACCACCTCGGTCTGGCCTGAGAAAACCGAATCGGTATAGAGCGTCCTCACAAGGCCGCGCTTGCCGCCCACGCGGATTTCCCGCGGCCTTTCGGTCCCCGTCCGCATCCGAGGATCCGCCGCCTGGAGCGCCGCAACGAACTCCTCGGTGGCCTGCCTCAAGTCGGCGCTGGCCTGCTTCGGCCTGTAATAATTGACCAGCGCGCCGTAGCCCACATTCGTGCCTCGCTGGGTTTGCTGAATCGCCGAGGGCGGCGCGATCGTCACACCCGCCGAGCCGCTCCTGGTGAACACCCTCCAGTTGTCCGGATGTGAGAGGCTGAAATCCCGGCCCTGGTATGAAAGCATGCGGTCGGAGGGTCTGCTGTCGGGAATGGAAAGAGGGGCCGATGAAGCGGAGGGCTCCGCCGCCTGCTGTCCCATTCTTTTCTTGGGCGGCGGCAGCTTCGCGACGATCGCCTTCATGCGCGGTAACCGGCCCGTATCGGCGTTATAGTTTCTCGGCGGCAAGTAGGCCAGCTCGGCTTCGATTGCCTTCATCCGGTTGCCGGGGTTGGGGTGGCTCGAGAGAAATTGAGGCGCCCGTGCGCCGCCCGCGGCTTCCAGCTTCTCGAAAAAGCGGGCCATTTCCAGAGGGTTGTAACCTGCCTGCGCCGAAATTTGCACGCCGAGTAAGTCGGCCTGCGTCTCCGCCGTGCGCGAAAACTTAAGCAAAACGGAGTTGGCGCCCAGTCCGATGCCCACCTGGGCCAGCTTCCCCAGTAACGATCCTGTGCCTACGGCCTTGCTGGCCAGCAACACGGGCAACTGAATCAGGTTCGCTTTGCTGGCCTGGTTGGTGCCGTGGCGTAGCGCCACATGCGCGATCTCGTGCGCCAGCACTCCGGCCAGTTGCGCTTCATTCTCGACCGCCGCGATCAATCCGGTGTGAACATACGTCGGACCGCCTGGCAACGCGAACGCGTTGATGCTGGGATCGTTCACCACCTTGAAGCTGTAAGGGTACTTGTCAGCCTGCGGTTGCGCCGCAAGGCGAGCTCCGATCGCGCTGATGTACGCATTTAACTCCCTGTCCTCGATGATTTCAACCTGTTTTTCGATCTCGGCCGCAGCCTCCTTACCCAACTGGATGTCTTGGTCTTTGGTGAAGAGATTGAATCCGGGCTTCAATTGCCGCGACTGTCCGAGAAGCGGCAGCGTCGTGGCTGCCAGCGAAACCACGATGAGGGCCACCTTGTGCTTCGCGCACATCCCGAGCACCTCCTTGCTCAAACGACAGCGGTGCGCCCCGCATCGGTCGCCGCGCTCCAGAGGGGGCGTCCAAAACTCGCGCTCCGCTGCTCTTTGACGCTTTCACCCTGATCATACCGCGGAAGCACACGGGGAGCGGCTCGGCCTTTGAGGCGGAGTGACGCCGCAAGGGGAACGCTTGCACTGGATCGAAGACGGCTCAACATGCCGTCTCAGCTACGCTTCATGGCGCCTGCATCGAGTACGAGCGGCCGCAACCGGGGCACGTTGGCCTTACACTAGAGGCACATGGAACCATGGATCCCGTTGGCCTCGGCGCTGGGTCTCGGGATGCTCGCGGGCGCGCGACTCTACGCGACGGTTTTAGCCCTCGGCCTCCTCGTCCGTTTCGAGTGGATCACGCTGCCGGATGCCTGGCGACAAGCCTCGGTGCTGGCCGATACAAGGGTCCTGGTTGTAGCCGCCCTCGGCTGTCTGGTTGAATTTGTTGCCGACAAAATTCCGTGGGTGGATAGCGCGTGGGACTCCGTCCACACCTTCATCCGCCCCATCGGCGCGGCCTTGCTGGCATCGTCGCTTTTCTCGAGCCTGGATCCTGTCTATCAGGTGCTCCTGTTTCTGCTGGCCGGAGGCGTGGCTCTATCCGGGCATGCGGCCAAGGCCGCCGCTAGGCTGGCGGTGAATCATAGCCCGGAGCCCTTCACCAACCTTGCCGTGAGCTTCACCGAAGACGTCGCCGTGCTCGCCGGCCTCTATCTTCTCGTCAAGCACCCCTGGATTCTGGCCGCCATTGCGTTGGCGCTGCTGCTCTTGTTCGCCTGGCTCGCTCCCCGAATTTACCGCGCCCTCCGCGCCCAGTGGACGGCGCTACGATCGCGGCTGGCCCACTGGCTCGGTCTGGTTCGCCCGCCTTTCCTCACGCCTGCCCACCAACGCTGGTTAGCCGAGCACCTTCCAGGTCAGGCGCCGCGGAGGCTGTTCGCCGTCATCGCCACCGCAGACTGCAAGGGCCTGCGCAACGCGATCGGGACGCTTTGCCTGACCGACCGCGAGGCGGTGTTCTTCGCGCGCAGATGGGGCCGTCCGGTGACGCGCCGCCTGGGACCGTTGCGCGCCGTGGAGTCCCGCAAGGGGATCCTCGTGGACGAGTTGGTTCTGATCTCGGCGGACGGGTTGCGCGTGAGGTTTGACCTGCTCGCAGGCCAGTTGAGCAACGCGCGCGAGGAGGCACGGCGATTGGGCGGCGGTTAGTCGGCCGGCGCAACATTTCTTGGCGCCTCTGTGCGTCTGCTTTCCGGCCTCGGCGCCTGCGTCACGTGCCGGCAGGGAGAACGCCGTGCTCTCGCTACTTCATGCCGGAATGGGCTTCCTCAACGGGCGAAGGAGATGCCGATGCCGACCGTATAAAGGATGTCGTTCTTCTTGCGGCCGGGCACGGGGTTGCTGAGGTAGCGGTCGCTGAGGTTGAGGTTCCAGGTGAGCCACTTCAGCAGTCGCGTGCTGGCCCCCACGTCGAAGTTGATCCGGTAGTCCCCAGTGCGCGAGAGATTGTTGAACATGCGGAAGCTTTGAACCAGCGAAGTGGCCTGGTTCAGCCGATACGTGGCGTCATTTCCCCAGTAGGCTTCGGCCGAGGTGCGGCAGAAGGCCGGTTCCGGCGCGGCAGGGGAAAATTTCTCGCGATTGTAGGCGCCGCCGCCCAGTAGCTCCATCCGGCTGCGCTCTCCTTTCCAAACGTTGAATCCTAACCCGCCGCCCAGCACGAAGCGCAGATCGAGATCCTGGAAGCGGTCATATTCGTAATCGTTGAAGGCGTTGATGAACAGCCGCGAGGGGAAGGTGCGATTGTATCCCCAACCGCCGCGCACCGCTTGAGCGGTGCCCACGCTCGCACGGTTGATCAAGGCCGAGGCTTTGACGGCCTGAAAATGCAAGCTGATCTTATCGGTCTCGGTCGTCCGGGCGGCGTTTGACGCCACGGTGAAGGTCCGGGTTTGGGCGTTGCCTTGCGTGCCGGCAAAGCCGATGCTAGCCGTACCCGCCCACAGGCGGCTCCACGACGGGTGCAGCAGGCGCTCGTAGGCCGCCTGTTCCTCTGCGTTCCTGATGGCGACTACCTCAGCGAGCGGCACTCTTCGCCCGGCCTCCTTCAGTTCGAGCCCTTCCTCGGAAGTCGCCAGCGTCGCTTGCACAGTCTCTCCTCCTGGGAGAACCACATGAAGGGGCGCGTCGGATTGGATGGCCGTCACTTGTTCCCGGGCCACGGTGACCGCGCCCAGGGCATCCGTTTTGACGGTGAGCGATTTCCCGTCCATTTTCACGATCGCGCCCGTGACTCGGTCGCCGTTTTTCAACACCACCTGATCGGCTCGTGCGATCTCGCGGCCTACGGGAGAGAAGAACAGCACAGCGATCGGCATCCACATCGTCTTGTTCAACTCAATTCCTCCAGCGTCGGGAGCGCCTCCCGGGGCTTGCAGCAACACCATGCCGATCAAGCCCGCAGCCGCACGGCGATCGTTCCCCTGCTACATGCCTGCGCTGTGACGAGGCCCTCGCGCGCCTGTGGCGGGTCGGGCAACGCGGCGTCACCGCTCGGGCCTGCGTGATGCGCTGCGCACGGTCCGGCTCGATGCCCGGGCAGCACAGCAAGGCCATCTCGCATCCTACTTGAACCGTTTCTTGTAAAGAAAATCCACGCCGAACAGCCCGTTGGCTTCCCGGACCGCCAGCGCCGACCAGTTCCGCGTAAAGTCCCATTCCAGGCGGATGGTCTGCTGTTGCGCCCGCGCCAGGTTCGTAATGTAGACCAGCGTGACGTCCGGCGTGATTTGCTGCTCCAGCGTCAAGTGCGCCTCGGGCGTGTTTTCAATCCCACGCACCGTGGGATCAATTTTCAACCGGCTCACGCCCAGAAAGCGTTGCAGGCGACCGGCCAGCGGACTGGCGATCGCCTGGCTGACCAGTGCGCTGGCCCCGGCTTGCTCCCAGCTTTGCGCGAACTCCGACCGCGCTCCCGCCAGTCCGGGCGAAGTGCTGGGCGCTCGGCCCGTGGCCAGAAGCGCCACGATGTCGGAGAAGGGAAGCGGCGGATCCGAGCGATACGTGACCGTGGTCTTGTTCAGCGGTCCATTGATGTTCAGGGTCACTTCGACTCCGCGCGCGCGCGTTTGAAGGTTCAGATTGACGACCGGTTCGATGCGGCTCGGGTTCACGAACAAGACTTCGCCCGAGTCAATCGTGTAGCGGTTCCCGAAAAACAGCACTTCTCCCTGGCTGACGAGCACTCGCCCCAGCAACGCGGGCCGCAGAGCAGTGCCGCGCAATCTCAGGTCAGCCTCCGCCTGGATGCTGCGCGTCAGCGAGGTTTCCAGGCGAATTTGCGGGGCCGTGCGGATGTGCACGTCCAGCCGCATGCCTTCCAGGAACGCATTGGCCGGCGGCTGCGTCGGACGCGCGCTGCGAGCCAGCATGGACCCCAGGTCCGTCCTGGGATGAAACGCGGCGCGGGTCACCATGACGTCGCCGCTCAGAACGCTGCGATCGCCTGTCCCGGCGAAAGCCAGTGTGACATCGGCCGTCGAGCTGGCCCCTTCCGGATAGCGCACCCGCACGCCTGTAGCCCGGAGCTGGAAGCGGTAGCTCGGCGGCTCACCGAAGGTCGCAAATCCATCCAGGCTGACCTTGCCGCCGCCGCTCTCGCCGGTCAGCCTCTCGATGGTGGCCCGATCGCGATACAAGAACAGCACGCCGTTGAGCTTGTCCAGCCCGTTCGGCAGATCACCGTAGTTGAGTGCGGCGTCTCGGATCTCGGCGCGGCCGTAAAGGTCCGGGCGCGCCAGTGCTCCTCGCAACGCGGCGTCCACCACCAGACGCCCGGCAGCGCGGAGGTTAGGCTCGAAAGCCTCCAAAATCGTCAGGCTCACGCCCCCTTGCAGCCGGAGGTTGAACGGATATCGGGAACCGAACAAGAAGGTACCTGAGACCGTGAGTTCAGCGCCGTTGCCGGCCAGCCTCACCTGGCGGATGCGAGCTTCTTTGCGATTCAGCTCGATCAGCCAGGGCTCCTGGTTGCGCAAGCTGACGACCTCCTTGTTGCGGGGCGCTGAAGAGGCGACTGGAAGCAACTCGAACTCCGGCACCTCCAGAACGGCCTTCCAGCTTGCGGGATCCAGCGCCTCGCCCTCGAAGCGCAGCTTCCCCTCCATCAACGCCTCGAAAGGCAGTCGGCGCTCAGCAGTCCCGGCCGGCGCGCCCAGACGCGCCAGCAACGTCGAAAGCTGCATCCGCGTGAAGGAAAGAGCGCCCGAACCCGGGTACTCGGCCTCCAGCCTCCAGTGGCTCTCCCCTTCCATCGTGGCGCCTGCCAGTTTGCCGCGCACTGTGACAGCCAGTTCGTTACCTTGTGTCGCGGCCTTGAGCGTCAGCCCTCCCAGCGGCTTGCCGTCCAGGGAGGCTCTTTCCACCACGGCGCGTCCGTCCAGATGACGCAGGCGCGGCGCGCCGGCCCCGAAGTCCACCTCCCCTGCGAGCTCGGCGCGAAGCCTGGCGTCCAGCCCTGGAATCGCTTGAGCGATAGCGCGGATGGCGCTCGCCGGAAGGTCCGCCGTCGTGACGCGGAATTTCAAATGACCTTTCTCGGCCAGGCCGGAAGGATAGGTGTACACGCCCGAAAAACGGGCCGGGCTTCCTCCCAGGCGCACCTGAGCGGAGGCGACCTCGATCCGACCTTCGCGACCCTGGACCTCAGCCTCCAGATGCTCGACCGGCTGATCGTAGAGAACCGAGTTCCGCAACACCACACGCGCCCGCGCCTGCGGCTCGGCCCACCGACCCGCGACTTTCACAGCGGCTGTTGCTTCACCTCGAACAGGCAGCTTCCGTCCCAGCCATTCCAGCGCAGACGACAGTTCCGCCACCTGGATGTTGAGCGCGGCCTCCAGTGGGCTTGAGTCTGCGGGCTTCCAGTTCTCCAGCGCGAGCCGGCCCGAGCCGTTCACTCTCATGCCGCCCGCCCGCAGCTCGAAGGATTCGGCGCGCACGCCGGCGGGCGAGGCCTGAATCCGGGCCTCGAGCGAGTCGAAGCGCCGGCCTTCCAGCTCGAAGGACTTCAGGCGCAGAGCGCCTTCCAGCCGGGGCCTTTCCAGCGGCCCAAGGACCGCCCCGCGAAACGCCAGGGCGCCGTTGTGCAAGCGCAACGGGAAAGGCGCCCGTGTCCCCTCCACCAGCGCGCGCGCCCGTTCGACGTCTTCCAGCTCCCGGGTCTCGAAAGCGACCTCCAGCCGCTCTCCCGCCACCCCGGCGAACTCCAGGCGTGTGTGCGGCGTAAGCAGAGACGACGGTCCGAAGCGCAACGTGCCACCAGCTTGCGCGTACCCAAGCTGAATCGCGCCGCTCAGCGGATTCCCCTCGGGCGTTGGAATGATCGCGAGACGCGCACCCGCCTGAAGATCCCTGAGGCCCGAGCCGTCGAGCCGCGCGCTCATGTGAATGGGGCCTGAAATCTGACCGTCGAACCCGGACTCCGCACGCCCCTGCCAACGTGCCAGCTCCTGAAGCGGGAGACCCTGAACCTCCCCGTCCACCGTGAGATCGCGCCATCCGCTGATCCGGACCTGGCCCGCGAAGCGGCCGCCCAGCGCCGCTACGTGCAAACCGCTGAACTCCGCCCGCTGGGGAGCCAGCAGGTAGTTCGTCCCCAGGCGGATTCTTTCCACCCGCACGCGGTCACGCTCGATCGCCAGCTCCCTGGCTTGCAAACGTCCCTCCGCGCGAAAGTCGCCACGACGCCAATCGCCCCGGCCTTCCACATCCACCACGCCGCGGCGCGGCGCTTCGCCGAGACCGAGCGCCGGCGTGAGCTGGCTCAGCCTGAGCTGCGCGCGATAAAGGAGCTCCAGGCGCGGCGCCTTCCAGTCCTCCAGCTTTCCGCGCACCTCCGCCCAGCAGTCGCGATAGGCCACCCGCGCGTGGAGGATCTCAAGTCGCTCGCGCTCCAGAGCCAACTCCGCCGATGCATCCAGAGCAAGCGGGCGGAGGCGCCCCATCTCCGTCTTCAGGCGCGCGAACGACAATGACCCACGGTAGCGCGGGCCATCGAAATCAAACAGCCAGCGCGTGCGCAACTTCTCGCCCTCGACCGACAGCGGGATGCGACGATCCCCGAGCAGCAGCCGGCCATCGTCGAGATCGAAGCGGTCCACCGCCAGGTCCAGAATCTGCTCGACCACGCCCTTGCGCCGGGGCCGCGGGACCTTCGGCGCAGGCAGGTTCGTCCTGCCGTCGGGATAGACGAGGAGGTGGATCTGCGGGCGTTCCAGCTTCAGCGACCGCAGATCAACGGCTCTACCCGGCACGGAGATGATCTTCAGCTCCAGTTGGATCGAGGCGGCGCGAAACAGTGGAGCCTGCTCCGGCGGTTCCGTGCCGTGGATCACCAGATCCTGGACCCGGGCCCGCAAGGCTCGCCAGTCGAACCGGAAGGCGCCCAGCTCGACGCGGCCCCCGGTGGCGGTTTCGATTTCCCGGATCAGGCGTTCGCGCACCTTCCGGTGAAACCACTCGCTGCGCACCACGAGCAGACCGGCGGCGGAGGCCAGCAAGATCAGGGCGGCGAAGACCGCCGCCGAATAAAACAAAATCTTTCCTAAACGTTTCATTGAAAGGCGGCCTCCCGATAGCGGATCTTCGAACGCCGGCGGGCATCTTCCAGCCAGCGGTCTACGAGCTGGTTCACGCGCTCCGCCGTCAGCCCTTCCTCAGCCGCGCGCCGCGCTTCCTCATCCGGGAGGACGGCTCCGCCCGCCGTGCGCCGCACCAGCGGCAGAATGCGGTCCCGGAGATACTGCTGGATGTCGCCCTCACCCAACTGGACTTCCGGACGGAAGCGGAACTCGACATAGCGCAGCAGAGCCAGCCGGCGCGCCAGGTGCTCTCGCAGCTCGGCCTCCGTGATCTGGTAGCGAGTCAGCTCGGCGCGCCATGTGGCCTCGTCGGGCGCGCGGCTCTTGCGGACCTGTTCGAAGAATTCCCGGACTTCCTCCGGCGAGGGCGCCGGGAAACGCGTCAGCTCCATGTCGCTCTGAAGCAGATGCTGCTCGACCAGCCGCTCGGCCGCCTCACGCTTCCGCTGGGCCGTAAACTCGACCGGGGCGCCGTCCAGGAAGGCCGTCAGACGAATCTCGCTCAGCACGTCGCTCAGGGTGATAGCCCGTTCGTCCACCGTGACCGCCAGGCGGTCGAGCACCTCGGCCCGCCCCTGGACCAGCGTCAACCACAAGGCTGCGATCGCGATCTTCAAAACGCCTGCCCCAGAGAGAAATGAAACTGGAAATGTCCGATTTGCTGAAGCGTGCGCACGCCGCCGCCGAACAGCAGCTCTTCGCGCGTCCCTTTAAATCCCACGAAGCTCGGCGGATTGAACGTGTAAGCCAGATCCAGCCGAAGGGGCCCGATGGGCGTCCGATAGCGAAAGCCGAAGCCCACGGCGTGCACCATGTAGTCGAAGTCCGTCAGCCCGCGCTGTCGCACCCGCGGGGAGATCGCTCCCACCCGGGAATAGAGATTCCCGGCATCCTCGAACAACACGCCCCCCAGATTATCGCCCAGCAAGGGAAACCGTAATTCGACTTTGTGCACCAGCAGGGCGCTGCCTCCCAGCGGGAAGCCGGTCAACAGGTCGCGCGGCCCCGCCTGATTTTGAGGGAAGCCGCGGTGGGATTCCGCCCCGCCTCCGAAGAAACGCTCCGGCAACGGAATGTCGCGGTCCTCGGTGAGCGCGTTCAGCCAGCCGAAAGTCACCGAGCGCGCCAGCACGTAGCGATTCCCGAAGCCGAAAGGGTGGTAGGTAGCGTTTTGCAGCAGCACGCGTGTAAAGCTCGCCTGAGAGCCGAAGGCCTTGGAGGCCCACCCTACGTCCAGGGTGTTGTAAATGCCGCGGTGCGCATTCGTCGGGTCGTCACGACGGTCCTGCACGAAGTTGCCCGACAGGATGCCCAGCCGCGCCGGTTGCGAGTATTGCGGAATCAGCAAGGGGCTGATCTTCAGGGTCTCAGGGTCCACGGTCACGCGGCGGTAGGTGAAGCGGTACAGCATGGTGTTGGCTTTCGAGAGCCGGTGCCCGAGCTGAATCGAGCCTTCCTGGCGCCGCGCTGAGAAAGTGCGCACGTCGCGCGAATCGTCGTACATGGCGCTGAGCAGCAGGTTCAGATCGGGGCTGCCGCGAAACTGGGGCGCTTCATAGCTGAGCACCCCGCGCTTCTGCACCGTCGAGATTCGGCTGCGAAAGCTGAGCGTGTGCCCGTGACCCCAGAGGTTGCTGCGCGCCGCATCGAAGGAGACGCGCGGACTGAAGCCCGGCTTGCCCGCCGGAGCTTCGAAGCTCAACTGATCGCCGCCGATTTTTTCGATCTGCGCGCCGACGCCGCCGGAGATCGAATAGCGCCGCGATTCGTCCAGATCCAGCAGAACATACTTTTCCTGTTCCTGGCCGCCGGGATTCTGGAGGGCGGCGTCCACCTTGGCGAAGATTTGCAGGTTGTAGAGGCGGCGTTGGGTTTCTAGCAGCGCCCAGCGCGATAGAGGAGCGCCCGGTTTCAGCAGCAGGCGCTCGCGAACCAGGTCCGGGTCGGTCGTGCGCAGCCCGCTGATCAAAACGTCGCGCACGTACTGGCGCCGGCCTTCGGAAATCACGTAGCGCAATCGCACCCTGCGGGCGTCGCCGTCCGGTTGAAAGCTCCACACGAAAGTAGCGTCCGGATACCCATTGTTTTGGTAGTAGTCGAGAACATTCTCGCGATCCACCGCCACATTCGCCTCGCTGAAGGGTTGCCCTTCGCTCGAAAGCAGCAACGAGCGCACGGCCGGCTCGTGCTCGGGACTGACGCCTTCCAATTCCAGCGCAGCCACGCGCCATTGCGCGCCTTCCTCGATCTCGACGTGCACCGCCATGTGGCCGGCTTTGCCTCGGTACTCATGTTCCACGCGCGAGCGCACTTGCACGTCGCGGAAGCCGTTCGCCCGATAGAGCGCGGCGATGGCCTCCAGGTCCTGTTCCAGCAGCCGATCGCTGTAACGCCCGTAGCGCAGTTGGGGAAACGAGGCCGGGCGCACAGCCATGCGTTCCCGCAACGTGTCGGCGTCGAAGTAGCGGTTGCCGTGGATGCCGACGTGGACCAGCTTCTCCCGCGGACCGCGGTCCACGTCGAACACGATGAGCTGGCGGTCTCCGTCCCCCGGACGCTGCTTGAAGTCCACCCGGGCGTGAAAATACCCTCTACTTTGGAAGTATCCGGTCAGCTCGCGCGCGCCCTCCACCAGTAAGTCGCGATCTACGGATCCTTCCTGATACACGGGGATGATCTCCCGCAACTTACCCCGTGAAACTTTGGCACCTTCTAACTCAATCCGGATCCGCGGGCCGGCCTGCACCTCCAGCGATGGGCGAGCCCTGCCGGAGTCGGGCAGGAACTCGATGCCGGTCAGCGAAACGCGCGCCGCCAGCCGGTCGCGTTTTTGATAAAAGCGCCGCAAGCGCTCCAGTCCTTCCTGCGTGCGACTCTCGGTCACCGGCTTCCATCGCAACCAACCTTTCCAGCGCGTCGCCTTCACCAGGGCTTGCTCGGGATACTCCGGGCTGCCGCTGATCTGAGGGCGCTCGTACCGCGCACGGGGCCCGGGATCCACCTCGAAGACGATGTGCACTTGCTGCGTCTTGGGGTCGTGATGCAAGCGCGGGCGGAGGCGCGATTGGAAGAAGCCATAGCTGGTGAGGACTTGACGCAAATTGTTGGAAGCCGACTCCACGTCCGCCGCATCGAACGGCGCGCCCAGCTCCAACCGCGACGCCGCGGCCAGGGCGCCAGGGTTCGGCGGTTCCGGCACGCCCTCGACCTCGACGCGCCCGACGAAGAAGCGCGGCTCGGTGAGAATACGAAGGAGCACCCCGTCGCCGGCGGCTTCCGCCTGCACTTCGATGTCTGCGTATCGCCCGGTGGCGTACAGGCGCTGGATGGCGGCTCGCACGTCCTCCATGCGCAGCGGCCGGCCGATTTGAAACGGCACCAGCCCCAGCAGATGCTCCCGGCTATACGGTTGCTGCTCGGGCAGGAACCGAATCTCGCGGACCGGCATGCCTTCGTAGTCCTTTGCCTGGCATGTCAAGCTCGCGATCCCGAATGCCAGGAAAACCAGGAGGGCGCTGCGCATTCGCAACCCGGGGACGGTCACTCACCTCGATCATAACATTGAGAGTTTTACGCTCATTGAGCCGCCGTTCGCGCCTCCAGCAGACAGACCGCCCGCCCGCTTAACGGGCGCCAAGTTTTTGCAACAGAGCCGCCGTCTCTTCCTGGTTGCTTTCCAGCGCCGCGCCGAGCGGCGTCAGCCCCGCGTGGTTTTTCGCGTTGAGATCGGCGCCTTGCTGGATCAGCATCAGCAGCGCTTCCCTGCGTCCCCAAGAAGCCGCCAGATGCAGCGGCGTCGAGCCAGTGGCTTGATCGCGGGCGTTGACGTCGGCGCCGCGCTCCACCAACAGCTCCACGACGGCCGGGTGTCCCCCCAACGCCGCGTCGTGCAACGCCGTGGCCCCCGCGCGGTTTCTCAAATCCACGGGCGCCCCGTGATCCAGCAGCAGTTCCACGATCGGCCTGTGACCCTTGAGGGCCGCGTCGTGCAGCAACGTTGAGCCCTGGGGAGTCGGCGTGGTCGGGTTGGCGCCCGCCGCCAGCAGGATCCGGACCAGCTCCAGCTCGCCGCGCAAGACGGCTTCTTGCAAGCGCTGCGCGCCGGCATCGCGCCCCACGGGCAACCGGGCGCCCCGTTTCATGAGAACTTCCACCACACGAGGATGCCGATAGCGCAGCGCTTCATCCAGGGCAGTGGCGCCCGAATTGTCCTGAGCGTCCCAGTCCGCCCCGGCTTCCAGAAGCGTTTCCACGCTCTCGGCCCGGCCCTTTGCGGCTGCCAGGTGCAACGGCGTGGCCCCGGTCTCCGGATGGCGCCGGCGAAAGTCGGCCCCATGAGCGATGAGAAGTCGCACCACTTCCGCATGCCCTTTCGAGACGGCCTCCTCCAGCGCTGTGACGCCGGCCTCGTCCGTCTGATTCACGCGCGCTCCATGCGTCAGCAGCAGCTCGACCAGCGCTCGGTAACCGCGGCCGGCGGCCAGATGCAAGGCTGTGGCGCCCGCACGGTGGCGCGCGTGCACATCGGCGCCCCGGACCAGCAGCAATCTCGCGGTTTCCAGCCGATTGGTGATCACAGCGTAGTGCAGCGGGGTGGAGCCGCCTTCGGCGTGCCGGGCGTTCACCTCCGCACCACGATCCAGCAGCAGGGCCGCAATTTCGGTACGCCCGGCCCAGGCGGCATCGTGCAGGGGCGCCCCGCCCAGGCGGTCGCGCGCGTTCGGGTCTGCGCCGTCATCCAGCAGCGCTCTCACACGCGCTAGATCCCCGGCCTTCACCGCCTGGTGTAACGCGTCGCTATCGGCCAGGCCGCCGCCCGCGCAGACCAACAGAGCCGCCAGCCACGTCGTCATCGGCTACTTTCTACGCTACCACTGTGAGAAGGGAAAGCCGATGTTGTGCGCGCCGCTTCTTCGGCGACCCCAAGCTACCACTCGGCGAGCGGGCGGTCTTTCCACTCCAGGCGCGCAGCATCCGAGCCTTCCCGCCGGGGCACAAGCGCCACCACCAGCCGCAGGCTCGTGATCTTCTCCGGCAACCGCACCACGAGCTTCGCGGTGCCGCGGTTGGGGTTCTGCGGCGGCGGGGGCGTCGTCGAGACCACATCGAAGACCGCTCCCGAGGGGTGATGCACTTGCCCCTCCAGCCGCCAGCCCGGCTTGCGCAATTCCGCCCGAGCCCCTGCCGTTTTCACCTCCGCATCGGTCACCATGCCCCACAGCGCTTCCACCGGCTGAGGCGCCTCGATCTCGTCCTGCACCACGATGTACCGGCGCGCGACCAGGGCCACGCCGCGCTCCCAGCGCGAGACGCATTGCGGATAAGCCTTGCTCAAGTCCATGCGCACCATGGCCAGCTCGGGCCGGAAGCGGTGCGCCACGATCGTCGCTTCGGCTTTCGGATCCTGGTTCTGGTTGTCAATCAGAACGGTATTGTGCGACTCGGTGCGCATGCGATAGTAATTCCACCGCTCTTTGCCGAAGTAGCCGGGTAAGTTGTAGTCGTCGGCCCCCAGGTCTATGGCCCATCGCGTGCGGCCGAAATCCAGCACGAACGTGCCCAAATCCAGTTGGCTGTGCCCCACTTTCAGATCACCCGCTTTGACGCCTACGAAAATGGCGTCCGGATCCTCCCACGAGCTCCGGAGGAAGGCTACTTCGACGCCTCGAAACAGCGCGTCCAACGGCCAACCCGCTTGTTGCGGGCTCAGACCTTCAGCCTGATACCAGATCAAGTCCAGAGCTTCCGGGCGGACCTTGGGGCTTTCCAGGCGCCGCTGTTGATGCCAGGCGTAAACCGGCTCGCGAAACTTGCGCGCCAGCCAGAACATTTCTGCCGCCCCGCCGATGGCGTCCCCGGCGTCCGCGTAGTTGAAGGTCTTCTCCGCCGGACCGCTGAAGTAGACGCGGAAGCGCCCCGCTTGCGCGAAGCCCTGCATCTGCGACAGCGAGAAGTCCGTGCCCAGGGCGGTCTCCAATCCCGCCAGAAAGTACACGTTGTAACGCGTGGCGTAATGCCAGTATCCGGGGCCTTCCGGCCAACCGCCGTCCGGCGCGTAGGACGCCATGGCGCGCGGCAATGACTGGAGCGCCCAACTGATCACTGTGCGGCACAGCTCCGGCTCCTCATCGGCGATGGCCAGCGCGCCCAGCCCGATGCCGCCGTTACAAACCTGATTCCAGTTGAAGCGGTTGACGACCCAGCCGCGCTGACGCTCGTAAAACGGCAACGCCTGCCGGATGCCTTTCTCCACAATCGCGCTGCGGATCCAGGCTCGGTCCTCCGCCGAGAGCGCCGGATACAGCCAGTCGTAGCCGATGGCGAAGGCATGGGTCATCTCCGCGGTGTCGAGAAAGTGAGAAGGATTCCAGTCCGGAAAGGCCGCCGCGGCCCGCAGCTCTTCCAGCGCGCGCTTGAGGTACTCCGGTTTGCCGTCGAGCCGGTACAGCAGAGCTAAGGTGTAGATGCGGTCCAGGCAGCGCCGACTCTGCGCCAGCAAGCGCGGGCCGATCAAGACGTGCTGCACAGGAGCCGCAGACTGGATGTCGGACGCCTGCTCGCGCAGGCGCTCGTAGATGGCGCGGGCCTGCGGCGCCGTGCGGATCATCTCCCGCACCCGCTCCAGGTCCGCGGGCAGGGCGATCAATCGCGGATGCTCCTTGCGAAGCGTCTTCAGCGGATCGCCGGCCGGGTCCGATCCCCCGATGCTCAGGGCCAGGGCAAGTAACAACGGCGTCATAGCCAGACTATTATCCATCCCTCCGACGGCTTGCGGCCGGCGACACGCGGGGACCCTTCGGTCGCGCCGCGGGCCCCACTGCAACGGGTCGTGGTTGTGGCAGCTTAGTAGATCTATGACGCGCAAGCTCCGCATTGCTCTTTTGGGCGCCGGCTTTATGGGCCGTGCGCACTCGAACGCCTACCGCCAGGTAAAACATTTCTTTGATATTCCGTTTGATCTCGAGCTGCGGGTCATCTGCGGCCGCGACCCGCAGCGATTGGCCGCCACAGCCGCCGTCTGGGGCTGGAGCGAAACCGCCGCCGACTGGCGAGCCGTCGTCGAGCGCCCGGACGTGGATCTGGTGGACATCGCGTTGCCCAACAACCTGCACGCCGAGGCGGCCCTGGCCGCCGCCGGAGCCGGCAAGATCGTGCTTTGCGAAAAACCCCTGGCTCTGTCCGCCGAGGAAACACGCCGCATGGTGGAAGCCGTGCGCGGGCGCCCGAGCATGGTTTGGTTCAACTATCGCCGTGTTCCCGCCCTCGCCTTTGCGCGTCAACTCATCGCGCAGGGGCGTCTCGGCCAAATCTATCACTATCGCGCGGTTTACTTGCAGGAGTGGGCGCGCCGGACGGATTTGCCCCCCACCTGGAAACTGCAACGCGCGGCGGCGGGCTCGGGTGTGGTGGCCGATTTAGCCTCGCACCTGGTGGACCTGGCGCTCTGGTTGAACGGCCCGATCCGCGAGCTGGCCGCTATGACGCACACCTTCGTGCCCGGGCGCGACGTCGAAGATGCCGGCTTGTTCCTGGCGCGCTTTGCCAACGGCAGCTTGGGCTCGTTCGAAGCCACGCGTTTCGCCACCGGCTGCCGGAACCGCAACGCCTTCGAGATCCACGGCTCGCGGGGCATGCTGGCCTTCGATTTGGAGGACATGAATCGCCTGCGATTCCACGATGCGGGCGAAGCCGAGTCGCTCCAGGGCGCGCGCCATCTGTTGGTGACCGGCCCTGACCATCCTTACGTTTCGCATTTCTGGAAACCCGGCCATATCATCGGCTACGAGCACACCTTCATCGCCGCGCTGGCGGACTTTCTCAGCGCGCTGCATCGCGGCGAACGCTTCCGCCCCGACTTCGAAGACGGCCATCGTGTGCAACTTGTGCTGGACGCCGTGCAACGCTCCGCTCTCAGCGGGCGCTGGGAGAAAGTGATCCCCGAGGAGGAGAGCGCCGACGGGAGCCAGTGACGACCTCGCGCGGCGCGATAAAGTAGAGAGAGGATGTTCACCTGGATCTGCCCTCAGTGCGGGCGCGAAGTGCCGCCCTCGGAGCCGGAATGTCCCAATTGCGCCCGTGCGCAGCAAGCTCCGGCCCAGCCTGCCGCTGCCCCCACGGCAGCGCCGGAAGCGCGCCGCGCGCCTCGCCGGCACTTGCCTCCCTGGCTGTTGAGCGCGCTCTTCGCTTTCGGTTTTGCGCTGCTCGGAGCCGCAGGTTACTGGGGTTACAGGAGCCTGAAGCCGGCTTCCGCCTCCCCGGCTCCGCGTGTGAAGCTGGAGCCGCCGGCCCCCTCGACGCCGGCTCCGGCTAAGCCGCATCCGCTGGCCCGTCATATCGAGATCACGGGCCTACGCCTCAGTGAAGACGCCAGACAGAAGCCCAGCGTTCAGTTCCTGGTCGTCAACCACTCCGGCGCCGACCTGGGCGAGCTGGCGGCCGAGGTAAAGTTGGTTGCCGTCAGCGAGAAGGGAGAACGCGAAACCGTGGGGACGTTTTCCTTCAAAGTCCCGTCGCTTGGTCCGTACGCCTCCCGCGAGTTGAAGGTCCCACTGTCCACCCAGCTCAGGGTGTACGAGTTACCCGACTGGCAGTTCCTGAAAGCCGAGTTTCAGATCACTTCCCCGGCCTTTTAGTAAGCCTCACGCCGCGCCCCCGGTGCTATGCTGGAATGCATATGGCGCGCCGTACCGTAACGAAACCCCGCACCGCCGAGGAAAAGCGCCGGCGAATCGCTCGAATCCTGCGCGTCCTCGACCGGACATATCCTAACGCGACCTGCGCCTTGAATCACCGCAACGCCTGGGAGTTACTCGTGGCCACCATTCTTTCCGCCCAATGTACGGATAAGCGGGTCAACGAAGTTACTCCCGGGCTGTTTGCGAAGTATCCCACGGTGCAGGATTTTGCCGCCGCCAGTCAGGCCGAGCTGGCGCAGGATATCCGTTCCACCGGCTTCTTCAACAACAAGGCGCGGGCCCTGATCGGCGCTGCACGAAAGATCGTCACGGATTTCGGCGGCCAGGTGCCGCGCACCATGGAGGAGATGCTGACCATCCCCGGTTGCGCGCGCAAGACCGCGAACGTCGTCCTGGGCACGGCCTACGGCATCCCGAGCGGCATTGTGGTGGATACGCACGTGCAACGGGTGGCGCGCCGATTGGATCTGACCCGGCAGACCAATCCGGAAAAAATCGAGCGGGAGTTGATGGAAATCATCCCGCGGCGGAAATGGATCGTCTTTTCCCACCAGTTGATTCATCACGGGCGTCGCCTTTGCGCTGCACGTCGGCCTCGTTGCGCGGAATGTCCGCTGAACGAACTCTGTTACGCCAGGGACAAAACGGCCTGACGGCGCAAGCCGCCTTTCCCGTCTCCGTTTGCACGTTTCGCCCCGGAGTGCTTCGATGCGCAGAAGCCGGATGGAACCGCCGGATCGGTCGCTTCGCCGCTGCTTCTGCGCCTTCGCTCAGGGGTACGAGACCCGCGAACGCAGCGATGCCCGGCTTGGATTCGCCGGGCGGCAAATCCGGAACGGGCCGCTGTTACGCTTCAGCCGGCTCCGGTTACACCCGCTCCTGATAAGTGCCTTCGGCGGTGTTGACGCGCACGCGGTCGCCCTGGTTCACAAAGGGCGGGACTTGAATCACCAGACCGGTCTCCAACCGCGCGGGTTTGGTGACGTTGGAAACCGTTGCGCCGCGCAGACTCGGCTCGGTTTCCACCACCGTCAGATCGACCGTCGCAGGAAGCTCGACGCTTACAGGCTGTCCCTCGTGGAACAAGACGGTCACTTGAAGCTGAGGTACGAGATACTGGATGGCGTCGCCCAGCAACTCTTTGTTCAAGTGGATCTGCTCGTAAGTTTCGGTGTTCATGAAATAGTAGCTGTCGCCATCCGCATAAAGGTACTCGTACTGCTGTTCTTCCAGGGCTGCCCTTTCCACGCGATCCTCGGAGGCGAACTTGTGCTCGATCATGGTTTGGTTGCGCAAGTTCCGCATCCGAGCCTGCACAAATCCGCGCTTGTTGCCCGGCGTGCGGTGGAACACGCTGAAGATCGAATACAGCTCGTCGTTGAAGCGGATGATCATTCCTGGGCGGAGTTGAGTCGCGTAGATCATTCCAGGGTATGCTCCCCAATTGGGCCTTACTGTGGGTTCAAAGGTTATTGTATCAGGCCCGGCGGCCCTCTTGTGCTATCCGAGCGGCACGCGCACCTTCATGGTGCGGCCGTTACGGTAAATGGTCAGCTCCAGGCTCTCGCCCGGGCGCTTGCGACTCAGGGCGGAGGAAAGTGCGTCGCGCCGTCCGCCCACCGGCCGCCCTTCGACCGCGATGATCAGGTCGCCGCCCACAGGAATCCGGTAATTGTAAATCACCACTCGCCGCGTGGCTCCACGCAACCCCGCCCGCTCGGCCGGCGAGCCGGGTTCGACCTCCAGAATCAGTAACCCGCCTTCCGACGGCAGCTCCAGTAACTCCGCCAGATCCCCGGAAACGGGCAGCACGCTGACGCCCAACCGCGGCGGCGCCGCGCGGCCCTTGGTCTGGTACCACTCCAACATCAGCTTGGCCCGGTTGATCGGGATCGCGAAGCCGATGCCGATGTTGCCTCCGGGGCCGAGAATCGCCGTGTTGATGCCGATCACCGTGCCCGAGGAATCCAGCAACGGCCCTCCGGAATTGCCGGGGTTGATCGCGGCGTCCGTTTGAATCATGTCCTCCAGCGTGCGCTCATTGTCGCTGATGGGGCGGTGCAGGGCGCTGACCACGCCGGTGGTCAGCGTCCCGGCGAGTCCGAAAGGGTTGCCGATGGCCAGCACTTTCTGCCCCACCTGAAGGGTGTCGGAATTGCCCAGGCGCAAAAAGGGCAGTTTCTTACGCGGCGTAATCTTGATCAGCGCCAGATCGCTGCGCGGATCATTGGCCAGGATCTGCGCGCGGTAGCGACTCTGATCCTGAAGCGTCACCTGAAGTTCACGAGGATCTCCTTCGATAACGTGGCTGTTGGTGAGGATCAAGCCGTCCTCGTTGATCAGGAATCCGGATCCCACGCCGCGCTTGGGCACGATCTGAAAGAACCAGGTTTCCTCGTACACCACGCTGGAGATGTTCACCGTCGCCGGCGCCGCCGCATTGTAGATCTCGATATTGTTGCGCTCTTCAGGATCCAGCCCGGCTGTTTTCGCCGTGCTCGGGCCGCTCCACAGAGGCCCTGCCGCGTTCCCGCCGGAGGGAAGCAGTCGGCGCGGATTCCAGTGCGCCACCGAGGTCAGATACAAGAAGGCGCCGGCCAGCATGCCGGCCAGCACAAGAACTCTCAGTTTCATTGCGCGATCTCCCGCAGAGACTCGTAAAGTTGCCGAACCTGCCGTAAGGTCTCCTCACGGCTGCCGGAGGTGTCAATCACGTAGTGCGCGTACTTGCGCTTCTCCTCCAGCGGCATTTGGCGGCGCAAGCGCGCCAGTGCTTCCTCGCGGGTTGCGCCGCGCTCTACGGCTCGCTCGATCTGCTGCTCGGGCCGGCAGACCGCCAGCACGATCCGATCGAACCGCCGGTAGCTGCCGTTCTCGATCAGAATGGCTGCCTCCACCACGACGATGCCGTGCGGATCCCGCGCGGCCAGCTCCGCCATCAGCTCCTCTTCTCGGCGGATGACCGCAGGGTGCACCAGGGCGTTCAGCCTCTCGAGCCGCTCCGGATCCTCGAAAACCAGCTTGCCTAACTTACGCCGGTTGATCGCCCCGTCCGCATCCAGGATCTCCGCGCCGAACTCCGCGACCACCGGCGCATAAGCTTCCCCGCCCGGCTTCAGCACTTCGTGACCCAGTTCGTCGGCCTGGATCAGGTGACAGCCCAACTCCGCCAGCGCCCTTCCCACGAAGGACTTGCCCGACGCCAGTCCCCCGGTCAAACCGACGCGTAGCATCGCTCCAATCGCCGTTCGGCGGCCTGAATCGTGTTGACCATCAGCATGGCGATGGTCAGCGGGCCCACGCCCCCGGGCACCGGCGAGTACGCGCCCGCACAGCGCGCCACGTCCACCGGATGAACGTCACCGACCAGCAGGCTGCCCTTGCGGTCGAACTCCGCCATCTTCTCGGAATCCTCGCCGAAGATGGCGGCCGCCTGCCGGCGGTCGCTGATTCGGTTGATCCCCACGTCCACCACCGTCGCTCCCGGCTTGATGTATTCCGCCGTCAGCATCGCGGGCCGGCCGATCGCCGCCACCAGCAGATCCGCCTGACGACACACCGCCGCGAGATTGGACGTGCGCGAATGGCAGATCGTGACGGTGGCGTGCTCGTGCATCAGCAACAGCGCCACCGGCTTGCCCACGATGTCGCTGCGGCCCACCACCACCGCGTTGCGTCCGGCGATCGGGATGCCGTAGCGCTTCAACATCTCGAGGATGCCCGCCGGCGTGCACGGCCGCAGCCCGGGCCTTCCGCTCACCAAACGGCCCAGGTTCAGCGGATGGAATCCGTCCACGTCCTTCTCCGGATCCACGGCTTCCAGGACGCGCCGCGTATCCACCTGCGGCGGCAACGGCAACTGCACCAGGATGCCGTCAATCTCCTCGCGCCGGTTCAGCTCGGCGATGAGATCCAGCAGCTCTTCGGTCGTCGCCGTTTCAGGCGGCGTCAGCTTCTCGCTCAGAATGCCGAGCGCCTGGCACGCCTTGATCTTGTTACGAACATAGATTTCCGAGGCTGGATTGTTCCCCACCAGGATCACGGCCAGACCCGGCGGCCGCGCGCCGGCCGCCAGGCGCTCCACGCGTGGCTTGCACTCGGCTTGAATCTCGTCCCGCAGGCGGTTCCCGTCTAGAATTTGCGCCATCCAATTCAACTTTACCGCGGCGCGCTAAGCCGGCGGGCGCTGCGTGGGGCGGAAACGAAAGTGGTAGACCAGCGCGCCCGCGGTGATCGTGGCGATCGCGGCCAGCGACACCTTCCACTCCAGGGTCACGCCGTAGCCAATGGTCACCGCGCCTACCGCAATGAAGATGGCCGGCGCCAGCGGCCAGGCGAAACTGACCACCTTCAGCTTCTGCCACCCGGGCCGTCGCCGAAAGACAAACAGCGAAGCCACCGACAGCACGGCGAAGAAGGTAAGGCTGAAGCCGATGTAAATGATCAGATTGGGAAAGGACGTCAGCGTCATCAGGACCGAGCAGACGCCCTGCGACAAAATCGCAATCACCGGCGTGCGCCAGCGCGGGTGCACGTACGCCGCGGCCCCGAAAAACGCTTTGTTCTGCGCCATGGCGTAGTAGACGCGCGGTCCGATCGTCACCATCGCGTTCACCGTGGCCACCAGTGAAACCGCCATCAGCAGGCTGAAGGTTCCCGCCACCTCGGGGCCGAACAAGCGCGTAGCCGCCAGCGCGCCCACAGCCAGCTCCCCCTTCATCTGTTCCAGCGGCGCGGCGTAGATGTACACCACGTTCAGCGCCAGAAAAACCGCCGCCACCAACGTGGTTCCCAGAGCCAGCGAGATCGGCAGGGTGCGCTCGGGCCGCCGGATTTCTTCCGCCACATAGGTCGGCGCATTCCACCCGCTGTAAGCGACGTAGATCCAGAACAGGCTGATGGCGAACTGGCCCGCCACCGGGTACGGCGAGGTCCGCACGGCCGCCTGGGAAAAGTGATCCCAGCTTCCGCTGCCCAACAACAACCCGAAGGCGATGAACGAGCCGATCACCAGCAGCTTGGTGGCCGTCAGCACGTTTTGAATGCGCGCGATCAGCCCCACGCCGAAGAAGTTCAGCACCGTGAAGAGCGTGATCAGGGATGCCGCTACCAGTTGCGCTCCGCCCAGGCTCAGCGACAGCGCGCCGGAACCGACGGTCCAGGTCGGCCTGTCCGGCCGCAGCCAGGGCCAGAAATGTCCGAGGTAGCCCGCGAATGCCAGGGAGGCCGCTGCAATGGGCGCGGAAAAGCCTGCGAAGAACGAAACCCATCCCGTCATGAAACCCCAGGTGGGGCCGTAAGCGCGGGTCAGATACACGTACTCGCCGCCCGAGCTGGGAAAGTTGATGCCCAACTCGGAATAGCAAAAAGCACCCGCCAGCGCCACCGCGGCCCCCACGAGCCAGATCCCCAGCACCAGTCCCGGGGTTCCCAGATCGCCCGCCAAAAAGCCGGTCGTGGTGAAGATGCCCTGGCCGATCATGTTGGAAACCACCAGAGCGGTGGCGCTGATGACGCCCAGACGGCGCACCAACGTCACGGGCTTATCCCCAAGCCTTGTCGAAGCAGCAGGAGCAGGATCGGACACCTTGGACATTGTACGTTACTCGACGTAGCATAGGGGTGAGGCCGCCGACATGTCCGCTGCTTTTCTCTTGCTGTTGTGGCTGCTCCAAGCAGCGACGCCCGCACGCGATCCCTACGCCGCGGCCCGTGAGCGCATGGTCCGCGAGCAAATCCAGGAGCGCGGCATCCGCCATCCCGACGTGCTGCGTGTCATGCGCGAAACGCCGCGTCACCTGTTCATGCCGGAGCGCGTGCGCGCGCAAGCCTACGAGGATCATCCGGTCCCCATCGGTTACGGGCAGACGATTTCACAGCCTTACATCGTGGCTCTGATGACGGAGTTGCTGGATCCCGACAGGAACGCTAAAGTTCTCGAGATCGGCACGGGCTCCGGCTATCAGGCGGCCGTGCTGGCTCCGTTGGTGCGTCACGTCTACACCATCGAGATCGTGCGCGAGCTGGCGGAGTCCTCGGCGGCCTTACTCAAGAAGCTCGGATACAAGAACGTCACCGTGCGCTGGGGCGACGGCTACGAAGGCTGGCCCGAGGAAGCGCCCTTCGATCGCATCATCGTCACCGCCGCCCCGCCGGAGCTGCCAAAGACGCTGGTGGACCAGCTCAAGCCGGGCGGCAAACTCGTGGCCCCGGTGGGCAGTTCGGTGTTCGGCCAGGAGTTGATCGTGGTCGAGAAGACGCGCGAGGGAAAGATTCGCCGGCGCAGCATCATCCCGGTCATGTTCGTTCCCATGGTCCGGGGCAAATGACGCCCAATCGGACCCTGGAAATGGGTTTGACCCAGGCTTGCGGTTTCCGTACAATGGGATTTCGGGTGTACGGCCCCAGGATTGTGGTGTGGGCCGGACGCGGGGCGGGAGTAACTCAATGGTAGAGTGACAGCCTTCCAAGCTGTTGGTTGCGGGTTCGAATCCCGTCTCCCGCTCCAGGACCCTGGCGACGGTTCGCCAAACGGATGGTTCGTCTGCTGGCGTAGCTCAGTGGGTAGAGCATCTGATTTGTAATCAGAGGGTCGGGGGTTCAAATCCCTCCGCCAGCTCCATTCTCGGCGCGCCGGGCGGCGGGTCACACGCGGGCCAGCTCTGTTGGACGGGTGGCCGAGTGGTTAATGGCAGCAGACTGTAAATCTGCCGCCCCTTGCGGGCTACGGAGGTTCGAATCCTCCCCCGTCCACCACAGCCAGCCGGAGGGCAGCCAAAGAGTTTCTGAGCCGATGTAGCTCAGGTGGTAGAGCACGTCCTTGGTAAGGACGGGGTCACCGGTTCAAGTCCGGTCATCGGCTCCAGCGATTTCCGGAAGGATCAAGGATTCCACACATGGCCAAGGAGAAATTCGATCGCAGCAAGCCGCACGTCAACGTGGGGACCATCGGGCACATTGATCATGGCAAGACCACGCTGACGGCGGCCATCACGCGGGTTTTGGCGAAGCAGAATCCGCGGGTGAAGTTTCGCAGTTTCGATTCCATTGACAACGCGCCGGAGGAGAAGGCGCGGGGCATCACGATCGCCATTGCGCACGTGGAGTACGAGACGGCCAAGCGGCACTATGCGCACGTGGACTGTCCGGGGCACGCCGACTACATCAAGAACATGATCACAGGGGCGGCGCAGATGGACGGGGCGATTTTGGTGGTGGCGGCCACCGACGGGCCGATGCCGCAGACGCGGGAGCACATTTTGCTGGCGCGGCAGGTAGGGGTGCCCTACATTGTGGTGGCTTTGAACAAGGTGGACGCGGTGGACGATCCGGAGCTGTTGGATCTGGTGGAGCTGGAGGTTCGGGAGCTTTTGAAGAAGTACGAATTTCCGGGCGACGAGGTGCCGGTGGTGCGGGTTTCGGCGCTGGGGGCCTTGAACGGCGAGGAGCAGTGGGAGAAGGGGATTCTGGAGCTGCTGGATGCGGTGGACAACTACATTCCGCTGCCCAAGCGGGAGATTGACAAGCCGTTTTTGATGCCCATCGAGGACATTTTTTCGATTCAGGGCCGCGGGACGGTGGTGACCGGGCGGATCGAGCGCGGGGTGGTGAAGGTGGGCGACGAGGTGGAGATTGTGGGCTTTGCGGAGACGCGCAAGACGGTGATCACCGGGGTGGAGATGTTCAAGAAGGTGCTGGATCAGGGGGAGGCGGGCGACAACGTGGGGTTGTTGTTGCGCGGGATAGACAAGGACGAGGTGGAGCGTGGGATGGTGGTGGCCAAGCCGGGGTCCATCACGCCGCACCATCGGTTTCGGGGCGAGGTGTACGTGCTGAGCAAGGAGGAAGGCGGTCGGCACACGCCGTTTTTCTCGGGTTATCGTCCGCAGTTTTATTTTCGGACCACGGACGTGACGGGGGTGGTGAAGTTGCCCGAGGGGGTGGAGATGGTGATGCCGGGCGACAACGTGAATTTGGAGGTGGAGCTGATCAGCCAGGTGGCCATGGAGAAGGGCCTGCGCTTTGCGATCCGCGAAGGCGGTCGCACGGTGGGCGCGGGCACGGTCACCGAGGTGCTGGAGTAGCCGGCCTTCCTGCCGGGCGGTAGAGTGCCATGAAAGAGCGCATTCGCATCCGATTGAAGGCTTACGATCACCGGGTTCTGGACCAATCCACCAGCGAGATTGTGGAGACGGCCAGGAGGACCGGGGCGCAGGTGGCGGGACCCATTCCGCTGCCCACGGTGAAGAACCGCTTCACCGTGAATCGCTCGCCCCATGTGGACAAGAAGTCCCGCGAGCAATTCGAGATCCGCACCCACAAGCGGCTGCTCGACATTCTGGAGCCCAAGCAGGAGACTGTGGACGCGCTCATGAAGCTGGATCTGCCGGCCGGCGTGGAAGTGGAAATCAAAGCCTTCGGCAGGGAGAAGAAATGACAGGAGGTGGGCGGCGGAAACCGCGAGTCGGTATGCCGGCGGGTCTGTCCCGCATCGAAACTTCCGGCTTCCGAGCCCAGCAATGCCTATGATCCCAGGAATCCTCGGCAAGAAGATCGGCATGACACAGATCTTCCGGCCTGACGGGCAGGTGATACCCGTCACGTTGTTGAAGGCCGGACCCTGTGTGGTGGTGCAGCGCAAAACGCCGCTGCGCGACGGCTATGACGCCGTTCAGCTCGGTCTGCTGGAGTTCGTAAAGAGCTCCCGGATCAACAAGCCGATGAAGGGACATCTGGCGAAAGCCGGCGTTGACGGGATCCGCTTCCTGCGCGAGCTGCGATTGCGTCCGGGCGATGAGGACTTCAAGCCCGGCGATCGAGTGTTGGTGGATCAGTTCCGTCCCTCCGACCGCGTGGATGTGACCGGGATCAGCAAGGGCCGCGGTTTCGCAGGTTTCGTCAAGCGACACCACTTCCGCGGTGGCCCGGCCACTCACGGTTCCATGTTCCATCGCGCTCCGGGCTCCATCGGCGCTTCCAGTTTCCCCTCGCGTGTGTGGCCCGGGCAACGCATGGCCGGTCACATGGGTCACCAACGGGTGACGGTGCGCAACCTGGAAGTCATCGAGGTGAACCCTGAGGACCACCTGTTGGTGGTCAAGGGCGCCGTGCCGGGGCCCAACGGGGGCTATGTGGTGGTGCGCCGCGCCAGGAGGTGAAGCCATGCCGGTGGTGGAAGTTTTCGATTTGAATAACCAGAAGGTGGGCGAGCTGGAGCTGGCCGACGAGGTCTTCGCCGCCCAGGTCAACGAAGCCCTGCTTTACGAAGCGGTACGGCATTATCTGGCCTGCCAGCGCCGCGGCACGGCCAAGACCAAGACGCGGGGCGAAGTGTCCGGCTCGGGTCGCAAGCTCTGGCGACAGAAGGGTACGGGTCGTGCGCGCGTGGGTTCGATCCGCTCGCCGCTGTGGCGCCACGGCGGGACGATCCACGGTCCCGTGCCCCGCGACTACAGTTACCGGCTGCCGCGAAAGATGCTGTTGGGCGCCTTACGCTCCGCGCTGTCGGCCAAGTTGCGCGATGGCGAGCTGAAGATTATTCGCTCGTTCGATTTACCGGACCACAAGACGCGCACCGTGCGCGGCGTGCTCCAGAAGCTGGAGCCCGCCAAAACCATTCTGTTGGTGGATAGCGACGAGAACCGTAACCTGGCGTTGGGTTCGCGCAATCTGCCCGGCGTGACGCTGGTGGCCAGCCGCGAGCTGACGACCTACGACCTGCTGGGTCACGAGCGAGTGCTCATGTCGGAGGCCGCCGCCAGAAAGCTTTCCGAGGGGTTGAAGCCATGAACCTCTATGACGTGATCCGCCGGCCTCTGGTGACCGAGAAGGCCATGATCAAGAAGGAGGGCGAGCGCACCTTGTGCTTCGAGGTGGACGTGCGCGCCAACAAGAGCCAGGTTCGCGCGGCGGTGGAGAAGATTTTCAAGGTCAAGGTCGAAGACGTGCGCATCGCCAACATGGCCGGCAAACTGCGGCGTCGGGGCCGGTTCAGCGGCTATCGGCCGGACTGGAAGAAGGCCTATGTGAAGCTGAAGGCCGGCCAGAAGGTTCCCGAGTACGCGGAGGTCTGAGGTGGGCATCAAGAGCTATCGTCCTTATACGTCCACGCGCCGTTTTCAGACCGTGCTGACGCGCGAGGAGATCACCAAGCAGCGCCCGGAGAAGTCCCTGACCGAGGGCCTGAAAAAGTCCGGCGGGCGAAACAATCTCGGGCAGATCACTTCCTGGTTCCGTGGCGGCGGTCATAAGCGCTGCTATCGGGTGATTGACTTCAAGCGCGATAAGATCGGCGTTCCCGCTCGGGTGGCGGCCATCGAGTACGATCCCAACCGCTCGGCGCGCATCGCTCTTTTGCATTATCAGGACGGCGAGAAGCGTTACATCCTGCATCCGGTGGGCTTACAGGTGGGCCAGACCGTGGTTTCCGGTCCGGAGGCCGACATCCTGGTGGGCAATGCGCTGCCTCTGCGCAACATCCCTGCGGGCACGGTGATTCACAACATCGAACTGCGGCCCGGCAAGGGCGGGCAACTCGTGCGTTCAGCCGGGGCCGGGGCGCAGTTGGTTTCCAAAGAGGACGATTACGCGCTGGTCAAGTTGCCTTCCGGGGAGGTGCGCAAGATTCTGCTGGACTGCATGGCCACCATCGGGCAAGTAGGGAACCTGGACCACGAGAACGTTTCTCTGGGGAAGGCCGGCCGCAGCCGCTGGTTGGGCCGGCGGCCGCACAATCGCGGCGTGTCCATGAATCCCATTGATCACCCGCACGGCGGCGGCGAGGGCAAGACTTCGGGCGGGCGTCATCCGGTCACGCCTTGGGGGCAGCCGACCCGCGGGTTCAAAACCCGGCGCAACAAGCGCACCGACAAGTACATCGTCAGCCGGAGGAAGTAAATGGGCCGCTCGCTGAAGAAGGGACCGTTCACGGACGCGCACCTGCTGGAGAAAATCCAGGCGCTGAACGCCCGCAACGAGAAGAAGGTCATTCGCACCTGGTCGCGGCGTTCCACGATCGTACCCGAATTCGTGGGCCACACCATCGCCGTGCATAACGGGAAAAAGTTCATCCCGGTGTACATCACCGAGCAGATGGTGGGCCACAAACTCGGCGAGTTCGCACCCACGCGCACCTTCCGGGGACACGCGGCCAAGGGTGAGAAGACGTCCAAGCCGGCTTAGAGGAGGTAGCGGAGGCGTATGCAGGCGAGAGCGGAAGCCAGATACATTCGGGTTTCGCCGCGGAAGGCGCGCTTGGTCATGGACCTGATCCGAGGGCGCAGGGCCGAGGAGGCGATCACCATCCTGCGCACCACCAACAAGCGCGTCGCTCCGATCATCGAGAAGGTGCTGCGCTCGGCGATCGCCAATGCCGAGCAGAGCTCCAGCGACGTGGACGTGGACCAATTGGTGGTGGCCGAGGCGTACGTGAATGAGGGGCCGCGGATGAAGCGCATCCGTCCGGCGCCCATGGGGCGCGCCTATCGCTATCAGCGGCGCATGGCGCACCTGGCGATCACCCTGGCGGAGAAGAGCAAGTAGATGGGCCAGAAAGTTCATCCTTACGGTTTTCGCGTGGGCTACACCAAGACCTGGCGCTCGCGCTGGTTCGCCAAGCAGGACTACGCCCGGCTCCTCAAAGAGGATCTGGAGCTGAAGGACAGCCTGCGAGAGCGCTTGAAGGCCGCCGGCGTCAGCTCGATCGAGGTGGACCGCCCGGGCAACAAACTGCGCATCACCATCCGCACTTCGCGTCCCGGCATCATCATCGGCCGCAAGGGCGCGGAGATCGAAAAGCTCAAGCAGGAGTTGGCGCAGAAGACCGGGCGCGAGGTGTTCATTGACATCCAGGAAGTGCACCGGCCGGAGTTGGACGCGCAGTTGGTCTCCGAATCCATCGCTTTGCAATTGGAAAAACGAGTGGCCTTTCGCCGCGCCATGCGCAAGGCGGTGGATTCGGCCCTGCGTTTCGGCTGTAAGGGCATCAAGGTGCGCGTCTCCGGACGGTTGAACGGGGCCGAGATCGCCCGCAGCGAATGGTATTTGCAGGGGCAGCTTCCCTTGCACACGCTGCGCGCCGACATTGACTACGGCTTCAGCCAGGCGTACACCACTTACGGCGTCATCGGGGTGAAGTGCTGGATTTACAAGGGCGACATCATGGAGCCGCACGCGCGGCGTTCGGCCGAGCCCGAACCGCGGCGCTCGCCGCGTCCGCGCCAGGAACGCCCGCCGCGCGTCGAGCCTGTGCAGCCGCCGGCCGAGACCGCAGCGCCGCCGATTCAGACGCCGCCGCCGGAGCTGTCGTCCCCGGCGCGGACGCCGATCACGCCTCCGCTGGCGCCCCCGCAACCGCCCTGGAAACAGGAATTGAGGTCGGAGAGCTCTGCTACGGCGCCTCCCGAGCCCGCCGAGTCATCCGGCCAGGAGGAGTAAACCATGCTGGCTCCCAAGAAGGTCAAGTATCGCAAGCAGCACCGCGGCCGCATGACCGGCAAGGCCTGGCGCGGCAACTCGCTGGCCTTCGGCGATTACGGGTTGAAGGCTTTGGAATGCGGCTGGGTGAGCGATCGGCAGATCGAGGCCGCCCGCATCGCCATTACGCGTTTCATCAAGCGAGGCGGCAAGCTCTGGATCCGCATCTTCCCCGACAAGCCGATCACCAAGAAGCCGGCGGAAAGCCGCATGGGTAAGGGCAAAGGAGCGCCGGAAGGTTGGGTAGCCGTGGTGCGACCGGGGCGCATGCTCTTCGAGATGGAAGGCGTGCCCCGCGAAACGGCCGAGGAGGCCATGCGACTGGCCGGTCACAAGCTGTCGGTGGCCACACGGTTTGTGGCCCGTCCGGCGGTGGAGTGAGCCATATGAAAGCCGAGAAGTTTCGCGAGCTGGAGACCAAGGAGCTGCAAGGACAGGCGCAGCAGATGCGCGAACAGTTGTTCCATCTGCGCTTCCAGTTGGGCATGGGACAGGCTGAAGGTCTGAAGAAGTACCGGGCCCTGAAGAAGGACTACGCCCGTGTGCTGACCATTCTCCGGGAGCGCGAACTGGCCGGCCAGAGGGAGGGCTCCAACTAAGCCATGGCGGAAGCGAAAGCTCAAGGTCGCAAGCAAGAGAAGATCGGGCAGGTGGTCTCGACCAAGATGCAAAAGACCATCGTGGTCGAGGTTTCGCGACGCGTGCCCCACCCGCTCTACAAGAAGATCGTCACCCGGCGTAAGAAGTTCTACGCCCACGACGAGGAGCAGAGCGCGCGGGTGGGCGACACGGTGCGGATCGTCGAGTCGCGGCCGCTGAGCCGGCTGAAGCGCTGGCGGCTGGTGGAGATCATTCGCCGCTCGGCTCTGCCGGAGCTGGAGGAGTTGCCCGCCGAGCCGGGCGAGATCAGTTAGGGGGAGCGCCATGATTGGAATGCGAACCATCCTGGAGGTGGCCGATAACAGCGGAGCCCGCAAGCTCCAGTGCATCCTGCCGCGGGGCGGTGACAAGGGCTTGCGGGCTGGACTGGGTGATGTGGTCACCGCCAGCGTCAAAGAGGCGACGCCGGATTCGCCCATCAAGAAAGGCAAGGTCGTGCGCTGCGTGATCGTGCGGATGCGCAAGGAGACGCGCCGCAAGGACGGCACTTATATCCGCTTCGATTCCAACGCCGCGGTCCTGATCAATCAGGACGGCGAGCCGGTGGGCACGCGCGTCTTCGGCCCCGTAGCTCGCGAGTTGCGCGAGAAGCGCTTTATGAAAATCGTCTCCCTGGCCCCGGAGGTTCTCTGATGGCGCGCAAGAAGCTGAGCGAGCCGGTGCGCATCAACCTGCGCAAGGACGACACGGTCGAAGTGATCGCCGGACGCGACCGGGGAAAGCGAGGCCGAATTTTGAGCGTGGATCGCCGCCGGGGGCGCGTGCTGGTGGAAGGCATCATGCTTGTCAAGCGGCACACGCGGCGCAATCCGGCGCGGCAAATCAAGGGCGGCATCGCCGAGCGTGAGAGTCCGATCGCCGTTTCCAACGTCATGCTGGTCTGCCCGAGCTGCGGTCCCACGCGCATCGGACACAAGGTCGAGACCGTGGGCGGCAAGGCGCGCCGCACGCGCATCTGCCGAAAGTGCGGCGCACCGCTGGATAAGAAAGCCTGAGAGAGAGCGCGATGACAGCCAGGCTCAAGGAACATTACCGCAAAACAGTGGTTCCGGCCCTGATGAAGGAGTTCGGGTACACCAACATCATGGCCGTGCCCAGGCTGGAGAAGATCACCGTCAATATGGGTTTGGGGGAGGCCAGTCAGAACCCCAAGCTGATGGACGGCGCCGTGCAGGAGCTGGCCCTGATCACAGGCCAACGCCCGGTGGTCACGCGAGCGCGCAAGTCCATCGCGGCTTTCAAACTGCGCGCCGGCATGACCATCGGCTGCATGGTGACCATTCGAGGCGATCGCATGTACGAGTTCCTGGACCGCCTGATGAACGTGGCTCTACCCCGCGTGCGCGACTTCCGCGGCCTTTCGACGCGGAGTTTCGACGGACGGGGCAACTACACGCTGGGACTGCGGGATCAGTTGGTCTTCCCCGAGATTGATTACAACAAGGTGGACAAGATCAAGGGAATGAACATTACCATCACCACCACCGCCCGAACCGACGCCGAGGGTTTGGCCCTGCTGAAGCACCTCGGCATGCCTTTCCGGCAGTAGGGCGGCCCAAGAGGAATCCAGGAGAGCGAATGGCGACGGTAGCCAAGATTGCCAAGGATCAAAAGCTGGCGAAGGCCAAAGCGGCCCGCAAGCCGAAGTTGCGCTGCCGGCATCGGAACCGCTGCTGGCGTTGCGGGCGGCCGCGGGGATTCCTGCGCAAGTTTCAACTTTGCCGGATTTGCTTTCGGGAGCTCGCTCTGGCGGGTGAAATCCCGGGCGTGATCAAGGCCAGTTGGTAGGAGAGGCGCGAAGATGCATAGCGACGTCATCGCCGACATGCTGACCAGGATCCGGAACGCCTTGCGGGCTCGGCATCCGAAAGTGGATGTGCCGGCTTCGCGGTTGAAGACCGAGATCGCGCGCGTGCTCAAGGAAGAAGGCTATATCCTCAACTACAAGGTCGCTGAGGAAGGGCCGCGCAAGGTCATCAAGATTTACTTGAAATACCACACCAACAATCAACCCGTGATCACCCGGCTGGAGCGCGTCTCGCGCCCCGGTTGCCGCGTGTATGTGGGGAGAAAAGAGATCAAACCGGTGTTGGGCGGGTTGGGCATTTCCATTTTGACCACGCCCAAGGGCGTGATGACGGGACGGCAGGCGCGGCGCGAAGGCGTGGGAGGGGAGGTCCTATGCGTGGTCGAATAGCCGCAGCACGAGGTGCGAGCGCCGCCCTCTTTGGACCGGAGGGAGACGACGATGTCGAGGATCGGTAAGAAACCCATACCCATACCTCAGGGAGTGAAGGTCTCCATCGGCGCGGAACTGGTCGTGGAAGGGCCCAAGGGCCGCTTGAGCGTCCCCATCCCCCAGGGCATCCGCCTGGAGCGCCGCAACGGGCACTTAGAAGTCCTGCGCGACGGCGAGCAGTATGCGGCCTTGCACGGACTGACTCGCGCCCTGGCGGCCAACGCCGTGCAGGGCGTCTCTGCGGGATTCACCAGAGAGCTGGATATCGTGGGGATCGGGTACCGCGCCGAGCAGAGAGGCCGGGTGTTGATCCTGAATCTGGGTTATTCGCATCCCATCGAGTTCGTGCTGCCCAAGGGCGTGGAAGCGCGGGTGGAGAAGAACACCCACATCGTGCTCAGCGGAGCCGACAAGCAACTGGTCGGGCAAGTGGCCGCCAATCTGCGCGCCCTGCGTCCGCCGGATCCTTACAAGCAGAAGGGGGTCCGGTACACGGGCGAGAAACTGCTGAAGAAGGTCGGCAAGACGGGGGCGGGAGGCAAATGATTCAGAAGATTCCCAGGAACAAGCTGCGCCTGCGCATCCACCGCCGCATTCGGCGCAAGGTTCGGGGGACGCCCGAGCGCCCGCGGCTGGCGGTTTTCCGCAGCCTGAGGCAGATCTACGCCCAGGTGATAGACGACACGCGGGGTCACACGCTGGCGGCGGCTTCCTCGCTGGAGAAAGGAGCGCGCGTGGCGGGGGGCAACGTGCAAGGGGCGCGCGAGGTCGGCAGGCTGATTGCCGAGCGCGCGCTGGCGCAAGGAATCCGCAAGGTGGTGTTCGATCGCGGCGGCTACCTCTACCACGGCCGCGTCAAGGCGCTGGCCGAAGCGGCGCGCGAGGCGGGACTGGAGTTCTGAGGCCATGGCAGCCCTACCAACGAGCAAACCGATTGATCCTCAAGGCCTGAACCTGAAGGAGCACGTGGTTTCCATCAACCGCGTGACCAAAGTGGTTAAAGGAGGCAAGAACCTGAGCTTTTCCGCCTTGGTGGTGGTCGGTGACCCGGACGCCAAAGTGGTGGGCTTCGCCACCGGTAAGGCGCGCGAAGTGCCCTCGGCCATCAAGAAGGCGATCGAGGCCGCCAAAAAGAATCTCAGGCGCGTCAATGTCACCCAGCACACCATCCCGCACGCGGTCCTGGGCCGTTTCGGCAGCGGGGAAGTTCTGTTGAAGCCTGCGCCCGAGGGGACCGGCGTCATCGCCGGGGGAGCGGTCCGCGCCGTGATGGAGGCGGCGGGCATCGCCAACGTGGCCACCAAGTGCATCGGCTCGCGCAACCCGCACAACGTGGTGCGCGCGACCATGGACGCGCTGGCGCAGCTTCGCGATCGCAACACGGTGGCGGAGATGCGCGGGTTGCCGCCGGAGAAATTGTGAGGAGGCTGATGAAGCAGGGCACGATCCGAATTCAACTGGTGCGAAGTTTGATCGGCCGGCCCGAGAAGCATCGGCGCATCGTTCGCGGCCTGGGATTGCGGCGCCTGAATCAGGTGGTCGAGCGAGTGGACACGCCGGCGATCCGGGGAATGGTGCGCAAGGTGCCGCACCTGGTGAGGATTGTCGAGTGAGGCAGGCGACAGGCAGGAGGAGGCCATGAATCTCAGTCAACTGAAGCCCCCGCCGGGACAGAAACACGCCAAGCGGCGCGTGGGGCGGGGCATGGGCAGCGGGCGCGGCAAGACCGCCGGGCGGGGAACCAAAGGACAGAAGTCCATCAGCGGCTTCCGTCGCATGCGCGGCTTCGAAGGCGGCCAGATGCCCTTTCACCGACGGTTGCCCAAGCGCGGCTTCACCAACATCTTCAAGAAGCAATACGCGGTGGTGAATGTGGGGCGGCTGGAGAAGCTGGCCGGCGACAGCTTTTCGCCCGAGAGCTTGCTGGAGCTGGGTGTGATTCGCAAGCTGGGCGACGGGTTGAAGGTCCTGGGCGCCGGTGAGTTGACGCGGCCCATTACCGTGCGGGCCCACCTGTTCTCGGAGTCCGCTCGCCAGAAGATCGAGGCGGCAGGCGGCGTCGCCGAGTTGATCAGCGCCCGCGGCCGCTAGGAGGCGGGGAGCCATGCAAAAGTTTTTTGAAGCCGTCGCCAACGTCTTCCGCATTCCGGACCTGCGCAAGCGAGTGCTGTTCACGCTGGCGCTGCTGGCGGTCTACCGCTTGGGCGGTCACATCCCCACGCCGGGCATCAACGCCCTGCGCCTGGAGCAGTTCTTCGAGCAAAATCAGGGCACGGTTTTCGGCTTCATTGACCTGTTCTCCGGCGGGATGTTCCGGCGGCTGACCATTTTTGCATTGGGGATCATGCCCTACATCACGGCCTCGATCATCCTGCAATTGATGACCGTGGTCATCCCGACGCTGGAGAAACTCCAGAAAGAAGGCGAGCTCGGACGCCGCAAGATCACGCAGTGGACCCGCTACCTGACCATCGGCCTGTCGGCCATGCAGTCCTTCGGCATCGCCACCGCGCTGATGAACTCCGAGGGCGGCTTCGTGCTGAACCCGGGCATCGGCTTCATCCTGATGACCATGCTCACGCTGACCACCGGCACGACCTTCATCATGTGGTTGGGCGAGCAGATCTCCGAGCGGGGCATCGGCAACGGGATGTCGCTGATCATTTTCACCGGCATTGTAGTGGGACTGCCGCGGGCCATCGCTGAGATCTACACCAACGTGTTCGTCACCCGCCAGTGGAGCGCGCTCCAGTTGATCATCATTCTGCTGATCATGCTGGCGGTGGTGGCCTTCATCGTGCTGGTCGAGCGCGGCGAGCGGCGCATTCCGGTTCAGTACGCCAAGCGGGTCGTGGGCCGGAGGCTGATGGGCGGCCAGTCCACGCACCTGCCCCTGAAGGTCAACGCCGGCGGCGTCATCCCGGTCATCTTCGCCAGCTCGATCCTGACGTTCCCCCAGACGCTGGCTCTGGTTCCGGCGGTGAAGAACAATCCCTGGCTGAGCGCCATGCTGGGCGCCATCCGGCACGGCGAGCCGCTTTACGCCCTGCTGTACGTGGCCGGGATCATGTTCTTCTGCTTCTTCTACGTCTCGATTATTTTCAACCCTAACGAAGCGGCCGACAACATGCGTCGCTACGGGGGGTTCATCCCCGGGATCCGGCCCGGTCGCAACACCGCCGAGTACATGAATCAGATCCTGACGCGCATTACGGTGGTGGGGGGCCTGTATCTGTCGGTCCTGTCGCTGATTCCGGAGATTATGATTTCCGGGATCAAGCTTCAGCATCTGCCGCTGGTAGGCAACTGGATTGACACCTACTTTCCGCGCTGGTTGCTGGACGGCCTGGGAGTGTCCTTCTATTTCGGCGGCACGTCGCTGCTGATCGTGGTCGGCGTGGCCATGGATACGGTGAATCAGATCGAAGCGCAACTGATCATGCGGCACTATGAGGGATTCACGCCGCGCGCCGGGCGCATTCGAGGCCGCCGGAGCGTCTTCTGAGATGGGCGAGGCTTACATTCTGCTGGGAGCCCCGGGATCGGGAAAAGGGACGCAGGCGGTCCTTCTGGCTGAGAAGCTCGGCATCCCGCACATCTCGACGGGAGACATCCTGCGCGAGCACGTGGCGGCCGGCGACGAGTTGGGACAGCGGGTGCAGGCCATCATGAACGCCGGGCAACTGGTCCCCGATGAGTTGGTGAACCAGATCATCGAGGAGCGCCTCTCCCGGCCGGATTGCGCGCGCGGCTGCATCCTGGACGGTTATCCCCGGACGTTGACTCAAGCCCGGTTGTTGCAAGACCTGCTGGCGCGTCGCGGCTTGCGCCCGGTGGTGGTGAACCTGGCGGTGGATTACAATGTAATTGTCGCCCGCATTACGGCGCGCCGCCAGTGTCCGGTGTGCGGCGCTTCCTATAACCTGATTTCGAATCCGCCGCGTCAGGATGAGATTTGCGATCGCGACGGGACGCCGCTGGCGCGCCGCGATGACGACACGGAAGAGGTTGTGCGTCGGCGCCTGGAGGCTTACGAGCGCCAGACGTTGCCGCTGCTGGAATACTACCGCAGCTCGGCTGGATCGTATCACGAAGTGCAGGGCGACGCGGGAGGTCCTGAGGAAATCGCGGGGCGCATCCTGGAGATCCTTCGGCAGGAATGATCGTTCGCAAGACATGGGCCGAGCTGGAAAAGATGCGGCGCAGCGGCCTGCTGGTGTGGCGGATTTTGAAGGAACTGGAAAGCATGGTCCAGCCGGGCGTGACCACCATGGATCTGGAGGTGGCCGCGGAAAAGATGATCCGCGACGCGGGAGCCCGCCCGGCGTTCAAGGGCTACTACGTGCCGGCGGTGGGGCGACGGTATCCATTCGTGCTCTGCACGTCGGTCAATGAGGAGATCGTGCACGGCATGCCCTCCGCCAAGCGGGTGCTCAAGGAGGGCGACATCGTTTCGATTGACACGGGCGTGGAGCTCGACGGCTATTACGGGGATTCGGCGATCACCGTGCCCGTGGGGCGCGTCACCCCGGAAATCGAGCGCCTGTTGCGGGTGACGCGCGAGGCTTTGGAGCTGGCGATCGAGAAGGTGCGGCAGGGCAATCGGCTGTTGGAGGTGAGCCGCACTGTGGAGCAGCATGTCACGGCAGCGGGCTTCTCCGTGGTGCGGGAATATGTGGGGCACGGAATCGGCACCCAGCTCCACGAAGAGCCTCAGGTGCCCAACTACGTGGATGGCAAGAGCGAGAATCCACGGCTGAGGGAGGGCATGGTGCTGGCCATCGAGCCCATGGTGGCGGCCGGAAAGGCGGAGGTCCGCTTGCGTGACGATCACTGGACGGCCGTGACCGGGGATGGCTCCTATGCCGCGCATTTCGAGCACTGCGTGGCGGTGACGGCCAACGGGCCTTGGGTGCTCACCCGGCCGGAGGAGGGGACGGCGTGGACTTAGGAGGCGATCCGAAGCACCCGGCCCCGCGCGGCGTCGTGGCGCGCGTTGTAGAGCTGCTGCCGCGCGCCACCTATCGTGTCGAGACCGAGAGTCGCCGCCGGGTCCTGGCGCACGCTGCCGGCGCCGGTCGCAGGAATTTCATGCGGCTGCGGCCCGGCGATTGGGTGCGAGTGGAGATCTCCCCGCAGGATCCCACGCGCGGCAGAATCACGGAGCTGCTCCAGGATGCCGGCGGAGCGGATTGAGGAGGCCCCGTCGGGAGGACGAGATGAAAGTGCGAGCATCGGTGAAAAGGATTTGCGATAAATGCAAGTTGATCCGACGCAAGGGCGTGGTGCGGGTCATTTGCGAGAACCCCAAGCATAAACAGCGTCAGGGTTGAGGGAGGCGGTATGGCGCGTATTGCCGGAGTGGACTTGCCCGCACGCAAGCGGGTGGAGATCGGGCTGACCTACATTTTCGGAATCGGTCGGGCTCGCTCGAACTCGATCCTGTATCGTGCGGGTGTGGATCCGAACAAGAAAGTCGCGGATTTGAGCGAGGATGAGATCAACCGCATCCGCATGATCATCGAGCAGGAAGGCGCGGTCGAGGGAGATCTCCGCAAAGAGGTTTCCATGAACATCAAGCGGCTGATGGAAATGGGCTCGTATCGCGGCCTGCGGCATCGCCGCAACTTGCCGGTGCGAGGCCAGCGCACGCACACCAACGCGCGTACGCGCAAGGGGCCGCGTCGCGGGACCATCGCCAATAAGAAGAAGGCAACCGCCAAGAAGTAATCGGGCGGAGAGAGTGAACCCCGTTTATGGCGAAAGCACCTGCCAAGGCAGTCAAGAAGAAGAGCTTCAAGAAGAAGGAAAAGAAGAACGTCCCGGTGGGGATCGTGCACATTCAGGCTACTTTTAACAACACGATCGTCACGGTGACCGACCCGGCGGGCAATACGGTTTGTTGGGCCAGCGCCGGCGCTCTGGGCTTCCGCGGCTCGCGGAAGGGCACGCCCTTCGCAGCGCAGCAGGCGGCGCTGGCGGCGGCCACCAAGGCCAAGGAGGCCGGCATGCGCCAGGTCGAGGTGCGCGTCAGCGGACCGGGCGCCGGGCGGGAGAGCGCGATTCGCACCCTGGCCACAGCGGGGTTGGAGGTGAAAGCCATCCGCGACGTCACGCCTATCCCGCACAACGGCTGTCGGCCGCCGAAGCGTCGGAGGGTGTAAGTTTTGAGGAGGCAGCCCGGAGCAGGAAGAAGATCCCTGGCGATCGTAAACTGCACCGTGGAATCACGGTAAAGGAGGAATTTTGGCTCGTTACACCGGTCCTGTCTGCCGGCTATGCCGGCGCGAAGGAACGAAACTGTTTCTCAAGGGGGAGCGCTGCCATAGCGAGAAGTGCGCCATCGAAAAGCGCAACTTCGTCCCGGGGCAGCACGGCAAAGAACGCCGACCCAAGCTGGTCGGCTACGGGCTCCAGCTCCGCGAAAAGCAAAAGGTCAAGCGGATTTACGGCCTGGGCGAGCGTCAGTTCCGAAATCTCTTCGAGAAGGCCGCCCGCGCCAAAGGCGTGACGGGCGAGATGCTGTTGAGCTTGCTGGAGCGGCGGTTGGACAACGTGGTTTACCGCATGGGACTGGGCACCAGCCGCGCTCAGTGTCGGCAGCTCGTGCGTCACGGGCACATTCAGGTCAACGGACGCAAGGTGGACATTCCCTCTTACCTCACTCGCGTCCACGATGTGATCGAGGTGCGTGAGAAGAGCCGCAACAATCCGACCATTTTGGCGGCCCGGGACGCTACGGCTCATGCTCCGGCCCCCAACTGGCTGGAAGTGGATCGGGAAGCGATGCGCGGACGCGTCATCGCTTTGCCTCAGCGCGAGGACTTGACGCAGATCCCGGTGAACGAACGGCTCATCGTCGAGCTGTACTCCAAGTAAACGGCTGATGGGCGGACGCTGGGCAACGCGCCCGCCAGGAGGAAGCGAGGCTATGTTCAGAGGATTCCAGAAACCCAAGCGGTTGGTGGCGGTCACGGAAACTTTGACCGACCGCTACGGGATGTTCATTGCGCAGCCCTTTGAGCGCGGGTTCGGCACGACCATCGGCAACAGCTTACGCCGCATTCTGCTGAGCTCGATCGAGGGCGCCGCCATCACCGCGGTGCGCATTGACGGTGTGCTCCACGAGTTCAGCCCCATTCCGGGCGTGGTGGAAGACGCCACCGACGTCATTCTCAACCTGAAGCAGGTGCCCTTCAAGATGATCGGCGAGGGCGTGCACACGGCGCGCATCCGCGTAGATCAGCCCGGCGAGGTGCTCAGCGGCCACATCGAGACGGACCCGGATGTCGAGGTGCTGGACCGCTCGATCCACATCGCCACGGTGGGCGAAGGCGGCAAGCTGTACGTCGAAATGCGGCTGAAGAAGGGGCGCGGCTACGTGAGCGCTGAGCGCAATTTCGATGAGGACTTGCCGCTGGGCTTCATTCCCATTGATTCCGTGCACTCGCCCGTGCGCAAGGTCAACTTCACGGTCGAGAACGCGCGCCTGGGCCAAATGACCGACTACGACAAGCTCACCCTGGAGGTGTGGACCAACGGCGCCATCTCTCCGCAGGACGCCATCGGGCAGGCCGCCAAGCTGCTCAAAGACCACATGACCATCTTCATCAACTTCGAGGAGGTGCCCGAGGCGGTCGAGGAGCCGGCCGAGCGCGCTATGGATCAGATGGAGGAAATCCTGAACCGGTCGGTGGATGAGCTGGAATTGAGCGTGCGCTCTTACAACTGTCTGAAAAACGCCAACATTCAGACCATCCGCGACCTTGTGCAGAAGACCGAGGCCGAGATGCTGCGGACGAAGAACTTCGGCCGCAAGTCCTTGAACGAGATCAAGGAGATCCTGCGCGGTTTGGGCTTGGAGTTCGGGATGAAATTCGACGCCCAGGGTCGCCTGATTCGGCCCCTCAAGCCGGCGCCTGCGCCTGCGCCCGAGCAGCGTGAGGAACCGCGCGGGGCAGCGGCCGAAGCTTCCCTGCACCGCGAGGACGAAGAGGTTCGCGCCGCGGACGCCGACCATCTGAGCGAATAGGAGGCATGCGTGAGACACCGGCGAGCTGGGTATAAGTTGGGGCGCCCGTTGGACGCCCGCTACATGCTCTTGCGGAATCTGGTGACCAGCGTCATCGAGCAAGAGCGCGTCATCACCACGGTCACCAAAGCCAAAGCGGCCAAGCCTCTGGTTGACAAGATGATCACGCTGGCCAAGGAGGATACCCTCCACAGCCGCCGCCAGGCGGCCGCCTTCCTGAAAACGCCGGAAGCGGTCAAGAAGCTTTTCGACAAATTGGGCGCTCGGTTCGGCCAGCGACAGGGAGGCTATTGCCGGATCGTGCGCTTGGGGCCGCGGCAGGGAGACGGCGCGGAACAGGCCATGCTCGAGCTGGTCGGTTCGCAGCTCGTCAAGCGAGCCGCCGAGCGCGCCAAGCGTCGCGAAGAGCGGCTGCGACGGCTGCGCGAGGGCCGCGAGCCCGAGGAAGAAGAGCAGGGCGGCCGCTAGCGCGACTTTCCTCCATAGATTGCTTCACGACAACTCCCGCAAGGCGGGGGCTTTCGTCTTTTCTCGAATCTGATGCACCGGCTGGGCGAGATCCGCGTGGCGACGGTGGCCGAGCAGCCGGCCGGTCGCGGCCGCCCGCGGGTGTATCAGGTCCTTGAGGACTGCGATCCGGAACTTCGCCAGCACGACAAGGCGCAGGGCGCCCTCGAATAACCACGCTCGGTATATGCGGAGTTCCGGCGGACAACCTCGGGCCCAGCGATGGATTAAACCAACCTGCGTACGCTACAGTAGGAAAGTCAAGCCGGCGATAGATCTGCTTACGATCATGCCCGCGGAGAAGGTCACAGCGAAGATTCTTGTCCCGCGTGGCTTTCGAGCGACAATAGGAATTGGTTATGGAGATCATCTTCGAAGTCCGCGATGCCGAGGAGGGCGGCTACTGGGCACGGGCCCTGGGCTACGCCATTTTCACCCAGGCGGAAACCTGGGATGAACTCAAGGTTAAGGTGCGTGAAGCCACGGCTTTGCATTTCGAGGACAGTGAAGAACGCCCGCGCCTGATTCAGCTCCACTATGCCAAGGATGAGCTGATCCCGTTGGAAGCCGCATGAAACCGCCACGGGACGTGTCGGCGGAACAGCTCCTGGGCGCGCGAAAGAGGCTGGGCTACGAGGTTCTCCGTAGCAGAGGTAGCCATGCCCGGCTGCGGCATGCCGGGCCGCCGGCGCATTTCATTACTATTCCGCTGCATAGCCCGCTTAAGACCGGCACGCTGCACGGCATTCTGACCGAAGTTGCGCGAATGCGCTCCACCTCCGTCAACGAGCTTGTGCGGCTACTGTAACCGCGCGATTCCGGCCCGGGTCTCGCCCGCATTTCTCAGTGCGCCTCAACCGCGCGTTGCCGGTGGGGGAGGGTCCCACCCATGGAGTTGTCCACAGGCATGGAAGCTGACGAGCGGTTCGGCCGGGCAGCCGGCTGGATTGAAGCCTTGTGAGAGAGCCCGATACCCCGGCCAAATTCGAATCCGCTCGCGGCGTTCAGCGCAGTTGCCCGTCGTCGGGGCGGCCGTTGCGCCTCAACCAGTCCAGCAGTGCGCGGATGCTGCCCGTCGCCAGAGCGATGCAGGTATCCGCAGCCCCGTAGTACAGATTCAGCGTGTCGCCATCCTCCCCGATCGTGTAACCGCAGGGGAAGACCACGTTGGCGACATCGCCCTGCCGCTCATAAGGCTCCTCGGGACCGAAAATCCAATGATCGCCGCGCAGCAGGCAGCGTTCCGGGGTTTGCAGATCGAACAGCGCCAGGCCCAGTCGGTACAAGCAGCCTGAGGCGGTCTGGCGAACGCCGTGGTAAATGATCAGCCACCCATCAGGAGTCTCGATCGGTGGCGGCGACAACCCGATCTTGTAGGCATCCCACCAGGCGCCCCGGCGTGCGCGCAGGATGAGTTTGTGGCTGCCCCAGTGACGCAAGTCCGGCGAGTAGGAGATCCAGATGTGACCGGTGCGCTCCCAAGTGGTCACCGGCCGGTGGATCAGCGCCCAGTGGCCGCCGATGCGTCGCGGCAGCAAAGCAGCGTCTTTGTCTTCCGGGGGCATAACCACCCCGTAGCGCTCGAAGGTGCGGAAGTCCTCGGTCAGGGCCAGGGAGACGCCGGGGCCGCCGGCCGAAAAAGAGGTGTAAGTCACCACGTACTTGTTCAGTTCCGGGACGAAAGTGATTCGCGGGTCTTCGATGCCCCAAAGTTCCTCGGGGTGATTCACGGGGTCCGGCATCAGCGTCGGCTGGGGGTCAATGCGCCAGCCCGAGACGCCGTCCGCCGAGCGCGCCGCGCAGAGGTGAGAATGGCCGCGGCGGTCTTCGACCCGGCACAGCAGCAAGGTCGTGCCGTCGGCCAGCCGCGTGGCGCCGGCGTTAAAAACGGTGTTGATGGGATAGGGCCAATCCGAGGCCGCCAGAATCGGGTTTCTCGGATGTCGCTGAAACAATTGTTCGTGGTGTTGGTTGATCCAAAGGCTCATCGTGTCCTGAATCACCGCAACTCGAACTCAGGAAATAGAGACGCCCGCCGGATCGTGGATCGAGGTCAACTCCGCAGCTCCGGCGTCAATGACCGCGCCGGCCCGCCGTAATTCGAGTAGCGATAGCAGGAAGGCCAGCGTAGATTCAGCGCCTTCATTTTGATTGACGCGATCCGGGTGCAAACCGTCACGACAACCGCCGGTGGCCGGATCGTAAAGAGGCAGGCCCAGATCGTTGCGCCCCAGGAACCACTCGAAGGCGCGTTGCGCTTCCTGGCGCCAGTGCGGTTGCCCGGTCACCCGCCAGGCTTCCAGACACGCCGCCACCGTCACGTGCGCCTCCACCGGTTGCTGATCGAAACGGGCGCGAGGACCGCCGCGGTGATAAAAGCCATGCGAGCCGATGGGCACGAAATGATCTCCCCCCGCCTTTTGCACTTCGACAAGCCACTCCAGCGCCGTGAGGGCCGTCTGGACCATGTCCGTACGCCCCATGCCGCGTCCGGCCAGCAGCAGCCCGTGCGGCAAAGCCGCGTTGGAGTAGGCCAGGACATCCTCGAACCAGGGCCAGTCCGGGCCGCTGTGCGCGCGCCAGAGGTCCAAGAGGCGCTGTGCAAGGATCTCGCGGGCTGTTTGCGCCGCTCGATCGCCAGGGAAACGATGAAGGTAACGGTGGATCCCCATCAGCGCGAAGGCCCAAGCGCGAGGACTGGTAAACTGCGTGACGGCCGGAAGCGCCATGTCGAACAGGCGCCCGGCCAGCCCCCGCAGCCCGGGTTGCTGCGAGCGGCCCAGCACCAATCCCAGGGCGCTCAAAGCCCGCCCGTGCGCGTCCTCGGATCCCACTTCCTCCAGCCAGCGCCTTTCGTACGACAGCTCGTTGCGGAATCGGCCCTTCTCACCGTTGAAGGCGTGCCAGAGAAACGCCAGGTAGCGGGATCCCGGGGCGCCCTTGTCCGTCCCTTCTTCCAGCATCACAGCCACTTCCAGCGCCCTGGCGTTGTCGTCGGTCGTGTAACCGGCCGAGTAATTGGGCACGGTAAAGACGGCGTGTTGCAGCAGGCCCGTATCGTCGGTGAGCGCCAGCAGATGGTGGAGATTGATTTCCGGCAGTTCGCTGGGACGCTGGTCCAGTGTAATGGCGACGAAAGCCGGGCGCGGCCGACGCGTGCGCTCCGCACGCGCTCGCTCGAAACTCTCCAGATACCGCTCGGCCACCTTGGGCCAGATCATCTCGCGTCCCGCCAAATACGCCCGCTTGCGCATGGCATGGCGCTCGGCCTCGTCTTCCAGGAGGCGGATCATGCAGGAAGCAATGGCCGAGGAATCGCGGAAGGGCGCCAGCAGCCCTCGGCCCTCAGCCAGCAGCTCTTCGGCGTACCAATAGGGGGTGGAAATGACGGCCTTGCCGGCGCCCACGGTGTAGGCCAGGGTACCGGAAACAATCTGCGCCGGATTCAAGTACGGCGTGATATAGAGATCCGCTGCGCCGATGAACTCGACCAATTCCTGAAGGCTCACAAAGCGATTGTGAAAGAGCACGTGGGAAGCTACGTCGCAGGCTCGGGCCAAGCGCTCCAACGAGAGCCGGTAGGATTCGCCTTCGCGGAGGCGCACATGGGGGTGAGTGGCGCCCAGCACCACGTAAACCACATTCGGGAACCGCTCCAGCACGGCGGGTAGGGCCTGAATGACGTACTCGATGCCCTTGTTGGGCGAGAGCAACCCGAACGTGAGGGCCACGATCTTGCCTTGCAACCCGAACTGGTCCTTGTAGAAATTGGGATCCACGAAAGGCACGTCGGGAATGCCGTGGGGGATCAGATCAATCTTGGATTCCGGCACGCCGTAGATCTGGCGCAGGAATTCGACGGCGCGGCGGCTCATCACCACCAGGCGATCGGAGAGCTGCGCCAGATCGAGCATCACCTGCCGCTGATGCGGATCGGGGTCCCGCAAGACGGTGTGCAGGGTGGTCACCACGGGCATTCGCAGCTCCCGCAAGAGGGCGAGAATGTGGCTTCCTGCGGGTCCGCCGAAGATCCCGTATTCGTGCTGGAGGCAGACCAGATCCACGTTGTTGATGTTCAGAAAATCGGCTGCTCTTTGGTAGGATGAGAGCTCGTTGTGGGTCAGCTCGAAACGCACCCGCGGCGGATAGCGGTAGCCGTCAGGCGTGTCGTTGACAGGGATGGCGAAGCAGTTCAGTTCGGGGGCGATGGTCGCCAGGTGTTCGCACAGGTCTGTGGTGAAGGTGGCGATGCCGCATCGCCGGGGCAGATAGTTTCCGATGACTGCGACTCTGCGGACGGAACCTCCGGATTGAGCTGCCATGGCGCGTGACGATTTCTTATAATTCTAGGATATGTAGGCAGGAGTGGCCCGCGAAGGGCCACTTCGTTAGTATACCGCCCCGAATGTAGCGATTGCGGGCCGTCCCCCCGGTGCAGGGTTACAATCCGAAGAGCGGCCTCAGGCTGTCGGAGGTTGGGTCCGTCGTTCGGGTGGATATCCCGGGGCCATCGAGCCTCGAGCATGTTGCCCGGAGCGGCGGTTACTGGTTGGGCGTCCGGGCGCACGCCCGCGAGGCTTCAGGCGCCGCGGCTGCTCACCCCCTGCCGAGCTGTCGGCGAGGATGGGCCATGGAGTTGTAACGAAGGCGGGGGCTGGTGCGTCCATTGGGAGGAACGGACAACCACCTTGGGGCTGGCGGGGACTGGCGCTCTCCGCGAAGACATTGTATGCTTTCCTGGAGCGGGAGAGCGCAGGCACGCGCTGCCCTGTGCGTGAACGGCGTCCGGCGGGAAGGTCGGCATGGAGGCCAGAGAATTGGAAAAATACCGAAAAGCGCTCGAGGCCAAGCAGGCCGAGCTGGTGGAACTGTTGCGCCGGCGTGACGGCATCGCCATCGAGAAGGCCGCCGACGCGCTGGACGAAGTTCGACTGGCTGCCGACCGCGAGCTGCTGATCCACACTCTGGATCGGGAATATTTGCGCTTGAAAGAGATTCGAGCCGCTCTGGCGCGCATCGAGGACGGCAGCTACGGGATCTGCCTGAGCTGCGAGGAACCGATCCCCCAGAAGCGCCTGGACGCCATTCCGTGGGCAGCCTACTGCGTGCGCTGCCAGGAGGCGATTGATGCGCAGCGGGCGGCTGAACCCGGGGCCACCGTCCTCGAGGAATTCCTGGAAGAAACGATCTGAAGCTTTCCAGGCCGTGCCTTTGAGGTTCACACGCGCGGCAGGGCAGCCATAGCGCGCTGGATTTCTTCGGCCGGGTGGGCGTAGTCCACCAGCTTGCCGCTCAAGTAGCTGTCGAAGGCTGCCAGATCGAAGTGGCCGTGCCCGCTCAGGTTGAACAGGATCACGCGTGGTCGCCCTTCCTGACGTGCTTCCAGTGCTTCATCCATGGCCGCGCGGATGGCGTGTGCGGACTCCGGGGCGGGGAGGATCCCTTCGCAGCGTGCGAACTGGACTGCCGCCTCGAAAACGGTCAACTGAGGATAAGCGCGCGCCTCGATGACGCCCTGCGCCAGCAGGTGGCTTGCCAACGGCGCAGCCCCGTGGTAGCGGAGGCCGCCCGCATGGATTCCCGCGGGCACGAAATCGTGACCCAGGGTGTACATCTTCAGCAAGGGCGTCAGCTTGGAGGTGTCGCCGAAGTCGTAGGCGAAAACACCGCGTGTGAGAGTGGGGCAAGCGGAGGGTTCCACGGCCACCAGGCGCACCGAAGACCGCCCACTCAGTTTGTCGGGAATCCAGGGTAGCGCGATGCCTCCGAAATTGCTGCCGCCGCCGAAGCAGCCGATGATCACGTCCGGCTCCTCGCCGGCGAGCGCCATCTGCTGTCGGGCCTCGATGCCGATGATGGTTTGGTGGAGCAGGACGTGATTCAGGACGCTGCCCAGCGAGTAGTTGGTGTCCGGATGCGTGGCGGCGTCCTCGACGGCTTCGCTGATCGCGATGCCCAGGCTGCCCGGTGAATCCGGCGTGGCAGCCAACACGCTGCGCCCCGCGTTGGTTTTCGGGCTGGGACTGGGGAAGACCTCGGCGCCCCAGGTTTGCATGATCATCCGCCGGTAAGGCTTCTGGTCGTAACTGACGCGCACCATGTAGACCGTGCAATCCAGCTCGAACATCCGGCAGGCCATGGCGAGCGCGCTTCCCCACTGGCCGGCGCCGGTCTCCGTGGCCAGCCGCCGGATGCCTTCCCGCTTGTTGTAGTAAGCCTGCGCCACCGCCGTGTTGGGCTTGTGACTACCGGCCGGGCTGACGCCCTCGTACTTGTAGTAAATGTGGGCCGGAGTCTGGAGGACCTTCTCCAAACGGCGCGCGCGATACAGCGGGGTGGGTCGCCACAGGCGATAGATGTCCAGCACCTCGCCGGGGATGTCAATCTCCGGCTGCGGTGAGAATTCCTGCTCGATGAGGGCGCGGGGAAAGATGGCTTCCAAATCGGCGGGACTCAGCGGCTGCAAGGTTCCCGGATGGATGGGAGGCGCCATGGGCTCCTTCAGGTACGGCAGCACATTGATCCAGACGGTAGGGATTTGATCTTCAGAGAGAACGAACTTGGTGAACTCAGGCACAGTGCGACTCCTCGCGATGGATAAAGCTCCCATTCTAGAACAGGACGGCGCGGGCGGGAAGGCGGCTGAACCTAAACCCACACCGTCTCGAGGGGCTCGCCGCGCTGGCAGAGAGCGCAGGAGGCAGCATCCGCGTAATAGCTGGCTTGCAGTCTCACCAAATGGTAGAGAGGCAGCGGCGCGAAATCCGGCGTCCTGGGAGTGGGTTGATAAATGACCACCGCCAGGGCCAGCACTTCGGCGCCCGCCTCTTCCAGCAGCTTCTTGAGTTGGCCCAGTTTCCTGCCGGTGCGCAGGATGTCGTCCACCAGAATCACCTTCTCGCCAGGTTGCGGATTTAAGTATTGCCGGAAACGCAGCGGGCCGCCGCTTTCGTCCTGCTCGGCCCAGTAAACCTGGTGGGCGCGTAAGGCCTCGCAAACGCCGTAAGCCACGGGAAGGCCTCCGGTGGCCGGCGCCACGACGGAAAGTTGAGGGATCACGGCGCGGATTTCTGGATTGGCGCGCAGCAGGCGGCTCAGCCCCACGCTGAGAGTTTTGGCGTGCTGGTAATAGCGCATGGCCAGAGCTACTTGCAGATACTCGTCGGAATGCAAGCCGTTGGGATATTGAAAATGGCCGTGGCGCAGCGCGCCCGTTTGTCGCAGCAGCGCGATAACTTCGTCTGGCGTCGGTACCAAGTGCATTTCTAATAAGCTCCCTTGCCGGTCAGAACCCGGGGAATGGTCAGCAACAGAATCTTGAAATCCAGGGCCAGCGACCAATTGTCAATGTAGTGCATGTCCATCCGCATCCAGGTCTCGAAATCCAGGTGGTCGCGGCCTTCGATGGCCCACAGGCAGGTCAGGCCCGGACGCATGCGCAGGCGGCGGCGCTGCCAGGGCCTGTATTTCTCGACTTCCTCGGGCACCGCCGGTCGCGGTCCCACCAGCGACATGTCGCCCTTCAGGACATTCCATAGCTGCGGCCACTCGTCAATGGAGAACTTGCGCAACCAGCGCCCGATGGGCGTCAGACGCGGATCGTCGGGAATCTTGAACGCCGTGCTCTTGCGGTTCAGGTGCTCGAGCTGAGGCTTGAGCTGCTCGGCGTTCACGCACATCGAGCGGAACTTGTAAAACACGAACCGCCTTCCGTTCAACCCGCAGCGGATCTGGCGAAAGATGGCGGGACCGGGTGAAGTCAGCCGGATCAACAGAGCCACCACAAGCATGAAGGGCGCCAGCAAGATCAGACCGGCGGCGGCCAGCACCACATCGGTGGCGCGCTTGATCATCAGCCGGATCTCATCGTGCGGCGCGGCGGAAAAGGTGAGCAGGGGCAGGGAGCCGAGCCGCTCCAGGTACATCTCGCTGTTGACGTGGGGGAAGAAGTCGGCCAGCACACGGGTGCGCACGCCCTGCTCGTCGCACTCCAGCAGCACGTCCTCCATTTCGCTGAGCTGCTTGGGATCTACGGCGAACACGATCTCGTCAATCACCTGGCGGCGCAGCAGTGTGGACAGCTCGCGCAGCGGGTAGACCGGGTACTCGCGCTGCAAGCACATTTTCTCCGGCGCCCCTTCGTCGTTGGTCAGGAAGCCCAGCAGCCGGATGCCGTAACGCGCCGATTTCTCCAAAGCCTCCGCGACGCGGCGCGCACCGGGGCCCAACCCCACGACCATCACATACAGCGGCGCGCCGAACTCCTGCCGGATCACGCCCACCAGATTGCCGGCCAGCAGGCGAAACAGGCACAGCAGCATCCAACTGTAAATGCCCAGCAGTCCCAGGAACGGACGGCTCACGTCCAGACGCAGCATGTATTGGAACAGGATCACCGCCACCGTGCCCAGAGCGCTCTGGCGAAAGGCGTCGCGCAGGATGACGCGGGGATGGCCGGACTCCAATTTGTCATACACGCCCATCCAGATGCCGCCCAGCAACCACACCAGAACGGAGAAGCCCAGCAAGAGCGCCTTCACCGGCACGGTGAAGTAAAACTCTCGCTCCAGGGGAAGCCAGAGGCGGGTCTGGTAAGCGGCTTCGAAAGCCAGCGCCGTCAGGGCGATGTCGGACAGCCCGTAAAGAAATCTCGCTTTGCGGCGATGCCGACTGAACACCATCAAAAGAATAGCAAAGCGCCGCCGGAGGCGGGTCCGGCACACCGCCGGGGTGGTGTGGTGTGGCGACCGGGCGCCTGGCGGGGCATTCCGGGGAGGGGGTTGACTCCAAGATCTTGCCGGTGGTTGAACGGACAGACCCGCCGCACGGGGACTCGGCGCTTGCGGAGGGCAGGTGTAACGCAGGCGGGGGAAGCGACGCTCCGCCGAGGCGCTGCCTGCGACGCGCAGAGACAGCGAAGTTGTCCGCCCAGCCCTCGCCCTCGCCTCGCAATTTGGGATCATTGGGAGCATGAAGCGAAGAGAGGCTCTGAAATCTCTAGCGCTTGCGCCCCTGGTGCTCACGGCTAAGAGCAAGGGTTTGCCTAACATCCTTTTCGTGCTCTCTGACGACCACAGTTATCCCTACCTGGGCGCTTACGGCGCCGGGTGGCTGAAAACCCCCAATCTCGACCAACTGGCCCGCGAGGGACTCCTCTTCCGACGGGCCTTCGTCGCCGCACCGCAGTGCGTGCCTTCGCGAGCTGCGCTCATGACCGGACGATCTCCAGTGGCGGCCAGGATGGGCCGCTTCAGCTCACCTTTGCCGCCTGACATCCCCACCGTACCCGAGGTATTGCGCGGGCGGAATTACTACACCGGCGTCTGCGGCCGGTACTTTCATCTGGACGGAGTCGTCGAGAAGCGCGCCGCGCCCGTGACGGCGCGCGTCTACCAGAAGTACGGTTTGCGAACCTGGCACAAGCGCGTGGACTTTCTCGACATTTCCTCGCAACAGCACGTCGCGGAACTGTTCGATAAGTTTCTCAAGCAAGCTCCGAAAAACCGCCCCTGGTTTTTCTGGATCAATTACAGCGATCCTCACCACCCGTGGGACCGCACGGCGGGCAGCGTGGAACCGGATCGAGTGCAGGTTCCGCCTCATTTACCGGATCTGCCCGGGATCCGGGAGGATCTGGCGCGGTACGCCTGTGAGATCGAGCGATTGGACCGTCTGTTTGGTGAAGCCATGGCAGTGCTGCGCCGACACGGCCAGGAAACCGACACCCTGGTCCTCTTCACGGGCGATAACGGAATGGCCTTCCCGCACGGCAAGGGATCGCTGTACGATCCCGGCATCCACGTCCCGCTCATCGCCCGCTGGCCGGGTCGCATCAAGCCGGCGGTGAGCAACACCTTGATCTCCGGCGAGGACATCGCAGCCACCTTGATGGAAGCCGGAGGCGCCTCACTTCCCGCCGGCGTTACCGGCCGCAGTTTCTATCCTTTGTTGATCGGAGCGCCATACCAGGCCCGCGAATATGTGTTCGCCGCTCGTTTCCATCACGGGAACGGACCATTCGGCCCGGCCACGAAAGCTTCCGGTTGGGACTTATCCCGTTGCGTGCGCAGCGAACGCTACAAACTGATCTACAACCTCACCCCCGCGATGGAATATCGGCCTGTGGACAGCGGGAACGATCCCGGCTGGCAGCAGATGGTGGCCGCGCATCGGGCTGGAACGCTCAAGCCCGAGTTCGTGCGGGCCTATTTCACCCAACCGCGGCCGGTACTCGAACTTTACGATTTGGAGACGGATCCCGGTGAGCTGCATAACCTGGCGGGCCGTCCCGAACTGGAGAGCGTCCAGCGCAGACTCATGGAAGCTCTTCAGGAGAAGATGATCACCGACTACGACTTCGTGCCACCCATTCTCCCGGAAGCTGTCTCATAGCTTCAGGAGTGGGGCATCCTGGGGGAGTCGTCGTTTCACCGTCGTCGAGGCGGAAACACATCCTCCGCGCCTGTCGCCGGGCGGGCAGACCCACCCGCTGGTCGAAGGTTCGAGACCTGAGCTGCGCAAGCTCGGCGTCGCGCGCAGCGCGATCCCGGAGCAGCGCTCGGTGGTTAGAGGAAGCGAGCCGGTCTGGTTACATCTTTCGCAGGCTGCTCGACACCTTGACCTGCCAGCCGGGACTGCCGACTAGCGCCGCTGATCGGCCGCGGCTTCGACCGCCCGCATCAGACGCAGGAAGTTGGCCCCGTAGATCTTGCGGATGTCGGCGGCCGAGAAGCCGCGCTCTAGCAGCGCGCGCGTCAGCGCGGGAAACCTGGAGACGTCCTCCAGGCCGACCGGCGTGCGGTCAATGCCGTCGAAATCGCTGCCGATGCCCACGGCGTCCACGCCGCCCACCTTCACCGCGTGCGCGATGTGAGCCACGACGTCTTCGATGCCGGCCGGCGGTGAGTCGCGGCGGGTCAGAAATTCGGGCGCGAAGTTGATCTGGATCAGACCGCCCTTGCGCGCCAGCGCGCGGATCATCTCATCGCTCAGATTCCGGTGATGGTCGCAGAGCGCGCGACAGGAGGAATGCGAGGCCATGACGGGAGCGCGACTGACTTCCAGAACATCCCAGAACGTCTTGTCGGAGACGTGCGAGATGTCCACGATCATGCCCAGCCGGTTCATCTCGGCGATCACCTGGCGGCCGAACGAGGTCAGGCCGTTGTGATGCTTGACGCGCGGGTCGTTGATGTCTCCGGAGGAATCCGCCCAGTTATTCGTGTTCGAGTGCGTGAGCGTCATGTAGCGCGCGCCCAGGGCGTAGAAGCTGCGCAGCAGGCGCAGGCTGTCCTCGATGGCGTGGCCGCCTTCGATGCCGATGAGCGCTGCCATCTTGCCCTGCTTGTGCGCGGCTTCGATATCGGCGGCCGTGAGGGCCAGCATGAAATCCTGAGGATAGCGAGCCACGATATCGTGGCGGATGGCGTCTATCATCTCCAGCGCGCGATGCGCGGCTCGATTCTCACGGACCAGGCGGGCAGGGACGTAGGCGGAAAAGAAGACCGCGCCCACGCCGCCCTCGCGCAGGCGGGGCAGGTCCGTGTGGCCCTTGGCGGTCCGCTTGCCGATGTCCGCACCTGCAAGCACGCGCATGGGCGCGTCATTGTGCGTGTCAATCAGCAGCAGGGACCGATGGAGTTTGTGAACTTCCTCCCAGCTCGGCGTTCGCGTTTGTGCTGCGGCCGCCGACGCCACAACGCACAAGCCCAGAGTCGCAATCCAGCGAGACATGGGTAATAGCACTACTCTAGCATCCCGTCGGCTGCCGCGCGCCTGGCGGGTGCGCGAGCCGGCCGGTTCTCAACGGCTGAGCTCGACCACCTGGAATTCCTCCAGCAGCCCGTAGTCGAGCTGATCGTAGTTGGCCCCGGGCGGCATTTTTTCCGGCGCGTTACGGAAGCTCCAGGGGCTCGTCAAGCCGCGCTCGATCTTGCCATGATGCGGCCCCAGCAGATTCTTGAGCGAACCGTAGACGATCACCTGGATGCGATTCTCGCCGCGCTGCGCCGCCTCTGTGATCTCGGCTTCGTAAGGCTGCCAGCCGATGATTCCTGCGGGCTTGCCGTTGACTCGCACTTCAGCCGCCGTGCCGCTCCAGCGTCCCAGCCTCACCTTATAGCGATGGCGCGAGGGATCCAGGCGGTAGGTCGCCTCATAAGAAACTCTGTGCGAGTAGAAAGGCAGATTCTGCTGCTTCCATGGTCCCAGCGTCAGAGGCGCGGGAGGAACGAGCCTGAATCCGGCGACCTGGGGCGCCGCTCCGAATTCGCCCACGATGTAAATCGGCTCCAGCTCGTGGTGGGGTGTGAAAGGCTGGGCAACCAGCGTGATCGTGTTGCGGCCTTGCTGGACGTGCGGGCCGATGTCATACAGCCCGATGGCGCGATCCAGCCACCACTGATCCGGCAAAGGCGTGACAGCCTTGCCGTTGACCGCGACGCGCCACAGCGAAGGCCGCTCGATGGCGGCGCGGAGGGTCTTGCGGTCTACCGCGCCGTCCAGCTCGAAGTGGAAAGAGGCTTCAAAGCCGGAATCCGGCGGGAAGCGGCGGTCCACGTAAGTGGTCCTGTACTGGATGCTGTGATCCCACGGATTGGCGTTGAAGCCATGATGCTTGAAGATTCGCTCCGCGGCGCGATAGAAGTACAGACCGGCGTGGACGGCGCCGGCCAGCTTCAAATCGCAGTAGTCAATGCGGAGGGCATTGGGATCCAGACGCCGGATCGTCAACGTCCCGGAGGACGGCAGCGTTCGTTCCGCCGGCGCGGGCTGAATCGGGGTCGCCGAGCCTGAGGGGGAAACGTAAAGCAGCAGGCTGCCGGCAGGGGGCAGCTCGACGGAGACCGCCAGCCGATCGGCCTCCGCGCGCGCCGGGTGAGCGACGATCGAGCCGGCTGCCGGATCCAGGCGCATCAGCGAGCGTCCCTTGAGCCGGAGCTGGGCGCCGGCGTTCCGCTCCAGGCTCGCATTGGCCAGAAACAGCAGTTCGCCGTCTTTGAGACTACGGCGGTGATGAAACAATTCGCCTGAAATTTGTTCGAACTCATCAGAGGCCAGCAAGCGCCGGGCCTCGGGATCATCGAGGCCGGCGGCTTTGCGCCAGCCTTTCGGGTATTGGGCGGCCAGCCGCGCGATGCGGTCCGTGTCGGTCCCGTCTACGCGCCGCGGCGGGTCTACGAAGCTGAGCACGCGGCCGCCGGTTCGGAGGAACTGCTCCAGTCCTTCGGCGGTGGCGCCATCGAGGTTCTCCGTGCCGGGCGGCAGCACGAACAGCTCGTAAGCCCGGCGACCTACGATCCAACGGCCTTTCTCGATGCGCCCGTGATGGCGCATGACATTCTCGGACCCCAGGTCGTATTCACACTGCAACTTCTCCAAGCGCGTGATGAAGGCTTGGAACTCGCGGCCCAGCTCCATCATGCGAGGATTCGGCTGCGCTCCGGCATACATCCAGGCCGAGGTCGTCGGCTCCAGCACCAGAATGCGGTTGATCTGTTCGCCCGCCGCCAGCGCCAGCGAAAGGCGGGCGAAGTAGGTAGCCAGCAGGTGGTACTGGCTCCACCACGGGGTGTGGTAACCAAAGGAGGGTGGGTAGTCGTACTTCCGCGCGCCCACCAGGGTCTGGAAGCTCAGGTGCTGGTTCATCAAGTTGACGCCCAGCGCGTATTCCCAATCGCCCAGGCGCTTCATGTCTTCGAAACGCAGTTCCCAGCCGCTGCCGCCGTAGGTTTCGCTGAGCGTGCGGCGCAGCCCGAGCTGATTGGCGACGCTGCTGAGCTCCTTGACCGAGCGCACGTTGCCGAACTGCGCCCTGACGTCCTCGCGGAATTGATTGAAGAGCATGTCAATGCCGGGCGTCTGATGCCAGGCGTACATCGCCATGGTGTCCGGACCCTGCCGCGGGTTGGGCCATTCGTGCTCCCAGTAATGACCGGTCCAGAGTAAGTTCTTCGACTCAGTGTATCGGCGCCAGGGTTTGGCCCATCGTTCGATGTATAGCTCCAGGAGCAAGGCGTAATAGTTATGGCGAACGCGCCGCCAGTCGCCGATTTCCTCAAAGAGAGAGACTAAGTGGGGTTTCAAGTCGTAACCCCAGCGCCTGTGAAATTGGTCGAACAAATCGGGCGTCCAGCGAACGGAGTTGGGCGCCGGGGGATTGATGTTAGGTTCGTCGGTGAAAATGCCTGGCACGGTCTTGCCGAATTCACTCCCGATCGTGCGCTCGTAGCCGCGCATCGTCAGTTCGATGAATCTTTCGGTGACGCCCGGCTTGAGTAAGTCCACGTAGGAAAATCCCCCGTACCAGGAGCTCTTGGGATACCAGGCGCGTTCGAAACAGTAGGAATCGCCCGAGGCGGCTGGCGAGGGTGGGGGCGCCTCCACGAACTGTTCGCCCTCCCTGCGCAGCAGCACGAGGCAGCCGGAGGCCGCCTCCGGCGTGATGCGATCAAGCTTCTTCATCACAAGCCCGTGTCCGTCGCGCCAGGATTCGGGCATCTCGGCAGGCACGTGGCCGCCTGCAAATCCGCTGGGGTAGGAATTCTCGTCGTAAAGCCAGACCAGCATACCGAGCTTGCGGGCGCGCTCGACCGTGTGGCGGACCAGGGCGAACCAGCGGTCGGAGAGGTACTCGGTGATCAGCCCGGGCCGCGGGTGGACGAAAACGGCGCGGACGCCCTGGGACCGATAGTCCTCCAGGAACTTGTCAATTTCGCTCTCGGTGACCTCGCCGTTCCAGACGAAGAAAGGCGCGGTGCTGAAATGGGCCGGCGGGTCGGGAAACTGGGCGCGAAGCGCGGTCCAGGAATCCGGGGGCTGCTGCGCGGCGAAGGCGACGACCGAGACGAAGAGCCAGGCGAACCGAAGCCACATAGCCCCATGGTGAACCAAGGCCGAGGACCATGGCAAGGGTCGAAGAGCCGCGAATTGCGCGGGAGCCTAGTGTTTGCTAAGCTAGCGAGTACTAGGATCGCGCCATGCCTGCGAACTCTCGTTTACCCGCTGAGCAGCGCCGCGCCGCCATCCTGCGAGCGGCCATGACCCTGTTTTCCGAGCGCGGTTTCCGGGGCGCCACCACACGCGCGCTGGCCGAGGCGGTGGGCGTAACGGAACCGGTCCTTTACGAGCACTTCCGTTCCAAGCGGGATCTGTTCGCCGCCATCGTAGAAGCCAAGTCGGCGGAAGGCCTTCAGCGCGCGGCAGCCATGCTGGAGCCCTACGCCAGGGCGGGCGACGACCGGGGCTTTTTCGTTTGCTTGGGGCAATACATCCTCGAGCACTACCGGGCCGATCCCGCCTATCCGCGGTTGCTTCTTTATGCCGCGCTGGAGGATCCCGAGCTGGGCGCGCTCTTCTACGAGCGGCAGCGCAAGGGACGGGAGCTGCTGGCCGGATACATCCGGCGCCGCATCGAAGAGGGCGCTTTTCGTCCGGTGGATCCGGCGCTGGCGGCGAGGGCTTTTCTGGGCATGCTGTTTCACCACGGACAGATGGGAGTCCTCTATCGGGACAAGTTCGTTCGCGGCGGCGTCCGAGAGGTGGTCGAGGGGATGGTGGACATTTTCCTGGGCGGCATTTCCAACGCCTCTGCCAGGGCCAGGGGCGAAGAGGCGAGGCGCGAGGAGGTGGTTCGATGAGAGTCTTGTGGAGCCTGTGGGCGGTTGTGGCTTTGCTGGCCGCAGGCTGCGGAAACAAACAGTCCGGCGCACGCCAGGAGGCAAACGGTGGCCGGCCGGAGCCCGTGCCCGTGCGCGTGGTGCCTGCGGAGACGCGCCGCGTGGCGCGCACGCTTTCGCTGACCGGATCGCTGCTACCGGATGAGACGGTGCAACTGAGCTCGGAAGTCGCCGGTCGGGTCGCCGAGATTCGCGTGGATTTCGGCCAGCGCGTGCGCAAGGGCGAGATCGTCGCCGAGCTGGACAAAAGGGAATTCACGTTGCAACTGGAGCGGGCGCGGGCGGCTCTGGCGCAGGCGCTGGCGCGCATCGGTCTGGATCCCAGCCGGGAGGAGGTCGTCCCGGAGACTACGCCTGCCATTCGCCAGGCGCAGGCGGCGCTGGAGGACGCGCGCGCTCGTTATGAGAGCGCGCAGCGGCTGGTGAAGACCGGCGACATTGCCCAGCAGCGCTTCATCGAGATCGAGAAAGCGTATCAGGCGCGCGAGGCGGCGCTTGAAGCGGCGCGACACGAGCTCCGGATGCAGCTTGCCGCCATTCAAGCGCTGCGTGCGGAGGTGCGGCTGGCCGAGAAGCGTTTGGCCGACGCCACCGTGCGGGCTCCCTTCGACGGCGCAGTGACGGCACGGTTGGTTTCGCCGGGTCAGTACTTGCGGGAGAACGCGCCGATCGTGACGCTGGTGAAAACGCACCCGCTGCGCTTGCGTGTCGAGATTCCGGAGACGGCGGCGGCGCAGGTGCGCGTAGGGAGCACGCTTCGGTTCACCACGGACGCCGCGCCGGGCGCGGAATTCGAAGCCGTGGTGCGGGAGCTGAATCCGGCGCTGGAGGCGCGCTCGCGTTCGCTCACCGCCGAGGCGCGCATTCTTGGAAACGATCCGCGACTGAAGCCCGGCATGTTCGTCCAGGTGCGCTTACGGGTGGCGGAGGACGCCAGCGTCGTGGCGGTTCCCAGGGAGGCGCTTTATCAGGTCGCCGGTTTGACCAAGGTGTTCACGGTGCGGGAGGGCCGCGCGGTCGAGCACAAGATCACGCCTGGGGCGGAGGTGGCCGGTTGGGCGGAAGTGCCCGCTGACGTCATCCGCCCCGGTGACCTGGTGGTGGTGTCCGGCCAGGCGGTGCTGGTTAACGGAACGCCGGTCCGCGAGACGCGGGCGGACGGGAGGTGAGAAATGCATCGGCTTGCTGCGATGTGCGTACGCCGTCCGGTTTTCGCCACCATGCTGATCCTGGCCCTGGTGGTCCTGGGGCTCAACGCGTACCGCAAACTCGGCGTGGACCTGACGCCCAAGATCGAATTTCCCACGGTGACGATCACCACCACGCTGCGAGGCGCCTCGCCCGAGGAGGTCGAGACTCAGGTCACGCGTCGCATCGAAGAGGCGGTGAACACGGTCAGCGGCATTGACGAGCTGCGATCCATCTCCGCGGAAGGCGTCTCGCAGGTCTTCGTGACCTTCGTGCTCGAGAAGAATCCGGATGTCGCGGCTCAGGAAGTGCGCGATCGCGTGGCGGGAGTGATGCGTCAGCTTCCGCGCGACGTGGACCCTCCGGTGATCGAGAAGATCGCCACCGACGCTTCGCCGGTCATCTCGATCGCGGTCTCTTCCGATCGCGATCTGCGTGAGACCACCAAGCTGGTGGACGATCGCATCAAGAAAAACATTGAATCCATCAACGGCGTCGGACAGGTGCGTTTTATCGGCGAGCGGCAGCGCCAGATCCAGATCTGGCTGGACGGCGAGAAGCTCTACGCCTACAACCTGAACATTGATCAAATCCGTGCGGCGCTGGCGGCGCAGAACGTCGAAATCCCCGGGGGGCGCGTGGACCAGGGACCGCGCGAAGTCTCCCTGCGCACCCTGGGCCGCGTCGAGCGCCCTGCGGATTTCGCGGACTTGATTGTTGCCACCGTGGGCGGCGCGCCCGTTCGAGTGCGGGACATCGGACGGGTGGAAGACGGCGTCGAGGAACCGCGCTCGCTGGCGCGGCTGGACGGCAAGCCGGCGGTGGTGCTGGAAGTGCGCAAGCAAGCCGGGACCAATACGCTGGAGGTCATTCATGCGGTCAAGCGGCGCGTCGAGGAGCTGAAGAAGGCGCTGCCGCCGGACTTCCGCATCACCTATGCCGGCGACCAGTCCTTGTTCATCGAGGCTTCTTTCAAGGCGGTTCAGGAGCACTTGATCCTGGGCGGTCTGTTCGCGGGCCTGGTGGTGCTGCTGTTCATTCGGAGCTGGCGTTCGACGCTGATCGCCGCCGTGGCCATTCCCACCTCGATCATCTCGACCTACACGCTGATGAACTGGATGGGGTTCACGCTCAACCAGATCACGATGCTGGCGCTGGTGCTGGTGGTGGGCGTGGTGATTGACGACGCCATCGTGGTGTTGGAGAACATCTTCCGCAACGCTGAGGAAAAGAAGTTGTCGCCCATGGAAGCGGCCATCGAGGGCACGCGCGAGATCGCCCTGGCGGTCATGGCCACCACGCTCAGCCTGGTGATCATCTTTTTGCCGGTGGCCATGATGGGGGGCATCGTGGGCAAGTTCATGTCGAGCTTTGGCTGGACGGCAGCCTTCGCCATCATGGTGTCGCTGCTGGTGAGCTTCACGCTGACGCCCATGTTGAGTTCGCGCTTCTTGCGGCTGGGGGAGGGCGCGGCCTCCACCAAGGAAACCGTGCTGTTTCGGGCTCTGGCCGGACCCTACAGGCGCATGTTGCGCTGGGCGATGACGCATCGTTGGGCGGTGGCGATCGGCGCCGTGCTGGTGGCGCTTTCGACCGTGCCTTTGTTCATGAGCATCGGCAAGGATTTCCTGCCCGTGGATGACCGCAGTGAGTTCGAGGTCACGGTGCGCATGCCGGTGGGCTCCTCCCTGGAGGGCAGCGACCAGATGATGCGGCAGCTCGAGCAGGAGCTCCGACAACTGCCGGGCGTCAGCCATTTGCTCACCCTGATCGGTTCGGACGCCCGGCGCCAGGTGGACCGCGGCTCGATCCTGGTCGAGCTTGTGCCCCCCGAGCAGCGCCGACACAGTCAGCAGGAACTGATGCTGATGGCGCGGCGCAAGCTGGAGCGCTTTCGCGATCTGACCATCGGCGTCCAGTTGCCGTCGTTCATTCAAGGCTCGGGCGCCAACAAGGACCTGATGTTCTTCATCCAGGGCCCTGACTTCAGCCGCTTGGAGCGCTACACGGAGGCGATCAAGAAGCGGCTGGCCGCGCTGCCCGGCGTCACCGACATTGATTCCAGCTACGAGCCCGGCAAGCCTGAGCTGCGCGTTTTCATCAACCGCGAGAAGGCGGCCGATTTGAACGTCAGCGTGGCTTCCATCGCCACCGCCTTGCGCACGCTGGTGGGCGGCGATGAGCAGGTGACGACCTACCGCGAGGGGGACGACCGTTACGATGTGGCCTTGCGCGTGGAAAAGGCGTTCCGAGATTCGCCGCAAGCCCTCCAGCGGCTCTACGTGCCCTCGATGACGTTGGGCAACGTGCCGCTGGCTAACGTGGTGAGGATCGAGCCGGGCAGCGGTCCGACACAGATTGACCGCGTGAATCGCCAGCGCCAGATCATGATCACGGCCAACCTGGTCGAAGGGCAAGCGCTTTCTAACGTCATCCTGGCTTTGAACCGGGCGGTCGCGGAGCTGAATATGGGCCCGGAGTACCGCACGGGCCTGCTGGGCCGCAGCCGGGAGTTCGGACGGGCCTCTCTGGAATTCGTGGTGGCCTTTATCCTCTCCATCGTGTTCATGTACATGGTGCTGGCGGCGCAGTTCGAGAGCTTCATTGACCCGGTGACCATCCTGGTGAGTTTGCCGCTGGCGGCGCCCTTCGCCTTGCTCTCGCTGCGAGCGATGGGCGAGAACTACTCGATCGTCTACAGCTCTCTGGGCATTCTGATGCTTTTCGGCATCGTCAAGAAAAACGCGATTCTGCAAATTGACCGCATCAAACGGCTGCGCAGCGAGGCCGGCATGCCGCGCCTGGAAGCCATCCTGCGGGGTTGTGAGGATCGGCTGCGGCCTATTCTGATGACCACGGCTTCGCTGGTGGCGGGCATGATTCCCATGGCCGTGGGCAGCGGCGCCGGTTCCGGTTCACGCCGTTCGGTGGCCATCGTGGTCATCGGCGGCCAATCCCTGTGCCTGCTGCTGACGCTGTTGGTCACGCCGGTCGTCTATTCGCTGTTCGACGACGTGGCGCACTCGCCGGTGTGGGCGCGCCTGGGCGCTTTCTTCCGTCTGTTCAGCCTGCGGCGGGCGTGGGCCAGCATCACGGGTCTCATGCTACTGGGGCTGCTGGCAGCGGTCCCGGTGCGCGGCCAGGGCTTGGACGAGGCGGCCCGCCGCGTGGGCGTGGGATTGATTCGTCGCCCGCTCAGTCTTTCGGATGCCGTGCAAGCCGCGCTACGGAACAACCTGGAGATCGAGATCGAAAGGGTCAACACGGCCACGGCGCGCCAGGGGGTCAGAGCAGCGCAAGGCTACCTCGATCCGGTGTTGCGCTGGGCTCCGGCTCTGGAATCGCGCAACACGCCGACCAGCTCGGTGCTGGTGGGAGCGGGCGGACGGCTGAGCGAGCACCTGCTGGCGCAGAATTTCTATTTGCGGCAGAGGTTGCCCTGGCAGGGCCTGGCGCTGAACGTGGACTTCGAGAACGTGCGCCAGTCCACCTCGAATCCTTTTGTTTCGCTGAATCCGTTCGTCAACTCGCGGTTGGTGTTCGGCGTGTCGCTGCCCCTGCTGCGCAATCGCGTCGTGGATCGCGAGCGGGCGGAGCTGCGCATCCGACGCCGCCAGGCGGACCTCGCGGATGCGGAGTTCGAGCAGCGGGTGATCGAGATCATCTCTCGGGTGGAACAAACCTACTGGGATCTGGTGGCCGCGCGTGAGGACGTCGAGGTGCGACGCGAAGCCGTCGAGCTGGGCCGCGAGCAATTAGCGCGCACGCAGCGCATGGTGGCCGCCCAGACGCTGGCGCCCATTGAAATCTCGGCGGCGGAGGCGGAACTGGAGCGGCGCGTGGACAGCTACTATGCCGGCCTGAACATCCTGACGGAAGTGGAGAACGCGCTGAAGACCTTGCTGGCGGCCAGCCGCAGTGAGGCGCTTTGGGAGGAGGAAATCATTCCCACCGAGGTGAAAATCCTCGAACCGCCGGAAGCCGAAGATCTGCGAGCGGCGGTGGCCGCGGCTGTGGCGCGGCGTCCTGAGATTCGGGCGCTGGAGGCGCGGCGGCAAGCCAGTCGCGTGCAGAGAGAACTGAGCGCCGAGCAGGTGAAACCGCAACTGAATCTGGTGGCCGGTTACGCCAACGCGGGATTGGCGGGTTCGCTCAGCGCGCGCGAGAATCCGTTCAGCGAGGCCAATCGCGCCTCGGCGGTGCGGTTGAACGAGCTATCGGCGCTTGCGGGTTTGCCTCCCATCCCTGTGGCCAGTTTCGGTTCGCTGCCTGACATTCTGGTCGGCGGTTACGGCACGGCGTTGTCGAATCTGTTTGCGCGGCGCTACCAGACCTTCCAGGCCGGCCTGAGCCTGGATTTGAACCTGCGCAACCGTACGGCGGAGGCTAACCTGGCGCAAGCCACGCTCGCCGAGCGGCGGCTGGAGCTGGAGCGAGTCCGCCTGGAGCAACTCATTCAGGCGCAGGTACGCAACGCCCTTCAGGCGCTGGAAACGGCGCGGCAACGGATTCGGGCCGCGGAAGCCGCCGAGCGCGCCGCCAGGGACAAACTGGAGAGCGAGATCCGCCTGTTCCAGACCGGCGAGTCCACTAATTTCATGGTCCTGACGCGCCAGAACGAGTATTCGGACTCTCGCCGGCGCGGAGTCGTAGCGCGGCTGGAGTCCAACAAGGCGGTGTCGCGGCTGCGGCAGGCCCTGGGGCTGACGTTGGAAGCCCACGGCATCACGCTGCGTTGAGCCGAGGCGCGGCGAGCGGCCGGCCGCTGCGCATCGTCGGCTATAATCAGGCAAGTGCCTGAAATCCGCCATGCCGTTTGTGCGCTGGACTGTCCCGATACCTGTTCCCTGCTGCTAACGGTGAACGGGGGGCGCGCCACGGCTCTGCGCGGCAACCCGCAGCATCCCGTGACGCGGGGGTTCGTCTGCGAAAAGGTGGCGCGCTATCTGGAACGCGTATACTCGCCGCAGCGTTTGCTCTATCCGCAACGACGCGTGGGTCGCAAAGGGGATGGCCGTTTCGAGCGCATCGGTTGGGAGCAGGCGCTGGATGAAATTGCGGCGCGGCTGGAGCGCATCGCGCGCGAGGACGGTCCGGAGGCCGTCCTGCCTTACAGCTATGCGGGAACCATGGGCATCGTTCACGGCGCCTCGATGGACCGCCGTTTCTTTCACCGCCTGGGCGCCTCGCGTCTGGAGCGGACGATCTGCTCGGCAGCAGGCACCGCGGCCCTGACGGAGACGCTCGGCCATCGTTACGGTCTGGAGCCCGAGCAGTTCCGTTACTCCAAGCTCGTGCTGCTCTGGGGCGCCAACATTCTGGGGACCAATGTGCACCTGTGGCCGTTTCTGGTGGAGGCGGTGCGTAGCGGGGCGCGGGTGTACACGATAGACCCGGTGCGCAACCGCACGGGACAGCTCTCGCGTCGCCATTACTTCATCAACCCGGGCAGCGATGCGGCGCTGGCGTTCGGCATGATGCACGTGATCATCGGCGAGGGCCTCTATGACGCCGACTACGTGGCCCGCTACACGGAGGGTTTCGAAGAACTGGCACAGCACGTGCAACAGTATCCGCCGGAGCGTGTCGCTGCGCTGACCGGGATTCCGGCAGGCGACATCGTCGCTCTGGCGCGAGAGTACGCCACGGTGCGACCGGCGGCCATCCGTCTCAACTACGGCGTACAGCGAAGCGAGCGCGGCGGCCTTGCGGTGATGGCCATTTCCGTCCTGCCGGCCTTGACAGGGGCTTGGCGCGATGTGGGCGGCGGCTTGCTGCTTTCGACTTCCGGCGCGTTTGTCTTGAATCGAGATGGGCTGGAGCGGCCGGATCTGATGCGGGCCTCGCGGCTCGGGCGTGACGCGCGCGCCATCAACATGTGCCGACTGGGACGCGCCTTGACCGAGACGACGGATCCTCCGGTGAAGGCGCTGGTGGTCTACAACGCGAACCCGGCTGCTGTAGCGCCTGACCAGAATCCGGTTTTGCGCGGCCTGGCGCGCGAGGACCTGTTCACGGTGGTCATCGAGCAGTTTCAGACCGACACCGCGGACTACGCTGACATTCTCCTGCCCGCCACGACGTTCCTCGAGCACAAGGACCTGTACTACGCCTACGGGCACTACTATCTGCAACTCGGCGGGCCTGTCATCGCGCCGCTGGGCGAAGCGCGACCCAACGCCGAGATCTTCCGGCTGCTGGCGGCGCGCCTGGGCTTTCGGGAATCCTGCTTTCGGGATTCCGATGACGATGTGATCCGGACCGCGCTGGACTCGCCTCATCCCTTCCTGAAGGGGATCACGCTGGAAGAACTCGAGCAGCGAGGTTTTGTGCGGCTGCGGGTGGCGCCGGAGGGAGAGCCGTTTCTGCCGTTTGCGCAAGGCGGGTTCGGTGGGCCGACCGGGCGCTGTCGCCTCCAGGCGGCGGCCGTCGGATACTCGCCGCCCGTGGAATCCAGGCTGGGCGAGCTCGCGGCGCGCTTTCCGTTGGAGCTGGTCACTCCCAAGAGTGACAGCGGGCTGAACTCGACCTTCGGCTACCGCGACGAAGTGGACCGGGAGACGGCTGTCGTGCTGATGCACGAGGTTGACGCTGCGCAGCGCGGCATCCGCGACGGTGACCGCGTGCGGTTGTTCAATGATCGCGGTAGCGTGACACTCACGGCGCGGGTCGGCCTCACGGTGCGACAGGGGACGCTCTGCGCGCGTTCCGTGCGCTGGAACAAGCGCTCCCCGGAGGAGTGCAACACGAACGCGCTGACCTCGGATCGGCTCACCGATCTGGGAGGCGGCGCGACGTTTTATAGTTGTCTGGTGGAAGTGGCGAAATGCGAAGACTGAGTCTGAGTTGGGCTACCGCCGCCATGGTGGTGTTGACGGCGGGCGCTTGCAAGCGGGAGCAGAGGGCCATCGAACGCGCCACGGTCGAGGAGTCGCCTGAATTGGCGGCGGCGGTGCACGTGGCTGACCCGAAGACCTCGTTCCAACTGTTGAAGGGCTTCTACGCGCTGGAGGGCAACACCTGGCGGTGGACGGCGCGAACCTTCTCCGTAGTGTTGCGGGCTCCGGCCGGGGCGCGCGACAAGGGTGCTACGCTGCGCTTGAAAGTGAACGTGCCGGAACCCATTGCAAGCAAGCTGGGGGCACTGACGCTGAGCGCGCAAATCGGCGGCGTCAGCCTGGATCCTGAGACCTTTCCCCGAGCCGGCGATTACGAGTATGCACGCCATGTCCCGCCTGCGGCGTTCAAGGCGGAGAGCGTCACCGTGGATTTTGCTTTGGACAAGGCCCTTCCGCCGGGCGATGTGGATCAGCGCGAGCTGGGCATCATCGTGACAACGGTGGGTCTGGAGCCGATGTAGGTCCGAAGGCGAAGATCTCGAAGATGGGTCTGCGGTGGCGGTCGCAGACAGTATAAAGGGGGCGCTTGGAGTAGCCGAGCGAGGCCGCATGGGCGGCGATGCGAGCTGCCGCACCGGGTCGGACCTCTTCGCGGCGAGTGTGAGCTACGAAGACCGGGTTGGGCAGGCTTAACAGCCACCTCATCACTTGCTGGTCCTCGGCGTTAAGCGAATCCTTGGCCGCAAGGTCATCGGCCTGGTAAAGCGGCAAGCGCCCGCGTCCTAGCAGGCGAAGGCTGTCAAGCATTCCCCAATCGGTCGTGATTACTGCGCCGGGCTGAGAGCGCAGGACCCGTTCGGCCAAGGGTTGAATGGCGTCCGTCCAGACGCCGCCGGTTCCATAGCGGATCAGGTCGGCGAGGTGTTGGTTGGTGACCAGCAAGCTGCCGGCGGTGAGGATGGCCAGCGCGGCGGCGAGCAGCCAGACGCCGACCCCACGCAAACGCGCTGATGCTTCGGTGAACGCCGCGGCCATCATCATGTGCGGGAAGGGCCACAGCAAGACGACGTGATGCGTCGAGCCGCCGGTGCCCTCGTTGAAGGCCATTTGGGGCCATGCAACCAGCATCGCCACCAGGGCGAACAAAGCCGCGCGGAAAGCGTTGCTGCCGCGGATCAAGGGTAGCAGCAGTATGGAAGCCGCCAGGGCGGGAATCATGAGGTTCCTTCTTGGCTGACCGGCGGCGTCGCCGAGGTTCACGACGAGGCGCTCGAGGCGGCTCGCGGGACGAGCGATGGCGTAGTCGTCAGGTTCGCGGGTCAGGTACCCGAACAGCGACGAGCCGTCCAGACTGGACCGCAAAACATAGAGCTTGTCGCTCAGACCCGCGACGGAGTAGCGCGCGTTGCGAAAGGTCGGACCGCCGTAGCGCAGGTTGAAGACGATCAGCGGCGAGGCCCCGGCCAGGAACGCGGCAAGGGCGATCAGGAGCCGGCGCAGGGTCAACGCGCGCGACAGCTCGCGGCGTAGGAGGACGATGGCGGCGACCGTCATGCCGCTGAGAATCCAGATGAAAATCGCCTTGTCCCACAGAGCGAGGCCGAAGAGGAAAAAAGCCGCACCCAGGGCTTTCTGGTTGCCCGAGCGGTGAAAGCGCACCAGGGACAGGAGGCCGGCAAGCAGCAGCAGATGCTGGAGAGCTACGGGTCCCCAATCGAACGTGGTGGTCAGCACAAAGGTGGTGTCGGCGGCCAGCAGCAGCGCGCCGACACACGCTGTCCGGCGGCCCAAGGTTGCATCCAGGAGCTTGAAAAACAGCCAGACGGTCAGCGCGCCGACCAGGATCATCAGAACACGCACGGACACGGTTGAAGGAGGCCAGAGGGCAAACCACGCCGCGTAAGGCACAGCTTTCAGCGCTCCCAGATAGTTGATCAGCATCAACGGGATCTGCTGCTTGCCGATCGGCACCGACAGTTCCAGGTTCTTAGGTTCGTAGAGGACCGAACCGAACAGGGCTTCGTCGGTGTGGAGGCCGGGGTAGGGCATCACCAGCAAAGCCTGGATCACAAACAGCGCCGGAAAAATGAGGCTCGGCAGCGAGGCGCGCAGGCGGCGGGACAATGGCGCTAATGTCTTGAAGCGACGAGCGATATGAGCTTCTCCAAGCTGGATATTGTACCGCGGCGGTTGTTGCACGGCAGTGATGGCGGCTTCGGCGCGGATGTTATAGTTGACTGTTGACCGGGGTGTGGACGAGCCGCGTGGTTAGCGCGGCGTACTGGATGACGCCGCCTCTGCTGTGCCTGGCCCTGTACTGGCCGGGCCTCGTAGCATGGTTCCAGCAAGATGATTTCGCCTGGCTGCACTTGCGGTGGGAGGTCCACAACTGGCGTGAGCTTGTTCGCGTGCTGTTCGAACCGCGTGCGCAGGGCACGATCCGACCCTGGAGCGAACGATTATTTTTCCTGGTCTTCTCCAGCTTTTTCGGCTTGGATGCGCTGCCTTTCCGGATTTGGGTTTTTCTGACGCAGTTCGCGAATACGACGCTGCTGAGCGCGCTGGTCTGGCGTCTGACAGGCATGCGGCTAGCCGGCTGGCTGGCGGCGGTGTTCTGGATCTCCAACAGCAGCCTGGCCAAGGTTATGGCCTGGACATCGGCGTACAACCAGGCGCTCTGCGGGCTGTTCATGCTGAGCAGCCTTTACCTGTTGGTCCGCTATGTTCAGACCGGACGGCGAAGGTACTGGTTCTGGCAGTGGGCGACCTACTTAATGGGCTTCGGAGCCCAGGAACTGATGGTCGTCTATCCGGCCCTGGCGACCGCCTGCGTGTTGCTTTGCGCTCGTCAGCACTGGCGGCGGACGCTGCCCCTGTGGATTCCTGCGGTCCTGTACGCGCTGCTGCATCAGTGGGCGGCTCCGGCGGCGGGCTCGGGGACTTACGGTTTGTACTTCGATCGGGCATTACCAAAGACCTTGAGCCTTTATTGGGTGGGCGCTCTGACGGGGCGCTACTTACAGCCGCCGGTGTGGGCATTGCTGGCGGCCTCGGTTCTCACGGTGGCGCTGGCCGTTTTCGCGTGGAGAAGGGCTCGACGCGGCGATCGCCTGCCCCTGTTTTTCCTGCTGTGGTTCTTGATCGTGATCGCCCCGGTCGTGCCGCTACGAGAGCACGTCAGCGCGTACTACGTGACACTGCCGACGCTGGGCCTGGCGATGCTCGGCGGCTACGCGGTGGCCACGGGCCTTCGGCGGGGCGGCGTGGCGGCGCTCGGGGTTGTGGTTTTAGCGGGTACGCATCTGGAGCTGTCGGTCCCCGTGGCCCGCACGGCTGTGGAGTGGGAGCGCCAGCGGAGTCGGGCGGTCCGAGGCCTGGTGCGAGGGGTGGCGCGCGCCAATCAACTTCATCCCGGCAAGATCATCCTGCTCACCGGCGTGGACAGCGCTTTGTTTTGGGCCGGGGTTTTCGATCAGCCCTTCCGGCTGGTGGGCCGCAATTCGGTCTATTTGGCGCCTGGGTCGGAGGCTGAAATCGAGCCTCACCCCGAGTTTGGAGACGTTCAGCGGTTCATCCTGCCTCCCGAGGCTGCCCTGGATGCTCTGGAAAGGAAGCAACTGGTGGTCTATTCGGTAGAGCCGGATCGGTTGCGCAACGTGACGCAGACCTGCGGGGCGTTGGCCCGCCTGCGCTGGCAATCCGGGGAGTCGCGACAAGTCAATGTCGCCGAGCCAATTTTTGCGCGCCAGCTCGGGCCGGGATGGTATCAGATCCAGGGCAACCACCGCTGGATGGGCCGGCGGGCGACGGTGCGGCTGGGTGGGCCGCGATCGGGCGACGAGAAGCTTTACGTCGAGGGCTATTGCCCGGCGGAACGGCTGCGGGATGGCCCGGTTCGCCTGCGATTCCAGGTGGACGGTGAGCCGGTGGGCGAGGTCGAGGTCAAGCAGCCGCGGGCTTGGTTCCGTTTTGCGTTCGAGCTGCCCGCCAAATGTGTTGGAAAGCCGAAGGTTGAGGTGGCAGTAGAGGTGGACCGGACCTTCCGGATACCCGGGGACGGACGGGAACTCGGGATGGTATTTGGCAGCTTCGCCATTAGGCAAAGATTTTTTCATTGACGCGCCGCATCTGATCGAACCTTTCCTGCCGAGCTGACGTCTAATGGGAAGACGAGCACCCACGCTGGGGTGGGTGTCCGGTCAGCCGTACGAATCGCTCGAAATTCCCTTGGGAGAGCGGAAACTTCTACGGGGTTTCGGCGTCTAATGCGGGTTTGGAGCCTCGTCTGGAAGAGGGTGAAGGGTGACCGGAGATTTGGAACGCGAATTGCAGGCGTCTGAGCGGCGTATTTGGCAGATGGAAGGCATTCACGGGGTCCTGTGCCGGGCTGCGGAGGAGGGTGCTAGAGATCTTAGCCGGAGACGCTGATATTTTCTGAAACCATGGGCCACAGATCTGCGTATGATGGATTTGGTTGGTGAGGCTGAGGGCATGCACAGTGGTTCATTGACGGCTCGGGTCATGGCCGTCTCAAAGGAGGGGTAAGACTATGAAGAACGGGGACTGGAAGAAGTACCGGGAAATCCTAGAGCGCAAGCGTGCCGAACTGACCGAGACTTTGCGCCGGCGTGACGAGATCGCGATTGAAAAGAGCGCCGACGCCATTGACGAGGTGCAGCGGGCCGCCGAACGCGAAATGGCGATCTTGAACCTGGACCGGGACTCGCACCTGCTACGGAACATCCGTGCGGCGCTGGCTCGCATGGACGAGGGAACCTACGGCATTTGCGTGCGTTGCGAAGAGCCCATCAGCCCGAAACGGCTGGAGGCCGTGCCCTGGACTCCTTTCTGCATCAAGTGCCAGGAGGCTGCCGACCGCCACGAGCGCGAGCCGATGGAAATCCTCAACGAGATCCTCATGAACGCTGCCTGAGCGGCGGCTTTCCTACGATCGAGGGGCGCGGGTCCGATCCCGCGCCCTTCGAGTTTTCAGACTCTGCTAGCTGCGCAACCCAATGGCGGCCAGCATCCGCCCCGCCCGTCCGGGTGTTCTGCGATGCGAGCAAAATTCCTCCCCTCCGTGCCGCGTGCACAGGCCGCTGAGAAAAATGTTGGCAGCCTGCACGCCGGCTTCGAGGAGCTGTCGCCGACCTAATTCCGGCAAGTCCAGTCGGGTCCGGCGATCCAGGTCATCTCGTTCTGGGAACCAGCAGCGGAATCGGCGAGCGACCTCCGGCCCCACCTCATAGCAATCCCCGCAAATCGCCGGTCCGATCGCCGCCAGCAGCTCTTTCGGTCGCGAGCCGAACTGCGCCTGCATGGCCGCCACCACCGCCGTCAGGATCCCACGCGCTGCGCCCCGCCAGCCCGCGTGCACGGCGGCCACCGCACGCCGCTCGGGGTCAACCAGCAGGACCGGAAGACAGTCCGCCGTGAAGATCCCGATCATCAGCCCCGGTGTTTGCGAGAGCAGCGCGTCAGCTTCCCCCAGGCAACCGGGGCGCCCGTCGGCGCAGAGCCACCGGTCCGAGTGCACCTGCTTCAGGGTGGCCAGGGGGCCGCGCACCCAAACACCCGCATGGCGCGTGCCGAAGCCGGCCTCTAACCACGGAAACTGTTCAAACGCCGGCACGCGGTAAACTTCGGCGGCGTCTTTGTGAAACATGAACCAGACCGCGTTCTCCGCTCAGGCTGAAGTCTGCGTCTGGGCGATCCGGATACGGCGCTTGAAATCCTCCAGCATGGACTCGTCCAGGCGGACCTCGGTCGGACGGCGCGCCAGCGTCGTCATCCGGTCAATCTTCTCCTGAAGCTTCAGCAGCCCGTAAAACAGATTTTCGGGGCGGGGCGGACAGCCGCCGACGTAGACGTCCACGGGAACGATCTGATCCACGCCCTGGAGGACGGCGTAGGTGTTAAAAGGACCGCCGACGCTGGCGCAGGATCCCATGGCGATGACCCACTTCGGTTCGGGCATCTGGTCGTAGAGCCGCTTGAGCACGGGGGCCATCTTCAAGGTCACCGTGCCGGAGACGATCATCAGATCCGCCTGCCTCGGGCTGGGCCGGAAGACTTCCGCTCCGAAGCGCGCGATGTCGAAGCGCGATGCGCTGGCCGCGATCATCTCGATGGCGCAGCAGGCCAGGCCGAAAGTTAGGGGCCAAAGTGAGGATTCACGGGCCCAATTGAAAACATAGTCCACGGTGGTCACCAGGACACCGCGGTCGAAGCGATTTACCAACGGGGCCATAGGATCACGTACTTCGATTCTAGCACCCAGGCGCGCCGGCCCACGAGCCCACTTCCGGCAGCGGATCCATTACAATGATGGCGCGGGAGGTTGCGATGTCGCGCGCCGGCATCTTACGCGAGAAGCTCCAGCGACGGCAGGCGCTGGTCGTTCCAGGTTGCCACGACGCTTTGAGCGCCCGGCTGATCGAAGCCGCGGGCTTCGAGGCCGTTCAAGTCAGCGGATTCGGACTGGCAGGGAGTCTTCTGGCCAAGCCCGATGTGGGCCTGGTCGAGATGAAGGACATTCTGGACCGCACCTGGCAGATCGCGCGCGCGGTCAGCATTCCGGTGATGGCGGATATTGACACCGGCGGCGGCAATGCGCTGAACGCCGCTGACATCACCGAGCGTTTGATCGCCATGGACGTGGCCGGCGTGAACATCGAGGATCAGGTGTTTCCCAAACGCTGCGGTCACATGGAGGGCAAACAGGTCATCAGCGCCGAGGAAATGGCAGGCAAGGTGCGCGCCATGGCGGATGTCCGGCGGCGTCTGGGGTCGGAACTGGTCATCAATGCTCGCACCGACGCCTTTGCAGTTTATGGGCTCGACGAGGCGATTCGGCGCTCGAACTTGTATCTCGAGGCGGGCGCCGACATGGTGTTCATTGACGGCATCGCACGGCGCAGCGACATCGAGCGCGCCGTGCGCGAGGTTCGCGGCCTGCTCTCGGTGAATCTGATGGACGCCGTCACCGGCGTCAAGACCGAGCTGGTTCCTATCCCGGAGTTAGCTCGGCTCGGCGTGGCGCGGGTCAGCATTCCGGTGGCTTCGATTCTGGTGATGCATCGGGCGCTGAAGGAATTCTTCCAGGCCTTGCGCGCCTCGCCGACCGGGTTGCTCGAGGGGCAGACACACTGGCTCACGAGCTTTGCCGAGTACACGGAGTTTGTAGGTTTGAAGCAGTATCGCCGGCTCGAGAACCAGTATCTGCCCGCGGCGATGGTCGAGGAAAAATACGGCGGCGGCCGCGCCGCCTCGTGATTGCGGATGGGGGGCTGTTATGAGGCAGATGACCCTGGCGGAAAAGATCCTGGCCCGGGCCTCGCGCCGCGACAGCGTCGAGCCGGATGAGATCGTGGTGGCCGAAATTGATCTGGCGATGTCGCATGAAAACGCCGACCTGGTGCGCAAGAGTTTTCTGGAGATCGGCGTGCCGCGCGTGTGGGACCCGGAACGAATCGTCATCATTCTGGATCACCGCGTGCCCGCGGAATCCGAGCGCACGGCGGCCACGCACAAGGCGATCCGCGAGTTCGTCCACGCGCAGGGGATCCGGCATTTCTATGACGTCGGACGCGGCGGCATCTGCCACCAGGTGCTGGCCGAAAACGGGCACGTGCTACCCGGGATGGTGGTGGTGGGCACGGACTCGCACACCACCACGCACGGGGCCTTCGGCGCCTTCGCCACGGGCATCGGGGCCACGGAAATGGCCGGCGTGTGGACCGAGGGCCGTTTGTGGCTCAAGGTTCCTTCGACGCTGCGCATCCTGGTGAGCGGAAATTTCGCTCCGTGGGTCTCAGCCAAAGATCTGATCCTTTTCGTCATCGGCAAGCTGGGCGCCGACGGCGCCGATTATCGGGCCGTGGAATTCGACGGTCCGGCGATTCGCGCGCTGACGGTGGCCTCTCGGATGGTGCTGACCAATTTGTCCATGGAAATGGGCGCCAAAGTAGCCTTCACGCCTGTAGATGAGAAGCTGCTGGATTACCTGGCCTCGCGTACGGGCCACACGATCCCTGACAGCGAGAGCTGGCGGCCGGATCCCGAAGCGCGCTACGAGCGCGTGATCGAGGTGGACCTCACGCGCGACGTCCCGGAGCCGCAGGTTGCCTGCCCGCATGCGGTAGATAATGTGCGGCCGGTTTCGGAAGTGCGCGGCGTTCCCGTGCATCAGGCGGTGGTAGGAAGCTGCACCAACGGGCGGCTGGAGGATTTGGCGGCCGCAGCCGAGGTCCTGCGCCGGCGTCGCGTCCATCCCCGGACGCGCCTGCTCGTGATCCCGGCTTCGCAACAGGTGCTGCTGGAGGCCATTCGGCTCGGCTACATCCAAACGCTGATCGAGGCCGGGGCCATGATCAATCCTCCCGGTTGTGGGCCGTGCGTGGGAGTGCATCAGGGAATTCTGGCGGCGGGTGAAACCTGTATTTCCAGCACCAACCGCAACTTCATCGGGCGCATGGGCAGCAAAGACTCCCAGGTCTATTTGGCCTCGCCGGCGGTGGTGGCGGCTTCGGCGGTGGCCGGGGAAATCGTGCATCCGGAAGATGTGCTTGAGGAGGAGGTGGCATGAGCGGGGGCTTTCAGCTTCGCGGCCGCGTGGCGGCTAAGTTGGGAGATAACATAGACACGGACGTCATTTATCCCGGGCGTTTTCTCAACATCACGGACCGCGAGAAGACCGCCGAGCATTTGTTCGAGCTGGCGTATCCGGAAATCCGCGCGCGCGTGCGGCCCGGCGATTTCCTGGTGGCGGGTAAAAATTTCGGTTGCGGATCCAGTCGTGAGCAGGCCACGGCCGCCATCAAGTACGCCGGAGTGGGCGCGGTCATCGCCGCCGGTTTCGCGCGCATTTTCTTCCGCAACTCGATCAATCTGGGTCTGCCCGCTGTGGTATCGCCCGAGGCGGTCGAGCACGTTGAGGTCGGCGACGAGTTGCTGCTGGACCTTGTGGGAGGAACGATCACGCGCCTGGCGACCGGCGAAACGTTCCGCGCCGCGCCGCTCGATCCGCGCGCCGCGGAGCTGCTGGAAGCCGGAGGATTGGTCCCGTATCTGAAACGGAAATACGCGAGCTGAGGAGCGGGAAACGTGAAGAGCTACCGAATTGCCTGGTTGCCGGGTGACGGCATCGGAGTCGAGGTTTGCGAGGCGGCGCGCATGGTGCTGGACGCCGTTGGTTTTTCCGCCGAGTATCTGCCGGGAGATATCGGCTGGGAGTTCTGGAAGAAAGAAGGCGATCCACTGCCTCCGCGCACCATCGAACTGCTGCGCTCGACCGATTGCGCCTTTTTTGGGGCCATCACATCGAAGCCCGCCGCGGAGGCCGCGCGCGAACTGGCGCCGGAGCTTCAGGGTCGCGGCTTGACCTACCGAAGCCCCATCGTGAGGATGCGGCAGTTATTCGACCTTTACATCTGCCTGCGCCCCTGCAAGGCCTTCCCCGGCAATCCGCTCAACTATCGCGAGGGGATTGACCTGGTGGTCTTTCGCGAAAACACGGAGGGGATGTACATCGGCGTGGAGTTTCCCAGGCCTCCCGAGTGTTTCTATCAGGAGCCCGGGTTTGCAAAGATTCCTCGCGATGCGGCGATCTCCATCCGCAGCATCACGCGCCGAGCCAGCGAACGAATCGTCGAGGCGGCCTTCCGCTACGCCGTGGCGCATAAGCGCCGCAAGGTTACCGCAGTCCACAAGGCCAACGTGCTGCGCACGACCTGCGGCCTGTTCCTGGAGACCGCGCGCGAGGTGGCGGCCCGCTATCCCGGGATCGTCTTTGACGAGGCGAACATAGACGCCATGTGCATGTGGCTTCTCAAGAACCCCCATAACTACGACGTGATTGTAACGACAAACCTGTTTGGAGACATTCTTTCGGACCTGTGTGCGCAGCTTGTCGGCGGCATGGGATTTGGTTATAGCGGAAATATCGGGGATAACTACGCGGTGTTCGAGCCCACGCACGGTTCGGCTCCTAAGTACGCAGGCCTGAACAAGGTGAATCCTCTGGCTACCATTCTGGCGGCCAAGATGATGCTGGAATGGCTCGGGGAGTTCGAGAAAGCCCGCCGCGTCGAGCAGGCCATCGCCGAAGTGGTCCGCCGGGGCGAGGTGCGCACCTACGACATGGGCGGCAGCGCGACGACGCGCGAAATGGCGGAGGCGGTGTGCCGCGCGCTGGCCTGAGGGCGTGGGCTTGCCCGGCGGCCTGTCGGCGGAACGGGGCGTCGAGCGATCCGGACTCCTGCTGAGGAACTTTTCTCCATGCGCAGGGGAATTGTTCTCGCGTTGTGGGTGGCGGGCTGGTCCGCCGCCCAGACGGATCCCCGCGGCCTGTCGCCGCTATTGGAGCGTCCGCTCCACGCTCCTTCGGCCGTCGCGTTTCAGTTGCAGCAGTACTTGATGGCGAAAGCGCCCCGGCTGCCTTCGCCGGCTGGCGCGGCCGAATGGGCCGCCCAGGCTCAGCGGTTGCGCCGGCAGATTCTCCGCGAAGTTGTCTTTCACGGCTGGCCGGAGGAGTGGGTTCAGGCGTCGCCGCGGTTCGAGGATCTGGGTGCGATCCCGAGCGGTGAAGGCTACCGGATGCGCAAGCTACGGTATCAGATCGTGCCGGGCTTTTACGCCGCAGCCATTCTCTACGAGCCGGCAAGCCTCTCGGGCAAGCATGCGGCCGTACTGAACGTCAACGGCCACGTGGGAGCGCCCGGCAAGGCGGTCGAGTACAAACAGAAGCGCTGCATTCAACAGGCGCGAAGCGGCATCCTGGCGCTCAATCTGGAGTGGATCGGCATGGGCGAGCTGGCCCGGAAAGAGAACTCCCACTGGTTCGCGGCCCACCTGGATCTGGTGGGAGCTAACGGCCTGGGCCTGTTCTACCTGGCGATGCAGCGCGGACTCGACTACTTGTGGAACCATCCTGCCGTGGATCGCAGCCGCATCGGCGTCACAGGGCTATCCGGCGGCGGCTGGCAGACGATCGTGCTCTCGGCGCTCGACGAACGGGTGGCTCTGGCCGTGCCTGTGGCGGGCTACGCTTCCGTCGTCTCGCGCATCGAGCGCGCGGCGGACGTAGGCGACGTAGAACAAAACGCCACCGATTTGTTGTTGTGCGCCGACTACCCGCACCTGACGGCCATGCGCGCGCCGCGTCCCACCTTGCTGATCTACAACGCCGAAGACGATTGCTGCTTCCGCGCTCCTCTGGTCAAGCCGCACATCTACGACGCCGTGCGGCCGTTCTTTCGCCTGGCGGGGGCCGAAGAAGCCTTCGCCTGGCACGAAAACACCGATCCCTCGGATCACAACTACCAGCTCGACAATCGCCGGCAGCTTTATCGCTTTCTGAGCGCACACTTCCGTACGCCGGTTCCGGAGGCGGAAACCGGTGTGGACGGCGAGATTCGCAGCTACGAGGAGCTGGTGGTGGGCTTGCCCCCTGAGAATCTGACGATACTTGGCCTGGCGCGCAAGCTGGCGGCGCAGATCCAGCGCCCGCCGATGAGCGCAGAAGCGGCGCGGGCCGAATTGGCTCGCACGGTGCGCTACCGTGCGACAGCGGTAACTCGCGCCTGGGCCCTCTGGAACACCAAATCCAAAGGCCTGGAGACGCGCGGCTACCGCTTCGACTTCCGGGAGGGCCTGAGCGCGACGGGGTTGTGGCTGAAGTCCCTCGCGGCGTCCGAGGATGCGCCCCGGACGATCGTGCTGCACGATCAGGGCAAGAAAGCCGCGGCCCGAGCGGTTTCCGAGCGTGTGAATCGCGGTGAACAGGTGCTGGCGGCGGATTTGCTGTTCTTCGGCGATGCCGCACCCGAGAATCCGGGCCCCTCGGCCTACACGCAACTGCTCGCCACGCTGGGCGAACGCGCCTTGGGATTGCAAGCCGCCCAGTTGATCGCCCTGGCGGAATGGTTTCATGCGGCGGAACGTCCGGTGCGCCTGGAAACCGACGGCATCCGCACGCAGGTGGTGGCGCTGGTCGCGGCGGCTCTCGCGCCGCGCCTGTTCACTCGTGTGGAGGCGCGCAACGGCATGGTCTCGCTCCGCCACTTGTTGGATGCGCCCGTGGAATATCGCGCAGCGCCGGAGCTGTTTTGCCTGGACTTCTATCGGAAGTTCGACCTGGACGGCTTGGCGGCGTTAGGAACTTGT